>ENA-OFDP01000015-OFDP01000015.1-metagenomes-genome-assembly--contig:-NODE-15-length-134872-cov-9.925173_pt1 | contig 134872 bp, 119 predicted proteins | sample MGYA00153389_OFDP01 | MGnify analysis MGYA00153389
TGTATTTTTCGCAACATATGAACAGAGGAAAATGTTTTGCACATTCTGATTTAATATAAGATGTTTAGTGCAAAACATATAGATATTGTGAGAAAGACCCGTCTATACAAAGCCATACATCTGCTTTTGTATTATCTAGGATTTATTTTTCATAACATATACAAAATGGAAACTGTTTTGTACATTTGAATTTATAAAAAAGTGTTTAGTGCAAAACATATAATATAGTACAAAGGAGGTATTTTTTTTATGAGCATATATGATGATTCCTTAAAGTTTCATGAAGAAAAACAAGGTAAAATTGAAGTAGTTTCAAGAGTTGAGGTAAATTCGGTTCAAAGTATGAGTTTGGCATATACCCCTGGCGTAGCGCAGCCCTGCTTGGAGATTCAAAAGGATCCCGACAAAGCTTACATATACACGAGAAAGTGGAACACTGTAGCAATTGTATCTGATGGTACAGCAGTACTTGGATTGGGTGATATAGGTCCACTGGCCTCACTTCCTGTTATGGAAGGTAAAGCGGTGCTCTTTAAAACCTTTGGCGATGTAGATGCTATACCTATATTAGTCGACACGAAAGATACTGATGAAATAGTTAATACGATTTTGAGAATAGCACCCACCTTCGGAGGCATAAATCTAGAGGATATATCAGCCCCACGCTGCTTCGAGATTGAGAAAAGGCTAAAAGAAAAGCTAAGTATCCCCGTTTTTCATGATGATCAGCATGGCACGGCTATTGTAGTACTTGCGGCTTTGCTAAATGCGATGAAAATAGTCAAGAAACCAATTGATTCTTTAAAGGTTATAATAAATGGCTCCGGAGCAGCTGGGAATTCTATTGCGAAGCTCTTAATGTCATCAAGCATCAGCAATGTCATAATGTGCGACCGTAAAGGCGCATTGTACAGAGGGATGGAAGCCCGTGATGCGGAAAAGCAAACCATGGCAGAAGTAACTAACCCCTATAATATAAAGGGTACCCTATCAGAGGTCATAGAAGGTGCAGATGTGTTTATAGGTGTTTCTGCAGCGGGTGTGCTGACAAAAGAAATGGTACAAACCATGAGCAAGGACGCTGTAGTATTTGCTATGGCAAACCCTACTCCTGAAATCTTCCCTGAGGAAGCCAAAGCAGGTGGAGCGAGAATCATTGGTACAGGGCGGTCAGATTATCCAAATCAGATTAACAATGTACTAGCATTCCCAGGCATCTTCCGTGGAGCTCTTGATGTTAGAGCAAGTGAAATCAATGAAGAGATGAAGGTTGCTGCAGCCTATGCAATAGCCAACTCCATCTCAGAAGCTGATTTAAACGATGAATATATTATGCCACCAGCCTTTGATAAAAATGTTCAAATGCAAGTGGCAGAAGCGGTGCGCAAAGCTGCAATAACCAGCGGCGCAGCAAAACAATAATCTTAAAAGGGGAGAAAGGTTTTTATGAACCTTTCTCCCCTTCTTTAATTGGTTTACTTTCTATTTATCATATTTGCTAAAAAGCCTGCTCCAAAGCCATTATCGATATTCACTACAGAAATACCGCTGGCACAGCTGTTCAACATGGTTAACAATGCTGATAAACCACCAAAGTTTGCTCCATAGCCTATGCTTGTTGGTACAGCTATAACAGGACAATCTGCCAAACCTGCTACTACGCTGGCTAAAGCGCCCTCCATACCAGCTACTGCAACTATTACGCTTGCACCCTCCAGCTTATCTGTATTCATAAGCAGGCGGTGTATTCCTGCGACTCCTACGTCATAAAGTCTTACAACATTGCTTCCGTGAAACTCCGCTGTAATCGCGGCTTCCTCTGCCACCGGAATATCTGATGTTCCTCCTGTTGCAATTACAACCTTGCCGGTAAGCTGCTGCGCCTCACCCTTATCAACTGTTATTATCCTAGCTTTCTCATAGTATTTCGCCTGAGGAATCTTTGCCTTTACTGCTTCAAAGGTAGCTAAATCAGCTCTAGTACCCATTGCTTTGCCATTACACTCCAGTAGCTTTTCAAATATAGCTGTTGTTTGCTCTGGGGTCTTTCCAGCACAGTAAATTACCTCGCCGCTGCCTGTTCTTAGTTTTCTGTGATGGTCAATCTTTACATAACCCATATCTTCATAGGGAAGTTTTTTAAGCTGCTTCATAGCTTCTTCTGTATCTAGCTCTCCACTCTTTACACTTTGCAAAAGCTGTTTTAGGTATGATTCATCCATGCTTAATCCCTCTTTCCTTCTATTTACTGAGTACTTCATTTAGACTGCCTGTTCTATAGCCAATCAAATCCATAGCAATATATTGGAATCCAATCTCCTTAAATTTATGATTAATGATTACATTCATATTTTCAGCAAACACCCTTTTAATATCCTCAGATAATAACTCAATTCTCGCCAGCTTACCATGACATCTGACTCTAAGCTGCGTAAAGCCAAGGCTTCTTAAATAAGCTTCTGCCATATCCACCATACTAAGCTTTTCCTCTGTTATCTCTTCATAATATGGCACCCTTGAAGCAAGGCAGGCTAAGCTGGGCTTATTCCAAGTGTTAAGTTTCAGATCCTTTGAAAGAGCTCTAATCTCGTTTTTTGTAAGGCCGCAAAGCTTTAGAGGGCTTAATACCTTAAGCTCCTGAAGTGCTCTTAGCCCTGGCCTGTAATCACCCTCATCATCTGCATTGGTGCCGTCCAATACTACAGTAATACCATTTTCCTTTGCTCTTTCAAGTATCTCTTCAAATACCTTTTGCTTGCATATATAACATCTATCTTTAGGGTTTTCCTTAAATCCTGGAATTTCAAATACATCTTTCTTTATAAATATATGGTTCATATCCATGCTTTGCAAAAACTTTTCTGTTTCAGCCAATTCTTCTCTAGGGGTTACACTAGAAAGTATTGTTATACCCATTACATTTTCTTTTCCTAGGGTATCTAATGCCACCTTTAATAAAAGGCTGCTGTCGACTCCACCAGAATATGCTACTGCGACCTTACCGTACGCTCTTAACAGTTCTTGTAATTTCGCTAACTTTTCCACTTATTTTTCCTCCTTATAATTGAAGACAATCTTAAGTATTTATATCTTATACTCCGTAATAATACCTGGATAGCTATGCTGCTATGTAACCGAACTTCCCATGTGCATAAATAATAAAGTTCACTCAAAATTATACTTAATATCTACCCTATTATCAAGCACGCCTTATATTTAGAAATGCCATGTCTTATTCCTATGTTTACTGACAAATCAGCTGCACAAAAGGTAGTTTTAAAACGTAAAAATAAAGACCAAGTTGTTTATGTTAATACAACTTGGCCTTTTTAATGTAAGAGGGGATCTTACAGGTAACCTAATTCCAAAATATTACTTGGACTGTTATGAACAAGCAGTTCCTTAATATATTCTTTAGCCTTATTAAAATCACTATGTTTTTGGTCTGAGAGTCTAGGATCTCCATATACTCTCCAACCATTAACCTTTGTTAGCTTCAAAGAAGTGTGTCCTATAAAGCCTATTACATCCTTCAGAGGATAACCTAGAAAAATGCCAATCTCGTCAGGGATTGTACCCTTCTTCATCTTACCCATAAGTTCATTAATATAAACATCTATTGTGTACACTTTTGGGTATCCTTTTTCAGTAAGAAATCGTATATTTCTCTTGTCTTTAAGTGTTTCATCCAATACGATTGGGTTATAAATTAAAAGCTTTGTGCATTTTGAGCAAAACGAGAATTCAATAAATGTCAGCTTACTATTTAGCTTGATACATGACTTAATACCCTCAAGCCTGGCGTTGTGCTTTTCATCATTAGGAAAGCTTAATATTTCAGCCGGCTTTGCACCTGTTAAAACGGGGGCAATCAATTGTACAAACCAACTCATAAATTCTGTTGTATTGCTTTTACAAAAGCACTCTTGCATTAACTCACCCTCCATATAGTTGATAATGATAATTGTTTTCAACTATATCTTTATTATATATAGTGTTTTGATATTTGTCAATGCAATTGATAATGATTTTCAATGCGAGTTGTACTTTATGCTGCACTTGTTGTGATGGCAAAGATACTATGTGATTAAAACAAATGGTGAATAAAAGATATGCGGCTTCTTAAAAAAAAGGCTGTCTCAAATTTTCATTTCTGAGACAGCACATTTCATTATCTATTCAAGTACATTTATTAAGGTGTCAAATAACTCTTTATTTTGCTTTATCTTGCCTTCGTTGCCTAAAGTACAATGTCTATTTTGCTTCATGGATTCTCCTACAAGCTTTGAAAGAGCTTTAATATCTTCTTTATTAGCACTCAATATTTCTTCTCTTTCTCTTTGAAGGTCTTCGAAGTCAATGTTTCTAATATAGTACTCAGCTGCTCTCTCGCCTTTCATAGAAGGTGTCAATGGAGCATCTATGCCGCTCATAGTTCCAATGATATATTTTGTCATTTCTCTACTGTCTACATCGAATTCATTAAGGTACTTTTCAAACTCGTCATAGATTCTCATTGTTTCTCTTAAGTTAGGGTCCCTATAGGACACAAAAAACAAGTTTCCGCTTCTTTCAAAGCCTGCCATTGCACCATAAGCACCACCTTTAACACGAATATTGTTCCAGAGGTAGTCATAGCGGGCAATACTCTTTAACACTTGCAAAGTGCCGCTATACTTATAGCCTAGTTCCACGAAGTTATAGCCCTTAGCAACATATTGCACATTACTTTGAGTCAGTAGTCCTTCGTTTTGCTTTGATAAATCAAAATTGTAGGTATTATGCTCTAATTTGCCCTCAGCCAAGTTCGAAGCATACTTTTCATAACTTTGAAGGAATTTGGCGTAATCTTCCTCACTACATGTAACACTGGTCATTAAGTTGTCTTTATTAAATATCGCAGCATAAACCTCTTTTAAGTTTTTGAGTACAGCTTCTGACTTGCTGTCAAACTGCTTATCTATATCCGCTAAAAACTTGTAATACTCTATACCAGTCAGTAGCTCTATATATTTATTTTGATTAGAAAAATAGGATAAAAGCCTCTTCGCAGATGTCATATGACCTTCATTAATAATTCTCATTTCAATCCTTGATTTAACTTCTCTGACGATCTCTCTCAAACGTTTCTTTTCATCTAGCTTTGTATTATTTGTTATTTCTTCTATTAGTTCGAACATTCTAGGCAGCTTATCCATCAAAGCTTTCGCTTTAACTGTCAGCTTAGGAGAATACTTCCTATAATCGTTCTTATCTCCGTATACCTGAACCATGAACCTTATATCCCCTGTATGTATGTTTATCTCATTGGAAAGCTCAGAATACTGATGCTTTTCTGTGCTTATTTTACCAAGTATGTCAGAAAGCAACGCTACATACTGAATTTGCTCTTGCTTAACTTTGGTTGTATCAAAGAACAACTGAACATAGCCAATATTATTTGTGAAAATAGGATGATAGAGCAGCTTCATACCCCTTTCCTCTTTAACCTCCAAAGGCAGCTTTTCAGCCTTCTGACTTATATCTGATAGTTCTAGAAGGGGAATGCATTCTAAGGTCTCAGGTGAATCAGGAGAATTTTGTCTTTCTTTAAGACTATTGGTTTTTTCAATTATAGCCTCAAGATCTGTGTCACTTAAGCTCTTCTTATATTCTGCCAGTTTATTCTTTAGCTTAGCCTCTCGCTCCTCAGACAGCCCTTTCTTTGGCTTAAGAATGAGTATGGAGCTGTGCTTGTTTCCTATTAAATACTTTTCAATTAAAGCTTCAAAATAATTTGTTGTTAAGGCAGACTTTATTCTTTCTAAGGCTTCTTCATACTCTAAGTGTATAAAAGGCGGCTGATCATAGAGCCAACTGTCTAAGCATTTTATATTGTAAATTAAGCCCTTTGGATAGCCTCTGAACTCTGCTTCTCTCAATTGGAATTCTTTGATATTAATTGAAGCCTCAACTAATTTCTTGTCGATTCCCTCACTTACCAATTTGCTTAAGGTATCTTCAAATACTTTTTTGAAAGCTTCTTTTTTATCTAACTCAGTATTTTTTACAATAACTGAGAATGTAGGCTGAAGTATACCATTATCCAGCTGTCCAAATACATCCTTGCCTATTTCAGCTTCAATCAAAGCCTTCTTAAGTGGCGATGCTGCTGTTGCTAGAAGTAAATGCTCTAATACCTCCATAGCAAGATAGAGCTCCGGGTCCTTAGCCGTGCCGACAACAAAATTCATACCCATATAAACCTTTTCCGAAACATCTTCGTCTTCAGATACCGGGTACTCAATCTCAAATTCCTTTAAGTGCCCAATCGGCGTTTGCATTGGCAGCTCAGAATCAATATCTATGCTGTTAAAATCCTTCAAATAATTATCATTAATAAACTCAAGTTCATCTAATATATTGCCATCCCCATACAGGAATATATAACTGTTGGATGGATGGTAATACTTACTGTGAAAGTCTTCAAACTGCTTTTGGGTCAAGTCCGTAATATATTCCGGATCCCCACCAGATTCCAGACCATAGGGTGTATCCGGAAACAAGGTATCCTGTATCTTTCTCATTAATACTGATTCAGGAGATGAGAAGGCTCCTTTCATTTCGTTATATACAACGCCCTTATAAATGATGTCATCAGACTTATTCTCTAGCTCATAGTGCCAACCCTCTTGCATCAATATTTCATTGTGCTTATATATATTTGGATAAAATACAGCATCCAGATATACATCCATCAGATTATAGAAATCCTTAGCATTCTTACTAGCAACAGGATACATTGTCTTGTCAGGAAAGGTCATGGCATTTAAAAAGGTATTTAAAGAACCCTTAATAAGCTCTACAAAAGGCTCTTTCAACGGAAACTTTCTAGAACCGCAAAGAACAGAATGCTCTAATATGTGAGGTACCCCGGTATTATCTCCCGGAGGCGTACGAAAAGTCACAGAGAAAACCTTGTTGTCATCATCATTTTCTAATTTAATAAGTCTTGCCCCACTCTTATCGTGTTCAAATACTTTGGCAGTGGACTTTATTTCCTCTATTTGTTTTTCCTGCTTCAAAGTAAAACCATAATAACTTTTATTTAATTCAAGCTTCATTAAAAATCCCTCCTGTTGTGATTATGCCCTGCTTTTCTATCTATAAATATATTTATTTATATCGGTTTAGACTATTTATTCTTTATTTATTGGAAAATTCCTCCTGTACTTTAAAAGAGCAGGCTTTAAACCCTGCCCTGTTATTAATCTGTATATAAGTACCAGCGCCTTGCAAAGCGTGTTTTGCTCCACCATTTTTTGAGCCAAGGCATTACATAGTAATCTAAGCCAAAAGCTCTTCCTGCTCCACCTAGCAGCGCCAGAGCTGCAAATATGTACCAGAATATTTCCTTGCCGGCCATGCCAGACACAATAAAGTTAGCACATAAAAATAAGGAGCCCAGGGATGCCAATACTGTAAATAACCCTGCAATTAATGCCAGCCCAATAGCAATTTCAGTAAGTACCAGTCCAAGCTGAAATAAATAATGGTTCGGAGCGATTATTACACTTTCAAACCATTTGTATATACCCAATGGCTCTTTTATTAAAGGCTCCGGCCAATATTGTGTTACCTGCGTAGCGCTGGTTACGGCATCCGTTGACTTCAATGGAGCATCACTGGCTTTAGGCATGGCAACAACAAAATTATTTGCTGGGCTTAACCAGCCTTCTTGAACCTTTTTGATTCCCTCAAGCAGCCAAATAACCCCAACATAGACACGAAGTATAGCAAGCCAAAGTATAGGCGTCTTAGCTGACAAATGCCCTCCAAGCATAGATCGTCTGTCTCTCACATCGAAGAATTCATGCATGATGTATGCCACTACTTGTCTGAATCCTCCGACACCCCATAAGTAGTGAAGATTTACCATATGCTTTGTGCCCATAGCGGCGAAGCCTGAAGTTTCCACATTCATTACATTGGAAACTGCGTTTTTGCTGCCTATTGAAACCATGATTCCATGGTAGTTTGATTTAAATGGCTTTTTCTCTTTGCCCTTAATATCCGCTTCAATATTATGCGCTGCTGTCTCTGCTGTCTGAATCGCAGTCTCAACAATTTGCGGTACTGGTTTTCCATCTTCTTCATAATAAGCATTATCGCCTACCAAATATACATTGGTATAATCTACAGATTGCATATATTCATTAGTTTGGACCCTGTTTCTCTTTCCCATAGTAAGTCCCAAATTGGCCCCAAATTGACTTCCTTGCACTCCGCAGGTCCAAATTAAAGTGTTTGTCTTGATATTTGTGCCATCCTTAAGTGTTATGCTGTCCTTCTCTACTTTGGTTATTGCTGCATTTACAATAACGTCTATCTCCATGCGCTTTAGATATTTTTCTGATTTCTTAATTAATCGCTCACTTAGAATAGGAAGTATATTACACATAGCTTCCACTACAAGCAGCCTGACTTCCTTTGGGTTTATTTCATGCTCTTCACAAAGTCTACGCTTCCATTCTGCAAGCTCCCCGACAGTCTCTATGCCCGTAAAGCCTGCCCCAGCTACTACAAAGGTCAGCAAACTCCTCCGCTTCTCGATGTTCCTTTCAACACTTGCCTTTTCAAACATTTCAATAATATGAGACTTTATTGCTAATGCTTCAGGGAGGCTCCATATACTAAAGCCATTTTCTTTGACTCCCTCAACTCCAAAAAAGGCAGGCTCTGCCCCCGAGCCTATTATTAGATAGTCATATTGATACTTATCAGTTTCTGAGTTTAACTGCTGCTTTTTAAAGTCGATATTTTCTATGGTGTCATGAACGACTTTTACCTTTGTCTCTGCAAATACCTTGCTAAGTCTTACCTGCACTGAATCCATCTCTACTCTTGCGCCTGCAACCTCATGGAGCTCAGTCATTAAAGTATGATAGGGCTTTTTATCAATTAAGGTAATGCTCACATTGCCATTTTTGCGAAGCTTTTTATTCAGCTGTATGGCAGCCGCTACTCCACCATAACCTGCACCCAGAATAACAATTTTTTTGTCCTTACTCATTTTATCCCTCTATTCATTATGTAGTAATGAAGACTTCTATAAAGCCTCAACCTGCAATTTATCTAATATGCTTTTCCTTAGTTATAATTTTACAAATATGTTGCTCTTTTATACATAATGCCAAAACAGATAAGAGTCTGCCTTTGATACCAAAAAATAATAGTCGAGGACTGATATGTGACTCGTCCCCGACTATTAGCTATATTTTCATTAAATCAATAATCTTATTATTGTACATTTCTATCATTTCATAAGCAACCTTCTCATCAAGCACACCACTTAAGGTAGGGGTCTCAAAGAATCTCTTTGGAAGTGCTACCTTTGTCATATCAAAGCCTAAGGCCTTCTTTATTCTTAGCTTGGTTTTGTATATCTTTTCTGCTATTTCAGTTAAATCCTTATCTGCTAGCTGATATCCTATAGAATTCAAGGCTGCCAGAATCGTCGTTCTATCATAAACCTTTCTTGCAAAAAGACATATTATGAGAGAGTTAAGCATACAGCGTTCCATTTCTTCTTTATATAGTGCTTCAACAACCTTCTCCTTGTCGAAATCTTCCTTGGTCTGGTCTGCCGCATACCCTGCATTACATAGGTGGGAGTGTCTTGCACCTACAACTGTGCCAACTATGGTTCCATAACCAGTATGATAACCCGGCATTTCATTCCCGGCAAAGTTCATTGCAAAATCTTCTCCCCCATATATTTCTGAGGCCGCAACAACGCCTTTACCAAGTGCCTTGTAAAAATCATTTTCTCCCTTAGCAATAAATTCTACAGCCTTAATATAATTGCCTGAATTTCCAAATTCCAAAGATACGATGGTTTCATCAATAGAAACAAGATTCTTCTCACTGGCTTCAGTAGCCCAGCCTAAAACAACCCCCGTTGACATAGCATCCATTCCCATTTGCTCAACAATTTCTATAAGCTGCAGTATTTCATCCGTAGTCTTAATTCCAAGGAAGGTGCCAAGTGCAAATATAAGCTCATAATCATAACCCACGCTTATGGATTCATATTCATAGCCTTTGTCAAACATTCTTCGAAACTGCCCAATATGAATACAACCTACAGGGCAACCTGTACATGCCATCTTGCGCACCAGATTATTCTTAGCAAAGCTTTCTCCAGATACAGCTTCTACATGCTCGAAGCTGCTTTGCTGCAAATTCATGGTGGGCAAAGCATTCATGTCATTTAAGGGTTCTACATTTATAGGAGTCCCTAGGTCATGATACTTAGCCATTATTTCAGTATCAGCAGTTTTTTTGTAAATATCTTGATAAACCTTGAAATAATCCTTAAAGTTTTTTATAGGAATACTCCTATCCCCAATAACGGTCAAAGCCTTGAGATTCTTGCTTCCAAATAAAGCACCCAGACCAAGACGTCCAAAATGTCTATAGGTATCCACACATACAGAAGCATAGGTAATTTCATTTTCACCTGCAGGACCTATGCGGAGTATACTTCTTTTACCGCTGCCAGGTTCACTTTCTCTGATAAAGCCGCCTACATCCTCAGAGGATAGTCCCCAAAGAGCTCTTGCATCCTTAAACTCAACATTATTTCTGTTAATAGTAATATAAACAGGCTTTGCTGCTTTACCCGTTATAACTACAGCATCATAGCCTGCCATAAATAAGGTCAAAGCCAGCCTGCCGCCTGCATAGGATTCTCCAAGCTCCCCTGTATGAGGAGATATGAACATCGCAACAGTCTTGGTTACAACCGGAAAAATAGTAGATGCTGCTCCGATAGCAAATATAATAGGCTGCTCTTTATCTAAGGGTTTTAATTCTGCCTTCATGTTTTCTTCTAGAAGCTTTGAAGCGACTCCGACGCCGCCAAGATATTCCTGCAAATCTTTTCTATTCTCAACCTTTATTTTTTCATTGTTCATATCTATATACAATACTCTTATATAATCTTTATAAATCATTCTATTGCCTCCATTCTCAAACACTCATGGGGACAGAATCTGGTGCATACTCCACAGTGCTTACAAATTATTGGCTTGTTTTCGATTTCATCAAAATTAACAGCACCTACAATGCATGCCTTCACACATTTTCTGCAGCCTATGCATTTCTCCCCCTTAAGTAACACCCCGCCGCCTTCTCTAATCTCCAGGGCTCCAGAGGGGCATGCTTCTGCACAAGCCCGCTCATCTTGACAGCCAAGACAGACTATTGAGACAAACTTACCCTTCAAGCCGCCTCTAGTTTTTACCTTTATAGCACTTTTAGTTAAGGAATGATCTTGTTGATTGACACCTGCACAAACAAGCATACAGCTGAAACAGCCTATACACTTGTTCATACCATCTGCTTTTAATACTTTTACCATATAAATACCTCACATTAATTAGTCTTATTTAATATGTCCTCATAATAAGATTCTATATATTAATAATAAATACTCTTTTTTACATGATATCTTCTAATGTTTGATTCTCTGGGTTATAGTTTATAAATCTCTTAAAGGACGGCATGAATATAAAGGGTACAAAAAGAATAACGCTAACAAGTCCACAAACGGCCATTACATACTTAATCGGTACATATTCTGCCATAACTCCACCAAAAGCCATTCCTATAGGAGTCAGCCCCATAACAAAGGTATTCATCAAAGAAAAAACCTTGCCTCTCATATTTTGAGGTACTGCAAGCTGTATAACTGTGCCGAAAATTACGTTCAATATAGCATTTAATAGTCCTGAAGCAAAAAGTAAAATACATATTATTATTATTTTATTATATAAGGGAAATAAAGCATAGAACATACTACCTACCAAACCTGTTAACAGGAATATGACATATCTTTGTTTGGGTTTTATATTTAGTACAGAGGTAAGAAGCATACCTATGAAGCTTCCCCCAGTCATAAGTGCTATGGCTATACCATAATAACCGGGTCCCAAGCCCTCAGTAATCTTAAAGAACGGCATTATAAGCACCATACCCGTGTTTCCAAACAAATTTAGAAAAGCTGCTATCATTAAAACATTCCTAAGACCCGAAAACTTCCATGTGAATTTAAAGCCCTGCAGCATATCTTCAAAGAAATGCAGCTGTTCTGCTTGCTTCTTAATTGGTGGGACCTTAATGAAAACTTCAGTAAATGCTGAGAAAATATAGGAAACTCCATTGAATAGGAACATTATTGGAGCTCCAAAGGATTGATAGATAGCGCCGCCTATAGGATTTCCCAAAATATTAGTACCTGAATAAATCATATTGAAGGCTGAATTTGCCTTCATTACTTTAGAGCTGGGAACTATATCAGGAATTACTGAGCTTACGGAAGGGTTGAAAAAGGCAGCGCAGATGCTTAATACAATTCCGGTTACAAAAACCATCCATATTTGTATTAAATCCGTAAATGCTGCTACCGCAATTAAGACTACCATTAATCCTCTAATAAAATCTGTCATGACGATAATTTTCTTTCTATCTGCCCGATCTACCCAAACCCCTGCAAAGGGAGAAATAATAAGCCTTGGCAGCATAGAAACCGCCATCAAGGTTCCCATCAATGCTGTAGAACCTGTTTTTGAGTAGACCCAGAACCCAAGGGCTATACTGTATGCAATATCACCAAAGGCAGATACCAATTGGCCTTGCCATAGCAGGAAAAAATTCCATGTCCATAATTTCTCTTTTTTCTCTACCTCTTGATTCACATTAACAAGCTGTGTCTCCAAATTAAAACCCCTCTCTATATGTATTGATTAACATCACACTATATATACATATTCTACCAAGAAAAGTTTCATAAGAATTACACTTAAATTAAAAAAGATACAATATAATCAAATACTGTATCTTCTTCTATATCATTTCAACTTCCATAAAAAGTTTATAAATCGTACACCATATCTATTCTACATCTCTATAGGTTTTTGTAAATCGTACTCCAATGGAAATTGATGCTTCTATAGCTGCCGCCAGAAGTAGAACCCCTTGAGCTGATATAAGTGTCGCTGCCGCAGTACCGACTGTAACGGATAGAATTCCAATTGGACTTTTAAGCATTGACAATACGCCAAACACCTTCCCCCTATTTTCATCAGGCACTGCATTTTGAATAACACTATATAAAATAATCATATAAGCTGAACTAATGATACCTAATAGTGCAAACAGTACAATTGAAAGTGGAAAGTACTTATTTAATAGGAATATTGTAAATACAACTGCATCAAACATCAATGCATTTAAAAACAGTTTAAACCTTTTTTTGTACCGCTTAACAACGACCCCTAATATAAGGCTTCCTATTAACGCTCCTACCCCTAGGCTAGAAAGTAATATTCCCCATGCAAGTTCAGCCTTATCACCCATTTTCAGAGTTTCCTTAATGAAGTAGTATATAAGCACCCCCTGCATCGTCATAGCAAAGGTAAAATACAAATCTATAAACACCATAAGCTTTACGCTCTTTTCATGCCACATGATAGAACTACCTTCTACAAACTCCTTTGACACTTCCTTGAAGCTTTGCTTTAATCCTACTGCTTTTGCCTTAATCTGCTTCCCTCGTTCTTCTAAGTGAAGCTCCTTCGCGCGTATAGTCGTAATGATTATAGCTGATGTCCAGAAGGTTAGAGCATCTATTATAAAAGCAGTATTCACGCCAACAAAGCCCACAATAGCCGCACCTGTGGCAGCTCCTACAATTTGAGTAAAGTTGTTCGCAAAGGAATTAAAAGAATTAAGCAGGGGTATATTTTCCTTCTCTACTAAATTTGGCTCAAAGGCTCTCTGGGCTGGTATTCTAAATACATTCACAGATGCATTTAGAAAAGCTATCAAATATATAAGCTTTATATCCTGAATAAAAATCACTGTAAGTATTGTAACTCCACTCAAGATATCCGATACTACCATTGACCATTTCCTAGAAATCCGATCTATGATAAAGCCAGCTACAGCCCCAAATATGATTGAAGGCAATATTTCAAAGACAGATAAAGCTCCTAGACTTGCAATCTTCCCCCCTGTAATGGTATATACCTTTCTTAATAATGCGAAATACGTAATCTTGCTTCCAAAGGATGAAATTATTCCAGCAAAAACAAGCATAATAAGGTTTCTATTCTTGAAAAGCGGTTCATATTCACTTGTATAGGATTTCAGCTTTTCTTGTAAATTCAGTTGATATATCACAACCACCCCCAATTTATATATTTAACATTAATGTATCTACCATTTTGTTTTGACATATCTTTTTTACAGCAACTGGCAAACAAAGAACTACAGCCTAAATAGCAGCTGCAGTCCTTCTACTTTTTCCTATATCATTTCAACTTCTATCAATTCCTGCTGTTTTCTCTTCTGTTCCCTTATAGCTCTTTCTACGAATATCATACAGCAAGCAGATATTGCCACATATAACCCTAGATAAATCCACCCCTGCTCAATACCGGTGGTTTTAATAACAGTTCCCATTACCATAGGACTAAGGTTGTATCCCATTCCAAACAATATTCCAAGAACCCCGCTCATCCTGCCTCTATGAGACGCCGGCGTATTGTCAGCAATGAAAGGCATTGTACTAATAGATAAGACTATTTCCCCAATGGTAAATATAAATACGGATATAAAGAATGCATCAAGTGCATTGTAAAGTCCCAACATGCCAAAGCCTATAGAATACAATATCCCACCGACGACAATTTTCTTTGTATGTTTTATCCTCCTCATCAACCATGTAATCAAAGGAGTAAATGCAATCACTACAATCCCATTAAAACTGGCCATATAACCATAGTACTTAGCCCCCAACTCCCCAAAGTTTTGTTCTGAATGCATGGGCATCATAAATCCCCACTGTGCATAGGTGAAATTATACCCAAATATGACCAATGCAAATATAAGTAATGCAGGTCTTCTTAATAAAACGCCTATTATTGACCCTGACTCTCTACGCTCCATAACCCTACTTTCATCCGCTATTTCTTCTTTGGTATCATCTAATGTCTCTCTTACAAAGAATATTATTAGAATTAAAGATAGGAGTGCGGTAAGTGCATCCCCGATGAATATTAAATTTAAGTGGTTTTCAAACAACATTCCAGCCAATAACGGCCCTATTGCAAAGCCTAAATTCCAACCCATATAGGATAATGCATAAGCTCCATTCCTGTTCTCTGGCGTTGTCAAATCAGCCATAAGGGAATCATGAGCCGGTCCCGCTGCTGACATACAAGTTCCAGCCAGCATAATCAGGTATACCATTGTCATGGAGGGCTGAACAAAACCGCATATAATATACACCGTTATAGCCAGAGCATCAAAAATGATGATTACCTTTCTTCTTCCTATGGTATCTGCCAGTTTTCCTCCAATAACAGATGCAGGCATATACAAAAGTCCTGCAATACTCATATAGAAACCTGCAACATCGCTGCTTAAGCCAATTTTCTTTGTTAATATCAGCGTCAGGAATGGCCCTACAAAACAGCCTATGGCATTGACTATTCTAGAAATAAATATGACATAAACCTCTTTAGGCATCCCCATGTATGGTTCCATTAGTTTTCTAATAAATTTTGGTATAAATCTATTGATCTGTGCCATTATATACACCTCCTATAAATTAAAAAGCCATGCCATGCTCCCCTGAGCACACCATGACTTAAACTTCCCTATTATATAAAAAAGTCACGGGTAGTTGGCCCATGACAAACATCTCTACTATTCTAGAAACTCGTACATAGGTCCGAATATAAAACTATTGAATCTTTAGCTATGACTTTTAACACTAACATATTCTGACCTCCTTTACATTTATTTCTTCTTTATTTTACTATTTTTACAAGTACCTTGTCAAAGAGATTCTTATGTAAAGTATTGTTTTATCAAAGCTTTCATACAAATATGAATAGTTGTGAAGAATTAGTTAAAGTTCACTGAATATTCGTACTTATATAATTTTTCTAACAATTATCCTGTTATACTCATAATAGGATATAAATACCATAATGGCATGGAGAACAAAGGTGTATTAATATGTAAATAGAATAAAACAGGCTCTGTGGTTCCGTGCAAAGGATTAACTAATGCAAAAGCATTTTAAGGATTAATGTTAAAATTTCTGGCTACTATCATAGGTGTTTAGGCAAATTTGGAGGTGAATTAAAATTGAAAAGTGAATTCTCTCGTAAATCGGCAGTATCTGGTTGTTGCGCAAAATGTGGCAAACCTCTACAATGGAGTTCTGCATCTGTAATTGATATGCAGCATACCCATGGCTGTATGGCTACTGCACAATCACATATTAACGACCTGCAAAAAGATCTTAGCAAAAATATAAAATACTGTTCAACATGTAATATTACGGCAAGAGATGATATTATTTTAAACATTATCTTTTTTCCTTTTTATATTTTGAAAGCATTTGTAAGGTTTTTCATTAAATAATATTTAAAATAAAAATAACCTTCATTATCAGAAGGTTATTTTTATTTTATTGATATTACGCATTTATAATCGACAGCTTTAGATATAAGATTTGTAGCCTAAATAAGCACTCCTTAATAATCCTCTATGCTGATATGACGCATATTCCCATAATGTACTATATAATAAGATATAAATAAAAAAAACCATATACCATTTAACAAAGTCTAATTTATGAAACTACCAAAATTGAGGTGATAGGATTGGATCAATCAGATATTATTAAGTTAGCTAGCCAAGGCGATTCCAATGCCGTTTATAGTTTAATCTGTGAATACAAGAGCCAAATGTACAAAATCGCATATTCCTACTTTAAAAATGAGCAGGATGCACTTGAAGCTATACAAGAAACCGTTTATAGAGCCTATAATAATCTGCATAAGTTAAAACAACAGCAATATTTTAAGACATGGCTGCTTCGAATTTTAATTAACTATTGTATTGATGAAAACAAAAGAAAAAAGAAGTCAGCAATACTTTTTGATGCTGGTGACTTCGCACAAAATGAAGATATCAATAATAAATTAGAAATCAACCAAGCCATATCCAAATTAAATTCAAGATATAAAAGCATCATTATTCTGAAGTATTTTGAGGGTCTTACTATAAATGAAATTGCCTTTATCATGGAGAAACCTGTTGGTACGATAAAGACTTGGTTAAATAAAGCCTTAAGTGAGTTACGAATTGTTCTTAGAGAGGAGGAGCTAGATTATGCAATACAAGGAAGAAACGAAGCTATCAGAATCAAAGATTGATTATGATAATATAACAATCCCTAATAATATTGACGAATATATACTAAGGGGCATCAAGAAATATCCAAGAGCAAAGCGAATAGGATTAAGACTACGACCACTTAGTGTTGCAGCTGTTATAGCCCTCTTCGTATTAATTTCTATGATTCGTATATCACCAGTTTTTGCAGATTATCTTGATGATGTTCCTATATTGAAGTATATCGTAAAGCTTGTAAATTATGATAAGGGTCTTAAATCAGCAGTTGAAAATAACTTTATACAAAATGTCGCATTGTCCGATGAGCATGAAGGTGTTAAATTTACTGTAGACAATATCATAGTCGATGAAGCAAGATTGATTGTATTCTACACAATCGAAAATAACAGCATATACAAATACTTAGAAATGAACAATGTAAAATTTACAGATGAAGCTGGAAAAGCCATCGAAGCGGGATATAGCTTCGGATTTTTCTACGATAAGCAAGATCCGCATAAAATACAAGATAATCTTAAAGTTAGCTTCGGTGAAAATACGATTATCCCCGAAACCATACACCTAGAAGTTGAATTGCATCAAAAGGAAACCCCTGAAAATTATGTAAATAATGAAAATAGAACGAAGCTGCCTTATATATGGCAGGTTGATATCCCTATTGATAAAAGTAAATTTGCCAATATGAAGGAAGTATATGATATCAATCAAACAGTAGAAATTGAGAATCAGAAAATTAGCATTAAGAAGGCAATTATATCCCCTACAAGAATAGAGGTCCAGGTGGAGTTTTCTGAGGAAAACACAAAGAGGATATTACGATTTGACAATCTTAAGATATTAAATGAAAAAGGGGAGACATTAAATTCTATTACAAATGATGTGAACGCTTCAATGCCCGATGAAAACCATGTAAATCTGTATTTTGAAAGCAACTTTTTCTCAAAACCTCAAGAACTTTATATTCAAGGAAGCAGCATCAGAGCACTAGATAAAGATAAGCTAAATATAGTTGTTGATTTTCATAAAAAGCTTTTATTAAAAGCACCAGATAATAATATAGTACTTAAGGATATTACAGATACGGCTGAAGGAACTGTTATCACCTTTCTTCTTAACACAGATGAAGTACTTGATGATAAATATCACTATTTTGTATTTACTCACAAGGCTGCTGATGCAAAGGGAACAGAATTTGACATTGGCAGGGCGTCTCATAGTGGTATTTCAGACTCAGCCTTCAATCAAGATGTATTGGTAACAATACCGAAGAATATTATATATCAAAACCCCATAAAAATTGAAATTGAAGACTTTCCAGTGAGGATAAAAGGTGATTTCAAAATTAGAATCAAATAATATTAAAGACCCAGTTCAATTATTGAACTGGGTCTTTGCTGTTTCTATTTAGACGATTTATATATCACTGTCTCATCAATATCAGACAGCTTACTGCAGCCTACCATTATCATGGTATCGTGCAATTCCTTGCCAAGCTTTTCAGTGTAAACTTGTACAGCCTCTGCACCGCCGCCATATGCTGCAACTGCGTATGGTCTTCCTATTAAAACTGCATCTGCACCTAGTGCAAGTACCTTCACCACATCAATTCCTGTCCTGATTCCACCATCAATAAATATTTTCATTCTGCCCTGCACTGCCTTGGCTATTTCTGGCAGAACCTCCACCGTTCCAGGTGTTTGATCCAAGACTCTACCTCCATGATTTGATACAACTATGCCATAAGCACCTGCTTCTAAGGCTTTAAGCGCACCCTTAACTGTCATGATACCTTTAATAATAAAAGGCAGCTTTGTTGAAGAGATAATCTCTTTTAATTCTTCTACAGACTTAGGACTTACAGGCTTGCCGAGAGCGGCCAGCAAAGAAAGTCCTGCTGCATCTACATCCATAGCCACAGCTAAAGCCCCAGCCTCTTCAGCTTGCTTTATCTTTCTAAGCACTTCTTCCTTTTTCCATGGCTTTATAGTAGGAATTCCCCATCCATCAACTTCCTTTACGGTCTTTAAGGGCAATTCATAAAATTCATCTTTTACACCATCTCCAGTAAATCCTGCTGCTCCAGCTTGCTTACAGCCTGCAACAATTGCTCTAGAGTAAGTTTCATCATTTAATATTTCACTGTAATGAAGATTTAGCCCCCCTATTGGGGCAGCAAATATAGGATAATTAAATTTTTTGCCAAAAAGCTCAATGGAGGTATCTACTTCCTTGAACTCATATATAGTGTCCATATTAATCTTTATACTTTTAAGTTTTTCATAATTAATTTTAAAGCCTTCTCCAGTATCCTTGCCACCAACACCTGGTATTTCACCCTTACATAGGATGCCGTTGCACTCCTTGCATACTCTGCACTTTTTACCGATCGTATCTCTTGCATTATTTAGGATATCACTATATTGCATATTTCTTCCTCCCCGCTGTTTATGTAAATTCGTTAATTTCGATATACTCATATTATATCACGAAAACAACGCCATATAACCAACCAAGCGTTGGTTATATGGCGCAATATTTATATTATCTTACAGGACATACTCCACTATCACAACCATCGGTTCCAATATCTATTTGAGTCTCCTGCTTTTCATATTTTGCAATTAAAGAGGGTACAAATGGCTTCATCTGTGCTCTTCTTTTATTGTACTCCTCTTCATCAATGGCTTCATAAGGCAACAACTTGTAGAAGTTGTCATCTAGAGATAAGAAGGACAGTGCAACTACATCATCCCAATTGTCCCAAACCCACTGTTCTACTTCTTCCCATTCTTCATTTCTTACATGAATGGTTATTGAGCAGTTATGATCAACGTAATGCTCCATAAACATCTTATAGTTTTCCAGCTGTTCAATGGCACCTACTTCATACTTTGTCTTCCCAATTGGAGCCTTTACAGGGAATTCTATAACCTTTGTCGAGCAGGTATCCATATCTTGACCAACCTCTGGAAGTACTGGATAATCAAGCTCCTCACAAACCTTTACCAGTGGATCATCAGCACTAATTCTAACTCTTCTTATATAATAAGGTGAGTGCGAATAGTGTACTCCGCTAGATACAGTCGGCAATTGACTTAGTGTTCCCTCTGGCTTTACAGTTGTTGAAAGTAAAGGTGCTTTACTTCCAAGTTCTTTTGAATAAGTTTCTGCTTCATCATGTGCCGCATCTCTCATCTGTTTCAAAAGTTCAATTTGATCTTCTTTACTCATATTTGTTGCATTTATCATATCCTGCCATCCTGTAATCGAGCAGCCCAGCAACTTATCCCTTTGCTGTACTGCATCCCACATAGGAAGCTCTAGCTCTACGCAGGTCATTCTATATCCGGCTCTTACAGAAAGTCTTTGCGCTCTGAGCAGGCCTTTAACATCTAATGTTTTATCCGCCTCTACATAAGCAAACACATTTAATGTTGTAAGATTGCATAATCCTTTTGAATCAAGAAGGATTTCACCGCATGGATTTACACCATTCATGTTTGGTCTTCTCTTCGATGCTGCTTCTGCATTTACCCAGCCTGGTTCGCCGGAATATCTCATTTGCTGTATTTGCCAATGAAGCATATCTCTTGTAGGTCTAGTTTTATAATAAATAGAGTTATTACTCATTTGTCTATGGATAATCTCCTTGTCTACTGTCCATTGACCATCCACTTGACTATATATGTGGGATTTTGCTTCTATGCACTCTCTATCATCAGCATCCAGAAGCGCTATTTCTGCAGTTCTTCTCACGCCGCCTACAACTACGTTTTCACCTATTATATTTGCCACATCTAAGCAATCTATTGGTCTTAGCTTAACTCTCTTAGAGTCATCTAATGTTCCACGCTTCTTTATAACCTTATCAATCTTCATAAACATATTCTTTAAGCTTGTATGACCACTTGCTGTACCTCCAAAGTTCTTTAGCTTTTCTCCCTTTGGTCTTACATGATCATAATCCATTATAATTGTTTTCACATCTCTATACTCACTGCTATATAAGAGCTTAAATAAGAAATCTAGAGATTGAATCCAGCCTTCTTTACTATCACCAATCGTAATCTTCGCAGTATTCTTATAGAAAAATTCTAGACTGGTGCTGTCTTCTCTTTCCTTATAAGGCATCGGACTATAATCTTTATGCACGATTTCATAATCAGTCCTTACCTTAGGTACCTTAGCAACATCATCCTTAAGTATTCTTACTCCTACTCCTGAGCCTATCATTAAAAGATAAAAAACATCTCTGAAGGCTTCAAAGCTGTCTATTATCTGGAAAGAGCAATTATAATTTGCCATTGGATAGTGCTTGGCAACATGGGTGTTTCCAACCCAAAAAGTTCTTCCTGAAAGAAACTGCTTCAGGTTATAAATATTATCAAACAGCTCTTCAGCTTCTTGTTTCTTAGTATGTACAAGACTACAATTATACTCAACTGCACGTCTGACAGTTTCCCACCAATATTCTCTTCTTTTTTCTCCATCAAGCCATCTTGAGTAAGTTCTGTAATAAACAAAATTGCCTAGTTGATTCATTGGTGATGGCTTATGTTTATATCTACTGATAAATTCATCAGTTAGCATTCTATCATCGCTTTTTTGCCTTGAATCTCTTGTCTTTGACTGTTCACTGCGATAAATTATGTACTGTTTAGCAACATCTTTTCTGCTGCTTTCCATAAGCTCAAATTCCACTATATCTTGTATCTCTTCTACATGTACAGGAGAATCCAAACCTCTTATTCTCGCTTCAATTTGTTTTGATAGTGCCTCACTTAGTGATGTATCTACACCAAGCTTCGTTTCAGCCATAGCTCTTTCTATAGCAACTTTAATTTTGCTTTTTTCGTATTTTACAATTGTATCATCACGTTTTACTATTTTAATGATAAACCTCCCCTTTCTAAGCATGTTATAAATGCTGTTATATAACATGTTTCAAGGCCACAGCAAAACAATATTTAGTGTTTGCAAAGGACCTCTAGTACTATATATTGTATCACAGTACAAATTTAAGCACAATTTCTATGTATACTAAATTTTATCAAAAAAGGACGATTAGAGTAAAAGAGAGATAAGCAGCTATGCCTATCTCTCTTTTATACCTTAATTTTTATTAAGTCCACCTCTAGTATATCGGTTAGATGCATTCCACAATATCCATTCCTTTACACCTGCATCATTGGTGGCTTTTATTTGAGCTCTTATTTCTGCAGGGCCATATTTCTTATATCTTGGCAAATAAGCAGCTGAGAAATCTTGCAGCCAAGGTCTTAGCTTAGCAGTTGAATTTTCATTATTATCCAACCTTTCCTTCGCCTTTTTCATACTATAATTAACAATCTTATAAGGTTCAAAATCTGGTTCAGCTACGCCATAACTGCCTTTACCATAGTGGGATGGATATACCATAGGGCAAATTACATCTACACTATCAGCCAAATACTCCAGCTGCTGACCTATATTCATATCATTCTCTGCTGTTGTGACCAATCCAAACACGTCTGCAGATGTTACAGCACCCATTTCAGAAAGTCTATCTCTAGAATATTTAAGAAAATCACCAATAGCCTGAGCTTTATTTTTGTTTTTCAAAGCTCCGTAATCTATTGACTTTAAGTTCCCATCAGTTGGGAAACGTACATAATCAAACTGTATTTCTTCGAAACCTTTCGCAGCTGCCTCCTCTGCTATATCTAAGACATAATCCCACGATTCTTTATTATATGGGTTTAACCATGCCTGACCGTTTCTATCACGCCAAACAGTACCATTTGCAGTTTTCACTGCCAAATTCGGAAACTTGCTGGCTGCTTTGTTATCTTTAAAGGTAACTATTCTTGCAATAGCGTAAATATTCTTTTTTTGTAGATACTTAAGTACTGCATCAATGTCTTTAATTATGATGTTATTATTAGCACCGCTAAATTGAACATCCTTTAATTCCGTTTGATACAATACCATGCCCTCATCGCTTTTTACATCTATGACAACAGCGTTTAACTCTGTCTCATCTATTAGCTTTATCAACTCATCGAACTTCTTTTGATTTGATACCGTGTGGCCTGTCATGTATATGCCCCTAACCTCAGTATGATCCTTCATCAACTCCCAAGTAGGTGTCGATTGATCCAAGTAACCCTGAACCTGAAGGTTTTGAGGAAGTGCAGTCTTACTGCTTACTTCATCTCCACTTATGCCCGGCAGCATAATCATTGCTATTATAGTTATTGAACTTATAATAAGTTTCATATATATATGTCTTTTGATCATACCTTTTATTCAGCTCCTTATGATGTCATTTAATTTATTTTCGCATTGATAAGTTTCATGATTCGACATTATTTTACCTTGCATAGCTATAATAACAAAATATGAAGAATTGAACAATCAAAAAACGAAAAAGGAGAAAAACAATTGTTTCTCTCCCTGATTTTAGTTTTAGTTATTAATGATTTTATATTCATGCCTAATTATTGCAAAAAATAAAAATGGCTCCTCAAGTAGGACTCGAACCTACGACCCTGCGGTTAACAGCCGCATGCTCTACCGACTGAGCTATTGAGGAACGTCACAACTAACAAATATTATTTTACAAAGTTTTTGCCTAAAAGTCAACATCAATTTTACTTATAATTATCGATTAATCAAATTTAAATTAATCTTTCTTAACTATACTTTTAATTTCTCTAGTTTACTTAATGCTACTCTAGGAAATCTTTAAGCTTCTTGCTTCGGCTCGGGTGTCTTAGCTTTCTAAGGGCCTTAGCTTCAATTTGTCTTATACGCTCTCTAGTTACACTGAACTCCTTACCCACTTCTTCTAAGGTTCTTGCTCTACCATCATCCAAGCCAAATCTTAGTCTTAGTACCTTTTCTTCTCTTGGAGTAAGCGTGTCAAGAACTTCAAATAACTGTTCCTTCAGCATAGTAAAGGCTGCTGATTCAGCAGGTGCTGGCGCATCCTCATCAGGAATAAAATCTCCCAAATGACTATCTTCCTCTTCACCTATTGGAGTTTCAAGGGATACAGGCTCTTGAGCAATCTTCATGATCTCTCTTACCTTGTCTTCTGACATCCCCATTTCTTCAGCAATTTCCTCAGGCAATGGATCTCTTCCTAGTTCCTGAAGTAATTGTCTTGATACTCTTATCAGCTTGTTTATAGTTTCAACCATATGAACTGGAATTCTTATTGTTCTAGCTTGATCCGCAATAGCTCTAGTAATTGCCTGTCTAATCCACCATGTAGCATAAGTACTAAACTTAAAGCCCTTAGTGTATTCAAACTTCTCTACTGCTTTTATTAGTCCCAAATTACCTTCTTGAATAAGATCTAAAAATAGCATTCCCCTGCCTACATATCTTTTGGCTATACTAACAACAAGTCTCAAGTTAGCTTCTGTAAGCTTTCTCTTAGCTTCCTGATCACCCTTAAGTATTCTTTTTGCCAGCTCAACTTCTTCATTGGAGACTAACAAAGGCACCTTGCCTATTTCCTTTAGATACATTCTTACCGGGTCATCAATGCTGATGCCCTCAGGTACAGTTATGTCTAGTTCAACTTCTACTTCTTCTTCATCTTCTATAGAAGGAATCTCAATATCAGCTTCAGCTGCACCTATAACTTCTATACCCTTTGTTTCTAAATATTCATAAATCTTATCAATTTGGTCTGGGTCCATGTCTACTTCTTCAAAAGTGTCTACAATTTCCTTGTATGTTAATACTCCACTTTTCTTGCCTCTTTCTACAAGTTCCTTTATATAAGACATTCTTAAATCTTCATTAGACATTAAATCCCCTCCCTTCCCGGATATTACTTTCGAATTCTTTGCAATTCTTTAATCTCATTATAAATTCCATTTGCCTTATCTTTCTCCCCTGTCTGAAAAAGCTCATTCATTTCAGATGTTAATTCCTCAATTTTTCTTAATGTTTTTGATTTATTCATAATATCAATACTAGATTGAATTAATACATCCAATTCCTTATCAGGTAGCTCATAACTCAAAATTTTTGCTGCTTTATTTTGCTTCTCAACACTATCTAATCTACTTATTACTTCTCCTGCGTTTAAGCTTTTTCCTTCATTTAGTTTATCTACAATTATGTAGGCAATTTCTTTATTTAATAAATGTGAAAAGCTTTCAGGTTTTAGTATTGCAAATATATTTTTTGCTTTATTACTATCAGTCATACATATATTTAAAAGGTATATTTCTGCAATTATTTCGCCATTTTTTGGTTTTCCTTCAGTATTCTTGACATTTACTATATTATGTTTAATATTACCATTTTTATGCTTTTCCTTCAGCCTATTAAGCTCTGCATAAATTGCTTCCTCACTGACTCGCATAATATTAGAATACTTCTTTATATACGCATCTATTTCTACATTACTTTCTATATCCTTTAAAATCGAAGAAAATTCTTTTGTAAATTTTATCCTGTCTTGTATATTGTCTATATTTAAGCTTTTTTTTGCATTATCTATCTTGTATTCTATCAAGGAAACATTTTTTTTGATTCTATCCCTAAAGGCTTCAACACCCTCCTTACGAATAAACTCATCGGGATCCTTACCTGAAGGTATAGTAATTACCCCTACATTGCAGCCTTCTTTTTCAAGTATTGCCAAACCCTTAAGGGTTGCTGATTGTCCTGCTATATCAGCATCATATGCAATAATGATTTCATTTGAAAATCTTTTGAGAAGTTTAGCCTGGTTCTCTGTAAAAGCGGTGCCAAGAGAGGCAACTGCATTTGTAATCCCATATTGGTGCAGTGCAATTACATCCATATAGCCTTCTACTACAATTATATTCTCAATATTTTGCTGCTTTTTAACAAAGTTTAATCCGTACATGTTTTCGCCTTTGTTGAAAATAGGTGTTTCCGGAGAATTCAGATACTTAGGCTTTGAATCATCCATAACCCTGCCCCCAAAGGCAATAACATTTCCCTTTAAATCAATAATCGGAAACATAACCCTGTTTCTAAACTTATCATAGTAACCGCTGCTCTTTTCACTTTTTGCAATCAGTCCTGCCTTTTGCATAAGCTCTTGGCTAAATCCCTTTTGACGCAAATAATTCATCAGGCTGTTCCACTCATTTAAGGCATATCCGAGTCCAAAGGATTTTAATGTATTTTCACTAAGCCCTCTACCCTTCAAATATTCCATGGGAGCCCTGGATTTATTCAAATTGCTGTAAAAGAAACGTGCAGTTTCTTGATTTATCCTGTATAATGCCTTGTATAAATCTAGTTTTTTGAGTTGCTGCTCGTTTTTGACATCAGTTACCTCGATACCAGCTCTATCAGCAAGAAATTTGAGAGCTTCTATAAATTCAAGTCTCTCCATCTTTTGTACAAAGGTAATGACATTGCCTCCAACACCGCAGCCAAAGCAGTTAAAAATCTGCTTGGTAGATGAAACGCTAAAGGATGGTGATTTTTCAGAATGAAAAGGGCATAAGCACATATGGTTCGTACCACTTTTCTTTAAGCTCATATAGCCTGAGATCACATCTACAATATCGTTTTTTTCTATTATCTCAGAAATCAGTTGTTCTGAGAACATTCTTATTCCACCTTTTCTATATTGTCAATTTTTTAGTTTGTTATTGGTTTGTTAATAGTGCATAATATAATTCTCCAAGATTTCTAAATATCCTTCATTTTTCTTAAAATAACGCTTTCAAGCACATTTTTAAATCTATCATTCTCCTGTTTTTCCCGTTTAGCAGGACCTTTAACGCGTCCTCCGCTTTTTCGAATGGTAGCAGAAAGATATCTTTCAAATAAAAGCTTGTCAATATTATTTTCGTCAAAAAGGTTCCCGCTGTGTGATAATGCAGCAGCCTTCTTAGAAATAACGATAGAAGCTAATCCAAAATCACCTGTTATTACGATGTCTTCTGAATTTACTCTATTAATTATTGCCATATCAGCGGCCTGCGATACATTATCTACCATTACCAGCTCTATATTTTTACTTTCCTTGTCTAGCCTTAGATTTCCACTATGGCTTAAACTGAAAATAAATACTACACCTAGTTGGTATTTACTTGCAAGATCAATTACTATTTGTTTGACCGGACAAGCATCTGCATCAACATAAATCTTCATATTACCTACCAATATGTTTTGCACTAAACATTTTATATTAAATCAGAATGTGCAAAACATTTTCCTCTGTTTATATGTTGTGAAAAATACATGTTTGATAATACAAAATCGGATGCTTCTACTGATTTTGTATATGATAAATCTTTTTCGCAACATATATATATATACTAAGTATTTTTTGGTTCTATAGGCGAATTTAATATTATTCGACAAGATAAATCACTTTACCTCTATATTCAACAATATTTTTATACTTCCCAAGCTAATGGGACAAAAACGCTTATAAAGGTACTTACTGCAAAGCGATCAGTCATACCTGCAATATAGTCGCATGCAAGTCTTTCAATTTCTTCTTGATTTTTAATATCACTATTATAATGAGGAATCTGACTTGGGTTTTCTAAAAAGTAATAATAAAGCTCTCTAACTATATTTTGTGCCTTTTTCTCTTCTACCTTTGCTTTTGATCCTATATAAACCTTTTCAAACATAAAGCTTCTAAGTTTGTCAGTTGCATATTTTACATCCTTGCTCATGATAACATCGTTTTTATTTGTGCTTTCTTTAATAATATCTACTATCATTGTATTAATACGCTGCTTGTGACTTGTACCCAGTATCTCCAAGCATTCATCGGGAATGCAGTTGACATCAATAATTCCGGCTCTCATGGCATCATCAATATCATGGTTGATATAAGCAATTCTGTCAGAAAACTTTATTATCTTACCTTCTAAGGTCTCCGGCGCACCGTCGCCGCTGTGATTTAATATTCCGTCCCTTACTTCATAAGTAAGATTTAGTCCTCTATTTCCTTCTAATAAGTCAACAACCCGCAGGCTTTGTTCATTATGTTTAAATCCCAAAGGATGAATCTTGCTAAGGACCTCCTCACCCGCATGACCAAATGGCGTATGCCCTAGATCATGTCCCAAGGCTATAGCCTCTGTCAGGTCTTCATTTAGTCTAAGAGCCTTGGCAATTGTCCGTCCAATCTGTGATACCTCTAGGGTATGTGTAAGCCTCGTTCTATAATGATCCCCTTCTGGTGATATAAATACCTGAGTTTTATGCTTTAATCTTCTAAATGCCTTTGAGTGCAATATTCTGTCTCGATCTCGTTGGTAGACAGTTCTTATATCACACTTTTCCTCTTCTATCTGTCTACCTCTTGTATTCTTACTCAAGGAAGCGTACTCTGACAATATTTGCTGCTCTATAGCTTCTGTCATTTCTCTTATATCCACTTAATATCACCTCATTTAATCATTACGTGATTTTATCGAAGTATTCAAACAATATATTAATATACAACATTTTCGCAAATTATCCTTTTTTATGCTTAAAGATATTCATCTCTATGTAGTTTATAAATTTATTTGCATTTATAAAGCCTAGATATTGTCGAACTACTTCACTGAAATTAGTTAGATAAAAATAAAATATTCGATATATAAGAAAAGATAGGTCTCATTATAAAGACCCATCTTATTGTTTATATCAATGTAGCTTAAAGACCTTTTTCATTTATTCGTCTATTTGAACTACCTAATTCTACACAACTTACTTCCTAATACCTTATGTGCCAATGTAATTATGTGCGGTCAATATGGTAGTAACCGTTTTCATTGACCACTTGTCGTCCAACTCAAAATATCCCTTTTTATCAAAGCCTTCTACTAGCTTTAATCTGTCATACTCAACAAACTGCCTTGATGTCGTAATATTGCCTTCAGAAATATCTAATATCATATATTGGGCTCTTGGATCTCCATTAAAGGGCATTCCTACAGAACTTGGACATATAAATCTTTTGCCGTTCACTTCTTCGTCCATAAACAAATGATAATGTCCAAATATACAAACATCACTTTCCATACTTTCAGCAATCGCAGCAAGCCCGCTCATATTGGGAATATTATTTTCCCTTTTTAAATTATCAACCACTGTAAAGACTTCAATCTCTGATGGGTTATGGCATAAGCGTATAGAAGCTCCTTCCTCTTCAATAAAAATATTCGATGGAAGAGACTTTAAAAATGCTACTCTTTCTTTACCTAACTCACTGTATATCTGCTTATTTATGGGGTATATCCAATCAGCATCTTCTTCTATCGGAGCTATTAATTCATCAATATTCCCTGATATAATTATAGGATTTTGACTTTGCTTTTGGTAATACATCAATAAATCAACAGTTTCATTTGATCCAAAGCCGCCAAAAACATAATCCCCTAGAAAGAAAATCTTATCTATCCCCTTATTACTTATATCCTTCAATACTGCTTCAAAAGCTAAATGATTACTATGTATATCAGCAATTACCGCAATTCTCATAAAATACTTTTCCCCTCTACTTGGTGTGGAAGATAAGCCCTTCACCCAATTTCGTGTAGTGTCATACCACTATGTGGGTGCATTGATATATGGCGGCTTTAATTATAAGCCTTACTATTACTAAATATAACCTTGCCATCCTTTGATAAGCCTTGTTGTATATTAAATATTCTCTTGGTATCTAAATATGTATACCAAACCCTTAAACCCTCTATTTTAGTTATCTCTGCATACCTATCATCTACTCTTTGCTCTCCTGCCATGTGCAGGTTTACATTCTCAATTTGAGGCTTATTTATTAGCCCAAACTGAAAAGAGAATTCTGGGATATCCTTAGTTTTGTCATGTAAAAATGCATTAAATGTTATATCTTCATTGTTATTCAAACTTGATTGGAGATCCTGTTGAGAAATAAAAGTATATCTCTCTTTTTCTTTGAAAAATATCCCAATGTTCTTTTGTTCCGAAACCTTTTCCTTATAAAATGCAATTGTGATATTATCAAAATTATCAACAAAATATATCTTATCTACTTTTACATTTACCTTCCCAAGTGCTTCCTCAATTGTATTCTGACTGCTGCAACCAGACAGCAGGGTTAATATAACAGTGATTGATATCAATATTAATATAAACTTTTTCTCCTAATAATCCCCCTTATAGCTAACTAATATTTACATTTTACTATATTTTTCCTTTTAAGCATATGGGTTTGCGGCACTAAATAAAAAGGATTTGCCAAAGCAAATCCTTTTTATCATTCTGCACTAAAGAAATATTTAGTTAAGTCATCTATAACCTTTTTAATCTTCTCTTTATCGGCGTAAAAATACTTGATATTTCTATTCTTTTCTTCCTTTACGAAGCCTGCTTGCTTCAATATATCCAAGTGATGGGAAACTGTAGGTGTCGATATCCCAATCACATCTGCAATTGCTTTTCCGTAGCTTTTGCTGTTTACAAGAATCTTCAGCATCTCAAGCCTGCTTTTATCGTCTATTACCTTCAATATGCTTGAAAGCTCATCTAGCATGGCTTGAGTTTTATCCCTGGTTACCCTGCAATCAAACACAACATATAGCCGTTCTCCTGAAAACACTCTGATAAACCTTGGGGAAACAAAGTATGATGGGATTATGTTGTATTCTCTGAAGCCAGAAAAAAATTTACGGGGTCTGCCCGAAATCTTCTCCAACACACTATCAATGGTGTCTTTACCGATGAAGCTCTTTATGTATTCTATCCCTTCGTCCATTCTACTTTGAGATTTCACAAGCTTTTCGGCAAAGCCCATTTTTGCTATGGTTCTCAAAATTCGAACTGTTCCGCTCTTTACATCCTCGTAATTTTGGAAGAAATCCATCAATTGATCGTCGTCAATTAACCATTTTGTCTTTTCTTGTATTTTAAACCGTTCTTTTACCTCTTCAAAAGCCCTGCTTATTCTTACCTTATCAATTTCCTCATTTAATATGTAAAAAAAGAAATCTACAATATCAATCTTTTCTATATGTGCTAAAAAAGCTTCAATATCCAGAAGTTCTCCGCTGTCCAAAACGAAATTTAATAGCTCTACCCCATTGGCAGGAAACAATTTAACAATTCCTAAAGCTTTTTTATCCCCCTCATCGAAAGTGGCAAGTACTTCCTCAGCCCACTTCAATTCAAACTGATGATGTGAGGCATCAGTTAATAGATGCAGCGCACATACAAGCTCTATTACCGGTGAATGAAATACATTAATCTCCGGCTCATTGTTTTCTCCATATATCTCCATTGGCATTTTTTAGCACCCCTTAAATCATTAGATATTCATCTATGCAAGCACGAAATATGTCATTTCATGCTTTGTATTATTAATCCTATTATATATTTTATGTACATAACATTACAAGAGTAATAAACCTTGCAGGTAAAAAATATTAAATATTACTCTATTTTTCTTGATCTTGACTAAGCAGCTTTAGCTCTTCTTCCCTAAGTTCTCGGTATGCTCCTGTTTCTAAGCTCTCATCCAGCTTTAAATCTCCCATGGCCATACGTTTTAAATATATTACCTTTTTATCTACTGCTTCAAACATTCTTTTAATTTGATGAAATTTACCTTCATAAATTATAATCTCTACTTCAGACACTTCCCCTTGTACCAAAACTTTAAGCTGTGCAGGAAGTGTTTCATAGCCGTCATCTAAAATAACGCCTCTTTCAAAGGCTTCTATGTCAGATTGCCCCACTCTGCCCTGTATATGCGCAAAATAAATTTTAGGGACATGCTTCTTAGGTGAAAGAAGTTTGTGCGCTAGCTGCCCATCATTAGTCAAAAGCAGGAACCCCTCAGTGTCCTTGTCTAATCTGCCTACGGGTGCCGGATCAAAGGCTTGCAAACTATCCTCCAACAAATCCACCACAGTTGTATCCCGATTGTCTTCAGTTGCTGATACAACGCCTTGAGGCTTATTCATCATTACATATATAAATTCCCTATATATAAGTTCTTTATTGTTTATCTTTATAGTCTGTGTTATAGGGTCAATCTGTAATCCTGAGTCCTTTACAATGACTCCATCTACCTGTACTGCCCCTGCCTTAACTAAGTCCTTTACTTCCTTCCTTGAGCCTGCTCCCATGTTTGACAGAATTTTGTCTAACCTTTGTTTTTTGTTCATATAATCCTCCGTATATGTAAATAATTAATTTGATATATTGCAAATAAGATTCCTACATTTATCAGTATTATTATACTATATGTTTTGCATTAAACAACTTGGATTAATCAGAATGTGAAAAGTACCTTTCTGATTAAGTATGGTTAAGAATTTTCACTGCATATCTTCAATAGCCTATACCTTACTTATTGTTTGAAAAATAAACCAATAAGTAATATAATAAGTTAATTAATATTGTAAGCAAAATCAGTTTTTTCAATGTATAGGAGGTAATTATGGACACACTTCGTGTTAAAGAAATACACAATAGTATACTATATACACTTTTAAGCTTTGAAGGCATAGATAAAGCGCCAGTACTCAGAGAGACCATAAAAAACTTTATTGAAACTCCAGAGTTTAAATCGGGCATAAGTTCTATAGTGGCAAACAAAAACTATAGCTGCAGAGCGACCTTGGAGCTTTGCGCGCCTTTGCTAAATAAGCTGTCCTTCGAAGATTCTCCGATGGATTGGCTTTCGTACATTTATCAATACGCTTTAAATAAGCCCTATCCCCACGTCACTAGCATAGTTGAAAATAAAAATCTGGAGCTTGCTTGTATTATATACCTTAATATATTAAGGATATTTTCGAACTTTCAAAAGCTCATTGAAGATAATACATGGCAAAGCAAATATCCAATTACCTTTCTATCTGATGAAGAAAAAAACCAGCTTGAAAACCCTAGTGAATACAAAGACTTTATTAATGTTTTCAATAACGAATATATTTATGAAATGATGAAGATAAGTCAAGAGCTAATGGGCTACAATACCTTAGATCATATTTGCGGTGTTAATTATCTGGCTGTATATATTGGTAGGCAGTTAAAGAAGCTAGGCCTTCCTGTAGATATGGGAAGAGTCAGCGGTGCCGCTCTAGGTCATGATATAGGCAAATATGGCTGCAAAACCCATGAGCTTAAAAGAGTACCTTATCTCCACTATTATTATACTGAGCAGTGGTTCAAAAGGCATAATATAACCTACATTGGACATATCGCCAGCAACCATTCCACTTGGGATTTGGAGCTAGAGAACCTTCCTATTGAATCTCTAATACTCATATATGCTGATTTCAGGGTCAAAAACAAAGATTCTGTCATGAATATTTACGATTTGGAAAAATCCTTTGATGTTATATTGGAGAAATTGGACAACGTAGATGACAAGAAGGAAAAACGCTATAAAAGAGTTTATGCAAAGCTCAAGGATTTCGAAGATTACTTGATAAGCCTTGGCGTGAAAACAGATGTGGATAAGGAGTTTGACATTTCTAATCATAAGTTTAATACAGGCAAACTGCATTACTCCCTTATGTACGGGCATGAGATAATACAGAGTATTAAGTACCTGGCAATAAATCATAATATCACACTTATGCATCACTTAAGAGATGAAGCCTCCCTAAATGATATTCTTGAGTTCGCCAGAAGCGAATCTGATTGGAAGAGACTTAGGGAATATATAAGGCTTTTTGAGGAATATTCGACTTACCTGACACAGAAGCAAAAGCTTATCACCATTAGGTTTTTGTATGATTTATTGGTTCATCCTGAGGACTATATAAGGAGGCAATGTGCCGAGCTTATAGGTCTTCTTATAGCATCTTTTGATGAGGAATATCATAAAGAGGTTCCTGAGGGTATGATGCTAGAAACTCCAGAGGCTTCCGGTGTGTCGTTACTAGATAAGTATATGGAGATACTTATAAATCCTGACCACAAAGTAATTCCAACACATAGAAGCTGGATAGCATACAGCATGATTTATATGATGAGATCTTTGTTTAAAAACTGCAAGAAAAAACAGCTGGATAGCTATATTTGTGTACTGACTAAATATTACAGCAGTGATTATGAAAAAAATGATGAAACCAAGCTTTTTCTATTAGAGGCTTCGAAATATATCCCCTTAGATTACGAGTATCACTGTATTGATGTAATACTAGGGCATTTATTAGCTATGTTGGAGCATGAAAACTACTCCTTTAGACTTGCTGTCAAAGAGGTTTGTTATTATATATTGGAAAAATATGAAAAAAACGACCACCCAGCAGTAGATTATGTTAGGAATATTTTAATAAACAAAATTAATAGACTATTGGTTGATCAAGAGCAGCTATCTGCCAGTAAGTCAGAAAACTTTATCAATCTTAAGATAATGCGTCTTATTAGCAGCACCAGTCCTGTAATTGAAAAATATGAAACAAGATATAAAGAGGATATCAAAACAGTTTCCACAACCTTCCTCAGCAATTTAAAGTCCGCAACAGAGTGGGTAATAAAGAGGACACAGATAGACATGATCTTGGATTATACAATGCAAAATCCAAAGGTTCATGGCTTTTATACCGCTATGCATTTTTGCAATCTGCTTAAGGTCAGTTCCTCAGACAAGGTTAGAAACCGCGCAGGTGAAGCGCTGGTCAAGATAATACCCTTTCTATCCTTAGAACAGCGCAACGATGTATCCATAGAATTACTTAGAGCTTTAGAAATCGAAGGGTACCAGTTTGCTGAGTATATTCCTAATTTTCTAGGTAAGATAATACTCTATCTTCAGCCCATCGAATTGGATGAATTTCTACAGGATTTCGAAAGTAAAATCAAGCAGTCTGGTACGCAATTAAATTCCTTACTGCTCCGAACTATTGGAATAGCGATTGTCAATTATCATACCTACAGTGAAAACTTCAATGAAGAGGCCGATGCCAACCAAAACAGACTCATTAAAATGATTGGCATCGTATTAAATGGCCTGGTTCATTATGATGATCATATAAAACAGGTTTCCTTCTCTGTCTTGTGCAGAGAGATATTTGGCAGCAAAGCTATACAATTAGAAATGAAGTATAAGCTTTTCAAACTGACTGCCAAAAAGATACTTACCTTGCTTACAGATAATAGAAGTGAAGAGCTTGCTTTCCTAACCAACTCTGCAGGCTTAAACGAAATATATAAATTTATATGTGATTATATATTTTATAATGGCTCTATAATTCTTGAAAAACCAAGTAAGGTTGCCTTTTTTCCCGGCACCTTTGATCCTTTCTCTTTAAGCCATAAGGAAATTGCAAAAGCAATAAGAGACCAAGGCTTTGAGGTATATTTATCTGTAGATGAATTTTCTTGGAGCAAACGCACTTTACCAAACCTAATCAGAAAAAACATTATAACAATGAGCATAGCTGATGAGTTGAATATTTACCTATATCCCGAAGATTTTCCAACGAATATAGCAAATTCCTCAAATTTACGCATACTCAGATTTAACTTTGACTATGCAGAGGTTTTTATTGTTGTGGGAAGTGATGTCATTGTCAATGCCTCCAGCTACAAGGCTGAGCCTAGTCAAAATTCTATACACAGCTTCTCCCACATAGTTTTTGATAGAAAAAATGCATTTTCAAACTCAGAAAACTATACCGCAGATAATGAAAATGAACTGCTTGAAGCCGCTCTTGAGAATATTAAAGGCAATGTCATAAGGCTGGCACTTCCACCACAGTATGAGGATATAAGTTCTACTCAGATAAGAAATAGCATCGACGAGAATAGAGATATTTCAATGTTGATTGATCCTTTGGCCCAAAGATATATCTATGAAAATGGTTTTTATAAAAGTGAGCCTCAATATAAGTCCATGATACAATCTATTTCTGTAGATATTCAGGTAGTTGAGGATTTCACCCATGAAATTGTAGAAGAAGTTATAAGCTTAGTAAACACCTCCCCCTATGAATACAATCTAAGCATTATGGATTTTATCAAAAAACCTTCTGCTAGAATGTTGATACTCAGGGACACTGAACAGGATAGTAAAATAATTGGGATTGCACTCTTCCATAGAGTCATGTCAAACCTAATGTATCAAGAAATGCAAAATAGCAAGACAACTGACTTCCTACGCAATAATGCAATCGGAAAAATGCTGATGATTGATGGCGTATATGTAAATTCTAAAATAGATGTAGAAGTATTTATCCAGATACTCCTTACAGAGACCTTGGCATTTAGCTTGGCAAAGGATTATGAATATGCCGTATTTAAATCCATGTTTAATAATTCTTATTTAAAGAAGATTCATGAAGTTATGCGACTTCAAGGTTTCTTTGAAATACCCAGTGAGAATTCATCAAACCCAATACTAGGTGTAGATATGAGCAATCCTTGCGCTATGATACTGGATGCTCGTGCCTATATCAAGGATCCAATTAAAAATACAGAGTCCGTCAAAAAAGCGATTATCAATGCAAGAAAGAGATTGCAAAATGCCCTAGTACAGCTTTACCCGGGTAACTTATTGATATCCTTTAACAGACATATACTTTATGAAACCATGACAAGAAAGATTTGTATAGAAAACAAGGTCTCACCTGTTTCTCAGATACCGCGTCAATTAGGCCCTGCAATGTGTGTACCCTATGGAAAAATACTAAATAAAAGTGTAGTTCCCAATACCGTTACAAAATCATTGCACGCTGAGAAAATGTTTGCCCCGGATATGAAACGATTTGACATCGCTGCATTTCCGCATTACCTCGACATCGATGTACAAATCAGAATGATTAAAAGCTTTAGGAGACCCATAATCCTTGTGGATGACATACTTCACAAGGGATATCGTATTAAAAAACTAGACCCGCTTCTAAAAAAAGAACACCTTGAGGTGCAAAAAATTGTGGTGGGTATTTTATCAGGCAAGGGCAAGGAGCTAATGGATATACAAGAAAGGGAAGTTGAAAGTGCATATTTCTTCCCTAAGCTCAAAGCATATTATACCGAAAATAACTTCTATCCATATATCGGCGGAGATGCTATGTGGAGAGGATATTTTGCCCAGAAAAACTTGCTTCCCTCCATTAATTTAATACTTCCTTTTACTGCTCCTACCTTCTTAGTCGGAGCTTCAAAGGAAGCCATATATAATATGTCTGAGGTTGCATTAGAAAACACATTAAGCATCATGACTGCCATAGAAAATGAGTATCAGCTAATGCATGAACGAAGCTTAACCCTAAACTCCTTGGGGCAAGTTCTTACTACGCCTCGCTACCCTGATCATGGAAAATCCATGAGCTATGATTATAATGCAGCACCTTCAGTATATATTAGGAATGATTTGGAGCTCTTAAGACGTTTGAAAAACTTTCTGCTTTAAAGGGAGGATTTATGTTTTATTATAAGTACAAGGATAAACTACTTTTTTCTCAGACTAAACATATTGAATTGGAAGAGTCCTATGAGCAAGCCTTAGTCGATAGTGATGCAATGCTATACTCTTTGCTGGATATGGACCCTTATAAGTCCAGAAAAAGCTTTTGCCTGTCGGAGGGTTCCCTTCTTAATCTAAAAGAGGAAGGCCTGTCACTGCTGCAGCTCCATAATGGCAGCTGCTCGGAGACGCCTGACTGGATCTTGGCCAAAGCAGCAAAACAGCAAATCAAGGCTGTAAATACCAGCTATCCAAATTGGCAAAGCTCCTTGGATGACTCTCCTCCAAGTTCATGGCGAATAAATATTGTAGGCTTGGGTGATGTAGGCAGCACTTTGCTTGTGGGTCTTAAGCTCCTGGGGTTGGACAAAATCAGCCAAATAGGAATCTTTGACATAGACGCAAACAAAGTAACCAGATGGGAATTCGAAGCCAATCAAATATTATTCTCCAACCTTGCAAAATCGCCAAAGGTTTTTGTACTTAGTGAAAAGGATATTTTTGACTGTGATATGTTTGTATTTTGCGTCACCGTAGGTATTCCAGCCATTGACAGCAAAGGTATTGACGTGCGCATGGCGCAATTAGAAGGCAATTCAAAGATTATTTCCTTATATGCTAAAAAGGCTAGAGAAGCGGGCTTCAAAGGGATATTTTCGGTAGTTTCTGATCCTGTTGATTTACTTTGTAAAAAAGCCCTGATTGAGAGCAACACAGATGAAGCTGGCGTATATGATTACAAGGGTCTTGCCCCAGAACAAATCAGGGGCTATGGCCTGGGAGTTATGCACGCAAGAGCAGTATATTACTCCTCCCAATCTGCAAATACGCATCATTACTTGAATGAGGGTAGAGCTTTTGGACCCCACGGCGAGCACTTGGTTATTGCTGATAGTATGATAAATTATAACAACGAAGTGTCAATAAAGCTCACAGAACAGACAAGAAATGCAAATCTTGAGCTTAGGAAGCATGGATTCAAGCCCTATATTGCACCTGCTCTATCATCTGGGGCTATTTCAATTATGGATACACTGTATGGAAACTGGCAATATAGCGCAACTTATATGGGTGGCGTTTATATGGGGGCACGCAACAAGCTAGTGCCTGCCGGTATAATACTGGAGCGATACGATATACCTAAAGAACTGATGGATAGATTATGTGATAGCTATAAAGAACTGGAGAGCATTATATGAAGGACGAACTTTATGTAATCAAACCAAACAATGTGTCTGAATTATTAACACAGATGATCCATGCTGCTAGCAGCAATAGTAACGTAATTGCTGTTACAGAAACAAGCCCTCTGCCCGACTTAACAAATAAGAAAATTCTGCTGGCAGTTGATTTAAATGAGGCTGGTTTTTGCATCCCAATAATTGAAATAATCAGCAATCTATATAAAAAAGGTCCGAGTGCCTTGGCTGGCTCCAAGGCTGCTATATTAATATACAGTCCCAATGAATACAACACCAAAAGTGTGGCAGCAAATATAATCTTTCAGCTTAACTTACTCGGCTGTCAGTTCCCTGGCCATCCTGTTGTCGAGGCAGTAGCGAGCCTTAAGAACTTTAAAACCTGGCAAAAGACTTTAGATTTAACACTGGAAGAAATTTGTCTGGCACAATGTGCAAAACTAGAAGCGCTTTTCAAGGATTTTGAAGCTCCTCAGGTAGATACTCCATATATCGTAGCTCTACATTCAAGTTCCAGCGAGACCTCAAATACCTTGGGTTTATGGAATATGGTCAAAAGCCAGCTTTCAAATTGTGTAATTGAAGAATTGCATGTAGAGAATGGTACTGTCATGGATTGCAATGGCTGTTCATTTAAAACCTGCTCTCATTACAGTAAGCGGAGCAGCTGCTTTTATGGTGGAGTGTTGGTCAAAGAAATTTATCCAGCAATAGAAAGAGCAGATGCAGTAATTTGGATTTGCCCTAATTACAATGACTCAGTTTCAGCAAACATATCGGCTGTAATAAACAGATTAACTGCCTTGTACCGTAAAACAGGCTTTTATGACAAAGCAATGTTTGCAGTGGTGGTATCAGGCAATTCTGGCAGCGACTCAGTAGCTATGCAGCTTCTAGATGCACTATGCATAAATAAGGGCTTTTACCTCCCTTCAAACTTTTGTATTACTGCTACTGCAAATGATCCTGGAGATATCTTAAAAGTAACAGATATAAAAAAAATATCAGAAGAATTTGCTGAAAATATAAAATACAACTTCAAAACTCATGGGCTATAGCCCTTAAAATAAGGCCTTCAATTTTACCATGATTTAATTATATTTATCTATAATTGGCAATGTCTTTGTTTTATTGTATTTTTTTTCACAATTATATTGCATTATAAACTGGTTAGTGGTATTTTAGATTGTATATTCAGAAATTAATAACTATTACAAAATTTTGCATAAAAATTAATCATAATTCCATATAATATTTGTTGTATTCAAAACAGTTGCATTGCAATTGTTAAGATAAATATAATTTAAGAGGAGATGTCCCTATGAATGCAAAGCAATATATTGACCAAGTCTTTGAACAAGTAGTAAAAAGAAACCCTGGAGAACCAGAATTCCATCAAGCAGTTCAAGAGGTTATTGAGTCACTAGTACCAGTACTTGAGAAACATCCTGAGTACATTGAGGCTGGCATCGTTGAAAGATTGGTTGAACCAGAAAGACAGATCATTTTCAGAGTTCCATGGATTAATGATAATGGTAAAGTTATTATAAACCGTGGCTTCAGAGTTCAGTTCAACAGTGCAATCGGTCCTTATAAGGGTGGTTTGAGGTTTCATCCATCTGTATACATAGGCATCGTTAAATTCTTAGGTTTTGAGCAAATACTTAAGAACTCCTTAACCGGTCTACCAATTGGCGGTGGCAAAGGCGGCTCAGACTTCGACCCTAAGGGTAAATCAGATGCAGAGGTAATGAAATTCTGTCAAAGCTTTATGACTGAACTTTATAGACACATTGGCCCAGACATAGATGTACCAGCAGGAGATATTGGCGTTGGCGGAAGAGAAATAGGCTATATGTTTGGTCAATACAAGAGGATAAAAGGTGCTTTCGAAAATGGAGTTCTTACAGGCAAGCACATTCCTTACGGCGGTAGTTTAGCTAGGACAGAAGCTACAGGCTTTGGTTTGGTTTACTTTACAGATGAAATGATTAAGGCTAAGGGAATGAATTTCTCAGGAAAAACCGTTGTCGTTTCCGGTTCAGGAAATGTTGCTACATATGCAACTAAGAAGGTACAGGAATTAGGCGGCAAGGTTGTGGCTATGAGCGATTCCAGTGGCTATATATATGACAAGGACGGAATTAAGCTTGCTACTGTTCAACAGCTTAAAGAAGTTGAAAGAAAGAGAATATCTGAATACGTTAAAATTCATCCAACAGCTGAGTACCACGAAGGATGTGCAAACATATGGACTATACCATGTGAAATTGCTCTTCCATGTGCTACACAAAACGAAATTGATGAAGCATCAGCAAATATTTTGGTCAAAAACGGCGTAAAAGCTGTGGGTGAAGGTGCTAATATGCCTTCAACTTTAGAAGCTACAAAGGTATTCCAAGATAACGGTGTACTATTTGCACCTGCAAAGGCATCTAATGCTGGCGGTGTTGCTACCTCCGCTCTTGAAATGTCTCAAAACAGCATGAGATTGCATTGGACCTTTGAAGAAGTTGATTCAAAGTTAAAAGATATTATGGTTAACATATACAAGAATGCAAGTGAAGCAGCAGAAAAATACGGCTACAAGGATAACCTGGTTGTAGGTGCCAATATAGCTGGATTCTTAAAGGTTGCTGATGCAATGTACAAACAAGGTATTGTATAAAAATATCATTAATAACACTTTGCACTATGCAGAGTGTTATTTTTTTTTAATATAATTTAAACAAAGTGTAAAGAAGGATATTTAATATATTTGTATAATACTTTTTATATAACTATAGTAAAAGGTATTATTGGAGGTAGCAATGGATTTCACAAATATCCGATCAGTTAAAATCTTATTTGGCAGCAATAAGCTAAATGATTTATATAGTATTCTTGATGAAAACGAATTACATAACGGTATGTTGGTGTGCGACCCATACTTTATTAAAAGTGGTCTAGCAAATAAAATATTGCATTATTCTAAGGGACTTATAACAGATGTATTTTTTGATATTACATCTAATCCTACTGTCAATAGTGTAGATAATTGTGCAGAAATAATAAGAAGCAAAAATATAAAATTTCTTGCAGCCTTGGGCGGTGGAAGCTCCTTAGACTGTGCAAAAGCTGCAGCTAGTGTTTGTTTAACATCACACTCAATAGTTCAATATCACAGCAACAATAGAAAACTATTAAAGGAACATCTCCCTTTGATTGCTATACCCACAACTTCGGGTACGGGTAGCGAAGTTTCTAGGAAATCAGTTCTCTCTGATCCTTTAAGGGGTATTAAATCTCCAATATCCAGTGAAAACTTTTACCCTAGCATTGCAATTGTAGACCCCGTTCTTACTTTATCTCTTCCTCAGAAAATTACAGCCTCAACGGGTTTTGATGCCTTGGCTCATGCTTTAGAAGCATATTATAGCAGACTTCACAAGCCAGCCAGTGATGAAATCTCTATATATGCCGCCAAGCTAATATTTGAAAATCTTTTAAATGTCTATGAGGATGGATTAAATTTGGATGCTAGAGAGAAAATGAGCAAAGCAAGTGTTCTTGCCGGAATTTCAGCTGATATGTCTGGCTCCGCTGCATGTCATGCCTGCTCTTATCCGCTTACTTTTCTATATAATTTACGACATGGAGCCGCTTGCGCTTTTACTCTAGATTCATTTGTTCGGATAAATGCCGAGGCTGAAGACGGTAGACTTCATTACCTCGCAAAACAAATAGGCTTTAAAGATGCATACAGCATGGCTGATAAGATTAAACTGATGAAAATACAAATGGGAATGAAAACCACCTTGAGTGATGCGGGTATAGATATAAATGATATTGAGAACTTATCTATACTAAGCATGCAGCCCGATATGATAAACAACCCTGTAGTTATCAGCATAGATAAATTAGTTGAAATGTATAACTCATTAAAGTGAAATAATTCTTTAAAAGCAATTTAAATAAATTGCTTTTTTTATTGACAAATAGTTCCTCTTGTATTATACTTTGAAATATAAAGTACTTTGTATAAATTATGAGGAGTTGATATTATGGACGAGAAAATGATTCAGAAAGCCGTAAACGATATCTCTACAATCAAGGAGATGATTGATAGAACGGGCAAATCCTTTACCTCCTTCAGCAAAATATTCATTTATTGGGGACTGCTTTTTATTCTTCAAAGTATAATAGGTTTGTTTATGTCAGCGAATACAGAACAAGTACTAGAGCTTTTTAATAGGTACAATATGCTTTCATACCTTTTCCCTGTACCAATTTTCGCTCTAGTTGCAGCCCTTATATACTATAGTGTTTCCAGAAAAATACCTTTAATTGGTCTAGAGAAGCATCTGATGAAGATATGGCTGCTAATACTAGTACTAAATATACTGCCAAAAAGGATAGAAATACTGACATCATCAGGAGTAGGCAATTATAGTGCAATTACCGTTGTATCAAATAACTTAAATGTACTATATTTTAGTTTAGCAATTGCTTTAATCGTCACTTCTCTTTTTACAGGATATAAGCATCCGATGTATTTAGGTGCTCTATATATTGCAATCAGTTTAGTAGATACCTACTTCAATTTGTCACTGGATAACAATACCCTTAATCAATTGGTTCATGCCGTAGCCTTGCCTGGTACTTTCTTATATACAGGCTTTTATCTAAGATCTAAGCAATTAGGGGGGACTCCTATTGGAAATAAACTCGATTCCTGATATTTTCCAATCAAAAATTAGAATTTCAATCGTATCTTGCCTTATGTCAGGTGAAAAAAACTTTAAAGAAATAAAGGATATAATTGGTGCTACTGATGGAAATCTCAGTGTACATCTGTCAAAGCTTGAGGAAAGCGGATATATTAGTGTTAAAAAGGACTTTTTCAACAACAAGCCTAGAACCAGATATAATCTAACTGACTTTGGAAGAAAAGAATTTATAGATTATGTTTATGCACTAGATAGTATCTTAAAGCAATACAACCAATAGTGTGTATTTCAAATATTTAACATTGCTTAAAAGAAAGGTATGCAGATTATTAACAATCTTGCATACCTTCTTTATGAATTTCTTAATCCACTACTGAAGTGCAATGTGGGCATCTGCTGGCATCCTTGTGTATTTCACTATAGCAGAAGCCACATTTCTTTGTTGTTACTAGAATCGCTACCGGTTCTGCCTTCTTCTTGGTAAAACGATTTAATTGCTTTATAACGATGAATATCGAAAAAGCAATTATTAGAAAATCAAGTATGTTATTTAGAAATAATCCATAATTTAGAGTTGCCACTCCAGCTTCATTTGCAGCAGCTATAGTTGCAAATTTACCTTCTCCCAAAGTTACAAATAAATTCTTAAAATCAACATTTCCAACCATTAGTCCTATTAGCGGCATGATAATATCGTTAACTAAGGATGTAACGATTTTTCCAAAAGCACCCCCTATAACTACACCGACTGCTAAGTCAACTACGTTTCCTTTTAATGCAAAAACCTTAAATTCCTTCCACATAAAAATCCCTCCTTTACTCTATTCAATATATAAGGGAGTGCAAAAGTTATGATCTTGCACTCCCTTATATTATTCTATCTTTTCTTGCTAATTACCTCTTTTGCAGCTGCTACGATATCTTCTGCTGTCATGTGATACTTCTTCTTTAAATAATCAATCTTAGCAACTTCACCGAAGTGATCTTGTATTCCGATGGCCTTCATAGGTACAAGACATTCTTCAACTAACACTTCCGCAACAGCACTTTTAAGTCCGCCTATTACATTGTGATTTTCACAGGTCACTACTGCCCCTGTCTTGCTAGCTGACTTTATTACGGCTTCTCTATCTATTGGCTTTATAGTATGAATATTGATTATCTCAGCATCAATACCTTCTGCTTTTAATAAATCTGCAGCTTTGATTGACTCTGCAACCATTATTCCAGATGCAAATAATGTAACATCCTTGCCTTCTCTAACCATATCTGCTTTAAATAGATCAAACTTATAATCATCTCCAAATACTGCCGGAGTGGTTTTTCTAAACATTCTTATATAAACTACACCATCATAGTCAACTATTTGAGGAAGTGACTTTGCAAGCTGAACATTATCTACAGGCTCAAATATTACCATGTTAGGAATACTTCTAAGTACACCGATATCTTCCATACTCATATGAGTTCCGCCGTTTAACTCAGCGGAAATACCAGGATCTGTACCTACAATCTTTACATTTCTCTCTGCATATGTGACTGATATTGCTATTTGGTCACACATTCTTCTTGTTGCAAAGGGTGTAAAAGTCGTAACAAAAGGTACAAAACCATAAGAAGCCATACCCGCTGCTATACTTGCTGCATTTGATTCAGCTATACCTACGTCAAAAGCTCTTTCAGGAAACTTTTCACGAAGCTTCATAGTTCCATTTGCCTTTGCAAGGTCAACGTCTATAACAACGATTCTCTCGTCATTGCCCATCATTTCTTCTAAAACACTACCAAATACTTGTCTCATTTCTTTATTTTCGTACATATTTGCCACCTCCTACTTTAACTCTTCTAGTGCTCTTTGTGTATCCTCATGACTTAAAGGCATACTATGGTTTGCTGAACCCATAGCTTCTATGAATGGTACGCCTTTACCCTTAATTGTGTTCAATATAATCATTGAAGGCTTATCTTGAACTTTCTTTGCTTCTATTATAGCATTATCAATTGCCTCTACATCGTGACCATCAATGCATTGTACACTCCAGCCAAAAGAAGTCCACTTATCAGCTAAAGGTCCTAGGCAGATAATCTCTTCTGTTGTTCCATCAATTTGCAATCCATTATTATCTACAAAGCCAATCAGGTTATTTAACTTAAACTGAGCTGCTGCCATAGCTGCTTCCCAAACCTGACCCTCTTGACATTCTCCATCTCCAACCATAGCATATATGTATGCATTATCTCTCTTAATTTTAGAAGCCTTAGCTATACCTACAGCGCAAGAAATACCTTGACCTAAGGAACCTGCTGTCATATCAATTCCAGGTGTCTTAAGCATGTCGCAGTGGCTTGGAAGGTGCGTTTCAGGCATATTAAGCGTATCTAGTTCTGATACATCAAAATATCCTCTGTCTGCCAAAACGGCATACAAAGCAGGACCTGCATGACCCTTTGATAGTACAAATCTATCTCTGCCCTCCATCTTTGGGTTTGCTGGATTGATATTCATCTCCTTATAGTAAAGCACAACTAGTGCTTCCACTATAGATAAGCTACCGCCTACGTGACCAACACCCAGCTTGCCAATTTCATTAATTATCAAACGACGAATGTGACGGCTTTTATCTTGCAAATTAATAACTTCTGTTTTATTCATGAAATGTTCCTCCTTGTATTAAAAATGTACATATATAAAATATAACATTTTAAGATTATATGCAAATATTATTATACTACATTAATAGGTATATTAACCTATTTAATAAGAAAAATGTGTACTATTATTTTAGCACTATGCATTGTTAACCAATTATATAAAACAGGTTGACAATACCCCTTCCATGTAATTATAATTAAATAGAAATATTACTTATATAATACACGGAGGATTAATCGATGCTTAAGAAATTTACAGTAAGAGATTTAACAATGATTTCATTATTTACAGCACTGATTTGCGTATCTAGCTTCATTAGAGTTGACTTGCCCTATGGTCCCCCTATCACAGCCCAAACACTGGCAGTTATGCTGGCAGGCAGTATTCTGACACCAAGACAGGCTGCATTCAGTCTTTTTACATACTTGCTTCTAGGGGTTGTTGGTGCACCAATATTTGCTGGCGGAACTGCCGGTCTGCCAATTATACTGGGTAAAACCGGAGGTTATTTGATAGGCTTCCTTGTTGGAGTAGTTGTAATTTCACTGATTAGAGGCAAAAAAAGCGGCCTAATAAGATTAGGCCTGGCAAACGTGATCGGCGGTATAATCATTGTAAACCTATTTGGTTCCCTTTGGTTTAGCTATATTACCGGGCTAGGTATGGCAAAGACCATCATATTAGCTGTAATGCCATATATACCTGGTGACTTGCTAAAAGCTTTTGCAGCAACAATAATCGCAAATAGACTAAACAAATATTTAAGCTATAACAAGAGCTAAGAAAATGAGAAAAAGGGGTGGATGCAAATCCATCCTTTATTTCATTATCAACAAATCGCCTACTTCAATATTCTTATTTATGATAGTTCCTGCTGCCATTTCAACTGTTATATATGCTTTATTTACAAATTTAACCATTCTCCATGGTCTAACATTTTTTCTTAAGGCAATTACTTCATGGTCAATATTAAGAAACAATACATCTATAGGGAATCTCATGAAGCAGGTATGTATGCTGTTGCAGGACAAGAGCATCAGTCCCTCGGACTTTCCTAGCTTCTTTCTTCCCATCAAACCCTTGAATTTATGAAAGAACCCATTGGCTATTTTAATATTTTCTAATACCAAGTTATCCTTATTCACATTATACAACATCTCTTATTACCCCCTTAACCCTTAAAAGCCTGCATTACCTTGATAAGCACAGGTCCTAAAAGCACTATAAATATCGTGGGAAGTATGAAAAACACCATGGGAAAGAGCATTTTGATTGGTGCTTTCATTGCCAGCTCAGAAGCCTTCTGTCTTCTCTTTTGACGCATAATATTAGACTGTATTCTGAGTACATTACCTATGGAGACTCCAAGCTGGTCTGCCTGAATAATAGCACCCACAAAGGTTATAAGATTGGGTACTGGTACTCTTTCTATCATGGACTTTAGCGCATCTCGCTTGGATATTCCCATTTTCATTTCCTTAAGTGCAATAGAAAATTCCGATACTAAAACACCGGACATTTTTTCTGTAAGCTTTGCCATTGCCCCATCAAAGCTTAGCCCCGCTTCTATTGAAACTGTCAACAAATCTATGGCATCTGGAAGATTTCTTTCTATTTCATGTTGGCGCTCTTGTATTCGTTGCTTTAAATATAACCCGGGAAATATATACGTAAGTCCCATTAATGCGGCAAGAATCATCATTACTTTTAAAACAGGTATTGCAAAGGCAATCCAAACAGAAATAACGCCTATAATTTCAATTATTACTGCACCTATTTGCATGGTAATACAGGAATTCGCGTTGAGTTTCATAGGATTCCCCGCTTCTCGAAGTGCTTTATCCAACTGCTGTACATAATGTTTTGGTGTTACTCTTCCAATAAATCCATTGAATCCCCCCAGCATAGGTTGAAAAAGCCTTTCATATAATGTACCTTCTATTAAGGTTGATTGCTTGTCTGTTGAAACAACATACTTTTTTATTCTTTGCTGTATTTCAATCTTTTCTCTGAAGAACACATTCAAGACCCAAAATAACGTACAGACTATAGTGACAAAAACACTTGTTGTAATTAATATAACCATAGCTACACCTCAATTCTGATAATCTTACGTATAAAGAATATGCCTATCAATTGCATTACTATAGAAGCAACCAGCATCATAATGCCCAAAGGATCTGTAAATAGTACAATAATATAGGTGGGGTTTACTACAAATAATGCAAAACCCAAAGCTATGGGCAACAGACAAATGATCATTCCTGAAATTCTTCCCTGTGCCGTAAGTACACTTATTTCGCCTTTCAATTTAATTCTAGATCTTATGGTATCAGATATATTATCTAGAATTTCAGATAAATTACCTCCGATTTGTCTTTGTATCAGCACTGCCAGCATCACAAGCTTCATGTCCTCACTCTGAACTCTCCCTGATAGACTTTCTAGGGCTGTTTCAGTATTAACACCAAGGTTTACTTCCTTTAGCAGCTGTTTGAACTCTAAGGATATTGGAGGTGGAAGCTCTTTTGAAGCAACATCCACTGCTTGCATAAAGCTGTAGCCGGCTTTTAAAGAATTAGAAAGAAGCATTATTGTGTCAGGCAGCTGCTGATCAATCTTCTTAAGAATACTTTTCTTTTTAATTCTTACTAATAAGGTTGGCAAGAAAAATCCAGCAACTGCAAATGGCAGCGCCATCAGCTTTATGCTGAAAATTACAAGACCTAATAATAGAAAGCCTATTGCCGATATCAACTCAATCGTTATAAATTCCTCTACCTTAAGCATAACATGGGCCTGAATTATCTGAGTTTCGAGGTTAGTCATATATTTATTCCCAAGCTTGCTTTTTCCTATGGTTTTACCGACAGCGTTCAGCCCTTCTCTCCAAGGGATTACTGAATCCTTTTCAAGCTTTTCAACATTTTTGTCTGGGTTTAAATAATGTTGAAGCCTATTTATGATTTCTCTCTTGCCAAATAAAATTGTGTAGATGGAATATACCAATATCATAGTACTTATAAAGCATAGAAAAAAAATTGCACCTAACATTCTCCACTGCCACCCCCCTTTTTATATATTTTGCACTAAACATTATACATAAAAATCAGAATGTGCAAAATATTTTCTGCTGTTTATATGTTGTGAAAAATACATCTTTGATAATACAAAAGCAGATGCCTCTACTGATTTTGTATTGCTAGCACTTTTTCACAACATATCTTGTCTAAGCCTTTAATCAAATAAGTTTGCTGGCAAATGCATTCTTGTATTTATCAGCTTTTCCATAAACTTTGGTCTGATGCCTGTGGACTTGAAATGTCCTACTACTCTGCCCTTTTCATCTGTACCTGTCTCGACAAATATAAATATATCCTGCAGGGTTATGATGTCTTTTTCTATGCCCTGCACCTCTGTTATGTGTGTTATTTTTCTGCTTCCATCTTTAAGTCTTGATTGCTGTACAATAACATCTACGGCCGAGGATACTTGTTCTCTAATTGCTCTTACCGGAAGATCCATACCAGCCATCAATACCATAGTTTCCAATCTAGCCAGCATATCTCTCGGCGTGTTGGCGTGGCCTGTTGTCAAAGAACCATCATGGCCAGTATTCATTGCCTGCAGCATATCCAGGGCTTCACCGCCTCTGACTTCACCGATTACCACTCTATCTGGTCTCATTCTCAAGGAGTTTTTTACCAACTCCCTAATCGTTACAGCTCCCTTGCCTTCTACGTTGGGTGGTTTGCTTTCTAATCTCACTACGTGTTCCTGCCTTAACTGAAGCTCTGCAGCATCCTCAATTGTCACTATGCGTTCATCATAGGGTATAAAGGAAGACAGTACGTTCAAGGTTGTAGTTTTACCACTACCAGTACCTCCAGAAACAACAATATTTAATCTTGCCTTTATGCATGCTTCGATAAATAAAGCCATTTCAGGGGTAAGGGTTCCATAGCCTGTCAAGTTGCTCATTTCCAAAGGCTTCTTCGAGAATTTACGTATGGTGATAGTCGGTCCGTCAAGTGCTAGAGGAGGTATAATTGCATTTACTCTTGAACCATCAGGTAGTCTTGCATCGACCATAGGAGAGCCTTCATCAATTCTTCTCCCCAGGGGTGATACAATCTTTTCTATTATTCTCATTACATGTTTGTTGTCTTCAAAGCACGCATCCGTAATCTGCAGTTTGCCGCCACGTTCAACATAAACCTGCTTTGGTCCATTTACCATGACCTCAGATACACTCTCATCCATCAAGTATTTGCTTATAGGACCAAAACCAATGGTTTCATCAATGATGTAGCTTAGTATATCCTGCTTTTCTGTCCTTGAAATATATATATCTTTTTCCTTCAGGGTTTCATCAACGATTTCAGCTATTTGAGCATTTACCCTGTGCTCGTCTTTAATATTATTTAACAGACTGGAATCAAGCTTTTCGATGATTTTTTTATGTATCAAACCTTTTATTTCAGCATAGGGATCTTCCTTTTTTACTTCTTTAAAGTTTTGTTTTCCCTCGCTTTGTATTTCGCCTTTTTCCTGTTCCATTCTTTTTAATAGGCTCATATTTGTCACCTCTTTATATAATTAGGGCTGTGCTTCCCTTACTAGCCTATCTTAAATATACTCTTCTTCGGCTTTTCAACTTCTACAATCGCCTGTACCAGCTTAAAAATGCGTTTGGATACAGCCGATGACCTTCTATGGGACACCAAGGGATGTCCATTATTCACCGAGATAGCTACAGAAGCCAAATCGTCAGGAATAATTGCCCATAGGTCAACATTTAGTGCCGCTTTAAAATCCGAGTGTTTTATCCCGAAACTTTCATTAGATTTATTTACTACTACTCGAACCTTTTCGTTTGAATAGTTCAAAGTCTTCATTACATCCAGCCCATTTTTAGTGTTTTTTATGGAAGGAAGGTCCAGAGTTGAGATATATAATATGGTGTTTGATTCATCCAAAGCAGTTATTACAGTATCATCAAAGCCCTGGGCTGTATCAATTATGATGTAGTCGAATCTGCCCTTCAATATGCCTATAATCTTCTTTATATGCTCTGAATTTACATATTCGGCATTTTCCGGTTTTATTGGTGCAGCCAGAACCTTAACCCCTGAATAGTGCGCCAGCATATACTCCTCTATCAAGTCATTTTCATACTCTACATTTCCCATGTCTTTTATCAATTCTGTAATGGTATTTTTTATGTATAGATTTAGACTTATGGCCACGTCTCCAAACTGTAAATCAAAGTCCAGTAATGCTACTTTTTTCTTTGTAGTAGTCGCAATTGCCACAGCTAGATTGGTAGCAATCGTTGTTTTGCCTACGCCTCCCTTGGTGGAAAAAACGCTTATAACCTTTGATTGAATCTTTGAAGCGGTTATAGGACTTACAATCTTCTTCTTTTTTGCCTGATCTACTTGATATATCCTTTTTATAGTATCTATGAGCTCATTTATTCTAAAAGGCTTTACAACATAGTCTCTCGCGCCTGCAGACATTGCTTTTTTGATATATTCTCTTTCCTCCTGAATTGACATCATGATTATGGAGCCGTCAAGACCATCTTCTGTAATCGTCTTTGCAGCCTTTATTCCATCCATCTCAGGCATGTTAATATCCATTAATATAATATCTGGTCTGAGTTCCCTTGCTAGTTCAACTGCCTCCAGGCCATTTTGAGCTTCTCCGACTATATCTATACATTCTTCATAGCCAAATATGCCGCGGATATTTTCCCGAGTTGGTTCGGAGTCATCAGCTATAATAATTCTAATCTTTCTTTCCATTACGCCACCCTCTTATCTATAATTCCACTTTACTTTTTGGTGTCATTAAATCATCTCTGATTACCCCTGGTGTAGTTATAATTGAATCATCCATAGCAGGTCGTAATACAAGTCTCAAGGTTCCGCTTTCTTCAGCAAGTATCAGCTTTTCTGCATCTATAAGGGATATAGCCAAGGTAACACTGGTAGGCAATTCACCCTCAATTTTGTTTATCTCCTGCATATTTCTGCCAGTACCAAGAACCTGTACATTTTGCATCAGTACCTTTGTATACTTTGGATAAAAGAACTTTTTGCCACCCAAATCCTTGTCTTTTTCTTCGTAAGTTACAATGATGTCTACAAAATCTCCCGGAGTCATAAATGAGGATACCTGTGATATTTCATTTACTGATATTGTCATTGCCCTTTTACCCTTCGGTATAATATAGGGCATTGTTGTCATCTTCTCTTCAAATAAACGTTCAATAAGTATTGGTTCACCCTTTACAATTCTTTCCTTTGTCATCTTACCAATTATTTCAGCTTTATCTGAGGCGCCTATGGGAAGTGTGATATCCAAAGGAACCTTAACCTGAGTGATCATCTTATCCGTTATTACAACCTTTGCAGCTATATCTGCCGCAGCCACATAAGCCAGCTTTGTTTTTGCCATATTGCTTGAACTATCAACACCAGATAGATATAGATAAATTAAGAAGCTTGTAACTAATGCCGCCCCAATCGCTATAAGAGCAATTTTCTTGTTGATATTCTCCATAAATTTCACCCTTCCAATTCTTACTCGACCAGTTTAACGCCTAACATACCAAAATCCCCGGCCGTTTCGCCAATCTCTCCCTGTCCCAAGGTCCTGATGAACTTACCTTTAACCTCTGTCTTACCGCCGTCATATGTCGTTTCCTCTATGAAGAAGTTAGCGAAGCCCATTATTTTAACAGTGCTTCTCCCATTAACATCAAAGGAATCTATAACAGGTATTATAATAAGACGAGCGCAATCTTTTTCTAGCTTAGATAGATCGTGACTAGCACAGGTATCATGGCTTATTATATATCTAATACCATCATAGGTTGGACCAGACATGTTTCCAGGCTCTGTCTCCATGTCCTCACCAATCCTAACTAGGTCACCAATTTCCAATTCTCCATGATATCCATATTTCAGATTATTTCTGTAGTTTGTTGCACCGGTGCCACCTAAAGCTAAAGCTCCATAGTTACCTGAATAAGCCTCTCCAGCGCCCTTTTTAAGTGTATAAGTCTTTCCAAACTCAAAGGTTTGTTCTTCAATGGCAAATGGTCTTATACCATCAGTTGCTACAATTGTTCCTACCCTTGCACTTGCTTTGGCTTGCACACCAGTATCTGTGATATTAAAAATTCTTGCAAAGAACATCTGCACATTTTTATTTGTAACTACTGTAATTTTCTTACTAGAATCCGATATTTCAATCTCTAAATCATTAGGACTGATATTGTTTAGCTCTGCATAATGATAAGCTTGTGTTACCATGGCAGCCTCACCCTTTGAATAATCCTGAATCGCAGCTAGGGCTATGGCATCTGCTGCATTTTGCAGTCTGCTTTTTTCAAGATATATCATCCCCGCATCTGTTACAAAGGCTAGCATTCCAATAAACAATGTAGCCGTCATCATAAAAATAATGGCACTGCTTCCTTTATCATTTTTTAAATGCTTTAATACATTTTTAAGCTTATTCATAACTATTCCACCCTCATATATGTCTTGGCTTCCACATAAAATGGATTGGGTAAAATGCTTTGTATAACAGGTGCATAGATAATGATTTTATACCTTAGCTTGACGCCTACATCTTCTCCAGTTCTTCTTACTCCATTTGGATCTATGGTTATTTGCAGATTCGACAAATCCAACAAACCCGATTTTTCATATACATTCTGTATGATTTCTTCGTTGCTTTTTCCTACGGCTGCCATTCTGGCACTTTCCCTTCCTGTGTATGTTATCAGTAGATAAGAACCAAAAATTCTTGAGAATTCAAACATTCCCATAAGCAGCAGAATAATTACAGGTAATATTAGTGCAGTTTCAACGATGGATTGTCCCTTATTGTTTAGCTTCATAAATTACTACCCTCATTTCTACAAACTTAAATTCTGCTTATTTAGTAAAATGACCCTACCTGAAAGCTACAAGTAGGGTCTAGTTCTAACCTTATTTAGTCTATACATTACTGCTATTATGCTGCGTATGCCATTGGTCTTGGATACCAAAGGCATCTGTTCTACAAATCAACTACTATTAATTACTGCTGTAAATTCTACGAATTTATCTGCTAAGGTTTTTCCTACGGGTGTTAGGGACGCCATTACTGCTAGTGCTATAAGGCATAAAATCAATATATACTCAGTCATACCTTGTCCTCTATTGTTTAATGCGCTTTTAATCCTATTCACTAGCACTTTATGCATCATTTTTAATTCCTCCAACACATTTTTATATGTTGTATGCTTTAGTGGCTATGGCGCTACAGGAGCTGCAGGTGTAAGTTTACCAGTCACTTCGCCGAATTTAGTAGCTATCATTGTTCCCAATGGAGTTAATGCCACCATTACAACTACAGCGATGAGGGCGATAATCAGTACATACTCTACCATACCTTGTCCCTTTTTATTCTTTAGGTTACTCATCATGTTGAAATACATATTGTATAATCTTGTCATTACTTTCTCCTCCTTTATATTCCAGATTGTTTATGTGTTAATTATATAACTATACATATCCCCTTACTATCAGTCATTCGTATCATTTTTACTAGAGTAGACACACTAGTCTCCATTGGGTATAAATACCCACTAATTTTGCATAAACAAACACAAAGACCTATAAAAACACAAAAAGAACTCCTAAATTAAGAGTTCTTCTTACAAATCTGTACTCAATTATTGTACTTATAGTGCTATCTCAATGGTTCACGAAAGGTCTCTGCTTGAGAATCCCATATAAGCTCTTTTTCTGGTTCAAAGTGATACAGCGGAGCACTGGATTCACTTGCAGAAGCATCAATTACCTTCTTATACAAAACAAGTCTATCGTTGCCAAACACAGCATACCTTTCATTCCAAAAATCAGTGCCCTCAGGCCATGTTTGCACCCAGTTGCCATTACTAGGATCAAATATTCCTCCTAAAGATGAAATATACCCTTGGTAGGTGCTGCTTCCTAGGAATAATATAAGGTCTCTGCTATTACCTTTCAATATGCTTACTTCTCCTTCATCAGAAACAAACTCCTTGGGTTTACTTACCATTTTGTTTGTCTCAGCATCAAATACCGCTCCAATCGTATAATATAATCCACCGGCATGAACCAATACATCTTCTGGTGCCCTAAGGATAGCAAAATATTCGTTTTTGTCCCCAACAAACTTTCCATACCGAATTTGTTCAATATAGAGAGTCTGATAATTTGCAGCAATTGTTGTATTAAAATTAATCATTCCATCATTAATTGAGTATTTGCTTCCCGGAAATATTTGATCAACAATACTTTTTGTAAGCTGCTCCATATTATTGGTAGGTTCAAGGACTTGAGATTTCTCTCTAGTTATTGGTACAAAATTGGCGATGAATAACCCGATTACAAGTAAAAATGCTACAAATAAACCTATTATGATTCTTTTCATGCGTATCACCTCAAATTAAATTACTGTTTCTGTTTACATTATAGAGCACTAAAGTTTAAAATAGAATGTGTTTGGATATATGTTATGAAAAAGAGCTAGTAATACAAAAGCAGTAGAGGCAACTGCTTTTGTATTATCAAAGATGTATTTTTCACAACATATGTACAGAGGAAAATGTTTTGCACTATTTGAATTAATATATAATGTTTAGTGCAAAACATATTGTATTATCAAATGGCAATATTAATATCATAAAGCATCTGGAGGTATAAAAATGAAAATACATATAAAAAAGGTTGATATAGGCAAAGAAGATATAATCATAGATTTCACCAGCGAATACGGCGATGCAGAAGGCTTCTGGGGCACCAGACCCCTGCCTAAGGCAAAATCCGACTATGATGTAGAGCTAGACATCACCGGTGAACTTACCTGGGGTAGCGATGTCAAACCAAGCACGGATAAAAAATTTAGTATAACTATGAAGCAAGATGATATATACATAACCGGAATACTTGAAAAGACTTACAAAGGCGGCATGGCAGACTTCCGCTTAGGCAAAAGCCTAATCCAGATAGAGCTGGATGGCAAAAACATCCCAACAGGCGGATACGTGACCATAAAAACAGCAAGCATAGATGTGTACGAAGCAAACAGCTAAGGGAGGATTTCAAATCCTCCCTTTTTCTGTGCCAGGCACCGAAGATACCAGATTTGCGACAATAACAACCACTTAATAATGCTCATAAAAAAGGTACATACTAGATTTCTAGCATGTACCTTTCAATCATTTCTACCTTTTTAACATAATAGGAATCTGAATTTCCGAAATATACTCTTCTTCAGAGTTAGAGAATCCATAGTCTACTATGTTTTTTTCGATGGAATCCCCAGCGATTTCATAGCCATTTTCCTCAATCCACTGAATCAACATTCTATAGTAGTGTTCAATCTTATCATAGGAACCACTAAATACAATGCACGCATAATCGTTTTCTTCCAAGACTTTGATTTGAGCGGAATCATTTTCATTCCTTGATAGAATCTCAATAAAATAATTAAACTTTTCAAATTGACACTCTAATACATTCTTCTTTGATATGGAAGTATAGACTTGCCCTTCAATAAGCCATGAAGACATTTTTAAATGAGCCTCATGTTTTTTTAAGGAATTCTTTATCTCGGAATCATCTCCAATATTTTCAACTTCAATAAATACACCATGTCTTTCCGGCAATCGTTCGATTCTTATTTCATCGATGTATTTATTTGCACCTTCAATCAAATCAATTTTACTTTCAATTTTGCCTTTTAGATTCATAAGGCGATTAATTTTAGCATCAATTGCGTCTTCTTCATTTTTAAGAAGCTTCAAAAGATGATTTTTATCTTGATCATTAAAATAATTCTTGATATCCTTCATTGAAATATCAAGGTTTTTCAAAAATAGTATCCTGCTTAAAGCAAAGAAATTTTCCACACTATAATACCGATAATTGTTCGTTTTATCATACTCAGGTTTTAACAACCCAATTTTATCATAGTATCTTAATGTATCAGTGCTTATATTAAAAATCCTCGAGAGCTCTCCGATTAAGAACTTTTCCTTCATGAAATACTAACTCACCCTTCAATCTAATTATCCTTTGCATGACCTATTCTATCTCCATTTAAGGATTTACAAAATGGACTCACTATAATTATAATTTAAATTCTTGATAATAGAAAGCAGAGTTAGGCTTTATTACATGTGTCTAAATGTCCAATCCAAAAGATCAATCGCAAGCTCTGCGGTTACATCATTCTTATCAAGCAAAACATTTAATTCAACAAAATCCATAGACTTTATCAATTTTGTCTCTGCAAGCATCTTCAACGCTTCCTTAGTATCTTCTACATCTACTCCTACAGAAACTGGTGTGCCTGTACCCGGAACATACTTTGCATCAATAAAATCAAGGTCAAAGCTCAAATGAACAGATTCGATATTTTTAGCCTTAAGCATATCTATCACTTCTTGTATAACTACATTAACGCCTCTTTCATTAATCTCATCTGCAGAATAAACATTAAGATTTATCTCATTGATTAATTCAATTTCTCCATCGTCAAGGTCTCTTGCGCCTAATATAAAAACGTTCTCTGGCTTTACTTTTTGGCCCTCAAAATATAGGTTTGTCAAATCCTTATGCCCCACATTCATTGCCTTAGCTAATGGCATACCATGAATATTACCACTGCCGCTTGTATCATGGGTATTGATATCTCCATGAGCATCCATCCAAATTACTGCGAAATCTTTGTTTGCACGGCTCACACCAGAAATACTACCAAGGCCTAATGAATGATCTCCACCAATTATTAATGGAAAACACTCTGCTTTCAACGATGTATAAACTGTATGTGCCAAGTTTTTATTAATCTCTACAAGTGTATCTAGGTACTTTAAATTTGCATGTGAATAGAATTTATTGTACTCCTTAACCTCTGGAATATGTATATTACCAAGGTCATAAACCTTATGATTATGCTTGCCTAAAATACTTGCTAGCTTCTTTTCTCTTAATTTATCAGGCCCATACTCTACGCCTCTCTTGTCAGCTCCATAATAAACCGGAACCCCTATAACATTAATATCCACATTAATTCCCCCAATTTCTACTATAAATATGTAGTGCATTTGAATATTATAAGTATAAAGGTTGGAGTGACTCCAAGGTCAATAGCTTATGTTAACTTTTTTGAATAATTAATTAATAATGACCAAAGATTCCATTTTTAGATCCCGGGCAGCATAAAAGGGAGGTTGCAAATCCACCCTTTTATAGTGCCAGGCACCAAATATACCAGATTTGATTATCTATTATCCTTTGCACTTATATCATCTAAACAGTTTTTGTCCCAACTATATCTAATTACATCTCCTATTAAATATGGATATTTATCAAATGTACGCTCCTTACCCCATTGTTCCTCATTATAGTCAAACTGAAGCATACCATTTTTGTATCCTTTGATATGGAAATTGACTATGATATCACGTTTCAAATTCTTGACTTTAGCTTGAGCCATCGATGTTCCCTTTGGTACAGCCCAGGTCGTTCCAGGTATTAAATACTCGCCCCTCCATGTGGCTTCCTCGCCAACTTTTATTACTCTGTTTAATGCTGTCAGTGTTACTTTTTCCCATGCATAATGTCCACCTTCACCTACTTTATAGACTTGATGGTTTGAGTCCTCCCAATATATTTCCCGTTCAGCACTATCTCTAGCAAAAGCATCCGTCGTATAAAAATGTGGTTCAATGACAATTTCATCAGTACTCTCATTAAAGTTTTGGCTATCAATCTCAAATTCAAACATATAGCCCTTTGTTAACCCGTCGCTCATATTACCAAAATTAGAATCATCAACAGCCATACCCATAGCAAAAATAGGCTTGTCTATGTATAAGGGCTGTCCAGCGCCAGCTAAAGGGTTTTTGTAATAGCTCTCAAGTTGTAAATCTCTTACCTTTACCACTCTGAATTTATAAAGGAAATAATTATTTGGCGTAATTGTTTTGCTCTGTGGATTATAGCTATGCTTATTTGATGTCGTTGCTGCATTGCCAGCTTCGTCATAGCCAGTGATGCTTATTATTGATGGTTGATTAAGCTTAAGGGGAAAGTTGTTTACCACACTAAACTTGAAACACCACTCCCTATTGTTTGCATTTGTATCTACTTTGATATCTATTATCTTATACTTATATGTTGAATTAACGGTCAGCGATCCTGCTGCACCAGCTCCGGATAAATTTGTACCCACTGTGCCATTATTAAATACGTAATACGTTATTCCAGCAATGGAAACCTGTATTTTATTTGTATACTTACTTGTCACTACATTAATATCATTAAGCTTTTCATGCCCTGTGGTTAGCGAAAGCTCCATTGTTGAATCAATTCCATCCAACCCTCGGGATATGTAGGACAGCCTTCCGCTACTATAATCCTCCCATATTGGAGTATAAACAGGGGCACTATGAATCTTATCTTTGGTCTGATTTCCTATATTTGTTGCAGCTCTAATTGTAATATTGATATTGCCATCAGCTTGGTTCTGCGGCACAAGATATTCAAAGACGTTAGTATTATATAGGTACTCTGTTTGGTTTGATATCTGTGTTAATTCTAGGTTACCTTGACGATAACCGTTTACTAATATTTCTGCAGTACTAATTGGTACATTCGAGTGTATTATAGGGCCGCTTGTTTTATCCAGTGATGTTATCTGTATAATTTCACCTGCTGGAATAGTAGTATCCCCACGCATTCTAGCATCTTTAGGAGTGGTAGTACTCTCTATAGTGATGCTTGCAGGAGGGACCTGCAGTAGACTTATGTTCATTACATATGGATTTGACCAAGCATATTCAACATCTTTAACCGAATATTCTATTGTGTAATTGCCCCAGATTAAATTCGTCGGCATCTTATAGTTCCATTCGCCAGTATCTTGTCTATACCTCATTTGTGTTTCTATTATACCTTTATCAGCTCTTGAGAATTGATGATCTAGGTCGTAAGAATTATCTTTGAATGTAAGTTCATATAAGCATGTAGTAGCATTGTATTTCCATGTCATTACAGGACTTGCTATGGGGATCCTATGAACCCCCACTGTTAAAGCTGGGATGTTTGAGGTTTTATTATATTCTGCGAAGTTCGGATCTGTAGTCGGTCTATCCTCAACCCTTCTGTAGATGGTATATAATCCCACATTTGCAAATCTATCCTTTTTTGTTGTTGTCCAGCCTATTGTATCACTGTATGCTATTTGTGTCCCAGCCTCCTGCCCTGTTGGATTATCATAATAGTCTTTATTGTGAACATATTGATAATACTTGTTTATTAATGGATCTCCCTCTTGGTCATAGTCAGCCTCACTTAAAGTAAATACTGTATTTTGTGTGGTCAACACATCTTCAGTAGGCACTGGGTTTTGGTCAGCGATCCATTGTAGGGTTTTATTTACCAAGGTATCCACGCTGCTGCCATCATTTAGCACAAAGTAGCTATGAGCTATTTGGCTCTGTGCAGAGGTACTTCCAATTAGAATTACATCTACATCATTTTTAGTGGTTACCATATTCAAATCTGTTATGTTTGCAATATTGCTATCAGATACGTATATGACATATTTCTTATGAGTAGCTGCAAAAGGAGCTGCATAGGGTTGTTTAATATCCTTGAAAATAGTACCTTCATAGTAGCCCGTGTAGTTAGGCACCCATTGCATATTTGGCACCCATACTGATACAGTCCTTGTTAAGGTACCACTATAATAAGCCGTATAGCTGCTGGATGACGACCAAGGAGTACGCCCACCAACAGGAGAGCCGTATACATATCCAGTATTGTAATTAGTAGTTGTACTTGTTCGCGGAATACTGCCGCTAAAGCCTCCACTGCTTACATACATTGAACCAGGGGCGGGATTGTCGCTGGAACTTTCTACTGTCCAAGGATTTGTCCACCCACTACTACTTGAATTATTAGTCCATGAATCAGAGAAGGATTGAGACTCTGTACCGGATTTATACGAGCCGAAATCTTGATATGAACCATTATCTGATACACTTATTCGATTCAAAGTACCACTATAACCATTACTAGTGTATAACGTTGAATTAGTAGGATACGAAGAACCCGTATTCTTGGTCGTTGATGCAGGTTGGTTATAGGTGTATGTTTTTAAGTCCCAGTTTTCAACCTTTGCAACTATATTAGATAACCTCAGTGAGTTATTGATATTCATTCTGTTATTTATTATCCAATCAAGAGAAGGTTTCTTTAGATTTTGATCCATCATAAAGAATACGTCTACTTCAGGTCTTACTATTGGAATATCAACGTATAGCCCTGTCATTGGGATATAATTATCTACCCAAAACTCCCTTTCAACCGTAATTGATTTTCTATCTGCTGCTGTTATAAACTCAGGAATAGTTGGGTGTCCAAATTCCTCAGCAACCTTATTTACAAACTTGTATTTACCAAGCTTTGTAGGGGTATAGGTTGGGAATGTGGTAATGTTATACCAGGTATTCAGCAACTGATCATAAGCTCCATTATTATCACTATCATACCAAAGTTCAACAATATTACTTGCGATTATGTCCCCATCAGTAGACACTACCTCATAAGCATACGTCGTTATGCTTTCATTTCTTGCCAGTACGCTGTTGTTTAGATTGCATATTACTGCTGCATGGTAATCATTTAGTATTGTGAAGGTAACAATGTAAGGATTTGATTTTCTTCCTAATGCATTTGTTACCACCAGCTCTATTTCATAAGTGCCAGGTTTCTTACATAAGAAGTCTTTAATTGTTGTACTTATTTCTTTTGTTTTTAGGTTATCAGTTTCACCAGTTAATTCTCTGAAAGACCACTTATAATCTATTATTGGATAACGACTTATTACAAAGTCTAGGTTGCTATTAACACTGTTGTCCGAAGCAGTCATCTTTCGATTTTCAATATAGCTTCCTGTTAGTCTATATTCTGCATTTGGTTTTGTTGAATATATTACTGTCCACCTTGTTGCTTCCAGCTCTTGACCGTCACTAGTGGTCCACTTCATACTTATATGGTTTAAACCAACCTTATCTTCTCCAAAGATATATTTCCCACTAAAAAATTGGTCTGCATCTATTGGAGAGCCATTGATGAATACCTCTCTGCTGACTACATCCGTAAGATCAGTACTATCCGAGGACGGAAATTCAACAATATCATACCAACGATCGGGGATATTAGGCATTAATGCAATCATTTTAGGTGGTAGAGGAAATGGTATTGGAGAGGGAGGAGGTGGTGCAGGTTTTTTAGTGAAGCTTATTGGCAAACTTGCAGTCGCAGTAGTTGAATTTTTAGTATCGATATAGGTTGTATAGGCGGTGGCGTAGATTGTATCTGCAAAGTTTCTGCTTCTGATATCGCTTATCTTATAGTTTATAGTGTATTCTTTAGTAGCTATATTTGCAGAATTGCTTACTCCTGTCATAGTAGAGCCACCTATAGTTACTGCCCAGCTTACGATATCGTTTCTCGTATAATGATTGACTTTTTCTACAGGGTCATTTAAATAAGCTTCATCTTGCAGTGTTGCAATTACTTTTACTTTAACTGGCACTGTGGAATTTGCAGCTGTTGCATCATTTGTATCTGTCACATTAAGAGCTGACTGCGGTGTCAGCAATTCAAGCCTTAGCTGAATATTGGTTGGTTGTTTAATAACTGGTTGTATGGAAAGTGTTTGGTATCGCAAGCCTTGATTATTGGTATTATGCCACATTCTTCCTTCGCCCGGATGAGTTGCAGAAGGGGGAGTTAATACGTGAATGAAGTTCCATTTCTCACTGTACTTTGAAGTCGATAATTCTTTCCCAACTTCATCGAAAGCATTTCCGATTGTAAAGGCATCTGCTGTCCTACCGATCCACTCACGAGCTTTCGCATTACCTGCCTGAGCCTTTTGATTGAATGAAGATAGGGCTGGTTTATCTTTAGTGACAGATGTATTTGCCCAAGGGGTGTACATCCATTTTTTATCCGATAAACCCATTGTCGTTGGGAAGTCATTTTTAAAGTTAATATTAGTATAGTTATTACCAGTTAAGTCTTGTCCATGATAACGATATTCTCCAGCCCCTGTAATACCCCCGCGAGTACCTCTATAATAACCAGCACTGACGTTATAATTCCCCCCAATATCTTGTGAACCTAGCACAAAACTATTTGAAACTACACTATCATGATTACCATATACAACTATTCGCTTATCATGCCATAGTTTATAGTTAAAATATAAGCCTTTGGCATTTTTAAGAGTCGTACCAATCGGCAGTTGACTTTGAATTTGAGCAAACTTTGTTGCATTGCTAGAAAACTCCATCTCATTGCAAGCAATATATGTGGTGTGTGCCAGTGCATTCAAATCAGCATTTACTATTGGCATAAACTCAATTACCATTGAGAGTATCATTACTAATGCTAGAATTACAGACAAGAGTTTACTGTATTTCATGTGTATCACCTTCTTAGTCATTGTAATTTATATATGTTGAATACGAATGTGCTTCCACCAGATGGTCTAAATATATTCAACCGTCTGTTATTGAATTTATAATTGGTATCTGTCGCAACAGCAGTTCCATTTATGCAATCTTCGATATTTTTATCAAACAAAGTCATCACTTTTTCATAATCTTGCTGGAATAAGTATTTTAGCGTTTCAGATATTGATTCTCTATGTAATTCCTTTACATCTTTCGCCTCATATACAATAATATCGTATGTAGGTAGTAAGTTATGATTTCTACTCAAATACATATTCAAAGCAGCATTCATCTTTAAGTCATCGATGAAATTCTGATTGCTTTCGTAAAACATGCTGCTTATAATGTCACCATCACCTACATAACTAACACAATACCAACCCTTGTTCTTGCTCTGAGTCTCCAGCATCTTATATGCAAGTCCTATTTCTTCCTTCTTTTCAGGTCTTGATATTACATATCTATCGTGTGTATACACATTATTCAGTATAATTCCGTAACCATTTTCTTTCTTAAATGGTTCTCTCTTAGTTTTATCAGCTAGCTTTATTATGACTGTACACATTTCAGCTCTTGTAAGAGTTGCTTTTGGATTAAAAAACCCCTTTGTATCGCCAACCATTATGCCTAATCTGTATGCATCAATGACGTATTGCTTTTTTTCATCACTTATCTTCGAAAAATCTCTGATATTGGTCGTGATTAATTCATCAAGCTCCTGAGTAGGTTTTTCTTCAGAATGCAATGCTGCCAAAACTGCAATCTTTGCAACCTGCTCTCTTGTTAAAGGATCGGCAACCTTGGGATACTCATTACTTTCTATTAGTCCTATTTCTAATGCTTTGCTCAAGAAATTTTCATACCAGACTTTTTGACCAATTTCTAGCTTATAACCAACAGCTAATGTTGCCATTTTCAAAAATTCTGCCACGTTTACAGGGCTATCCGGCTTATATGTCCCATCAGGATATCCCCCAACATACTTCATACCGTATAAGTATAGTATATTGGCTTTAGCCCAGTGTTTACTAATGTCCTTAAAAGGTTCAGCAGCATAGGTTAAATTAAAACTGCTAAAAACCAAACATATTACCATTATTAAAACAATCTTTTTCATTTAAATCCTCCTATATTAGCATCAATCATTGACTTAGAATCCATACTTTTATGGTGCCTGGCACCAAAAAAGTCATATTTTAGTATTATTTCTATATCTTTTCAATAATTCCTTTGCCGAACTTCTAGACACACTAATATTGCTGCTAATCTCAGTATAAGTATATTTGTTCTCCAGAGCTTCTTTGATATATAATAATTTAAATTGAGTCAAATCCCTACTCTTTGATCCTTCTTTAATACGATTAAATTCATCATTAGACAATCCGGTATTTAACAGAATCTCATCTAGTGATTTTCTTGTTTGAACAGCCTTTTTCCTACTTGAATACAAAATCCTAAAAGCTTCATCTCCGACAATATCTACATCTTCATAACTTTCATCGTTATATTTATCTATAAAATTAACATATTTCCTATATGCATCATTTAAATCTGATGAAAGCATATTTAAAATTAAACTCGTGTCGACAAAACCAACAATTTGCCGCCTATAATACTTATCACTACTCCATGCATAATCCTGGATTTTCTTGCACAGTCCTGCCTCAACTGGATTCTGGTGAATATACTTCAAAACATTATACATGTAATATTCATCTTGGATAATGCTAGACTTATACCTTTCTTGAAATACATGGCCAACTCTTTCATATTTCAGATTAAAGTATTTGCTATAAGTGTTATTAATTCTATGCATAACTTCTTGCATCTTCTTATCCATTGTCTGAATTAGAAAATGATAATGGTTATCCATTAATACATACCCATAAACTCTGCATCCCATAGTTTCACAGCTTTTCTGAAAAATCTTTATAAAGTATCTTTTATCACTATCATCTTGAAAAATAAATTCCTTGTTGTTACCCCTAGCAATAACATGAAAGATACCTCCAGTATGATCAGCTCTTGTCGATCTTCCCACATCAATACCTCCTAATAGCTGGGACGAAATCTGACATATGTGGTGCCTGGCACCGCAAAAGGGGGGATTTGCCTCCCCCTCTTGTTATTCCTTCTTGAAATTAGTAGGGTAAATATGTTCCACTATAAGCTCTGTGATATATACATCCTCTTGGTCGTTTCCTTTGAAGGATCTTGTTTCCATTCTGCCTATTACGCCGACGAGCTCGCCCTTTTTTAGCCAGCGGTTGATAAACTTCTCAGAAAGATTCCATGCAACCACTTTAAAGAAATCAGTTTTTCTCTCTTCTCCTTCCTTTACAAAATCACGGTCAACCGCAACAGTGAACTTTGAAACGCGTTTGGTATTTTCCTCAAAAGTTTTTGTGATTGCATCTTGTGTTAACCTACCCATGAAATTACAACTGTTCATCATTAATAAAACCACCTTTCATATTTGTGCTTATTTAAAATACAGTGCATTATTTTACCTGCTTATTTCTGTGCCACCCAAAGCATAAGCATAGAATTTCTCAGAATTCCAAGGATTTAAAGTGGGAAGGGGCATTCCTTCTGCCATTACAATAAAGCTTATACCGCATATGCTCTCGCTATCTACATCAACGTTGTTATCAGCAATTCTTATATGGTAGTTATTTTTACTTTCGTAATTCGCTCGACTTGCAAGGAATAGATCAAGCTCATTTCTTATGAACCTGCTGATTAATGCTTCTCTTTCCGAAGGGCTTATACCAAAGTCCACATCACGCCCCCACAAATTTGTATTTTTTTCTCTGACTTGATCCGACATCGTAAAATAATATTTCTTTCCTTTAAATTCTATTAAATACTCTTTTTCCAATATCCACTGATCACTCAAATCTGCGACCATCAGTCTATCAAAGCCTGCTATAGCTTTCATAGGAATATACCTTTTTATCTTTAATTGGGCATCTGCATCATTTTCTATCCCTAAGTTCCTATAAAATACCCTGTAGAACCAATTCAACGCATTCTCCTTATCTATGGATATGTTATTTCCATTCTGTATCTTTGTACCAAAGCCTATTGAAGCATGTTCTAAACTGTCTTTATCATCATAAATAAGTGCTCTTGCAGCAGAACTAGCCCCTGCATCTAAAGCTCTTTTGTATCTATCCTTCATAATGTCCAAGTGATCTATTCCCTTGCCAATAAAAATGATAGGGGTAAAAAAAGCAAGGAATATCAGAGTCCAAAAAAACCATTTCATACAATCACACTCCAACTACCTTATATAGCTGCTTGCCTTGCCAAACAGTGTAAAGTCATAGCTCTTATTGTTTGGTGTGCCAAAGACACTATATTCATACATGACGCTGATGGGATGTCTCTTATCATAAATAACAGCTATGCTTATGAGGTCATAGCCTTGCTCCCGCAAATCGTAATTCACTGTACTCATGCCATCTATTGCAACCAGCTCACTATTCCCTTCAAATCGTTCTGCTTTAATAAACATCTCATAATTACCATACTTGCTTAGTTGTTCTTCCATATCATGGAGCACAGATTCATATAGAATACCCTTTTTTGCAGCTATTTGAGTATATTGATAAACGATATTCTCAACGTCCTGCTGTGCAAGGGTATAGTTTCTATCCAAAACCGTAAACATGGAATACCATGTAAAAATCGGCAATACCACAAGCACCGCCCAAAAATTTTGCACTCGCTTCACCTCTTAAATTGAGATTTGTAGGACAAGATAATGCTTGTCCTACAAATTAGCTTTGTCTTGTAAATACTATTGTGGTTCCATTGGTTTCTTTAAGATACTGCTCGCCATTACTCACTATAGTGCCAATTCCTTGCCCGCCTGAGGTACTCGTAGTAGTCGTAAAAACATAAGATGATCCTCCAACCACCACTAAAACCTGAGTGGTATTACCTGTCCTGCAAATGCTATTTACCAAACTAATAACATCATTACCACTGTACGACAGTGGTGCCATATTATTCACCCCGGCCTTTACTGCATTGACACTCTGTTGTGTGCTTTCTGCCATTGCCTCCTGTGCGGATCTTTGCGGTCCATAAACATTCGCTATAAAGAACAAACCTATTGCCGCAACAATACCTAAAATTAAAAGCTTTGACCAAAAACTATCCATACTCTTTTCCTCCTAAAATTTATTTTATTAACATATTTGTTGGGTTTGATATTACTGTCAAACCATACGCAAAATATATGCAGCCTAAACCCATTACTACAGCCATTGCTGACATAGCATAAAGCATTTTTGCTCGCCGCCTTTTGATATTTTCAATCTCTATCCACTTAATTGTATTTGCTATGCTTTCATCTATATCGTCTACTGAGTTTATTAAACCAGTAACCTTTGATATCTTCATTGTTTCTATTAATTCATACAGCTCGTCACTATCAACTGCCTCCAAGGCCTCTTCAAATGCTTGCTCCTGACTCCCTCCTTTTTTTAATCCTTCAATTAAAGCTGCAAACAAGGGCTTGTATACTTCTGTTGCTGTAACCATATGCTCCAATATGCTAAGCACCGAATAAGGAGACATTCTGCCAAAAGTCGAGAAAACAATCATGCAATTTAATATTTCCCAATTCTTCTTATCCTCTATAAGCTTCCGCTTTATTTGGCCTAGAATATCTGGCATATTATAAATCAGTGAACCAAATAAAAGAATATAGATATAAGGAATTATCCCATTTCTAATGAGCCTCGTTTCTAGCACCTTATAATATAACCGCTGCGCTGTACTCCTTAGTTCCTCTCCCATTTCCATACTTCTACCTGAAATTAAACCTTCTATGTAGTCTATATAAACTTGCTTGTTTTGCTTATTGTATATCTTTTCACCCTTTTCAATGTTTCCGTCAACTATGTCGTAAAGCTGCTTCTCCAATATGATATTTTGTTCCGATTCAGATTTCAAAGTTTCTATAATATTATGGTTATAGTTTACATCCTGTACTATTTCTTTTAATGCAATGCTTGTATTAGTAGTTTGTATTGTCACCATCATAAAAATCATCACTGAAAACATACACCACTTACATAAATAAATTCCTTCAACACTGATATTCCATCCTATAGAAATCAAAAAACGTTTTGTTCTTATGTATTTACTGCTGTTTGGTCTAGGCACAAAGGGGTACAGTTTCCTTACAATTCGCCTATTAATAACTTGTATATATTCCTTCCTAAACAACCTTTTAAGCTTAAAATTCCTAGCAGCATATGTAATATAAAAGTAAGTAACAACCAGCATCAGTAGAGTAGCCAACACTTGTGCAATAACAATAATATTCAAATATCCTTACCCCCTATATCTGCTGTTTACGCATCCAATGTATGTAAAAAGCTGATAAATTTGCAGCTAAAAATATATAAGCTTTGATATTCTGTGCTTTAATCCCCTGGTACACTTCCTGCATATTCATTTCAATCAGTATTTTTGCATTAATCCAATCTGATGCAAAAATAAAAAGGAAGGGAGAAAAATAAAGAAATAGTTGTATATACTTTAATTCTGCATCGTTGTACCCTTGCTGAACATTAATAAAGTTAAGAATGTTTGTTATTTTACTTAAGTTTTTCCCAATCACATTTCTTTGCTTTCCGTCTGCCTCTATTCCTATGCCCTTTTCTTTAGCCATATAGATTATAGATGCCAACATTCTAAACCATACAAAGGGAAATATACCTTTCAAGGTCTCAATTTCCTCCCTAGGTTTTCCTGATAAAAGTGCCTTTCTTATTTTTACTAAATACAACCTGGCTTCTTCAGGACACTTTTCCTCAGTTTCCTTAATGGCAGGAATCACATTACCTTTATAGTGGGTGTAATAATGCGAAAGTTTCTTAGTCGCCTTAGGCAGAGACTGTTTAACCTTATTTTCGATATACTCAAAATATAAATCCTGCAAACTGTACCCGAATATTAATGTTGATATAACTGCAAAAAGCTTATGGTACCACAAGCTGTGAAATAGCCCGATAGCCACTATAAAATAGATAATGCTGGCTAAGCATACTACAATTAATAGTACAGAGCTCTTGGCAATATTTTCTGCAAAGCTGCGTTGATTTAAGGAGGAAAGCCTATTATTCATACTAAAGTTCAGTTTATTCAATCTCTCCAACCACCTTGCTTTTCATTTTCTGGTTTTCTATTAGTTTCAAAAGTCTTTCCATATAGATCCATGCATCCTTATTAGATTTTGCTTTATTTAATATATGCTCTGAAGGCGGATTAATAAATTTTGGTATTCCGTCCCTTGCATCCATTATTCTGTTTAACCTGTACATATTGTTCGGATTGTTTTGTATTTGCTGTATGTAATATAGCTTTTGTAGAGTTTTTTCATCAGTGTTTAAGTTTATATCAAAGCCATACTCAAATGCAGTACTTACCATAGGTACAACCTCAACAATCTCAGTTATTACTCTTTTACCATTTACAATGCTATGCTGGAAAATCAAATTTATATAATTAATAATATCCATTACAGCACTTTGCTCAGTATGGTAACGGCCAGTACCCAGCAGCAAGTTTTTAAACCTGGGCACAGTGGTTTCTGGGTTTGCGACATGTACTGTAAACCAAGCGGCCATACTAACAGATTGAATAAGCTGCAATACACTGTATAAGGCCTCTCCGCTTCTTACCTCTCCAAGATCTGCCACATCTACGCTCAGACGCAGTATTGTTTTAACCGCATCCTCCATAGATTTATTTTGAAGGCTTTTAAGTTCCACAATTCTTTTTCGTGGATATTTCTCCATAATATGCTGTTCAAAAAAATCCTCCACGATGCCAATATGTAAGCTGTCATCCAAAAGCTCATATAGTGCTGACATAGTTGTAGTTTTACCAGTTCCTAAGCTGCCCTGCATACAAATTGATGCTCCACTTCTAGCCAAGGCCGTTACCGCAGTAAGTAATTCCACATCTGGCAGCAGCTCTTTTATCTCTAGATGCCTTTGGTTAAATATTCTGATACACAGATTCCTTGCCGAGGAATATGGCTGCTGGGTTACTGTAATTCTTGCTAAATCGCCTCTATAGCATAATTTTTCCGGTGAGCTCTCATCCAATTGCCCTGCGTCCTTATCAAAGGATATTGCTCTATCCTGCATGACCCTAGCTACTTCTTTTGTAAGGTTCATGAAGCTTAACCAAATTTTAATATCACACCAGCAGTAAACATATCTGCCGTCATCTGAGAAACCTATTTCATTTACATCTGAATAAGCCAGAGTATCTAAGCACATTAAGCCAAAAATACTTTGATAAAGTATCTGTACAACTATTTCCACCTTATCAGCAAAGCTTAATAATCTTCCTTGAAGCTCGCTATTATAAATAAAATCAATATCTTCCTTGTTGTATTCATATCGATTGCTTGTATATTGCCAATCACCCTTAATATCACATCTTTGTTTATTATACAAATCATATTTTTTAATTAAATCCTTAAATGCCTGCGAGCGTCCATTTCCTTCTCTTCTGCTCAAGTACAATAGTATGGTAAACTTCTCATCTGCCGTAAGAAGTACAGCATTTTCAAAAGGCATTATATGGTCTATGTAACCGTTATTTTCTTCAATTTTTATATCCCTGCACATGGGTACATCGGTTAAACTCCCATCCTCTAGAACGTTATAAATATTAAAACTGGTTAATAGGTCAGTTTTAATATGAGCTTTTAATATATTTCTATCTTCTGCGTTACCAGAGGTTGAGCTGTCTTTATATTTTTTAAGAATATTAATTATTCTTTTCATTTGTTCATTTTCAGGCTGCCTTATTATGAAGATTTCAAAATTCTTTTCCATTTGCTTGCAAAGCATATTAATATCCAAACATTTTAGAATCTGCTGAAGAATGTTAGACATCAATTTCACCCCAATGCTTTTTCTTAGGAAACACTATGTTTATTAGACTGTTATTAACCTGCATATCATCAAGTGGTTTAAAAAGCTTATCTGCTATAATGCCGCTTAACTCTTTTGTTTGTTCGATCATTGGAATATTGGAGCTTTTCTTATTTAGTTCTTTCTTGAAAAAGCTATATAGTTTACCCTCACAGCAAGCAGCTTTATTTACTTCTACATCGAAGCTCACGCCATAGGAGCCCCTTAGTTTCAAATTATTATTTAACCGTTTTATTGTCTTATACTCGTCCTCCATGCTATGCAAACCATTAAATATCGGAATTGTTTTATCATTTTTGATAAACTCTCTTATTGTCTTGCTGCCTTCAAAAGTCTCCCTCAGCATTAGTTCATTTTCATTCATAACCGCCAGTATTATGTCCGCTTGGTTGAGAAATAGTTGATTTTCTAAGTTTAAACCGGTTTCCAAATCGACTATAACAATCTCATAGGCTTCTAAGGCTTTCTCCAAAAATCTTTGATAAAAACCTTCTTCGACTTTGCATACTTCTTTGGTTATTCTGCAATTTGGTAAAATATAAAGCAGATCGTTTACACTGGTGGAATATATCTTTATAAGTTCCGAGCTTATATTCATATTAAAGCCCCTTAAATGATCCATTGAAAACCTTGCATCTACATCATTCTTTAAATATTGCTCCATATAGTTTCTGGGACTTCCCATATTAACTATTAATGTTCTTTTATAAGTCATATGCTGCAAGGTGATTCCAACTAAGTTTGCAATGGTGCTTCCTCCGGCACCATGGTTACCAGGTACCCATACAGCAATAAGACTTCCTTTGTTATCTCTCATTTATTAATTTCCTCCACTTGTATTTGACTTTTCAAAACTAGTTTCAGATTTCATTCCCAAAGCCTTATTTCCCTGATTATATGCAGGTAAATAAGTAACTGTTCCTTCTTGCTGAGACTTGTCCAAATATTGCACAAGAAAAAGCTGACCTTCTACATTAGCTTCTTTAATATATTCCTGCTCAATTTCGTTCAGATAAAAACTTAAGGTATTATCTAGCTTTCCGATTACTATTGCCTTTGCAATCACAACGGTATCAGGGCTTCCAGGCTTAAACAACTTTATATCTACAATACTTCCAATCACCACTGTTTTAGGAATTGCTTCAGCTTGAAAAGTATGCTCGATAAGCCTATCCCCTTGGTCATACCAATCATTGTCTTCAACTAAATCACTTTGTAATAAAATCTCCTTTTCTGATATTGCATTGGCAACTCTTTTATTTTGCAGCTCTAGTGCAGATTGCACTGCTCCTGGCGGTACAAATTCCTTTGGCATTGCTACCACTTCAAAATTCATTACACCAGCGACTTCACCAGCATGTATATTTCGACTCCCTCTTACAACATTTACTTTATTTATATCCATTGAAGCATTAACACCACTTTCTGCTTCTTTGTTATCATTGACTTGCAAAAGAAAAACTGCAGCTGTTGCTAATAACACTACTAATGCAATAACTCCATAGACGAAAAACCTATTGCCTATACGAAATCTTGTTTGCCTGACATAACTCATTTAGCTACCTCCTTATTAAAATGTTTAGAGATATCCCTTCAATTTCTTGCATTTAAAGCGCCTAATATTCTATTAATGTCCGCACTGAAACCACTGTTTTTTCTGGCTTTATATGGTGTTTTGCCTGAATTCATCAAATCGCAGCTCAAGCTTCCGCTGGTGCTTAAGGGCAACACCCCCTTGAATTTTATATCCAATCTGTTAATTTCTTTATATATGTATTTATATGCCTGGCTGCTTGGGTGGCAATTATTTATGATGGCATAGGTCTTCTCCTCAATAAAGGTACTGCCAAGCTTTTCAATCATAATTTTGTTCATATGAAAGTGCATCAGATCACTATCAAAAACTAGAAAATCAATATTTGAGTTGTTTATAGCTTGAAGGGTTATATCATTTAATCCTGTATATGTATCAATTATCAAAATATCGCTCTTAGATCTGGCGAAATAAAAGATCTTTAGAAAATCCTCTGTAGAAATCAGCTTGTCATTTCCAAGATTTCCGGAGATTACACGCAGGTTTCCTTTTTTATAGCAGTTATCAAATATGCTCTTATAATCTCCCTGCTCAATTAAGTAATCTAACAAATCAAAATATATATCTTCTATCCCAAAGTACAAATTTGCTGAGCTGCCTCGATCTAAATTAATTAGTGTTGTCTTATAGCCCCTATCAGCAAAAGCGGTAGATAAATTCCATGCTAAGTTAGACTTACCATTTGAACAGTTAGAATATATATTTATAACAGCAGTGTCCAATTCCTTTACCCATAAGGTTTTGGTATTGCTTTTGAAGAAACTTTTTAATGTAATTTGCTTTTCTTCTTTATTTCTAAAAAGTAGTCTATTTAGATCCTTAGAGGATACATTATCTCCTATGTGGTAGTCAGTTATATTTTTACTTTCTAGAAATTTAACGAATAAAGCAGCATCACTGTCTACCATTCCATAGAGATAAATAATCCTAAGTTCTGGTCTGATTGCTTTAATTTGTTCTATCAATACACGTGGATTTTCAGTACCCTTAAGATATCTTGACAGAACTAGGGTATCAGCTTTTGAATAATTTAAGAACTCAAATAGTTCATCTGCATTTTCGGCTGCATCAGAAATATCCACGTTGATGCTTTGTGCAATAAATCTATTTATCTCCGATTGATTTATTGCTAATAGTAACTTCACCCGTTCCTCCACCTCCATTTATCGACAATGTAATTGCACATTGATTGAATTTTCCGTTTATAACAACTATAATTATACAAAGTGTTTCATAGTATGTCAATATTACATATCGAATTTTGTAATAACCTTTGCTTTTTCATGGGTAACCAATCTTTACTTTAAATTCTTATTGAAAAACAACACCTCTAGAGTTAAACTAATAGTGGAATAAATATGGGATGTGATTTTATGGGTGGAAAGCGGAAACGGGCAAATGAAAATCAAATATCCATTTATGATATAGTGCTTAAGGCAGGGGATAAGCTTTTTAAGGATGGCGTTATGTATGGCGAAATTGCCGGAGAAAGCGAATTGCTGTACTATGTGTTTAAGACCAATAGCAAGGACAATATGCCTATACCTTATCAAAAGCAATCCTTGCGAAATAACATATTGATGGGTATGCTAACCCTAGAATCCTTTAATTATGATTAAAAAAATCGGGAACTGAATTAAATCAGTCCCCGATTTCTGTATTTTGCCGCTCTATTTGCCATTGATTTGGTCTTATAATTTCCATGGTAGCTTCTACAATTTCTTTTTGCTGCTGTTCTCTAGTAATATCTGCCGTGTCATCACCCTTTTGGAAGCCATACCAGCCAAATTGAGAATGGTTGCCTCCCCATATGGATACCCAAGTTATTGACTCGGGTAGTAAATGTTTTGTTTTTGATATCTTACCCGGCAGTGTCAATCCATCGTTTCTTCCGTATATGGACATAATCGGCATTGTTGACTGAGAAAGGTCTGAGGATTCTTCAGGGTAGGAAGCCCATAGTATCAGTCCATCAAATATGTCCTGACGGTTCTTCACGTATCTGGCTGCCATTACTCCACCTAAAGAGTGCCCTGCGATAAACCACTTCTTGATATCACTATTTTGCTCTATTACTTTGTCTCCTTTGTTTATACCAAATACAGCAAGGTTAAAGGGCATCTTGACTATAATTGTCTTTATTCCCTGTTCTGCAAAGGCTCTTGCAGTGGGTGCATATGCTACTGGCTCTACTTTGGCCCCGGGGTATATGATCAAGGCGCTGTCTGCCTCCGTATTTCTTGGTGCAAACACAATGGAATCTGCATCCGTGATCTGTACCTTTTCATCAGATTTCATTGCTGCCAAAGCTTCAGGCATAGGAGCTGCGGAACTCATCAAATATGTCAATGTTGCTCCTATCATCAAAATCAATATCACAATCGTCGCAAATAGTATTTTTCGCTTTTTATTCATAATACACTCCCCTACTTCTATTCCTACTAATTAATTATACATCTGGATATTATAATTTTCATTCTATTTCGAAATCTATTATATTTAAAACAGCATATTTTCGATTACAAAAGTGGCTTTTCGGATACAAAAACTGCGTTTCGTTTACAAATATTCACTTGTTGGTTACAAAGATGGCTTTTCGTTTTACAAAGTGGCTTCTTGCTTTACAATTAACCATAAAATCAAAAGAATAATGCTATAACAATAACAATATAATAATTATCAATCATATTTTATTGCAAAACGATAAAGCATGTGATAAAATCAAATCAACAATAAATAAGTGAGGTGCTTTTTATGAAACGAGGGTCGACACTATTTTTAAAGATGGCTGTTATTCTCATTGGAACTCCAGTTCTTGCTTTGTCTATATTTGGGTTGATCTGGTTATCTAATAATCCAGCTAATCCCGATTATGCCTATATGCTATATCCCATTGTAATAGGTTTATATGCATCTGCGTTACCTTTCTTCGCTGCATTGTATCAGTCTTTTAAACTTCTTGGCCATATTGACAAGAATCAAGCTTTCTCCGAATTGTCAGTTAAGGCTCTAAAGAATATTAAATTTTGTGCAACGATATTCAGTGGTTTGTACATTGTAATTATGCCATTTGTTTTTCTCGTAGCAGAACTAGATGATGCGCCAGGACTTATCCTAGTCGGAGCAGTTCCCGTTTTTGCTTCATTTGTGATTGCAGTCTTTGCTGCTGTTCTTCAAAAGCTCTTAAAAGAAGCCATAGATATAAAATCAGAAAATGATTTAACAGTGTGAGGTGAAAGACATGGCAATTATAATCAATATCGATGTAATGCTGGCTAAAAGGAAAATGAGTGTAACAGAACTTTCAGAGAGGGTTGGAATAACTATGGCTAATCTTTCTATATTGAAAAATGGAAAGGCAAAAGCCATTCGATTATCAACTTTAGAGGCCATTTGTAAGGCTTTAGGATGCCAGCCTGGAGATGTTTTAGAATACAAAAGTGACGAAGACACTGAAAAAAGCTAATAAAAACAATCAATGGACTCCCATCTAATTGGGAGTCCATTTTTTACATGAATCAATATTAATAAGTTATCAACTGTTTGTCTGATATGCTGTCTTTATTGATGTTTTCTTGTTCTTTCTCTGGAATTACAATGGTATTAGGATTACCGTCGCTAATATATCTTTTTTCTGGATGCTTCTCAAAGCTTGCAAGATAATCATATATTCCAGTACCGCCCATTTTAATCTCACTGGCTCTAATTCTTGGCAATCTTGCAGCGTCAAACTTTATGTGATTTGGAGCTGGCGCGGGATTGCTGCCCACTCTAAGGATTACTCTGTTGTTATACTTTGTACCTTCGTATTCGCCTGATATTGCATATTGGAACTTCTCATCCTTAGGAGCAATTCCATAAGGCAGCGCTAGTGCAAATACATCATAGCCTGGCAGATATTCTTGCGTATACTTTACATTGAGTGCCAATGCCTTTTGTACGCCCTCTGCACTTAGTTCCCCTAGGTTTTCATGAGTGTAGCTATGATTGCCAATTTCGTATCCATTTTTGATTAGGAAATCATATTTTTCTTTAATTAATTCTTTTTGTCTAAAAGGGTTTGAATAATATACAAAGAATGAACCGCCTTGGCCGAAATCAGGATGCTTCTTCTTAAACTCTTCTATGATCCCTACAGCACAGTTAGGGTCAATCTTCTTCTCACCGTTTTCCTCTATTATGTTATATTGGTTTTGCAGTCCATCGTCAAAGGTTATTACTACTGGCGTATAGCCTGCTTCAACCTTTATATTGTTATCTATATAATCTTTAAGTGTTATTAATCTATAGCCTTTTTGATATAAATTTTCCAGGTCCTTCCTGAAGTTCTCAGGAGTTCTAACCCATTCTTCTTCCTTGTTGCTTATTCCATGATACATAAGCAGCATAATCTGTCCATTTTCATTTGGTTTCATTGTAGTATAGTCTATCTGTGGAGCTGCCGGTTCTGGCTCTTTTTCATCTCCTGGCTTGTCTTGTGGTGCAGGCTGCTGTGTTTGATCGGGATTCTTGGCTGGCGGCGTAACATTAGTTCCTGCTTGAGGTGTACAAGCGCCAAGTAAAAGTACAATAATTAGCATGAATGTTAGTGCGTATTTTGCTTTGAATTTTATCATTTCGAGCCCCTCTCCAAATTTTTTTTAAAATATATTATGTACAATTTATTATATCAGACACATTAACATTCTTCGATAAGTTTCGCCAAAATTATTTAGCCTCTTTTATCCAGTTTGTCAAAATTAGTTTGCATTAGCTAAAAGCAACAAACTTAAATTTTATCTTTCCGGACAAAATATAATTAGATTTTAATCTTGAAGGAGGTTTTAGCTATGTCATCAAGGTATAGACAATATACAAACCTTTTTGGACATCAAGTAGAATTCTCATCAGAATTGCTGCTTCCATATGCCAGATACTTCCGCAGAGAATCAAAATCACAAAAAGCACAGGTAAATAGCGAACATAGACCAAAAACGACAGCAGGCAGAAAAAGACCAATGGATGAAAAATTAAGCAAATAACACAGGAGCGGCTTCACGCCGCTTTTTTTACATAATTTTATTTTACCAAAAGCCCTTTATACATAAAGATTTTTCCTAAACCTATAATTATATGCATACTGGAATTATCTTATACCTAAAAGAATATAATTCTAGGATATATTTTTGCTAATAGGTTAAATTAATAGTGTAGCAATTAAAACAAATAAATTATTTAATGGAGGGTTTTACTATGGCATTAGGAAGTGGAAACTATAATAAAGGACTAAAAGTACCAGGCGCTCACAAGGCCCTTGATAATATGAAATATGAAATAGCATCAGAATTGAATCTACCAGTACACCAAGGTTCAGAAGACTACTGGGGAAATTTATCATCTAAGGACTGCGGAAGAGTTGGCGGAGCAATGGTTAAGAAGCTTATACAAATGGCAGAAAGTCAATTAGAAGGCAAAGAATAATTAAAGGTTCTAAAACCTAATAAATAAAAACAAAAATCAGGCATATATTGTCTGATTTTTGTTTTTGATATTAAGTCGCTTTATTGTTATAATTAATTAAACAGAAAGGGAGCTGATAACATGTTTGATGATAAAAGTAAAAGCGCTGCAAACAAGCTAATTGTTTTATATATATTAGATAAAATTGAAATTTCCATTACAAATGCACAAATAACCAATATTATATTGGAAAACAACATAATCAACTACTTCTCCTTACAAGAATGTATTGCAGAATTAGAGAAATCAGATTTGATAAAGCTTGAAGAAAATCAAGGACAGCATACATTTCAGATATCCGAAGCCGGGCAAAGAACTGTGTCTATGTTCAATGATAGAATTCCAAAGAGCACCATGACTTTAATCAATGATTATATATCAAAAAATAAGGATAGAATCAAAAAAGAATCTGAGATTTTTGCAGATTTCACTAAAAACAATGAAAATGAATATGTTGTGAATCTTAGGGTTATAGAAAACGAAATTGTTTTGATTGACCTTAAGTTAAATGTTGTCTCTGCCAAACAGGCAAGGCTTATATGCGATAAATGGAATAATTCCTCAAGCAAAATCTATGGGCAGATTATGGATTCTTTGATAAATTAAAAATATATATGGGAGGTATTAATATGAAAATTGGTCTTGTTGGTCTTCCCTTGGTAGGAAAAACTACCTTTTTCAATCTTTTAACAAATGCGCATGCTGAAATATCTAACTTTAGCTTGGGTAAAGTTGCTTCCAATATCGGTACGGCAAAGGTTCCGGATCATAGAATAGACTTTCTTACAGGTATGTACAAGCCAAAGAAAATTACTTATGCCCAAATAGACTTTATTGATGTTCCCGGATTGGTAAGCGGCTCTAGCACCGGCAAGGGCATAGGCAATCAGTTTCTCGAGGACATTAGAAAGGTTGATGCACTTGTACACATTGTCAGAGCCTTCGAAAATCCCGATGTACTACACGTCGACGGCTCTATTGACCCTATGAGAGATATAGAAACTATCAGCCTTGAGCTTCTTTTTGCAGACCTTGGAGTTATAGACAATAGAATTGCCAGAATCCAAACTACCCGCAAGGTTACAAAAGAAAATCTTGATGAGCTTGAGGTTCTCAAAAAATGCAAGGAAGCTTTGGAAAACGGCAAACTTCTGCACCAAATTAATTTAACCGGTGATGAACGAGAGCTTTTAAAGTCCTTTAGCTTCTTATCAGAAAAACCTACTATATTAGTTATAAACCTTGATGAAGTAGGTCTTGCTAGCAAGGATTACATACAAAAGGAAGAAATCGCGAAGTATGCAGCAGAACGCAAGCTTCCACTAATAGAGGTTTCTGCAAAGACAGAAATGGAGATAAGTCAACTTCCAGCGGAAGACAGAGAAATGTTCATGGAAGAGCTGGGTATTGAAAGATTGGGCATAGATATACTTTCCAGTACAGCATATACATATATGGGTCTAATATCCTTCCTTACTTCAGGAGAAGATGAGGTTAGAGCTTGGACAATAAAGAAAGGTACTGATGCTAAGCATGCAGCCGGAAAGATACACTCCGATATAGAAAGAGGCTTCATCAGGGCAGAAGTTGTACATTATAATGACCTACACGAATTAGGAACCACCGCAAAGCTTAGAGAAAAAGGTCTTTACCGCCTTGAAGGTAAGGAATACGTCATTCAAGACGGTGACATCATAAACTTCAGATTTAATGTATAAATTCATAAAGCTCCCTGGGGAGCTTTTTTTATGCATCTTTTCACTTTTAAAGGAAAAAATAAACTTAGTAAAACAAGTCTTCTGAGCTGACAGTCTGCTTAGGAATAAAACCTTTGAAATTAGTAAAGCTAAGATGGATAAATTGGATTTTGTAAAACTTTCATTTGGGAGGTATTTGATATGGAAATTAAAGAAGGTGTAATGGTTCCTCTTGGGTATGGCAAATTCGCCAGATCTGACAAAATAATCAGCATGGAGCCAATTGAGGATGAACGCGGTCCAGGCAGGAGAACAATTGTGTATGTTGAGGAGGTTAAATCTCCAATTATAGCATCCAGAACAGGAAACTCAATTCTGGCGAACATGGTTGAAGTTCCGCGAAGTGAACTAGAAGCATCTGCTGCATTGGAGCTATTATATGATATACGAGATGATATTCAGCAAATTGGTCCCATGCTAAGAAAAAGCATAAAGAAAGAAGCGAACTTTGACACTGATAAAATTGAGAAACGTATTAATGAGATTCTCCTACATGAAATTGAATTTGATGAAATGCATTAACTCCATAAGTAGGTTTGACAAAAAAATCGTAAGGGCAGACAAATTAATGCCTGCCCTTACTTCATTTCTTCATTATTTTATCAGGTATTCATAAGCACTGCCTGCTAAGTATAGTGACCCACATATTACGATTGCACTATCTTTATCTGCCAGCTTCTTTGCTTTTTCTATGGCTTTTATGATATCTGCTTCTGCTTCAACATTATGATTATACTGCTTCGCCACTTCTGCCATTTGTTCAGCTTTTAGTGCTCTTGGGCTTATTGGTTCTGAGGCAATAATATGTTTTGCCAAAGGTGCCAGTTCCTCAAGGGCGTAGGTGTAGTTTTTATCACCTAACATTCCTATTAATAATATGATGTTTTTATCTGATAGATATTTTATAAAAGCATCCTTTAAGGAATTTACTCCATCCTCATTGTGTGCCCCATCAATTATTATAAGAGGTTGTTTGCTTACAACACTTAATCTGCATGCCCACTCTACAGTTTCTAAGCCCACTCTGATGTGCTCACCCTTAATATCAAAGCCTAGCTTAGATAACTCGATGGCAGCTGTAACTGCAACTGTAGAATTCTTAATTTGGTGGTCTCCCAAAAGTGGAACTCTTAGATTAGACAGCATGACATCTTCATAGCTGTAGTCAAAGCTTTGCCCCATAATATCAAAATTTAGCAACTTAGATTGTTCTGCACTAACTTTCACGAGTTTAGCGTTTTTCTGGTCACTAATCCATTCTACGATATTTTCAGCTTCCTTAAACAATTGCGGATACAATACAACAGTGGCTCCATCCTTGATAATTCCTGCTTTTTCAGCTGCAATAAGCTCTATTGTATCTCCTAATATATCAGTATGGTCATAGCTTATGGAGGTAATGACCGATAATACTGCATCAATCACATTCGTAGCATCATACATACCTCCGAGGCCTACCTCAATTACCGCTACATCTACCTTTGTTTCCTCAAAGTATAAAAATGCCATGGCTGTAAGCATTTCAAACTGCGTAGGAACCTCCATATTGTTCTCTTCCATGTACTTCATCTTATCGATTACCTTTTCGGCATATTTGACGAAGTTTTCTTCAGAAATCTGTATTCCACTGACGACCATACGTTCAGTCATTTTGTATAGGTGCGGCGATGTATATGTCCCCACCTTATAGCCTGCAGATTTAAGTATATTTGATATGATTGCTGTTGTTGAACCCTTGCCGTTTGTGCCTGCTATATGTACGCATTTGATTTTCTTATGTGGATTGCCCAGCAGCTCTAGAAGTCCTGCAGTTCTCTCTAAGCCTGGTCTGCATCCAAAGCGCATGCTGTTTTCAATATAATCTACGGTTTGTTGAAAATTCATATTTTGCACCTCTTTACTTGAGTTTATAGGAATAATTATATAATAAGGATTTGAAGCATGCAATTCATATACTATTACGCCAGCTTAGTAAATAAATTATAAATAGTAAAAGCTGTAGTAGTCAAAATGGCTAATCCAATCATAAAATACTTATTTCCCGCAGGCTTCCCTTTGATGCGATTTTTCTTAATTCCAAATACCAACAAATACAGACCAAAATCAACTTGAAATTGAGCTGCAATAGAATCCTTGAATAGCTCCCCTGCATTCTCATTCGTAAATATTATAATACCAAGTATTATTAGTCCAGCTCCCAATATGCCCATCAAAATATTCAGTATACCAATTTTTTTGTTCTTCATCTTTTTACTCCCATATGCAACAAGAATGAAGGGATGTCTATACACCCCTTCACTACTATTATTTCATTGAATTTAATCTATCCAATACCTTTTGGAACATTTCCTGATATTTTGCTTCTTTCGCCTTTTCTTCCTCAATTACTTCCTTAGGCGCCTTGGCAACAAAGCCTTGGTTGTTAAGCTTTCCTCTTACTCTTTGAAGTTCCTTCTCAAGGTTTTCCATTTCCTTCTTTAGTCTCTCTTTTTCTTTCTCCATATCAACAAGCTCTTCAAGAGGAAGGAAAATCTCTGCACCTGCAATCACTACGGATACAGCTCCTTCAGGGATTTGTGTCTTCTCACTTAGAAGCAATACTTCAGAAGCAGAAGCCAATCTTTCAAAGTAAATACTGCCTGCTTTAATTGCGCTAGAAACCTTTTCATCAGAGGCAATTATTAGAACCTTTGCCTTTCTAGAAGGAATTACATTCATCTCTGCTCTGATATTTCTTATAGATTTTATAGCATCCATCACAATTTCCATATTGCCTTCCTGCTCTGGATTATTCCTATTTTCATCATACTCCGGCCACTTGGAAATCACGATGGATTTATCAGCGCCAGGCAAATGTTGATAAATTTCTTCTGTAATGAACGGCATCATAGGATGGAGCAGCTTCATAGTACCGCTAAGTACATCCACTAAAGTAATTTGGGCTGCTAGGTTAGATGCCTTATCTTCGCCATATAGTCTTGGCTTTACCAGCTCTATATACCAGTCGCAGAACTCAGACCACATGAAATCGTATAGCTTTTGAGCAGCTACGCCTATTTCAAATTTCTCCAGATTATCTGTTACTTCACGTACAATTGTATTGTATCTGCTCAGTATCCACTTGTCAGCAGTTGTAAGATTTTGTTCGTAAATGTTTCTATCTGCCTCCAGAACTGCTGTACTATCTAGATTCATCATAACAAATCTTGAAGCATTCCAAATCTTGTTGGCAAAATTGCTGCATGCCTCTACCTTTTCCCAAATAAATCTCATATCATTTCCTGGGGAATTACCGGTAATTAGATTGAAACGTAATGCATCAGCGCCATATTTCTCTATTATATCCATTGGATCAATTCCATTACCCAAGGACTTACTCATCTTTCTACCTTCAGAATCTCTAACCATTCCATGTATGAATACATGTTTGAACGGTATTTCATTCATATTCTCCATAGCTGAGAAAATCATTCTTGCTACCCAGAAGAATATAATGTCATAACCTGTTACCAAAACACTTGTAGGATAGAAATATTTCAAATCCTCAGTGTCATCTGGCCATCCCAGTGTTGAGAAAGGCCATAGTGCAGAGCTGAACCATGTATCCAATGTATCCTCATCCTGCTTAAGCTCTCCACCACATTTGCTGCATTTTCCTGGGTTTTCCTTAGCTACTATTACTTCGTTACAGTGAATGCAATAGTAAGCGGGTATTCTGTGTCCCCACCAAAGCTGTCTTGAAATACACCAGTCTTGAATGTTTTCCATCCAATTGAAGTATATCTTTGAAAAACGTTCTGGAACAAACTTTATCTGCTCATCTCTAACTACCTTTAGAGCAGGTTCTGCCAGAGATTGCATCTTAACAAACCATTGCTTTGAAAGTATTGGCTCTATTACTGTAGAGCATCTTTGACAATGACCTACGTTGTGCTCATGATCCTTTGTCTTTACCAATAAATCTAGGTCTTCTAAATCCTTTATAATGGCTTTTCTGGCTTCAAATCTATCCATGCCCTCATATTTGCCGCCAAGCTCGTTTACTGTGCCATCGTCATTAAGCATTCTAGGCATTGGAAGCTTATGTCTAAGGCCTACTTCAAAGTCATTTGGATCATGGGCAGGAGTTATTTTAACAGCCCCTGTTCCAAATTCCAAATCAACATAGTCATCTGCAATAATAGGTATCTCTTTATTCATAAGTGGCAATATCAAGGTTTTTCCTACTAGATGCATGTAGCGTTTATCCTTAGGATTTACCGCAACTGCTGTATCCGCCAGCATAGTCTCTGGTCTAGTTGTCGCGATTTCTAAATATTCATGGCTATCCTTTACAGGATACTTTATGTGCCAGAAATTCCCCTGTTTGTTTTCATATATTGTTTCTATATCAGAGATAGAAGTTTTACATGTAGGACACCAGTTGATGATTCTTTCTCCTCTGTAAATCAGTCCCTTTTCATAATACTTTATAAATACATTTTCAACAGCCTTAGAACAGCCTTCATCCAATGTAAATCTTTCTCTGCTCCAATCACAGGAGCTTCCTAATTTCTTTAGCTGAGTAAGAATTCTTCCACCATATAAGTCCTTCCAATCCCAAGCTTTGTCTAGAAACTTTTCTCTGCCCAAATCATATTTGCTTACACCATCTTTTGCAAGAGATTCAACTATTTTTGCCTCAGTTGCTATACTTGCATGATCTGTACCTGGAAGCCATAATGTTGAATAACCCTGCATCCTTTTCCATCTTATTAATATATCCTGCAGTGTATTGTCCAAAGCATGACCCATATGCAGCTGTCCTGTAATATTTGGTGGTGGTATCACTATTGTATAAGGCTCTTTATCTGGGTCTACGACCGGTGTAAAGTAGCCATTTTCTACCCATGTGCTATATAACCTGTCTTCTACTTGCTTGGGATCGTAAGATTTTGCTAATTCTTTCGCTTCACTCATGATATTACCTCCTTAATAATTGCACTCATATTATTTACTAAATCAAAAAACAAAAACCCCTCGTCCAAATATAAGGACGAAGGGATATTTCCGCGGTACCACCTTAATTCCGGCTAACACCGGCGCTCGTATAAATAACGGACTAGCTGTCCGCCTATGCCTACTGAATTCAGCACAGGAGCTCCAAAGCTACCTTCCGCAGCACCTAACCTAAAGAATTTCTCAGCTTATAAATTCTTCTCTCTGAAAGGGGATGTCTACGTACTCCTCTTTTTCAACGCTTTTAATATGTTAATTTATAGTATAGTATATACTATTACATTATTTTGTCAACTCTATTTTTTTATAATATCCAGCTTATTCTGTCGTCTAAAGCCCAAAAAATTATTTAAATACACTAATAGAGCTATTATTGTCATCGCTATATAAGAATATAGAATAATTCTATTATATGGCAGTTCAAACAATACAGCTAATATAGCCGCGTAAGATAGTGCTGTGGTTATTTTACCAAATATGTTTGCAGGAATCACTACATCACGGTCATTATACAAAGAAAAGGCTCCCACAATCAAAAGCAATTCCTTAGCTGCAACAACCGCTATAATCCATATAGGTATATTATTGCTTATTGTTACACTTGCAAGAACAGTTATGAGCATAATCTTGTCAGCTAAAGGATCTAATACAATTCCCAGTCTGGTGATTTGATTGAGCTTTCTTGCAAAGTAACCATCCAAGGTATCAGTTATACCGGCTAGAATAAATACAGACACTGCAATCTCAATGCTGTATTGGTTTTGCGAGAAGAAGAAATACACAAATACAGGAATTAGCAAAAACCTAACCATTGTAAGTAAATTTGGTATATTCATGGATACCTCCCCGACTGCTAATTTTTTAAATAACACGGATTATTCAAAAGCAGCTATATTAATTAATATTTCCATATCTCTATATATTTATAAACCTCAGGAAACAATACTTTTATTTCAAGCTATAATACATTATTTACCATAACCAGTCAAGCTATACAAATTTAATGCTTAATGTAACACATTTAATCTTTCTTCATAATATGAGAATTATAGAGACCATTTTTTAATATTTATGAATGGAGTGATATGTGTGAAACATACCCCTAAACTAATCAAAACAACCTTAGTACTCGTTTTGATAATACTTGTAGTAGCTGCACAGTTTACAGGCTGCAGCAAACAGGAATTAACAACAATAAAGCTCAACGAAGTTGTTCGATCTATTTTCTATGCCCCTCAATATGTTGCTATCAATAAAGGCTTTTTCAAGGATCAGGGAATAGAAATTGAATTGACAACAGGCCAAGGTGCAGATAAAACAATGACTGCCCTTTTATCCGGTCAAGCGGATATTGGCTTTGCAGGTCCCGAGGCAGCAATCTATGTTCTTAATCAAGGCAAAGAAGATTATGCAGTGGTATTTGCCCAACTTACACAAAGAGATGGCTCCTTCCTAGTTGGCAGAGCTGATGACCCTAATTTCAAATGGGAAAATACAAAGGGTAAAGTAATCATAGGTGGTAGACCAGGTGGCGTACCTGAAATGACTTTAGAGTATTTACTCAAACAACATGGTGTAATCCCCGGTAAAGATGTAGAAGTAATTACAAACCTTCAATTTACAGCAACTGCCGGCGCTTTTGCCAGTGGCACAGGAGATTATGTTGCATTGTTTGAACCAACAGCTTCCTCATTAGAAAAAGCAGGTACTGGAAAGATTGTTGCATCCGTAGGCGAAGACAGTGGATTAATACCTTACACTGCATATTTCACAACTAAGAGCTATATGGAAAAGAACCCTAAAATAGTTCAAGATTTCACAGATGCAGTTTATAAAGGTCAGCGTTGGGTTAAAGAACACTCAGCTGAAGAAATCGCAAAGGAAGTAATGCCGTTCTTCCCTGATGCAGATGAAAAGCTTTTGGTAACAGTTATTAATAGATATAAAGAAATAGGCGCATGGAGTGAAACTCCTGTTATGACCGAAGAATCCTTAAACCGTTTACAAGAGGTTATGAAAACAGCAGGAGAACTGGATAAAAATGTTGAATTTAACACTTTAGTAAATAACAGCTTCGCAGAGAAAGCAATTAAATAATAAGAGATTCAAAAACAAATAGGAGCGGGTTTCAGTCACCATTTTGCCATTGCAATAAATGATGACTGAAGCCCGCTCTTTATTATACTTCTTTGTTTTGCTCAAGAATCTGATTTACAAATGCTTCTATACTATCCGCTGCACCTTCCATATCATCGGAATTAACCGTGAGACTAAACTCATATCTCTGCTGTCCCTTTGAGTATAGCGGATCATAATGTACTACCATTAATTCTTTAGTAGCCTCAAAGTATTCCTCAGCCTTTACCAGCAGAGTGATATGGTCTGTTTTCTTATTCCCCATATACCTAGCTAATTTGTCCAAGGCATCCAAAATCTCCTGTTTGCTGTTTTCATTGACAATATATTCGTCAACTATTCTCTTAGCTCTTGCATCCAAGCTGCCTTCAACCATTAAATGAATTCCTTGCTTCATCCTGTTATGCATATATTGAGGAATTATAACGTTTCCAATTCTTCCGCTCTCAGCTTCTATCAAGACGAAATTTGACTTTCTTCTACGTAGTTTTTCGAAAACCAAGGCATCATATTTCTTCTGACTGACTTTACCCGGCAACCCAACATCCCCAAGCAAAGAGCCCCTATGATTTGCAAAACCCTCTAAGTCCAGTACATCTAGCCCTCTTTGCTCTAACAACTTCAGTAGGTCAGTTTTGCCCGTGCCAGTATGCCCGTGAAGCATTATAAAGGTAACTTCTTCAACTATTTTAGGCAGGTTTTCATTAACAGCGGCTCTATAGCCCTTATATCCGCCCTCTAGTTTTACCGTTCTTAGACCTATTGAGTTAAATAAAGACCAAAGGGAGCTGCTTCTCATACCGCCTCTCTCACAAAATATTATAATTTCCTTGTGATCGTTCTTTAACTCACTGAATTTTTCATATAGTTCTAAAAGCTTGGCGGATACAAATTGTATACCTACCCTTTTTGCCTTTTCAATGCTTTCATTTTTATAAATAGTACCAATGGTGCTTCTTTCATCATTGTCGAAAATTGGTATGTTTAATGCCCCAGGTATTGTAAATTCATCATACTCGCCGTTGCTTCTCACATCAACAAAGGCACAATCTTCATCTATATCAATATCCATATATTCTACCGTCTTTAGCATTTTAGTTCCTCCACAAACGTTAATCTGTCGTAATTTGAAATTATATGTAACTTAATAATAATAATCTAAAAACCCTAAGTAAACAATCATATAATATTTTTGCCATATTTTTCACTATTTATATATGGTATGAAAAAGATATATGAATCTATTAAATAAAGCAGCTTAGAAAGCTGCTTTGTTTGCTTATTTGTTGTATACTATTTCGCCGCTTATTACAGTCTTCAAAACTTCTGTCTGCAAAAGCTCATCGGAGCCGCATTTCAATATATCATTTGAAAGCACTACAAAATCCGCAAAATATCCTATTTCCAGCTTGCCTAATTCCTTTTCTCTGTAGTTTGCAAAAGCCGGATTGGTGGTATAACACTGCAGTGCCTGTAGAGGTTCTACACTTTCTGGTTTATTGAGTTGTCTGTAGCACGCTGCGTGCATACCCAAAATTGGTTCAAAACCGATATATTTAGTATTGTCATTCTTAGAAGGCATATTCCCTCCACCATAAGGAAAGTCGCTGTTAAAAATCACATTTACGCCCTTTTCAATAAAGCTCTTAAATCTGTATATCATCGGGAAGCGTTCTCTTCCAAGTCTTGATAGTGTAAGCTCTTCTTCATACAGGAACACTGGCTGAAAGGACGCGGTCACATCTAATTCATTGAATCTTTGTATATCACTTTCTTGTACAATCTGTATATGCTCGATTCTATTTCTTATATCTCTTTGATTATTTACACGAGTTTCCTCGATGCTGTCCAGAATAATTTTAACAGCCTTATCTCCGATTGCATGAATGGTTATTGGCTGGTTAATGACTTCATTTTGTATGATAATATCCTTCAGCTGGTCTTTTTCTATTAGCTGCAGCCCATAATTTCCAGCTGCATCAGCATATTCATCCATTAATAGAGCTGTTCTAGAGCCGAAGCTGCCATCCATGAAATACTTAGGTGCGGATATCTTTAAGCTCTCAGTTTCATCACATTTTCGAAGGTCAAACTCCTCTAAGGACTCTTCATCTAAGCCCAGGGGTGCTGTAGTTATTCTCACCTTAAGCTTTCCGCTTTTTTGCAGCTTTCTATAAATATCAAAGTATCTTCCATAGAAAGTGCATATATCATTTACGGAAGAAATGCCGTTTTGAAGAAACAGCTCCTGAGCCTTTAGTACAAGATTCTCTATATATTCCTCCGAAAATCCCTCTACGATTTTTTGTATCACGTTATTGGCAGCATTTTCATATAGCATTCCAGTCGCTTTTCCGTCCTCATCAAAGGGAATCTCACTGCTAGGTTTCATTTTATCTATTTTCATTATTTCAATACCCTTGCTGTTTAAGCACAGGGAATGTCCATCCATTCGAATCAATATCATCGGGCTGTCACTGTATAGCTCATCTAAAAGCTTTCTATCCGGGAAGCGGCCTTCAAATAAATACTTTTCATCCCAACCATGTCCTATTATCCAATCATTGATGTTTATTCTTGAAGCATAAGCATGGATTGCCTTCTCAAGTTCCTTTAAAGAGCTAATTCCCCGCAAATTGAGCTCCTCTAAGCTTCTGAGACCATCAACTATATGAAGGTGGGATTCCCAAAATCCTGGCGTTACAACGGCATTCTCTAAATCAATTATATTGTCCTTGCCTATAAGGCCTGCATATTCACTAGCTTCAAACCTTTTACCTATTTCGGCTATCCTTCCGTCCTTTACAATCAAATAGCCTGCTTCTGTATTATTTGCATCTAGCGTATATATTTTTGCGTTTATATAAGCTTTCATATTACACCCCTTACTTTCAATTCTTAATTGTACTATCTATACTTACAATATACATTTTTTAACCTCACTTTTCAAATATATTCACCATTATAATTTTTAAAGAATAGTATGTTATATAGTATGTAATATATATGAATTCAAGGAGGTACGATGGTGGAAAAGGTAGTTGAGATAAAAAATGTGTCTATGAACTACCATACACTAAGTGGTGAGACACAGGCCATCAGAAACTTATCCCTAGATATCAATAATGGTGAGTTTGTTAGCATCGTAGGTCCTAGCGGCTGTGGAAAGTCTACTTTGCTTTCAATGATATCTGGTATACTAAAGCCTACCTCCGGCAGTATTTTGGTTAATGGAGAACCCGTTGTAGGACCTTCTAGCAATGTAGGATATATGCTCCAAAAAGATCATCTTTTTGGGTGGAGAACAGTTATCAAAAACGCTACTCTAGGTCTAGAGATTCAAAAGAAGTTAAACAATGAATCCCAAGCACATGTTGAACACCTTCTTGATGAATATGGACTCTCAGAGTTTAAGCATCATTATCCAAAACAACTGTCAGGCGGCATGAGACAAAGAGCTGCACTTATTCGAACTCTAGCGACAAATCCTGATATTCTGCTTCTTGATGAGCCCTTTTCTGCTTTGGATTACCAAACTCGCTTGGCAATATCCGAGGAGATATGGCTAATCATCAAGAAAGAAAGAAAGACAGCAATATTCGTCACTCATGATATAGCAGAGGCTGTAGCTTCCTCTGATAGGATAATCGTACTAAGCAATCGACCGGCTGAAATCAAAAATATACATGATATATACTTGACATGTGATAGTAAAACTCCAATCACTTGTAGAGAAGCTCCTGAATTTAGACATTACTTCAATAAGATTTGGAAGGAGCTGGATGTACATGTATAACAATGTTGTTTCAAAGGAGCACCAAGAGTTTATAAGGGCTCACAAACTTCGCAGAAGCTCCATCATAATTACACAGATATCTTTGCTGGTTCTTTTTTTTGCACTATGGGAAATTGCTGCTTATTTTAAATGGATTGATCCTTTTATAATGAGCCAGCCTTCAAGGGTGCTAAGAACTATAATTAACCTAACCAGAGACGGATCCATATTCACACACACTGGGATTACAGTATTAGAGACTATAATAGGTTTCTTATCTGGTACAATTTTGGGTACCATAATCGCCATTATGCTTTGGTGGTCGGATTTTATAGCGAAGGTTCTGGATCCATATCTAGTTGTATTAAATGCCTTACCCAAGACAGCACTTGGACCTATTATTCTTGTGTGGATAGGAGGTACTGTCAGCTCTATTATTGTGATGGCTCTGCTTATATCAGTAATAGTAACCATCTTGAACGTGTATTTAGCCTTTGAATCCTGCGACGAAGACAAGGTAAAACTGCTTAGAACCTTAGGGGCAAGCAAGCTTCAGATTTTAACAAAAGTTGTTCTGCCTTCCAGCATTCCTGCAATTATTTCCGTTTTGAAAATAAATGTGGGGCTATCATTGGTAGGGGTTATAGTAGGAGAGTTCCTAGTATCTAGAGCAGGACTTGGGTATTTGATCATATACGGTGGTCAAGTCTTTAAAATGGACTTGGTTATGACCAGTGTGCTGATTTTAGCAGTTGCGGCAGCATTAATGTATTTGTCAGTTGCATGGTTTGAAAAGAAATTAAATAAGATGAGATAGTAAAAGGGCATACATTGAGTTTGTGTTTAGTACAAAACCAATGTATGCCCTTATCTTTATAGTTTATGGTTTATCCGCAACAATTGTATAAGTCTTCGGTATACCTTTGTCGAAGACATCTGAGGACAAGTTTGGCTCTTCCTGCAGCAGTTTAATTGTAAATCCTGACTGCGCTACAGCGGTAACTACCTCACCTAAAGTCCAGCGCCTCCAATAAACAGTTCTATTTTCTTGCACCACGCCGTCGGTTAGGTACTTCGCGAAGGAGACTTCTTTTTCTTCCAAGGATACATCAAAATAATCCCCATCTACCTTGTGCTTACGCACCTTAGCTGTAGATCCTCTTGAGGATATAAGCTTAGTTGATATAGGATGAAAGTCTCGTATTACAAATCGTCCGCCACTATTTAGCAAACTATAGGCCATATCAAAAAATGGCTTTAAATCAACAAAGTAATGTACTATCCCAAGTTCAGCAAAGACAACATCGTATTTCATAAGCTGCTCTTCCATTGGAATTGCAAGTACATCTGAGATAATATATCTTATATCTACTCCAGCTTCTACCGCTAATTCCTCTGCATACTTTGCATTGCCAGAGGAAATATCTATTACAGCAGCCTTTGCACCTAATAAGGCTAAAGACACGGCTTTTATACCATTTGAGCCCATGAGGTTTAATATCTTTTTATCTTTTATATCGCCAAAGTACTGTAAGATTGGGTAAAGCTTTGCACCGGGATTAATCTTCAATCTTTCTGCTGCCTCAGGTGGAGTTCCGAAGCGTTCCACCCAAGCTTCATAGGTATCTTCATTCCATACATTTTTTGACTCTATATCGTCTTTTGTATCCACAATAAACCCACTCCGATTATTTCTTATATTTCTTCTTCATTATTCTATTACTATCATAAATAATAAATACAATAGCTGATATTACTAATATAACAGGTATAATCTGGTACCAAACCAAATCTATAAAAAATACTCCAGGAATAAAAGGAAATAGAAAATAAAGCAGGTAAGCATGCTTTATTTTTGGACGACGCATCAGTTGCTTCATGGGATAAGACAATTTCCCTGTGCCCATATAATGTCCCGGGTTATACATATTTTCCTGCCATTCCCTTAGTTCATTTAGTTCTGCGTCGTAAGGCACTCTTATTTTCTTTATTTTAGTCTTGCTCTTAATTCCAATTCTACTCATTTTACTGCACCACTTTTTTACTATTTCTTCTTTCTTATTCTCAATTTTATCGGCAGCAAGGTTGAAAGTACAAACCACACCAATACAATTGATAAGAATGTAATTACCCCTTTAATTACTTGAGGACTGATATTACCTAAACTCACCAAGGGAGAAACATAATCCGTCAGGGTTAACCCTATAAATAAGGATAAAAACACCGTCAGGGTTAATACAAATGAAACCTCTAATTTAGTCTTGCATTTTGGACACTGATAACCTTTACTATATATACTATAATTCCATTTGTAGCCTACATCATTCTCGCATTTTGGACACTTATGCTTTAGCATTTTAAAACACCCCCTCATTAATTATTTAAAGAAAGGCTGCCATAATGACAGCCAATTTATATTATTTCGCAAATAGGTTTATAATCCAATAAATCGCAGCGCCAGCCAGTATTGCAACTCCAGGTATAAGGAACAATAAAGAAATCCGTGCCCTACTAATTCTTTTGTTATCATAACGCTCTTTCATATCTTGAATTTCTTTGTATTCTTCTGTGTCAATGCACTCTTGCTCCTCCCCTTCCGGAGCTGAATTTTCTATTAAGCCTCTCGCTTCTAAAAGTGCGTTGCTAGGTACATACAAATCTATTCCATTTACGGTTAGACCTGTCATAATCTTTCCAAAGGCATCATTGCCCTTGAATACTCTGCGCATTGGTATTCCGTACACTTTTAATAAAGATTCTATAATATTTGCCTGCAATTCATCCTTAACCGTCATAAGTAAGGCTGCCCCTGCAGACTCCTCATCCTCATCGAGATTATTCCCTCTAGCTATATCTATAATTTCCAATGCATTATCCACCAAATAATCAGGTTCTTCCTGCTCCAAATGTTCTAATGCCGCGCCCCATGATACCTGCACTGCCTTTACCCCTGCATTGTGGGCACATTGAATATCAAATATGCTGTCCCCGATCATAAGAGCTTCTTCCGGTGCTGCCCCCAGCTTTTCCAGGGCTTTCAGTATCGGTGCAGGGTGTGGTTTATGCTCAGTAGTATCATCTAGTGAAACCACCACTGAGAAATACTTCAAAATATCAAAGAGCTCCAAGCCCCTGTATGCCATTTTAGTACGCTTAGAGGTAACTACTGCCATGATGCAGCCCATCTCTTTTAGCTGCTCTAAACATTCCTTTATATTACAGCAAAGACTAACACTGCTGTCATGAACACTTTCATTATAATTAATGTAAGTCTCATAAAGTGCATCAGCATTTTCTTGAGAATATCTGCGTAGTGTTGTAATTAGAGGCTCTCCAAAATACTTTAAAATTTCTCTCTCTTCTATATCCTTATCTAAATGGGTTTTATATGTATGCTTAAAGGAATCAATTATTAGTTTATTTGTATCTATTAAAGTACCGTCTAAATCAAAAAGTATATATTTATATTTCATCTTAACACTCCTCTTTTGTAAAAATATACACCATTATTGTAGCACAAAATGTGCAAATAAGTACACAGAGATATAAGCCAATCTCATTTGCTTATATCTTAGAAACAGCTGCAATTCCGTTGTACTGTTACAATCTACAATCGTACCTCCATCGACTTATATAATAACACCTCATCCTCTTTAACCTGGCAGCTATATGCGAATATTTCAACTCCCGCTGACTTTGCTGCTATCAATGCCTCTGCAAGCTTTGGATCCATAATGGAGTTTGGTGTAAAATATTTTGCAAAGTCCAACTGTATAACAAACAATAAGCATGCTCTATATCCTTGCTGTTTTGCTTTAACTAGCTCATAAATATGCTTGGTGCCTCTCTCTGTAGGTGCATCAGGAAACTTTGCTACTCCATCAACCTCAAGGGTTACCCCTTTCACTTCTACAAATACCTTTTCGCTTTCTTTCTCCATGTATAAATCAAATCTGCTTTCACCAAATACAACTTCCCTTTTAATAAACTCATAATCCTGCAATTCTGCGATTATATTGCTCCTAACAGCCTCTTCTGCCAGCTTGTTGGGCAGTTGTGAGTCAATAGAAACAAGCTTGTCATCTCTATATACCATAATTAACTCATATGCAGTTTTCCGATGCTTCCCATCTCGCTTCTCAAGCAGTACATCTGCCCCTTCCAGAAACAGCTCTCTGCACCTTCCCGTATTTGGTACATGAACTAGATTTTCTTCACCTTCTATATCTACAATTGCTTCAAACCGATTGAGACGTTTAATAAATTGTCCTTTAACTACTATGTTATTAATCTTCATTTAACTACCATCCTATCGTTATCTTTTAAACGGATTATCTCCCTTTATTTATAATTTGCTAAAAGTACACTTTTGATAATACAAGAACATCCGCTTCTAATGCTGTTGCAGCTGTATCTTTTTCACAACATATCTTATATACTTGCATTAAAATGTTATTATAGGTAAAATTAATGAGATACATGGGATTATTATAACATTTCATAGGAGGATTTAGTTTGGATAATTATAATGTACTAGTACTAATGCTGCGAGATAACGAAAGTAAAATACTGACTGAAACCGTTGATTCTTTTACCCTAAGAGAAAGTATGGAGCTTATAGACAGCGTCTATTTAAGCGAGGAAGAAGATTCTTTCATTTATCTCACTTTGACCACACAAGATGTTGAGGACTATCAATATTATGGCATATATGACTTATATAACGAGGAAATTTTCGAGGGGCTGGTTGAAGAAATAGTAGATGCCTCCGGAGAATACAATCCAAGATGGGTTTTTAAGTTTAAATATATAGATAATAGAATTGATATGGAAGATAAAATAAATCAGCTTATCAAGCTGCATACTGAAGAACTACATAGGATTATGCCTATAATTGAAGATAATAAGGAAAAGTACAATAACGAGGCTGAAAACGAGGATTAGAATGGTACTTTACCCTAATTGCACCATAAGCCTGTTTCACTTTTGGGACATGTGGTGTATAATAATAGTGTAAATTGCTTGTAATGTATAAATTTGTAAACATTGCAAATAATTAAAATAACGGAGGTGTAGTTATTGGCGCATAAAGCGAGATACTTGATATATCTAGTAGTGATACTTTCATTCATATTTATACCAAGCAGCGTATTTGCAGACTATGGTGACACCACACTTAAAAAGGGCATGACACACACAGACGTTATAGAGTTACAGCAAAAGTTGAAGGAGCTAAACTTCTTTACTGAGGATGATTTTACGAAGTACTTTGGTACTAAGACAGAAGAAGCAGTTATAAAGTTTCAGCAAAGCATTGGTATAGTAGCCGATGGAGTTGCTGGTCAAAAAACACTTGATTCAATTGATATCAAGATAAAACAAAAGAATCTAATTCCCGAAGGCTTCACTGAACTACAACTAGGCGATACCAACAATCTGGTAAAAATAGTTCAAGAGAAACTTCAGAAGTTAAAGTTATATACCAAGGAGCTTACTACAAATTATGATGAAGCCACAAAAGCAGCAGTTGAGAAATTTCAGACTGCAAATAACCTTGAGGCAACAGGAATTGTAGATAAAGCAACTCTGATTAAATTAAATACCATGGCAGCATCACAGACTACTAGCAGAGGTAATTCAAGCCCTGAACCAGGAAACGATATTGTAACTTATTCTAAATCTTTCCTCGGAAAACCTTATGTTTGGGGAGCATCCAATGGAAAAAGCTTTGATTGTTCGGGATTTGTACTGTATATATTCAAGCATTTTGGTGTTTCCTTAGGTCATGGAGCAGATGATCAATTTGCTACTGGAGCAAAGGTTGCCAAAGACGATTTACAGGTTGGAGATGCAGTATTCTTCACAACTTATAAAAAAGGCGCCAGTCATGTTGGTATTTTTATAGGTGATAATAAGTTCATTCATGCCAGTTCTAGCGGCGGCAGTGTTACAATAACAGATTTAGACAAGGATTATTACAAAAGTAGATATATCGGAGCAAGAAGATACTTGTAATTAATAAGGGTAGACGTAAAGTCTACCCTTTGTTTTTTATTAACTATAGTATGGAGCTTATAATCCCCCAGGCTATTAAAACCCATATTGATAATATAACAGCTGCAGCAACCCAGCTACTGCCTAGAGATTTCTTTTCTAACTCAGCCGCCTTTCCTCTACACTCTATCATTACTTGTTCTGGAATCATTTTAAGAGCTGTTCTAATTCCTATAGGTATCAATATTAAATCATCTAAGTAACCCAATATAGGTATAAAATCCGGTATTAAATCAATAGGACTTAGGGCGTAGCCTATTACTACTGCCATAAAGAGCTTTGCGTACCAAGGTACTTCTGGATGCCTATAAGCTAGAGATAGTGCGATCAGCTCACTCTTTATTTCCTTTGCTTTTGCCTTTAACTGTTCTAACATACTGTCGTATTCCACCCCTCAAGCAATTTCAACTATGATTATAACCTTTATGTTAGTATTATACAAATTTAAAACCTCCATTCTATCGTGCCAGACACAAGAGAATGCAGGTTTTGAGTTGTTTAGAAAGCAAAAGGCTCCTTTCGGAGCCCTATAGTACTTCATTAGTTTTTCTTACTTGACTTTCCTTTGTTTTCTTTCTCGTCATCATTATCGTCATCGTCTTTATCGCTGTCATCGTCTTTATCGCTGTCATCATCTTTATCTTCGTCTACTTTATCTTTATCTGCATCTTTTTCTGTTGCCTTTTCTATTTTTTCTATGGCTTTCTCTGCTGTCTTTTCTACTTTCTCAATTTCTTTTTGTGCTTTATCTAAAGTTTTTTCATTTTGCTTTTCAGTTACTATTGCTTTAACTTGCTCTTTTGCCTCTTTTACAACCTTTTCCAGCTTTTGTGTTACTGCTTTTACTTCCTCGGCTGTTGTTGCTGTTGTAGTAGGCGTTGCTACAGTTTGTCCGTCTAAGCTGCTGTTTATTATTGCCGTTACTTGAGCCTGATCTTCTGTTTCTACTGCCTTCATAGCTTCTTTAAAAGCCTTCTTTATTGTTTCTTTAGTATCCTTAAACGATTCATTAATACCCTTTAGTGCATCCTTTGTATTTAAGCCAAGCTTATGAGCTGTTGCTCCTATGCCTTTTTCATTTTGAAGAAATAAATCTATTACTTCTGCAAGTGGCTTTTTAGATTGCTCTGACAAGGAAATCAATGCAATTACTTGTCTTGTATTTAGTCCAGCAGCATTTATCTTTGCTATTAATGCTGCATCTTTAACCTTTTCTTCAATAATCTTATTTGAAATATCTTGCTTCAAGCTATTCTCTTCTAACTTGTTTTCTACCACTTGTGCTGTTTCCGTTGTAGCCGCTGTTGCTTTAACCAGTTGATCGATTCCTGCTATAACTTCAGCTCTGAATTCTTCTGGAATACTAGTTAATATCTTTGCTACAACTGCTGCATCCTTAAGGTTTGCATCGTTGATGCCTTCCATGACCACAGCAACTTCCTTACCATCTTCCATTGCAGTTTCAATTAAAACAACTGCTTTTTCTAAATTAACTTTATATTCTTCAAGAGCCTTCTGTGTAAGCTCTATATTAGCCTTATCTGCCATTGCATTACTTTCTGCCAATCTTTCTTGCGCAATAGTAGCAAGAACGCCTGCTTCTTTTATTGCATCAGTTATAAGTGCAAGCTGAATTTTTTCCATTAGCTTATCCAGCGCGTATAATGCGCTATCTGGAGTTATACCAGCTTCTTGGGTTGGTGTTACTGGTGTTGTTGGAGTTGTCGTTGTCGTAACTGGTGGTGTTGTAGTTGTAGTTGTAGTTGCAGTTACTTCTGTTCCTGGTGTTGTACTTGTCGTTGCTGTAGCCTCTGTTGCGGGTGTCTGAGTTGTTGTAGTCGTTGTTACCTCTGTTGCTGGTGCTTGAGTTGTTGTTGTCGTATCAGCAAAAGCTGGAACTGATAACACCATACTCAATGTTACTACTATAGCTATAATTTTTTTCATAATCTCCACTCCCCTTTGTGTTTTATATAATATATTTCGCATAACGAAATCGAATTGCGGGGTATTTTGTAGAAAAGTTATTTACACATAGTACTAGTACTTGGTATAATATTCATATATATATCTTAAGAAGGGGGAATTAATATGGCAAGAGTGAAAATTGTTACAGACAGTACATCATATATTAATAAAGAATACTTGGTGCAAAGTGATATAGCTTCAGTTCCTTTGTCTGTTATTTTTCAAGGAACAGTTACTAATGAGGGTTTCCCGGGTGAGTTTGATAGCTTCTATGAGAAGTTAAAAGCCTCTGAAGATTTTCCTACTACTTCTCAGCCATCTATACAAGCCTTCTACGATGTTTTTAAGCCTGCTTTGGACAATGGACAGGATATAATAGCAATCGTGCTGTCTTCAAAGCTCAGTGGTACTTATAACAGTGCTATGGCAGCAGCTGCGATGTGCGAAACTGATAAAATTGTTGTAATTGATTCAGAAACATGCGGACCTAACTTGAAATTTCTTGTTGAGCGTGCTAATCAACTAAGTCTTGAGGGCATGTCAAAAGATGAGATTGTTGACATCATTAATAAGGAAAAGAAAAGAACAGGTATCAATATAACTGTAGGAACTCTCGAATATCTTAAACGAGGCGGTCGCTTAAGCTCCACACAGGCACTAATAGGCACACTTCTCAATATAAAACCAATTATCGCTTTAATTGATGGCAAGCTTGAACCTATTGATAAGGTAAGAGGAAAGAGCAAAGCAATCGCAGCAATGATTTCTAGTATCCCTCAAGATGTAAAAAGGATAAGCATTGCTCAGATACAAAATCTTGAAGATGCAGAAGAAATTAAAATAATATTGAAAGAAAAATTCCCAGACGCTGAAATTTCTTTTAGTGAACTTGGTCCTGTTGTAGGCTCCCATTTAGGCCCAAAAGCCTTAGGAATATGCTATAAATGGTAATTATAAATACAATTTAACAAAAAATAAACGACGGTTTCCACCGTCGTTTATTTTTTACCAGAACATTTATTACATGTTATTAAAATTCAAGCCTATTACATCATGACACTTAGGACATGCACCTATATATTGATTATCAACCTGGAATAACTCGTATACTTCATCACATTGCAAGCAAGTTATTACGCATTTTTTCATATATAGTAATGTACCTATGTATTTGACCTTTTGATTTTTATATTGCTCCGACACTTTGCTATACATCTTACTTTCGCTTTTATCAACTAAAAGCTCATTACGAAGCGTAGCAAATTTAATATTCTCAGACTGTATCGCTTTTCTATTATTTTCAAGCTCTCTTATTTCATCGCTTATTTCAAATATTCTTTCTTGATTGTAATTGATCTTCTCACTTAGATCAGTCAGTATATCTACCTTCTTCTGATAGTTGAAATACATTCTGTAGGCTGTTTCATAGTTTTCTCTATGATTAAATTCACTATGGCAAAATCTACATTCATCTGATTCAGGAATATCAAACTTTTCTACATATGTATTACCCAAGCTATCACAGAAAGGACACTTTATTATGAAGATAGAATCTACATAGTTTTCCTTTTCCAGCTCTGCAAATAGTTCTTCATATTCTTCGTTGGTCAAGTCAATTTCATTTATAGCTACTTCATAAAGCACATCGTTCTCATCATACTTCGCTAATAGCTTAATAAACTTTTCTGCTTTAAATTCTGGAATTGTCGTTTGTTGTTTTAAGTACTCAATTAAGTTCATTTAATTCCCTCCCTATACTTATGTTAATTATTTTTGGCGTGTTTTATTATATTATGTTTATTCTATGAAATATAAAAATATCCTTCATATAATAGTTCAATATCTTAATAAATAATAAATACAGTATTACTCTGCCCATTTATAGCTTTTATATAATTTCCATCATTGAATATAATTATAATTTGTAATAAGCTATTAATAGATTTTAATTTATGGGGTGATGAATGTGAATAAACGTTTTTTAGGAAAAACTAATATAGAAGTCACTGAGTTATGCTTTGGTGCGCTTCCAATGGGCCCACTGCAAAAGAATTTAAGTGCTATGGAATCAGCAAAGATTATTGAACTTGCATTGAATAGAGGAATTAATTTTATTGATACCGCACAAATGTATAAAACTTACGAGCCCATTGCTATTGCTATGAAAAATACTGGTATAAGACCCATTCTAGCTTCAAAGTCCAACAAAAAAAGCTACGAAGAGATGGAGGCTGCTGTTAACGAGGCCTTACAAAGTCTCAATGTTGAATATATTGATATATTCCATCTTCATGCCGCCAGAGAAGGTGCAAATGCCTTTGAAATATTTGCAGAAGCGTTGAAATGCTTGGTAGATATGAAAAGCAAAGGAAAAATAAAAGCAATTGGCATTTCTACCCATAGTGTTGCAGTTGCTGACCTTGCGGCTGAGAATGATATAATTGATGTTGTTTTCCCAATAATAAATATGAACGGCATGGGACTATTAGACGGCACAAAGGAAGAAATGGTGCAAGCCATTAAGAAATTATATAGGTCCGGTAAGGGTGTTTACCTGATGAAAATACTAGCTGGCGGCAGTCTTATCGCCAATTATAATAAAGCTATGGAATATGCTAGAGGCATAGAGGATTATCACTCCATTGCATTAGGAATGACTAGTATTGAAGAGGTCGAGTATAATGTGGATTACTTCGAAGGAAATGGCCCTGGTGAACCGCCTTCCAGTACTGTTAATAATAAAAAAGCCTTAGCATCCAGAGCAATGTGCAAAAGCTGCGGTAAATGTGTAGCTGCATGCCCGAACTATGCTATAAGCCTTGATTTTGAAAATAAAGCAATTATAGATAGTAGAACTTGTTTAACCTGCGGTTACTGTACCCCTGTTTGCCCAGAATTTGCTATCAGAATTGTTTAAATGTAAATCACAAAAGAAACATTTTGCTCTATACTATAGTTCGCAAAATGTTTTTTTTGTGATTTTTTTGTGAATATTCATATTATAATTACAATATTTCGAGAATTATTTTTGATATTTTTTTAACTATAATTCATATTGATTTAGTAGAATTAATAATCTAGCCAAGTAATTGCAATACCTCCTTGATTCACAATCATATATGCGACATTTTTTAACATGTTAACGCAATCAATATTTTACAGCATATTCCAAATGTATGAAATAAAATAGTACACTTTTTGTCGATTGTATGTTATATTTTTGTTAACTATACATGCATTTTTCCTGTTTATTTATATGATACGTGCAATTATTTTAAGCTTATTTTATAAATGCAGGTAGAGGTAGTGTAAAAAAGTAAAGGGAGGATATTAAATGAGTAAGGCTAATGTACCTAATAATTTAGGCAAGGTAGAACTCAAAAGAGAACTAGGTCTTGTTGCTGCAACCGCAATAGTTGTAGGTAACTGTATAGGATCTGGTATCTTCACATCAGCAGCATCTTTGGCATCTGCATCAAATCCCAAAACAGCATTACTAGCTTGGGTAATTACAGCAATCGGATCATTGCTAATTGCTTTATCCTTTGCAAATTTAGGCTCAGCAATGCCTAGAACAGGCGGACCTATAGTTTACACAAGAGCTGCATTTGGTGATTTCGCAGCATTCTTAATCGCATGGACATACTGGATTGGTGCTTGGGTTGGAAACGCAGCAATCATAACTGGATTTATGTTGTATTTTACATACTTCGTTCCAGGCGTAGCATCTCCAATGATAGCTTTCTTAGTTTCATCAGGCGTATTATGGTTATTTACAATCATTAACATCCTTGGTGTAAAAGCTGCAGGTAGAATCGGAGTTATAACTACAATTCTTAAGATAGTTCCTTTAGTAGTATTCGTTATAATTGGAGCTATGAATTTTAATCCTGAAATGCTTAAAACTGTATCAAGTCCAGATGTTGCTGGTATGGGCACATTGCCTGCAGCAATTGCAATTGCTTTATGGGCATTCGTAGGTATTGAAAGTGCAACCGTTCCAGCTGGTGAAATTAAAGATCCAAGCAGAAACATTAAAAGAAGTACAATATTTGGAACTTTGATTGCAGCAGTAATTTATATACTAGTATCAGTAGTTGCAATGGGCGTTTTAGATCAAGCTACTCTAGCTGAATCAAACTCACCACTTGCTGATATCATTAACGCAGCAACTGGCGGAACTTGGGGCGGAAATCTAATGGCTCTTGGTGCGATAGTTTCAACTTTAGGAGCTACTTCCGGTTGGATACTAACTACTGCTAGAAGTGCATACGGAGCAGCTGAAGATAAGTTATTCCCATCTATATTTATGAAGCTTCATCCAAAGTTTGCAACTCCAGTTTCTTCACTAGTAATCAGCGGAATTTGCGCTAACATTCTTCTAGTATTGAACTATGTTGGTTCATTGAATGCAGCATTTAATTTCATGTTACTACTTGCTACTTTAGCGTTCTTACCTGCTTATGCTTTTGCAGCAGCAGCAGAAATAGTTCTATTAAAGAAGCATTCTGCTAACTTCAACATCTGGAACTTCTTAAAGAATTCCTTTGTTGCATTACTAGCATTTGCTTATTCAATATATGCAATCTACGGAACAGGTGCAGAGGTTGTAATGTATGGATTTATACTTATGTTAATCGGTATTCCTTTCTACTTATACATGATGCTTGAAAATAACAAGAAAGATAAAGTTGTTGATAGCTTAAGAAAGAACATGGGAATAGGTAATTAATATAGTTTCTCAATAAAAAAAGAGACTGATTCAATAGAATTTTAATTCTTATTGAATCAGTCTTTTTATCTCTATTTATTATAGTAATACTAAACTTTAGCTATATTGTACATTGAGCTTAATACCAACCAGTTTTGGGGGAAGTACCTGTTAATCGTCCAATAGCTTATTCCACCCAAGTCATATTCATCCACTAATTCTAGCTTAGCCCGTATACTTCTTGCATCCTCAAACCATACAACATGCTGCTTTTTGTTGTCATCATAATAATTAAAATAAGGTGCTTGAGAAACAGTATTATACTGTATTGCAGCACCTTCTCTTAATGCCAGGTCTACAGCTCCGGTATTGGTAACAGTTTTTGCGCTAGAACCTTGTACAAAAGGTAAAGTCCAATCATATCCATAGTTTGGAATACCCATTAAAATCTTGCTTCTTGGAATTGCTGATACAGCATAATTTAATACTTTTCTAATTTCATTTATCGGTGCAACAGCCAATGGTGGTCCATAGGTGTAACCCCATTCATAAGTCATTAGTATTACGTGATCTACCAAAGCACCATGTACAGGATAATCATGGGCTTCATAAAGCAGACCCTTCTGATCGGCTGAGGTCTTTGGAGCTAAAGCAGTAGTTATTGTATAACCCAAAGGTCTAAGCCTGTTTACAACCGTACGCAGAAAATTATTATAGTCTTCTCTATTTTCCGGATAAATGTACTCAAAGTCTATATCTAATCCTCGATATTTCTTAGTTCTCAAGTTTTCAACCACATTATTTAGAAGTGTATTCTGTACTTCCTTATTCGTCAATATTGTTCTTGCTAAATCACTGCTGAAACCACTCTCACTTAGATTCGTGATTACCATCATAGGTGCAACTCCCGCTGCCCTAGCAGCATCGATTAAAGGCTGATCGTTTATAGGTTTAAATGTTCCGTCAGGGTTTACCTCATAGCTGAAGATACTCAAATAAGTCAGATATGGAAGAGTCTTTTGCAGCACATCCATATTGATATTTGGAAAAGCATATCCATTTACTTCAATAGTTCCTCTCTTCTCAGTTCTTATCGGTATATTAATAATTTGCCCCACACTTAATTGGGATGGATTAATACCTGGATTGGCTGCCAATATAGATCTTACACTCACACCATATTGACTAGCTATTAGATAAATTGACTGTCCCGGCTGCACCCTATGCTTAGATGTACCTTCAGTAATCGCTATTGTTTGTCCTACAACCAAATTGTTTGGATTCGCAAGTTCATTTTCGGAAATAACTCTACTTGGTGTCGCTCCATAAAAGCGTGCTATGGAATACAAGCTCTCTCCTGGCTTGACTACGTGAATTATCAAATACGCTCACCTCTTTGAAATATTGCATAATAAAATTAAGTATTCTATACAATATATGCTAAAAGATAAATTAAGGAACAAAAAAAGTGCATTTAGCACCTTTAATAACGTTCTATGAATATATTATTATAGTAGATACGACAATACTCTTGCCAAAGATTGTATAAACTTTTGATACCACGGCATTGTATCAAAGTATTCTTCAGTAACCTCTAAACTGCTTTGCAAATTTATCTCAAAATCACATTCTAAACGATTTGTAATTTCTTTATCATATATGACTGTATTCACTTCATAATTCAACATATAGCTTCTTATATCCATATTTGCAGTACCTACACTACAAATTTCACCATCAATAGTAATAACCTTTGAATGTACAAAGGCTTTTTTATCATAAAAATAGATTTTGACACCACATTTAATAAGCTCCCTTAAATATGTCTGTGATGCCTGATAAACTATATAGTGATCAAATCTGCCGGGAAATAGAATTTTAATTTCTATCCCGCCTAGAGCCGCCACTTTTAAAGCTTCTTGCAGACTCTCGGTCGGAATGAAGTAAGGTGTCGTAATCATTATGGACTTTTGAGCCATACTTATCATTTTCAATACACATTGCATAATAGAAGGATATTCAGAATCTGGACCACTATGTACCAACTGCATTATCTTATTTCCTTTATCCGTCTCTAAAGGGCAGTACTTATCTGCATCTCCTATAAACATATCATTACTGCCATTGGTGTGCTTTATTTCAAAATAATCATTTAAAAATACTGCTTGAAGACCCAGCACAAAATCACCCTTTACCATTAAATGAGTATCTCTCCAATAGCCTAATTTACCCTTCCCGAGGTATTCATCTCCAATGTTCATTCCCCCAAGGAAACCTACCTTACCATCAATAATAGCTATTTTTCTATGATTTCTAAAGTTTATTTGGGTGTTAAGCCGCCTAAGCAAAGGTGCAAGGAAATATGTATAATAAACAATCTCTACTCCTGCATCTTTAAGTTCTTTTACATAGTTGCGCTTCAGCTTATAAGAACCTACTTTGTCTATTATAAAGATTACTCGAACTCCCTCTAAAGACTTTTTAATCAAAATATCTTTAACTTCATTGCCAATGTGGTCGTTCTTTACAATAAAATATTCTAAATGAATATGATGCTCTGCTTTTTCCATCTCTTTTTTTAATGCATCAAATTTGTCTTTACCGTTATTGAATACCTCAATTTCATTATTGTCGAAAACAGGTGACTCGCTGTTGTTAGCAAGAAGTTCCAGCAAAGGTTTGAATTCAGTCTGACGGGTTCTATTTACAAAATTCTCTACTACTTCTTTTGCAAAGCTTGTAAAGGTATTATTTAACTTGTGCCTCTTCCAGTTTCTTCCTATAAAAATGTATAGTAATATCCCCACAGGAGGAAGCACCATAAATACTAAAAACCAAGCTATTGTCTTTTCAGGTCTTCTTCTTTCAAGTATAATGATTGCTATTAGCACTAATGAGTTTATAAAAAAAATACTGTCTAGTATTCTAATTAAGCTATAATTCAAATCAAACACCCCGGTCTATATTTATTTAAGTCATATATACTAATAATAGTGATATATGTAAGAAACATATTTGCACTATATGGATTGAATATTAAATGATTCGCACAAAACATATTATATAAGACAATACTACATTTCATACTATATACTTGTAAAGTATAACTTTATCAAAGATATTATACAATGAATTTGCTGGCGAGGTGTGACTTATGACACAATATGGAATTGTCTTGGGTGGCGGCGGTGCCAAGGGCAGCTATGAAATAGGGGTCTGGAAAGCATTACTTGAGCTTAACATTCAAATAAGTACTATCGTAGGAACCTCTGTAGGGGCTTTAAACGGCGCAATTATGGTGCAAGGTGATTTTGATATCGCATATAGGCTTTGGACTAATATGGACATGCAGAGCGTTATTAACCTCGGAGGCTTAAATCTGCTTGATCATAAGAAGTTAAAATTAAAGGACCTCATAGCTGCAGCCAAAAACTTTATTGAAAACAAAGGTGTAGATGTTACACCACTTAAAGAAATGCTGATTAAATATATAGATGAAACAGCAATTAGACAGTCCCCTATTGATTTTGGTCTTGTTACCTTTTCCCTTAGTGATTTTAAGCCGGTTACTGTATTTAAAAATGAAATACCTGAGGGCCTCCTAGTTGAATATTTGCTGGCAAGCTCCTGTTTACCAGGCTTCCAGACCCTTGTAATAAACAGCAAGAAATTTGTAGATGGCGGCATTTATGATAACATACCTATATCCCTAGTATTAAAAAAGGGAATTAAGGACATTATCGTTGTCGATGTTTCAGGCATTGGGATGGTCCGAAAAGTCAATTTAAAGGGATTGAACGTCATATATATAAAGAATTCTGAGCCTCTTTGCGGCACTCTACAGTTTGAAGGGGGAGTATGCAGGGACGGCATTACTATGGGTTATTTAGATGCCCTTAAGTGCTTTAAGGTTTATACTGGCAAGAGATATTATATAACTGGTAATTCAGAAAAAAGCACACTATCTTCTCCGCTTAATACCAAGGAGATTTCAGTATTGGATTCCATGCTTGATTTAAAAGCAAACTCTATATCAGCCAACAAGCTTATCAACTATCCTTTGCTTAGAACGCTATATAAGTATGCCGTAGGACGTTTAAATTCCACCAGCATCATACACGCTGCTGCAGAAATTACAGCAGAGGTATATGGCGTTGAAAGGCTGAAGGTTTATACATGGGAAGAGCTTATTGAAGCGATACTCCAAGCATATGCCTCTGTTAAAACAAGCGGCAGCTCAGCTTATAATGAGGGTCTCATGAAAAACTTGCTGCGCAGCAGAGGACTAGAGGATTTAGAAAAGCTCGATGTCAAAGGCCTTGCATCAGTTAATACAGACTTTGAAAATCAGGATGTCAATACAAAGATGAATCGTAAGCTTATGGCTATTTTCATACCTAAGGTATGCATTGCTAATATCTTTGTGTCTTTGATGCTATGGAGAAGTCGTGAATAGCGGGATATGGGTAACGCACAATGCAAAGTAAAGAGGAAGAGCACATCAAATTCTGCTCAATATAATTTGTGTAGAATAAAATTGTGAATAAGAAAAATCAAGTATGCGGCACGGATATCCGATTTGACTATACTAGCTGCTCACAATGATGAAACTACTAACGCCGCATAACGGGCATCCATGCCCTACCTAACGTAATGCGGCTAGGCTGGCTTCCGTGCCAGCCTTACGTAGTTTCTATCATTGCTTCGCAGAGTACAGGCACAAATCTTCTATAGTGCACTTATACCTGAAACTTTCTTATTCACAATTCGTTCACTTATAAATTTACCTACGTTTTATTACATGAATCAAACTCACTACTTTAAAGAACATAAACAATGTATTTTCGTGCGTGCACATATTATATAGAGGAAGAGGGTATTTATAGGGCACAATTATTAGATTTGATATTGCACTCTGTTTATACTGATAGAAAAATCTGTAATTGTTGGCAAGGATGCCAGCAGCGGGGCAACCTGACAGGAGGTCAGATTTGCACCGGTAAGATTTTTCAGAAGTATAAACAGTTAAGTGCAATCAAATCTAATACCTTGTGCTAGATAAATACCCTCTTCCTCTTCGCTACACCCCCGATGCGTCGCGACCCTATCTCAACAAATATATCTCCTGCTGAGGTGAGCTCAAAAACTCTGCACCAGCTTCTGTGATATATACCATCTCTTCAATGCCTACATAACCCCTTGAGGTTGCAATTCCAGGTTCCAAGGTGAACACCATACCCGCTTCCATAGGCAGTTCAACCTGTCTGCTGCTATAGCGGTCCCATTTGGGTGCAAGTATCATTCCCCCATCGTGGGCCATTCTGCCTACCTGATGTCCAAGCGCATAATTCCAGCTAGGATAGCCTTGTGATATGACATAGTTTCTTGCTGCTGCGTCTGCCTCTTCTCCTGTTACCCCCGGCCTCATATAATTGGCTGCTCTTCTTATGGCTTCCTTCAAAGTGTCAAAAGCCTTCTGTACTTCTTCACAGGCACGGTCTTCATTGTCATTTAAAATATAATATGTTCTTTGCAAATCAGAGCAATATCCATCTTTCAGCACCCCAAAATCGATGTCCATTACATCTCCTTTGCAAGCTGTAATTTCTGTTGGTGCATTGTGACCCGGCACTGACTTTGGACCCACCATTACACCTGGACATTGAGAGGCTTGCCACGAAGGTATAACTCCATAATACTTCATTCTTTCAGTAAAAAACTGATGTATTCCCTGTTCAGTTACTCCTTCTTTTATGAAGAGCTTAGCATCATCAAATATTTGCTCTGCAGTATTTATAGCTTCTATAATCAGCTTCTTTTCTGCCGCTGTTTTTAAGCCTCTTAGTTTTGAAATAATTGGTTCAGCAGATATGATCTCTGGCTTAGTATTGGTGCTGTTGACTATTTCTTGAAGTATAAGGAATAATCCGTGAGACAATCCATCTGAAGCTACATCCTGGGTAGAGAAATTTACAGCCAATCTGGTCACCTTATTCTGTTCAAGGAATTCTTTTAATGCATTCTTAAAATTTCCGTTATATGTAGTTACCTGGTCATATAGCTGTGTCTGATTAATGCCTTCAGCATCATTGTTTCCTGCCAACACAGTTGTTTTACCGCTTTTCATAACCATTATCCCTGTCAAAGCAGTAAATTCTACCTTTGATATAAATGGCAATATAGGATCATTATTCATTGCAGTTTCTCGCACAAGTGTAAGCCAAACATCTATGTTCAGCTCATTTAGCATCTTTCCTGCCTGCTCTAGCTTTTCTTTGTACATAAACCCACCCCCTAATGGATAATGCTGATAATAACATCACCCTTATCCGTTTCAATTCTATAATTATTTATTTCATTGTTTCATAGCTATCACGTCGCTGTCACTGTACTAGCCCTCTAGCTTTCAGACAAGACCTGCCTATATACAAATTATAACACATATAAAAAATGAGGTTTTATATTAATGCCTCCGCAAAAAAACACAGCCTACATAGCTGTGTTTTTCTCATTCAGTTGTCCTTTGAGCCGTATTTTATTCATGAAGGTCAAACCACCGATAAACCGCATAAGTGCAGTTATTAGGAGCGCAATATATATGTTGCTGGATTTTAGGATTGCGCTTCCAATTAGCGGTGCAATAAATAAAGTGACATTTGTTAAGGTTGCATGAACTGCAACATACATGATTCTGTTTTTTTCAGGAGCAACTTCAAGCAAGAAGCTTAGTAAAACCGTTACAGTTCCAGCTGTAAAGAAACCCATTATCAAGCCTGATAGCGTAAGTGTCCACAAGTTATGAGATAATACATAAAGCACAGGAGTAGCTGCCATACCCATGGTAGCAAAAGATGCTGCATAGCCGTTGCCTTTTTTATTTATGATTTTACTCCAAATAGGAAAGCTAAAAAACATTACAATTGAGGATGTTACACTTAAAATCGTAAGCCAGGTTTCATCCGCTAAAAGATACTCAATTTGATATATCCCAAACAGAGGCCAACCCATTTGCCATCCAAAGTGAAAGGTTAGGGAGCAAACTAAAAATCCTAAATATGCCTTGTTGCTGAACACCTCTTTAATCGATTCCTTGAAATTGATGCAGGTTTGAGGCTCCTGCGTCGTTTCCTTTAGTCTTCTAAAAGTAAATATTTCAAGTAGCCCTACAATAAATGCCAGTACAAAAAACACTTGGTATATTACAATAGCTTTTTCATTGGTTGTACCAAACACATTTAATATCTGCGACAGTACAATCAGGGACAAAAGGTTTGCTATGGTTGTGTATCTATTCTTGGATGTTATTGCCCATGCCCTTTCTCTCTCTCCAAATACGTCTGCCGTAACGCTTTGTAGCGCCGTAGAGGAAACAGACTCCGGAAAATTCATTAATGCAGTAATTATAACAAAGGCTATTGGCCTTATATCTACAGGTAAAAAGGGTACAAATGCATAAAGCAATATAAAGAATCTGCTAAATAAAAATATGCCGCTCAGGGTCTTCTTTTTATTAACAGCCTTGCACATATAAAGAACCCCTGGAATTATACCAAATAACGCGATCAGTCCTGGTAATGAATTATACAAGGACACGTGAGTCTCTCCGCCGCCAAGCCTATATAAAATCTTCTGAGCAAATGGCTTATATAAATTAACTACTAAAGTAAAAAGTATACCGTTGGTTATGAAATAATACATGTTCTGCTGATATATATCTTTATAACTACTTGGAAAAAACTTATTAAATAAACTCTTCACAAAGCACCCCCACATTCAACAATATGTTCTGCACTGAACTCCTATATCAACTTCCTACTGCAAAACATTTCTCTTAATTCATATGCTCTGAAAAACACATACTTGACAATACAGAATCAGATAAAGATATTAATCTTGTATCAATATATCTTTTTCACAACATATCTTTATAACTGCAATTACGGCTTTTTAAACGCTTATTGCTTCTCTCGCTTCCCACACCATATATGATATTAATTTTACTTAGCAATACGCCTTATCTCTAAATATTCTATTCCTTGTTCTACGTTATGTCAATAATTAGCTAGACTTAATATATAATGTAAAATTAACCCCATAATGCAATATTTGTGCTATGTTATTTATTTATTTATCTTAAATTATTGGAATGTCTTACGATTTAATATATTATATATATATGTTGTGAAAAAGATTTATCATATACAAAATCAGTAGAAGCATCCGATATTGTATTATCAAAGATGTATTTTTCACAACATACAAACAGAGGAAAATGTTTTGCACTTTGTTCAAAACATATAACTAGCAGCAATAAACTTTTCCTAATATATCGGAGGATAAAATGATGCAAGGAAAAAGACATATTATTTTAGCCTTTTTATTATTGATTATAGGCCTTACTGACTTTTTGAATAGAATCCTATTGGCCTCCAACTATCGTCCATCAATTTCCTTACTTATAATAACAATAGCTGTAATAGCTTTTATAAGCTTTTCACATAAGTGGTACTATGTGCCTTATTTATTTATGTTTAGAAAGGTAAATGAGCATTATAAAGATATGTTAGATGATATTGCTATAACAAGCGATTATACGGGTATTATCTCCACACCTGCTTCTGTAAATGAGCTAGAGTATCTTATCAATCTATTTAAATCTACACAAAAGCAACAGACAGAATTGGTAAGTCATTTAACAAACACAAATAAAGTATTAGATCAGAATAGTAAATTTGCTAATGCAATTGTGCAAATAACTAGTGAAATACTCAGATCTGGTGATATACACAGCATACTTCAATTGATTTTGAATAAAGCTGTTGAAATAATCCCTAATGCACAAAAGGGCAGTATACTTCTTTGGAACAACGGTTTTCTTGAATATAAGGCAATGTATGGCTATGATATTGAAGCATTAAAGGATTTTAAATTTAGCTTTAACGAGATTTTTCAATACAATGCAGAGGATCTCTATGAACCAATAATCATAGCTAACGTTGAAGAATTCAATATGAAGCTTAAAAAGGAAAAATTCAATGTATTAAAGGATACAAGGAGCTTTGAGTTAAATAGCTGCATAAGCTGTGCAATTTCACTTAATAATGAGTTTTATGGCACTATAAACATAGACAATACTGAAAGCAACTATGCATTTGTAGAAGAGCATAAACCAATATTGAAATATTTTGCTGAGCAAATAGGTGTAGCTCTTAAGAATGCTCAATTACTAGAAAAAATACTTTATATGTCTCAATATGACAGCTTAACAAACATCTGTAACAGAGCATATTTTGAAGAACAGTTAAATAATTTGCATATACATTGTAAAGACACCAATCAAAGTTATGCACTTATAGTTCTTGATATGAATAATTTAAAGATTACCAATGATACTTTTGGACACGAAATTGGCGATAAGCTAATTGTTACTCTAACAGATTATATTTCAAATATGGAGCCAAAAGCTGCAATTTTAGGCAGAATCGGCGGCGATGAGTTTGCCATGGTATATAAAGACGTATCCAAGACCGAGGTGCATCAAATTGTGCAGATTATTAGAGATCACTTTGCTAAGTATCCCTTTATATTTAACAACCAAGAATTATTAAATATCTCCTTTGGTTACGGCGTCTCCATCTATCCAGAAGAAGGCGAGGATATTACATCACTATTTAAGAATGCGGATTATCTTATGTATATAGATAAAAGAAGCTTCAAAAATGCCAGCATATCATAAATTCAATAGCTTTTTAAGTCCAACTTTGTTGGGCTTTTTTAATGCTATATTTTATGTTAATGAACTTTCATGTTTATCAAATATTTTATTAAAAGTAGTTGTAGCATGCGTTATAAATTGGTAGAATTAGATTATTATAAAACACTAAATTCATCTTGGGGAGGGATTGCTTTGAAGGTTCAGTTGTCATGCTATCTATCAGAACAAAAAAGTACACTAAAGAAACTGATAGAAATATTATCAAAGAAATATCAGTATGTTTCAATTCTTGGCTGTGATTCCAAAGGAAAAAACTACTCGGTTACAAAAGGCACAATAAGTGTAAATGATTCAAACTGGTCCGAAAGAGGATTTGTATTAAGAGTATATAACGGTATAGGTTATAGTGAATTTTCTTTTAATGAGTTGCCAAATGATAACATCACCCAGTTTGCAGAATATCTGACCACTCAATTAGACAGTTATCAAACCAGCCTTGCTGATTCTGATTTTAAAAAGTACCCAGTACTTCAGGAGGAAATGATAAATGATAATTTCTATGGAGAAGTAGATATTCTCCCTGAAAGTGTAACTTCCAAAGATATTATTGTGAAATTGACAGATATTATGGAAATGGGTTCCAAGGTATCTGAATTTATCGTAGATTATAGAGTTAGATTTGATATTGTACATATATCCAAGCTTTTTTTATCTAACAAAAAAGAGCTTGAGCAGGCCTACATATGGAGCCAAGCCTATTTAATGCCTTTGAGTAGAAAAGATCAAAACAATAAGTTCTTTTACAAGTCTTTTTCTGGGCTTAAGGGTATAGAAATTATCGATGAAATGGTTCCTTATATCGAAGAAGTTGGATTAGAAAGTGTAAGCATGCTAAATGCAGTACCTATGACACCGGGCACCTACGACATAATATGCAGCCCAGATATCACCGGTTTAATTGCACATGAGGCTTTCGGTCATGGCGTAGAAATGGATATGTTTGTAAAAGACCGTGCAAAGGCTGTTGAATATATTGAAAAACCAGTAGCTTCAAAGCTTGTAACCATGCACGAGGGTGCAAGATCTGCGCACCATGTATCCTCCTATCTATTCGATGATGAGGGTGTAGTGGGAACAGATACAATCGTAATTGACAAGGGTATTCTTAAGACAGGTATATCTGACCTTTTGTCTGCACTACAGCTTGGTACTACTCCTACGGGTAATGGCAAGCGCCAATCTTATGAAAGAAAAGCTTATGCTCGTATGACCAATACAGTTATAGCCGGCGGCAATGACACTCTGGAGGATATGATTGCATCTATTGAACATGGGTATATACTTCTTGACTCACAAGGAGGCATGGAGGATCCTAAGAACTGGGGAATCCAGTGTATGTTGCTTAAAGGCGTAGAAATTAAAGATGGTAAGCTAACAGATAAAATCATATCTCCAATCATTATGACAGGATATGTACCAGAATTGCTTTCTAATATAAGTATGGTATCTCCTGATATAAGCCTAAGCGGCTCTGGAATGTGTGGTAAAGGCTATAAGGAATTTGTAAAGAACTCTAGCGGTGGACCTTACATCAAGACAAAAGCGAGGTTAGGATAATGCTTAATAGAATTGTAAATATATTAAAAGCAAATAAAGACTTAAGCGATTGGAAAATTGTGCAAAATCAGACTGAGGCCAATGAACTATTCCTAATTAAAAAACAAATTGATATGCCCAGATCAAAGCATATTAACAATATAACTATTACGGCATATAAGGATTTTGAGGAAGAAGGCAAGAAATTTAGGGGCTCTTCAATGGTTAATATTCATCCAACTATGACTGATGAAGAAATAACCATTGCAGTTAATGATATAGCCTTTGCTGCTTCCTTTATAAAAAATCAGTATTATACCATTCCTGAAAAATCAGAAGATGAGATCAAGCCCCTAGAGAGTAAGTTTGACACTGCTCCTCTAGTTGAGTGGATGCCTAAAATTAAAGATGCGTTATACAAATATGATAATTACGACAAAGGCTATATAAATTCCAGTGAGCTTTTCCTTAACAAGAATACCACTACTATAATAAACTCCAGAGGTGTTCATTATAGCTATGTAAGCTACAAAGGTCAAATCGAATTTATAACCAGCTGGAAAGATACGGGTGAGGAGATTGAGCTTTATAAAGAAGTAATGTTTTCTGACTTCGACCCTGAATCCTTATCCAATACAGCAAAGGACTTACTGGAAATGAGCATGGAAAGAGCTGCAACACAGCCTACTCCATCTTTGGAAAATTTCAGCGTCATACTTACAGGTGAACCTGTTGCCGAAATTCTAAAGCACTATTATATAAGGTCTAGTGCACAGTCAGTTTATCAACATGTATCCACTGCAAAGCCCCTTGAAAGTATTCAGGGGGAAAACATCCAGGGTGACATGATAAACTTGACAATTGACCCTGCTCTTAGCAACTCAGTTGGTTCTGCTCCTGTTGATGAAGATGGAATCGTACAGAGGACTCATAAAATTATAGAAAATGGTATATTGCAGAAATACTGGGGATCAAATCAATACTGCCAATACCTAAATGTTGAGCCAACAGGCAAAATAAGCAATCTCATATTCGATAGTGGAAGCAAGAATATTGAAGAAATGCGTTCTAAACCACATATTGAAATAGCTGCATTCTCTGATTTTGGGATTAATACAATGACCGGAGATTTTGCAGGGGAGATTAGACTTGGTTGGTATGATGATGGAACAACCCGAGTTGCCGTAAGCAGTGGTTCAATTTCAGGCAACCTAAATAATGTGCAGGCAAATATGTATATGTCCAAGGAGCTCCAGCAGTGTACTGCCAAAGAAGTGTTCCAACCCTTAGGTTACAGAGGACCAAAAGCCTTAATGATGCATAATATATCCGTAGCAGGAAACTAAATAAAGTGGATGAGGACGGCGTAAAGCCGATACTCATCCACTTTATATCATTTTTGAAAGTGCTGATAATCCTTCTCATACTTCCAGTCTCCACCCCAGGTCCAGCCCCTGCTGGTAAATGCCTTATAGCACGCATCTGCAGCTACAATCATGCCTTTAGATATTTGGCTGCGATTCAGGTAATCCCTTCCGCTTTCTGGTGATACCTTTTCCTTATATACATAAGGGTTTTGCACTGGATTAATATCTATTGCGATTCCATAGCTGTGCTTTGAAAGCTTACCAGGCTTACCTTCTACCTCTCTATAACAAAAGGCTGAGGTATTGTTATCTTCCATAGACTTGCTATCCACTGCACCATACTCATCTATCAGCTTCATTTTCATTATAGGAAACCTGGCATCATACAGCTCTTTGAATATCTCTATTACTTCCTGCCCTATGTCCTTATTAACAATCAGCTCGCCTATATGTGCCTTTTCATCATATCCCCAGTACTTTACCTTTACATAGCATAAATCTTCTATTTGAACCGTATTATTTTGTTTCCAGGATACACCCGTTATAAGCTGCTCTATATCTTTACTTATGGAATGATATTCAAAGCCTTGGCTAAAGGTCTCCTTTGCTGCCGGCTCCTTTATTGTTGTATTTACAGTTTCTTTAATTTCTATTTTCGGCTGTTCTACTTGCTTTTGGACAGACACCACCACTTGCTGTTCCATGGTTGTGTCAACATCACTCTTACACATGGTCAACAGCATCATACTTAAAAACAGCAAACAAGACATAATAACCTGCTTCATTTATTACACCGCCTAGCCTTCATTTACAAAATAATTATAGCATACATAAAAAAAAGGTGCAGCCCATTGGACTGCACAAATTTGAAGAGTTTTTGCTAGTGAAACTTTATGATAATACGCTTTTACAGCATATTTTTATCAACATATACTGTTAATTTGCCTAAGCTATTTACATAACTGCCAAACTCATTGTCATACCATCCAAATATCTTGGCATGAGTAACTGGGATTCTAACATCTTTTGCATTCTCCATGCCACACTCATTAAGCATAGCTGAATCAAGCTGTAAAAAACCAGTTCTTGTATGAGTTTCATGCCCTTCGATAATACAGGATGCTCTATAGCCTTGGAAGTCAGAGGATACATTTTGTTTGTCGCTAAAAATCAATAGATCCTTCTGCGCCCCTTCTGCAGCCTTCTTATATATATCATTAATAAACTCCTTATTAATGATTGGCTCCCCTGTACTTGAAAGCTTTGTTTTGAAGGTTATATTTAATGAAATTAAGGAAACTGTACATGTTGGTACACGTACTGAATCCGCCATGAATCCGAATTCTTTAATCTGAGGTAAAACTTCCTCTAAAGCTTTGGCAGCTCCTGTTGTTGTAGGTATTATATTGTTTAAGGCTGCACGGTTTTTACGAAGATCATTTGTATTTGCACCAGGTACTGCATCCAAAATGTCTTGATTATTTGTAGCTGAGTGTACAGTTGACATGGAAGCAGTGATTATCTGTGATGTCTCTTCAGTTTCCAACAATGGTTTCATCATATGAGCTAAACCTGTTGTTGTACAGCTTGCAGATGATAACACATGGTGTTTTGCCGGATCATAGGTCATATGGTTAATTCCATATACAAATAAGCCGCTGTCCTCAGGCATTCTCATTGAAGAATCCTTGATACCAAATGGAGCGCTTACTATTACCTTCTCAGCACCTGCTTCTAAGTGACCTCTTGCACTTCCTCTTGGACTATCAGCGGGTACAGTTGGATCTATAAATGCGCCTGTACATTCTACGACTATTCTAACGCCTTCTTTTGCCCAATTTATATTCTTAGGATTTCTTTCAGTTCTTAATATCTTTACTGGTATTCCATCAAAATCAAGCAATCCTTCCGATTCGTTTACTATCTTCACTTCGAATTTTTTGCCTGTATAGCCGTATAAAAATCTGTCCAATGAGCCATAAGTTGAATCGTTTGTTAAAAAGTGAATTACATCTTCAAGGCTTCTACCAATTTCTCTTCCTGCGTTTATAACATATCCGTCAAAGTGTCTTACCACAAGGTGATTCCAAAAAGTAAGTTTTCCTATTCTGCCCATGCCGTTAATACCAAGCATGTTTTTATTTTTAAGTGTTGATGTCATTATTACACCCCTTTAATATTTAAATACCTTCTTTATTGTAGCACATTGGCGCATTATTTCAAATATAGCATAGCCTATTAAGCGTTATAAGCCACAATATACATTAAACAGCTACATATCTTGGCGAAATACTTGCTATTTCGACCTTAGACAAAGCTTATTGGATATTCACCTATATATATGTTTCCTAAGTTTCCATCAATAGAAATGATTTCACCAGGCTTAAGTCTAACTCCATTTATTTCGCATTCTTTTTTCTGTTCATTCACTCTCAAGGCTTTGCAGCTTACAATACATACCTTCCCAAGCTTTGCTGCTGTCACAGCTGCATGAGATGTAGCTCCACCCTTACCGGTTACCAGCCCATCACAGTTAAATATCAAAGGAATGTCATCTGGTACAGTATCTGGCCTTACCAATATAAACTTTACTGCAGGATGATCTTTTCTAAGCATCTGTATATCCCTTTGGTCAAATACAATCATGCCGCTCATTGCACCGCCACCTATGCCAATACCTCTTCCAGCAAGCTTCAAGGCTTCTCCCGGGCTATCAAACACAGCTTTCTTATCCGGCTTCCTGATGTTTTGATCTCTGGTCTGCAAAACGTATAAATCCTCTGATTTCTCCGATTCAAAAGTAAATTCTATTTCCTGATGGTTAAAGCCATAAACGTCTATTAGCTGATTGGACAGCTCTATTAACCTAGCATAAATATTTGGATGAGAGCTTTGCAAAGACAAAGGACTATCACTATAATTGGTGTTTCTCTGTACCTCAGTTATAGGTAGGGTATGAACCAAACCGGCAACGATATCTTCCCCTTGGCTGCAAAGTGTAAAATCTCCATAAAGGTTTACCCCTGGTTTGTTCTGATTAGGATCATGGGTAAACACTACACCTGTTCCTGAATTTAGCGCCAAGTTTCCTAGCACCATTTTTTGAACAATAACCGCAGTTCCCCATTCATCAGCAATTTGCAGATGTTCTCTGTAGGATTTAGCTCTATGAGAGCCCCAAGATTCGATTACACTTATAATAGCCTGCTTAAGCTGCTTATAAGGTTCTTTTTCGATATGAATATCGTAATCCTTAAGTACCTGCTTGTAAGAAAAAGCAATATTCTTCATCTGCTCGGGCGTAAACTGCACCTTTTGCTCCACTTTGTATCTCTTCTTATACTCTATAATAATGCTGTCAAAGATATCCCGTTTTATACCGCAGGACATCCCCCAGCTTTGTATGAATCGTCTATAACAATCCCATGAGGTCCAACTGAAATTCGGTCTTTTGCTCAAGGCCTCGACTATTTCGTCATTTAAACCAATATTTAAGAAAGTACTCATTGCTCCAGGCATTGATATGGCTGTCCCTGACCTTACTGACAGCATAAGAGGATTGTCTGGGTTTCCAAACTTCAAGCCTGTTATACTCTCCATTGCTTCTATATTTTCCTTAATTAGATTATCTAGTTCTTGATTCATAAATGGATGTTTTAATATGGTATCTTTGTGTCTAAATAACTCTGTAGTGAGTACGAAGCCTGTAGGTATTGGAAAGCCATAACCAATAAGCTTCTTTAGGTAATATGCTTTAGCCCCTAAAAACACTTGACTGTCTATGTCCACAGTATTCTTATACAAAGGGCTAATTATTAAATCCGGATTGTAGGTCATCATATTTTTAATAAAATCGCTGGTGTGGTTATCTACCAAGTTTCTCAAGCTATTTATAATATTTGAAATATAATTATCCAACTGTTGAATTAAGAAAGCTGAGGATAATACTTCCCTATAAAAGTTCTCCGAAGTCTTGAGATAGATTTCCTTAATAGCCTCTTCCCCCAGCCCTTCATCTTCCTGCTGCTGAATTACAACCTTTAAGGAATGGTCATATACCCTTAGGAAATATTCATTTATGATTTCCTTAACATTTTGCGCCATAAACTGAAAAATATTAATGTATTGATCTAAGGAGAAGCTAGGTGAAGTCAAGCTATATTTAAACATTTGAAAATTAGAGTTAAAGCCTTGATTTTCAATGCCATCCAGCTCCATGCCTTCTTGAAAAAGCTCTAATACATAATATATATCCTGTAAAGTTTTAGCAGTCAAATAGTCAAAGTTGATATCTCCAACAAGTCTCTCCATTAAGGTTGAGGCTACCTTTTCTAATCTAAACATTAAACCCAAGGCCTCGAATTTAGGCTCCAGATATTGACCGTACATAGAAGGTATTCCAACAGCTACATGACGCTTGTAGTATATATTCTCCAAGGCCTCACTGTTTCCAGAATCCAGTATGACCTTTTTCAAGTGATGCATTAGTCTATATACTTCTTGAAGTGCGACTTTAGCATCGTTTCCATCCAATAGATCTTTAAGCTTCATTATTTCACTATTATTGAAAAATCTATAACCCTTTAGGATAGATATAATATTGCCTGACTCCAAGGAATACTTCTCCAGCAATAGATGATACAATTGAAAAATAAGGGATACTCTCTTCCTATCTCTCTCATTTTCTATCTTAATTTCTGCAAGAGCCGCTTCAATTTCCTTTTCCTCCAGCTCCAGAAGCATCATGGGCTCAAGCTGCCACCGATTGCAAAGCTCCTTAATAATTTCATGCACATCACAAAACCATTCTCCCCTAAGGTCGATAGACTCATAGACATCTTGAGGTACAGCTTGCTTAAGGGAATCCATATTTCCATCATACCAAAATTGAAGTATCCTCTTTGTTAATGCAACATGGGTATTATTGCTTTCTGTGTGAACTTGCTTACGTAGAAAGTGAATCAATCTATCCTTTCTGTAAGAAAGCTCATCAATAACAGTCGTCACTTCACGAAGCTTGCCCTCTGCGCCAATCTCCTTGAAGTATACCGGGAAATTCCTTGCCAGCTGCTTAATTTGCTTATATACTGGGGAAATATTCGAGTTAAGCAGCTTTGTAACATCTCTTTGAAACAAATCTGTATCGGAGATAAATATGCCTCCAAGCTTAATATTTACAATAAGTGCGGAAAGCAGTTCCTTTAAGGTGGAAGGAGAATAGCTGATAAGCTCTAACCAGATTCGTATGTTTTTTATATGATTTGTATTAACTTTAATTTGCCAATCGTTGCTTATAGACATTTTGCCGGGATACACAAATCCAAAATTGATAAGCTTGCTTATAAAAAAGGAGATGATGCTTTGATCCTTTGTATCTATTACGCCCTTTCCGAGAGTGGAAATGCAGTCCAAAACAGTAGTGATATGCTGCTGTTTAAGCTCTTCAAATAAATCAATAATATTTTCCAAGAAGAAATTCACTTCAGATTCATCCAACTCTTTAAAAACATCTCTAAGTATTCTGTTCAAATCATATAATAGGTGGTTAGTCAGCTGCGACATGGCCGGTATATGAAGCAAATAGAATAAAAAGTAAATTTTCTCCAAGGAGCTGTCTAATTGTTCTATATATCTACGGAAATAATTCGCAATGTCATTAAAAAACATTATTTCAGTAAGCTGTTGCCAGTTTGAGGCCTCCTCCAGCTGCAGGTGGAGCTCTTCATAAAAAGGCTTTCCCAATTGCTTAAGCTTATCTCTATTGTGTTCTTTAAATAAATGCTTTTTATCCTCAAACCAATCCTCTACCTTAGATGACTCTTCCCAATAGGCAATGCACTTACCTACAAGGTCTTTTGTCAAGTCAAAAAGCTCCTGTCTATATTCCTCGTCCTCAGCGATCTTATTTAGATATGTTTTAAAATAGCCGGAATTCCTAATATACAATATTTCATATTGTTTAATATCCTCTTTAATGATAAATAAACACTTGTGAATTACTGCCGCAGGAAAATTGCCCAGCTTTGCAAGACGATCAATGAATTTCATAATCGTAGTAATAAGCTGCTCTCTTAACTTTTCCTTTAGGTCTTTGTTCATCAAGTTTTGAAAAATTTCAACCAGCACCATAAGGGACTCTTCAGATTTTTCATTTGAATTGTAAAGCCATAAATCTGCAAGACATATATTATGAAGGTTTTCTATAACATAATCAAAATTTACATATGGATGATTGTACTCCATTATAAATTCTTCTGTTCTCTTGTGTATACCCCAATAGGAATTAGACAGCTCCAAAAACCAGATATGCTTTTCTGGTAAAATAATGGTCCTATATCTTGTTTCGGCCAAATTGACTTCTAAGGCCTTAGAATTAAACTTATTATCCATAGCATATTCTCCTTGTAATAATAATTAAGATTATTATAGCATAAGAAAATAGAATAAATCGTAATATCGAGTTGTAAAATTATGCATTATGGAAACTTGGATATGCAGTAGGGACGGATTATCGTTAATATCTAAGGTTTTTTTACTTGGTTTGAATTAATCAACTACAAGCATACTAGTCATTTTGCAAAGTATGCTTAACATATTGTTCGTTAAGTATTACCATATTATTGTAGGAGGCGATATATTGAATGAGAATGCACAACTTAAGAATCGTCTAAAAGTTGCCCGAGCAGAAATGAGCCTGTCACAAGAACAACTTGCAATACTTGCAGGAGTCACTAGGCAGACAATCAGTTCTATAGAGACAGGTCAGTATTGCCCAACAGCCAAATTGGCATTGATACTTTGTAAAACATTAAACAAGAAATTCGAAGATTTATTTTATTTTGAGGAGATGAATCATGATGGCAAATAAAAGAATAGAGAAAGATGAGCGTACAGCTTTTATTGAAAAAATAAGCTACGGATACGGTTATAAATTTATTACATTTGCATTGCTGCTTGATATTATCTATAGGTCCTTTAGGTATAATGAAGCACCCTGGGATCTATTTGCAATAATAATATTAAGTGGCCTTGGAATGACTTTATATCAGCATAGACAAAAAATATTGGGATTTGGCTGGCTAAAAATTGTAGCATTAACACTAACAGTCGCTGTTTTCTCTGCCATTATAACAGTATTGCTCACTTAATAATTATATAGGTTTAAAATATAAAATCACTTGTGATCGAATCCGATGCCTCACAAGTGATTTTGCTTTACTACTTACTATATTTAATGAAAATATTCAATAACCTTCAGTTTTTGCTCTTTGTCCATATTCCATAACTCTGAATCGCTGTTAAGACCTATTTCGCTCCTTATATACCCTTCCAGCTTATGGTATTGTTTAATGTTCATCCCTCCGTACATCTCCAAAAGAACCTCTTTGAAGGTACTCATATCCCTGGTATTTCCTTTTGATATCTCATGCAATATATTATCTAAATCCTCTAATTCCATATCCGTTAGCTCTATACCCATAAAATCGCCTCCTAGAAATCTATATGCTTTAATCTTTGTAAAGTAATTGAAAACTATGTAACTATTCTATACAATTAATACATAATATTAGTATATTCAACGGGTAGGAATGATTAAATGAAGATATATAGGCTTAAGACTAAAATTTTATCGATTTTGCTTTTACCAGTATTCTTGCTCATTAGAGAGCTATTATACTTTAATCCAGCCATAACTGAGAAGCTTTATTCAAGATCATTGTACCCACCCATTGGCAAGCTCCTTAGCAATATAAGCGGGTTGCTTCCAATATCCCTGGGAGAGCTTCTGGTTTATGGGTTCTTTGTTTTTGTTGCCTATATTTTGATTAGATTTACATATAGCTTTGTTAAGTCTACAAATAAGCTGCAAACCTCCCTAAATGCAATTGTCAATACCCTATGTATCATAAGTGTTGCGTACTGTTTATTTTTACTGTTATGGGGCTTTAATTACTATCGGCAGCCTCTTGCATACAGTATAGGTTTTACAGCCTCTAAATCTACTGTGGCCGATTTAAAGGGACTGTGTGAAGCCCTAATTGATAAAACAAATCTGTTAAGGGCAGAGGTTAGTGAAAATGAAGCAGGTGTAATGTATCTAAGAGAAGGATTTAATGGTGCTGCAAATCGTGCTGATAAAGGCTATCAAAATTTATCTGCTACTTACCCCATCTTCGGAGGGAACTTTGGCAGACCCAAAGGTGTTATGCTTTCTCGTCAGTTTTGTTATACGGGTATAGCAGGCATATACTTCCCTTTTACTGGGGAAGCAAACGTAAATAAGCTGGTCCCCGATTGCATGCTTCCCTCTACCATCGTTCATGAAATGGCACATCAACGAGGCTTCGCCAGAGAAGATGAAGCAAATTTCATCGGGTATCTGGTTTGTAAGGCACAAGGCGATGTGGATTTTCAATATTCAGGATATCTATTAGCTGCTATATATTCCATGAATGCGCTACATAAATATGATATTGAAAGCTATAAAGAATTGACTGCAAAATATAGTGAGGGTGTAAGAAGAGATTTGAAATACAACTCAGATTTTTGGAAGCAATTCGAGGGACCTGTAGAAGAGATGCAGGAAAAAATGAATGATACCTATCTAAAATCCAACAAGCAAGCGGATGGAATATACAGCTATGGACGGATGGTAGATTTGCTGCTTGCAGAATATAGGAGTAAATAAGCCTCTGTAATGAATCACTCTCTACTGCTATATTAACGGATAAGACCTAAAACTGTTTATGCAGCCCATGAGCTAGCTCACAAGTGTATTTAACTGCTTATACTGCATAAAAATTCTACCCCTGCAAATCTGACATCCTGTCAGGTTGCTGGGCTGCTGGCATCCTTGCCAGCAATTACGAATTTTTCTATGCAGTATTTCACAGAATACACTAGTAACCTAGCTTAATGTGCTACCATAAAGCAATTTCAGGTCTTATCCTAGCTAAATTTACTTTACTTAAGGCTCAGCTCATATAACTTAAAATATGAAAAGCGTTAGGGACGGTTCCTTCCACTTCTTTATGAAGCAAAAAGAACCGTCCTTACGCTTTAAATTAACACGCAACCCTTTACTTAAGGAATAACTTTCTGGAGTAAGGCTTCATCCACTCCAGAGAAATGCTTCCGAAGAAGTTTGCTTTGTCCTACTCCAAAGCCACAGCCCGCAAAGCAAAGCTTCTGAAGCTGACGGAAGAAAATTCGTTCCTTAAGTCAAAGGATATATTTCTACATTACATATAATTCGAACCTAATTACTCAAAATCCCGTCCAAATAACCTCATGGACTTGCCTTTCAATACATCATCTGGGAAGTGAATCCCTATTCTTTCAAGGATGATGCCTATCTTATCGTTTTCTACGGGGCTTTCATAAGAAGACTCCTCTGCGTATTGGTTTACAAAATCAGTTGCCTTTTGAACCTCTATATTTGTTCTAGGTCCTCCTACACAGCCGCCTTTGCAGCCCATTCCCTCAATAAAATTCGCCTCTACAATACCGCTTTTAAGCTTATCAAGCATCTTTTTGCAATCCATAACGCCGTCTACTTGAATGGCATTTAACTGGATGCCTTGGTGACCTACTCGCTTAAGAGAAAGCTCAACTGCTTTACTGACTCCGCCGGTTCTTGCATAAACCCTGCCACCGTAAGAGCTTTGTTCATGCTGTTCGTCAGGCAGCTTGGATAAATTGATTTCTAAGGCTTTAAATATTTCGTCTAATTCCCTATAGGTTAAGACATAGTCTATAGCGTCCTTTAAATCCTTATCCTTGGCTTCATTCTTCTTAGCGATGCATGGTCCGATAAATACTACCTTGCAATCCTTATATACTTCCTTAAGTACTCTGCCTGCTGCTATCATTGGTGATACTGCAGGAGAAAACTTCTCTAGAAGCTCCGGATACCCTTTAAGAATCATATTCATCCATATAGGGCAGCAGCAGCTTGTAATAAGGTAATCCTCTTCTTTTTGAACTAAGTGCTCAAATTCAAATACCTCTCTTAAAGTAAGTAAATCTGCAAATAATGCAACCTCTATCATATCCTTAAAACCCAATACCTTAAGAGCGCTTCTAATTTGACCTGGACTTACATTATCTCCGAACTGTCCTACATAAGCAGGAGCTATAGCCGCATATACGGGTACCTCCTGCTGTTTAAGCATGTCGATAACTGGTACGAATTCTACTTTATCACTTAAGGCCTCATAGGGGCAGGCTTTTACACAGCTACCACAAGTTAGGCATTTATCCTGTTCAATTTCAACTCCCCGCTCTTTGTTATAAATCAGTGCCCCGTGACCGCAGCTAGTTCTACAAGCCTCATTATCCTTTGAATGATCACAAAGATCACATACATCCTTAACAAGAGTAACTATAGGGTATCCAATCCTCTCGCTTTGCATTGCATGGTTCACTATCTCTTCTATTGATTCATCCCTATTTTCCAGTCCTTGTCCTGCGGCAAGCTTGATATAGTCCTGTATTATTTTTCTTTCATGCTCCTCAAATAATCCTCTGGTTATTAACTCATCTTCAATTTGTTTAATATTCTTAGTCGAACCATCAACCCATAGTGATTTTACAAGTTCTCTAAAAACGGTCAATCTTCTATCCTGATAAAAGTTTTTATCCTTAATACTCATTTGATCACCATACCTATTGTAAATTATTAACTTTGATTATTTCCATATTTGCCATGCAGTTTGCAATAAGCTGCTCTTTGTCTAGGGCTTCCTCAGACTTTCTTATATCATCAAGTCTTGGTCTTGTTTTTGGATGTTTCGGTACAAATATTGTACAGCAATCTTCAAAAGGAAGAATGGATGTTTCAAAAGTGTCAATCTGTCTTGCGATATCCGTTATATCAATCTTATCCATACCAACCACTGGTCTGTATACAGGCATTTCTAAATCACTGTTGGTTACATGCATACTCTCTAAGGTTTGGCTTGCAACTTGCCCTAAGCTTTCTCCTGTAACCAGTGCCAAAGCATTTTCTTTCTTTGCTACCTGCTCTGCCACCTGCATCATATATCTTCTCATAATGATGGTTAACTCATTTTCCTTACACTTCTCAATAATTTGCATCTGAATCTCAGTAAAAGGCGCTACATAAAGCTTAAATGAGCCTGTATACACAGAAAGTTTCCTGGCCAGCTCAATAACCTTCTCCTTAGCTCTTTCACTGGTATAGGGATGACTATGATAATATACACCTACCATCTCCAGACCTCGTTTTGCCATCATATAGCCTGCTACAGGACTATCAATCCCACCTGAAAGCAACAGCACGCCCTTGCCTGCACTTCCATAAGGCATTCCTGCTACACCCTTATCCAGCTTTGTATAGATATATGCCTTATCCCTAATCTCAATATTTACTACGACCTCAGGATTTCGAACATCTACAGTAATGTCCTCCACATTTTTAAGTATCATACCTCCAATTTCTCTTGATATTTCAAGAGACTGCAGGGGGAATTTCTTGTCTCCTCTTCTAGACTCAACCTTAAAGGTTTTCACACCCTTAAGTTGCTTCATTTGCATAATTGCAATTTCTCCAATTTTGTCCATGTCTTTTTCTACAATTTCGGCTTCAGCTACGCCAATAACCCCAAATACCTTTTTTACCTTATCTGCTAGTTCATCAGAGTAGGTGTCTATGTACATTCTTCCAGATTCCTTTTGTATTTTATAACCATTACCTATGGCTTTTCTGATATTGGTTACCAAAAGGTCCTCAAAGTATTTTTTGTTTAATCCCTTTAGAGATATTTCGCTTGCGTATTTTACTAACATACAGTTCATTTGTGTATCCTCCTTAAGAAAGGTAATATTTTTTTGATTGCATCTAGAGTATAATCAATTTCTTCAACAGTGTTCTGATAAGAAAAACTAAAACGTATGGCGCCTTCTGCTTCTGCTTGGGTAAGTCCCATTGCCGGTAGAACGTAGTTTTTATGAGCACCTTTTTTTGCAGAGCATGCTGACCCGGTAGAAACATAGATACTGTAATCCTCGAAGGAATGCAGCATGACTTCTCCTCTGACTCCTTCAAAAGATACATTTAATATATTATCAGCGTGTTTATCATCTAAGGGGCTATTGATTTTAACTTTATCAATTTCCTTTAAGCCCTCAATAAAGTGTTCTTTAAGCTTCCTAATATACACTTGTTTATCAGTAAAGTCCTTTGCCATAATTTCTATGGCAACTCCAAAGCCAGAAATCCCAGGAAGGTTTTCTGTCCCCGACCTAATATCGAATTCTTGTCCACCACCTGCAATCAGAGGACGTAATTTTAAACCCTCTTTTATATAAAGAGCGCCTACTCCCTTTGGCCCATGGATTTTGTGTGCGCTGAAAGAAATAAGGTCTGCTCCTAAGTCCTTAACATTTATATTAAGCTTTCCCATAGCTTGCACAGCATCAATATGTACTTTGGCTTTTCTGCTTTTTTCTCTAACAACATTTATTATTTCATGCATAGGCTGTATTGAGCCCATCTCATTATTTACATACATTATTGAAATCAGCTTTGTATTTTCCTTAATTGAATTTCCTAATTCCAGGACACTAACTAGTCCATCACAATCAACATCCAAATATGTGACTTCATAGCCGTCCTTTTCCATATCCTGCAGCAATCTAATAATACTTGGATGCTCAATCTTTGTAGTTATTATGTGGTCGCCTTTAGAAACGACTCCTAAGACAGCCATATTATTGGCTTCACTGCCACCTGATGTAAATATGATCTCCTGGGGCTTCGCTTTTAGGAAGGCAGCCACCTTTTCTCTTGCTGCTTTAAGCTTTTTTTCCGCCTCTACACCTAATTTATGCGCAGAGGATGGATTCGCATAGTATTTTTCCATACAATTTGCAACCTCATCGATAACCTCTTTATGAGGTTTTGTGGTAGCACTATTATCTAAATATACCAAATTCATACTGTCCCTCACTTACGTGGTAAATTTCGGCTTTTGTTTATTTGGTATCTGAAAGTAAATAATATATCAAAGATGCGAAGGATATTTTGTGTCAGACAAGGACTCAGGTTCCGCCGATAGTAGCACTATGGTCGGGTTCTGAGGACGAAGTATGGCGCAAAATAGACTAGCATACTGATATGTTTTTTGCTTGAAGACACCATATTTTATTTTACCATTTTTACGCGAAAAGTTGTATGTATAAAGAAAAAAAAGCATACATGCAATTATATTCTGCTTTCCCTATAATATTTTCCGCTACAAATTCATGCTTTTCTATAATTAGTGGAAAAACATAATAATTTTTTACATAATGCACAAAATAAGCAAAGTGCCTTTAATACCATATTTTCACTGGCAGCGGAGGGTTCAAGTTTGTTGAATAAAAAGAGTCAGTCACCTAATACAGCTGCAATATTGGAAGAAAACTATGAATATGACCAACTGGAGCTAACCTCAAAAAATGTGCTGGATGTTTTTGCTGCAAGCTCTGATTTAGTTGTCAGACATATCACAATCAGGAATAACCCTCTCTTAGAGGTGACCCTTGTATATATAGATGGCTTAGTAGCACAGGATGCTATTAGTGACCTTGCCATAAAACCACTAATGCAGCAGGAACAATTTGATTCTTGTATGAACCAACAAGATGCAGTCAAGCTAATAACAGACGGGAATGTGTATTTTGCTGCAATCAAAAAAAGAGATAATATTTGTAATCTTTTTGATGATATATTAACAGGAAGCGCTGCCCTGATCTTTGATTCTATTCATTTAGCCATTACCTTTGAAGCAAAGGGTTTTGAAAAACGAAGCATCAGTGAACCTACAGGAGAGAATGTAATCAAAGGGGCTAAGGACTCCTTTGTAGAGACCATAAGAGTAAATACAGCCACCTGTAGAAGGAAAATCAAATCTCCAAATCTTGTAATGGAAGAAACAATAGTTGGGGAAAATTCAAAAACCCAAGTTGCAATTGTCTATATGAAAAACATTGCCAGCAAAGAGTTGGTTCAAGAAGTAAAACAGCGTTTGGACAGTATAGATATTGATCGTGCCATTACATCTGGTTATATAGAAGAATTCATCATCGATAATAAAAATTCGGTCTTCCCTCAAATACTATTTACGGAAAGACCTGATAAGTTTTGCTCAAATATTATGGATGGCAGAGTTGGAATACTTATCGATGGGACCCCAGTGTCTTACATAGTACCTGCAACGTTAATAATGTTTATTCAGGCACCAGAGGACTACGCCCAACAATATATTATCAGCTCAATCATACGTTATATACGATATACAGCAATGTTTGTGACTTTATTGCTACCCGGCTTTTATGTATGCATTACAACCTTTCACTTGGAAATGATTCCAACAGAATTAGCCATTTCCATTGCTGCCTCCCGGGAAGGGGTCCCTTTCCCTATGGCGATAGAGGTTTTCATCATGTTGGCTGCTTTTGAGCTGCTTGTAGAGGCAGGAATTAGACTCCCGAAGACCATCGGTCAAACAGTATCCATAGTAGGTGCTGTTGTTGTGGGACAGTCTGCAGTGCAAGCAAAGCTTCTCTCTCCAGCTACAGTTGTTATTGTTGCATTGACAGCCATAACAAGCTTCATTATGCCTAATCAGGACTTCAGCAATGCTTTGAGGCTTTGGAGATTTTTAATATTTCTGCTGAGCAGCTTCATTGGTATATTTGGCTTGACTTCTGGACTAATATTTCTCATTTTTCATTGGAGTCAAATGGAGACTTTTGGAGTTCCGTACCTTTCACCCTTTGTCTCAGATGAAAACAACCAGCTCCATGATACCCTGTTTAGATTTCCACTTAGTAGAATGAAATATAGACCAAATAGACTAAATGTTATAAATAAAAGAAGAATGAAATAAAGGTGGGTTGTGTATGCGTAAGTTTATCTGCTTTACATTTATCTTCCTTCTGCTTGCTACGATAACTGGATGCTCTCAAATTGCCAGAAGTAGAGTTGAAATCGATGAAGCTATGTTTGTAAGAGTACTTTCTATAGATAAAGGTGAAAATAACAATGTTAAGGTCACTATAACCTCAAAGGATGTGTCTTCATTATCAAGTGGCACCGGTCAGGCTACCAAACAACAATCCTATAATATTTCCTCAGAAGGCAAGACGATGTTAGAAGCAGTAAGGAACTTGTGGACCTTTGCAGATAGAAGACCTTACTATGGCCATACTGAAATTATATTAATAGGTGAGGATATTGCAAAAGAAGGTATATTAAAATACTTAGATTATGTCAGCCGCGACCACCAATTCCGACATAACTCGAGGATATACATAGTTAAAGGAAGCACCGCCAATTCACTGGTGGAAAATACACACACCAGTGGCGTATTTATTGGGGATGTGCTTAGAAATTTAGAAAATAACATTGTTGGCTTATCAATTTCAAGTACTGTTAGTATAGCAGAAGCAATGTTTATATTTGATAACCCCAATGTCTCAACCTTTATTCCCTGCATTGAAAAGGTTAAAAAGGTTACGAAAGAAGCACAAGATAGGGATAAATTTGATATGGCAATTAAAGGTTATGCAGTTTTTAAAGGAGATAAGCTTTCTAGATACCTTCAAGACAAGGAATCAAGAGGTATCAATTGGGTAAAAAATAGGATAGCATCCGGCGTAATCTTAGTAAAAGGTAAAAAGGGTGAGGATATTTCACTAGAAATCATTAATAGCCAAACGAGAATGAAACCCCAAATGACAAAAGATACTATATCCTGCACAATAAACATATCTGTAAACACTAACATCGATGAAATAACTGCACCAGATGACATTTTCGATAGAAGTGGCATTAATTATTTAAACGAGCAGCAAGAAAAAGCTATTAAAGCAGAAATAGAGAATGTATTGACTATAGCACAGAAAGCTAATCTGGATTTCTTTGGTATCATTCAGGAATTCCATATGAAGTATCCTGTATCTTGGAAGGAAATTGAAAAAAATTGGGCTGAGCTTTTTCCACAAATTAAGTTTAATGTTGTTGTAATTTCAAAGATTAACAGAACTTATTTGATAAAAGAACCCACAGGTAGTACTAAAGAATAATAAGGGTGAGTATGTTGGCACATTATTTAGGCATTATCCTAATTTTAATAGTTATAAGCATATTTGATGCAAAAGCAATCATTCAAAAGCAACTAAAAAAGGAGCTTTACGTATATTCAGCCTTTGCATTATTCATAATAGTTTACGGCTATTTTTACTTCTCACCCTCTCATAATGCGAGTATATCCAGCTTTTTTAATGAATTAATTGTCCATAAGTAAGGAGTATTAAATGACTACAAAAATTAATCAGATATCCGTTAAACAGCTGCTGTGTATTTATGTAATCATAGTACTTTCCCCTTTAATAAGAGTAGTGCCCAGCTTTGCAGCGAATTATGGCAAGCAAGCTGGTTGGCTTTCTCCTTTAGTTTCTTTGATTCCGACACTAACAGTTATCTATATATTAGACTGTATATTCAAACGCTATAAAACTGAGAGCATGGCTGCAATATTTGAAGATATTATGAGTAAGCCCCTAGGAATGATTATTGTATTCTTCTATTTTATTTGGTCGACATCTCTTGTTGCCCTGTATATGCGGTATGATGTCGAAAGACTCACTGGTTCAATTTATCCAAATATCAATTTTATCTTTTTTATCATTTTTACATTGGCACAAATCGCATATGCCCTTAGGAGTGGTTTGACTGTAATCGCAAGAATGAGTGAAGTAATTATGCCTATTATTTTTATACTGTTTGCTTTTCTAATTCTTCTGTTGCTGCCAATGATTAGACATGATACAATCCTTCCCATATCCTATATGGATACCTTACCAGTGATCAAAGCCAGTATGGGCAGCTCTGGGATTTACTTATATTATTTTCTACTTTTCTTTTTGAGCGATAAACTGAGCTATAAAGACAAACTCAAGAAGCAGAGTATAACAGCAATAATCATATTGGTTGTAAGCACTACGATAATGTTAGTCTCAATCATCGGGCTGATGGGAAGCTCAGTAGTAAAGCGGGCTCCAGTACCATTTTTGGCTGCAGTTAAGCAGATATCTTTAATGAATACAATCCAAAATATTGAGTCAGTTGCGGTAGCTATGTGGATTTTGGCAGATTTCATTCTAATCGCAGCACTAATAATAGTTTCTCTAAATATTGCTAAAACGCTCTTTAACCTGAAGGATATCAAACCTCTTCAGAATATTTACATATTGCTGATTTATATTTTATCTTTGGGAATAAGTACTAATAAAATGGAATTGGAGACCTTCTCCCAGTATATTATGATCCCAGTAAACCATATATTTGGCTTATTGATACCCATTGTCTTATTTACCACAGGTAAAATTAGAAAAAAGCTATAGTTGTTAATTGTGTCTGATCATAACTTGTTTGAGATACTATATTTATATCATATTTACATAATAAAATAATTTTACTGGAGGTTCTCATGTTTTTATTAGATTATAATGATACAAATCCTCAATCTTGCATAAATGCCTGCATCGCTTGCGCTCAAGCCTGCAACAAATGCTTTAAAGCCTGTTTGGAAAAAGACAATATAAATGAATTGAAGAAAGCCCTAAGCATATTAGTTGAATGCGCAGAGCTATGTTACGTAACCGCTGCCTATATGTCAAAGGACAATACTTTCTCTGTAGAATTAGGTCGCTCCTGTGCTGAACTTTGTGAGAAATGCGCTAGTATATGTGAGAGCTATGAAGACCTGCATTGTCAGGCATCAGTGGAAGCCTGCAGACAATGTGCTGCTGAGTGCAAAGCATTATCAACATAAAAAAAGGCACGGTTAAACCGTACTACTGTTGCATCAAAGAAAATGTTAGCCATTGACTATATGTAATTGGAAAAA
>ENA-OFDP01000016-OFDP01000016.1-metagenomes-genome-assembly--contig:-NODE-16-length-134700-cov-6.701140_pt1 | contig 134700 bp, 122 predicted proteins | sample MGYA00153389_OFDP01 | MGnify analysis MGYA00153389
GAAATTATCAAAGTTCTGTTGCTTTAGCCTGTATATTTTTATGGCTACCTTTATAAGGTTAATTATGAACAGTAAATGTCAACAGACCCTAATCAATTAGCCGATAAAATCATCACTAAACATTAAATGCTCTTTAAAAAAATAGGTGATGTATGCAACGAATCAACTTGGGGAAAGCCGCACCTGAACTGTATAAAACAGTATTAGAACTCGAAAACTTATCCATGCAAAAAGTCCAACAAGCAGGTCTTGAGATTGGGTTTTCACACTTGCTGAAACTGAGAGCCTCACAGATTAACCAATGTGCGTTCTGTGTACGTATGCATACGCAAGATGCCATAAAAGCTGGTGAATCAATGGAACGGATTGCCCTCATCAGTGCATGGCAAGAAAGTGGATATTTTTCCGAAAAAGAACGCGCCGCGCTGATTTTAATTGAAGAAATCACACTCATTGCTCAGCAGCATTTCACCGACTCGGCGTATCAAGAAGCAGCAAGAATATTATCCGATGCAGAAATTGCCGCTATTGAATGGATCGCGATTGTGATTAATACGTGGAATCGTATTGCGATTTCAAGTCAATATGCCGTCAATCCATAAGCCTGCCATTCAGCTTTGCAAGTGATATAAAGCACACGAAAAAAGGGGCCTGCGTGAGACTCCCTTTTTTTAATCATGCTTTATTCAGATTGGCTTGCTGGTGGAATCTGCTTAATGGCTGCTGCAAGAGTAAGATAATTAATCCCTTGGAATAAAATATCAAAAGCAAGAAATAAGCCCAGCACCCAAAATGGAGCATCTGGTGTGGTTAAAATCATAATGCCGGCCAGCAGGGTTAAAATACCAGAAAAAAGTGTCCAGCCCCAACCTTGGAATGCTCGAAATAAGATTGCATTAAAGATACGAATGACCCCAGCAATAATCAGGAAAACCGCTAAAACACTGGTCAAGACAATGGCTGTTTTCACAGGTGTGGTAAATGCATAATAGCCCGCAACCAAATACAATACACCAAACAGTGCCCATAACCAGCGGAAGCCACCCTCAAAAATTTTAAAGGCTGCGATGAAGTGTAGAACACCACCTATCATCATCAGCACGCCAAAGATAAACACTACGGATAAGGTGGCAAAAGGCAAAGCGGCCAAAAGAACGAAACCAAACAACACCAATAAAATCCCTAAACCCAAATACCATTTACGATTTTCATGGAGTTGATGGCGAACTAAATCATTACCGACTGTTTTCATCTTCTTCTCAAGTTTGATTTTCGTTCACTTAGTTTTAACATGTTTTGCGGTGACCTTGTAGGTTTGAGTTTATCCACACAATCAATCCATGCTGTGGATAAACTCAGTATTATCCACAGTTACTTTTTCCACCCAATTTCAATCGCAGTGATTTCATTCACTAATGTTTCATCAATCGATTCAGGCATTTTACTCTGTGTTTGTGAGGTTGGAATATGCCCTGCCATTAATTCAGCCTTGGCTTGAGGAAACAGCGGTTGTTGATTTGGATATGCATAACCCGCAGGATACATCGGCTGTCCTGTGGCTAAGTCGTATTTATCACTAGCGCCAAAGGCATGTAAAAGCTCATGTGTAAGCACGACTTTGTTTTGCTCGGTTTGCTTGTTAGATGCAAATAAATTCACCGAACCGATGCGACCTTTTTGCAAAGCTGTCGAGTGTTTCAGCTCTTTGGTCAGTGCTGGATCATAATAGTTCAAATACAAAGTAACAGCTGGTGCGCCATATGAACCTTGATGATTATTCCACGCATAATAACGGAACTTTAAACTCCACATTACAGTATCCAACAAGCTCGCCTGCTCAGGTACTTTAGGTGGTAACTGCTTGAGCTCGCGTCCAAGTTGGAAATAAATTGAAATCGGCTGGCCACGATATTGTGCTGACATCTGCTCTAAATAGCCTTGTACCCCTTGTAAGTTTCCAAGGTTCAGTTGCTGAATATATTGCTGAGTTGTAGCCTGTCCATCTGCATTCACTGGATGGAGTAATACAATAATGGGCTTGCTCCAATCTTGATTTTGATCCCGATAAGCATTCAAAGCAACCACCAATAAAATCAGCAACAAGATTAAAATACGAATTTTTTTCCACATATTATGAAGTACTCTGTTTTTTCATTTTTCTTAAATACATCTGACTCATTTCTATCTTAGTTTCAAATAAGTTAAGTGTCTTGATTAGGCCTGATAGTTTTGCTCGACCATAATTTCTGGAGTCAAAATCAGGTTTTACAGCGCTAATATATTGTCCAACCATACTCAAATTAGCCCAACCATTTTCATCTGCATTATCCTTAACTGCTTTATAAATTAAATTTAAGGTTGCTCGATCAACTGTTTCAGGTGGAGAATACTCCTTGGATTGAGTTAATGCTTTTTGTTCAACGGTTTTTAACGTTTCTGTTAACTTCTTGTCGGTAGGCTCAGAAAGGAACTCATCTTCAATATTTTTAAGATCACTATCTGAAATTAAATTTTCTATATAAATGAATTTATCACAAGCTTTCTTAAAAGCCTCTGGAGTTTTCTTTTTCCCAAAGCCATAAACACTTAAGCCATTTTCACGGATACGAGATGCTAAAGGGGTAAAATCACTATCGCTAGAAACGATACAAGGCCCCAGCATAAAGTAAGTCCATCGCATCAATAATTAAAATCATATCTGTAGCATCTTTACCTTTTGTATAGGCAAACTGCTGAACTGGCGTGATTGCATGAGGTAAGAGAACCTCACGCCAATTTTTCAAAGTGTCGCTGCTCCAATCACCATACACACGTTTAACACTTGCAATACCATATTTAGCCACTTCTTCAAGTACTGATGGAATGGCACTAATAGATGAATTATCAGCATCAATTAGCACTGCAAATTTTTTTGTTTGTATTTCCACATACACCCCAAATATTATGATTATTTAAAAATTATTTTGACATAAAAAATGCCCACCAAAGTGAGCATTTCTTGATTATTTCTAAGCAATTAGAACTTAAGCTTCAACCCATTTTCCATCATTGAATACCAATGACCACTTGGTTTGCTTACCTTCAGGCGTTTCAGAACCAATATATTGCGCTTGATTCTTACGGCTAAATTTCACTAAAGTTGGATTCCCTTCAGGGTCAACATCAGGTGCTTGCAAAATAAACTGATACTTCGGATCAAGCTGATCGGCAACACTACGAAGTTCCGAAACTTTAGGTGCACGTGTTTCACGTACTTTCGGGAACTTACTTGCCGCCAAGAATAAACCAGCCGCCCCATCACGTAATACAAAAAAGTCATCATGCTTAGTTGAACGTAAATGTTCCATCTTAATCGGGTCTACACGCGGAGGTGCAGGTTGACCACTTTTTAAGACTTTACGTGTGTTATCACAGCTTGTGCAAGCAAAATAAGGACCAAAACGACCCGTCTTCAGCTGCATTTCCCCATCACACTTATCACATGGAATGGTTGGGCCATCATAACCTTTGATTTTGAACTCACCTTCTTCAAGTTCAAAACCAGCACAGTCTGGGTTATTACCACAGACATGTAGCTTACGACCACCATCGATCACATAACTGTCCATCGCAGTTTCACAGATTGGACAGCGTTTTTTCGACATCAAATCTGCCGTTTCTGCTGCATCATCATCAGAAAGTGCGGCAAGTGATTCAACTGGCGTTAAGTTCAACGTGCCTTTACAACGCTCTTTCGGCGGTAAGTTATAGCCAGAGCACCCTAAGAAGACACCTGTGGTTCCCGTACGAATCTGCATTGGACGGTCACATTCTTTACAGTGAACCGCTTCCACCTCTACAGGTTGATTGCGGCGCATACCGCCTTCACCTTGCGCATTGGTCAAGCGTTTTTTAAAGTCGCCATAGAAGCTGTCGAGCAACTCTTTCCAGTTGCGTTCGCCATCAGCCACTTTATCGAGCTGACCTTCTAAGTCCGCGGTAAAGTCATAGTTCATGAGGTTATTGAAACTTTCATCTAAACGATCAGTAACAATCTCACCCATTTTTTCAGCAAATAGACGACGGTTTTCCAGTTTGACATAACCACGGTCTTGAATAGTCGAGATAATCGCCGCATAGGTCGATGGTCGACCAATGCCCTTTTTCTCAAGCTCTTTCACCAATGACGCTTCAGTAAAACGTGCAGGGGGCTTGGTAAAGTGTTGCGATGGATCTAATTTTTCAAGCTTCAGTATTTCACCGACTTTCACCGCAGGCAATAACACATCATCGTCCGACTTGTTTTGACCACGAACTTTAGTGAAACCGTCAAAGACTAAGGTACGACCTTTGGCTTTAAGCTCAACACCGTTGGCATCCACTAAAATTGTCGATGATAAGTATTCTGCTGGTGTCATTTGACACGCGACGAATTGACGCCAAATCAAATCATACAAACGTTGTGCATCACGTTCCACACCCACCAAGCTATCGCCTTTTAACGCCACATTCGATGGACGAATCGCTTCGTGGGCTTCTTGTGCACCCGCTTTGTTACCATAGCGGTTCGGCTTAGCAGGCAGATACTTCGTACCAAACTCGGTCTCAATATGATGACGCACCATATTCACCGCATCATCACTCAAAAAGGTCGAGTCGGTACGCATATAGGTAATAAAACCCGCTTCATACAAACGCTGCGCCAACATCATGGTTTTCTTCACAGAAAAACCCAGACGTGTACTCGCGGCTTGTTGTAAAGTCGAGGTGATATACGGCGCGCTCGGATTCACCTTGGTCGGTTTATCCTCACGTGCTGAAACTTTGTAATCTGCGTCCTTAATGAGCTTCAGTAAAGCATCGGTATCGGCTTTATTGCGTAGCTTTAAGGCTTTACCTGCTTGTTTGACAGCTTCTAAACGAATCTCATCGGTCTGTGACTTAGTGTCTGCAAAAACTTGCCAGTATTCTTCGGGAATAAACGCACGAATTTCACGCTCACGCTCAACCACAAGTTTAACTGCGACAGACTGAACACGACCTGCCGATAAACCACGGGCAATTTTTTCCCAAAGTAATGGCGAAATCATAAAGCCGACAACACGGTCTAAAAAGCGGCGTGCTTGTTGCGCATTAACTTTATCGATATCAAGGCGTGCTGGATGCTTGAATGCATCTTGGATGGCATTTTTGGTAATTTCGTTGAACACCACACGTTGATAACGTGAGTCATCGCCACCAATCACTTCTTTTAAATGCCAAGCAATCGCTTCTCCTTCACGGTCCAAGTCCGTTGCGAGATAGACCTCGTCAACTTGCGAAGCAAGCTTTTTCAGTTCAGCAACCACATGCTCTTTGCCTGGAAGCACTTCATAATGTGCTTTCCAGTCATGCTCAGGATCAACCCCCATACGATTGACCAGTGCATTTTGTGCTTTTTCAGCTTTCTGAGCATCGGTCAGTTTGGTTCGTGTTGCTGGCTTCTTTTCTGCAGTCTTACTGGAACCACCTGTAGGTAAATCACGCACGTGACCCACAGACGACTTCACAATGTAATTCGAGCCTAAATATTTATTGATTGTTTTCGCTTTTGCAGGCGACTCCACAATCACTAAAGCACGCTTTTTCCCAGCCTCAGGAGAATCTGCTGTAGTACTTTTGGATGTGGACCGAGGAGCTTTCGCCATATTAACCGTTAATCCTGTTTCAATGGGTCTGTAAAATTAAAGTTCAGCCAAAGACTGTAAATATGCTTTCATGGCATCTAACTGGGTTGCTCTTAAGTCAGAATGCTCATCCCAATAGAGTCCCACGCAGTTTGCTTGCATATCAATAGCATAAATACCCTTTAATTCAATGGGTAAATGTTTAAACTTGTCATCACCTGTAATGAGCTCAAGCTGCTGATCAACAACGCGAGCGCGCATTAAAGGTAGGCGTGCTTCTGGAATCAGGACACTGTAGTACGCCACCATGCTGGCACGGTTTTCCGAAGCCATTGGTATTTTCGTCCAGTCAGGTGCTGCGACTAAACGTGGGTGTAAACCCATCTTGCGCGCTTTATCACGCATTTCACCCAAAGCTTTCTCTCTTGGACTTACACGAAGTCCAAAAATCGAGCCTAGGATGAATAAGATGATAAATCCGACAACCCAAATTCCAGTATTTTCCATAGCACAACCTTTTTATTCCTTTATTAGAGTTGCATAAGCACAATATAAAACGCAAGTTTGAACGATAAAATTAATTTAAGAACATTTCATGACTATATAGAACTTCATGTCCATTCCAGTAAATATAGCCTTTATCGAGTAACTCTTTCAGCAACATACGCACATCTGACTTCGGAAACATTTGCTCAAGCAAATCACGGAGTGCATAGATATCTTTGGGTTTATTGGTTTTTAACTCGCGCAGTTTTCGTGCGACCTCAAGCTGTACAGGGTCAATCTGTGCAAAGTTTTTAAACAGTTCTTGTTGCGCGGACTTCATATCTACAGTTGGTTCAAGCACACCTACCATACTGTCTTGTTGCAGTTGCTGTAGCGCTTGCTGCATGCTTTGCGGCTGTGTAATTGGGTCTTGTTCATCTAAATTCAGTGCCAACCACTGCTTCAACACTTTTTTACGAAAGCGAATTTGCTCATCATAGCGTTTGATGATTTTGAGATTAATCAACATCCCCACCACCCGCTGCGTCTTTTCAGGTACGAGTTGCAAAATATTACTTATTGAATTTTTTAGACCGTCCAATGTGCTCGGCTTACCTGACATTTTCCCCAAAGCATCGCAATATTTTTTGACCATTTTTAAATAAGGCTGATTTTTGATGCGGTCTAAACTGGGAAGATGACGTTGACTCGGTACAGCTTCAGACTGAATGAGGATCAAATTGCTCTGAATATCCGAAGATTGCATTAAGTCCAAAAGTATTTCTACTGTATTGACCGCAGAGATAATTTCAACCTGCGTCTCTGGCTCAAGTAAAGCCATTAACTGCCCGACCACCACGGCATATTCGAACTCTTTTTGCTCGGCTTTGGGCGTGTCTAAAATTACCACTTGACCACTGCTGATCCAAGCAGCCAGTTCCGTTAAATCTTGCAATGCATACTCAAATTGACCTTGGCAATGAAACAAATACAAAGTCGGATAATACTCCACAATCTCGCGCAACAATTTGGCAGTCGGAACATTATTTTCAAGGTCAAGAAGAACAACTTTTTGAGTCATAGGACAGTTTTTATGGGACGCACCAGAAAGCGAGTATTAGAGTAGGAACTGCATCAAAGGTCAAATGATTTCGCCAGTCAAATTGGGCTTTAAGTTGGGTAAAACAAAAAAAGAGACAAGACCCAGTAATATCCACAACCCACATCACAGCTTTTTTTAGCCCCAGACAGCAAATAAACTTAATAATGTGGTGGACGATCGGCCATCGGGTCAAATGTCGCAATTCCATCGGACAAATCTGAAGATTCAACACGTTGATACAAAATTTGCATTTGTTTTTTTAAATCAGCAATTTCCAGTCCTTGAATCACCAATTGTTCATTGAGTTGTTCAACTAAATCATCTAAAAATGCAATTCGGACTTGCAAATCTTCAATGGGTGCGGACAATGGCGCTTGATTATCAATATTTTGTTGTTTAGACACTTCAAGTCCTCATTTGAGATTTTTCAGGAAACATTATGGCCTATATTACTTTAAGGGATGTCCAACTTGCGTTTGGTGGACCTGCCTTGCTCGACGGCGCGAACTTTTCATTAGAGCGCGGTGAACGAGTGTGTTTAATTGGTCGTAATGGTGAAGGTAAGTCTACTTTACTTAAACTGATCGAGGGAAGTTTATTACCCGATTCTGGCGAAGTTTCTCTACAGAATGGCATTACCATTTCGATGTTGGCGCAAGACGTGCCGATGGACTCGGGCAAAGTGGCGGATATCGTGGCAGACGGTGCAGGTGAAGCAGCAGATGTACTCAGAGCCTATCATGAAGCCAGTGATGCTTGTGTACTTGGAGACATGGAAGCATGTGACCGCATGGGTAACCTACAACACAAACTAGATCAGTTGGATGGCTGGGCTTTAGAAACCAAAGTCAATTCTATTTTAAGTAAAATGGGCCTAGACCCAGATGCCGATTTGGCCGATTTATCGGGTGGTCGTAAGCGTCGTGTGCTGCTTGCTCGTGCGCTTCTTACCCAACCCGATGTACTATTGCTAGACGAACCAACCAACCATTTGGACGTTGAAAGTATAGAATGGCTCGAGAAGTTTTTACTTGATCAAAATAATTTAACTTTACTGTTCATCTCGCATGACCGTTCATTTGTGGACAGCATTGCAACACGAATTGTTGAACTCGACCGCGGCACTTTGCGCAGTTACGAGGGTAACTATTCACGCTACCTCGAACTAAAAGCACAGCAAATGGAAGCCGAAGAAAAGCAGAATGCACTGTTTGACAAACGTTTAGCTGAAGAAGAAGTGTGGATTCGCCAAGGCATTAAAGCGCGTCGTACGCGTAACGAAGGTCGTGTACGTGCCTTAAAAGAACTACGTGAACAATCAAAAGCGCGTCGCTCACAGCAAGGCAAAGTCAGCATGGCGACACAAGACGCTAGCCGTTCAGGTAAAGTGGTCTTTGAAATTGAAAACTTAAGTGTTCGCTTTGGCCATGATGCACCGATCATCAAAGATTTCTCTGCATTGGTGCTCCGTGGTGACCGTATTGGTCTTGTTGGTGACAACGGTGTCGGTAAAACCACCCTCATTAAAGCCATTTTAGGCGAACAAGAACATACGGGTACGGTGAAAACTGGCACACAATTGGAAGTAGCTTACTTCGACCAATTACGTAATGCCCTCGACCTTGAAAAATCAGTCAAAGATAACGTGTCAGAAGGTTCAGACCATGTCGATGTGAATGGTAACCGTCGTCACATTTACAGCTATTTGCAAGATTTCTTGTTCTCACCAGAACGTGCGCGTACACCAGTCAAAGCTCTTTCAGGCGGTGAGCGTAACCGTATTCTTTTAGCCAAGTTACTACTTAAGCCATCTAACTTAATCGTGATGGACGAACCCACCAATGACTTGGATATGGTGACACTAGAGCTACTAGAAGAAATGTTGTCCGACTACAAAGGCACCTTACTGCTTATTTCGCATGACCGTGCCTTTATGGATAACGTGGTCACCTCAACTTGGGTGTTCGATGGTAAAGGCAATATCGATGAATACATTGGTGGTTACCAAGATTACTTACAACAGCGACCAGACCAAACTGCGGTTGACCAAAAAAGTGCTGTGAAAAAAGCAGCGGCGAAAGCTGAAGCGAACGCAGCACCTGCTAAAAAAGTCAAACTCAGCTATAAAGATCAACGTGCGCTTGAACAACTGCCTGCCGAAATGGAAGCACTGGAAAAAGAGCAAGCGGAAATCAATGCCTCACTTGCAGATGGTTCATTATTTATTTCAGATGCAGACAAGGCGATGACGTTGTCGAATCGTTTGACTGAAATTGATGAGCTATTGCTGGAAAAACTGGAACGTTGGGAAGAACTGGAAAATTTAACCAAATAATTTTTCGTAAGCTCCATAAAAAACTCCGCACAATGCGGAGTTTTTTTATATTTAACGCGGCTGACGATGCCCACCACCGCCAGGATGTATGCCAGCACCTCCACCTGGATGTATCCCACCCCCGCCAAGATGAATTCCACCACCACCTGGATGACTACCTCCTGGATGCAACCCACCTCCACCGCCATGACCATTAGGTGGTGGACGATGGTCTTCTAGTGGAAAGGGCGCATACCCTGTCCAACCAAACCCATGATAATAATGATTATAATCATCATATGGACTATAGACACAGCCCGTTAAAGCAATAAATAGCACACCGCAACTGATAATGTTTTTTAGCATTTTTATCTTCCTATTCTTATCTTTCTTCTTAGTATTGTGAATTTCACCCAAATTAAAACAAAACAAATGTTGCGAGATGTTTAGACCATGTTCTCCACTGAGCATGAATACAGTTTCACCCACCTCATAAAAACCATCACAACTTGATATGAGAAGGTCTTGTACAACAGCTTCATGGCGAAGATTGCATCTTCATTCTTGCTTCATGCTAAACTCGAAATATTCTTTTTTCAGCCTTTATCGCAATTTATGAGTTCAAAGCCAGACTATCAACCCGGTGAATTTCAGTGGTCTTTCCTACAACCTAAATATTGGGGTGTTTGGATCGGTATCGTCTTTCTCATGATATTGGCGATTCTCCCATGGGCAATTCAACACCGACTGGCAACCCTCTTAGGCAACCTCAGCTTTAAATATCTGAAGTCACGACGTAAAACCACTGTTCGTAATCTGGAGGTGTGTTTCCCTGAATGGTCGGCCCAAGAAGTCCTTGAAAATGCCCGTTTAGTTTTTGTCGATCAAATGCTGGGCGTATTTGAAACGCTGAATGCGTGGTATAGCCCAAAGTGGTTTACTGGCCGTGTCAGTATTGAAGGTTTAGAACATATTCAAAAAGCACAAGCAGAAGGTAAAGGCGCACTGCTTTTAGGAACCCACTCTACTTTGCTCGATGCGGGTGGTTATCTATGCGCACAGTATTTTGAACCAGATGTAGTGTATCGCCCACAAAATAATCCCTTGCTGGATATGCTCATCTACCGCTGTCGTGCCACCATTTATGCACATCAAATTGATCATGATGACATGCGTGGTTTGGTCCGCAACTTAAAAAATGGCCATGCCATTTGGTATAGTCCAGATCAAGACTTTGGTTTAAAACAAGGTGTTATGGCGCCATTTTTTGGCGTTCCCGCAGCGACAGTTACAGCACACCGTCGTTTATTGAAAATGACCAAAGCCGCAGCCATTCCTCTGTATTTTTATCGTGATGGTGATATTAAAAACCCACAATACAAAGTGTTGATTGAACCTGCGGTGGAAAACTTACCCAGTGAAGATGAAGTCGATGATGCGACACGAGTGAATCAAATTATTGAAAATCAACTCCGTATTGCTCCGACTCAATATATGTGGTTCCACCGTCGCTTTAAAACTCGCCCTGCAGGCTATGACAAGATTTATTCTTAACAAAAAGGGCTGATTAAAAAAGTAGAACCCGAGTTCTGCGTCCTGCAAAACTCGGGTACATGAGGTTGTGCTTTCAACGTTATTCTTGTTTTATTCGGTGGCATTCCATACCTACATCATATCCATGATGATTTCCATCAGCTTCAACTTCCATACTGGGATGATCCATTCCCGCTCCATCTGCTGATGAGACTAGAATACGGGCATACCAAATGACTAACCATTCGTCAGATTCCCAAATCCCTGTAAGCCATATCCTACACTGATGAAATCCGAGCACCCCGTATGTTTACTGGTAATCTTTGGCAATTTTATCTGTCACCTGCTTACCTTCTCGTTCCGCTTTCTCAATTCCATCTTCAATCGCCTCCTGCGCCTCTTGCTCATCGGCTTCGGTTTGTTCTAGCTCTTCTTGTACCTGCTCAAATACCCGACCGGTTTGAAGCACCACATATACAGGGAAATGATCTGAACCAATATGTGGCAAACGCTGCATCTGAACTAAGGCAAAATCCGTACTGTGAAAAACATGATCCAGTGACCAGCGCAGCAAAGGATAGTCGGCATGAAAAGTGTTAACAAAATGTCGTCCAACTCGGGGGTCTAGCAGCCCACTGATCCGTTGAAAAAGCCGTGTCGTACGCGACCATGCCACGTCATTCAAATCCCCCATCACAATGCAACTTTCATCCAAATCTTTAATCTGATCCCCGACTATCAATAATTCAGCATCACGTAAAGTAGAGTCTTTGGCTTCGGTCGGACTTGGCGGTTTCGGGTGTAAGCAGTACAGTTGTACTGGTTGTCCTGACCTTAATATGACTGTGGCATGAATCGAAGGAATTTCATCGCTCAAAATAAACTTAACTTCAATATCTTTAAGCGCTAAACGACTGTACAAATGCATGCCATACAGATTATCCAAAGGCACTGCAACCCGATAGGGATAGTCATCTTCCAGTTCACTCAAGGCTTGTTCCCAATGTGCATCCGACTCTAAAGTCAAAATCAAGTCCGGTTGATGCTGATGAATCTGTTGCAGCAATAAGTGATATTGAGTATTGGGCGTTAGTACATTCGACACAATTAAAGAAATCTGACGTTCTGGCTGTAACTCTGTTTTAGCAACCGTTTTCACCTGCTTTTTCCATACAAAGGTATAAGGCAACACCATTTTGAGTTGGTACGACACTGCCGCAATTAACCCCAGCAAAATGACTTCACGCACCCAATTCCAAGGTGCATCCCAAATCAACATCAAGATAAATGCAATCAATCCCAATGCCAAAATCTGTAAGCGTGGAAAATCTGCGCCTCGAAACCACCATTCATCTCGTGGAATCAGTGACCAGAAGCTTAACCAAATCACAACACATGCCAGCAACTCAACCCAGATCATAGATAGCCACTCTTATATTCTTAATTTTTTGTAGATTCATAAATTAATATCAATTTTGCATGTAACATAAACAAGATATATTGCACAATATAATTGCTGTTTTCATTGTGTAGTGCTTGCAGTTAAGCGCTCTTTTGATACACTCGAATCCCCTTTTAATTTTTAACGCACCGAGGCAAAGTGACATGAAAGTAGGTCTGGTCGGTTGGCGCGGGATGGTTGGTTCCGTCCTTATGCAACGTATGGTTGAAGAGAATGATTTTGCTCATTTTGAGCCATTTTATTTCTCTACCAGTAATGCAGGCGGTGAAGCGCCTGCGTTTGGCGGTAAAACTGCCCCAGCACTTATGGATGCATCAGACATTAACAGTCTGAAGCAAATGGATGTCATTATTACCTGCCAAGGTGGCGACTATACCTCAGAAGTTTTCCCGAAGCTTAAAGCGGAAAACTGGACAGGCTATTGGATTGATGCGGCATCTACACTTCGTATGGAAGATGAAGCCATCATCGTACTTGACCCTGTCAACATGAACGTGATTAAAGATGGTTTAGTGAACGGTACCAAAACATTCGTGGGCGGTAACTGTACAGTTTCACTGATGCTGATGGGCTTAGGTGGTTTATTCCAAAACAATTTAGTGGAATGGGCAACCTCGATGACTTATCAAGCAGCATCGGGTGCTGGTGCGCAAAATATGCGTGAACTGATCTCTGGTATGGGCTATTTGTACAACAACACCAAAGATTTATTAGATGACCCACGCTCTCCAATTCTAGATATCGACTCTAAAATTGCGGAATTACAACGTGGCGAAGGTTTCCCTTCAGCAAACTTTGGCGTGCCTTTAGCAGGCTCACTCATTCCTTATATCGACAAACAATTAGACAGCGGTCAGTCGAAAGAAGAATGGAAAGGTCAAGTTGAAACCAACAAGATCTTGGGCAACCAGCAAATCGTTCCGATTGACGGTCATTGTGTGCGTATTGGTGCGATGCGTTGTCACTCTCAAGCTTTAACTTTGAAGCTGAAGAAAGACGTGCCTCTCGATGAAATCGAAGATATGTTACGTAGCGCGAACCAATGGGCAAAAGTGGTTCCAAATACCCGTGAAGCGTCTATGACGGACTTAACACCTGTAGCTGTAACGGGTACATTAACAGTTCCTGTTGGTCGTCTACGCAAATTGAATATGGGCAAAGAGTACTTAGGTGCTTTCACTGTCGGTGATCAATTGCTTTGGGGCGCTGCAGAACCCTTACGTCGTATGCTCCGCATCCTGATTGACTACAAAAATACTTAAGCATTTACCCGCTAAAGTATTAAGCCGATCACACTTGATCGGCTTTTTTTTGTAACCCTGATGTTAACGTTTTACAAATAACACACAACTCGCTAATCTATAATTTTCGCTTTGCGATCTGTGACCGAGCTAAAGATTAAGATGACCGTAAATAACAAATTAAAGATAGCCATTTTAGCCATTATTGCTTCGCAAAATGTGAATGCGATCACTGTTGATCCTATTCAAATTCAATCTGCACCTGGGGAACTGTTGTATGCAGAATTGAACTTTCACGATGCCGATCCGAATGCTCCGATTCAAGCCAGTCTAGCTAGCGCAGAAGATTTAATGTCTCTTGGTGTCATGCATCAGCCGCCCAGTAATCTGAACTTTTTTACCCGTCGTACCAGCGCCAGTACAGGTGTGATTACGATTACTTCTTCACGCCCTTTAACTGAAGCGGAACTGAACATTGTCGTCAAAATCAAAGAAGGCAATGCGGCACGGCTACAACATATTAAAACAGCCAATAAACGCTCGACAGTACTTCAAGCCCGTACGAATAATAATGAAAAAGCCTTAAAACCGGTGGTGATTGTCAACGAAAAAGATATTGCGCTGAACTTACCTGTCAGCACACAATTCAATAGCTTAAAAACAACAGCTGCACCGACGACAAACACAACGCCCCTCAAACTCAATAACCATACCCCACCAAGCATGAGTGCGACCGCTATTACAGCGCCAACGCAAGTTATTTCAGTAGCCTCTACGCAAATTGCAGCAGCCGCTCAAACATCAGCTCCACGTGTTGAACCTATTACGCAAGCGAAAAAATCGGCAGATCCGTTGGTGCAAAAGTATGCCGATTCAGTCCAAAAATCAGATGCAACCATTTCTGCACAGACCAGCCCAAAAACTAGTCCATCGACAGCAAAAACAACACCTGCTGCCCCTGCAACTACTGCACGCCAAGCCGCACCTCAAAGTGCCCATGTAGTTCGGTCGAATGAATCTCTATGGGGCATTGCATCGCGTATTGCTGCTGAAGAAAACCGTCCTGTCGGTGAAGTCATGCAACAAATTAAAGCCAAGAACGAACATGCCTTTATTCAAGGTGACGTAAACCGCTTACGTCGTGGTGCCAACCTCAATTTAACAGGTCTACAAACGGCAAAATCAGAACAAAAAGTCTCTGTTTCATCACTTCCAAAACAAAGCTCACAGCAATCTGGCAAGGCGAAATACCGCCTCAATCAAGCCGAGATGAGTTTGGTTGCAGAGAAAGAGCAAGATTCAAGCCACGGTTCTGCCAAGAAGTCGACAGAAAAGAATCAAACATCAAACGAGTTGTCATTAAAAGTTATGACATCCCGTGAAAAAACCGTTAAATTACAGAGAAACGTAACACAATTAGAAGTGGCACTTAATCAGAAAGATCAGAGAATTCAATTACTAAACACTCGTCTTGCACAATTGCAACAACAATTGAAAGCACAACAAACTGAGAAAAAGCCAACACACTAAAGTGTTATTTTGATTATTTGATTTTGGATGAACTTGCACAAAGACAAGTTCAAAAGGGGTAAAACATGCTTATTTATGTGATTCCATTTATCTTACTATTGGTTGTTGCCATAGTCTTAAAAAAGCGTGAGGCGAGTAAAGAAGCAGAACCAAAAACTCAAAAAGCGGTTGCTGCAAAAAGCAAAGCCAAAAAAACAGCTTCGTCTAAAAAATCCCCACAACAAACTCAAGTCGTTGAAGATGTTGTCGCTAAAAAAGCCACGACACCACTCGCTACAGATCTACGTAATAAAATTGAAGGTCAAATTCGCGACCGCAATTTCTTCTCAGCTGAAGCACAAATCAACCAAGCCCTAAATAAAGACAATTCACAACACGAATTATATTTACTGCTGCTCGATATTCACTTGCTCCAAAAAGATGAGTTTGCCATTAGCCAATTGCTGAATCATTTACGTTCTTTAGAACTGGATGATATTTTGGCGCAAGCAGAAGCCAAAAAATCGGATTACGATCAATTACATCAAAATAGCCGTGACACGATTGAGTTTAAACCAACTGAAATTGCACCATCTGCACCAAAACCTGTAGAAGCAACCAATACTGCTGACTTTGATGCCCTGATGTCATCAAATAATCCTGCTCCCGCTCCTGTGCAGGCTTCTGTTGTTGAACCTGTTCAAGACATTAAACCGCTTGATTTTGATACCTCAGCATTTACGACCACAACACCTGCTCAACCTGAACCAAGCATCGAAGTTCAAAGCTTAGAATTTGATATCTCTAGTTTAAATACACCAACAGCAGAACCAACCAAATCTGCTGAAGAACTTAAACCGCTCGATTTCGGTTCACTTTCTTTAGAAAGCACGCCTATTCAACCAGCAGAAACTGCTGCAGCCGACATCCAACCTTTAGATTTTTCGTTCAATCTCGACACAGCGCCGACAACAACGCCAGAAGCAGAAATTTCACTGCCTGCTGCGGATGAACGTCCTGAATTTAAATTTGATTTTTCAAGCGAATCCACAGCCGAAGCTGCAAAAGATATCCCTGCTTTTTCTTTTGATACGGTTAGTCCAAGTGAAGCAATAGTAGAAGAAACACCAGCAGTTGTTACGCCAAACCTCAGTTTTAGTCTAGAGTCTACTGCACCTGCCAATACGACAGATCAAAGCGATCCTCTGGTGCAGTCTTTCCCTCAACTGAACGAAGTCAATGAAATACACTTAAACCTTGAATTGGCTGAGCAATACATTCAACTTGGCGCTTTCGAAGCTGCACGTGAAATTTTGGTTGAACAAGAACCAAATTACTCTACGGAACAACGTCAGCAAGTAGAACAGTTACTGAGTCGCATAGCATCCTAAGCCATTTCGTTTTAAACTAAAGCAGTCATCACCGACTGCTTTTTTTATAATGAAAAAAATTGCGCTTATCTATATGGGTGGAACCTTTGGCTGTATTGGCGAACCCTTACAACCAATGCCTGCCGAAGACTTTATTCCCAAGCTCACACATGTCTTGCCGATTCATCTCGACATTGAATGTTTTATTGCACCTGTCATTAAAGACAGTAGCGCCTGCACGGCTGCAGACTGGTTATTGCTAATTCAGCAGATTCAACAATTACAACTGAAACAATTCCAGCATTTTGTCGTGATTCATGGCACAGATACCTTAAGCTATGCCAGTGCTGTCGCCGCACACTTTATCGCAGACTCCGCATGTGTGGTTTTCACAGGTAGCCAATATCCATTGCTGAATGTTCAAGGCACGGATACGCGTGAATTTAGCGATGCGATTAGTAATTTGAATTTTGCCTTAGATGCGGTGATGAAACATCCTGTCGGAGTGTATCTGGCTTTTCATCAACAGGTATTACATGCGCAAACCGCGTTAAAACGACATACCACAGAACTGGATGCTTTTACAGGCGTCATGGCTGAACAGCCGATTCCACACGGCTTAAAAACACACATTGTACAAACAGGTGATGTAGAACAATCTCACCAGTTCAATTGCCTCAACCTGATGATGCAACCTGTTGCCTTGGTGCAGCAAGTACAAAACTTGCGAAATTTGCTCTCTGCGCCGCCACATTTCCTCATTTTGCAAAGTTTTGGAACGGGTAATTTAGCTGTGAATGCCGAGCTAATAGCACTTTTCGATGAATTTTACGCACAAGGCTGTGTTGCTATCTTAAGCACCCAAGTCCCTTTCGGCCGTACTGATCAGCGCTATGCAGTTGCCGCTTGGACAACCCAAGCCAAAATAATTGTTAGTGATTGCCTCGGGCATGCAGATCTGTATGCCAAAGCCCTTAAAATGTATTTACAATACCCCAGCGCTGAAGCACGCTTCAGCCATTGGCATGATTTGGGTTAATTTGAGGTACATATGCAACGTTTTGCGATCGGCATTGAGTTTTGTGGAACACACTATCGTGGTTGGCAAACCCAGCAAACAGGTGTGATCAGCGTACAAGAGACGATTGAAAAAGTACTCTCTAAAATTGCCAATGAGCCGATTAACTTACATGGTGCAGGTCGTACCGATGCTGGCGTCCATGCCACCAATATGGTGGCGCATTTTGATAGCTCGGCACTTCGTTCAGAACGCGGTTGGTTAATGGGCAGCAACAGCCAACTGCCAAAAGATATCTCGATCCAGTGGATCAAAGCGATGGGGCAAGACTTTCATGCACGTTTCAAAGCGCAGGCACGTCGTTATCGCTATGTGGTCTATAACCACCCGCAACGTCCTGCTCTTATGCATAAACAAGTCACACACGCTTATTACGCACTAGATGTAGCAAAGATGATACAAGCCGCGCAAAAGTTCGAAGGCACGCATAACTTTGAAAGCTTCCGTGCAGCCGCATGCCAATCCAATCAACCTGTGCGCCATGTCAGCCATTGTCGATTAATTCAACATGGTCCATATTTGGTACTCGACATTCAGGCCGATGGCTTCTTGCACCATATGGTCCGCAATATCATGGGCTGCTTACTGGAAATTGGTCAAGGTATGTATGAAGTCGAGCATATTGAGGCTATTTTCGCAGCAGAAGACCGCAAAGCCGCAGGCATTACAGCCCCTCCTGATGGGCTGTATTTCATTCATGCCGACTATCCAGCGCAGTTTAAGCTACCTAAGCAGCCGCTTGGGCCGCACTGGCTAAATATGCCTGAATAATTTATTTTTGAATCCTCCATCTAGCCAGCTTTTTCAAAGGAGGGGAAGAAATTCCTCCCTTTTATAAAGGGAGGTTAGGAGGGATTTCTTAACGCTGCTTACGCTTACGATATTCCACTGGGGTTTCATTGGTCCAGCGTTTAAATGCACGATAGAAGGTACTTGGCTCAGAAAAGCCAGTCAAATACACGATACGCTCTACACTTTCAGCGGTATTGGCCAAAAGTTTTTTCGCCAAACGGCAGCGATAATCAGACAAAATTTGCTGGAAGCTGGTATTCGCCTCACTAAGTTGTGTGCGTAAACGCCTTGGGGTAATACTGAGCTGTGAAGCCACTGTTTCAAGTGTGGTTTCACCACTTTCTAGGGTTGAACCTATCGCGCGACGGACTTCACCCACCAAATCATAACGGGCTAATTCTTGAAGTTTTTCAATCGCTAACTGCTCATGCAGTTGCAATAATTCAGGTTCCGCCTGCCACAACGGATAAGCCAAAATACTTGGGTCAAAATATAAGCGGGTTTCTTTTTGCCCTAGACTGACAGGGCACTCATATACGCGGAAATACTCATCATCAAACGCGCCTTTACTGAAGTTAAAATCAATATAGATCGGTTCAAAGCGCCCTTCAGTAATAAATTTAAAGAACCGTAAAATACCAGACATCGCACATTCAGAAAAATGTCGATTGACCAAATTTTCAGCCCAAGGTTGTTCCCCATTGGTCAAATAACACCGGTCATCTTCAACCACCAACTTGGCATGAAAGGCATCACTGATCAATCGCTGATAAGCCAAAGCGCGCTTCAAACCCTCACCAAAGTTTTCGGATGAAATAAACAAATGCTCAATCACTTGGCCACGGTATAAAGGCAGATTTTCACCCAAATGTAGACCAATGTCTGGATCACGGCTCACCTCTTCTGCCGCCACCCAAAAAGCGTATTGTGCGCTCAAAGGCGTACGCTCATTGGTCTCCATTTGATTTAATGCAACACCAGCCTTTGTTAAAATCTCTTCTGTTGGCAACCCTGAACGACGAATCGCTTGGTAGCCTAATCGCAATACAACCGATGCATCAGTTAGCTGACCCACGCTAGAACCTTCCTTGTATGTTCTTCATTTATACATAAAACATTAAAATTAGATTAACTGCGATTGACCAAACTGACAACAACTTATACAGTTTTTTTGTTGAAAATATTTATTCCTCTTGTTCGCTTATTTTACTGACAGATGATCAGGCAACCGCCCATTCCGCCTTGTTTTATGCAAAAAAATTGACTATAATTTGCGCCTTTCCAATTTATTCATTCAGGTAGGCTATGGCCAATAAAGAGGAACTCATCGAGTTCGAAGGCGTTGTCACCGAGACGCTTCCTAATACTATGTTTCGTGTACGTTTAGAAAACGGTCATGAAGTGATTGCTCACATCTCTGGTAAAATGCGTAAACACTATATTCGTATTTTGACTGGCGACAGTGTTAAAGTAGAAATGACACCTTATGATTTGTCTAAGGGTCGTATCACTTATCGTGCGCGCTAAGTTTTAGCGAAGCGAAAAAGCCACTTTTTAAGTGGCTTTTTTAATGTCTGCGCTCAGACTAAAACGTTATGAATCAACTAGATTTCATGCAAAAGTCAAACTGTAATTAAATGCAACAATAACTTAATACGCCAAAACAATAATGAAGACGGCTTCAACGAAGCTCGCTATTTTACTGTTCCCAATGCTCTGTGTTGCTTGTGCCACAATAAGCGAAACTCGGCTCAAGTAAACCTTACAACACTATATCGGACAATCGTCACATCAAGTTCAAAATCAACTCAACCTCAATAGCATGGGTTATAAAGTGCTCGGTGCTCCTGTATATACCCCAGAAAAACTGACCTAAACTCTGTTACGTAATATGCCTATTCCGATGGTAATCCCCAATCTTGGAACCAGTGTCAATATCGGTGCACCCATTCCGACACCTTCCAGCGGTAGCCTGAATATTGAAATGAAATGCAACATTGAGTTCAGACTGCATGATGATCTTGTGGAATCTATTCACTACATCGGCAAAGCGTGTTAGCGGCTGCGTTATGTTGAGTCGCCTACATACCGTTTATCTCAAATTACTCGAAACATACTCAAACGAACGTTCAGATATACAATACTAAAAGGGTCTTTCTCTGCTTAGGGGATGATCATGAAGCCCTTTATTGTCAGTTTTTTTAGTTCCATCTGCTTTCTACTGCTTCAAGCTTGCAGCAGCTCTCCAACGCAACACCAGACCGTCGTTTCACCCGCTAAAATTGCGCTCCCCGACTATTTAGAACAATATATCGGCCAAGATGTATCGAGCATTCGGCGCGAACTCAACTTACGTCAACTCGGCTATGAAACCTTAGGTGCACCGATTCAAACACCAAACCAACTGAGCTACACCATTGTCAGACGGATTCAAATTCCAACCCCTATGCCCACTATGCGCAGTGACAGTAGTGTCGGCGCAATTCCAATTCCTACACATACACCATTTTATGATGTTCAGTTAGAGTGCCAAGTCCACTTTTTATTAAAAGATAATATTGCACAATCAATTCAATATCGAGGCAAAGCCTGCAAAGGTTATTAAATTTTGGGCATAAAAAAACGCAGCGGATGGCTGCGTTTTCAAATTATTTTTGGCTTAGTTCAGTGCAGCCACAACCGCCTGCCCCATTTCCGCAGTACCCACTTTGCTCATGCCTTCAGACATGATATCAGCGGTACGCAAGCCTTGATCTAGGACATTGCCTACTGCATCTTCAATCGCTTGAGCAGCAGCTTCTTCACGGAAGGTATAACGCAACATCATAGCTACCGAAAGAATAGTGGCTAATGGGTTGGCAATATTTTGTCCTGCGATATCGGGCGCCGAACCATGACATGGCTCATACATCCCTTTCGCATTTTCATCTAAGGATGCTGATGGCAACATCCCAATTGAACCTGTCAACATCGCGGCTTCATCAGACAAGATGTCACCAAATAAGTTACCTGTCACAATCACGTCAAACTGTTTAGGCGCGCGCACCAACTGCATTGCAGCATTATCGACATACATATGCGACAAGTTAATGTTTGGATAGTCAGCTTCTTTCATCGCCGTTACGGTTTGCTTCCAAAGTTCAGTCACTTCAAGGACGTTGGCTTTATCAACAGAACAGACTTTGCCACCACGTAAACTGGCCATTTCAAAAGCTACTTTCGCAATACGCTTAATTTCAGACTCAGCATAAACGTCGGTGTTAAAGCCTTGTTTTTCACCATTCTCAAGTTCACGAATACCCCGTGGCTGACCGAAGTAAATCCCGCCCGTTAATTCACGAACGATGAGAATATCAAGACCCGCAACAATTTCAGGCTTTAAGCTTGATGCATCTGCCAATTGCGGATACAAAATAGCTGGACGTAAGTTCGCGAATAAATTTAATTCACTACGAATTTTTAACAAACCACGCTCTGGACGAATCGAACGCTCAATGTTGTCCCACTTCGGACCACCCACCGCACCGAGTAAAATCGCATCTGCATTTTTGGCTTGTGCTGCAGTCACATCTGGATAAGGTGAACCGTGTGCATCAATGGCAGCCCCACCGAGTAGGCCCTGTTCCCACGTTAAACCTAAATTGAATTGATCATTAACTCGTGTAAGTACCTGCTCTGCGGCTTTTACAATTTCAGGACCAATGCCGTCACCAGCCAAAATCAAAATATGTTTAGACATGAAATATTCCATTGTTGGTGAGTGCTGACTCACACGATTAAAGTTTTTGTTCTACAAACTCGCCCAAGCCATTTAAGACATTGTAAGGTTTGCAAAAACGACGAATTGTTCTTTGGTTTTGCTTTAAATCGACACATAAAGGGTCAGGTGCAGACATATTCAACAAACTTCCCTGATGTCGACTGCGCGCACGGAACATCCTAAAGGTGTAGCGTTCCGCAGGCTTAAAACGATGAATGACATGCAGCGTTTCAGCGCGATCGACCGAAACGGGATAGAAGCGAATCACCAGTTCATGTTGCCCCGCTGGCACTGACAGAAACAAGGCATTCGCTTCATTCAAATCATCTCGTTTTAACCGCACAACCTTCTCTCGAATAGCCTCACGGCTGACACGATGATTGTCCGCATCCACAATTTTGATCTGATTCCATCGTTCAAATTCGCAGTTCACTGTACCAGTACAGTAAAGCTGCGCATTATTTTTACTCGCTGGGGTATCCTGAATCCGCTTTATGCTTGCCGTATTCATGCTTTGGCAGGCAGTTAATGTTCCCACCAACGCCAGTAGAGCGATACGACTGTAACTCGTCACCATTGTTCAAGCCCAACCTTTACCAGTAGCAAAACGTTTAAAATTCTTTTGCTCGATATTAACAAGAGATGGCCCCAAGCACTAGATGCATCGAATTTTCAATTAAGCATGAATTTCAGCAAATACCCACGGACGTGATGCTTTGGTCTTTTCTTCATAGGCTTTGATGTCATCTGCGACCTGTAAAGTTAACCCAATATCATCCAAACCATTTAACAAACAGTGCTTACGAAATGGATCGACTTCAAATGTGAAGGCTTCACCCGATGGTGTACGCACTTCTTGCGCGTCCAAATCAATCGTCAGTTGGTAACCTTCTGTTGCTGCACATTCTTTGAAAAGTTGATCAACAATCTCTTCAGACAAAATCACAGGCAACATGCCATTTTTGAAACTATTATTGAAGAAAATGTCGGCATAGCTGGGCGCAATCACAGTACGGAAACCATATTCTTCTAATGCCCACGGCGCATGTTCGCGGCTTGAGCCACAACCAAAGTTCGCACGAGAAATTAAGATGCTCGCACCTTGGTAACGTGGCTGATTCAATGCAAAATCAGGGTTTTTAGGACGTTTAGAATTGTCTTGTCCCAAAAAACCTTCATCTAAATAACGCAACTCATCAAATAAGTTTTCACCAAAACCCGTGCGTTTAATGGATTTCAAAAATTGTTTTGGAATGATCAAGTCTGTATCGACATTGGCACGGTCTAAAGGTGCAACGATACCCTGTTCAACGGTATATTTTTTCATGTCTATGCTCCCAAGCCCGAATTAAAATGAACGCACATCGACAAAATGACCTGCAATCGCTGCTGCCGCTGCCATCGCTGGGCTCACCAAGTGCGTGCGACCACCATTGCCCTGACGACCTTCGAAGTTACGGTTAGAGGTCGATGCACAGTGCTCACCGGGTTGTAATTTGTCTGCATTCATGGCTAAACACATTGAACAACCTGGCTCACGCCATTCAAAGCCCGCTTCAATCAAAACTTTGTCTAAGCCTTCGGCTTCTGCTTGCGCTTTGACTAAACCAGACCCTGGAACCACCATGGCTTGTTTAATCGTACTTGCCACTTTTTTGCCTTTGGCAACTTCAGCCGCGGCACGAATATCTTCAATTCGAGAGTTGGTACATGAACCAATAAAAACACGGTCTAACTGAATATCTGCCAACGCCTGACCTGCGGTTAAACCCATGTAGCTATAAGCACGCGTCCAATCATTGCGTTGCACTTCATCTTTGGCTTGTTCTAAAGTTGGTACAGCTTGAGTCACTGGAATCACCATTTCAGGCGATGTGCCCCAAGACACTTGTGGCTCAATCTCTTCACCTTGCAATACAACTACAGTGTCAAAATGCGCATCTGCATCCGAATGTAAGGTATTCCAATACTCAACTGCAGCATCCCACTGTGCACCTTGTGGTGCATATGGACGGTCTTTGACATAGGCAATGGTTTTGTCATCGACAGCGACCATACCCACACGTGCGCCGCCTTCAATCGCCATATTACACACCGTCATACGACCTTCGATCGACATATCACGGAAGACTTGACCACCAAATTCGATGGCATGACCTGTCCCGCCTGCAGTACCAATTTTACCAATAATGGCTAAAACCACATCTTTCGGTGTTACGCCCTGACCTAATTTTCCATCAACACGCACTAACATATTTTTCATCTTTTTTTGAACCAAGCATTGGGTCGCCAATACATGCTCCACTTCAGATGTCCCAATCCCGTGCGCCAAACAGCCGAATGCACCATGTGTTGCTGTATGAGAGTCTCCACACACCACCGTCATGCCCGGTAAAGTCAAACCTTGCTCGGGCCCCACCACATGTGCAATGCCTTGACGCACATCATTAATGTCAAACTGCACCACATTAAAGGCTTTACAGTTGTCATCTAAGGTTTGAACTTGGATACGTGAAGTATCATCTTCAATACCTGCAATTCCTTCTGAACGCTCTTTGGTCGATGTGGGAACATTATGATCGGGGGTTGCCACATTCGCACTTAAACGCCATGGTTTACGACCCGCTAGTTGTAAACCTTCAAAGGCTTGCGGGGAAGTCACTTCATGTAATAAATGACGGTCGATATAGAGTAAAGCCGAGCCATCGTCGCGTTGTTTTACTAAGTGGTCATCCCACAATTTGTCATACAATGTTTTTGCTTGTTGGTTTTCGCCTGCCATGTCGATTGACTCCACTGGACTGGGTAATTCTTTCATTAAAATCGATTATAGCGACGATTTCACATAAATCTAATTTATCATTTTTATTAATTTAAAAACTTTTTGGAATTATTTTAAATTCATACCTCTTTGTTTCAATCCCTTTGATTACAAGCCCTCACTGCTGGTTTTAATTCAAGCGCTATACGCCTATTTATCAACCTCTTGTAGACCTCACAGTATATTTCCCAGCTCAGCCATGCAAGGTTTATCCCCTCTAGACCGATGCTTTTGAAGCCCCCTCCGTTTGTCTGAATAGAAAGACAGCGACCTATGTATAGACTAAAGAGTGAAATCTACAGAAGCTTGTTTTCTCAAGTCAAACATTCCAAACAATCGACTGCATCGCCTTGCATTCAAAAAGCCAATCACGAGCAATTAAAATTTCATTTTGACTTTTTTAATGATAATAATTACTATTTACAAATGAAAGGCATTATTGAGAGGGTATTTATCATGGCGAACATTCAGAAATTTGTAGCAAACAATCAGCGTATATTCAAAAAAACCCTAAGCTATTACATCATGCACATAACCGTGGCCATGATTGTGGCTTACTTTGTCACAGGTAACTTATGGATGGCGGTCACTCTCAGCTTATTAGAACCAACCGTGCAAGCCTTCGCATTCTTTTTCCATGAACGTATTTGGGAGAAAAAGAACCGTACCACCGAAGAAAATATTCCCGCTTAAGCCTTTATATCAAGCGCCTTCTCAACTCTCAAAAGATCACATCCAGTGATCTTTTTTTATTTTAGTCCAGACCAAATAACCTACTGTTCATTTTAAAGATCGCAATTCATATAAAATTATTTTATAATTTAATTATACTTTCATAACTAGATTATCCTTATGAATCTTGCAGCCTTCGAAGCTTTTGTAAAAGTCATGGAAACCGGCTCTATTTCTTTAGCCGCAGATCAACTCTTCATTACGCAACCTGCTGTAACCAAACGTATTCATAGTTTAGAAGAATATTTTGGTGTGAAACTGTTTGAATCTGCTGGTCGTGGTGTACAAGCCACGCATGCCGCACATTCATTGCTGCCTAAAGTTAAAAACTGGCTCAATGAACTGGGTGACATTCATCACACCTTGAGTCATGAGCAAGGTATGGTCCAAGGCAAACTCAAAATTGGCACTAGTCACCATATTGGTTTGCATCACTTGCCAAGCCATTTACGTAGCTATGTGCAAAGCTTTCCAAATGTCACCTTAGATGTACACTTTGTCGATTCTGAGCAAGCGCATGAAAAAGTACTGGCAGGTGATTTGGAGCTGGCATTTTTAACCCTACCGCCCAAACTCGATGAACGTTTGCAGTACGTCACCATTTGGGAAGATCCTTTAGTTTTTGTAGCAGCACCGTTTCATCCGTTGGCACAAATGCAAAACCTACAACTCGAAGACCTGATTCAATACCCAAGTTTATTGCCTGCATCACAAACCTATACCAGCCAAATCACCTTGGCAGAGTTTGAAAAACAAGGGCTGAAACCTAAAATCACCATGAGCAATAATCCCCTCGAATCGATTCGTATGTTGGCCTCGATTGGACTGGGTTGGTCAGTGCTTCCAAAAACGATGATTAACCAAGACCTACAGCAGTTGAATGTGAAGTTCGAAATGAACCGTCAACTCGGTATGGTTTGGCATCCAGGCAGAACTCAATCTCGTGCGGTACAAGAACTCATTGCAATGATGAACTAAGCTTTGCCAGCATAAAAAACCATCCACAAGGATGGTTTTTTATTTTGCGCGAGCGAATTAAGAAGCACTAATAGCAAGTGCAACCAGCCCAAGCCACATCACCAGCAAGATCGAACCTGCTATGAGATTTGTACCACCACGCTTTTCTAATTCAGTATGGACGCTTCCACTTCCCAACTGGCGAATCTTAGTAATCTGCTGATCGACATGATGCTTATACAAGGTATTCCCAAACATTCCAAATGCTACGGCCAAGCCAATATTTGCACCAGAACTTTCAATCCCCAAAAGTATTTCAACCATCCCTATGACCACAATTAAACCAATGGCCATAAAGCCATAACTGTACATTTTTCGATAAAATAACCAGACCACACCTAAGAAAAAGGCGGCAATATTAAAGCCTGCATATTGTTTCTTTGGCGTGATTTTTTCAAATTGAGCTTGATAGTAAGACTCATATTTCGCACCGATAAACAGGGCACGATCTTGTTCTAGTTGATTAACTGAAGCGACATGTTCTAAAGACGTAGAGTCAGGAAAAGTTTGATGATCGAGAGACATAAATTTCTACTTTTATCTTATTTTTATCAAGAGAGGCAAAGCTTCGAAGCTCAGCCTCTTTGAGTTCTACTTATTTTTGGATGAGTGAATCTTCATGCAGGGATTCATTCAACTGATCCACAATAATGGCCCATTCACCATCCGATTTAATTTTTTCTGCCAAAAACTGACGTTGCGCTTCAGTCCAATACTCTGCGTCAACAATCGTAGTTTGTGCATTGAGCTGATGCGTTACAATAAACAAGGCAATGGCCTCTTCACTCGCATCTAAACCGAGTTGCTCAAACAGGTGGGTCATTCTTGGTCGTACACTCATATTTTTCTCCACGCTTATGTTCTAATTTTTCATAGTCAAAATAGCTTTAGCCAAGGTTCAACATAGCATATTTGGTTAATTTTCCAAGATCAGCCCACCTCTAGCCCGATATTTTATTATCGCTTTACGCACTTTTCATTTTTTACGTCGATGCATTTCAAATAAAAAAGACTGCCCGAAAGCAGCCTTTTCAAACAACGAAAGACAGATACTTAAATCGACCAGTCTTGGATTTCCCATGCCTGCTCTTTAGCCAATGCTTCTAGGCGATCATCTGGATTGACGGCAATGGCATGGTCAGCATATTCAAGTAAAAAGCGATCATTGATGGAATCTGAATACGCCCAAGACTCGCTGACATCACGCCCTGCAAGCCATTGATCTAAACGCGTCAATTTGCCTTTTTGGTAGCAGGGTGTGTTGATCACTTTGCCCGTGTATTTACCCTCAACCACTTCAGCATTGGTCGCAATAATTTCACTAATCCCAAATTCACGAAAAATCGGTGCGGTAATAAAATCAGAGGTTGCGGTAATACCAACCAAAGCATGTCCAGCATCGCGGTGTTTTTCAATAGCAGCAAAACCTTCGGGACGCATTTGCGGGCGAATCACTTTGTGCATGAACAGTTCATGCAGTTCAGTAAGGTAGGCATTGTCATGTTGAGTTAAAAATTCAAACACAAATTCATTATAGGCAATCGGGTCGAGCTGCCCTGCTTTGTAGTCTTCATAAAATTTATCGTTCATGGCGCGATGGCGAACTGGGTCGACCAAGCCTTCATTCACCAAAAACTCTCCCCAAGAATGATCTGAATCGGTGTTTAACAAGGTGTGATCGAGATCAAATAGCGCCAATTTCATGAAAATACTCGTAAAAACTGAAATTTAAGAAAAAATTTGTAAATCTATCTCCGCTAGTCGATAGAAATTCGTTAAGATCATAGCAATTTTAACATTTTTAAACTTTGCTTTTTTCGAGTTGGATACAGAAATAAAAATCCCCGATCGCAAAGTCATAAATTACACAATATTTAGGTAGCCAAATGATCGATTCGGAAGGTTTCCGACCCAATGTCGGGATCATTTTGGCAAACGAGTTTGGACAAGTTTTATGGGCAAAACGCATTGGACACAATGCTTGGCAATTTCCACAAGGAGGTATCCAATATGGAGAAACCCCTGAACAGGCACTTTATCGTGAGCTGAGAGAAGAAGTTGGCTTACTGCCCGAACACGTCCAAATTGTAGCGCAAACTAAAGGTTGGCTGCGTTATCGTTTGCCGCACCGATACATTCGTACAGATTCCGATCCCGTATGTATTGGACAAAAACAAAAGTGGTTTTTACTCAAACTCACTGCTCCCGCTCAGAACATTCGTTTGAATTTGTCTGATCCGCCTGAGTTTGACCAATGGCAGTGGGTCAGTTATTGGTACCCGCTGGGACAAGTTGTAAATTTTAAACGCGATGTATACCGCAAAGCGATGGTGGAGCTGTGTAATCAGCTCCCTCAAAAAAAGCCTTAAAAAATCTAGACGTCCTACAGATTTTTTAAGGATCTCTTGTTATAAATAAGTTGGACGCACATTATTTTTGGAGTAGACGCGATGTCGAATATGCAACTGGATACCCTTCGACGCATTGTACAAGAAATCAATGCGTCCACCAGTTTGCATGAATCACTCGACATTATGGTCAACCATGTGGCGGAAGCCATGCATGTTGACGTTTGCTCCATCTATTTACTCGACGAACGCAATCAACGTTATTTATTGATGGCATCGAAAGGTTTGAACCCCGATTCGGTCGGCCATGTTTCACTGCATACCAGTGAAGGCTTGGTCGGTCTGGTGGGTCAGCGTGAAGAAATCGTTAACCTTGACAATGCACCGAAACATGAACGTTTTATGTACTTACCTGAAACTGGTGAGGAAATTTATAACTCGTTCCTCGGTGTACCGGTCATGTACCGCCGTAAAGTCATGGGCGTACTTGTGGTGCAAAACAAAGAGTCACAAGACTTTAGTGAAGCCGCAGAATCTTTCCTCGTCACGCTCTGTGCTCAGCTTTCAGGGGTCATTGCGCATGCGCATGCGGTGGGCAATATCGATGTATTTCGTAAACCCAGCAATTTACCAGCCTACAAAACCTTCCAAGGTGTCCCGGGTTCAGGTGGAATTGCATTAGGGCGTGCCGTCATTCTCTATCCCCCTGCGGATTTGGCGGCTGTCCCTGACCGTGAAGCCGATGACATCAGTGAAGAATTAGAGCTGCTGGATCGTGCTCTCACCTCAGTACGTGATGAAATCAAATCGCTTGATGACAAAATGCAAGATGCCCTCATGGCGGAAGAACGCGCACTGTTTAGCGTGTTCTTACGCATGTTGGATGAAAATGCACTGCCAGCGGAAATTAAAGAACAAATTCGTGATGGTAACTGGGCACAAGGTGCGGTGCGTATCGTCATCGATAATCACATCGATCTGTTTGAACAGATGGAAGATGACTATCTCCGTGAACGTGCCGCGGACTTAAAAGATCTCGGGCGACGGATTTTGGCCTATTTGCAAGAAGCCGACTCCAGCCACCGTGAACTTACCGATGAAAGTATTCTGATTGGGGAAGAAATCTCAACCGCAGCCTTGGTTGAACTGCCAGTCGATAAAATTGCAGCCATCGTAACCACCGAAGGCGCCATGAACTCGCATATGGTGATTGTGGCGCGCGCACTCGGTATTCCAACCGTGGTCGGCGTGACTGAACTGCCGATTAATACCCTTGATGATGTGGAAATGATCGTCGATGCGCACCAAGGGCGTGTGTTTATTAATCCACCTCGCCGTTTACGTAGTCGCTATAAAGAAATTCAAAAAGAAGAAGAACAAATAGCCAAAGATTTAAAACAGTATGAAACCAAAGACGCCATCACTCCTGATGGTGTGGCAGTCAAACTGTTCGTCAATACTGGCTTGATGATTGATGTAGTCCGTGGTGTACAACGCGGCGCCAAAGGCGTTGGTCTATATCGCTCTGAAATTCCATTCATGCTGCGTGATCGCTTCCCGGGTGAAGAAGAACAGCGTGCGATTTATCGTCAACAGTTAAGCCACTTTGCCAACAAACCTGTGGTGATGCGTACCCTCGATATCGGTGCCGATAAAGACTTGCCTTATTTTTCAATTGAGGAAGAAAACTCAGCTCTCGGCTGGCGCGGTATTCGCTTTACGCTCGACCACCCTGAAATTTTTTCTTCGCAAATTCGTGCCATGCTCAAAGCCAGTATTGGTCTCAATAATCTACACATTCTACTGCCGATGGTAACCAGTGTCAGCGAAGTAGAAGAAGCGTTGTATTTACTGGAGCGTGACTGGGTTGCGGTACAAGAAGAAGAACAGGTCAAAATCACCAAACCGAAAATCGGGATCATGGTCGAAGTACCTAGTGTCTTATTACAAATTGAAGAGTTTGCAGAGTTGGTTGACTTTTTCTCGGTGGGTTCAAACGACCTAACACAATACTTACTGGCCGTTGACCGTAATAATCCACGGGTTGCCAATGTCTATTCACATTTCCACCCTGCGGTTTTACGTGCACTCACCCGCTTAGTCAAAGAGTGTCATAAGTACAACAAACCAATCAGTATTTGTGGGGAAATGGCGGGCGATCCTTTGTCTGCGATCTTACTGATGGCGATGGGCTTCAATACCCTATCAATGAGCTCAAGTAACATTCTGCGTGTACGCAAAGCCATTTGTCATGTCCCAATGCCAGATGCGGTCGAATTGTTAGAGCGTGCCTTGAAAATGAGTAATCCACTCATTGTGAAAAGTCAGATGGAATATTATTTTAAAACACATGGTTTGGCCGATATGGTCAAATCCGCAACACGTATTGTGACGGCTTAAAGGTCTTTAAACCCAAAGAACGGACATTAAAAAAGGGAGATAATCATCTGAATATCTCCCTTTTTTGTGCTTGTCATAGCCTCGTTTTGCATTTTTCTTTCGGTCTACAAAGACTTGGCTTTGGTTGACTTCATGCATGTGTTTAGCCACGAAGTTGTGAATCACAACTTTCGGCTCAGCTTTCTTCTTTGCCATTTTTTTCACCTTATTGATATGATCATCTCGCTGATGATGCGGTAGAAATTTTACGCCTTTTTGAACGTATTACAAGCCATTTTGGCTGAACCTATATCCACAGCTCATGCACTATTTTTCAATTCAATTACAGGTTAAGGCAATGCTATATTTTGCACTGCCTTTGATCCATATACTTAAAATGTCGCTTAGACATAAAACTGTTCTAACAATAAAATCATCGCAATCAACATCATCAATGCCCCTGACACTCGACTGACCACCCTAGCTGCCTGTGGACGTGTGCCCAAAACTTTTTGCGCACTAAATCCAACCAAGAAATAAACGACCGCACAACTCATAAGGTGAATTCCCGCCAATAAAACAATTTGAGAGGTGGGCGACAAAGCGGCTTGCGGGTCGATAAAGGGCGGCAATAAAGCCAAAAATAACAGCAGGACTTTCGGATTTAAGCCACTTAAATAAACGCCTCGAATGTACCATGACTTTGAAGAAGCAATGGTAACCTGATCACTGCTAATACTCGCAGGACGCATCGATAAACTCAGCCCCATCCACAGCAAATAAACAGCCCCAACACCCGTGAGTACTTGAAGCAATACGGGCTGACTGGTCACCAATGTGCCCACACCCGCAGCAACAATCAGTGCCGCCATCAAATGCCCTGTTAATAAACCGGTTACCGCAGGCAAGACTCTTTTGCCCTGTATCCCCGACGAAATGGCATAGGCCCAATCGATACCTGGTGTCATCACAAACAGGATCGAAACACCCCAAAATGCAATTAAAATATTCAGTGACATCCCTTTACTCTCTCATCCATCACCGTTTTGAGGTTTAATCCAATCAAAACATGATCTGTATCAAATAATTTTGAAAGGATATCCTTTAGGCTCTAAAATGTGCTTTCAAATATTTGTGCAATAACGCCTAAAAAGGGGAGATTCTTCCACATGGATAAAATTGACAAGAAGATTCTTGCTGAACTGCAAGCCGATGGTCGTTTATCTGTTACGGAGTTGGCTCATAAAGTCGGGCTTAGTCTCTCCCCCTGTCACCGCAGAGTCAAAGCCTTAGAAGATGCAGGTATTATCAAAGGCTATCGCGCACAGTTGGATATTTCCCAGCTCGGCTTGAATTTCTCCACCATTGTTTTTGTGACGCTCAAAAATGGCGATAAGGATTCGGTGCAGCGTCTTGAAGAAGCGATTCTTAAGGTTCCTCAAATTGTGAAAGCGCAGCGACTTTTTGGTGACCCCGACTACTTGCTGCATGTCGTGACCTATGACTTGGAAAGTTATCAAAAACTCTATGATGAGCACTTGTCAGCACTCCCCAATGTGCAACGTCTCATCTCCACCATGGTGATGAAAAATATTATTTCTAATCGTAGCGTTTTGTTCTAACAAGACTATGCTCTAGGGTCAGCTAAACATCTGTAATTAACCTGTCTTTTTATGAATGATTTCGCGATTTCAAGCAGATCTGTCCTGCTCGGTGCTAAAAAGTCCTTGTTACTGAGTGATGTTCAGCAAGATCGATAAACCTCTCTTCAATAAAAAGAAAGTGATTAGCACATATTCTAAATTGAAGCGTGAATCATATTATTTCTCACCATTTTTTTGTTTGCTTACACTGATAAAAGCGCTAGATTAAATCTTAATCACATACAAAATAAGAGCATCACCATGCCACTCGAAAAAGACAAAGATGCAACCATTGTGGTCAAAGACACACCTGACCAAGAAAAGTATGAGTTTCTAAAAGAAAAAATTCGTTATAAGCAGGCCTTGCGCGAAAACTCCAAAAAAATTGACCACCAAAAAGTCCGATTAAACATCCAAGCGGATGCACTGCCAAGCAAAACCTTTTTTATTATGAATGCCTTGGCTGCTGTCATAGCAGGCTATGGACTACTGTCCAACTCGGCTGCGGTAGTGATTGGCGCGATGTTGGTTGCCATGATGCTGGGGCCAATTTCAGGTATTGCCTTGGCTTTAATTGATAACCGATGGCTGCTGTTTAAAACCGCGTTGTCCACTTTGTTACTTGGCGTTGCCATGATTTATAGCATTGGGATCATTTTAGGGCTGGTGAACTATGACCTGCCCATGACCAATGAAATTTTATCGCGCACGCAGCCAACCATTTTAGATTTGATGATTGCTTTAGCAGGCGGTGCCGCAGGTGCTTTTGCCTCAGTATCCCCTCGCCTATCTGTGGCCGTGGTGGGTGTCGCCGTTGCGACGGCCTTAGTTCCGCCCTTGGTGGCCAGCGGGATTTTATTTGCACATATGGAATGGAAAAACTCAGCCAATGCATTTTTACTGGCGGTGACCAACATCTTCGCCATTCAGATTAGCTCATCTTTAGTCCTTTGGATTGCAGGCTTTAGACGGGGTTCCACCGAAGAAGTGCAGAGTAGTGTCAAAGAATTTCTCAAACGTAATGCTGTTAGCCTAATGTTCTTGGCGCTTTTAGGGATTTATCTCTCACTCAACTTTTATGCGCTGCTCAATACACGGCTGTACGAAAGCAGTACCGAGGCGACCATTAGCACAGAACTCAACCACGCCAATAATATTATTGATACCATCCAATACGATAAAAAAGAGGGTTTTACTTTAGTCCGTGTCTCTATCCGTGGAGATATTCCGCCTAGCCCAACGCAAATTGCAGCACTCAATCAAAAGCTATTGCCAGACTTGAACGACAACCCAAGCATTGTTCAAGTCCGCTTTATTCCGATTGATATTATTCAGGCTGAAGACAGCCCCAACGTCAAACTCGAACAAGATGAAGCGCAAAAGCTTTCAGTACAATAACGAGCTTTAAGCTGCAAATGCTCTATGCAGTAGTCGTTCTACGTCGGGTTGTTTCATCTCAAGCATCCCGACAACCCGACCATGAAATGGACTATAACGGCTTTGAATAAAGCCATCAGCCACATAGTCTGGTGCATGCCGTTTCAGCAGAACTGCTTGTACCAAAATCACTAAACGGCTGACCAAACTGCGCCCCATAAATTGTAGTTCTTCAGGTGTCTGCTCGAACAACTGAAATAGATTTTGCAGCTCTTGTTTCAACTGTTCATCTTGCATAGCCGTGGTGGCCAAATCTTGAAACAGGATTTCAATCGACTCTACATCACGGCTGATAGCACGCAGCACATCCAAACACATGACATTGCCTGAGCCTTCCCAAATGGTATTGACTGGCGCTTCTTTAAAAATACGTGCCATGATGCCGCTGTCGACATAGCCATTGCCGCCAAAAACCTCCATCATTTCCCCTGTCAGCTCAACCGCACGTTTACATATCCAAAATTTTGATGCTGGGGTCATAATACGTTTCCATGCCACGGACAGTACATCATCAGCATCATAGCAGTGTGCCAAGTGGAAACTGAGTTGCATGGCCGCTTCCGTTTCTAAGGCTAAATCTGCCAGTACGGCGCGCATCAATGGTTGTTCAGCCAAAAGCTTACCAAAGGCTTTACGCTGACGGGTATAGGCAAGACATTGCACCAAAGCCTGACGCAGCATGGCAGTACTGCCCACCGAACAGGTTAAACGGGTATAGTTCGCCATTTCAATAATGGTGGGAATACCACGTCCAGCTTCCCCAATCATGATGCCCCACGCCTCTTTAAACTCGACTTCGGAGCTAGAGTTGCTTCGGTTGCCCACCTTGTCTTTTAAGCGTTGCACATGAATTGGATTCTTGGTGCCATCCTCCAACCAACGCGGCACAAAGAAACACGCCAAACCATCTTGTTCCGTCTTTGCCACCACCAAATGCGCATCACACATCGGTGCAGAAAAAAACCATTTATGCCCTGTGAGTAAATAGGCTTGACCGCGTCCCGACTCGGCGACTGGTACAGCCATGGTTTCATTGGCACGCACATCCGAACCGCCCTGTTTTTCGGTCATGCCCATGCCCAGCCAAATCGATTTTTTTTGACTGATCGGCACATCACGTTCATCGTATTCTGTAGAAAGCAACTTATCACCGATTTTGGCCCACAGTTCAGGTTCGCGTTGAATCAGTGGAATACTGCCCAAAGTCATCGAATTTGGGCACAAGTTTCCACACTCCACCTGCCCTGCCAAATAAAAACGTGCTGCCCACTCAACCCATTTTGTGGACGAATTGGGATGATTAAACGGATGTGCGTGGGTATCGAACTGACGATTTAACCCCATCCATTTATGCCATGCAGGATGAAACTCGATAAAGTCTTTACGGCGTCCGCGGGCATCAAAGGCATGTAAAATAGGCGTGTGTTTATTGGCGAGATCGGCATAATCATAATATTCCGCTGAACCAACGACTTTACCCATCTCCGTGAGTCTTGTCTGATCCTGACTCCCATAACGAGCGAGAATTTCTTGTAAAACGGTATCGGTTTCAAACAAGTTGTAATTTTCCAGTTCATCAAACTGATTGCTAATTTGATGGGTCATCCATGCCGTATTCATGTCACTTTGCTCTTGTTATGCTGTGCTTTTCATTTCAGTATAGAGAAAAATGGAGTCTGCCATGTTCAGCTTTGTGTTATGAAGAATCCTGAGATCCAAGTCCGTCGTAGACCGCGCCAATCCAGAGCAAAACTCACCCAAGAAGCTTTGCAAGAAAGTTTTGTTCGGCTTTTGCATGAGCGCCATGCGCACGAAATTACCATTCGGGAAATTACCGATGTGGCCGGAGTCGGTTTGGGTACCTTTTATGAGTACTTTTCAAAGAAGGAAGATTTGGTTGCATTGACCATTCACCAGCATGTGAAAACTAATGCGGAGCAGCTAAAAAGTTATGCACAAAGCCTGATGGAGTTATCCACAAAATTGAGTTTTGAGGACTATTTACAGCAAATTATTCACTTTCAGCTTGAGCAGATTCAGGCTCGACAGTTTCTCTGGGCACAGACTTTTCTACTGGAACGGCAGGTTTCAAACATTGAAAGCTATCGAAAGAGTTATGAAATGATGGTGCAGATGTGGCGCAGCATCCTTGAGCCTTATATTGAAGATGAAGTGCAACTCAAGCGAATCAGTTTAAATGTACAGCGGGTGTGTTATGGCTTTGTGTCGCAGACTTTATTGGTAGAGCCGGAGTTTGCAGAATGGGTAATGTTGGAAGGAGATATTATTCAAAGTTTAGGAAAGCTTAATTTTGAATAATATCTCCTTGTTTCAGGTAAATTTAGAAATGAAAAGTTATTAACTTAATGTAAGGCTTTCTTAGCTAAAGCTCAGTAGAAAATTCAGTTGCTTTAGCTTGTATATTTATTTGGTTACCATTATGAAATATCAACAGCCCCTAATCAACGTATGAAATATTTAAAATTAATGTCACTGTTTTTTCTATTCTTTGCTTGTGACGCTTCAGCCAGAGTCCAGAGAGAAGATAATTGCGGCATTATTGCTGATATGTCTTTTATCATGATGACTCAACGACAATCAGGACTTTCTAAAGAAGATATTAAGCAAGATATTCTATTTGAACAGCTTACTAGAAACGAGAAAAAGATTGTACGTGATCTAATCGAAAGAATTTATAAGGTACCAATTAAGGATGAGTTTAACAGTTATGAATACTTAGAGAACTTTATGGAAAGCGAAAGGGAGCATTGTAAAAAACTCCTCCAAATGAAAATCTAAAGTCAAAAAATATTTTATTACTAATGCCACCTTCGGGTGGTTTTTATTGCCCATAATTTGAGGTTTCTATGTCTGGGAAAAATTTAACGTTTAAGTTGGTGATGGATAAAGACATCAAGGATTATGTCTCGAATACCAAACAAGCCCAAGAAGTGATGCTAGGCATATTCGAGCACATCAACATGCTACAGGACTCAAGGATCAAGCTATTTAAAGAAGCATCGATGGAAACAGTACTAAAATCCATTTAGCCCTAGATTCAAATGGGAACCCAATTCAATTTCTTATTCATGATGGCACAACTCATGATGTGAAAGTTGCTCCTGCATTGGTTGATAAAATAGATTTAACAGATACTGATGTTCTTAGCGCTGATAAGGGATATGACTCGAAAGCTTTGAGAGAGCAGATAGAAAGAACATCCACAAAAGCAAATATTCTAAAGAAATCCAACACACTTTCTAACAATCATTATATGGATTGGCACTTATATAAAATCAGGCACTTAGTTGAGAACACATTTGCAAGAATCAAGCAATTTAGAGGAATTGCAACACGCTATGACAAGCTAAAGCAGAACTACGAAAATTCAGTTGCTTTAGCTTGTATATTTATTTGGTTACCATTATGAAATATCAACAGACCCTAAATTAGATCGACTATTTATACATACATACAAGGAATTTATATTTTATATAAATTATCTTTACTGCATAAAAGACCGCCCTTTCGAGCGGTTTTTTTATTCCAGTGAAAACTACTTCACATCAAAACGGTCTGCATTCATTACTTTCACCCAAGCGGCAACAAAGTCTTTTACAAACTTTTCTTTGTTGTCATCTTGCGCATAAACTTCTGCATATGAACGTAAAATCGAGTTTGAACCAAACACTAAATCTACACGTGTCGCCGTCCATTTGGTTGCCCCTGTCGCACGGTCTACAATTTCATAACGGTTTTTACCCACGGGTTTCCAGTTATACTTCATATCCGTTAAGTTCACAAAGAAGTCATTGCTGAGTACACCCACACGAGCCGTCAACATGCCTTCTGGTGTACCTGCATAGTTTGTGCCGAGTACACGCATACCACCAACCAACACCGTCATTTCAGGCGCAGTTAAACCGAGTAATTGTGCACGGTCTAACAACATTTCTTCAGGCTGTACGCTGTAATCTTCTTTGACCCAATTACGGAAACCATCATGTTTCGGGAGTAAATCTTCAAAAGAATACACATCTGTTTGCTCTTGAGTCGCATCGCCTCGCCCTGCAAGGAACGGAACTTTGATATTCACACCCGCAGCATGCGCCGCTTTTTCAACAGCTGCCGTACCGCCCAATACAATCAAGTCTGCAATGCTGACTTTTTTCGCCAGACTCGCCTGAATTTCTTCAAGCTTCGCCAAAACTTTGGCTAAACGCTCAGGCTCATTGCCCACCCAGTCTTTTTGTGGTGCAAGACGGATACGTGCCCCATTGGCACCACCACGGTAGTCGGAACCACGGAAAGTCCGCGCACTATCCCAAGCAGTATTAATCAATTCAACCGAAGTTAAACCGCTATTCAGCAACTTCGCTTTTAACTCTTCAATTTCAGCTTCAGACAAAACATAATCGACCGATGGAATTGGGTCTTGCCAAATTAGATCATCATTCGGCACATCTGCGCCTAAGTAGCGGGATTTTGGTCCCATGTCACGGTGAGTGAGCTTGTACCAAGCACGCGCAAACACTTCAGACAAGTAAGCTGGATCTGCATAAAAATGCTCTGAAATTTTACGGTATTCAGGGTCCATTTTGAGTGCCATATCGGCATCAGTCATCATTGGGTTACGGCGAACGTTGGGGTTATGCGCATCAACAGGTTTATCTTCCTCTTTGATGTTAATCGGTTCCCATTGTTTCGCACCCGCAGGACTGGTGGTTTTTTCCCATTCATAAGTGAACAGCAGATAGAAAAACTCGTTATCCCATTTGGTCGGGTGTGTGGTCCAGGCCCCTTCTAAACCACTGACCATGGTGTTCGCACCATTGCCTGTACCTTCAGAGTTATGCCAACCGAGACCTTGAAACTCCACGTCTGCGCCTTCGACATCTGCCCCTAAGTTTTCAGCTTTACCATTCCCGTGCGCTTTACCTACGGTGTGACCACCCGCAGTGAGTGCTACGGTTTCTTCATCATCCATGCCCATACGGTCAAAAGTGACACGCATGTCTTGTGCAGTACGAAGTGGATCTTGGACGCCATCAACCCCTTCTGGATTGACGTAGATTAAACCCATTTGTACCGCTGCTAATGGATTTTCAAGCGATTTACGGTCTTGGTCATTGGCATAGCGGTTTGCCGTTGGTGCTAACCATTGACGCTCTTCGCCCCAATAAATGTCTTTTTCGGGTGCCCAAATATCTAGACGACCACCACCGAAACCAAAGGTTTTCAGACCTGCTTCTTCATAAGCTACGGTCCCTGCAAGAACGATTAAATCGCCCCATGAAATTTTGTTGCCATATTTACGTTTGATTGGCCAAAGCAGGCGACGGCCTTTATCGGTATTGACGTTATCAGGCCAACTGTTGAGGGGTGCAAAACGTTGGTTCCCTGTGTTAGCGCCGCCACGTCCATCTTGTTTACGGTAAGAACCCGCCAAGTGCCATGCGGTACGCACAAACATCCCAATGTAACTGCCATAGTCAGATGGCCACCATTCTTGGCTGCTGTTGATGAGTTCACGGAGATCTTGTTTCACCGCTTCTAAATCCAATGATTTGAATGCGGCTGCATAGTCAAAATCAGGATCCATCGGGTTGGTTTTTTTATCGTGTTGCGACAGGATGTCGAGATTGAGCGCATTGGGCCACCAATCAGAATTATTGGTGCTGGCTAAACTCGTTTGTCCACCATCTTTCTGGTGAAATGGACAACCTGATGCTTGCATATTCTGTGTCATGTCGAGCTCCAAATTTGATCATCAAATTATGATTATCATGAACCGTTTAAAGTAATTATTACTGTTCTAACATAGCCCCTTTTGATGACAATCAAAAGCGAGTTTTACGAATAAAAATAATCGGATTCTTCCATGTAAATATTTAAGAAAAAAAAGAATTTTAATTTTTCAACAAGATAAGACCCGAGGAAAACACAGCAAAAAGAAAGCATTTTTATACGAGTTTGATGGACATTTTCAATTGAGTTTATCGATCAAAACTCAGACAAACCTTACCAGCAATGTGCGCGGCTCAGATTGAGCAAAAATTAAATAGAAAAAGAGGCATACTTTCGGTTTTTAGATTTTTTTGAAAGATATTTTGGTGATGTCCTTATGGTCTCGGTGATGACTGTTTTGCCAGCCATCACCTGATCTTATACTTAAAGCGTTCATTACACGCTTAAACGTCGACCTTCTCTTAAGCAGACAAATGGATTCATCAGCTTCGAGCTATTTTTCATGGCCACTTTTAAGTCAATTTCAGGTTGTTCACGACTTTCATCGGTCAGCTGAAAGGTGCGATAGTGAATGGCCATCGAGCATTTGGCATGCAGGTCTTTATGCGCCTGAAAGGCATCTTGCGGATTCATATGCATATAGCGCATCAGCTCACGCGGTTCATACGCCCCGATGGGCAGTAACGCAATTCGCGGTGCGCCAAAACGTTGATGCAGCTCTTTAAAATGCGGTGAATACCCCGTATCCCCAGCAAAATAAGCATAGTCAGCGCCACAGTGAATACTAAACCCGCCCCATAACGCACGATTTTGATCGCGCAGCCCACGGCCAGAACCATGCTGTGCTGGGGTATAGACCAGTTTTAAATCATGCAGACGCGCCGACTGCCACCAATCCATTTCCAATACTTGTAAGTGCTTGGGTAAATACCAGCCATTGCCCAAACCCGTATAAATAGGCATGGCGAAACGTTCATACAACCAGTTCAGACTGGCAATATCCATATGGTCATAGTGGTTATGGCTCAAAAGCACCGCATGGATGGTCGGTAAATCTTCCAAGGCAATGCCAGCAGGCATAACACGGCGTGGACCTCGCCCTTGCTTCGGACTGACATGTTCCGCCCACACAGGATCGGTCAATAAGTTATAGGGCCCAATTTGGAGTAATACCGTGGCATGACCCACAAACCAAACCTGCCAATCATTTAAATCGGCATGAGGCCGATCTTGCGGCAAGCTTTTTTTATCGGCATGAAAGTGTGCATACTCTTGTGCCAAATCCACATTCCATGTCGAGGATTTACGCTTAATCAACCATTTCAGCAAGTCGCCTCGACTACGGCCCTCAGGTCTACGAACCGAATTGACAAAGCGAGTCCCGTTATAATGGTCAGAGTGTAGAAACTGAAATTCGGGCTGCCGCCACGTATGGGACATGGTATTTTCAGTCGGAATTTGATAATGGAGTTCAGTTGATTTTGGCTTCATTTAACGTCGTTATCTTTATTACAATACACCAGTAGCAGGACCAGTTTTGAAAACTGACCTCTACCTTAACCTATTCCAAGCGTCCTTGCATTCGCTCAAACCACACTTTTTTTGATTGCGGCTTCACAAAGAGTGCCACAATCTCAGGATGTTTTTGTTTAATTTTTACTTCAATTCGATTAACACACGCTTCTATCTCATCGGTAGTGAGGTGATCTTCAAATTCTACACTCAACGAGGCCAAAACCTGCTTGGCACCCATTTGCTCGGTCAGTAAGCCGTTGGCCGACAGTACGCCTTCATCGTCTTGGGCAATTTTTAAGATATTTTGACGTACATGCAGGTCTGCGGTCTCACCGAGCAGCAAACCTTTGGTTTCTCGTGCCAAAAGAAAAGCGGACACCGCCAAAACCAGCCCAATCAGAATGGATGCCACCCCATCCAGTGCAGGCATATTTAAACGATGTGCCAAATAAATACCCAGAAAGGCAATCAACAGACCAATTAATGCAGCAGAGTCTTCAAACAAAACCGTAAACGTGGTGGGGTCTTTACTGCGACGAAAGGCCTCAAAATAACCTTGCTGACCTTTGGCCTTACGAAACACTTTCAGAGCAACACACCATGAAATACCTTCACTTACAAATGCAAAGCCAAGTACAACATAATTGATGGTCGGGTTTAAATTGGGTTCAGGGTGCAAAATGTGCATGATCCCATTGTACATAGACACCAATGCCCCTAAGGCAAAGACCATAATAGATACAATGAAGGCCCAAAAATATAGCTCTCTCCCGTAGCCAAAAGGATGATTAAAATTGGCGGGTTTATTTGACTTCTTCAATCCATATAACAGTAAAATTTCGTTTAAGGTATCCACAACAGAGTGAATGGCTTCGCTCAACATGGCAGAGCTGTTGGTCAAATAAGCCGCAATAAATTTTACCAGCGCAATGGCTAAATTCCCCAACAGCGCGGCATAGACCACCAGTTTATTTGAATCTGCCATATCGATTTTTAGCCCATATGTTCAATTAAATTATATTTATGTTTTTATCATATCCAATTTCAGCAAAACGCAATTGTATTTTTATGTAGTTCACCTCCCCATGATTTTCAGGTGATTGGTATGAACTATTTTCAATATTTAATTAATACCTTTTAGCAATTATTAAAAAAGTTATTTCGTATAGAAAAGTCTTAAGACTCAACCCAAGATCATTTATTTTCTAAATAATTGAATCATCTTCACGGCATCATTGTTTATCGATTATACTTTACGGCAGTCATGGTAAGACATTTTTTGGATTAGTCAGTGGGTTATTTATATGGAACTTAGACACCTTCGCTATTTCATTACTGTTGCTGAAGAACTGAACTTTAGTAAAGCAGCACTGAAACTTTATACCGCTCAACCCTCATTAAGTCAGCAAATCAAAGACCTTGAAGAAGATGTCGGCGTACAGTTACTGTATCGAACCAAGCGAAAAGTTGAACTCACAGAAGAAGGTGCTGTTTTCCTTGAACAAGCTCGTCTCACACTAGCTCAGGCAGACAAAGCGGTGGCTATGGCACGTCAAGTGTCACAGGCCAAACAGCAGATGCTCCGCATTGGTTTTGTCCCTGTGGCGGAAATGAAAATCTTTCCTTATGTACTGCCCAATTTACGAGTACAAAACCCAGAGTTAAAAATTGAGTTATTCAGTATGAACAATACTGAACAACTGCGTTTGCTGAAAAAAGGGGAGCTGGACATTAGCTTTACGCGAAATAATGTCCATAGTGATGAAATTGAAAGCCAGTTTGTACTGCGTGAACCACTCATTTTCCTGTTGCCAAAAGACCATCCTTTAGCCCAATACGAGCGAATTCCGGTTAAAGCATTAGATGGCATTGATTTTATTATTCCCGCAGCCGAGCAGTCAGAGACTTTACACCAGACCATTTTAGAATTTGCCAAAGCTCATAATGTCGAATTCAACATTGTGCAAAAAGCGGACAATATTCTATTCAATATCAATGCGATTGGCTTGGGGCTCGGCTGTACAATTTTACCTGGTTATGTTGCGCCACTTAGCATGAACAACACGGTAATTCGTCCACTTGAGGTTGAGCTGCCGTATTTGGATCTGTATGTGAACTATCGTAAAAATAACAGCTCACTGGCAGTGACTAAATTTATAGAATTACTGACTCGGGTATTTTATTTGGATATTAACCGCGAATAACTCCGCAGTGAGTCCTGATTATTCATCTCATTCGGCGCGCCACTATTTTCTGAATAAATAGTTACGCGCCTTTCTCATAGAACTATACGCTGTAAGACAAGCATATTTGCACCCTTATGTTTTTAAGCGATGTCGATGACATCTCGCTTTTTCATTTTGCATTCTTTTTAAGCTAGGATAGGCTAAGAAAAACAGGCTTTTGTCAAGTTCCCTACAGCTGAAGTCCGAACACAGACTGGTACTGAAGTAGATCTTGTGACTTTAGCTGCACGAAAAAAATAAAACGAAGAAGGAGAAAATTATGCCGATGCCCACTTTGCAGCGCTTAAAAACAGCAATGAAATTTCGCCCCTTCTTTTTCATTAGTTTTTTGCTAACTGCTGTTTTTTATACGCTGCTGAATACATTTACCGACTGGTCTTGGTCGACCAATTTATTGATCAGTTGGAATATTGCCGTCTCAAGTTATTTAGTCAAAACCATGGCCACCCTGTGGTCTGTTGACCATCGGCACATTCTGCAACATGCACAGCAGCAAGATGCCAGTAAATGGATCATTCTACTGTTGGTCATCCTGACTTTGCTCATGTGCTTAATTGCGATTGTATTAGAATTGACTCATCTTCCGAATGACCCAACCATCAAATATGGGCACTTGGCGCTGTCCTTACTCACCATTATTAGCGCATGGTTCTTTATGCATACAGTATTTGCCATTCATTATGCGCATGATTATTATCTGGCTCTCGCAGACCAACAAGATGCAGGCTTAGACTTTCCCAAAACGGCTCAACCAACCTATCCCGACTTTTTATATTTTAGTTATGTGATTGGCACTTCTGCGCAAACCGCGGATGTTTCCATTACTTCGCGCTCAATGCGTATTCTGAATATTCTGCATATTATTTTAGCTTATGGTTTTAACACCTCAATTCTCGCCATTAGTATCAATGTCGCAGCAGGTTTTATCACGCTCTAAGTACCCTGTTTTTCATTTTTTTGTCATCCGCTCAAATGACAACCATCCAATATAAAGGCGATGATTGAAGTCCTTTCAACGACAACATCACACAAAAAAAGCCCCATCAAAGAGCTTTTTCAAATCACAAATCCAAAAGTTAAATGAAACGTTCATTCGCCTTAAAACATACTAAAGACAAAAGCTTTGAAGATGATCGCCCAAAACAGGCAGACTCACTCTGACCATCTTCCACAGGCTGTATATTTAGACGACTCAAGTTAAATCACTTGTTTAAGGTCAACATATTGCAATAAATACTGCTGCAAGCTCGGCACATCATCCGCGATGGCCAAAGGTTGATATTGTCTGAGCGTTTCAGGTGTATGCACCCCATAACTCACCCCGATTCTCGGCATGGCAATAGTACGTGCCATTTCTAGGTCATAACTGGTATCACCGACCATAATCGCGCGTTCAGCAGATACACCCGTTTCAGCTAAAATTTCTTCCAACATCAAAGGATGCGGTTTAGATTTGGTCTCACTGGCTGCACGTGTTGTCACAAATAGTGCTTGGCTCTGTGTTTGCGCTAATACTCGATCTAAGCCTTTACGACTTTTACCTGTCGCCACCGCCAACTGTAAACCCGCTTCACGTAAGCCATTCAACATATCGGCCACGCCGTCGAACCAGACATCACCTTTCGAGTTCGCCACATAATGTTCTGCATAGCATTGCAGAATCTCTGTATGTAGCTCAGGCACTTGAGGAAATAATCGCTGCGCGACCTCTGGCAAACCTAAACCAATAATACTTTTTGCTGCATCAGCAGTTAAAGGCTGTGCAAATTGCTGCGCGGCAAACAATAAACTCGCCACAATCTGCCCCACTGAATCAAATAATGTCCCATCCCAATCAAAGATAATCAGTTCTACAGGTTTATTCATGCTGGGATTCCAATATTTACTTTTATAAAGACAATTTTACACGATGCATTTGCTACACAATGGCGACAAGGATGGGGCCGTTGAGCTGACTTTCACTTCGCTTTAGAGCAGTGCTTAAAGCGCGTTCAGGATGTTCCATCAGCTCAACAAAAGATTTTTGTTACTTTGCATCTTTAAAAATAAAGATGACCAATACAGCATCATTTTAAATTAATCACAACCAACAAAAGTCATGGCTTTATCACTTCTCCCAAAATGAAAGGGAAAAGACTTAGTCCTTCTTTTGTGCTCTTAACTGCGCCACAATACTCTGCATATCTTCAGGTAACGGCGCTTCAATCGGCGCATAACCAGGAATGTCTAAACGCATTGCATGCAGACATAAACGACGCGGTTTCGGTCCTTTATATTCTGTTTCATGACCATATTTATCATCACCGACCAATGGATGACCAATGCTTAAACCATGCACACGAATTTGATGGGTCCGCCCTGAAAGCGGCGATGCATAAACTAAGGTTGCATGCATAAAACGCTCAGCCACATTCCACTGCGTTTTAGACTCTTTACCTTCACTCGACACACGCACACGACGCTCACCATTGGCCAGTTCATAACGGTGCAAAGGCGCATCAATTAACTGCTTGTCTAAACTCACCACACCTTTGACTACAGCGGCGTAAGTTTTCTTAATTTTGTGTTCACGTAGCATGTCTTGTAAGCTTTTTAACACACTACGCTTTTTAGAAATCATCACCAAACCTGAGGTATCACGGTCAATACGATGAATCAGTTCTAAATATTTCTTACCTGTTGCCGCACGTAAGCCTTCAATCAGACCATAAGCCACACCACTGCCGCCATGTACAGCAATACCAGAGGGCTTATTGACGACCATCAAGCCCTCATCTTCATACACCACACGGCTGAGTAAACTCTGTGCTACTTTGTCAGAAACAGGCGCCGCATTTTCATCTTTTTGTTCATAGCGAATTGGTGCCACACGAATCTGGTCACCAATAGACAGCTTAGTTTCTGCTTTTATACGCTTTTTATTCACGCGAACCTGACCTTCACGAATCAGGCGATAAATACGACTTTTAGGCACACCTTTTAAACGGCTAAATAAAAAGTTATCAATCCGTTGCCCTGCTTGATGCTCGTCCACTTCAAACCACGTCACGTTTTGCCATTGTTGGGTAGAATTCATACAGTTACTGCGACCTAAAAAATACGGAATTTGAATAAAAAATGACCATTTAGGCTATGCTTTACACAAGAAAGACTAGCTTAGCCCATAGGCAGATGGTACAAGGTTTGATATAGTCAGCGCACGGATACCACCATAAGTGAGTCAAAAGCTTAATCATTTCAATTTTAAATTGAATAGTTAAGAAAATAACTCAACTCAGCTTGGAACGGTCCCAAAAGAATTATGCCGACGCCGAAGGCTTATTATATCGGCAAAACAGCAAACTGTTAGGTTTAATTGTGCATCTGCACATAAATCAGTTTGCCCCAAAAAAATATGTGACCAACGAAGGTTGGTTTTTAAACGTAAACTGATATACATCAGATTAGTCGCTCCCTGATGTCGTATTCAGGCCACAGCGTTGATGCATATGGATCTGTTCAATTGTAAAGGTACGATGATAATTCCGTATCAAGACACCCTATCCAAAAAGAAGGGTTGCTCTTCGAGCAAATGTGACAGTGAAAGTTACTTACATCCAATGCACCGCTTGTCCGCCAGTGAAACGCGCAGGAGACTTTAATCGTTTAAAGATTGAAGCCGTATTGCCATCATCAATATGTGAATCAAAACCGAAGCCGATCAAAAAGGCAGGTAATAAAACTCAGACCACAATCGGTTTATTTGAGATCTGAGCAAAATTGGTCCGTGATGTTTGATGTTCGCTACGTGTTTAGCGATAGTTTGCTGTGTATCACTATTAGGTGTTACACCCATGAAACGTATGTTGATTAATGCAACACATGCAGAAGAGATTCGCGTTGCACTTGTCACTGGGCAGCGTCTTTACGATTTTGACTTAGAGAATCGTACCCGTGAACAAAAAAAATCCAATATCTATAAAGGTCACGTGACTCGCGTTGAGCCTTCTTTAGAAGCCGTCTTTGTTGAATATGGTGCGGGACGTCAAGGCTTCTTGTCTATGCGCGAAATCGCAAATTCATATTACCAAGCAGACCCACGCCAAACTTCAAACATTCGCGAATTGATCACTGAAGGCACAGAGCTTTTGGTTCAAGTTGAAAAAGAAGAACGTGGCAACAAAGGCGCTGCCCTTTCCACCTTTATTTCGCTAGCTGGTCGCTATTTGGTGTTGATGCCAAACAACCCGAAAGGTGGTGGTATTAGCCGTCAAATTTCAGGTTCAGTACGTGAAGAATTGAAAGAAATGTTGGCGTCGTTAAATGTACCTCGTGGCATGAGCGTAATTGTACGTACTGCGGGTATTGGCCGTTCTCAAGAAGAGTTACAACTTGACCTACAGCACTTACTTGATCTTTGGGCGCAAATCCAAAACACAGCAAGTTCTGGTCCATCGCCAATGTTGGTGCATCAAGAAGCAGGCGTGGTGACGCGTGCGATTCGTGATTATTTACGTGATGATGTTGCTGAAATCTTAATTGATTCAGAGCAAGCCTATAACGAAGCCTATAACTTCGTAAAAGCAGTCATGCCTCGTCAAATCGACAAGTTAAAAACCTATACGCTAAATGAGCCGTTATTTGCTCATTTTGGTATTGAAAGCCAAATTCAAACAGCTTATGAACGTGAAGTTAAACTTCCTTCAGGCGGTTCAATCGTTATTGACCAAACCGAAGCATTAGTGTCAATCGACATTAACTCTGCAAAATCAACCCGTGGTAGTGACGTTGAAGATACAGCGCTCAATACTAACCTTGAAGCAGCGGAAGAAATTGCACGTCAACTGCGTTTACGTGACATTGGTGGTTTGGTCGTGATCGACTTTATCGATATGACCAAAGACCGCAACCAACGTATGGTTGAGGCCAAACTTCGCGAAGCAACACAAAGCGACCGTGCCCGTATCCAATTCGGTCAATTGTCTCGTTTTGGTTTGATGGAAATGAGCCGTCAACGTCTACGCCCTTCGCTTGAAGAAGCAACAGGTTATGTCTGCCCGCGCTGTCATGGCACAGGTATGGTGCGTGACTTGCGTTCATTATCACTTTCAATCATGCGTAAAGTAGAAGAAATTGCGCTGCGTGAACGTCATGGTGAAGTTCAAGTACAGGTTCCAGTTGAAATTGCAGCATTCTTATTGAATGAAAAGCGTCACACTTTGGTTTACCTCGAACAAACCTCAGGTGTTCGTGTGACTGTGCTTCCGCACCCACACTTAGAAACACCGCATTACGAAATTTCGTATAACCCTGAAGGCTTTGCACCAACCAGCTATGAACGCACAGAAGCAACACGTTCAAGCGAAAAAGAGTTGGGTTACGAGTCATCAGAATGGCATTTAGATGGTGCAGATCATGTGCATCAACATGCTGCTCCTGTGCCTGCACAACAAGAAAAAGGCAACAAAAAACCACGTAACAACGCGCCACAACAACAAGTTGCGCAACAAGCCTCTGTTCAAGCTGCACCATCAAGTAGCCCATGTGCATGGCTAGAGAACTTGTTTGTACAAAAACAAGCTGCGACTGTCGATCAATCACGTTCTGCAAATAATGCTGCTGCTGCCATTGAGCAAATGGTAAATGGCGGTGCTGTGAGCCGTGGTCAGTTTGGTCAAGTTGGCACGCCTGCTGCGGCACCTATCGCGCCAAGCAACAATGTCTACATGAGCTCTGCACCTGTTCATGCAAAATCTGAACACCGTGAAGATAAGCATGTAGAGAAAGAAGAACGTGGCACACGCCATAACAAAAAGCGCCCTAATAAGCACAAAGAGTCTCGTGAGCAAAATACGCAACATGACAACCAAGTTCATGAAGAAATTGTGCAGGTCTCTCGTCAAGACCAACAGCGCCAAGATCGTTATGAACAACGTCCTGAACGCAATGAACCACAACGCCAAGACCGTCATGAACAACGTTCTGAGCGCAGTGAACAACAACGTCAAGACCGTCCAGAACGCAGTGAACAGCAACGTCAGGAACCGCGTGAAAACAAGCGTTCATCACGTCGCCAACACGGTGAGCAACAGCAAAACACTGATGTTCAAAACGAACAGCAAAATGCAATGCCACGTCGTGACCGTCGCAACCAACCTCGTCCAGAACGCCCAAATCGCCACCGCGACCCAAGTGTACTGAATGAGCAAGCGACTGAAGCTGCGCCAGCTGTGGTTCAAGAACCTCAAGTTAAAGTTGAGTTGATTGAAGCACCGCGTCAAGAAATGATCACGACAGCCCATGTGGTCAATGTCGATCAAGCACAAAGTGAAATCGTGGCATTAACTCCGCCTGCACACACTGCAACCGAAACCAAGCCTCAGCAAGCGGCTGTTGCGAAAGCAGAAGTTGAAGTAAAAGCTGAGAAAGTGGTACAGGAGAAAGCAACTGAAGTTGTAGCAGCACCTGCTGAACAAGAAGCAGAGCAAAAACCACGTGAAAGCGTAAAACGTGCCAGCAATGACCCACGCCAACGCCGTCGCCAACAACGCGCTTCACACACACAGCAAACTGAAACACCTAAACTCACACCTTCACAGGTGCCAACTTTAGGTCAGTACACCATCAGCAGCTTGATTCGCCATGTCTATGGTGAAGACTGTTCAGTGCTGATTGAGCAGTTTGGTTTAATTCCAACCTTCAACCGTGCCCTTCAGAAATTTACTGAAGAGTATGCAGCAACGTTAAGCAAAAATGTGACAACGCCTGCTGTTGAAGCAGAGAAAAAACCGGTCACCCGTGATGTTGAAATCACAAAAGCGCAGCCTGAAGCAGAGCCAGTTCCAGTATTGGACCTGACACCGCCTGCACCTGTGTCTGAGCAACGTGTTGCAAATGACCCGCGTGAACGTCGTCGCCTAGCTAAACTTGCTGCTGAACAAGCTAAACAAGCACGCGAAACAGCACCTGTTGATGAGTCGTCAGCGCCTGAAACAGCGGTTGTTGCAGAAACTCCTGCTGCTGAAGAAGCTGCACCCGTTGTAACTCCACAGGAAAGCGAACCTGCTCTTGCAACAGAAAGTGAAACGCCCGTTGCCGTTGAAAGCAGCGAAGTGAAAAGCTCGGCTGATGTAGCTGCGGTTGAAGAAGTGGAAGTTGTTGTTGCTCCAGTTCAAGCCAAAGCGCCTAGAGCGTCAAAGCAAGCTGAAAAAGCAGAGGTGACTGAAACTGTAGCGGAAACAGCTGCGGATGAATCGGATAAAGCAGACTCGGACAAGCCAGTTCGCCCACGTCGTCCACGTGGTCGTCCACCGAAAAAAGCGAGCCCGACTGAGTCGTAATTCACCCTAGAGTTGTAAATTTTAAAAACCTAGTCATGTCAGTGGCTAGGTTTTTTTGTTATTTTCGTCAGATTAGGTTGATTGCACTAGACCGAAACGATTAAAAGAACAAGTGTAGAAACTGAGCACTATTCAAACGCATTGGATTGCATAAAATAATTAGGATTCATATGAGCCAACACCCATCACATGACCTCATTGGTATTACTGACGTTGCAGCAAAACTTCCTCAATTCATCAGTAAAGTTCCCAACTTACTCAGTGGATTAAAGCAAGCATATTTACGTACCCCAAACACTCCAGCAGGCCTCGGAATTGCTTTTGAAAAAGCAGTGAAGCGCAACCCTCACGGTATGGCCTTGCTTTTTGAAGAGCAAAAATTTAGCTACCAAGCCCTCAATGAATGGGCAAACCAAATCGGGCATTATTTTTTATCCATCGGGGCAAAAAAGGGTGATGTCATCACAGTGATGATTGAAAACCGTCCTGAATTGGTTGCAACCGTGATTGCACTTGCCAAAATTGGCGTTACTGCAGCTTTAGTCAATACCTCTCAAGTCGGTAAAGTGCTGGCGCATAGTATTAATCTGGTCAAACCCATCGCAGTCATCGTGGGTGAAGAATGTCGTACCGCAGTTGATGAAATCCGTCATGATTTAAATCTCTCTACGGATCGTTTCTATTGGTTTGCCGACCAAGAAACCCAAAAAGATGCAGGCCTTGCACCACAAGGTTTCAGTAACCTTGCTGAAAAAATTGATGCCTTTGCCAAATTCAATACCCCAACCACACACAGTGTGCTGGGTAAAGATGGCTTGTTTTATATTTATACCTCAGGCACAACCGGTTTACCTAAAGCCGTTATTTTCACACATAGCCGCTGGACGTTGGCTTATGGAACCTACGGGCACGTACTCAACCTCGGCAAAGACGATGTGATGTATGTCACCCTGCCGCTGTACCATGCAACGGGCATTGTGGTGTGTTGGTGTGGCGTGATTGCGGGTGCGGGCACCTTGGCTTTGCGCCGTAAATACTCCACCTCTGCTTTTTGGAAAGATGTGCAAAAGTTTGATGCCTCAGCTATTGGCTATGTCGGTGAATTATGTCGCTACCTCATGGATGCATCACCTTCAGATTTAGAAAAAGGCCACCGTGTCACCAAAATGATCGGCAATGGCATGCGTCCGAATATTTGGGACAAATTCAAACAGCGGTTTGGTATTGAAGAAATTTTAGAGCTTTATGCATCAAGTGAAGGCAATGTCGGCTTTAGCAATGTATTTAACTTTGACAACACTGTCGGTTTTTCACCCACGCCTTATGCCATTATCCAGTTTGATAAAGAAAAAAATGCGCCTGTTTATGATGCCAAAGGTGGCTGTATCAAGGTCAAAAAAGGCGAAGTTGGTTTATTGATTGGTAAAATTACCCGCCGCTCTCCATTTGATGGCTATACCGATCCTGAAAAAAATAAATCGGTGATTCTTAAAGATGTCTTTAAGTCCGGCGATGCTTATTTCAACACAGGGGACTTAGTCCGCGACATTGGTTTCCGTCATGCCCAATTCGTCGACCGCTTAGGCGATACCTTCCGCTGGAAAGGCGAAAATGTGTCCACGACTGAAGTTGAAAACATGGTTAGTGAATATGACAAAATCACCGAAGCTGTAGTGTATGGTGTTGAAATTCCAAACACCAATGGTCGTGCGGGAATGGCTGCGATTACACTGGCAGATGGCGCTGAACTGAATGAGCAGGATTTAGCTCAAATGCTCGTGAGCTTTAAAAAATGTCTGCCTGTCTATGCTGTACCCGTTTTCTTACGCGTACAAAAGCAAGTTGAAACTACGGGAACGTTTAAATACCAAAAGAACAAGCTCAAAGAACAAGCCTTTGACCCGAAAAAAACGGATGAACGCCTGCTGGTTCTGTTACCCAACAGCAGTGCCTATGCAGATTTAACGCAACAAGTCTTTGATAACATTCAAGCCTATCAATATCGCTTCTAAACTCGAATTGCTTGTTTTTTAGCTACCTAATCGCAAATTTGTTGTATTTATAATCAAACATCAACAAGTTTGCGATTTTTTACTTGCGCTCGATGCATATCTTGCTACAATACGCTCCATCAAATGATATGGGTCGTTAGCTCAGCTGGTAGAGCAGCGGACTTTTAATCCGTTGGTCCCGCGTTCGAATCGCGGACGACCCACCATTTATTTAAATCCTCTTTAATTGCATTGATATGACATTTATTTAGCGACACGCTATTTAAGTCATAAAATTCGCACGCTGTTCATTTCTTCACTATTTTTATTCTTCAGTCTTATTCTGTTGCTTTGCCCAATTCCATTTTAACTATGAATTAGGCTCACGCTTTAATGTATACGCACGCTCTAATTTCGGAAAACCTCGTGCATACAATTTTTGGTTAGTGGCATCTAGATTATTACTTTTATCCAAATCCATTTGCAGCGTTTGCGAATCCACCACGCGATAATAAAAATTAATCCCCTCTTTACGATGGACAATCAACTCTGTTCGCTCTTTATTCATGGTCCATGTATCACGGCGATAACTTAAGTTTGAAAAGCCAGGGCGCTGTTTTTCCGAAAAGACCTTCCCCAAACGCACAATGCTGCGATGCACCGTACCATCAGGTAAAAAATTGAGAATAAAATCAGCCTTCCCCGTTTCACAAGGGAAAAAATAACCATCACATTGAATTTGTGTGCGATAACGCCCAATGAACTGCTGTTCACGAATATCCAGCGTACGAGGTGCATACTCCGAATCATCTTGCATGGTTGCCCGTCCTGCCACCTCAGTCAGCTTCCTCCCCGACTCAGGCGAAACAGCCGCGTCCTCTACCGTGCTATTTTCATGTTGTTGTGACGCCTCCGAGAGCCCACCATCACAGCCAGCTAACGATACACCGATTAACCCCACTGCTCCTTGCAGTAATGCGCCAATCAAGCCCTGATGCTTTCGTTTCAACTTCATTCCACACTCACTTCCTGCACGTGATTAATCTCCATAACCATCACGAATTTTTCATCCTGACCCTTGGTGTTTTCTCGGATTCAAATGACTTGCTGACTTTAAGCAGCTGGCTCAACGCCAAATAGAGCACATTTTAATCCCGATCAAAGCCCCAGCTTTTATCTCTTTACATAACTTTACTTTTTAATCGACTTCGTCACCTTTAAAAATGTAATTCCATCTCCATTTTTAAACTATGAGTGCATAAAGCCACTCAGATTTTAAATTTTAAGGAGACCTAGATGGCCAATGTTGGTTTATATCGCTCAAACCGCTCAAACATGATTGCTGGTGTGATGGGTGGTATTGCTGAACGTTTTGGTTGGAACGCAAATTTACTTCGTATTGTTTTCATCACCATTTCACTGTTAAGTGCAGCATTTCCCGGAATTTTGGTTTACCTGATTCTTTGGTTGGTGATGCCGAAACAAAAAGACCAAATTGAGCATTCTCCACAGGCTCGATCGGGTTATAGCAATACCATGCGTACCGTTAATCCAGATCATCGCAACCCATAAGCGCACATCTTTCGTCTCAAAAAAGTTTCTTTTTATGCTACGACAACTTCCCCCAAAGTGTCGTAGCTTTTTTTTACCTACGACACTCACATGACTTAGCGATGCTGCAACAGACGATACAACGCTGCAATCATATCGGCACGGCTAATGATGCCAACCAAAGCCTTGTTTTCAACCACAGGAATATAGTTAAAAGAACGTTCAACAAAGTACGGGATCAAATCTTGTAGTTCTTGATCCGGCTGTACCGTGACCACCTGACGTTTCATAATGTGCTTGACTTGATCTTGCCAAGAGGTACGCAAATCCGTCGCCTTTTGGAACCACTCCACCACTTCATATAAAGCTAAGGTGCCGCAAACTTGTTCAGCTCGATTTAACACAGGTAAACTCATTAGATTGACCTGTTTAAATTTTTCCACAGCGACTTGAATGTCTTCATCTTCATATAAACACAGGACATCTTTACTCATAATGTCCCGACAACGTAGGTCTATATGAAAGCGAGTATCTGCCTGCGCTTGAGCTTTTAAAATCAGTTTTTGTAAATCATATTCACTGATGTCGAGCAACTGTGTTTCTTGGGCTAAAACTTGATGAATATCTTCAGGTTGAATGGTGACCTTCTGGGTTGGGGTCGGGTCGGTGCTACGCGTATTGACTTGCGCCACGGTTGGGTATTGCTTCCCGAGCAATCGGTTGAACGCAATCGCAATCACAAGGAGCAAGATCGAGTTGAGTAAAACAGGATAAAACACAAACTGATAACCCAGCTCATGTACCGTCTCACCTCCCAACACTGCTGTAATTGCCACAGCACCACTCGGTGGATGCAAAGAATCTGTCGTCATCATCAAAATAATCGACAAAGCCACAGCAACACTAAATGCTTCAGTTAAGTTGGAAATATAGAGTGCGCAGGTCACCCCAATCACGGCTGCAATCGTATTCCCAATCACAATATTCCACGGCTGAGCCAAGGGACTGGCTGGTACAGCAAAAAGCAACACCGAGGACGCACCCATCGGGGCGATATACCATGCATTGATCCCACCCAAAAGCCACCAACTCATGAGTGAAGACAGTGCTAATCCCAACAATGCACCTAAACCACAGAGCATTCTTTCCTTTAGCGGTAACACTTTAAAATTCGGTTTTAAGGTATTTAACCATTCAAGTTGCATATGAAACACAGCCGCCCTTCTACTTTTACGCACTTAACCAGTGCAAAATTATACGCGGTCTCAGCAATAAGATGCATCTATTTTACATCTTAGAGATATCAATTTTGTTATTTCAATTGTTATCAGCAAAGTCTATATTTAGCGCAATAGTTTCATTTTTATAAGAAGAAAGGCAGATGTCTTGAGAAAATTCAAATATGAAGATCACCTTGAAACTTTAGGCTTATGTGAATGCTTAATTGCCCTGATTCAATTTGAAGTGAAACAAGGCAACAACATCTCTGGTTACGATGCTCATGGACAGTGGCCTAAAGAAGAAAGTCATTTGATTTATCTAAAACAATCTCTGCATTTAAAAAATCTTAATTTCCCCCAACACCCAAATGTTCAAGCACAGGTTAATCGAGATATACATTCTAATTGGCATACAGATGCTTACTGCACCGTACATCATCACCTTATCATTGGATAATTTATGAAAAGTATAGAACATGACTGAAAAACTTGAAATCTGCGACTGCTTAAATGAATTATTAACACTTGAATTATCACTTGGAAATTCAGTTTCCCACTTTGACAATCATGCCAAATGGCCTTATCCCGAGACCCATTTTGTTATGTTAGCCCATGATCTTCATACTCATTTAGAAACATTGACATACTCAAAAAACATTTCCCACCAAATATGCAAAGATATTCATTATGGTTGGCATTGTGAATGTTTATGCGAAATTCATCGCGACTTACTGTGTGCAGGTCGTACTAAGCCATTTTAGCGAACATAAAATTAAGTGCTGAAAAATAAATAGAGCCTTTGCCACTCCTCTGCAAAATCCTTATACTTAGAACCAATTTTTTCTTATATTTATAATGGATGCTGCATGAGTCGCGCCATATCGCATATTGATACATTCCAAGGCTTAATTCTTGCCTTACAAAACTACTGGGCTGAACAAGGTTGTGTCATTTTACAACCTTACGATATGGAAATGGGTGCAGGAACATTCCACACTGCAACATTCTTACGCGCACTTGGACCTGAAACTTGGAACGCAGCATACGTTCAACCGTCACGCCGTCCTAAAGATGGTCGTTATGGTGAAAACCCAAACCGTTTGCAACACTATTACCAATTCCAAGTAGTACTGAAACCAAACCCAGACAATATCCAACAACTTTACCTAGACTCACTAAAAGCTATTGGTATTGATACCCTTACTCACGATATTCGTTTCGTAGAAGACAACTGGGAATCTCCAACACTCGGTGCTTGGGGCTTAGGCTGGGAAGTTTGGCTCAACGGTATGGAAGTGACTCAGTTTACTTACTTCCAACAAGTCGGTGGTGTTGAATGTTACCCAGTAACAGGTGAAATCACTTACGGTCTTGAACGTTTGGCAATGTACCTACAAGGTGTCGATTCTGTTTACGATCTTGTTTGGACCAAAGGTCAGTTTGGTACAGTCACTTATGGCGATGTATTCCATCAAAACGAAGTTGAGCAATCAACCTATAACTTTGAATATGCCAACGTCGAAAAAATGTTTGAATTGTTCGATTTCTATGAAGCGGAAGCAACTCGCTTAATGGAAGCTGAACTTCCACTTCCTGCCTATGAACAAGTCATTAAAGCATCACACAGCTTTAACTTACTCGATGCACGTGGTGCGATTTCTGTGACTGAGCGTCAACGTTATATTTTACGTGTACGTACTTTGGCTCGTTCAATTGCGCAAAGTTATGTGGCGGCTCGTGCCAAACTTGGTTTCCCAATGGCAGAACCACATTTACGTGATGAAGTTTTAGCTCAATTGAAAGCTCAGGTTGAAGCAGAAGCGGCTCAAGCAGAAAAATCAGCGGAGAACAAATAATGTCTAAACATACCGTTTTATTTGAACTTGGCTGTGAAGAACTTCCCCCAAAAAGCTTAAAAACTTTACGTGATGCATTGCAAGCTGAAACCGTAAAAGGCTTAAAAGATGCAGGTTTGGCTTTTGATTCTATCGAAGCCTATGCAGCACCTCGTCGTTTGGCATTGAAAATTATCAATGTCGATGCTGCGCAAGCAGATACTCAAAAACGTTTTGACGGCCCTGCTGTACAAGCTGCTTATGATGCTGAAGGTAAGCCAACCAAAGCACTTGAAGGCTTTATGCGTGGTCAAGGCATTACTGCGGATCAAGTATCAACGTTCCAAGCAGGTAAAGTTGAAAAAGTTTGTTATTTAAAAGATGTCAAAGGGCAAAGCCTTGATGTTTTACTGCCACAAATTTTACAAACTGCTTTGGATAACCTTCCAATTGCAAAACGTATGCGTTCTGCGGCAAGCCGTACTGAATTCGTTCGTCCTGTAAAATGGGTTGTATTGTTAAAAGACAACGATATTGTTGATGCAACGATTCAGGATCATAAAGCCAGCAATGTGACTTATGGTCACCGTTTCCATGCACCTGAAGCGATTACTTTAGCCAATGCAGATGCTTACTTAGATGCGCTTCGTGCTGCAAAAGTTGTAGTGAATTTTGAAGAACGTCAAGCCATCATCGACCAACAAGTGAAAGCTTTGGCTGATGAAGTGAATGCGATTGCGATTGTTCCAAGCGACCTTCGTGATGAAGTGACCGCATTGGTTGAATGGCCAGTTGCGCTTCGTGCGAGCTTTGAAGAACGCTTCCTTGCTGTGCCTCAAGAAGCGTTAATCACGACAATGCAAGACAATCAGAAGTATTTCTGTTTGGTGAATTCGGACAATAAATTACAGCCTTACTTCATTACTGTTTCAAATATTGAGTCTAAAGATCCAACTCAAATTATTGAAGGGAATGAGAAAGTTGTACGCCCTCGTTTGTCTGATGCAGAATTCTTCTTCTTACAAGACCAGAAGCAACCGCTTGCATCTCGTAAAGAAAAACTCGCCAATATGGTTTTCCAAGCACAGTTAGGTACGCTTTGGAATAAATCTGAACGTATTGCCAAATTGGCTATGGCTTTATCTGCGATCACAGGTGCAAACCCTGCGGATGCTGAAAAAGCAGCATTACTTGCAAAGTGTGATTTAACCTCTGAATTGGTCGGTGAATTCCCTGAGCTTCAAGGGATTGCGGGCACTTACTATGCACGTATTGAAGGCGAGAATGATGAAGTTGCGGAAGCTTTAGGCGAGCAATATTTACCTAAGTTTGCAGGCGATGTTTTACCGCAAACCAAGACAGGTACAACGATTGCCCTTGCAGATCGTTTAGATACGCTGACTGGTATTTTCGGTATTGGTCAAGCACCTACAGGTTCGAAAGACCCGTTTGCTTTACGTCGTTCTGCAATTGGTATCTTACGTTTAGTGACTGAAAATAATCTTGATGTTTCGATTGAAGAATTGATCAAGCTTGCTTTGGCTGCTTATGGCGATGTATTGAAAGACCATGATAAGACTTTAGCGGATGCTGTTGCATTCCTTGAAGGTCGTTACCGTGCAAAATACGAAGACCAAGGCGTTGCTGTTGATGTGATTCAAGCGGTTCAAGCGTTATCTCCAAAATCTCCTTTAGATTTTGATAAGCGTGTAACTGCAGTGAATCATTTCCGTAGTTTGCCTGAAGCTGCTGCTTTGGCTGCTGCGAATAAACGTGTTGCCAATATCTTGGCGAAAGAAGCTGCACCTACGGGTGAGATTGTTGAGTCTAAATTGGTTGAAGATGCTGAAAAAGCACTTTATGCTGAGATTCAAGCTATCCTGCCTGTGGTTCAACCGCTTTTAGCTGCAAAAGACTACACCGAAGTACTTTCTAAGTTAGCTGCACTTCGTACGCCGATTGATGCTTTCTTTGAAGGTGTTATGGTGATGGCTGATGATGCTGAATTGAAAGCAAACCGCTTACGTTTACTGGCTCAGTTGCGTGATTTATTTACTAGCGTTGCAGATATTTCAGTGTTGCAGCACTAAGCTGAATGATTGAAATAAAAACCCGCTTTAAAGCGGGTTTTTATATTAAAGTATTTTGAGAAACAGCTAAATAGTATTCACTCACAACTATATCATGTTGCAAAGACTGAGTTTGCTCACGAATAAACTCTCCATCCTCCTCGCCATTGCTACATTCTATTAGTTCTTGCAACTCATACAATCGCATTTGAAACTCTGAAATTTTTTTTGTCTTAGATTTACTAAACGAGTAGATTCCAAATTAAGTACTCGAATAGTTTCTCTACCTTTAATAATAGAATTATCATCTAGATTATCTTTTATATTAATATGTCCATTAGGTAAAAAAGCTAAATATCTAGCTGGATCTTCAGTATCAGGTCTTATTAAATTTGTAGCGTCATAATCAGTAACCTGATCATCTTTGTATCTTCCACAATGATCTGGATGGTCACATGAGCCAAATAAATTATCCCATTCATATATACTCCTACCCCTCAAACCTTTTAGGATATGTTGTGGAGTTAAGTGCTCAATATGACAATTTTCCCCTATTAGCTTTCGTTCACAATAAGCACAAAAAAAGTTTTGCATTATATTTAATGCCTGCCATATTTCCGATTTATCAGAATCCTCTAAATCCCATTTGGTAGGACTAGTTTTTTTTAGTTTATGAAGACAAGTTGGAGCAACGGGTCGATTTAATTTTCTCATCCCTAACCTCGTTGCCCTATACGCTTTCTTATTAATAAAAGTTTAATTTGATTATTAATACTTGAAATAACAGGATGATCTTTATCGAAATGATTGACCAACTTTTCAAATAACTTTTGAGCTTCTTCAGATTCATGCTGATTATTTTGAATAAACCGTAAATAATCATTAACCCATATCGCTTCTTTAACAATTATTGGAATCGAATAAGTCCCCATAATTTGCTCAAGAATATCCGAACTAGCTACACCTTTTGTTTGCAAGTTTGGTTGTTCAACTAAATTATTTTTAAGAATTCTAATCTCTGTTTTATCGACCGTTGATAAAACATGAGGACTATGCGTTGTCATAATAAATTGAATATTTGGAAATGATTCACGTAAGATAAGAATAATTTTTTGTTGCCAACTTGGATGTAGATGTAATTCTATTTCATCAATAAGAACAATACCTTGACCATTAAATGGTAGATCCAAATTATCATTTAGCAACAATAATCGTCGAGCTATATCACCAACCAATCCAAATAAAACTCTTTGTCCATCAGAAAATTGATGTAAAAAGATAATTTCTCGTTCTAAATTTAAAGCTACTTTATCTTCACCATCATCTGCATTAACAAGTTCAATATGATTTAAATCAGGATATATTTTCCTAAATAATTCTTCCAAGAACTTAATTGCTTTTTTTGATTGATTGTTTGTTCGATCGTTAGGATACAACTTCAGAACTGATACCAAATCTTCATATAGTTCATATAAAGGATGATCTTTATTATTAGCACCTGCTTGCAATAAACTATCAACTTGGTTTCTAATTTTTAAACTATCAACATTATCAACAACAGTATTTGCTGTCTTCAATAACCGAATCAACCATTCACTAAAGACATTAAATGACGCTTTTGAACTTAAAGAACCATCATATCCACTAAGTTTATCAAAATCTGATGCTTTTGCTTTTCTAGCATCTTTTGATAGTCTATCAATTCCGTATAAGGCAAAAAGTGGTAAATCAATACTTTTATAATTATTTAAAAGGCGAAATTTCTTACCAATTTCACGATATGAGACTAGATCACTTTTTAAATCGCTAAGGATGCCTTCGGGTAGGCGTGCTACCCTACCTTTGAATTTATAAGCATTTCCTATTTGAAACTCACAATCTATATATGCCCCTTTATCTTTATTAAGATTATTTACATCATCTACATCAATAGTCCCACCATTGGTATTTTCTTTACGAGCCGTAGCAGCGATCCACATCAAATTTTTACGAATTGACTCTAATAAACTCGTTTTACCAACTCCATTTTCACCTATTAACACTGTTAGATTTTTATGGAGATTTAGTTCTAGTTCTAAAATTTTTCTGAAGTTCGAAATAGTTAGTGTAGATAAAAAAAAGTTCGTATTTAGAATTTTTATTATATTTTCAAAAGCTATCTGTGCCTGCTCTTCATTTTTCTCAAAGCCTAATATACCATCTCTATAATTTATAAATACTTGAACTGCAGCCTCAAAATTTCCATTCTGTGCATTATTTAATAAATGACGTGTACTCATATCAATTCCCTACTCGAATTCTTTGAATTACATTCTGAGTATATTTTTTCTCAAGGTTTATTAAAAAAATTGGTTCAACATATTTTATAAAACCAAGATAACCTCTTAAATAGTTTAAATCTTCAAGAGAAATTTTTTCTTCAATAAACTTGTGAACTAAATGCTTTATATAACGCTTTTTAGCTCTCCCTATTGAAAGCTCATCATCGTTAGTAATAGTAATACCTGTAACATGACGATTATGCTTTTTAGATGAAAAAACTGTTTTCAGATGATTAATTTTTATAGTGTTACCATAAAATTTAATCAATACATTTCTTACTGTGTCAGGCATACAAAATAATGAATTAGGTGTATTTGTTGAGAACGTCATATCGTCTGCATAACGTGTATAAGTAATACCTTGTTCCTCGCAATATTGAGCAATTTCACAATCAAACGAAAACATGATAAAATTAGAAATAAAAGGTGAACTTGGTGCTCCTATACTTAGAATAAGCTTATTTGAATATTTATTAGGTTTCCAAAAAACTGCTTTTTCTATTATCTCTTTTTCTAGCCAATCAAATTCTATTCCTGCTCTATCACAAGCATTCCAAAAAATCTTAGGAGTAATAGAATTAAAAAATTCTGTAAAATCCATTTTTAAAAAATAAATATTTTTAGCATGTATTTCAGCATTTTTTTTTATATCTTTTCCTTTCACATATGCTACACATGAGTTATGTATAGGAAAGTATTGTTGAAAAAGTTTAATTAAGGCTCTTTGATAATCTTTTAATTCACGGATAGGCTGAGCAATAGTACGCGTACCTGACGTTCGTTTAGGAATTTCATATCTTTTATATTTCTTAGGTGCTTCGCCAAAAAACAGGAAAAATTCCTTTTTAGATTCAAAATTATGAATTTTTTTAGATATTAAGTATTCAATAACATCAACTTTTGACATACTTTTTCCTAATTAAAAAGCTCAGGAAGTGTCCTTCACTGAGCTTAACACTCTTTACTTTAGAGCAAAAGTTTCAATTGTTTGCGAACAGAGTGAGCGAACAATTTAAACTTTTGTTCTCCAATGTGATTCATCAATAAGTTAGAGTCTGGCTAAACACCCGACTAGACTGTTAAGTCCTAAAGCTAAAGAGCCCCTCTATATTAATCTAGAGCTTCATTTACTACAATTTTTTATCCATTTTTTTCTAATAATGATCAACTATAGCCAATCCAAATCCAATTCCCTATACTCAACCTAACAACTCGCAACAAGAACGAACCTTATGAAATTAAAAACTGTACTTTTCGCTACTTTTGCTGCCCTTTCTATTACAGCATGTACATCTCAACCAACAATTCCACAGTTGACAGCTGGTGTATTACAAGAAGTCCAAGACATTGAAGTCTACCCAGACACAACCAATAACAAAGCAAAACTGACCAAATTTGAAGACAAATGCGTCATCGAATTTACCGGCAACCTCAAAGCAGGCAAAGTCGTAGAACAGTGGGCGTTCCGTGACTACACTCTCATCACAGGTGGCTCAGCAACCTTTGCACTCGATGGCACCAGTACAGCAACCAAATTTGAATTACATGATGCAGAAGTACAGAAAAACTTCCTCGCACTACGTAATCACTTTGCAAAAGAAGCCTTAGCGCAATGTAACTAAGCAAATCGTCATCACTGGTACAACATCAGTGATGACTTTCTCTCAAACACCTTCTGTTTCATATCTTTTATTTCAACGCTAGTCTCCATATTCTTTACATTTAAAACAACGACCACGCATAAACTTACATAATTTTAATGAATTAACCGAACGACACAATTTTCAGCCCATTGTTCATGCGCTGTTGCCGCATTGTGCGACTTTCATATCAAACGCTATTTTTGAGCTCATTTCTGTCTATGATGACTGCTGTTCTGAACTCCTCATCGGGTTCTGTCATAAGAGGTAGAAAATCAAAGATGAAAGTTTTAACAAAGACACTCACCGCTTCGGCTTTAACCACTGCACTTTTAGCTTCCACTTCCCTATTCGCAAATACCACAGCCAATACATCGGCCAATGTTCAAGTTCAAACCTCGCAGCCAAGCGTATTGCAAAACTTAAAACATGATGTCAAACATGCCGCGCATGCGACAGGTGAAACGGTTGAGCATGGTGTCGACAAAACCAAAGCATTCAGCAAAGAAAAATGGCAAGACACCAAAGAATTTTCAGCTGAAAAATCTGCTGTCGTAAAAGATAAGGCTGGTGACGTTAAACACTCTGTTGAGCATAACACCAAAAAAAGTGGTCACTATATAGCGGATAAAGCGAAACAAGGCCAACAAGCGACCAAACAAAAATGGCAGGAAACTAAGCAGGCTGTCAGTGGTCAACCTAAACGTGCTGACGTAAATGGGCAAGCCCAAGTGGAACTAGATACACCTGTTGCTAAAGCCAAAGTCGGTTCATCGACCGATGCTGCTGTTGGCGCGAAGTAGAAAGTTAAACTCCTCCAGAGTTGAGAGAGCCCACATGCTGGGCTCTTTTTTTTAGCTATATACGTTTGCAAACTAAGCTTGTTTACAACCAAGCACATGAAATTCACACAAAGAGGCTTTATGCTAAAACGCTGATTTATGCACGATAGCCCAAGAGGTACACTGCTCTATGAACATGATGAAAACAACACTCTTCTGCGCTCTTTTAATGACAACAGCAGGTGTATGGGCACAAACAGAAACCACCACTCAGCAAGCACAAAAGCCAATTACACCTTATGGTAAAAACCCCAATATCTTTCATGTCTGGGCTTATAAAACTCAAGAAGGTGTGATTAACACGGCGGAAAAAGTCGGGACAGCAACAGAAAAAGGCATCCAAAAAATTCGCCCTTCTGCACACCAAGCCTTAGACAGTGCAAAAACCATCACCAACAACACCGCAGAACAAGCCAAAGAAACAGGACAGCAAGTTACCCAAAATGTGAATAAAAAGCTGCATGAAACCAAGCAAGTGATTACTGGTCAAACGGATCAACCCGCCCCCATTTACCAAGGTAGTTTAAGTCAACCGTCATCAGCACCCGTAGATGCTCCTGCGGTTCAAACACCGTCAGCCTCATCTCCACAGCCTGTCACCCCCCAAACAGTGAATGAACCCAGGATTACCCAAGCACCATCTTCCTTTACACCAGCCCAAGCAGAAGAAGAAATTAAAGTGACTAAGCTTTAATATCAAAAAAGCCCATCATCTGACGGGCTTTTTCGTTGTCATTATTTGCTTTAATTCACCCGACGGATTGGCTGCCCTGCTTGAAAAGCTTGAGCATTTTCCACTAACTGCTGCACCATGCGTTGACGTGCATCGACACTGCCCCACGCACTGTGTGGTGTAATGATTAAATTCGGCAGACCAACCTCCAATAAAACATTGCCCTCTTTAGGTGGTTCAACGGTTAGTACATCAGTTGCTGCGCCTGCAATTTCACCCTGTTTTAATGCGTCTGCCAAGGCAGCTTCATTCACAATTCCACCCCGTGCACAATTAATTAAAAAGGCACTTTTTTTCATTTTTGCGAAAGCTTGAGCATCGATCAGGTCACGTGTGTCATCGGTTAATGGACAATGCAGACTGACAAAATCCGATTGCGCCAGCAAGTCATCAAAGCCCACTCGTGTTGAGTCAGCATGTGGACGGTTTGGCAAATTGCCCACTAAAACCCGCATGCCAAATGCTTCAGCGAGTTTAGCCACTGCCTGCCCCAATTCGCCATAACCTAAAATGCCCAATGTCTTGCCGGAAAGTTCGATAATTGGGTAGTCCAATAGACAAAACTGAGAAGCTCTATTCCATTCGCCCTGCTGCACCGCACGGTCATATTGCAAGCATGAGGTTGCAAGGTTAAGCATCAACATCAAAGTGTGCTGTGCCACCGCTGCCGTGCCATAACCCTGACAATTACACACCACAACACCTTGCGCTTTGGCTTGCTGCAAATCGATGTTATTGGTGCCAGTGGCAGAGATTAAAATCAACTTTAACTGAGAGCATTGTTTTAGGGTATCGGCATCCACCATTACTTTGTTGCTAATAATCACATCTGCATCTTGTACACGGGCGACAAGTGTCTCAGCATCGGTACTTGGGTAAAGGATCAGTTCATCAAAAACAGCATGCAGTGCTTGAAAGTCCAAATCATTTTGATCTAAGGATGCATAATCTAAAAATACGGCTTTCATTGCTCACGTCCAGTTGTTCTGCATAATGATAGAGCGCTTATTTAAACTAACTCAGCCCCTTTTTTCAATGTAAACACTGTCTTCACCACTTAAAAATAGCCGCAACACACAGAAAAAAGCCCGCTATTTAACGGGCTTATTACGATGAATACGAATAGAAATACTGATCTGTTTAATCACATAAAACGTCAGGATCAGTAAGAGAATGAGACCACCACCGAATGTCAGATAGGCTGGGTCTAAACTTTGTGCCAGTACGCTTTGTGATGTTGAAATAAACAGTAATGTTATAAATACAGCCGACCAATGTCTTTGCATTGCTTCCACCCTATTTGATCTTTATCCGTATTGTTTAAAAGATAAACAATACTTTCATATTAAAGCAAATAGGACGGAAAACAAGCGCTTGGCCTTAGACCAAAGCCCTATATGAATAAATCACATGAACACATCTGACTCAGCATCGCTTGACACCAAAAACTGCGCTGTTTCTGGAATATCTTCGACCAAATCAAAGCCACCATATTCATCACAGCTAAAGTTAAACTGCTTATAACTAATCAGATAATAGTCACTGTATTTTTTCATTAATAATGGATGCATCCCAGCGCTCAATTCGGCTTGTTCATGCACCAACTTCATAATCTGACGGTCATTCATTACCACGGTATAGCGCATGTCATTATAGTAAATGTGTACCAGTCCATTACCCTTGGCAAAGATCGGCAACAGAAACTTATGATTCAGCGCAATAGCGTCTGGTGCATAGCTTTCAATCTTCTGACTGATCATATTGAACACCAAACCATGTCCAAAACTATCCATCAACTGACAGCTATTTTCTTGCGGCAAGTTGACCTGAATGCCCAGTTTCAGCAGATCCGTCTGGCTCACTTGTCGATTGCTCAATAACTCGCGAATAATGCTTTGTTTTAGCTTGGCATCAAAAAATTGACCATCTAACTCAAGCTCATTATTTTTCAGAATTCGTCCTAAAGAAAAGCGATGACGCGGCAACAAGTTTTCGATCACTTTACGGTAGTAAAACTTGCTGTTCTTTTTCACTTCACGAATTTTTTTATAAAAATACGGCGCATCAAACTCATGACGTAAAAAATCGTGTAACAAATCTGAACTGGCTAAAACCGCAATCGCATCATGCCCTGTAAAAGGTAAGTTCAGGGTATTCAGATTCGGCACGACCGTTTGTAATTTTTCATAATGCGCACGGTCTTCAGGGCAGTAAGGGTCATAAATAACAATGTATTCACACTCTGCCGAGACATCCTTCGGCTGTACCTGCATGTCATGGTTCAGCTCAGGCTGGTAGAACATGTTATAGCGGTTATCCGTCACCTGTTCAGGGTCAATCGAATACTGCGGCACCAAGGCCACCACGCGCTTAAAACCAAGCAGTTTAGAGTATTTAATCGCAGCATAACCACCCATTGACCCTGCATAGGCAATACGGGTTTGAAAGGGTGCAATCCAAGCGCGAATTGCATCCAACATCGCTAACATCGAAGACTCTGGAAACCATGACTTCTGTTTTGGCATAATGCCAACCACATTAAAGCCAAACTTCGCCAACGACTTTTCTGCATTGATCGACGTTCCCTTGGCACGGGTAATCAGGTCGCCAAAAGAGAAAATAAGTTCCTCCGATGAACCCTGTAAAAAAATGACACGAATCTGTTCGTCTTCAAAAATAATTTGTTTCGCCATGTCCATGCTGAGAGATTTCATTCCTATAAAGTGAGGTCATGTTCGTTTCATACAGCATAAGCGATTTCATCGAACCAAATGTGTTATTTTATAGATGCAGAGCAGATAAAAAAGCGCAAAATATGACACAATTACTCCATCCTGCAGCACAACACGGGTTTAGCGCAGCTGCTGAACTTTATCAACAAGTGCGTCCAAGTTATCCACAAGAGATCCATGCTTGGCTCACCGAGCAACTGCATTTAAACACAAATTCACGTGTGATTGATCTTGCCTCGGGTACAGGAAAGTTTCTGCCTTATCTGATTCCACATAGTGGACAGCTCACTGCCATCGAACCTGTCACCGAAATGTTAGCTCAACTCAAACTGGCTTACCCGCAGGTCGAAACATTACAAGCCTTTAGTGACCATCTTCCCCTGCCATCGCAAAGTATCGATGCAGTTTTATCTGCACAAGCCTTCCACTGGTTTGCCAATCTGGACAGTTTAAAGGAAATCCATCGTGTCCTAAAACCGCAAGGGCATTTGGGCTTGGTCTGGAACCAACGCGATACTCAAGTCGACTGGGTCAATGCACTCGCAGAACGGCTCGCTCCTTTAGAAGGAGATACCCCGCGTTATCATAGCGGGCTATGGCAAAAAGTCTTTGAACATCAACACTTATTTCAGCTCAAAAGCCTACATCAGTTTGCACAGCAGCAAACAGGTACAGTAGAACAAGTGGTCTCAAAACGCCTCCTTTCGACCAGCTTTATTGCCGCAATGCCACTCGAACAACAACAGGATTTAAAACATCAATTTGAGCAAATTGTGCTGCAGTACACAGGCAAACAGCCACAAGACGAAATCAGTTTTCCTTACATCACCTATGCCTATCACTTTCAAAAAATAGCAGAATAATAGGACACCGATATGAACCCACATACTCTTTCATTGAAACAGGTTCTACTGCCGCTTCTTTTAGGTGGCAGCTTAATCCTCACAGGCTGTAATAAAGCCAATCAATCTGCTGAGCAAGACACGCTTTCAAGCGATGATAAAATTCTGCAAGAACTCAGCTCTGAACCGGTCAAAAGTTTTGCAAAAACAGCCAATGATCCACACGATATTGCGCTCTTGGTCGACTATGACCAGCGCTTTGGTAGCATGAGTGATGAAATGGAAGATGAGCTCATGAAAATGCGTGAGGCAGGCACGCTCACGGATGAATTTGCAAAAACACGTCAACAAGACAATATTCAGTCTGCACTGAATATGCTGAAAGCACTGGATTTAAAAACAGAGCAAGGGCGCTACATTCAAACTCTGATGTACCAATATTGGGACAACCAAGCCAAAATCATCCAAGATAAAACCGCAGCACCACATGACAACGTGAAAGGCCTCGGTGAGCTCATTCATGCCCAAGAGCAACTTGAACACTGGCAATCACAGTACCCTAAGGCTCAAGATACGATGTCGACAGGCTACTAAATCAATAGCGGACGAAGAAAAGGGATCCGATGATCCCTTTTACTTATATCTATTCTAACTATGGGCGTTCAGCATATTGCGGTAATGCATCACAAATGTTGTCCCACTCGGCTTGAGATGCCACAAAAATATGCTGCGTCGGCTTTTGCTGTAACGGGGTATCTAAAGTGCCGATCCGCAAACGGTAAAACTCAGGTGTTTCAGCTTTAATACTGACAAGAGGTGAACCACAGTTGCCACAGAAACAGCGCTCTGTGCCTGTACTCGATGCATATTTTTTTACAACGTCCTGACCAGAGGTCAGTTTAAAATCCGCCTTAGCAATCGGTGCATTGGTTGCATATGCCGTTCCATTGGCCTTGCGACATTTTTGACAATGGCATTGAATAATATCGCCAATCGGCCCATCAATTTGATAAGTCACTGCACCGCATAGGCAGCTGCCCACATACTGCTGAAGATCCGACATCATGATGCTCCTTGAATTTTTTATTCAAATTAGCACAGCTGATTTTCAGTTGCATCGCTTATGGCGAATTTTTTGCCACATTCAAATACTGCATCACACCCTCACCCGCAGCACGTCCGGTTGCAAAACATGCAGTGAGTAAATAGCCACCTGTGGGTGCATCCCAGTCCAACATTTCCCCACATAAAAAAACGGTGGGATTGGATTTTAATTGTAGCTGCGAGCTTAGGCCTTCACGGCGCACACCGCCAGCACAACTAATCGCTTCTTCAATCGGACGAAAACCAGTTAAAGGAATCTGTAATTGCTTCACCTGCTGCGCCAGTTGTTCAGGGCGATTCCAGTGTTCTTTTGCAACCAACTCTCGCACTAAACTTGCCTTAGCTGCATCTAAACCAGCTTTACGCCAAACATTACTTAAAGACTGTTTTTTTGTGGGTTTCAGACGCACAGCCAATTCTTGAACAGTGACATCTGGCAGTAAATCAAGCGTTAACACTAAAGGTTGGAGCTGTTTTTGCTGCGCACGCAGCGCTCGACCTTGCTTATAGACCAAACCACTTTCTAGTCCATAATGGGTGATGACGATATCGCCCATACTTTTTTCGGCATCGCCCACCCATGCAGCGATACGTTTCAGTGGCTGCCCAAAGATGGGTTGCATATAGGTAGACCATTCATGTTCTACCCCAGCATTGCTGGCTTGAAAAGGCTCAATTTCATCGGCCTCCAACCAGTTTTGCCATGCGCCATCACTACCGAGCTGAGACCATGACACCGCTCCGCAAGCCAAGACGATCGCATCATAGCTCTGACTATGCGCTTGATCGCTAAGCAAAGATTTAATTTCAAGCGTATGCTCTTTGAGGCTGAGGCATTGATGACGATAGTAAAACTTGACGCCTGACTCAACCAAGCGTTTCAACCATGCGCGCAGTAAAGGCGCAGCTTTCATTTCAATCGGGAAAATACGACCAGACGTTCCGACATAGGACTCAATGCCTAAACTTTTCATCCATGCCTGAATCCAGTTGGCATCCCACTTACGAATCCAAGGTGCTAGCCATTCAGCTTGATCATAACGACCTATAAACTGCTCCACAGGTTCGGCATGAGAGATATTCAGTCCTGTTTTACCCGCCATCAGGAACTTACGTGCAGCAGATGGTTTTTGTTCAAATACATCGACCTGAACATCATATTGGCTCAACACTTCTGCCGCCATCAAACCGGCTGGGCCAGCCCCAATAATTGCAATACGCTTTGGCATGATTTATTCAGCTTGATCCGAAGATTGCGCCTGTGGGGTCTGACCTTGCAAAGCCTGAAACGCATCAAAGCGCGTGCGATAACCTTCAGGTTTTGTGATGATCAACTGTTGGCAGAGCTCGCCTCGTTCTAAATATTTAATTTCAAAATGCGTCCTCGCAGAACTATCCGCGATGCGCTCTTTTACAAACGGTAACTTCCACACCTCAATCAACTGTTGCTGTGCTTCTTCGATATATTCAGGAATATTGCTGGCTAAAGTAATTTGTCCGCCCACTTGTAAACGTGAAATCAGAAACTCAAAAAACGGCATATTCAACCAGCGCTGCGCAGGATTATGCGGTTCAGGGTTGGGATAAAGAATAAAGAACTGTTCAACCTGCTGCGGTTGCAAGGCATGTACCACCCACGGTAAAGCATCGGCATGTACCAGCTGTAAATTCTGCTGACCTTCTAAGCCATGTTGTTTCTGCATCGCCACAAACTTTTCACGGGTACGCTCAACCGCAATCAGCTTTTTCTCAGGATGATGGGCCGTAAACAATAAAGCATGCTTACCCTTGCCCGCCCCAATTTCCACACACAGTGGATCAGGACTGATCATTTGAAAATCACGAGGCGCATGCATACGCTGGGCTTGAAATTGACGAATCGGCATAATCAGATCAAACTAAGAAAAAACCGCATCAGTCTAACAACTGCCAACGTTTTTGCCTATTTCAATCCGAAAAATTTATCTGGAGTCGATCATGCCACACACTTTCCCTTGTCCCCGTTGTGGAGAAATGAGTCAATGGGAAGACAACGCCTTTCGTCCTTTTTGTTCTGAACGCTGCAAACTGATCGACTTAGGTGCATGGGCCAATGATGAATATCGCCTCCCAACGCAAGATGCACCGCAAGCAGAAAACTCAGAAGAATAATATGTTTAATTTCATGATATTTTTCATATTTTAAGAGAAATTGTTCATTATTTAATATCTTAATATTCGCTTAAAAGGATCATTCGTCAACTATACTCCCCAAAAAATTGGTACATGCTCACAACATGATCAAGTGACAAAAATAACATCCTAAAAGGGGATAAGATGAACATCCTGAGTAAGACTATTGTTTTAATTGGCGTTTTACTTGCGATCTGTCTATTCAGTTTTGGCATCTATATGCAAGATCTGTTGATCCTCTCGGTTGGACTATTAGTGGCCTTATTCTCCATCGTGTTGGCTCTTGAAACTCAGCACATTTTGAATAATCCATTTCGCAAATAAAAAAGTCAGCAGCTACTGACTTTTTTATTTTTCAATGAGACCACAAAGCGCTTAGCCTGCTTTCCCTGCCACAAAGGGATTATGTTGTTTTTCAAAACCAATGGTACTGATTGGCCCATGTCCTGAAATGAACTGCGTCTCATCGGGTAAACTAAAGCATTCACGCTGAATAGAGTCAATCAATTGCTGATGATTACCACGCGGGAAGTCGGTACGACCAATCGAGCCTTTAAACAACACATCGCCGGTCCAAAGCAGACCATAGTTTTTGTTATAAAACATCACATGACCCGGGGTATGTCCAGGGGCAAAACGTACTTCAAACGCTTCATTGCCCAGTTTAAGGACTTCACCACCTTCTAGCCATGTCGTGACATCTACCTTTTCAGGAATAGGAAAACCATAACGCTGCGAGACTTCTTGGATCATATCCAACCAAAAGGCATCTTCTTTATGCGGGCCAATCACAGGGACATCCCACAGTTTTTTTAATGCCCCGACTGCTCCAGCATGATCTAAATGCCCATGTGTCAACCACAGCGCTTTTACTGTCAAACCCAACGCTTCAATTTCTGCTTTAAGTTTCTCAGGCTCTCCACCTGCATCAATTAAAATTGCTTCTTTACTGTCACTGTCCCAAACAATGGAACAGTTCTGCTGAAATGCCGTTACAGGCACAATTTTAACTTGCAACATAGAGTGTCAACCTCAATTCGTTTTGCTGGCTAATGTCTGCTTTAAGGCATCAAGATTAGCCTGAACCAGTGTATTGAGCAATTGCAAATGATCTCCACGGCTGTTCAAGGCTGGAATATATTGATACCGCTCTCCACCTTGAGACAAAAACAATTCAGCATTTTGAATCGCCAGTTCCTCTAAAGTTTCTAAGCAATCCGCTGAAAACGCCGGACTCATAATTTGTACCGATTTCACCCCCTGCGCCGCCCATTCGGCCAGTAAGGCATCGGTATAGGGTTTCACCCACTCTTGTTTCCCAAAGCGGGACTGGAAACTGATTGCCCATTGATTCTCCGCCAGTCCTAATTCGGCTGCCACCAACTGTCCTGTGATACGGCAACGGTCGGCATAGGGATCACCTTTATCGGCATAGGGCTGTGGAATACCATGGAAAGACATTAACAGCTTTTCAGCCCCCCCATGTTCAGCACGGAAATCACGCACACTTTGCGCCAAAGCCTGAATGTATAAAGGGTGCTGATAATAATCACGAATAATGCTCAGCCCCGGCAAATTACGCTGCTTTGGAATCCACTTCGCCAAAGCATCATATAAAGGCGCGCTAGATGTCGCAGAGTACTGCGGAAACAAAGGAAAAAGGACGATGTGATCTTGCGGCTTTTGACTCAACTCAGCAAGCAAGGGCTGAATGCCTGGATTACCATAGGTCATCGCAGGGACGATATTCAGCTCAAACTCGGGGTATTGCAAAATCAACTGCTGTTGTAACGCGGCCACTTGAGTCAGCAAAATTTCTCGCATTGGAGAATCACTGCCCCACACCATCTCATAAGCATGGGCAACGCGTTTCGGGCGAAACGGCAAAATAAATAAACGGAGAATAATTTGCCAAAGCGGTTTGGGAATTTCAATCACCCGCTGGTCTGACAAAAACTGATCCAAAAAGCGACGCACTGCTGAAGCTGTCGGTGCATCAGGCGTTCCCAAATTTGCCAAAATAACAGTAACTTTTGCTTTTTTTGCAGTAGACATTCAGCCCTCGTGGCTCGTTTTCGAATGTCTCTACTGTAACAGTTTTCAGTTCATTATCTAAATGGATAACTACGAAGATTGAAATTGAAAAGGCCGATCCTTTTCCAATAAATTACTATCCAAAAGTTTAGTCGCCTTCGGTGTCAACTGCCAAAGCATGCGCTGACGATCATCTCGACCCGACTGGACAATCCAATCATTTTGACGCATTTGCATTTTGATGCTGTGTAAAGCACGAATATTAATTTGCGAGCGCGCAACAGCATGGGCACGAGGCATTTCTAAGCGTGCATCATTCAAACCAGTTTCGTTTAAATACTCATTTATGCGTTTGGAGAAATACTCTTCAGGAGTGGGGTGAATAAAGGTTGTCCCCAAAACCGAGAGTAATTGCGCCCAAGTCATCTGCTTTTGAATTTTCAGCTCTTTGAAGTTGCCATCTTGATAGGCATGCATCCGATAATCAAAAGCAAAAAATTCATGCATAGCCACTTTGGGTAAAGACAAAAATGGATCGACTTCACGTTTACCCGCTTCAGTTTCCAATTGCACCAGTTTGGCTTTGAGTTTATCTATTTCGTCATGCAACACTTGGGTATTCTGCGGACGTACCCAACCAGACACAGGATAGCGCTCTAGCATTTGCGTCATATTCAAACGAACCGCCATTTCCAAGTCACGCATGGTGCGATAAGTGAAAACCTGATCGACTTCGTTTTGCAGCAGTTTTCTAAACTCTTTGAATTTTTCACGCAGCTCAGCTTTGTCGTCATGTAAACATAACTCACGTGCATCGGGATCATCATGCATAAATACAATAATCGGCTTTTGTTTAGTGACCGCATAAATGTATTCAAGGTGCATATATCCCACCCCTGACACAGACTGTTCGCCATATTTGCTGCCCAGCAACAATATGACATAGTCACAGTCATCGATCTGACGACGTGCAAAAGCCGTTGAAAGTGGTGTCCGTTGTTCTAATCCCCAAGAAAAAAATCCCATGCCCACTAAAGTTTGGGCCAAAATGATCCGCTCCGGTTGCATCTCGCTTCCAGAGGTGGTTATAAACACTTGATAACGCTTATCGAGCATCGGTTATCCTCATTATTCTTCGCAGCATCCCATCCCCCAAATTCCATTAGATAGACACTGCGACTAACTCAAGCATATTAGGTTGCAATTTTTGACTATATATCAAAATACTCGACTTATTTGTTTAAAAATTAATCAGATATGTTTGAAATAGTCCAATTTAGTTCTGGTTCAAGCAAAAGTTGTAAGATAGGTCTCAAACTTTCTGCATTATTTCCACTGACATAACATTCAATTCGAACATCACTATCATGATTTTGTTCAAATAATAACTCATTTTTGATTAAAATACGGGCTGTTTGTCGTGCAACTGCCAGTCCAGAGTCAATTAATGTCAGTTTCTGACCAAAAATAGATTGTATCGCTATTTTCAAAAAAGGGTAATGGGTACATCCTAAAACTAAGTAATCTGCACCCTGATCAACAACCGGTTGTAAAATATCTTTTAAAATAGCTAAACATGCCGCACTCATCTGTGCGCCGCTCTCAACAAAAGGCACTAAATCTAAGCAAGTCACTGGAATCACTGTGACTCCCGAAGGCTGTGCAAACTTTTCCACCACATCTTTAATCAGCTGCCCGCGAAAGGTCGCAGGGGTTGCTAGTACAGCTACGGTTTTGGATTTGCTTTGCAATACCGCAGGTTTTAGGGCCGGAACCAGGCCGACAATCGGGAAGTTATCGCCATAGTGCTCGCGTAAATAATCCAAACTAAAGGCTGAAGCGGTATTACACGCCACAACTGCAACCTTACAGCCTTTGCGGTAAAGCCACTCAATCGCTTGTGCAGTCAATTCTCGAATATTTTGATCATCGCGTGGCCCATAAGGCACATGTGCGGTATCGGCAAAATAAATAAATCGTTCATGCGGTAAATGCTTGGCAATTTCTTGAGCGATGGATAAGCCGCCTATTCCCGAATCAAATATCCCGATTGGCGCATCGGCTGTCGCTTTTGGCATGGGGTTGATCAGAGGAAATAAGGGCTGAATGGCACTCATGAGAACTCGTTGCAGTATAAAGTTAAAAGATCAATCAAGCTTAAACCTCAGGTGCCTAATTGCAATAGCAAATCACCACTTTGTAAGCTCAGTTTGACCTGACCCTCCGCATCGTCGCTTAGCTCACCCATTTCCACCAAATGAAAAAAAGCAGCACGCTGAATCAGTGCATTAATGCCAAAGCGAACATGCACATAAAGACGTAGCTCCCCTTGGAAGGCACGCATAAAAATGGGATGGGCTTCATCAACAATCACCACATCATGCGTGGTCGTGGTCAGCTGTAGGTAGATTTTTCCTGCAATTTCGACTTGATCGACCTGATTGACAAATAAAGGCTCATCTTCAACCTCGATTTCAATCTGCTCGACTGGGGTTTTGAGATAAAACTTATCTGCTTCTTTCCAAAGTACCGTTGCAAACAACTCAATCATGGCTGGACGTTTGATCAATTGACCTTCGTGCCACCATTCTCCATTGGCTAAAACCTTCAAATCCATTGCACCACAATGCTTTGGGTGCCATTGATCTAAAGGGGGGATTGACCTTTTGTGACCGGACTGTCCATCTTTTATGTATTGTGCAATATCAGTTAAGTTTTTATTATCAGCAATAGCTACTTTTTTCGTCGGATTTGCTGAGTTGTGCTGCTTATCCATAAAATTCATGCCTGTCTGACGGAAAAATAATATGATTCAGCCAATTGGCTAGAACTCGGTTTAAACCTATACTAGCTCACAATATAAAAGACACGATGATAAATTTTGTGTCTGGGAACTAAGAACACTCATGGCAGCACCGTTCTTTGAGTCAAAACGGTTGCCACCTTTAACCATATGAGGAGTCCTACATGGAACACATCGAACGTGAATCGATGGAGTTTGACGTAGTCATCGTTGGCGCAGGCCCTGCTGGCCTTTCTGCTGCGATTAAAATTCGTCAACTTGCAATTGAAAACAACCTTAATGATCTGTCCGTTTGTGTCGTAGAAAAAGGCTCTGAAGTTGGTGCGCATATCCTTTCAGGTGCTGTGCTCGAACCGCGTGCGATCAATGAGTTGTTCCCTAACTGGAAAGAAGAAGGCGCGCCTTTAAATGTTCCGGTAACTGAAGATAAAACGTATTTCTTAATGTCTGCTGAAAAGTCACAAGAAGCGCCGCACTGGATGGTTCCTAAAACCATGCATAATGATGGCAACTATGTGATTTCACTCGGTAACGTGGTGCGTTGGTTAGGCCAAAAAGCTGAAGAATTAGAAGTTTCTATTTTCCCAGGTTTTGCTGCATCTGAAATTCTTTATCATGCCGATGGTACGGTTAAAGGTATCCAAACCGGTGATATGGGGATTGGTAAAGATGGTGAACCAACACATAACTTTACACCAGGCTATGAACTACATGCCAAATATACGATTTTTGCGGAAGGCTGCCGTGGTCATTTAGGTAAACGCCTGATTGCCAAGTTCGATCTAGATAAAGATGCAGACCCGCAACACTATGGTATCGGCATCAAAGAACTATGGGAAATTGACCCTGCAAAACACAAGCCAGGTTTGGTGATGCACGGTGCAGGTTGGCCTCTAGCTGAAACAGGTTCTTCTGGTGGTTGGTGGTTATATCACGCTGAAAACAACCAAGTTACTTTGGGTATGATCGTGGATTTATCTTACGAAAACCCACACATGTATCCATTTGCAGAAATGCAACGCTGGAAAACACACCCACTGATTAAACAGTATCTTGAAGGCGGTAAGCGTATTTCTTATGGTGCCCGTGCTGTTGTCAAAGGCGGTTTCAACTCTCTGCCGAAGTTCACCTTCCCAGGTGGTTCTTTAATTGGTGATGATGCAGGCTTCCTAAACTTCGCTAAAATTAAAGGCTCTCACACTGCCATGAAATCGGGCATGTTGTGTGGCGAAGCGGTATTCGAAGCGATTCAAGCTGGCGTTGAAAAAGGTGGTGACCTTGCCATTGCACGTGTGCTTGAAGGTGAAGACTTCTTTGCAAAAGAGTTAACCGCTTACACAGACAAGTTCAACAACAGCTGGTTAAAAGAAGAGTTATATCGTTCTCGTAACTTTGGCCCAGCAATGCACAAATTTGGCACGTTCGGTGGTGGTGCATTTAACTTCATCGATCAAAATGTATTTAAGGTCCCGTTTACACTGCATGACTTAGTGCCTGACTTTAGTACACTGAAAACTGTAGATGCAGCAACAGTGAAACCGAACTATCCAAAACCAGATGGTAAGTTGACCTTTGACCGTTTATCTTCAGTATTTGTATCAAATACGGTGCATGAAGAAAATCAGCCAGCACACTTGAAACTGACTGATGCTTCTATTCCTGTAAATGTAAACTTACCTAAATGGGACGAGCCAGCTCAGCGCTACTGCCCTGCTGGTGTTTATGAAATTATGGAAGAGAACGATGGTTCGAAGCGTTTCCAAATTAACGCGGCTAACTGTGTCCACTGTAAAACGTGTGATATTAAAGATCCATCTCAGAACATTACTTGGGTAACTCCTGAGGGTGGTGGTGGTCCGAATTACCCGAATATGTAATTCCTTGCGACACGGCAAAGCGGTTGCTTTGCTAACCGTGTCTCATACCCGAACATGTAATGTTAAAACGGGCTTGCGATGAAGTACATTTCCGAGCAAGTAATCGCTTTTAGATTAAAAAAATCCCTTCAGCATTGAAGGGATTTTTTTAATTAATAGGCATCTGACTTTTTGCTAAAAACCATCACCGTTGGCCCTATCGCAGTATGCCCAACCCCATGATCTTGATAAATTTCAATCCGATAATCATCACACTGATAGACATATTTATTTTCAGCTTGTTTCCAGCCGTTTTGCGCCACCTGAAAGCGTTTTAATACTCGACTTTTAAAAACATCTAAATCGGTTTCATACGTCGCAAGTGGCCCATCTAGAAAACTTAAACTGTATGAAATAATCATTTTAGAATGCGGATCGTAACGAATATGCTGAACCCAGCTCACACCAGCTTTTTTAATTTGTGTATCTAGACCTTGTGCAAATTCAAACTGATAATTCTTGCCCCCTAAAATAACCGTTTTTGCAGTGGGATGATGCTGTTGAAATTCACGAATATGCTGTCCAATTTTTAAACCTGCAACATTCATCGTACCTACAGGAACTTCACAAGATTTTGCCCAAGAAATTGAACAAAATAATGCAAAAATATGAGCCCATAAGAACATATTTATTCTTTTCATTCTGATTTCCTTGGATGAACTTGATTTCTTTTTCTTTACTCAGGCTCATTTTAAAAGGCTAAGACAAATGTCCTAACCTTTTTTAACTAAATAATGAAATTCTTTATTGCCGTTTTCGTCTAAGCGCTCTTCTTGCAGCAAAAGTTCATGCCCAAGATGCATACAAAATTTCGGAATATCCCATGAAGTTGAATTGTCCGTTGCAAACACCTCCACTACATCTCCCGATTTAGACTTGCGAATGGCTTGATGCAACATCATCACAGGCTCTGGACAGCGTAAACCACGGGTGTTTAATTGGATGCTAGGGCTCACTTCCAAATCAGACATATACAAACTCAAAAATTTAAAAACTTGCTAATTTTAACACAACTGCCCATTTCGCATATCTGTTTGCATAGCTTGATGGCAGATGAACCTCGTATTTAAAAGTATTGATCTAATCATTCATGCAATCCTTGCTTAATTACAATAGACAACTGTGTTTTCTACGGTATGATAAAATTAAGTTTTTTAGATATTAAGCGTCTTTAGGAAAGATCATGCACGAGGAATCAGGCCCGTCGTGGGGAATGCGTGGCTTACGCAAATGGTTAGGTACCGCGCCAGAAACTCGCGATGAACTGTTAAAGTTAGTTCAAGATTCACGTCGTTTTTTAGAACCCGACACTGTTGCGATGTTAGAAGGTGTATTAGACCTTCCAGCAACCAAAGTCCGCGAGGTGATGACACCGCGTACATCGATGATCAGCCTACAAGAAGATGATGAGTTACTCGACATTTTGCATACCTTGGTTGAGTCGGCACATTCACGTTTCCCTGTCTTTTCATCAGATCAACCAGACAATGTCGTGGGCATTTTATTAGCCAAAGACTTATTGCCCTTCTTGACTGAACCAAACAATAAAGTGGATATACGTGCGTTGATGCGTCAACCTTTATATGTCCCTGAAAGCGCACGCTCAGACCAAGTGCTTCGCATGTTGAAAAATACCCAAACGCACATTGCGGTGGTAATTGATGAATATGGCACGACCTCAGGTTTAGTGACGCTAGAAGATATTTTGGAAGAAATTGTCGGTGAAATTGAAGATGAACACGACAAGATCGATGAAGAAGCGGAATATATTATTCCCGACAATGACCCAACGACCGCAAATACTTGGCTGGTTCAAGCACTTACACCAATCGAACACTTTAACAATCTTTTAGATGCAGACTTTTCTGATGATGAGGTTGAAACTGTGGGCGGTTTATTGCTTCAAGAAATTGGTTTAGTGAGTGATTTACAAGGTCAGGTGATTGATCTTGAAAATTGGGAATTTACCATTGTAGAAGCAGATGCACGTTCTATTCATCTGATTCGAGCCGTTCGTAAATGAGAGCTTACTTTGACAAACTGTTAACCCCCAATCCACAACAAAAACAGTTACCTTTAATTTATCCACTTTTAATTGCCTTATTTTCAGGGGCGGTCTTTAGTTTTGCACTCGCCCCTTATCATTATTGGTGGTTGGCAATCTTATCCCCTGCACTGCTCTATGCCACTTTACGCAAACGCAGTGCAAAGCAGGCCTTTGGTATTGGTTGGGCCTATGGTTTTGGCCTATGGTTCGTGGGGGCTTTTTGGCTCTACACTTCCATCCATGTCTATGGCGATACCAATAGTGCCTTAAGTGTCGGTATGATCGGCATTATGGCCTTGGTCATGGGCTTATTCACAGCTGTTCAAAGCTTTATTTACCGCCGTTTTTTCCCTGAAACACCCCTAACCTTCGCCCCGCTTTGGGTGCTTTTTGAATGGTCGAAAACCTGGGTCTTCACAGGCTTCCCATGGCTGTTTGCAGGCTATGCCTTTACCGAACGTTTACTGGATGGGTATGCGCCATTATTTGGTATCTTCGGGGTGTCGTTTGTGGTCTTGGTGTTGGCCTGCGCGCTGGTCGAAGTTTTAAACCGCCGCATCTTTTGGGTCATTCCTTCTGCCTTATTGGTACTTGGTGCATGGGGCGCATCAAAAATTGAATTCGTCTCCGCAAAAAATACGCCGCCATTATCGGTTTCTTTAATTCAGGGCAATATCCCACAAGACTTAAAATGGCTCACTGAGTATCAACTGAAAACACTTGGAATCTATGCGGATTTGACCAAAACAGAATGGGGACGAGACCTCATTGTTTGGCCTGAATCCTCTATTCCGATGTTCCAAAGTGATATCGAACCCTTTTTAGCTGCAATGACGGCACAAGCCAAGAAAACCAACACGGCGTGGGTCACCGGTATTCCATACTGGGATATTTCAGGCTCTGAAGAGGCAGGTCGCCCCCTGTACTACAACAGCATTATGGCCAATGGTGCTGAAGCCGAAGGACTCTATAAAAAGCAACGTTTAGTGCCTTTTGGTGAATATATTCCACTATCTGGTTTACTGAAATGGGTGTTGCCTGCCATGCAGAATGATCCGTCGATGAGTGGTTTTTCACGTGGCGAACAGCAGCAACAACCGCTTTCTATTCATCAGCAGCATTTAGGCGCGGCCATTTGCTATGAGGTGGCTTATCCGAACTTGACGCGTCGTAATGCCAGCCAAAGTGATTTCTTGGTGACAGTTTCCAACGATGCATGGTTTACAGGAACCGCAGGCCCTTTACAGCATTTACAGATGGTTCAAATGCGTGCCAAAGAAAATGGACGCTGGTTTATCCGTGCCACTAATACAGGCGTGACGGCGTTTATTGACCATCAAGGGCATATCGTAAAACGTGCCCCACAAGATGTGGCAACCGTGCTTCGCGGCGAACTGCCTGCTATGCAAGGTCAAACGCTGTATACCCGTTTAAGTGACTGGCCAATTTTAGGTTTCTCAGTTTTTTTACTGATCTTGGGCTGGATCTATCGTCCACGTAAAGTCGATGTATCGTTTAAGTCTCGTCGATAGTTGCTATTGTTAGATCAGACTTTTCCAAAGACAAACCCAAGCTGAGCTTGGGTTTGTCTTTTTCAACTACAGTAGTTTGCTACCTACTGGAACCTCTGTATCAGGTACACAAAGCACCACGCCTGCATCTGAATCATGAAAGCCTGTCACTAAGCACTCAGACTGGATGGGACCAATTTGTTTGTTTGGAAAGTTAACCACCGCCACCACCAATTTACCCAATAACAGTTCAGGTTGATAACGCTCAGTAATCTGCGCACTCGATTTCTTAATGCCAATGTCATGGCCAAAGTCGACATGTAAAATATAAGCGGGCTTATGTGCTTGCTCAAAGACTTCGGCCTGAATAATACGCCCGACTCGGAGCTCGACTTTTAAAAAATCCGCCCAATCAATCTGTTCCATATTTCACTCTATATTTATATTTTCTACAGTATAGGGAGCGAATACTAGAATCATATACAACGAAACAGACAAGCGATCCTATCTTTCTGCCATTCTTCATGACGCAATAAAAAACCAAGCGTATATGCTCGGTTTTTTATCACAACTATAAATGTCAGTATTAAATTTGACTGACCAAATAGGACACCATACCGGCTAAAAAGAGCATCGGGGTATAACGGTAGAACATGACCACTTTTTGTTCTAATGCTGTAATCTGTACTTGATCGAGTGTGAGTACCGTTGCTTTTAACGCAGACCAAAAGCTCAAAACCGCCCATGTGCTGAACAGACTGATTGCAAAGAAACCCACCATAATTTGGCTGCTGCCTTCAGTCGACTGCCAGACACTTAAAACACCTTGGGCAACAGGAAGCATACTCAGAATCAAAAGAACAGATTTGAGCATCGACCAATGGAATTGGCTCATTTCATCCAACAAGGTTAATGCTTTCATTCTATTCTCCTCAGGCAAATTAGTTGCCATTGAGAACATTATGCAAGGATTTAAATAAATAAAAAGTCTATTTTTATCCATAATTTACATTATTTGTAATCAATAAATATGGGAATAATTCTTATTATAAATCTCAGCTGATGCTTATTATATTTAATATTTTAAAATCATAATCTTAGATATTAATTTTAAATTAAGATGTATTATCATTACAGTCCACATTGACATAACCTATGCACTGTAATGATATATTCAATTAAACCCAATATATAATAATTCTCAATTAGGGTTGATACTGAATATCAGCATCGGTTTCTTCACCACCTTGCTGTCCATCTGCGCCAAAAGAATATAAATCAAATGGTCGTCCATCAGTCCCAGGTGCAACATATTGAATGTCATTATCCCAACTGTCTTTCGGATATCCACCTTTCACATAACCGCCTGGTAACCAATTTTTTGCAGACTCAGGCTTATTCACCAAAGCATCAAGTCCACCCTCTTGCATCGAAGGGTATTTATCATTGTCCAATTTATATTGATCCAATGCCGCAGCAACCCCTTTAAGGGTAATGACAGTGGTGTCCACTTTGGCTTTTTCACCGCGTCCCATCACATTGGGTACAATTAAGGCTGCCAACACACCTAAAATAACAATCACCACCATGACTTCAATTAAGGTAAAGCCTGAAGCTTGGCGTCTATAGATTTTTGATTGCATGTGAATTTTCTCTTCCATCTTATATTTTTAAAATTAAATCATGTTGTTCATGTTGACGATCGGCAGCATCACGGCGATCACAATCACCAAGACAATGCTTGCCATCAAAACCAACATCAGTGGTTCAAGTAAAGCCAGCAAGGTCGATATGAGCGTTGTCACTTCTCGGTCTTGCATAGTCGATGCGCGCTCCAACATCCGATCCAATTCACCCGACGTTTCACCACTTTTAATCATTTGTACCATCATCGGTGGGAAATAACCACTGCGCTCCAGCTGGGTCGCAAGGTTTCCACCTTCAGTCACTTTTTCTGCGGCATGATTGACCGCATCGCGAATCACCCAGTTATTACTCACCGCAGCACCAATTTTTAACGCATCCACCAAGGGCACACCAGACTGGGTCAAAATAGACAGGGTACTGGCAAAGCGTGCGGCATTTATACCACGTGAAAGTTTACCGAATAATGGCAGTTTGAGCGTTAAACGATCAAAGGCATAATGCCCTGCTGTGGTTCTTAAAAATCGCAGTAATAAGCCGATACCGAGTACACTGCCCACCAATAAAAATGGCCATGCCACTCGAATAAAATCACTGGCTTTCATCAAGGCAACAGTAATCCATGGCAAGGCATCTTTACTTTGATCAAAGGTTTTGACAATGTCAGGCACCACATAGGTCATAAGTCCCATCACGATGGCAAAAGACATCAGCATTAAAATAATCGGGTAAATCATTGCGCCTTGGATTTTCTTTTGCATTGCAAAACGATTTTCGGTGTAGTCTGCCAGCTGATCTAAAATTAAGTCCAAATGTCCTGAACGCTCACCAGCGGCAATCGTAGCAATGTACAACTCTGGAAAACGTCCCGATTGCTGTAAACCCTGCGCCAATGAATGACCTTCCAGTACTTTAGAACGGACTGACATCAATAAATTTTGTACATGTGCTTTTTCAGACTGCTTTCCAACCGCACGAATGGCTTCTTCCAACGGAATGGCCGCCGCCACAAGTACAGAAAGTTGACGTGTCAATAAAGCCAAATCATAGGCGGTAATTTGTTTTTGAAACCATGTTTTACTGCTGTGCTTATCTTTTTGTTCAACAGGATCAACCGAGACTGGAATCAGCGCTTTATCACGAAGTTGTTGCCGAATTTGACGTGCTGAATCCCCTTCAAGCACGCCTTTTTGCTGCTTTCCTGCGGCATCGAGTGCGGTAAATTGATATGCTGGCATGTTTACGCTTTCTAATTGTCCATTTAGTCATTTGGCGCTGTTGCATGTCGGCACCAAAATCATTCATATTCTAAGTTATAAATTATGTCATCACTCTAACACAACTCATTCATCGCACAACGACAATTTCATCAGGACATTTTGAGCTTTTTATGCCAGAGAATACACTTTCCACAACACCAAGCTACCGTATTCGTGTGGCTGTTCCCGTTTATCTATATGACTGTTTTGACTATAGTTTAACAGCTGAACAATACCACCAAGCTGAAGTGGGTGCACGTGTGGCTGTCTCATTTGGTCGCCAAAATGTGGTCGGTGTCATTGTTGAGAAACTCACTGATGAGAAACCACTCGATTTAGGCTTTAAACTTAAAGCCATAACTGAGTTGCTCGATGACAACGCTATTCTAGATGCTAAAGTTTTAAGTTTATTGACATGGTCAGCGCAATATTACCAATTTCCCATTGGGGAAGTGATGCATGCTGCTTTACCCAGCTTTTTACGCCAAGGTAAACCCTATAATTTACTGGCGCGGATGTGGAAGCTGATTGATGATCATGCCGAAGACAAATTGAAGCGTTCTGAAAAACAACAAGATGCCTATAAAATTTTAAAGCTACATCCCACAGGAACGTCTGAAAACATTCTAAATTTGGCTGGCATTGAAACTGCGACCTTAAAAGCCTTAGAAAAAAAGAAAATCACCCAGTGCATACTTGAAGCCCAAGACTTTAAACCGCAAGCCATGACACTGGCACAAATGCCCCTCACGCCCAATGATGAACAAAAGCGTGCCATTCAAAATATTCTCAAAGCTCGTCATAGCTACCACGCTTTCTTACTGGATGGTTTAACCGGTAGTGGCAAAACTGAAGTCTACTTGCAAGTCATGCAAGAGGTTTTAAAACAAGGCAAACAAGTCTTGGTTTTAGTGCCTGAAATTGGTCTCACCCCACAAACAGTGAGTCGTTTTCAATCCCGTTTTCACTGTCATATTGCGCTACTACATTCAGGTTTGAATGATTCTAAGCGCCTGCAAGCTTGGCAAAGCGCACAAACAGGTAAAGCCTCAATTGTGATTGGCACACGTTCTGCTATCTATACGCCCCTTCCACATCTGGGTTTGATTATCTTAGATGAAGAGCACGACTTATCATTCAAGCAACAAGAGGGCTTCCGCTACCACGCTCGTGATGTGGCCTTATACCGTGCACACTTAGAAAACTGTCCAATTATCCTTGGTTCTGCAACGCCAAGTATCGACAGTTATGCACTGGTCGAACAAAGTAAAATGATCCGCTTGGAACTGAACCAGCGGGCTGGTGCAGCAGTCATGCCAAAAATGCATGTGATTGATCTGAAAGTGGCACAAAAGCAAAATGGTATCAGCCAACAACTGATTCATGAAATACAGAAGCGTTTAGACAAAAAAGAACAGGTCTTGGTTTTTTTAAACCGTCGAGGCTATGCGCCCGTGTTAATCTGCGAGAGTTGTGGCTGGCAATCAAAATGCCCACATTGTGATGCCAATTTCACCGTACATCGACAGCCTTATCAGCATCTCCACTGTCACCACTGTGGCACCATCCACCGTATGCCTGAACACTGCCCGCAGTGTCAACATAATGAACTGAAACCGATTGGTTTAGGTACCGCAAAAGTTGAAGAAAACTTACAAGCGTTATTTCCCAATTTTGACGTGATTCGGGTTGATCGCGACTCCACCAGTCGAGTCGGTAGTTGGCAAAAAATCTATAACAAAATTCAGAAAAGTGAACCCATCATTTTGCTCGGCACCCAAATGCTGGCCAAAGGACATCACTTTCCTTATGTGACTTTAGTGGCGATTTTAGACATCGACTCGGGCTTACTCAGTGTTGACTTTCGTGCCACAGAACGTACTGCACAGCTCATCATCCAAGTCGCTGGACGTGCTGGGCGTGGCGAAAAAAAAGGCGAAGTCTATTTACAAACTCTACGTCCAGACCATCCTTTGCTGAATACCCTGCTGGAATCGGGCTATCGCAGCTTTGCCAAGCAAACGTTGAAAGAGCGTAAAGCTGCATGGATGCCACCTTATCGCTATGCGGCTTTATTGCGCTGTGAATCCAAAGACCAAGAACTGAACCAAAGCTTTTTACAAGAGCATGCACAAGCATTGCGCCAAGCCTCAGAAAACAGTATTGATATTTGGGGGCCAATTCCTGCGCCGATGGAACGTAAAGCAGGCCGCTATCAAGCGCATATGGTACTCCTGTCCAAAGACCGTGCAAGGATGCATTTTTACATTCGTCAGTGGTGGCAAAATGTCTGGCACAACAAACCGCATGGTATGAAATTGAGCCTTGATATTGATCCACAAGAATTAAGTTAAAGCTCGACGTGAATAAGGTTTAGACCTGAGTCGCGTTCTCCCTTAAACTTCCAACATAAAGAAAAAAATTTAGGACAGGGCAATGTCTCTACTGCTTCAAATCACCCTCTTTTTAGCTGCGGCACTGATGATCGTTCCGTTGGCAAAACGGCTGGGGATTGCCACGGTACTCGGCTATTTATTCACGGGTATCTTACTCGGCCCCAGTGTATTAAATGTCGTCCATGACCCTGAAGACATCCATAAACTCGCTGAATACGGCGTGATTTTCTTGATGTTCATTATTGGACTCGAACTTCGCCCGCAACGTTTATGGGAAATGCGTAAATCCATTTTTGTGATGGGCAGTTTACAAGTAACACTCTGTGGCGTGCTACTGGCGTGCATCGTCTTTTTTGCCCTGCAGCAACAGATTTCGGCCAGTGTTGTGATTGGTTTTGCCCTTGCCCTATCCTCCACCGCATTTGTGTTGCAACTGCTAAGCGAAAAACAGCAACTTAATACCACTTTTGGTCAGCAGTCCTTTTCCATTTTACTCTTTCAAGATATTGCCGCGATTCCGCTGATTGCGATTATCCCCCTGCTTGCGGGAACAAACTCAACCCATCATGGCGTGGCCTACTTTGCAGCAATTGTGGCCACCTTTACAGGCTTGTTTTTATTTAGCCGCTATCTCATGCGCCCTTTTTTCCGCTTTGTGGCCAAAAGTGGCGCGCATGAACTGATTACTGCAGTCGGTTTGTTTATTGTCTTAGGCGTAGTCGCGCTGATGGATGTCTTAGGCATCAGTACCACCTTGGGCGCATTTTTAACTGGGGTGTTACTTGCTGACTCTGAATTCCGTCATGAACTGGAAGCCAGTATTGCACCATTTAAAGGTCTACTTCTCGGTCTATTTTTCATGACCGTCGGGATGAGCACGCAAGTTTCGCTCCTGTGGGAAAGCCCAAGTCTGATTATTGGCAGTGCGTTATTGCTGATGTTGGTCAAACTGCTGGCGTTAACGGCCATCGCTCGCTACTTCGAGTTTTCATGGCGCAATAGTTTGATGCTGGCCACTTGTTTGGCACAAGGCGGTGAGTTTGCTTTTGTGGTGCTCAATGTTGCCATGAGTGAACACGTGATTACGCAAGCCATTTTAGAGCCGATCAATTTGATCGTGACATTGTCGATGATTCTGACGCCTATTCTATACTGGCTGATGAGTTCGTGGATGGTGCCTCTATTCGAGAAAGAAACTACACCTGTCTATGATGAGATTCCTGAACAGCATAACCCGATGATCATTGCTGGCTTTGGCCGTGTCGGACAAATTGTGGCACGACTAGTTCACTTACAGCACCAAACCTTCACGGCGATTGACAGCAATATCGACAAGGTCGATTTCGTTCGCAACTATGGCGGCAAACTCTACTATGGTGATGCCACTCAACCCGATATCCTGCGTGCAGCCGGTATCGAACATGCCAAAGTGTTTGTATTAGCCATTGATGATATTGAAGACTCCATGAATGTGGCACGCCATATCCGACTCAATTATCCAGACTTAAACTTACTGGTCCGTGCCCGTGACCGACATCATGTGCATTTGTTACGTGACTTAGGAGTGGAACATATTTGGCGTGAAACCTATTTATCATCTTTAGGAATGGCCTATTTTGCCCTACGTAATTTAGGCATTGCAGAACAAGATGCCTATAAGAGCATTGAGTTATTTCGAGATTATGATGAAAAACTGCTCGCACAGCAGCAAAGTATTTATAACGACGAACAGAAAGTGTATGAAACACATCGTAATGCTTTAGCCGAATTAGAGCACTTATTTGAAAGTGATACGCAGCTCCGTCAAAGTCCTGTTGGCGTTGACCTACAACGCGAGTTACAACATGACCGAATAGATGTCACACGGGATGAAGTAAAATGACTTGTGTTTTACAATATCGTCACCATTAAGACAGGATATTGGAGAAATTTATGTCTGATTTGCGTCAACGCTTTTATATTGAAGATAGTCCTGTTCGTGGTGAAGTGGTTCATCTAGAAGAAACCCTACAAACCATCTTGGCGCAGCGTGATTATGCACCTGCAGTCCAAGTGCTATTAGGTGAAATGCTCAGTGCCACGGCATTACTTGCCAGTACTTTAAAAATTAAAGGCCGTATTAGTTTACAAATTCAGGCTTCAGGTAGTTTCAAATGGGCCATGGCTGAATGTAATCACCTTGGTGAAGTGCGTGCCTTGGCGGATTATGAAGCAGATCCACGCTTTAATGCTGCCGACAGCAGCAGTACGGTATTGAGCACCCTCATTAGCCCTGTACTCTTTATTAATATTGAGCCAGAATTTGGTGAGCGTTATCAAGGGATTGTGGCTTTAGACAAGCCAAATCTTGCAGGTTGTTTAATGCAGTACTATGACCTGTCTGCCCAAATTCCAACGCGTATCGTTTTGGCCAGTTCAGCCCAGCGTGCTGGCGGTTTACTTATTCAGCTGTTACCACGTAACAGTGAAGAAGAACAAGAACGTGTTGATCAAGACTTATGGCCACGTCTGACCATGTTAACTGAAACGCTCAAAATCGAAGAGTTAACCGATTTAGAGTCCAGTGAAATTCTTTACCGTTTATACAACGAAGAAGAAGTACGCTTACCTGAAGTTGAAGTACTGAAATTTGGCTGTACCTGTTCGAAAGAGCGTTGTGCTCAAGCGCTTGAACAAATTGGCGCTGAAGCCGTTCGTGAAACGCTAGAACATCAAAACCCGATTACCATGGATTGCCAGTTCTGTAACACGCAATACAGCTTTAGTGCAGAAGAAGCCTTGGGTTTATTTGGTGAACACTTAAGTTAAGCGCGTCATGTGCAATAAAAAAAGAGCAGCTGAACTGCTCTTTTTTTATGCCTTTGTTCTCATAAAAATAAGATAATTCAAATGATTCATCACTTTTATTCATAGATATTTCACTGGTCACACCGCTTAAATTTCGTTATAAATAAACCCATAATTTTTATATGTCTTTATTTTTCTCTTCCATTGGGGTTTTATCATCATGAAATTTTCTTGCGGTCTTTTCGTACTCAGCAGTTTATGCGCCTTCTCCAGTTTTGCAGCCACCGATCCCTTGGTCGGCAAATGGAAAACTATCGATGATAAAACAGGATACTCTCTCAGTGACGTCATGATTGAAAAAGACAAAAACAATAGCTATAAAGCAGTCATCGTAAGTACGCGTGAAATTCCAGGTGCGGTAAAAATAGAAAACTGTAGCAAGTGTGATGGGGTCAATAAAAATCAGCCCATCGTCGGCATGACAACGCTCAGCCATTTGAAGTTAGACAATGCCAATGATTCGACCTATAGCCATGGACAGCTCCTCGACCCTTTCACAGGACTACGTTATGACGCATATGCACGACTCAGCAATAATGGTAAGCACTTACGAATTCGAGGAACGTCGACCGAAAATGGCGGTGGGCGCAACATCACATGGGTCAAATATTAAGTATTCCTCATCCATCAAAGCCCCCTTTCATCGGGGGCTTTTTTATTGTCATGTTTTGAAACAATAAGGAACATATCTTTACTGTTGAAATCTGCTGAAAGGCTGAATAATGATTAAAACTTAATCAATTTATTTAATCTTATTTATGCCGAAGAACCATTATGAAATACTCGGTTTAACGCGAGATGCGACCGCCGAACAAATTAAAAAAGCCTATCGAAAATTGGCACGTAAGTATCATCCCGATGTCAGTAAGGAGCCTGATGCTGAGGCACGGATGCAAGAATTAAATGTCGCCTACGACACCTTAAGTAATGAAACAAAAAAAGCTGAATATGACTTTGAACTCGATCATCCGCAAGGCTCACAGCAATTCAACCCCAATGCAGGCTTTGGCGGTTTTGAAGATGCATTTCGGAACGCCCAAGGCGGGCAACAGGCACATGATTTTTCAGGGTTTGAAGACTTATTTGGCCGTTTTGGTTCAGGTTTTGGAGGATCAAACTATCAATATCAACGCCAAAATAGCACTCGCCATAAAGGCGAAGACCAACATGCGCGTTTAGAGGTCGATCTTGAGGTTGGGTTCCACGGTACCACCCAAACTATTACCTTACAAATTCCTACTTTAAATGCCTATGGTGAAGCGGAAATTCAGCGCAAAACGCTGGAAGTTAAAATTCCCAAAGGCATGAAAGAAGGGCAACAAATTCGCTTAAGTGGTCAAGGACAGTCAGGTATTCAGGGTGGTGAAAATGGCGACCTGTATATCGAAATTTATTACAAAGATACGGAGACCACACGCATTGAAGGAGTTGATGTCTATCACCAACTGAATATCAGCCCTTGGGAAGCCGCTTTGGGGCAAAGTATCACCGCCGCCCTACCTAATGGTCGGACATTACAAATTCAAATTCCGAAAAATGCCAAAACGGGGCAGCAACTCCGTTTAAAAGATCAGGGGATTCCAGCCAAAACGGCAGGACATTTATATTTAATTTTAAACATTGTTCAACCTCCTGCGCAGAGTGAGCAAGAACAGCAAGCCTACCAAGCCTTTGCTGAAGCCTTCCCTCACTTTAAGCCGCGTCAGTCTTAAGGAGAAAATTATGACGACTATTCAATATCGTGAAATTATTTTAGACGGATGTCGACACGCTGAAATTGTTGATGAACAACATAGCTTTGATTTAAAGCATTTTGCTGAAGCCTGCGGACAAAGTCCTGAATGGGTTTTACAGCTGTTGGAATATGACATTCTGCCTAACCGACCCGATAACCGCATTCACCAATTTTTTGGTGATGATGTCTCACGTGCACGGCGAGCCTATCGCTTACAACGTGACTTTGATGCCAGCTTTACTGCAGTCGCAATGATGATGGATTTGATTGAGGAAGTTCAAAAACTTCGTCGTGAAGTAAAACATTTACATCTCACTGACCCAGTTCAAACGACTCAACACTAGTTCTATAAAGAAAGATTGGCGCATGCCTTTCTTTCTTTTTTTATTTTTGAATAAGAGGATTAGACGGCAACCATGAAACTCAAAGTTTGTAATAAAAAGACTAAGCTCATGTTTCCTGAATACCGAGACATGATTCAACAGCTTAGAGAAGACAATCCGCATTTTTCTAAAATGTTTGACGACCATGAAGCTCTCGATCAGGAAATTTGTTTACTCGAACAAGACCCTGTCAGGATTCATCGTGGAGAGATTGAGCCCCTCAAACGCAAAAAGTTGTTCATTAAAGATCAGCTTTATCGGATTTTAAAAGGAGCCCAGTTAAAAACCTCTTAAATTAAATCTCCCTGCGACGCCCACATATCCGAATAATAAATTGAACAAGGATAGCGTCGGCATGTAAAGAAACACCTTAAAGCCCATTTGCTTTAATGGTCTATGCGGAAAATCACCGAATTATTTTAATTTGGTGATTTTCTCTAAATCTTTGATGGTGCCCTTCACGGTTTGCTTGATCGGCTCATAATCGATGAACCAAAACAAATTCATATGTTGATCCGCATGCTGCTGTGCCAACATATCAATGACACTTTTTTCGCCACGCCCGACCAAATGACGTCTATAAAAATAATACAGCAGAATCAATGTCGTCATTAACATGATGCCCAACATGATCCAAAACCCTGTGGGAGACTTCAGCCCCGGAATAAACTCGAAGTTCATACCATACACCCCTGTCAGTAAGGTCAGTGGTGCAAAAATCGCGGTAATAATAGCTAAAATCCGCATATTTTCATTGGTTTGATTGGCTATGGCAGAAAAATGCAAATCGATAGCTGCTTGCACTGCATTTCTCAAGCGAATGGTATGCTTTTGAATTCGTTCAATATGACTGGTTAAATCATCGACACGTACCAACATGATGTCTTGTTTTTCGCTACGCTTTTTCCCTTTCAAGTGCGAATAATTATCGACAATTTCATCGCGTAATTCCTGCAAAGTCTCGATTTGTTCTTCGCACAAATTTTCCACTTGTTGGAAAGCCATATTCTCTTGCAACAGTTGATGCCACTTGGTAAAACGGCGATGCCCTTGTAAAAGCTCTTGCTGCCAAAACTCCACTCGACGTGTCAGCGGCACACGTAAATCAAGATAACCATCCACCATGTTATTGAGCAGTCTCAAGGTCAAATCTAAAGGCGTTGCGGGTAATTTTCTTGGCTTATTATGTTCCTCAATCGGACGGCTCAACACCGTTTCCATACGCTGAATATAGCTTTCAACTTCTTTATTGCCCTGCTCTCTGACCGTAATCAAGACTTGCGGCGTGAGCATAAAACTAATCGGGGTCGTCGCCAGACCAAAAACCCGTTCATGTTTTTCAGCCGCTTGCGTATCAAGCTTGATTTGATCATCAGGTGTGATCAGCTTACGAAAGATCAGCAAGTCATAATCTTCCAAAGTATCAAAGGCACAAGGGTGGTCTAAATTGAGAATATCGCGCAGATGATATTCATTCATCCACAGTCCCGTTGCCGCATAAATGTCCTGCTGCCAATGTTCTGCCCGATTAACCACATCGTCACGGCTACACTCCACCCAAATAAACTCGGCTTCCTGCTCTGCAATTGGCTGTTTCTGCACATAAGTATGCTGCGCGGTGGGATGTTGATAGAAATAATAGCTTTGCATATCTCATTTATTATTGTCTGTCTTAGCCAGCATGATGCCATAAAAAAAGCCCTGAGCAAGCCAAAGTTTACATTGGCCAAGCTCAAGGCTTTTCTAAGACAACTCAATTCACATGGCAAACACCATGTGAATTGACAAGAGATTAAACTTGTTCGATGTCTTTCATCGTCAATTTGATACGACCACGGTTATCTACATCCGCAACTTGTACCTTAATTTCTTGACCTTCTTTCAACACGTCTGCCACGTTTGCAATACGCTCGTTCGAGATTTGTGAAATGTGAAGTAAGCCATCAGTACCTGGAAGGATGTTTACAAACGCACCGAATTCAACGATACGAATGACCTTACCGACGTAAATTGTACCCGGCTCAATTTCAGCAGTCAGTGCTTGGATTTTTGCAACCGCAGCAGCAGCAGCAGCTTTGGTTTCACCAAATACACGAACGGTACCGTTGTCTTCAATATCAATAGCCGCTTTGGTTTCTTCAGTAATGGCACGGATGGTCGCACCACCTTTACCGATTACATCACGGATCTTGTCTGGGTTGATGTTGATCACTTGGAATGTCGGTGCATGCATTGAAATTTCAGGGCGAGCGCGTGAAATCACTTGGTTCATTTCGTTCAAGATATGCATACGGCCTGCATACGCTTGGTTCAATGCCGCTTCCATGATCTCTTCAGTGATACCTTCAATTTTGATATCCATTTGAAGCGCGGTAATACCGTTCGCAGAACCAGCTACTTTAAAGTCCATGTCACCTAAGTGATCTTCGTCACCTAAGATGTCAGAAAGAACTGCGAAACGCTCGCCTTCTTTCACTAGACCCATTGCGATACCTGCAACTGGCGCTTTCAATGGAACACCTGCGTCCATAAGTGATAGTGAAGCACCACATACAGAAGCCATTGAAGATGAACCGTTTGATTCAGTAATATCCGATACGATACGAATCACGTACGGGAAGCGGTCAGCTGCTGGAAGAACCGCTTGAACACCACGACGCGCCAAACGACCATGACCGATTTCACGACGCTTAGGACCAGATTCACGACCAGTTTCACCGACAGAGTACGCAGGGAAGTTGTAGTGCAACATGAAGTTGTCAGTTTTAGTACCAGCTAGGGTATCAACCATCAACGCATCACGGGTATTACCTAAAGTGGTAGTTACCAACGCCTGAGTTTCACCACGTGTGAACAATGCAGAACCGTGTGCACGGCCTAATACGCCCACTTGAACATCAATGGCACGAACAGTTTTCGTATCACGACCATCAATACGTGGTTTACCAGACAAGATGTTGTCACGTACCGTACGGTATTTAAGGTCTTCGAATAATTCGTCAACTTCAGCAGCAATGCCAGTTTCATCATTTTCAGGAACGAACTGAGCAACAGCTTCTACATGAAGTGCATCTAATGCTGCGTAACGGTCTTGCTTAACAGCAATGGTATACGCTTCAGAGATTTTCGCTTCAAATGCATCTTTCAATTTGCCAAGAAGCTCTTCATTTTTAACTGGCGCAACCCAAGTTGATTCAACCGCACCCGCAGCAGCAGCAAATTCTTTAATCGCTTGAATTGCGATTTGCATTTCGTCATGACCGAAAAGTACAGCGCCTAACATTTGGTCTTCAGAAAGCTCTTTCGCTTCAGATTCAACCATCAATACAGCAGCTTCAGTACCTGCAACCACAAGGTCAAGATCAGATTCTTTAAGCTGTTCTAAAGTTGGGTTAAGGATGTATTCACCGTTGATTAAACCAACACGTGCGCCTGCGATTGGGCCTGCAAATGGAACACCAGCAATTGACATCGCAGCTGAAGCACCCAACATTGCAGCGATATCACCTTCCATGGTTTTGTCCGAAGAAATAACAGTCGCTGTTACTTGGATTTCGTTGTAGAAACCTTCTGGGAACAATGGACGGATTGGACGGTCAATAAGACGTGAAATTAAAGTTTCAGCTTCAGACTGACGACCTTCACGCTTACCGTAACCACCTGGGATACGACCTGCAGCATATTGTTTTTCTTGGTAGTTAACAGTCAACGGAAAGAAGTCTTGGCCTGCTTTTGCTTTTGGTTGAGCAACAATTGCAACAAGAACCTGTACACCACCCATGGTGATCACAACAGTGTTTGCTTGACGAGCAACACGACCAGTTTCTAAAACAACCGTGTGTTGACCATATTGGAATTCTTTACGAATAATATTAAACATAGACATGTATTTTTCTTTCCTGATTTTTATTCTAGTGGAGACCCCTAAGGTTTGGCATTCACATCGCCATTTCAGGCAACTGTATAAATGACAAAGCTTAGAAGCCGACCTCACCAGAGACTAAAAATATGATTTTAAGACACAAAGAAGGAGCGAAACATTCGCCCCTTCCCCATTACCTCACAGAAGCAAGGTAGACTTTCTTTTTCAGTAATAAAGCATTCAAAATGCGATAGTCCGAAAATAAAAGTTTAATCGAATTAACGACGTAAACCTAAAGCAGCAATCAAGTCGCTGTAACGAGTAGCGTCTTTACCTTTAAGGTAATCAAGAAGCTTACGACGTTGGTTAACCATACGGATAAGACCGCGACGGCTATGGTGGTCGTGTTTGTGCTCTTTGAAGTGACCTTGTAAATCATTGATTTGAGCAGTTAAAAGAGCTACTTGAACTTCTGGTGAACCAGTGTCGTTTTCAGCGCGAGCAAATTTAGCAATGATCTCTGCGCGATCTGCGTTTGTTAAAGCCATTCGATTTCTCCGAGATGCTTATAAGTTACATTTGATACAAATCAAATTGATTCTTCAAAACCAAGTTGACTGCCGTGCATCACTACAGCAAGGCATTATTTTAAGGGATCTAGCGCTATATTGCAAAAATGTTTTATGTTCGCAGTCAATTCGGCAACTGACGGCTTTGCACAAATCATGCACAATCATGACAATTCTGATTTTCAGTATCAGACTCAAATCCAATAAAAACGAAAAATAGAGAGAAATTTGTGAAAATTTTATCTGCCAATACCTGTTATGTCCCCCATGACCTCAACCACGTGATTCGTTCTAAGGATGAGGTCTGCGCTACCTTGGGTGGTATGAATGACGCGCAAATTCAAAGCATTTGGGCCAGTGTAGAGTCCCTATATAAAACAGGAAACTACCCTTTCATCAGCCTCTGTTTACGTCGTCAGGGACAAATATTGTTAAATCGCAGCATTGGTTATGCGCAAGGCAACTCACCCGATGGTTTAGCGGCAGATGCGAAAATTGGCACACCCGATACCCCAGTTTGCTTATTTTCCGCCTCTAAAATCGTTACAGCCATGCTGATTCATATGTTGGATGAACGCGGCGATCTAAATTTACTCGATCCGATTAGCCACTATATTCCCGAATATGGCGTAAACGGTAAACGTCGTGCCACCATTTTCCATTTGCTCGCTCATCGTGGTGGCATTCCGCGCATTGACAGCAAAGTCACACCTGAACTGTTGTTTAATCAAGATCAAATTTTAGAACGTCTTTATGCGGCACAACCCGTTTCAGCTTCGGGCACGCATCTGGCGTATCATGCCGTGACGTCGGGTTATATTTTAGGGGAAATTATCAAGCGGGTAACGGGTCAAACAGCCCGCGAGTTTCTTGCTGAAAATATCGAAAAACCCATGGGCTTAGATTACTTTAACTATGGCCTAAAACCTGAGTATCGAGCGGATGTCGCTTTAAACTATGCCACAGGTCTACATCCACGTTTAGGCACAGACCATTATCTTAATCGGGTACTGGGTGGTGGTTTACAGTTGGCGGTCGATGTGACCAATGATGCGCGCTTTATGGACACGATTTGCCCAGCGGGCAACATTTATACCAGTGCGGAACAAGCTGGTCGTTTCTTTGAAATGCTCTTGAGTGGTGGCGAATACCAAGGCAAACAAATCATGAGTGCCCAAACGGTATTTCGCTCGACCTTGGCCACGTCAGGAGTCAGTTTAGATCGGACATTATTAGTTCCGATGCGTTATGCCTTAGGCCCAATGTTAGGTAGCAATCCTATTGGGTTATTTGGACCCATGACTGGGCAAGCCTTTGGACATCTCGGGTTTTCCAATATTCTCTGCTGGGCCGATCCAGAACGTGATATTAGCGTATCGCTATTAACCACAGGAAAATCTGTCGTCGGGACCCACTTACCTGCTTTAGCGAAAACGCTTTATCAAATCTCGAAGCATTGTCCCAAAATCTTAAAACACCAACGTCGCTCATTATTTGCAACCGATCGAAGTGAAACAGATTTAGTCTGAGCATAAAAAAAAGCCCAAGTAAACTTGGGCTTTTTTGCGCTGTAGTGTTCTTTTATTTTTGTTCTTGTTGTTTTGGTTATCATTATAATAATGCGCTTTTCCGCGTCTTGTATTAAACATTCCATGTTTAATCATTTACATCCTTATGTGACAGATTTTGCCACATCACACAGAAGAAAAAAGTCGTATTTCACTCATCTTTATGTAAGCTATTGCTTACATGAACTCCTCATTCTCTCCATTATTCAACCTAAATTTTTCTAAAAAATGCAATAATTAAAATTTAATAACTAAAAAACAATCACTTAAAAATATAAGAACTAAATTTAAAAAAGCATAACCGTGCAATACTGAGACAGTTTCTCTTCAATATTTAATCTATAACTGTATTTTATGCTTCGAGGAATGAATGGCTATTTTTTGTCACATTTTGCCAATTTATCAGATATAAAAAAGCCTTGTAGTCTCTCCCAAAACTACAAGGCTTAGCGGCTGTAAGTTTCCTCTTTCACCTACTTCACTGTAAGTTCGCTGTCTACTGACGTTATTATTATCTTTTTGCGATTATACTCAACATTCCGTGTTGAGCTCTTTATGTGCAGCCATCTTCTCAAAATCCTCAGCAAAGCTCTATGCGCAAATCTCCTGAATCCCTGTAAGCCATTTCGTACAAAGCTCCTATTTGTTTATTAAATCTTCACAATTGAATTTGTTGATTAATTTTTCTTGATAGACCACTTTCTCGGGTGGTTCGAGTCACCATAGCATGTACGAATGCATCGGCATCGACCAGTAAACTGACCACTTTTTTCGCCCGCGTAATTGCGGTATAAATCAACTCTTTACTGAGTAATTTTTCAGCCTGCCGATCTAAAACCACCGCGGTATGGGTGAACTCAGAGCCTTGAGATTTGTGAATGGTCAGTGCAAAAGCCGTTTCAATATTTTTGGGTAATCGTGTTGCAGCTACCCATTTATCCAAGCTGGGGAAATACACCTCAAATTGCAACTTGCCTTGTTGAACGCGCTGTAAACACAGTCCAATATCGCCATTCGACACCCCTAACTGATAGTCGTTATAGGTCATCATCACAGGACGGCCCAAGTACCATTCGCCTTGTTTAATTTGTTTTGACTGTTCTAATAGGCGCTGCTCGATTTGCAGATTGAGCTGTTTTAAGCCGAAATGGCCGTGACGTATGGCGGCTAAAATACGGTAATCATCAAAATATTGAATCACTTTGGGTACGAGAGACTCATTAGGATTTTGCTGATATTGCTTTAAAGCCTCAACATAGCCCTGAAAGCCAAGCATCAGCAGATCATAATAATGCTGTAACTGCTCTACAGATAAAGCCTGCTCGGGCAACAATTCGAGCTGTAAATAATCGACCTTGACCTGATCCAACTCAACCGCCTTCAACGTCGTAGCATTTACCACTTGTTGTTGAAAAGTGTTCAATACGCTCTGTTTTTCGGCAGGATGCGTCATTGAGTCAAAACAAGTTTGCTGTTGAATAAATTGTGCCAACTTTCCAATCCGTGCATCTGAGTTGAAACGACGGCTATTGACCAAATTGACTCTATTTTCAGCCAAAGCTGGAACCTGTTGTAAATCGGCGAGCACAGAGCCAACATCGACAGAAGCCAACTGATCGGCATCTCCCAATAAAATCAAACGGGCTTGATTCGGCATGGCAGCAAAGAGCATCTGCGCCAAATTTAAATCCAGCATTGACGCTTCATCAACAACAATCACATCATAAGGTAAAGGTTGTCTGCTATGAAAACGCGGTTGCTGCGTATTCCCAAGACCCAAAAGTCGATGTAACGTCACAGGGTTTAAGTTTTTCAAATCTGGGGTAATGAAGTCTTGTAACTTTTCATCTTGAAAAGAGTTTTGCAGGGCTTCTTTCATGCGCTGCGCCGCCTTACCTGTCGGTGCAGCCATCGCAATACGAATATCAGGCAGACTTTGCTTGAGAACCGCAATAATACGCGCCAAGGTATAGGTTTTCCCTGTGCCCGGACCACCTGTAATGATCGAGAGCGCCTGCTCAGCCACCATAGCCAAAGCCTGTTTTTGGTGTGGATCTTCAAGTAAATGGGCATAAGCTGAAATATCAACTTGCGTTAAATTTTGCAGTTTTAACCGTGCTACTTGCTCGGCCAAAGACTGCTCTAAAGCCCAATAACGATACAGATATAATTGCTGCTGATCGTAAACAAACGGCGCTTTTTGTTGCTGTGCCTGCTGTTCATCCATCACCAAATCATCTAAGGCAGTCACAGCTTCAGCTGCAACCGAGATACAACTCTCACCGCGTAGCATGGCTTCAAGGACCTGTTGAATCACTTCACTTCGCGCTTCGGTGAACCCTGTTTTACTCAGTGGCGACTGCTGAATAAACTGACTCCAACGCGTTAACCATGTGTCTACCACGGTAGCCTGATCAATACTGGCTTTACGAACATTTTCCACACGGTTATCCTCAAAGTTATCCACAGCTTAATTCTTTGTTTATGAGTGACTAATTTCACTTAATTCAGAAGTTTTACCTACATGATTTTCAGTAGAAGTATCCTCAGCAAAATAACCCAAAATCGCATCTAATCTTAAAATAAACTCTGGGCTAGCACGCCAACTTAAAACCCCTTGATCAGGCTGCCCATTCATCCCTCTCAAATAAAGATAACTCGCCTGTCCCAGATGTTCTTCAATGTCATAGTCCAGCAAATTCACTTTTAAATAGCGATGCAAAGCCACCAAATATAAGCCCGCCTGCAACCAATAACTGGCATGTGACATATTCAATTGGATTGCGTCATGATTGTAGCTCTGCTGATCCGCCCCTAAGAAGTTACTTTTATAATCGGCGATGTGATAACGCTGACCATCAAAATAAACCAAGTCTATCGAACCTGTCAGATAACGAGCAGAATTGGCTTCATTTAAGTCGAGCAGATCAATGCCGTATTCTTGAAACAATGCCTGTATGCGTTTAATCGCCAGCACATGATCGGACAATGACAAATAAAAAGGAAACTCAGCCAAGTGTTCATCGACTTTGAGTTGCTTCAATTGAAAACCTGCATGCAAAGGCGTTTCTAGCACATCTGCTAACCACGCTTGCATCCACAGCACCAATTGAGTTTCATCATCCTGTCCAAACTCATTTTGATATTTGCCCAATAACTCTTGCCACAGTAAGGGACTATCATTTTTAAAACGACGATGAATTTCCAGTCCCCAGTCACCCGAGTCCTGAAAGTCAATATGCTCGAAAATTTCGTGCAGGAAGGTTCCCGCAGTCGTCCCCATTGGAAACTGCCGTTTAATCCACGCCAAAGGCTGACTCAGCTCCACATCTTCAAGCACAGGATGATTAATCTCGTCATCCGCACTACCCACTTTCTCGCTCAAAACCGCTAAGGCATCCATTGCCTCTTTGCGACTCAAATGCTGTGCCAACGCACTAAAACTGGTTTTGGAACGTGGATAAAAACGCTGTTCAGGAAAGGCCAAGGCTTGCAGTTGAATGATCTCTTGCTGCTGGGCTGGCTGTAAACGGATCGGCTTTTCAGTCAGCAGCACCTCATTACCACTGGCAGGATGTTCAAACAGATTACCTGCTTGACCACGCCAAAACGCCAATGCCGTATTTGATTTATATTCCTGATCTTGCAGTAAGGCATACACGCGGTGGCTGGCGCGGGTCAGTGCGACATACCATAAGCGATGCTGTTCTGCTTCGGCTCGCTCATTGTGTTGCTCAATCACGGCTGGGTCTAATAGGTTGGCATCATTTACTGCCACGATGCGCTGTAACTCGCTCTGCCCTGTCGTCGGATTGATCTGTTCCAGTGTTGAAAAGTTTAAGGTTTTATTCATTTCCTTAAAGTCTTTGTCGGCACCCAGCAAGAACACAATTTTAAACTCTAGACCTTTGGACTGATGAATAGTCATCAGCTGTACGCCTGTGGCATTGGAGAGTTTGCGTTCCAACTCCCACTCACGTTCCGCAGGCAAATGTAACTGTTTGAGATACCAATGATACAGTTTCTGCGCGCCTTGGAACTGCTCACTATGTTGGCTCAACAACTCAGTCAAATGTCGAAGATTAACCACAGTCCGTTCGTTGTCTCGGCTTTGGTAAGCCACCAAGTTTTTCCACACTTTAAAAAGGTTTAAAGCGTACTGCCATGCACTTAAAAAGCCTTTATTGATCCACATGTCGCGGATGTCATCAAAATCCGCCATAAACTGGCTCAGACCGTTGGCTTGCTTTTCCAGTTCCAGTAACTGTTTTAAATCAATCGCCAACAGCCGACTCAAAAGTGCACGGCGAACTTTGGCCTCATCAAAAGGATGCATCATTGCGGTCAATAATGCACCGACATCTTTCGCGACCTGACTTTCAAACACACTGCGTTTAGATGGACGGTTGACCAAAATTCCCAAACGCTCTAGTTCAAACTGAACTTTGTCCAAGCCATCATGGTTTTTCGACAACACCGCGATATCATTCGCACCCATAAACTGTGGCGGATCATCTGCCACATACAGTTGCTGTTGAATGCCTTGGTTGATTAAATCACGGATTTTCCATGCCACTTGTTGAGCTTCATTTTTTTTGTCTTCAAGTAACAGCCAGCGCAGCGGTACATGGTTTTCACCTTGTGCATCGACCAAAGCGGGATGGGGACGAGTCCCTGCTTCTACAGGCTGGTAATAGACCTGCTCACCAAAGTCCTGTTGGCGTTGAAATAAAGCATCTACCACCTGTACCAGCTTTTGCACAGAACGATGATTATATTTCAAACTATACTGCCGACCTTGCTTTGCCAAAACATCTAAACGTGCCTTGTTATAGGTCAGCATGTCCCCCCCACGAAAGCCATAAATGGCTTGTTTCGGATCACCGACCATAATCATACAGCCTTGGTGATAACGCTGTACATCACGCCAAATTCGCGCCAGCATGTCATCTTGGTCTTGGTTGGTGTCTTGAAACTCATCCACTAAAATGAGTGGATAGCGTGCTTGTACAAACTGAGCAAAGCGCCTGCCCTGCTCGCCCTGTAAAGCTTCTGACAAGGTACGGATTTGCTGGGCAAAAGTCGTTTCACTCTTTTGCTGTAAGACTTGTGGTAAACGCTTTTTCACCTCGGAGCTTAGGTAATAACTAACATAAGTACTATAGGCTTTTAACTGACTCTCCAAATCAAGTTTCGCATTAACTAATTCATATAAAATCTTCGTTAGCTGATCGTTATAAAATCCATCAACAACAGATTGATCACATTTTTTAAAAATTGTTTCTCGATAATTACCTTTTGAATCCAGAAAAATTGATTGTACTTCTAGTATATTTTTTTGAATTGATTGACTGAAAAAACTCTCTTTTCCATACACTTTTAAACTTGAGATAACCTGAGGCAGACTTTCTCTAAATATCTTTGTAAATTTACCCTTAGAAAATGCTTTTTTATTAATTAAGTCAAAATATTGCCCATCTTCCAAATAGTATTCGGATAGTTTCTCAATATCCTGCTCATTTATTTGAGCTAAATATGAAAGATGTTTTTCAAAAGCATCTATTTTTAAATTAGGCGACTGCACCTCAACCATAGTTGCTGAGGCAAAATTCAAAGTATCGTTGACTAACGGTATAAAATTTTCGACAGATTTAAGCTGCTGGCTCATTAATAAATAATTCACCACAGGCTGCGGCTGTGCCTGAATCCACTCACGCAATACATCATGAATGAGCTGCTGAGTATAACTCTGCGCATCATCGGTAATATCTGCACGTTCAATCTTGCCACTTTCAAAAGAAAACTCACGCAGTAACTTTTGACTAAAACTGTCCAGTGTCCCGACAAATAACTCATCTAACTGGTCAATCACCAACTTCAAACGCTCTTGGGCAAAACCGACCCGCTGTGCGTAGTCCGTGAGCACCTTGATAAAAAGCGGATCTTGTTCGACAGCTATTTTGGCCTGTATCTCTCGCTCTGTCAGACTCTGACAACCTTCAAAATAACGTAAAGTTTCAATCAAACGTGCCCGAACGCGACTTTTCAGTTCCGCAGCAGCAGCACGGGTGAAGGTGGTTGCAATAACCTGATTCGGCAAATAGGCCCCGAGAAAAATGCGTACCATCAAACTGGATAATGTAAAAGTCTTGCCTGTGCCTGCTGAAGCTTCAATCCAATGCAAGCCCTGAAAACTCATATCAGCAATGGGTTGATAAGACATGTTCGATGTAGAGACCTGAGACTGTGCTGTCATGACTTAGTCCTCAAGGCTTTGCTGATGCAAAAAAATCGGATGATATAGTTCATAGGAAAACTGCTCACAGGCATGGGCAAGTAATGCTTTGGCATCCTGCTCTTGTAAAATAAACTGCCAGTCGCGGTGTGCTTTATTGGCTTCATTTTCAGTCATTGAAAATCCACTAAAGCGACCATCTTCTTCCCACACTTTATAAATGGCGTCCATGTCCGCAATCACCATCTGCTCCTGATCATTCAGTTGCCATTCATGCGTCTTATCTTTCTCTGCAATTTTCAACAACAAGGCCGCAGGTAAAACCAAAGGCTGAGTTTGTGCATACTCCCATGCTTTCAACCAAGGTTTGAGCCATGCACGCGCCTGATTTGAACTCACACCAGTGCATAAAATGGTTCGGTCACTAAACACTACGATGCGTTGATACTGCTGTCCGCCCTCACCCAAATTGACATAAGCCAGCCACAGTAAATACTCTAACCAAACTTTGGCACGGCGCTTTGCTCTGGCACTAGATGCTTCTACACTGACCCATTTTTCAGCACTGTATTTGGCTAAAGTAACATTGATCTGTAAATGCTCACTCACTTTCCAGATTTGTTGGGTCGTGGCTGTAGCCTCGGGTGCATAGCGTTGTAAACGTGTCAGCAAGCGCTGCTGCTCAAGCACGCTCATTTGCCAGACCCCATCTTGGACTTTACCAATCGGCAGTTGATCCATCAGAAGATTGGCCTCTGCCGCTGCCTCATGTTGTTGTAAAAAATGACGAATGGCATAACGTCCTAAACCATCGAGCAGTAACGGTTCTTGCGTTTCAGGAATCTCTTCTGGTTTTAAGTTTTCCACGCCTAAAGTCTTGAGATACAGCCTTGCAGGGAAAGTGATGTCCTGAATCCACTGCTGACTATCAAGAACTTGAATATCTTGCTCTAATTTTGGATAAGGCGTATTGACCCAACTGCTCCGTTGTCCCAATGCATGTTGCAATTGTTTCGCGACTTGAAACCATTGGTCTTGAAAACGGACACTGTGCTCAGACTCAAAACCACGCGGATCAAAAGGCAATAAAGGATGGACATGATACAGCGATGCCAACTGTGCAGGGACAGCCACGCCATGCTGATCAACTGTTGCGTTGGCACTCTTGGTCTGTGTGTCAGGCTGCACAATAAAGGCCATATGCTGAATCAGTTCTTGCAACACTGTAGACGGATCACGGACTTCACCATCGTTGATATCAAAGCCATTATAAAATAACCATAAGTTCTCTTGTGCCAACAACAACGCATCTAGAAAAGCCCCTTGATCATCTTCCAAACGGGAACGATCCCCCAGTTGTGGTTTCAGTAAATCCATCAGGTCAAAAGGCAAATGTGCACTGCGGTTGGGAAACTTGCCACTGTCCAAGCCCAACATCACGATCAGCTTATACGGCACAGGTCGAATCTGGCCAATTTGACTAAAGGTGATCTGCCCCGTGGGTTCTGCATAGTCCAGTTGCGCTTCTAAGGTCTTTTGGATTTCTTCTAATACATAAGGCAAAGGTAAACTTAAACTGCGCAGTGCATGATGGTCGTGTTCGTCATAGAAACTCGCCAAGGTCAGCATACGTTCTTGTTTTTTGACCATCTTATACACTGCGGCCAAAGACTCGACACCTGCGGCTTCAAACTCGCGAATATCTTCCATCAAACGATTCAGCCAAGTTTCCGCAGTCGTCCGTTGTCCAGTTTCATGCGCGATCATCCACTCGGAACGATGTTTAAAATCTTGATAGATTTCTATCAAAACACCAATCAGCTCAAAATCACTCGACTGTACTTGGGCATAGCTTAAGGTCTCATGAAACAGCACATGCTCTGGTACAGCGACGCCTAAAGCCAAACGATCTAAGGCAAATTTCAGACTATAACGATAGTCTTCATCCCCTTCGGCCAAACTGCGTTTTAAATGTTCAGCATCCAATCCACGTTTAAAGCCTGCGTTGATCAGCAGCTCCGTCATCCGCTCGATCATATTCATGTCTAAGCCATAACGTTGCTGCGTTGCATTTAAACTGAGCCAATCGGCAAAGTCCTCAATACTCAAACGCCCCCGTACCAAGACCATCCGTCCCAACACAGCACGCCATGCATTTAAGGCATCGAGTTGAGTCACACCTGCCAGCTTAATTGGCAGATAAATACTGTCTTTACTGAGTTGGTGGCCCTTTTGCAAAGCTTCACGCTCATGCGGAGGAGGCGCAAAAACACTGCGAATAAAAGGTTCTAGCTCAGTCAAACTGGGCGTCAACACTAAAATATCACTTGGACGTCGTGGTGCTTCAGCCGTGCCCTGAGCCAACCAATGCGTCAGTTGATCTTTGAGGACTTCAAGCTGTCTAAGGCTGGAGTGACAGACATGAATCTGTATCGAATCATCTTGTTCAGCCAAAGCATACTGATGCTGCGTAGGTTCTACCAAATACAGGACATCAGACTGAATTTTACCAAGTAAAGTTTCTGGATATTCATCAACAAATATATCGGCCCATACGCCATCTTCACCTGAGGAAAGGTTGGAAAGTAAAGAGAAATGGTCGCGCGCTTGTTTACCAAATCGGGTCAGTAAAGGATGGCGAGACTCTCGGGTTTCTGCATTAAAATTAAGGGTAAACTCATCAAAAAACTGCTGAATCTCGGCATCATTGGCATTTGGATTTTTTTCAATAAAACGCTGCTTCACCCGTGCGTCATAACGCGCTTTCCAGTTGGGATCAACACTGTCCGCCCAGTATTCTTGTGAAGGGTTATAGTGAAAAATAAAGATCTCGAGGTACTGCCCCAATCGATGCAAAAACTCCAATTGTTTAGGTGGTAAATCTAAAACCGTAAATACCACCAACTGCGCAGGCAACTTTTTAAGTGCAGCATCTCGGGTCTCAGCTTGATCGAGTAAGTTCCAAAATGCAGTATCAATACGCTGAATTTGTTCAAAGTCAGCATGGAATACCACTTGCCAGAGCCAACGCTGCCATGCTTCCAATTCATGCGCTTGATTAAGCTGAAAAGCACTGAGTTCTTGCTGGGTTTTAAAGAACATCTGCTCCAAATCGAGCGGCTGGTTTTTACCCCATGCTTGCAACCAATTGGTCTGGCAACGACAACTTTGCGGTGGACAGCCTTTGGTGCAATGCCCACGATAATCCATATAAAAACTAAACAGCCGTGAAACCTGCTCCGCGACCCAATACAACATGCTTTGTTTTTTCAGCTGTTTATCAATACCCTGTTGCAAACGGTCAGCACTGGCATAGATCCGCTGAATAATCGGATACAACGGATGGGCAACCTCTAAAGGATTCAGCTCAGCTTGTATAAATTCTTTTAAGGCTTGAAAGACACGCCATTTAATAATCAGTCGCGGAATATTGGCTTTACGGACCTCATCTTTTTGATCGACCAAAACCCACTGATAAGCCGACCATTGAAAACCACGAATACGATGATGAAACTGCGTGTTGGCACTGATGCCCTGCTGTTCCGCCAACTTTTGCGTTAGCCAGGCTTCAACCGCAGGTGAAGGTACAATAAAGTGCTGTGCTTGCAACACTTGAAAGGCATTTTTGGCTGGTTTAAAGACGGTTTTTTGCATGGCCTGCAACAGAACATCAATACGCTGACTTTGTATTACGTGTATCGCCATGTTTCCTCTCAAATAACCATCTTATGAAAAATCTACAAAAGTACACAGATTATTGACTATACTTCTAGTTCTGTCTATGTCACTTTCATGACATATTTCTATTTAAAATTTGCTTTAAAATACGCACTTTAAGCAAAACTAGAATCAATGTGAATCAGGATATTTTAGGGTTTAGAAGATGAAATTAGAGCATATTCCAGAAAAAATTGATCCCTCTTTAAATTTAGAACAAATCCGCGAAGAATGTTTGGACTTAGTCAAAAAGCGCGCCTATTTTTCCGCAGGTGCAGCGGTTATTCCAGTCCCTTTCCTTGATGTGGTGATTGATGTGGGCATATTGTCACAACTAATCCCAGAAATTAATGCCCGCTTTGGCCTAACCCCTGAGCAAGTCAGTGTTTACGACCCAGAAACCAAGCAAATACATTGGTCAGAACTGCGTAAACGTGGCGTGGAGTTCTCTGGACTGGTGGTGGCACGTACAGCCGTGAAAAAATCCATCAATAACATGGCAGCCAAATACATCACCAAACAAGTCACTAAATTTATTCCCTTAGGTGGACAAATAATTGCGGCCAGCTTGGGTTATGTCGTGATGAAAAAAATTGCGGAAACCCATGTGGAAGAGTCGTATAAGCTCGCCAAAGGCATTCAACTAAAACAAGCCGCTGAACAAGGTGTTCCTGTTGCAGCGCCAGTGACCCAAATTCCCTTAAGTTAAAGAACTAAATCTGCCTCTATAAAAAACGGTCAAATGACCGTTTTTTTTAATTTTTTTAATCTGTATCGCGATCCGCTTTGAGCTGTTTTAAAATTGCCCTTAAGACTTCAATTCTGGCCTGTTGTTTATCATTGGTAGAAATAATATACCAAGGAGCATAACCTGTATCAGTATGTGCAAACATATCCGCGGCTGCCTTTAAATAGTCATCCCATTTGTCGCGATTGCGCCAATCTTCTTCGGTAATTTTAAAGCGTTTATGCGGAGTACTTTCGCGGGCTTTAAAACGCGCTGCTTGTTCATCTTTATCTATCGCCAGCCAAAACTTAATCAGCACGGTTTGGCTGTTGCTGAGGTTTTTTTCAAAACGATTGATTTCCGCATAAGCGCGTTGCCACTCCACCTCGGTTGCGAAGCCTTCTATCCTCTCTACCAAAACGCGTCCATACCACGTCCGATCAAAAATAGTGATGTCATCCGACTGCAACTTACTCCAAAAACGCCACTGGTAAGGACGGCGTAACTCATACTTTTCAGGTGCGGCAATGGTATGAATTTCATATTCTCGCGGGTCGAGCTTTTTCACAATGCGCTTAATCGCACCACCTTTCCCAGCGGCATCCATACCTTCAAAAGCGATCACCACTTTACGGTCATCACAGCGGATGGCATCGGCCACTTGTTTGGTGAGTTTTTTTAACTCTGCTTTATAGTTTGCATCCTCAGCTTGAGGGGCTTCAAACTGAGTCAAAATATCTGGTATCGGTGCTTGCTGCCATTTTAGCGCGGCCTTTTTTTCATGCTCTGGACAGTGTCGCAGCGCTGTTAAAATCGCTTGTGCAAAATTGTGATTACGCAAATCTTCATCTTCACCATCAATGATTTGCCAGTCATCGGTGAAGCGCGTACGCAGCTTTTGTAAGGTGTCATATTGTTTTTTATTGCGCCAGTCTAGCCCATGCAACTTATGCCAATGCACTTCGCTCGGGTCCATGTCATCCAGACGCTTTTGCAAAGACTTCCACGACAAATCGAACCAAACTTTTAAGACATCTACGTTGTTGTTTTTTAAGTCCTGTTCAAAAGCACGCATATTGCTGACGTACTCATCAAACAAAGTGTCGTCCAAAGGCTTTGAAGCATGCATGGCCGTAGCCAATAAGTCCCCATACCAATTACCAAACCACACCATAATTTGCCCTTCGGCAGGTACAAATCGAGTATAGGGCTGCCAAAAAGGCTGTTTTAGATTAAACAGATGCGGTGGATCGGCTTTGACATATAAAAAACGCGGATCGACCCATTCGCGCAGCTGTTTCACCGCTTCGCCTTTACCCGCAAGTTCAATTCCACTGACCAAAATCACTAAACTTTTTGCATTGCTCTGATCACGGGTATTCATCAACGCATATTGCGCTTCAATTAAGTCCAGTGAAAGCTGTTCTTCATTCAGCACTGTACTGACGATCGTTTCTGTATCCATGGCCCCCTCCTTTTTTCTATTTAATCAGATCACTAGATCCTAAAAGATGATGGTCTAGATGATTTTCATATGTATCTTTTGACTACTTCTACATCAAACTGACCACAAATAAATAGTTTTTTTGTCACTTTGTCATAGCGAGTTCCGTCATCACGCACTAAGATTTAGCTATCTTTAAATAGAACTGAGACAGCAAATGTCCAAACTCGCCGCCCTCGATGAGCTTTTAGAACAGTATTACCAATTGCATTATCATCAAGATTCGGTGCTCTTCCAACGTTTACAAGATGTGCAAGTCTGGCAAAAGCAACGGATGCAACGCACGCATAACCGTGCTTTCGCAGAAAAACAGAACCTCTTGATGGCCGAGTATTTTATCAACCGTTTATATGGTGGCCCAGATTTTGACGCTTTGGCAGGACAAATTGCGCGCTTGAGCAAATATGCGCACAAAGCAGAGAAATTAATTCCTGAAAATGCCATTAAAACCGGTACCTCTGGGGTTGAGTTGGCGATTTTGGCGGTGCGACTGGATGAACAAGTGGCAATGCAATTACTGAAAGATCACCATCCCTCTGAAGCCTTAACCGATGATTTGATGCGCCAAGCCTATTTAAAACTAGAACAAGGCGAAGAACGCTTGAAACAACTGTATTTACTCGATCAATTAGGTAAAAACCTCGATAAATACATGCGCTCTTTTATGGTCTATACCGCTTTTAAGATGTGTAAAGGGACGGCCAACAAATATAACTTCAATGTCATGTATGAATTTATGCAGGATGGCTTTTTGGCCATGAAACCGCTAAAGTCGGCAGAGAAATTTGTGAAAGACTTTACGGCGGTGGAACGTCAAATTATTGATAAAGTCCATGCTGGGCATTTGTATCCTTTTCAGTAAATTTCAACGAATGACTTGATAAAAATAAGCCAGCAGCAGCTTTGCTCTGCTGTTTTTCTGTATATTATTCAGCACAATTGCATGATGGTTACTGTACAACGTCCTAGAATCTGTCATCATGCATGCACTGCAACATTTACCCTATTGCTATGTTAGGAGTGACTCCCATGTCGAATGAAAATCAAACGCCTATCGCTACTCAAGAGTCGGCACAAAACACAGACAAAGTGAGTCCATTTTTAACTGAACCATTACCCCAAGGCACGGCGCAAGGTCAGCAAAAATCATTACAACAACAGTTGACTGATACCCCAGTAACGGGTTCTGTACCCAAATACAATCTTCCTCGCGGTGCTAACACAGGCAACGTCGGCAATACCACACACTTTGGTTACCAGACGGTAAGCAGTGAAGATAAAGCGCAAAAAGTGGCGGAAGTTTTCCACTCGGTTGCCAGCAAATACGACATTATGAATGACTTGATGTCTTTTGGTATTCACCGTCTATGGAAACGCTTTGCGATCAATATGTCAGGGGTACGCCGTGGTCAACGCGTGCTAGATATTGCTGGTGGGACAGGTGACTTGGCTAAAGTGTTTAGCCGCGAAGTTGGCCCTACAGGTCATGTGGTACTTTCAGACATTAATGAATCGATGTTGAATGTGGGTCGTGATCGTTTAATTGATGCAGGCTGTACCAATGTTGACTTCGTATTAGCCAATGCTGAAACCCTAGAGCCATTTGAAGACAACAGCTTCGACCTACTCACGATCTCGTTTGGTCTACGTAATGTGACCGATAAAGATGCAGCACTTGCAGCGATGTACCGCGTGCTTAAGCCAGGTGGTCGCCTACTGGTATTAGAGTTCTCTAAACCTGTGTTTGAGCCTTTTTCAAAACTGTACGATCTATATTCGTTCACCGCACTGCCGATCATGGGTAAAATTATTGCCAATGACTCAGAAAGCTATAAATATTTAGCCGAGTCCATTCGTATGCACCCAGACCAACGCACGCTAAAAGGCATGATGGAAAATGCAGGCTTCCAAAACTGCGACTATCACAACCTGACAGGTGGTATCGTTGCTGTACACCGTGGTTTTAAACTTTAAAATTAAACGTTTAAGGGCAAATTATGTGGTCGATTCTGGCACTCGGTGCAGTTGAACGATTAATTCATCATGTGATTAATTTGGATGCGATCACTCGCATCCAGCTCAATGAACTACAAGGCAAGATGTTACGTGTGGTGATCGCGTCCCCGCAACTGTCTGTAGATGTGTTCTTTGACCAAGCTAAAGTGCGCTTAGAACCTACCGTTACGGGGCATAGTGAAACAGCGTCCATTTTTGAACAACGCCCTTTTGATCAAGCTCAGTCTCACACCGCTGCAACCGCAACTTTAACAGTGGCCAATGTGGTTGAGCTGCTCAAGCTTTTACTAGCGGATGATGTCGGCACTATCCCGCTCCAAGGTGATTATCACCTTCTGCAAGATATTCAACGGATTATGCAACAAGCTGAGCCTGACTTGGCTGCGCATCTAAGCCCGTGGATTGGCCCAAGTTTGGCGCATGAATTGGCTAAAATTCAGCTGGCACCAAAACACATCAAACAGGCCTTACAAAGTCATTTGTTTTTTGCTGAAGATGCCTTGAAAGAAGACAGTGGTCTATTTGCCCCGCGTTGGCAAATGGATGATCTGCATCAAGATACCCGTATTTTTAATCAAAACTTAGATCGTGCTGAAGCCAAAATTCAACAGCTTCAAGCACAGATTGACACTCAAGACTCAACTCAGAACTAGGTATTTACATATATGATTCCGCACGTTTCACGTTTACTCGAACTTTGGCGCATTGCCGCGCACTATAGACTCGACACGTTGTTTCCTGCGGAAGAATTACCTGAAAAAGCGCGTCATGCGCTGGGTGTAATTCGTATGCACCCTGCGGCATGGTCCAGTCGTGAACGTAAAAACCCACTGAAGCTCAAACAAGCTTTAGAGGAAATGGGACCACTGGCGATTAAAATGGGACAGTTGCTGTCTACTCGTCGTGACCTAATTCCACCTGAAGTGCTACAACAACTGGTTCTACTCCAAGACCGAGTCAAACCCTTTGGTTCTGATGTCGCGAAAATGCGGATTCAAGACTCATTGAAAGCCGATGTAAATACGCTGTTTGCACGCTTCGACGAACAACCCTTGGCAGCAGCCTCAATTGCTCAAGTACATACAGCCGCTTTACATGATGGTCGCGAAGTGGTGGTGAAAGTCACCCGTCCCGCTATTCGTAGTCAAATTTTACAAGACTTTGAAATTTTAGAATGGTTGGGCGATTTTCTTGAAAAACGCCTAGAAGCCGCGCGTGCACTACACTTATCTGAAATTATTCAGGACTATCGTCAGGTCATCTTAAATGAACTGGATTTGACCTTAGAAGCCGACAATACCCGTCGTATGCGCCATTACTTTACAGGCTCAAGCATGATGTATGTGCCTGAAGTTTATATGGACAGCAAAGACGTGATGGTGGCTGAACGCATTACGGGCGTTCCCATTTCAGATATTGAAACCTTCGAAAAACTGGGCATGGATCGTAAAGATCTGGCGGAAAAAGGCTTAACCATTTTCTTTACCCAAGTCTTCCGTGACAACTTTTTCCATGCCGACATGCATCCGGGCAATGTCTTCGTTGAAACCCTAAACCCAAGCCAACCACGTTATATTGCGTTGGACTGCGCCATTATGGGAGAGTTGTCGAAGCACGACCAAATGACTGTGGCACGTATGCTGCTTGCGGTCATGAACAGCGACTTTATGCAACTGATTCAAATCGTGCATCAAGCTGGTTGGATTCCACCGGGCACAGACCAAGATGCACTAGCACGTGAAATGCGTCGCACGGTCGGGCCAATGGTGTCCAAACCTATGCATGAATTGGACTTCGCGGGCATTTTGATTCAAGTGATGGATATTGCACGACGCTTCCATTTGGAAATTCCACCACAGCTGATGCTGCTGCTTAAAACCCTCGTGCATGTTGAGGGTTTAGGTACAGACCTTTACCCAGAGCTGGACATTTGGAGTTTGGCAAAGCCAATCCTGACCGATTGGATCAAAGCGCAAATGAATCCACAAAAGAACCTAAAAGAGCTGGGACAAAAAATTCCAGACTTACTTTTAGGGGCACAAGACTTCCCAACGCTGTTGGTCGATAGCTTAAATGGTCTCAAAAACCAATCAGCTTGGCATGCTAAACAGCTCAATGAACTGCAAAGTATGCGCCTACAAATGGAGCATCAGCAAAAACGCAGTTGGATTTTTGGCAGTCTCATGGCCATTTTGCTGTCGATTGCGATTATCTCGCCTTGGTTTATTTCAGTGATTTTAATTGTACTCACCAGCTTACTGGCGGTGTGGCGCGTGTTTAAATAGACGCTTTCTGCTGTATTTAAAGCCTGAGTTTCTCAGGCTTTTTTATGTTTAACGTCTATGTAGGAAGTGACTCCTAAGTCATTCTTGGATCACTTTTGCCAATGCACTCATTCACTCGCCAGTTAAAATGACAATACGTATTGTCTTTTTGAATGATCACGATGACTCAAATCCTGCAGAAACACCCTCCCGCTTTAAGCATTCGTGCAGGTAAATTAGCACGTCAACTGATTCAAAGCGAAGGCTTACAAGCGGAACAGGTCGATATTGTACCCGGTGCCGCAGGTGGGCCCAAAGGCATCGGGATTCAAGGTTTAGACCAAGCCATTTTTGGTGAATTCTTTGCTCGTGCACCGCAAAGACGGACTTTGATTGGTTCGTCTATTGGCAGTTGGCGCTTTGCCAGCATCTTGGCGCATGGTGCAAAAGCAGGTACTGAACGTTTAGGTGAACTCTATACCAACCTGTATTTTGACAAAAAAATGCAACGCCAAGAAGTCAGTGATATTTGCCGTGACATGCTGCTCGACTTGGTGCAAGGTAAAGAAGAGGAACTAGTAGATCATCCAGACTACCACCTTGCAGTCCTCTCGATTAAAGCACAGCACATCTTCCAAAGTGACCAAGTTCTACCGCTCTTGGCCTCTGTAGCAGGGATCATCGGCACAACCGCTGTTGCACGGAAACATAGCCGCCACTTTATGCAACGGGTGATTAGCCAGCCCAACATTGGCAAACAATTTAAAGTAGAAGATGATTTCCTCACTCATTATCACAGTCTCACCGCTGCAAATGTTCTGCCTTGGCTGATTGCCTCAGCCTCTATTCCAGGCGTGATGGCCGCGATTCGCGATATTCCAGATGCACCCCAAGGCAGTTATCGCGATGGTGGTCTGATTGACTATCACATTGATCTGCCTTTTGAGAGTCAAGGCATTGTGCTTTATCCACACTTTACGGACAGCATTACGCCGGGCTGGTTTGATAAACTGTTTAAACGTCGCGCCAATCCTGAAAATCAAGCCCGTACGCTGCTCCTGTCTCCGTCCCAAGACTATTTACAGAGCTTACCTTTAGGACGCCTGCCCGATCGTAAAGATTTCACCCTCAAAGGGCTCGACCAAAAACAGCGCATTCAAATGTGGAACCAATGTATTTCTGAAAGTCAGCGCTTAGGCGATGAGTTCTTGGAAATGGTGGAAAAACAGCATTTTGCACAGGTCATACAAGATTTATAAACAAAATTTGCGCATTAATGTAATCTTGTTTAATCTGACCAAATAAAGAAAAATCGAGATTACATTTTTTCTATGCTAACAATAATTTTAAGTGAACAAGAAAAGTATGATCAAGCCATTGAATTAAAAAACGAATCGTGCGGAAGAAATGTTATTGCAAGCTCGTTAGAGTATTGCATTCAAATCAATATCGACCAATTAAAAAATCTGATGATATTCGTTATGAACTCATTTTTAGACAATGGTTAAATTATTCGATCTATGATTTCTAATCGCTCCCCCCACTTCGCCATCATCGGTGCAGGAACCACTGGATTAGCCACTGCGATTTTACTGGCTCGACAAAATATTCAAGTCAGTATTTTAGAGAAAGCCTCAGAACTTGAACCTGTCGGCGCAGGACTGTTACTCCAGCCCTCAGGTTTAGCTGTTTTTGAGCATTTAGGCCTTTTAGATGAAGTTTTAAGACTGGGTGCAAAAGTCACTGGGCTCAAAGGTCAGTTACCGAATGGAAATTTACTGGTCAATAGCCATTATCAACAAGCGCATCCTGATTTTTATGGTGTAGGTATCCATCGAGCAACGTTATGCCATGTTTTAGAAAATAAATGCCGTGAATATCCTGAACTCATTACTTGGCAAATGAATACCGACATTCAAAAATTAGAAGAAAAATCAGATCAAGTTCGAGTTTTGGGTACAAAAGATGGCGAAGCATTTGATCAAGCTTTTGATGCTGTAATCATTGCCAATGGCGCACGGAGCCTTTTAAGACCGAAAGAATGGGTGAAGGTTGATCAAGCTTATCCTTGGGGAGCCAAATGGACGATTGTTCCTGAATGCCTTGAATTAGATACAGAAATTTTACATCAGTTTCATGATCGCTCTAAGATTATGATGGGCATCTTACCGACAGGTACAGTGCCACATGAACCCAAGCAAAGGCTATCAAGTGTGTTTTGGAGTCTTCCCAGCCATCAGCTGAATAATTTTTTACACAATTCACAAGCACATTCCGACTGGTTAAACCAAGTGTCTAAACGTTGGAAACCTGCTGCGGATTGGTTAGAACAAGTCATTGCCCAGCCTGAACAAAAATCACAATGGTTGACGGCAAATTATCGTGATGTGGTACTGTCTAAGTTTGGTGAGGGTCGTATTGGTGTCATGGGTGATGCAGCACATGCGATGAGTCCACAACTTGGACAAGGTGCAAATATGGCCCTTTTAGATGCATGGGCTTTGGGGAAAGCGGTTCAAAGCGCAAGGAAAAATGAGAACATTGATTATGTTCAACTCTGGCAAACGTATCATCAACACCGTCAAAGTTCGACGGCGTTCTATCAATTTTTAAGTCGTTTACTCACACCCCTTTACCAGTCTGAGCTATGGTGGGCAGGGGGTTTACGAGATTTAAGCTTTGCTTGGATGTATCGAATCCCCTATTTCCGTAAAGAAATGGCGGTGACGATTTCAGGTTTAAAATTAGGCATGTTCAGTCAAATGAACTATCAGGATATTGCAAAACAAAACAATCATTCTGCGTAGAATGCAACGACAATCATCGTCATCCGCTTTGGATTGATGACTGATGGTTGAATTTCTAAAATACAGCAATTAAGCCTCTGTGAGATAACTGTAGAAAGTTTCTCCTCTATTCTGTTTAAATCACGTAGACTATAGCGCTACGTTGACATCGTAACACTCTCAATATTTATTCGCTTGGTGAAATCTTATGAACAATTTGCAATGGCTCGATGAAGTAAAATTTAACGAACAAGGTTTAGTCCCTGCCATTGCACAACATCATCAAAGTGGTCGAGTGTTAATGGTTGCATGGATGAACCGTGAAGCTTTGGCTTTGACGGCCGAGAAAAACCAAGCTGTGTATTTCTCTCGTTCACGCAACAAGTTATGGCACAAGGGCGAAGAATCTGGACATTTCCAGACCGTACATGAAATTCGTCTCGACTGCGATGCCGATGTAATCGTGCTACAAATTGAACAGCACGGCGGGATTGCCTGCCACACAGGTCGCGAATCATGCTTCTACCGTAAACTCACGCCAAATGGCTGGGAAATTGTGGATGCACAGCTCAAAGACCCGAACGCGATTTATGGTGAGAAATCGACCAACCCACATACATTGGCAATGAATGCCTCAACAGCGCAGTCTGAGCAAGTTGAAGTTTTGTCCTACCTCGGTCAAATGATGGCTGAGCGTAAAGCGGCTGATCCAGACTCGTCTTATGTGGCAAAGTTATATCACAAAGGTCTCAACAAAATTTTAGAAAAAGTTGGTGAAGAAGCGGTTGAAACCATTATTGCCGCGAAAGATTTTAAATCTGAAGCGAATGAAGATCATAAAAATGATTTGATCTATGAAGTGGCAGACCTTTGGTTCCATACGATTGTGGTTTTAGGTTATTTCGACTTAGACCCTCAAGTGGTTCTCAATGAATTGGCACGTCGTCAAGGGCTTTCTGGTTTGCTTGAAAAAGCCAACCGTAACCACTAAGTTTATTGCCTGTGTCGAATATCATCAAACCGAGCGCGACTTATGAGCAAGCCATTGCCATTGATAACGCACGTCTGGGCAAATCGTTTAAAGTGATTGCCTATGCAGGCACAGGTAAAACCACTACCCTGCAAATGATTAGCGATGCTATGCCACAAAGACGTGGCATGTATTTGGCGTTCAACAAAGCCATTGCCAGCGAAGCACAAACGAAGTTTCATGGCAATGTCGACTGCCGAACTTTCCACTCGCTTGCTTTTCGCAGTGTTCCACGTGGAGTGACCGACAAACTTCGTCTACCTCGCTTAAGTCCGAGTTTTATCGCAAAAGAATATCGTCTCGAACCGATTACCTTAAGACGGATGATGGGCGGACGTTATGAAAAATATGTGTTGATGCCATCCCGTTTGGCCAGCCTTGTGGCCAATGCCGTGAGTCACTTTTGTTCAACCAGTTCTCAGTACCCAGCACCGCGACATTTACAAGCACCGAGCTGGTTACATCCCGATGATATCGATTCACTACAAAAGCACCTCTACCCTGCCATTGAACGACGTTGGTTAGAGTCCATCGATCCTAATCATCAAGCTGGGATTGGTCACGATATTTATTTAAAACTGTGGGCGTTGTCTGAACCCAATATCCCAAGTGACTATGTGTTGTTTGATGAGGCACAAGATGCCGATCCGCTGATGTTGGGCATCTTACTGAAGCAGCGTAATACACAAGTGATCTATGTCGGAGATGCCCACCAACAGATTTATGCATGGCGCGGCGCAGTCAATGCCATGCAACAACTGCCTTTGCCTGAGTCACGCCTTACCACCTCGTTTCGTTTTGGTGAAGAGATTGCATTGCATGCCAATGCTATTTTAGGCGCCTTGAATGAAACCGTGCCGCTCATGGGCAACCCTCTACTCAACTCCAAAGTGGTCAACAAACCTCATACCAAAATGCGCGATGCGATTCTATGTCGCACCAATGCGCGCGCTATGGAACTGCTGCTTTCAGGATTAGTTCATGGCGACAAAGTCAGCCTACAAGCCGACCATGTCAAACTGAACCGCTTTGTCGATGCCGCAGCGATGTTGAAACAAGGCAAGCGCGTCACCGATGTGCCTGAACTGGCCTGGTTTAATTCTTGGCATGATGTACATGAATACTGCGAAACCAATGACGGCAGTGACATCAAGCCTTTAGTGAAATTGGTAGATGATCATGGCACCGATCCACTCAAAAAAGCCCTTGCAAAGATTACGCCGATTGAACAAGCGGATTATATTATTTCCACCGCACACAAAGCCAAAGGCTTAGAGTGGAACCGCGTTCACATCGAAGATGATTATCAGTTCAAGGTCAACGACAAAGACCATAAAATTAGTGATGAAGAGTTAAGACTGCTTTACGTGGCCTGTACACGTGCTAAAGTAAGTTTAAATATCCATCACATTTACGACCTGATGCAACAGCTAAAAAAACAAATGCCAAGCTCATTACGTAGAGTTGTTGGATAGTCGAATGTAAAAATAGTCACAACCGCTGCGGGTGTTCTATGAAAATTCAATCGATTCACCTGAAACACATCCTGCATTTTGCTGACCTTAAAGTCGATTTTTCTTATCACGATAAACCCGTCACTTTAATTTTAGGAGATCAAGCCTCAGGCAAGACCTCAATCTTACGTTTTAGCTATCAGGCTCTGACTTGGTTTGCGGCCCGTTATAAAGATTTACGCTCTGCAGGTGTGGTGATGTTAGATCACGATATTATGCTGAACCGCCTACAGTCCAAAATTGATATTCAAGTTGCTGTGCCCGCTGAGCTGTATGCTCTCAAACCTACGGCAGCCGATACTGCTCCCGAACCCTATACATGGCAACTCTACAAAACCTTAAACCAACAAGGCATTGGCATCAGTCGAGTTGAAACATTAGAACTAGAACAACTGGTGAATTTATATCAGCAGGCAACGTTACAAGATCCGTTGCAAGGTTTACCGTTGATTGCGTATTATCCTGCGGAACGTTTTGTCAATGAGATGAATATTCTCAGCAAGAACAATCCCCTTATTTTCCAACATGCACATGCCTATGAAATTTCAGCCATTCCCTATACCACCTTTGCTCGCTTCTTTGAGTGGTTTCGTGAAATCAGCGATATTGAAAATGCGCAAACTGCACAGTTTTTACAAACGATATTGCATCAGCCCAAAAGCATGCCACCCGATATTCCCTTAAGCTATAAACTGGCTCAGGCTCAAGCACATATCCAGTCGCCCAGCCTACAAGCGCTTAAGCAAGCGTTAGCAACCGTTCTGCCCGAAATAGAAGATCTTTATCTGCAATATCATCCCAAGTTACAACTGATGGTGCGCTACCATGGCAACAGCATGCTCTATCAACAGCTGTCTAATAGTATTCGCAACTGGGTGGCGCTCGTTGGCGATATTGTGCGGCGTTTATGCTTACTCAACCCTGAAAGCCTGTTTCCTTGTTTAGAAGGTGACGGCGTACTGTTAATTGACGCGATTGATCATCAATTGGATCAAAATATGGCGCAAGTCATTTTAAAACGTTTAAATCAGGCTTTTCCTCGACTACAAATTATCGCCTCAGGCAACCGAAGTGAGTTGCTGGAACAAGCCAGTGAGTTTCAATGCCTTAAACTGGAAAATAAGCAATTAAGTCCTATCCAACTCGAACCACTGCAACATCAGTTCGATGTGATTTACCAAAACCTTGCCAATCATGAAGCGATGAGTGGAAGCACCGAACCGATTGCGGCTGAACCCCATGATTTAAGTGTGGCTGAATTATTCACACAGATTCAACAGCAGCTTTCTCCCGAACAGCAACAGCATTTGATTGCTTTACTCAATGCTGAAGATGATGCCTCATCTGCAAATCCATTAACTTAGCCTGCTTCATAAACATAGCCATTTAAACCCTCAAAAACAGGTGACCAACGGTCGCTTTTTTACATTTCTTGCACTGAGAAAGTGCCTACCATCCACCAAGAAACGACCATCACGGGTATAATATTTTGCGTCAGCGCAAAAAAGATTGATGTTGTTTTAGTCATGTTATATGATCGGTTTTACTTGCAAATTTCTAACTGAAATCGGATTTTGCTATAACGCTTCATGAGTTGCGCAACACAACTTCATTATTTTTAAATTTCACATTGGCTTTCAAGATTGAAACTCTTGGGCTGCTCCTTGCAGTCCTGTAATCCTTGAAAGATGAGATTCACCAATAGGTTTCGACCTATTCACGACAATGGAAACGAGTGTGCTACCGATTATTATATTGTTACCGTTAATACTTGGCACAACCCTTGTCTCATTACTGAAGCAGAGCTCACGCAGGCTAACCGCCTTCGCAGCTGTTGGGGTCAGTATGACAAGTTTAGGCTTATTACTGACCCAAGCACGAGAGGTGTTTAATGGCGCTGTCATTACGCAGTCGTGGTCATGGTTGCCGCAGCTTGGAATTGACTTCAGCTTCCGTCTAGACGCATTAGGCCTTCTCTTTGCCTTACTGATTAGTGGCATCGGGACGCTCATTTATATTTATGCCTATTTTTATTTAGGCTCAAAAAATTCTCTCAATAAACTCTATCTACTGCTCATGTTGTTCATGGCAGCCATGCTCGGGATTTCACTCTCCAATAATTTAATTTTACTCCTCGTTTTTTGGGAGTTGACCAGCATCTCCTCTTTCCTATTGGTCGGTTATTGGAGTAATTACGACGCGGCACAACGTGGCTCACGCATGGCATTGACCATTACAGGTATGGGCGGATTAGCCATGCTGGGTGGTTTCATCTTGCTCGGCCAAATCACAGGCACCTACGAGATTGATCAAATCTTGACGATGACAGCACAAATTCAAAGTCATGCTTTATTTGTTCCTACGTTGCTGCTGATTTTACTCGGTGCTTTTACCAAAAGTGCGCAATTTCCATTCCATTTTTGGTTACCTAACGCGATGGCAGCCCCGACGCCCGTGTCTGCTTATTTACACTCAGCAACCATGGTAAAAGCGGGTATTTTCTTGGTGGCACGACTGTTACCCATTTTTGCAGGTGCGGCACTGTTCCATAATTTGGTCACCTTTATTGGCCTATTTACCCTGTGTATGGCTGCATTTTTTGCCATCTTTAAAGAAGACCTGAAAGGTTTATTGGCCTATTCAACCATCAGCCATCTCGGCTTGATCATGTGTCTATTGGGAATCGGATCACCATTGGCTGTGGCTGCGGCTATTTTCCATATTATTAACCATGCCACCTTTAAAGCAGCGCTGTTCATGATCGCAGGTATTATCGATCATGAGTCAGGCACACGTGATTTACGTAAGCTTAGTGGGTTATGGCAACTGTTGCCTTATACAGCCACTTTGACGATGGTCACTGCAGCATCAATGGCCGGCGTGCCCTTGACCAACGGTTTCTTATCTAAAGAAATGTTCTTTACTGAACTGCTTAGCAATCTGTCTGGTGCTGTGCTGATCTGCTCCGCGATTGTCGCGACACTGGCGGGGATTTTTGCAGTCGCTTACTCTGTGCGTTTGGTACATGGGGTTTTCTTCGATGGCCCAGTGGGCAAACAAGTTCCGAACAAAGATGCGCATGAGCCGCCGTTTGGCATGCGTGCACCGGCCACTTTACTGGCGATTTTGTGTATTTTAGTCGGCTTATTCCCTGCCCTATTGGTTGAAAACATCGTCAACAGTACAGCACGCGCCAGCACCCAAGTGATGGACTTTGAAGGCGCACATCTTGCCCTATGGCATGGTTTTAACATGCCATTATTAATGAGCGTGATTGCGTCGATTGGCGGTCTGATTTTCTATTTCAGTCTAGCGAAAGGTGGCAAAATTCGAGAAATTGATCTCGATCCATACCTAGGTCGTCTACAAGGTCGAGTTGCCTTTGACTTATTCTTGAAGTCACTCCTGCTCAACTCACGCAAATTTAAACGACTGACTGAAAACGGTAAATTACAAAGCTATATTCTTTGGATTGTGATCTTCAGTATTGCCATAGTCTCACTTCCATTTTTAGGACAAGGGCTGACCACAGGTACCCGTGAGCTCACCCATGCCCCTGCTTTAGCGATTGTCCTGTGGCTACTGTTATTCTCTTCGTGCTGGATGATGTTGTGGTTCCACCACGAACGGATTAAAGCAGTATTGATCAGCGGTGCGATTGGTTTAGTCGTGACTATGGTCTTTATCTGCTTCTCTGCACCTGATTTGGCCTTGACACAAATCACCGTCGATGTGGTCACCACCGTACTGTTATTGATGAGTTTATCGCTTTTACCACAGCTCACTCCCTATGAGTCGAGTGTCTCACGTCGTTGGCGAGATGCCCTCATTGCGATTGGCGGCGGGCTCGGCATTGCATGGATCACATGGCTCATCTTGACCCGTGATCACAACTCCATTTCATGGTTCTTCATGCAGCAGTCGATTCCATTAGGCGGCGGAACCAACGTGGTCAACGTGATTTTGGTCGACTTCCGTGGTTTCGATACCTTCGGTGAAATTACCGTCCTCGGCATCGCAGGCATTGGCGCACTGTGCTTAATGGATGGTATGCGTACCCACGGCACAACTATGACCCAAGGTCTAAGTTACCGTTTTAATCCCTCTCCGTTGATGCTTCGTATTAGCGCATCTTGGATTTTACCCATTGCCTTGGTGGTCAGTCTGTATATTTTCCTGCGTGGACACAATCTGCCTGGGGGCGGTTTTATCGCAGGTCTAATTACCGCTTTGGCCTTGATTATTCAGTACATGGCACTCGGTCAGGATCATGCAGAACAACTGCTCAAAGCCAAGTCTGGTCGTTTGTATGAAATCTGGATTGGAACAGGTCTGGTCATTGCAGGATTAACAGGCTTAGGCGCATGGTTCTGGGGACGTCCCTTCCTCACCAGTGCACACTTTTATGTGTCGCCACCGATCTTAGGCGAAATGCACCTAGCGACAGCTGCACTGTTCGATGTCGGGGTCTATATCACGGTCGTAGGTGCGACCATGCTACTTATTTCAGTACTCGGGGACTCGCGTCACTCTAGTATGTCTGGTCCAATACCAAAGGGGGATTAATATGATTAGTTTAGAACTGTTACTTGCCTCCGCTATTGGTCTGTTGACTGCCACAGGCATCTATCTGATTTTACGTGCCCGTACCTTCCCTGTGGTACTTGGCTTGGCCATGATTGGTTATGCCGTCAATTTATTTTTATTTGCCATGGGGCGACTTCAACTTAATGCACCCGCGGTGCTCACGGAAGCCAGCAAAGCCACTGACCCTTTGCCACAAGCCTTGGTGTTAACCGCGATTGTGATTGGCTTTGCTACCACGGCGTTTATTGTACAACTGGCTTTACGCAGTCGTTATGAAACAGGAACCGACCACGTTGACTCTAAAGAAGAAATACCACAAATTGACCCACGTGAGGATGAGCCATAATGAATGACTTCATCCAATTTTGGACCGAACACACCCCAATTTTTAGTATTTTAATTCCTGCCATTACCGCCTTTATTTTGGTGTTATTGGGTAATCCAGGATCAGGTTCTTTAGCACAAGACTGGCGACAACCTTGGCGTCGAGGCATCAGTTATACCTCTGGCCTGTTGGGCTTATTTACAGCGATCAACTATCTGATCTTTGCCAGCTCAGGGCAAATCAGTGTTTATAACCTGAGTGAATGGGCTGCACCATTTGGTATTGTTTTGGTCCTCGATCAACTGTCTGCCCTGATGCTGGTTTTAACCTACGGTTTGGCAGTTCCAGTGATGTGGTTCGCCAGTAAAGAATGGGATGAACGTGGCCGTTATTTCCATGCCATGTGCCATTTCCTGCTGATGGGTTTAACCGGTGCCTTCCTGACAGGCGACTTATTTAACCTGTTCGTATTCTTTGAAATTTTGTTGATGGCTTCTTATGTTTTGTTGCTGCATGGCCAAGGCAAAGCGCGTTTTCAACTCGGCATTCACTATGTCACCATTAACCTGTTGGCATCAGCCCTATTTCTGATTGGCCTTGGCATGATTTACGGCAGCGTCGGCAGCCTCAATATGGCGGATGTTGCACGTATGATGCCTCTATTGGAAGGCGATCAACATCGTATCGCGGTTGCTGGTGGGCTATTGTTGTTTACAGTCTTTGGCATTAAAGCAGCCATGCTACCTGTCGGTTTTTGGCTCCCGAAAACCTATGCGGTCGCGACCACGCCTGTGGCGGCACTGTTCACCATCATGACCAAAGTCGGTATTTATGCCATTTTACGTGTTAATGGCACCGTATTTGACGATGCAATTAGCCGTGAGATTCTGCAGTACATTCTATTACCGATTGGCTTAATTACCTCAGTCTATGGTGTGATTGGTGCAATGGGTGCTGAACGCTTACGTCGTTTCATTGGCTTTATGATTTTGTCTTCTGTCGGCACGATTTTAATCGCCATTTCCCTGTTCAATACCTTGGCATGGGCAGCGGCACTGTATTATTTGGTGCACAGTACCATTATTGCGGCAGCTTTCTATATTTTAAGTGGTTGGATTACCTCTCAACGTGGTGAGTTTAAAGACCACTTTAAAATTGCACCGCAAATGAAACAGCATAAGGTGGTGGCGTTAACCTATTTCACCATTGCCTTGATGATGGCAGGTTTACCACCCTTTAGTGGCTTCTTAGGCAAAGTGTTTATTCTTCAAGCCACCGCACACTCACCGTATCAATTGCTGATTATTGTGACCGTTTTAGTGGTGAGTTTATTAAGTATTATTGCGTTTACACGTGTGGGTTTCGTGATTTTTTGGCGCGCAACTAAACCAGAAGACAACCCTGATGAAGCTGCTTATGCCGCGTACCAAGCTTTGCCTGAACAAGCACCGAAGCGCAATGACAAAACCATCTATCTCTTGTTGGTCGGTTTAATCGCTTATATGGTGTTTGCAGGTCCAATTCAAAAGTACACTTACCAAACGGCTGAGCAAATCCAAAATAATGTGCTCTATGAACAGACTTTACTCAAAACTGATGAGCATGGGCAAACCATTAGCGTACAACCTTTCGACAGTGAAAATTTACCCGAGACCAAATATGGTGGCGAACGCGTAGATCCGAATGCACATTTGATTCCATATTTAATTTCAGAGGAAACACTGGAAGGCGAACATATTTCCGAATACAAAAAACGCCAAATGCAACAGCAACAACAGGCTGAAGTGAATCCCGATGCTGAAAGCCTACAACCCATGGTGGAGCCTTAAACATGAAAAAAACGTCGTTTTTGGAGCGTTGGTTACCCCACCCTTTTGTCTCGATGATTGTTGCGCTGAGCTGGGTGATGTTGGCACATAGTGTCGATGCAGCCAGCTTAGTGATGGCATTTTTACTGGCTATTTTTATTCCGCGTCTGATCAGACCATTCATTACTTATACTCCAAATATTGAATGGAAAGCGGCGGTGAAACTATTTTTTGTGGTGTTATACGACATTGTGATGTCGAATATTCAAGTGGCTAAATTGGTCCTCGGCCCAATTGATCGTCTACAACCCAAATGGTTTCGCGTTCCGCTGGAAACACAACATGAGGAAGTAAACACCTTACTGGCGATGATTATTACCACTACACCAGGCACTGTTTCAGCAGGCATCGATCAAGATCGTGGGGACATTTTAGTTCACGCCCTCAGCACCGATGATGAAAATGCCGAGATTGAAAATATCAAAGCGCGTTATGAAAAACCGTTGATGCAAATTTTTGGTGTCGAAGCAGGAGACAAAGCATGACTATTTTGCCTTATGCCCTCGGGATTTGTTTAATCGCCGTCACCATTTCAATGTTGCTGTGTCTAATTCGTTTAATTATCGGCCCATCAATTGTAGACCGACTATTAGCACTCGATACACTCTTTTTAAATGCAATCTGCCTCATTATTATTTTAGGCATTTACTGGGCCAGCACTTCATTATTTGAAGGTGCTCTTTTGGTTGCGATGCTCGGCTTTGTCTCTACAGCCGCTTTAGCACGCTACTTCACCTCAGGTCATGTGATTGACTAGGAGCAAGATCGATGCAACTTACGATGGAAATTTTAGTCTCCATTTTTCTCATGATCGGCACTTTCTTCATGCTGGTCGGAGGAATTGGAATGGTGCGCCTGCCCGATTTATTCATGCGCCTGCACGCTCCAACCAAATCAAGCACCTTAGGCTTAGGGAGCTTCTTGATCGCGGCAATGATCTATTCTGCATTTCAAGGACGCTTTGGTTTTGCTGAGCTGTTATTAACGCTGTTTGCCTTCTTAACTGCACCTGTATCGGCAAATTTGATGGCGCAAGCGGCGCTACATTTGCGCTTACGCTCGCTGAGCGGTGACGTTCCAGAAGCACTCAACCGTCCACTTCCTTGGCAACGTACTCGTCGCAGAGCTTTTAGCAATAAGCATGAAGACACTGAACATCGTCTTTAAATGCTTGTGTCCTTAAAGATATAAAAATAAATACATTTCTAGCGCTTCAGCACTGACATGGTGGTGTTGCGCTAATTTGAACATTGTACTAATGATAAGGTTCAAACTTATTGGTTGGTGTCGCATCCATTACATTGACCAACACAGGTGGACTGATCAATCTAATTGATACTCAATCCACTCAATAATTAAAATGATCAAAGTGTCCCGCTAGTAAATCATTGCCCATATCAATCCAGTCCACAGCAACTTAATGGTCAAAATAATCCCTAAAAGCTCAACCCTCTACTCCCCTATCATAATCCTATGCAATATCGCTCAAGTCTTAATCTAGCTCCAGCCCCGCATAAAAAAAGCCACCCGAAGGTGGCTTTTTGATTCAGTTAGACTGAATTATTCATCATCTTTGTTTGCTTCATCAGCGGGTAAATCCTTTACTGCTTCAGCAATCAGGCCAAACATATAGTTACCATATGCATTGGTTTTATCGTAATGGAAACGCAGACGGGGTGTAATACGTGTCTTAATACGACGGCCGAGTTCGTGACGCAAGAAACCAGATGCTTTGTTCAGCACATCTAGCGTTTCTTTATTGGCTGCTTCACTTTGCTCATCGCCAAGCTCACGGCCCATCACAGTCACATATACTTCAGCATAACCTAAGTCTGGACTAACCTTCACTGCAGAGATGGTCACAAGACCACCTAAGCGTGGATCTTTCAACTCTTGACGAATCAGTTCAGACAACTCACGTTGTACTGTATCCGCCATGCGCTTAAGACGTTGACTACCCGCCATTAAAGACTCCGTTTGATCAATTGAACATCATAGACTTCGATCTTGTCTTTTTCTTTGATGTCTTTATAACCTTTAACCGCAAGACCACATTCCATACCTGCACGAACTTCTTCAACCACTTCTTTATAGCGACGAAGTGACTCAAGCTCACCTTGGAACACAACCACGTCATCACGAAGGACACGAATTGGTTTATTACGGTGTAACATACCTTCAAGTACCATACAGCCTGCTGCTGCACCAAACTTACTTGAGTGGAACACTTCACGTACTTCAGCCACACCCAGAATTGTTTCACGGTGTTCAGGCGCAAGCTTACCGCTCATCGCTGCTTTCACATCATCAATCAATTGATAGATGATTGAGTAGTAACGAATATCGATACCGTCAGCATCCGCTTTTTGACGCGCTGCGTTATCCGCACGTACGTTAAAGCCAAGAAGTACCGCTTCAGAAGATTCAGCCAGTGTCACGTCAGATTCGGTGATCGCACCAACACCTGAGCCAATAACACGGACTTTAACTTCGTCTGTTGCAAGGTCAGCAAGAGCAACGTGTAATGCTTCCAATGTACCACGTACATCAGTTTTCAACACCACATTGACGATAGGCACATCTTTCTTGCCCATAGACGCCATGATATTTTCAAGACGCATTGCGCTTTGACGCTCAAGACGTTTTTGACGTTCACGATCCATACGCGCATCGGCAACTTCACGTGCTTTTTTCTCGTCATTCACAACCAGAACTTCATCACCCGCCATTGGCGCTTCAGGTAGACCTAAAATTTCAACTGGAATTGAAGGACCTGCAGACTGAATACGTTTACCGTTTTCATCTGTCATCGCACGTACGCGACCGTAAGATGCACCGGCAAGAACAAGGTCACCTACTTTCAATGTACCGTTTTGAACAAGGATAGACGTTACCGCACCACGGCTGTTGTCTACACGTGCTTCAATCACGACACCTTGAGCAGCACCTTCTTCAGATGCTTTCAACTCAAGTAATTCAGCTTGGATTGAAATAATATCTAGAAGTTCATCAATACCTTGACCTGTATGTGCTGAAACCATTGCAACAGGAACGTCACCGCCCCATTGTTCAGGCACGATTTCTTTCACAGTTAATTCATTCAATACGCGATCTGGATCAGCAGATTCTTTATCCATCTTGTTGATTGCAACAATAATCGGCGTACCTGCAGCACGTGCATGATCAATCGCTTCAGCTGTTTGTGGCATTACACCATCATCCGCTGCAACAACCAATACCACGATGTCTGTCGATTTCGCACCACGTGAACGCATTGCAGTAAATGCTGCGTGTCCTGGAGTATCTAAGAATGTGATAATGCCTTTATCCGTCGTAACATGGTACGCACCGATGTGCTGAGTGATACCACCCGCTTCACCCGCTGCCACTTTTGAACGACGAATGCGGTCAAGTAACGATGTCTTACCATGGTCAACGTGACCCATGATGGTCACAACAGGAGGACGAGTCGTTTGAGCGCCACGTGCTTCTTCTGCTGCTTCAAGTAAGTTATCTTCTGCTTGCGTATCCGATACAAGAACTGGGTTATGGCCCATTTCTTCTACGATTAATGCTGCAATTTCTTGGTCAATCGCTTGGTTCTGAGTCACAAGCTCACCCATTTTCATGAGTGACTTAATTACTTCACGTACTTTAACTGCCATTTTCGCAGCCAAGTCAGCAACCACAATGGTTGAACCAATTTCAACATCATAAACTTGCTTTTTAACCGGTTTTTCAAAGCCATGCTTGTTTGCAGAGCTTGTTTTTAAACCACGTTTATGCGAGTTATCACGGAAAGATTGCTCTTCACCACGACGACCACCTTTCTTCGGTGCGCGTGTAGCTGGCGTATTGGTACCACGTTTGATTTCGCGGTCTTCTTTCGCAAATGAGTCTTCATATGCTTGACCAACCAGACCCGCAGCAAGTGGAGAATCATCCACTACACGAATGGTCGCAGTTGCATCTTCGTTTGAATACTTAGATGCCATTTGACGCATTTGTTCAAGTGTACGTTGCTGCGCTTCTTCAGCTGCCTTACGACGTGCTGCTTCTTCAGTCGCTTTTAATTGAGCGGCTTGAGCTTCACGTGCTTTTTTCTGTTCAGGTGTTTCAACAACTTTAACTTGTGCTTTAACCACAGGCTTATTGTTTGATTTACGCTTCACAACTACCGCAGCTTTTGCTACTTCTTGCTTCGTCGTTTCTTGCTTTGCAGCAGCACGCATCGCTTCAAAGTTTGCAGCCGCTTTATTTACTACTGGAGTTTCAGCTTTTGGTTCAACCATAGCTTGAACGTTCGCACGAGCTTGTTGCTCAGCTTGCGCTTTTGCCAAAGCTTCCGCTTTAATTTGTTCTGGATCTGGCTTGGTAAATGTATGTTTCTTGCGAACTTCTACATTAATCGTTTTTGCCTTACCTGATGTACTCGCTACTTTAGCGGTACTGGTCGTTTTACGTTTCAACGTGATTTTTCCTGCCTGACCATCGTCTTGACCATGAATTTTCTTCAAATGGTGCACGAGGGCATCTTGTTGTTCAGTAGAGATTATATCGTCCGATTTACGCTGTGGTAAACCAGCATCACGAACCTGCTCTAGGAGCTTCTCAACAGGGCGGTTCACACTGAGAGCTAACTCTTGTATCGTCTTATCCGTCATGTAGATCTCCTAGTTAAACCATGATTCGCGCGCTTTCATAATAAGTTGACCCGCTTTCTCTGTACCCAGACCTTCAATATCAGCAATATCGTCAGTCGCTTGGTCAGCCAAGTCATCAATTGTGATGACACCACGTGCTGCAAGTGCATAAGCAATCTCTTGCGTCATCCCTTCCATTGCAACGAGTTCCGCGCTTGGATCTTGGATGTTTTCTTGCTGCTGTAATGCATCAGCCAATGCAACTTCTTTGGCACGACTTTGAAGTAATTCAACAACTTCAGCATCTAGCTCGATTTCGTCAAATGTTTCAGCTGGAACATAAGCAATCTCTTCTAAAGAAGTAAAGCCCATTTCAACCAATGCCATTGCCAAATCTTCTTCAATATCTAGACGCGATACAAATAGGTCTAAGTATTGTTGTGCTTCATTTTGCTGACGAGCATGATACTCATCTTCAAGCATCATGTTGAGTTTGTAGCCTGTAAGTTCAGAGGCTAAACGTACGTTTTGACCTTGTGAACCAATCGCACGCGCTAATTGATCGCTTGTTGCGAAAATAATGTCTGCTGTACGTTCTTCTTCATCAATCACAATACCCGATACATCTGCCGGCTCTAAAGCACTTGCAATGTACTGTGCAGGATCATCAGACCATACAACAACATCAATACGCTCACCGTTCAATTCTTGCTGAACTGCTTGGATACGTGTACCACGCATACCAATACATGCACCCACTGGATCAATACGATGATCATTGGTTTTCACAGCAATTTTAGCACGAACACCAGGTTGACGCGCTGCCGCTTTAATCTCAATGATTTCTTCAGAAATTTCAGGAATTTCTTTCTTCATCAAAGCGATGAGCATTTCAGGCTTGGCACGTGACAATTGTAATTGTGCACCACGACCTTCACGGTTCACATTAAACAAAATCGCATTTACACGTTGTTTCGGACGCAAAATTTCTTTTGCAATCATTTCTTCACGTGCAAGATACGCTTCTGCGTTATCGCCAAGGTCAATGATAAAGCCATCTTTGGTTTGCTTTTTCACTTCACCGTAGATCAACTCACCCACTTTAGACTCGTAGGCATCTGCAATCAGCGCACGTTCAGCTTCGCGAATCTTTTGAACAATCACTTGTTTTGCAATTTGCGCCGCAATACGACCGAAGTCAATTGAAGGCACTTCAAGCTCACGAATATCACCAATCGACCATTGTGCAGGATCAACATCAGAAATCGCATCTTGACATGCTGGCATCTCATGATCTTCATCCGCAACCACTTCCCATTGACGGAAAGTGCTGTATTCACCCGTTTTACGATCAATCTCTACACGAAGCTGAGCTTCTTCAGAGTTTGTTCCTTCGTAAAATTTCTTTTTAGTCGCAGCAACAAGCGCTTGTTCTAAGGCTTCGAAAATCGCTTCACGAGGTACACCTTTTTCATTACTAACCGTTTCAACTACGGTAAGAATTTCACGTGCCATAAGCCACCTATTCGTTCAGATTCTTATTTATTAAATGAATTAATCTTGATAGACCAAATTGGCTTTATCAATATTATTACTATCGATTTCAAGCACCTGTTGCTTTTCCACTTCGACTTGAATCATTTCAGCTTCAAGATCTACAGCAACCAATTTAGCTTGGAATTTACGACGGTTATCGACCGCACTGATCAAACGGAAAGCGATCTGTTGACCGATATATGCAGGTAATTGTTCAAGTTGGAAAAATGGACGATCCCAACCCGGAGATGACACTTCAAGTGCATATTCACCTGAAATTGGATCATGGACATCCATCATTGCGCCGACTTGCTGGGTCACACGTACACAGTCTTGTACGCCGATGCCACGGCCCTGCTCTTCTTCACCATCTTCATTGATGATGGGTTCTGCATTTTCGTCGACAGCTTTGTCGATATAAATGCGCAATAAAGAACGTTTTCCTTGAGGAAGGAATTCAATCCCCCAAAGATCAACACCACAGGCTTGCACTGCAGGAGCAATTAAGTCTTGGAGTGCTTGAGTTTTATTTGATAGCTTCATTTACTCTCGTCATTTTTGTGCGATTCAATGGCCGAAACAGACCACTACAAGCCGATACAAACTATAGTAGTAGTGGAACATGACACTTTGACTTTCACCGTATCCGGCTCACATCGACACTACACGATAGCCAATAAAAAAGGGCGTAATCGCCCCAATTATTGCACAGAAAATTAATATCCACTGTGCAAAAAGGCCCACCTTGTTGTGAGCCTCTTTTTAGAAACTTGGTAGCGGGAGCTGGATTTGAACCAACGACCTTCGGGTTATGAGCCCGACGAG
>ENA-OFDP01000018-OFDP01000018.1-metagenomes-genome-assembly--contig:-NODE-18-length-129407-cov-6.313285_pt1 | contig 129407 bp, 127 predicted proteins | sample MGYA00153389_OFDP01 | MGnify analysis MGYA00153389
TTTTATGGCTACCTTTATAGGGTTAATTATGAACAGTAAATGTCAACAGACCCTATTTAAATTAAACTTTATATTTTTTATTCCTATTTTGAATTAATTTTTACTATCAGCTAAATACTATATTTATATCTAATTTAAGTTAGGCTTTTATTGTTGTTTTTTATTTTATTTTCTAAAAGAAAATCGAGTATTAATGGTTGGTTTTATTTATTTTTAATGCGAATTAAATCATTTATTTAGACTAATGTTGAATTTTTATACCACTATAAATTGTGTGAATATAACACCAAGTTACTTTGGTTAATGACTTCTGTTTGGGCTGAATTAGCACATTATAAAAACTGAAGGACGCTAGTTAAAGTGCAATGAAACAATAGCTCATAGGAGGTGAATAATGTTAGCTAAAGCAGTGAATGTGAATGATATTATTGATCGTGTAAAATTTTCGGGTTTCCATTTTCAAGTTGTTGCTTGGTGTTTACTAATTATTTTATTTGATGGTTATGACTTGGCAATTAATGGTGTGGTATTGCCATTATTAATGGAAGGCTGGGGCTTAAGTGCTGTACAGGCGGGTATGCTTGCAAGTACTGCTTTAGCAGGCATGATGTTTGGTGCAATGATATTTGGCTCTTTGGCGGATAAAATTGGCCGTAAAAAAGTTATTATGATCTGTATTGTGCTTTTTAGCGGGCTTACCTGTGCAGGTGGTTTTGCATCAAATCCAACTGAATTTGCGATTTTACGTTTCCTTGCGGGACTAGGAATTGGTGGAGTAATGCCAAACCTTGTTGCGCTGACATCTGAATATACGCCACAAAAAATGCGTAGTACCTTAGTAACCACAATGTTTAGTGGTTATGCTGTGGGTGGTGTAATGGCTGCATTGCTAGGTGCGTGGTTTACTCCAAGTTTTGGTTGGCAAATTATGTTCTTTATTGCGGGTATTCCTTTGTTGTTATTACCTATTATTTGGAAGTTTTTGCCCGAGTCTTTGACTTTTATTGTGCAACAAAACCGTCAGGCGGAAGCACGTAAAATTGTTCGTCGTTTAGCACCAACGGTGACAGTAAAAGAAGATACAACTTTTGAGTTGCATCAGGTTGATGTGCCAGAGTCTGCAAATGTTGTGAGCTTATTTAAACGTGGGCGTGCGGTAAATACCTTATTGTTTTGGGTGGCGTTCTTCACCTGCTTACTGACAATGTATGCTTTAAGCAGTTGGTTGCCGAAGTTAATGATGGCAGCAGGCTACTCAATGGACAATAGCTTGATGTTTATGATGGTGATGAACATTGGTGCTGTGATTGGTATTGTGGGTGGAGGGATCTTGGCTGATCGCTTCCATTTGAAACCTGTGCTGATGTGCTTGGGCATGATGGGTGCTGTTGTAATGAGCTTGATGGGCTTCCAATCGAATCAATTCCTTTTATATATTTTAGTATTCTTGGCGGGTGCTGCATCCATTGGTTCGCAAATGCTGCTTTATAGCTATGTTGCTCAGTACTACCCGCTTGCTGTTCGTTCAACTGGGATCGGGTGGTCGTCTGCGATTGGCCGTATGGGTGCAATCATTGGACCAATTTTAATCGGGATTTTGTTGGGAATGAATTTGCCAGCGCACTTTAACTTTATTGCAGTGGGTTTGCCTGTGTTGATTACTGCTATTGCGGTTGCTCTGATTATGCATGATAGTGACAGCGATAAGATTGATCTTAAAGACGCGTCTATAGCTAAAGCATAAGTTGTGATTCCTTAAAAAGAAAAGCCTCCGAAAGGAGGCTTTTTTTATCTAGTAGATGTATATTATTGATTATAAATATTAAGTATTATTGAAATTATGATCGAGGATTATTTTAAACCTTTAGCTTTGCAGACAGATTTAGGATTGGGGCCAACAGCGGATTCTTTCTATTATGCGGCACAGGCACTAGATGATAATCAAGATACAAAATATGGTTTTGGTATCGGTGGAGGTAAATTACCAATTCTATATCTTTATAGGCATTCGATTGAACTATATCTAAAATCAGCAATTACTCTCATATATAAGATCAGTTTTAAAAAATCAAAAACTGGAAATGATGATTTCCCAAAATTAGTTGAAAATGGTAAAGAGAAAAAAATATTTAATGTCCATTCAATTAAAACTTTATTTGAAAATTTTTTAATTATTTTAGAAAATAATCGTGATTCTATAGATAGTAGAACAGGATATAACTGGTTTGATATTCCTGAAGAAATACCTATATTAATTAATAAATTAGAAGAATATGATAGTAATTCAACTATGTTTAGATATCCTATTAGTATGGATAAAAATTTAGATTATCAAAAATCTACTTTTAAAAAATGTAATCTTGTTAAAGGAAAAACTCCAAAAGAGTCGAAAAGTGAATCAAAATCTAAGATTTTCTTACTTGTCCATAATGGGGACGATGAAATCATCGAATCATACGTAAGCGATAATGAAGTGTTAAGTGAGATTCATGAAGTTCTAAAAGAGTTATCTGAACAGTTATCAGGATTACACTTTGGTCTGAAATTTGATTTAATTAGGTAACTTATTATGAAACTCAACTCATTCTCCCCAATTCCTGAAAACGATGATGAACTGCATTTACCTGAGCTGGTGTACTGGGCGTCTTTAGGTGAACTCGCTGAAGTGGAAAAAAGTCTCGCTAATGGTGTAGATGTGAATTCCACTGATGATGAAGGCTATAGCGCACTGCAAGCGGCGGCTGAAAATGGCTATCTAGATGTAGTGAAACTACTGGTTGAAAAAGGTGTGAATGTCCACTACAAAGGTGAATACACTGCGCTTCAATTGGCTGAAATGGCAGAACAAGTAGAAATTATTGAATACTTAAAAAGTCTGTAACTTTTAAAAATGAATAAAAGAGCCTGCTCAATATCAGGCTCTTTTTATTTTATGGCATCTTAAATAGACGAATTGGATTCAAGTTCTTTTAATATCGCTTGATTAAAAGCTGGAAGATCCTCTGAACTACGTGAGCTGATGAGCGTCCAACCACCTGCATCACATTTATGAACGGCTTCATCGACCCATATAGCACCTGCATTTTCCAGATCGAGTCTTATATTCTTATGCGAAGTCAGATGCTTAGTTTTAATCTGTTCAGCTTTAATCAAAACTAAAGGCGCATGACAAATCACAGCTATCGGTTTGGCTTGGTTGCTAAAACTTTGGATAATTTCGAGAGCTTTGGGATGTTGGTGTAATAGATCGGCATTAACTGCACCGCCGGGGATAATCAGCAAACCGTAGTCGTCATAATGAACATGATCCAAATCGACGTCTGGAGGATAGCTTGCTGCCGATTCTGAGTCCATTTTGACAGTTCGAACATCGTGAGCTTCAATCGCGGCATGAATGCATTCTATGCCTTTGGACTGTAGAAAATGGAGAGGCTGAATTAGCTCATCATGCTCTACGCCTACATTTGAGGTTATAAACAATACTTTTTGAGTCATATAAACCCCCTAAAAAATGTCTATGCTTTAGCCTAACAAAGCAGCATGATTCAGATGTTTTGATTTAACGGACTCTTGTAAGTAAGTGAAAGTAGCCGATGCAGTGTTTCGTGTAATTCTGGACTGTGTGAAGGTATTAATAATCCTTTTCAATAATTGATATGCATTAAGACATTCATAAAGTTCGAAATTGGATAGGAAATGAAAAACAATCTGCTCAAAAAATGTAGGTTTTTTGAATTTTCTATGCTATAAAAAATAAAACGGCACAAAAATTGCTTATAAAGCGTGCTTTAAAAATAGTTGTATTGATGAGTAGAGTTTTATGAAGTTATCGGTTGGATTGAAAGTTTCGAACTCTTTGTCGCTAACCCCCCAATTACAACAAGCTATTCGATTGCTTCAATTATCGAGCCTTGAACTTGAACAGGAAATTCAGATTCAACTCGACAGCAATCCACTCTTAGAAAAAGTAGAAGAACAGTCATCTATCGAAAGCTTATCCAGTGTGCAAGAACAGGATAAGAAAGATTTAACCAACGAACTCAACGCAGATCATTTACCCGATGATTTACCGGTCGATACTGACTGGGATGATGTTTACACCCATCAACCGACCAGTTTGGGCGCAGCAGAATTTGAAGAACGAGAAGATAATCGCCAAGGTCATTTGGGCTTAAAAGAGCATATGCTCGAGCAAATCAATCTGTTGCATTTTTCGCAAGTAGATATGTTGATTGCTTATTGCATTATTGACTCGTTGGACGATAAAGGTTTTTTAGACAGTGATATTTCAGAAATAACGACTTCAGTTCAACATCTTTTAACAAGCATGGACTATGACGACGAAGTCGAAGATGACGAAGTGGTTGTAGTGCTCAAGCATATTCAGCGTTTAGACCCACTCGGAGTTGGGGCGCGGAATCTTGCAGAGTGTTTAATGGTGCAGTTGGAAGCCTTACCAATGCAGACCGCTTGTCGAAATGATGCCATGAATCTGCTGAAAAATTATGAACTATTGATCAGCAATGAACTGGCGAAACTGATCAAACAAACAGGTTTAAATCAAGAGCAGCTCAAGTGTGCGGTTGATTTATTGAAAACGCTAAAAGCACATCCAGGGCTTGAGTTTGAAGATAAAGACTCGGATTATCAAATTCCTGATGTCGTAGTAATGAAGAAAAATGAACAATGGCAAGTAGCTTTAAATCCTGATGTGATGCCGAAACTTCGTGTGAACTCGTTTTATGCCAATATGATTAAGCGTGCTGATCAAAGTGAAGATAATCAATACTTACGTAATCAAATGTTGGATGCGAAAAACTTTATTAAAAGTGTCGATGAACGCCATAAAACTTTACTGAAAGTGGCGACGTGTATCATTGAACATCAGCGTGCATTTTTAGAAATTGGTGCTGAAGGGATGAAGCCTTTGGTACTTCGAGATATTGCAGAAGAAGTTGAATTGCATGAGTCGACCGTCTCTCGGGTGACCACCAACAAATATATGCTGACGCCACGAGGCTTGTTCGAGTTGAAATATTTCTTTTCAAGCCATGTGGGGACTACTTCAGGCGGTGAGGCATCTTCAACTGCAATTCGTGCCAAGATTAAAAAATTGATTGCTGAAGAGAATGCACGTAAACCTTTGTCTGATAACGCAATTGCCAATCTTTTAAAAGACGATGGAATTGATGTAGCGCGTCGGACAGTGGCAAAGTATCGCGAATCGTTACATATTCCGTCATCTTCTGAACGAAAAGTCTTGATCTAAAATTTAAAATCTGACTATTCTAGAGGTTCATTATGACAACATAATGAACCTCTTTTTTCTTTAAGGAATGGCTAAAATGATTTGATGTTTCTATGCGTGCTGGTTATTTTGTAGTCATTAAATCGTCTTGGCTTTTCCTCATTAATCCTAATGAAGGTGAGGGATAGATATATGCAAATAACAATTCGTGGACATCATTTGAGCATTACCCCAGCTATTGAAGATACCATTCGCTGCAAATTTGCAGAAATGACCAAGCATATTGATCAGGTGAACAGTATGCAGGTGAAATTAACCAAGGATCATCAGGTCGATAAACATACTAAAAAAGGCAGTAGCAATCATATTGCAGAAGCAATTATCCGTTTACCAGGCATTGAATTTTTTGCTCAGGCTTCAGCAGATGATATGTATACGTCGATTAAAAAATTATCAGAAAAACTAAAAAGACAGCTCGATAAGCACCGTAAAATGCAGCAGGTTTACCAACCGATCGCCATTTAGTTTGATTTTTATGCAAAAAGAGGTTTTTAAAACCTCTTTTTTTTATATATAAAGTGTGCGGGTTTATGATTTATTTTTCAGATTTATAGTAAAATGGCAGGTTTTTACACCGTTGGTCCTATAAGAGGTCTTTGTGATGAATAGTGAACAGCTCACTGAAATTTTAAAAGCTGCTTTTCCTGAAGCTGAAGTTGCAGTTAGTGGGCAAGGCGGAAAGTTTGACTTACGTATTGTCGACGACCAATTCGAAGGCAAACGTCCTGTTGCACGTCAGCAAGCTGTTTATGCACCATTAAATTCTTATATCGCAAGTGGCGAAGTGCATGCGGTGACTATTCGTGCAATGACTAAAGAAGAATGGCGTAAAGCAAGCTTATTCGGAGCTTAAAATTAGATGGATAAATTTTTAATTCAAGGTGGCACGAAGCTCGAAGGCGAAGTTCGTATTTCGGGTGCTAAAAATGCTGCCTTGCCGTTGCTTGCAGCAATGATTTTGCCTGAGACTCCAACCAAGCTCACCAACGTACCGCATTTAAAAGATGTAAATACCTTGGTGCAGTTGATTGGTGGTCTAGGCATTACCATGACCTACGAAGGCGACACGGTTACTGCGGATACCTCAACACTGGACAATCAGTTTGCACCGTATGAGTTGGTGAAAACCATGCGTGCATCTATTTTAGTGCTGGGCCCATTGGTGGCGCGCTATGGTAGTGCAAAAGTGTCTTTGCCGGGTGGATGTGCGATTGGCTCGCGCCCAGTCGATCAACATTTAAAAGCTTTAGAAGCTTTAGGTGCAGAGATTGAAGTTGAAGCGGGTTATGTACACGCTAAAGTTGATGGCCGTCTGAAAGGTGGTGAAGTCGTTTTTGATATGGTGACCGTGGGTGGTACCGAAAATATCTTAATGGCTGCGGCATTGGCAGAAGGCGTGACTACGATTCGTAATGCGGCACGTGAACCTGAAATTACGGACCTTGCGAAAATGTTGATCGCGATGGGTGCAAAAATTGAAGGTTTAGATACTGATACCTTAGTGGTAACAGGTGTTGAAAAACTACATGGCTGTGAATACGCTGTAGTTGCTGACCGTATTGAAACGGGTTCGTATTTGGCTGCTGCGGCCATTACCGGTGGTCGTGTAAAAACTACACATACTGATCCAACTTTGATGGAATCTGTCTTAGAAAAGTTTGAAGAAATGGGCGCGGAAGTGACCCGTGGTGATGATTGGATCGAACTGGATATGATGGGTAAACGCCCGAAAGCAGTGAGTTTCCAAACACTTCCACATCCAGACTTTCCAACTGATATGCAAGCACAGATTATGGCGGTCAATGCCATTGGTCGTGGTTTTGCCACCATTTCTGAAACGATTTTTGAAAACCGTTTTATGCACGTACCTGAATTGTCACGTATGGGTGCCAATATTCAGGTCGAAGGTAATGATGCTGTTGTGACGGGTGTAGAGAAACTTTCTGCAGCACCTGTGATGGCAACAGATTTACGCGCTTCTTTCTCGCTGGTGTTAGCTGCACTTGCTGCGGATGGTGAGACGCTGATTGATCGTATCTATCATATTGACCGCGGTTACGAAGATATTGAAGCGAAATTACAAGGTATAGGCGCCCAAATTAAGCGAGTAAGTTCATGAGCGATATGAGAAACGATGATCCAAATTTTGACGTAATGGGCAATTTTGATCATGGTTTAACATTGGCATTGAGTAAAGGTCGTATTTTAAAAGAAACCCTGCCTTTACTTGAAACGGCTGGAATTAACTTACTGGAAGATCCTGATAAGTCACGCAAGTTAATTTTCCCAACCACCCATAAACAAGTCCGTATTTTAATTTTACGTGCTTCTGACGTACCCACCTATGTGGAAAATGGTGCGGCTGATATTGGTGTTGCGGGTAAAGACGTGCTTATGGAACATGGCGCGCAAAACGTTTATGAACCGCTCGATCTAAAAATCGCAGTATGTAAACTGATGACCGCGGGCAAAGTTGGCATGGAGCGTCCCAAAGGGCGTTTAAAAATTGCCACAAAATACGTAAACTTAACCCGTCAGTACTATGCAAGCTTAGGTGAGCAAGTCGATGTGATTAAGTTGTATGGTTCAATGGAACTTGCACCGTTGGTGGGTTTGGGCGATTACATTGTTGACGTGGTCGATACTGGGAATACTTTACGTGCCAATGGTTTAGAACCTTTGGAAGAAATTTGTAAAGTGTCTTCACGTCTGATCGTGAACAAGGCAAGTTTCAAACGTAAGCAAGCATTGTTAAACCCAATTCTTGCACAGTTAGAAACAGCAGTCGCTGAACGTGAAGCGTTAAAAAACAAATAAGTTGATCTTTTTTATTTAAAAAAACCGCTATCGATGATGGCGGTTTTTTTGTACCTGCTCGTTTTTTAATATTTCTATTGGATTGAAATACAATAGGATTGAATTTGGGCCAGTTGATTCAAATTGTTAAAAGTATAGACATCACAAGCAGAAATTCGCGATGTCTGCTGGGTGTCATGAAATTGCGCTTCACCTTGAACAATCACATGATGACCTGTTTGATGAATTGCTTGAATATGGAACTCATGCGTGACCGTCGTAAAATAATGTTCGATAGACTGGCAATGCTTGAGTACTTGATCAAAACCTGAAAGCGGTTGTTCGCCCACAATTTCCCATGTAATGGTTTCTGAAAAATACTGTTGGATTCGGCTAAATTGTCCCGTTGAAAAGTAGGTGGCTATGTCCGTGAGGGTCATCTCGTTTTGCCTGTTTTTTAGTCATGTTTGGTAATTCTAGTTTAAAAATATTGAATCAGATTCATTTCCCGATGAAGTTAAAAGTAATTTTTCATTACACTCCGTGTTTAGCTGGAGGATTGTTGCCCACAAAATACAGGAAACAAGGTAAACTAAAGCTTCCCTTTATTTTCATTGTGGATAAATTGATGCGACGTTTATCGACTCAAGATCAGAACTTTAAACAAGTCTTTGATGATTTGTTGGCTTTTGAAACCGTGAGTGACCCAGAACTTTTAAAAACCGTAGATCAAATCATCGCTGATGTTCGTCAGCATGGTAATGCTCATGTTCTTAAACTCACTCAACAGTTCGATCGACATCCCGCGCATCAATTCTCAGATTTAGAACTGACCCAAGAACAATTGAAAACCGCTTTTGAAGGTTTGAGTACCGAAGTCCGCGAGGCGTTAGAGCTTGCTGCAAACCGTATTCGTGAGTTTCACCAAGCGCAAAAACAAGAAGGCTGGACCTATGTAGATGCCTTGGGGAACACACTTGGGCAAAAAGTAACGCCTTTAGATCGCGTTGGTATTTATGTACCTGGCGGTTTGGCATCTTATCCGTCTTCTGTGTTAATGAACGCTGTGCCTGCGCATGTGGCGGGTGTGCCTGAAATTATTATGGTCGTACCAGCACCGAATGGTGAGTTGAATCCATTGGTATTAGCAGCTGCTTATTTGGCTGGCGTCAGCCGTGTCTTTACCATTGGTGGGGCACAAGCGGTTGCGGCTTTAGCCTATGGCACAGAAACGATTCCAGCGGTAGATAAGATTACGGGGCCGGGCAACCGTTTTGTCGCGGCTGCGAAACGTGCAGTATTCGGACAAGTCGGTATCGACATGATTGCAGGGCCGTCTGAAATTTTAGTCTATGCCGAAGGCATAAATAACGCACAATGGCTGGCGATGGATTTATTGTCCCAAGCTGAACATGATACTGTGGCACAAGCAGTGTTTATCACACCAGATGAACAGTTGTTAAATGAAGTAGAACTGGCTATTGAAGCGCATTTAGCCGTATTACCAAAAGCTGAAATTGCGCGCACTTCAATTGCAAATCGTGGGGCTTTGGTATTGGTCAAAGACCGTCAAGAAGCCATTGATTTAATTAATCAGGTTGCACCAGAGCATTTAGAGCTTTGCCTAGATGAAGCGCAGGAAATGGCCGAAGATATTCGCCATGCTGGTGCGATTTTCATGGGGCGTTATACTCCAGAAGCGATTGGTGACTATTGTGCAGGGCCAAACCACGTTTTGCCAACTTCAGGTACGGCACGCTTTTCCTCGCCGCTGGGTGTATATGATTTCCAAAAGCGTTCAAGTTTGATTATGTGCTCTGAGCAAGGTGTGAAAACTTTGGCGAAAACCGCAGATATCTTAGCGCAACAAGAAAACTTAGATGCGCATGCGCGTTCGGCACGTTATCGTTATCAATAATATAATTTAGATCCCTCATTTGTTCAGTAATGAATGTTCCTCTCCCTATGGGAGAGGTTAGGAGAGGGGAAAATATTTAATTCAGTTTGGGACATTATAAACCTCTCCCAAACCCTCTCCTAGAAGGATAGGGCTTATATAAAAGTAAGTTGAGTGCATAAATGAGATAGACAATGTTTAACATTACTAAAGAACAAATGCGTTTTTGGAGTCCTGAAGTACGTGAATTAGAACCGTATGTGCCAGGTGAACAACCGAAAATTCAAAATTTATTGAAGCTCAATACCAACGAAAACCCATATCCACCCTCACCAAAAGTGGTGGAGGCTGTTCAAGCGGTTTTGGAAAACTCTGCAGATGTATTGCGTTTATATCCAGATCCAGATGCTTCTGCGTTAAAGCAGGCGATTGCGAAACAACAAAATGTTGCGGTTGAAAATGTCTTTGTTGGCAATGGTTCAGATGAGGTCTTAGCGCATATTTTTAAAGCTTTTTTTGTGCAAGAGCTGCCTTTACTTTACCCTGATATTACCTATAGCTTCTATCCTGTTTATAGCCAATTCTTTGGGGTCAAAACCAAAATTTTACCACTCAATGATGACTTTGAAATTGTGGTGGATGATTATAAACAAGCCAATGGCGGCATTATTATCACAAATCCAAATGCACCAACTAGTATAGATATTGGTTTAGCTGCAATAGAAGCAGTGCTTCAGGCCAATCCAAATTCAGTCGTGGTGATTGATGAAGCTTATGTGGACTTTGGTGCTGAGTCGGCAGTCAGTTTGGTGGAAAAGTATGAGAACTTGGTGGTGTGTCAAACCACGTCTAAGTCTCGTTCACTGGCAGGTTTACGTGTTGGTTTTGCGATTGCTCAACCGCATTTGATTGCGGCACTTGAAGCGGTGAAGAATAGTTTTAACTCTTATCCGATGGACCGTTTTGCGATAGCTGCTGCGGTTGCTTCATTTGAAGATCAAGCTTATTTCGAAGCGCAAAATCAAAAAGTGATTCAAAGCCGTGAACATTTGGTTGAACAATTGACCGCACTGAGCTTTAACGTTTTGCCATCGAGTGCCAACTTTATCTTTGCATCATTGCCTAGCAAAGATGCAGGTGAATTAGCGGCTGAATTACGTGAACAAGGCATTATTGTGCGTTATTTCAATAAACCGCGTATTAACCAGTTTTTACGTATCACGGTTGGAACTGATGAACAAAATCAACGCTTAGTCGATACATTGAAAAATGATATTTTAAAATAAACTTTCAACGATTTTGATTTCTGAAAAGTGAACGTTCATTAATGTGAAGGTTCACTGTTTTATTTTGGCAGCTATTCAGCATCCGTTTGCACAAAGGTATTGAGTAAATTAAGCAGTGCTGAGACCTTGTCAAAGCATTCTTGGTATTCAGCCTCACACTCTGATGCAATGGTAATTCCACCGCCAGCCCAAAGCGAAATCTCATCTTGGAATTTTTGAATAGAACGAATCAGAATGTTCCAAGAACCAGTACCATCGAAATTAAAATAACCCATTGAGCCACAGTACGCTCCGCGTGGTGCACCTTCGAGTTCTTCAATAATCTGCATTGCTCGAATTTTAGGCGCACCTGTAATAGACCCGCCAGGTAGTGCCGAGAGCAGTACATGAAAGGGATGAACTTCTGCTTTAAGTGTTGCTTCGACTTCGCTGACCATATGATGGACTTGATTAAAGCTTTCAATATTAAACAGTTTAGGTGTTTTAACTGAGCCTGTTTCTGCATAAACACTCAAGTCATTACGCAGTAGATCGACAATCATCACATTTTCAGCTTGGTCTTTTTCCGAAGCCATTAAGCGTTGTTTAGATTGTTCATCTAAGACTGGATCTGCATAGCGCGGCATGGTGCCTTTAATCGGCTTGGTAATGATTTTTCGATGAGCTTGAAAATCAATAAACAACTCGGGTGAACAACTTAAGAGTTCAAAATTATTGATACGGAGATAGCCTGAGTAAGGTGCATCGGTCAATTGCCAAAATGCTTCGACTGCACTTAGGAGTTGACCGTGTGCCTTGGCAGTGAACTCTTGTGTCAGATTGATTTGATAGCAATCGCCAGCTTTGATGTATTCCTGTACTTGCTGAAAGGCTTGTTCGTATTGGGTTTCAGTCCAGCGTGCTTGGCAGATTGACTCAAGTTGGAGTGAATGGGTTAAGGCAGATGGCTGTAATAAATACGATTCAATTTTGCGATAAATACGTTCGGCTTGTGAATCACTACTGCAAAATAGCCAGCCTGCATCAGTCCATTGTAGATAACTGCTGTATAAACCTAAAAATAGGCTTGGCTGTGACTTAATTTGAACCAGAACGTGTTGCTGGGCGGCATAATCATAACTGACGAATCCAATGAGTCCGCCACTAAAAGACGCTTCTTTTTGTTCTGTGCTTGGCTGAATATTGCTGGAAATGTCTATTTCTTTGTCATCAGGGATGTAACAAAAATCCTGTGTGCGTTGAAAGAAAAAGTGCTGGTTTTTTTGAAAAACTTGGTAACGCTCAGGTAAAAAAGCAATGACGGGTACATCGACATTTTGTAAATAGACTAACTGTGTGAGCTCATTCAATGCCTGTAGTATATGAGATACAGAGAGGGTTGAATCACAAATTATCTTTTTAAATGATTGGCTTAGAGTCATGCTAACGCAAATAGGATCAAAAAATTCAGGCTATTTTACCGCATTGTGCGTGTACGCATAGAGGAAATACCGTTTATCGGTAAGCTATGGATTGCGACCAACAGCAGTTGATCAAAAAATCACTCAGATATAACGTAGTTCAGGCAATAAAGTCACTCAAGGATAGGTGTTAATACTGCGACAAAATAAAAAAACAGTAACTAACACCGAGTGATCGATATCACAAAAATAAAGCTCTTAGGAGAGGAACACGATGAAAATTATTACTAAACTTGCTTTAGTTTCTTCAATGGCAATCAGTGCAAATGCAATGGCAATGCAAGCAATGGATGACGCTTCGCTCAGTGCCGCTACAGGTCAAGATGGTATAAATATCGGTATCGGTATTTCTAAGGTCGAAATCGGTAAAGTCTTTATTCACGATAATGATGGTTTAGCTACTGCAAATGGTGGTACAGCTAAGGCTGGTGCTATCGTTATTCAAGGTAATGGTATAGCGGGTGATACGCTAGAAAATCACGGTATTATTATTGGTGCAAACTATGATAATGCAGGAGCATACTTACTTCCTTCTCGTAACTTAGCTGATTTGCAAATTGACACAGATGCAAACGGTGGTAATGCATTTATTAACATTGCAGCTCAAGTTTCAGGTTTAGATATTAAAATTGGTCAAATTGGTGTGGTTGCTTCTGGCGATTTGCCAGCAGCAGGGGCTACATCTATTCGCCGTGGTGGTAGTAGCACGAGCACTGTCAACCCGATTTTAAGTGGTTTATCACTGAAAACAGGTCCAATGTCTGCAAATATCCAACTAGGCGCTGCACCGCAAGGCGCAATGATCCAATTAAGTGCGACTATGGTGGGCGGTTTAGAAATTAAAAACTTGGGGATCTTAGATAACTCAACCAAAACAGCAACGCGTGCTGCAGGCGAAATCTTTGTTGAAAGCATTAAAGTTGCAGATGCAAATTCTCTCGATTTAACACTGAATCAAAAAATTAGTGTGATTGGTGAAGAGGGTGCAAATAAGGGCTATATTCGTATGATTAGCACAAGTGGTGCACACGATACGTATGTGAAGGGTGTACATTTGGGTAGCCGCAATGCAGCATCTATTGGTGATGTCGAAGTTCAAGGTATGCAAACTTATTACGGTGCTCCAGGTGCATATTCACCAGGTGCTGTGATCACCATTTCGGGGCACTAAAATTAGACTTTAAGAAAGCGCGTGAATTCACGCGCTTTTTTTCCAAAATATATTCATAAAAAATGCAAAAAAGACTATTTTTTTTAGATAAAACACAGTATCTTCTTGAATGCATGAATATAGAGTATTAACTCTAAAAAACAAAAAATGGGCGGGATGCCTATATTATTAAAAAAAGTAAAAAGCTATGTTAGAGATCGCATTAGGTTCAGCAATGATGTATTACTTTGCCACTGAAGCCTTTGATATTAAGAAAAAACCACCGGAAGCGGTTTACTATACTGAAGTTTTAGACTCTCGAAATGCATCTTTTACCAGAATGCATCATGAACCTGTCCTAATTAACCCTGCTGTCGAAGATCAATTTCGAGGCATTGTCCGTCAAGCTTATGACTATAGTTGCGGTTCAGCAGCACTGACCACCTTAATCAATGGCTATGTCGGTGCTCAACTTACAGAACAACAAACCATGGATGGCTTGCTTCGCTATGGCGAATATGAGCGAATTATTGAGCGTCGTAGTTTTTCTTTATTGGACATGAAACGCTTTGTGACTGCACTTGGTTTAGAAAGTGGAGGCTACAAGGGGGAATTTGAGGATTTGGTTAAGCAAGGTCAGCCTGCCATTGTTCCAATCTCTTATGCCGGTTTTAAGCATTTTGTGGTGTATAAGGGCTATAAAGATGGACGGGTCTATGTTGCTGATCCTGCCTTAGGAAATATTAGTTTTGATGAACAACGTTTCAAGGATGTTTGGGAAAATAACACGTTGTTTTTAATTAATGTTCCGACTGAAATGCGTAAAAATATGTTGGCTTTACAGGAAGCCGATCTGCGACATGTAGATGATGCTACGGTCAATCGCTATGCACTTGTCGATATTCAATATCCACAACATTATATGGAAAAAATAGCCGATCGCGCATCCACAATTCGCCTAGAGCGTAATAAAAATAAAGAGTCGGAACACTATGGACAGCCGACATACAATTTTCTCAGGCTTTATTATAAAAACAAATAAAGTGTGAAAAAAATAAAACAAGAACGATGGTGTAGTAAGGGAAAATGATGAAGACATGGATGAATAAAACACTGCTCGCAGTGAGTGTGCAGATGATTCTTGGGGTTGCTTATGCTGCGGAAGAACCGAGTTTAGGAGGCTATGAAACCGTTGAGGTAGAACAAGCTGCGGAGCAGACACAAGAGCAAATTGGATCGGATCAAACAAGTGTACCTGAGCAACCAGCAAAATCTGCATCCGTAACTACTGGAAGTGTTGAGCAAGCAGCGTCTTCTGCATTACAACAGCAAGAGGGCGATGCAACTAAAGAGACTAACTTAGAAGAAGTTTTCACCTCAAATGAACGTCAGTATTCATTGATTAAACAAGGTGATATTTCATCTTACTACGACATCGATTATACCTACTACCGAGATACTCAACTTGATTTAGAGATGGCACAGGGTCAGCTTTATCAGTTACGGGTACAAGAAAATGCAACGCACAGTCTAACCAATACTTTTACGGCACAGTATGGTTTAAGAGATAACTTAACGTTAACGGCATCATTGCCTTTGGTTGCCAAAACGGACTTATTAAAAGATACCTCTACAGCGGGTCTTGGGGACATTTCCTTTGGTGCACGTTGGGAACCGTTCCCACTCAAAGCTGGCCGTTTGCCTTTGATTTTATTTGGTAACCTTTCCACCAAAACTGGCGATAGTCCTTATGAAATTAATGCCACTTCAGACTTAGCAACAGGCAAGGGGTATTATTCAGCAGGAGTTGGGGCAAGTACGCGTAAATATATTGATCCCGTGGTGCTGTTTGCATCGGTCTCTGCAAACTATGGGTTTAAAGAATCGGGCTTAGATCAGCGCCGTGGTAGCCGTGTAATTGAAGAGTTTGAACCTGGGATTAGTGGTGGTTTTGCCTTCGGCTTTGCCTATTCCTTTAACTATGATGTTTCAATGACGATGTCATACCAACAAAGTTTCAATACTGGGGCTGAATTTACCTACAGCTCGGGGGAAAGTTACTCTCCAGCAGATCAAACCAGTTCAACTTTTGCTATTTCTTTAGGTGTGCGCGTCTCACCCGAAACGATTGTGAATGGGACGGTTGGCCTTGGTTTAACAGAAGATGCACCTGATGTGTCATTAGGATTGTCTTTCCCGTTAGATATTCTTGGTTTTGGAAAAAAGCTTAAATAATAGGGGAGTCGTATGAAAAATATTCGACTTAGCCCTTTGGTGTCTGCCATATTATTAACGGGCTATTCTAGTGTTACATTTGCTGCTTTAGGGCAAAACTTATCAGTTGATATTCGCTCTTTGGCTATGGGCAATGCAGTCACTGCTGATCCACCAGGGATCAGTGCCATTCACTTTAACCCAGCCGCACTGACCAAAATTGAAGGTTTACAAACAGATGTGCAGGGTATTCTTGCTGATTTTAATATCGAGCGTGAGTTCTCTGTTCCCGCAGGGTATAACGTGTTTGGCTATTCAGATGACCCAATTGTTTGTAATGATGGGCCTGAGGTTGATGCCGATATCTGTACCGACTTTAAAGGGCCAGTCCGCGGTGATGTTGAATACCCGAGCTTATATGTACCTGGTTTGAAGAAAATGGTGGACTTGGGGAAAGGTATGCCTGTGGCCGCCCCGACCGCGGGTATAGCATATAATCCGCCTGGCTCTAAAATGACGTTTGCAACAGCCATGTATGCGCCATTAATTGCAGGGTTTGGTGCGGAAAGTGGTAACCCTGGCAACTTTATGGGACAACAAGTTGCACTAGAACGGATCACTTATTTATCACCGTCTATGGCCTACCAAATCAATGATCAGCTTTCCATTGGTGGTTCAATTGGAATGTCTTATCAAGCTTTAGCATTAAAAAATGATTTACGTTTTCCCAATGAGTTGATTGGGATGCTGCGTATGATTGATGATGTTGTCTGTACCCCATTTAAAGAAAACTCTGATGTGATTACCGATATTCTCTTGCTGGGCATGTGTAATGCTGAAGAGGGAATGAATCCTTTTGGGCGCTTTGGTCAACTCGAACTTTCAGCAGAACAGTCTCTAAGCCCAAGCTATAACTTGGGTGTGCTGTGGGAGCCGACAGAAAATTTTAGTTTTGGTGTAGTCTACCAAAGTGCTGCCAAAATGCGGATGAAAGGTAAATATCACATAGACAATGCTAAAGCACCACAAGAACTCATTAAGGGGTTGATGTCCTCCCCAACAGGGCAGATTCTGGCTGCAGTTTTAGGTTTTCCAAGTTCTGTGCCAGCCAGTGAGTCAGGTCTGGTATCAATGGATTTAGAATATCCAGCACATTTCCAAGCGGGTATTAAATATAAACTTTTACCCGATTTACAAGTCAATGTTGATGTGGGATGGACCGACTATAAAGCATGGGACAAATTTAAATTTGAATTTGACCGTCAAGTTTCGGCGCTCAAAATTGCAAAATTGCTTTCAGCCAATATCTCCGATAGTAGTTTGGCTTTGCCTTTGGCATTTGAGTCACCGTGGAACTACGGTATTGGGATTGAATATTCAGCAACAGATCGTTTAAAACTCCGTGCAGGCTATGAGCCACGGACCAGTGCAATCCCTGATGATAAGCGGAATACGATGGTGCCGATTAACAATGCACGCTTGTTTGGTTTGGGTGTTGGTTATCGTTTTGATGCAGATACTGATTTAGATCTATCCATTGGTTTTTTGCAAAGCCGAGATAAAATTCCTGCAAATTCTAGTAGCTTAGCGAACCAAACTGGGGTAAATAATATTTTATTAAACCCGTATGCAGGTTTAAATGTAAAAACTGATACAACCATTACGATTTTAGGGTTGAACTATAGAACACGGTGGTAAGCACATTGAATACAATAAAAAGGATTTTATTGCCCTCATCACTATGCTTATTGGGTTGGATTTCGAATGCAAGTTTTGCGGGAGAGTTTTTTACGATTATTGGTCCAGATGGTAGACCGATGGTGGTACAAGGCAAAGCCAGTGAGTCCCCAGAAAAGCAAGTGAAACAGGGCCGTAAGCAGGAAGAAAAGGAAACGCATGAAGTCTCTGAGGTCAGAGTACCAGTACTAATGCCCGCTCAGGAATTTGCACCACAGCCGATACAGCCTGTAACCGAAATGAAGGCTCGTTTACCAGATACAAAGCCTGCGCCAAAAAAGAAACTTTCTGCTGAGAAGCAAGTCACTTCTTCTACAGTGATTCAGGCTGAGCGTCCATTCAGCAAAACTGAAACCAAAGTGCTGGTTCAACAAAAAGTGATTGAAACCACTCAGCAGATCCCGCAAGCCCCAGTGAGTAGTACTCAAACCATTAAGCCTGCATCAACGCCCCAAAGCATAACTCATACGGATTCGGTAAGTGCAGAGAAATCAACTGCATCCTCAAGCATGTTTAATCAAATGGATGGAACTGATTACGTTCGCAACGAATATTTAGAAGACCGTGAATTTAACTTAGAAGGCAAACGTCGTTTTTATACCATGCCTGAAGGAGTGATTGATCATAAAACTGGAGCGACTCGTTTTCAGGTCATTGAGCGAGAAAAAGGAGTGAGTAAATCTGTCCTTAACGCTATGTTTAAACCCAAGCAAAAAGAAAACTTAGCCCCGATTGCCTTAGCATCGACCTATTACCGAATGTCACAACAAGACACGATCACTAGCTTAGGACAAACTTGTTTTAAGGATAAAAAGCTGAAAAAAGCAAAAAGCTTACAAGCCAATCACGATATTAATGTTTGGCCGAAAAAGCCGATCAAAGAAAATTTTGAATTTGAAATCATCAAAGTGGACAGCAATATTCAAAATATTCAATTAAATTCGTATGCATCTACACAAAATAATCCCACATTTTATTGGCCTTTTGCTGTGTTCTTAGACCAAAATGCCTGTGTGCTTGAAGGGGTAGGAGGGTTTAAAAATGATGAAAACTCACCCTCTATGCTATCGCATGAAATGATTGCAGGTATTTTACATGTACCTGAGCAAAGCCATTACTTACTGTTGACACCACTCTCTTCTGCTGTAGATGTCGAACATAAAGTTCTAACCAATCACGGTCAGTTAAAATTAATCGCAATTCGCTAAAAATAAATAGAGTATGAAAATGAAAAAACAAATTTTATGGCCATTTACCTTGTCGACATTGGTTGTTGCCTTAGCTGGTTGTGGTGGAGAAAGTGCCAATGTGAATCCAGAGCCGAATCAAGTGAATTCTGTCAACGGAAGCTGTTTGCTGAAAGATAAAAACTGTGTTGAGTTTGCCTTGGATTACCCAGTTGATGGGATTAATTTTGTCTGTAGTAGCGACCCCGATAATACGTATATGACTCTGATGGAGCCGAAAACCAATGCGGCAACAGGCCGATGCTCTGAAGGGGACAAAATTCACTTCTTGTTGACTGGAAGTTCGGATAAACAAGTCGAACTCGGTACCGTTCCTTTGTCTGAAATTGGCAATGTGAGTACGGTTTCAGCCTCACTGCCACGCCTTAGTATTTTAGATATGGCAAAAGGGCTAAATGGTGGAACGGCTGCAACCAGTTTGAGTCCAAACGATAAGACCGTAAAAATTGCGATGGCTTTGGCGAAAATTTTTCAAGCTTTAGGTCTAGAGCGTGGCGCGGGTGTGGTTGGTGATGTACAACCTTTTGGTATTTTAGCCTCTAAAAAAGCAGACTTATCACTTCTCTTGGCATCAATTAGTGCTGAAGATTATGCTTCGGGAGCGTATGTCGATAAAATCCGACCATGGATTGATGTCAGCCAAATCAGCAATGAGGATGCTTTTAAAGTGGTCCAAACATTGGTGCTTATGAATAACTCTGCCACCTATCAAGCGGACTTCCCGATTTTTGCAAATGCTCTATCGGACAAGACAGGGATTGGTTTACCGCAAGGCTTATATGGTTGTAATGCTACAGACTGTAAGACTAGTCCTGCTAATCTTCGTCATTTAATTGGAAGCTTTATTATTCTAACGGATCGACAAGGTTATACCTTTGGTTCAGGTGTACAGTGGCGTGGACCATTAAAAGAACAATTAGGCAGTGATTTGGCAACCAGTGTGACGGTCGATTTACTGAAAAATATTGAACCTGCCAAAATGAATGCTTTAGCACAAACGTCTTGGATTAACCCCTTAACTAAAAGTATTCAGCAACCATTTAAGTTTAATCTGACAGATCCAAATTCGGATGATTTCACCATTACCCAAGGCAAGCTGTTTAATGATTATTTGATTGCAGGGACGGAAAAATTTTATAAGCAATTAACCAAGGATCCAAATGCTAGCCCATCATCCTATGGTTTATGGCAGCAAAATTATGGCACAGATACCTTCAAAGGTTCATTTGATGCCTTTAAAATTTTTCCAATTGGCTATTTAGATAATGATGTATTTAAGTCTAAGAGTAATGTAGCGTCTGGGCAGAAGTATATTTTCCCACTGTATGCCAACTTAATTTTTAATGGAAAAAACTCTAGTGATAGCGTGGCTTTAGGCATTGCAATTGATGAGTCGGGAGATATTCGTACTGATATGCAGTCCGCTAGTAATAAAACGACGGCATGTACACCGCTACTAACAACGGGTGAAACCTTAACGACAGATAACAATCAAGTACAGTACCGAATTGGGACACTGGGTGCGACAGATACTTCAAATAAAGCGGTAACCTTCCGTATCCTCTTGGCAAATCCTATCTTTGATAAAATTGATGGTGCAGTTATTGGCGCAAATACCAATATTGTGAGTGATGTGAATAGTGAAGGAAAACAGACCTCTACAGTGATTGGTGGGGCACGCGTTAATCTCGGTAATTTATTGTCTGCCAATGTTAATGAAAGTGCTTATATTTCCCTCAGTGATTTTTCTGGTGCAGGGGTAAAGTGGACCAATATCTATAAGGCGTATTTGAGTAACTATTATGAAAAAAATGGCATTGCCAATCAAGCAGCCGCAGACTTCCGTGAAGGCGAAGTTTCAATTGAAATTGCTGATTGCTATAAAGTGTTAGCAAAATAATATCGTTGTAAACACAAAAAAAGCCCATCATCGATGGGCTTTTTTTGATATTAGGCAACATTAACCTGTATGGTCTAAGCGTGTACCTAGGGTTTCGAGATGAAGATTAAATTGATTACTTTTACGGTCGGCAAAATAGTGACGTAAGGTATGTTCGACACTTGGGAAAGCCAGTTCTGACCAAGGAATTTCATCTTCTTCAAATAAACGGCATTCAATGCTTTCTTCACCAGCACTGAATTTTCCATCCACTAAGTTCGCTTTGAAGAGCACATAAATTTGACCAATACGCGGAATATTGTACATGCAATATAGCTGTTCAATTTCAACTTCCGCTTCAGCTTCTTCACGGGTTTCTCGTGCAGCACCTTGTTCCATGGTTTCAAACAACTCCATGTAACCTGCTGGTAAGGTCCATAGCCCATAACGTGGTTCAATGGCACGGCGGCATAACAATACTTTATTTTCCCAAAGTGCGAGTGCACCACAAATCACTTTAGGGTTCACATAATGAATAGAACTACAAGAGGTGCAAACACGACGCAATTGATGGTCGCCAAGAGGGATTTGTTCTGTTGTTTTTTGTCCGCAATTGCTGCAAAAGTCCATATTCATCATCAATGATAAAGTTCAGACTCAGCATAACTTAAAAATTAAATTTTGGCATCATTTCTCTTTTTTCAGTATCAAATTCAGCTATGATGAAAAAAAGAATGATGGGGACAACGTTCAATGGATGAACATTCATTAACACGCATACTGCAGCAACAGTTACGGTTTTCAAGCAAAATTAAATCGGCAGATGCAGCTGTGTTAATCGCGATCACCAATGAAGAGAATCCCAAAGTTTTACTGACCCGCCGCTCTGTTTACCTATCTAATCATGCTGGTGAAGTGTCTTTTCCTGGCGGAAAAAGAGATCCGCAAGATACCAGTAATATCGTGGTTGCCTTGCGTGAAGCTTATGAAGAGACCGCATTGAATCCTTTTGATGTACAGCTGCTCGGTGATTTGCCAATGCAAAAAGCCCGTAATGGCATGCTAGTCAAACCTGTGGTCGGGCTGATTCCGCCTGAAGTCGAATTGGTTGCTCAGCCGACAGAAATTGATCGTATTTTCTTTGCATCACTCAAACAGCTGATGGAAGTACCTGCGGTGCCTTATGAAGTTCGTTTTGCCCATCAATCTCTCTATTTTCCCAGTATGCGGGTGGAAAATGAAATTGTTTGGGGGCTGACAGCACGGATGTTGGTTGCATTATTTCAATATGGTTTAGGCTACCATAAAGAGTGGCCATTTTTAGTCAATTCACCGACTTTTCGGTTCCCAAAGTAAGTTGAGTATTTTAAGGAAAAAATATGTTGTACAAATTTAAAGGTCATTCCCCACAAGCAATGCATCAACCATGGAATGGTTGGATTGCGGAAAATGCCACAGTGATCGGTCAAGTCGAATTGGGGCAACAGGTTAGTATTTGGTTTGGGGTGGTCGTACGTGCAGACAATTGCAAAATTCGTTTAGGTGACTTTACCAATATTCAGGAAAACGCGGTTTTACATACAGATGCTGGTATTGAAATGAATATTGGCAATTATGTCACGATTGGGCATCAAGCCATGTTGCATGGTTGCACTGTGGGAGATAATAGTCTGATTGGGATTAATGCCGTAGTTTTAAACAATGCCGTGATTGGTAAAAATTGTATTATTGGCGCGAATGCGCTGATTCCTGAAGGGAAAGTCATTCCAGATAATTCTCTAGTTATGGGCTCACCGGGTAAAGTGGTCAAAACTTTGGATGAAACGGCTGAGGCTCGTTTGAAAATGAGTGCACTGCATTATGCAGAACACTTTAAACAATTTATCGATTTAGAGCCGGTACAGTTATAAGCTTATTTTTCCTATTCAGCCTAGATTTTTCTAGGCTTTTTTAGCTCTGTTTTGAGAACATCTCGCCTAGTGCTTTTGAGTGGAGTATCATATCCACGTTTTTATAGATTAAATCATTAAGGTTGTGCATGAAAGTGCTGGCATTGGAATCTGCAAATGAGCAGTGTTCCGTCTCTATTATAGATGAAAATCAAGAACTTTTTTTCCAATTGGATACGCGCGCAAAAGCACAAACGCAAACGATTCTCCCAATGATTGAACAAGGGTTTTTACAGTTGGATATAAAGACAGAAGATTTGTCTTGTATCGCTTTTAGCCGTGGTCCCGGTTCTTTTAGCGGCGTTCGTATTAATGCTGCCGTGACTCAAGCTTTGGCATGGTCGAATGATTTGCCTGTGATTCCCGTTTCAACCTTACAAGCACTCGCACAAGCTGCACATCGTGTGCATGGTCTAACCACAGTCACCGCAGTTTTAGACGCCCGCATGAGTGAAGTCTATATTGCAAGTTTTCAATTAGATACGGACGGCATCATGCAAGCCGTCGATGAAGAACAGCTTCTAAGCTATGTCGCGGCTACTGAATGTACACCGTTTACTTTAGTTGGTTCAGGCGCAACCTTAATTGATCCATCACAAATACAATACAAAGATTTAAGTGCAACTGCGCAAGATATTGCCACAATTGCGCGCAAGAATGCACAGCAACAACACTGGGTGAGTGCTGAACTTGCACTTCCAGTCTATTTACGTGATAACGCTTGGAAAAAAATCCCGGAACAGGGCAAAGCATAATTAGGGTTTTTTTATGGATCTTTTACTGCTGCTCAAAGCGGCAATTATGGGTATTGTTGAAGGTATTACTGAATTCCTACCCATTTCGAGTACTGGACATTTAATTTTAGCTTCAGAACTCATGAATTTCTGGACCAAAGAAAAAAGTGATGTCTTTGTGATCGCCATTCAAATGGGGGCAATTGCAGCCGTTATTTATGAATATTGGGCACGTTTGTGGGGAGCAGCAACAGGGATTTTTAGTGGTGAACCCCAAGGTCGCCGTCTTGGGGTTGGGCTAATTTTAGCGTCGATTCCTATTGTGCTGATTGGTCTGACATTTGGTCAAACGGTGAAAGAGCTTTTATTTAATGATATTGCGATTGCCATTGGTTTGATTGTGGGTGGTTTGATTATTATTTGGATTGAAAAGCATCCGCCACAAGAGCGAGTCCATGAAGTTGAAGACCTGAGTATCAAAGATGCGATTTGGATTGGTCTGATTCAAGTGTTGTCTTTAATTCCAGGGACATCACGTTCGGGGGCAACCATTATTGGCGCGATGTTCTTAGGTGTATCGCGCAAAGCAGCCACTGAGTTTTCATTCTTCTTGGGTATTCCAGTAATTATTGGTGCGGGTCTGTTAGATTTGTACCAAAGTGCGCATGTGTTTGACGGACAACAAGATTGGATCGTATTGGCAACAGGCATTATTGTTTCTTTTATCTCGGCTTTACTGTTGATTCGTGCTTTAGTCGCTTATGTGGCGAAGCGTGATTTCATGATTTTTGCATGGTATCGCATCGCTTCAGGTTTAGTGATTCTATTGTTTGCCTTTACGGGTTGGAAGTTATGGTAAGCCCAATGCGCTTATATGTGGAACAAGAGCATTTAGAAAAAGCACAGCACTATGTTGCTGTGCTTTTTTCTCGTGGTGTCGAGGTCAGCATCGAAGTCGCCGAAAAGTTAAATGCACGTTTCTTCCGTTTTCATCCTGAACTGGGTCTGTGTGCCGATGCCGATGGGCTTTGGCTTTGTGCCAATGGCATGAAAATGCAGCCGGATTGGAAAGCTGAAGTTCCACGTTTAAAGCGTGCGTCGTTAAAGTCTGAAATGATTGCTCGTGCTTGCCACTTGACTGAAAAACCTAAGCTTATTGATGCAACGGCAGGGCTTGGGCATGATTCACTGCTCATGGCACATTTGGGCGCCAATGTCACTTTGGTAGAACGCCATCCCATTTTATTTACCTTGTTAGAGTCAAGTAAGGAACAAGCTTTACAGGATGCATTTTTAAACCCTGTGGTGACTCGAATTCACTTGGTTTTTTCAGATTCAGCACAGTATTTGCAGCAACAGGCAGAGCAGGGCAATACGGTTGATGTGGTTTATCTAGATCCGATGTTTCCACAACGTGATCAAAATCAGCAAGCGGTGAAAAAACAGGCGCAAGTGAAAAAGCAAATGCAGCTTTTACATATGTTACTGCCCGAAGATGGTGAAATGGATCTGGGTGATAATCTGCTTGGCTTAGCGCAAAAAGTGGCAAAACGGGTGGTGGTCAAACGTCCTCGCTTGGCCGTATTTTTGGCAAATCAAGAAACCACTCATCAGTGGCTGGGTGATGCATGCCGTTTTGATGCCTATTTTCAGCATGAACGCTTAGACTGAAGTGGAAGATTGGTTCAAAAGTATGCAAAGATTTGTTATATAGTTAAAAACATCATTGATAAAATGCTGATCAAGCATAAACTTAGTGTGTCCCTACGCAAGTCACAATTTAATTAGAATCTTATGATCGACTTCAAACCCTCCATCAACTTTTGGCATGATTTTAAAAGCAACCAAACTGCGGGGATGTGGTTGTTTCTAGGTTCACGACGCTCTTTGCAAATTGTCCATCCTTCGATTATGCAGCTCATCTTCTGGGGGATTTTAGGCGGCTCAGCCAATACTTTATTTAGCTGGTTGAGCGCAGGAGAGATCGGTGACTTTAACCCACAAGGTTTGGTCAGTTACGCACTTTGGCCTTTTATTGCCCTGATTGTCGGGATTTTTCTGTCTCAACGGGTGAATAATCCGCGTTTGATGTTGGTACCAGCACTGCTCTGGTTGGTGTTGGATACGCATATCGCGTTATTACAAAGTTTTATCCAATATTTAGGCATGATGGATGTCCTGCCGTATTTCTTCTACGACTACCTGCCGAATGTGTTCATGGTACTGTTTGTTTGGCAGAGTTTGGCTGTGGTGTGGGTGTTTTCACGTGAACTGAAATGGCCTTGGTGGGAGCGAGCCCTGATTGTCTTGGCTACGCTGTTTACCCTTGTGGTTTGGCAAATGTCAGTGACCAGTCAGCCGATTTGGAAAGTAGAAGAAACGCCACCAACCTTTGCAGAAGATGCCTTTTATGCACAAAGTCGTTTACTGAATAAAGCACTAGAGTCTGTGCAATATGGCGAATTTGCCCAGTCACATTGGTATTTCCTTGGTGTGGCGGGAGCGAGTTATCAAGATGTATTCCGTTCGGAAGTTGAGCGAATCAAAGAACAGTTCGACACGCGTTTTGGTACGTTGGGCCGTTCGATGATGTTGGTGAATAACCCTGCTACACGAACAGAAATTCCGATTGCCTCTAAACACAGTATTGAAATGGCACTGCGTCGTATGGGACAGCAGATGAACCGTGAAAGCGATGTGTTATTTTTATATATGACTTCGCATGGTTTACCGAACCAGTTCGAAATGGAAAATGCACCTTTAGACTTAACTCAGGTCGACCCGAAATGGTTACGTGAAACCTTAGATGCATCGGGTATTCGCTGGCGTGTGATTGTTATTTCATCGTGCTTCTCTGGAAGCTTTGTACCAGCACTGCAAAATGATAATACTTTGATCATTACTGCATCGGCAGCAGACCGCCAGTCTTTTGGGTGTACCAATGAAGCCGATTATACTTATTTTGGTCGGGCGTTTTTTGATCAAGCAATGCGTGAACAAAACAGTATAGAAACTGCTTTTAGCCAAGCACAAAAAACTGTGAGCCAATGGGAAACAGCACAAGGCTTTGAACCGTCTGAACCACAGTGGTCGATGGGTAAAAATATGGAGCTGATGCTTCCTCAACTTGAACAGCGCTTGTTTCCACCTAAAGCTGTTACAACCCCTTAATTTGGATCTAAAAAGGAACCCTGATGGAATTAGTACAATCTAACCGTAGTTTTGATGGTGAACAGCGTATTTACCGATTTAATTCCATCAGCCTTCAAGGCGAGAGCAGGTTTGGTATTTATTTACCCGCTCAAGCGCTAGCGGGGCAAGCGTGTCCAACATTATTTTATTTGGCAGGTTTAACCTGTACCGAAGAAACCTTTGCCATTAAAGCGCATGCACAGCGTTTAGCAGCTCAGCTAGGTCTGATTTTGGTAACACCTGATACTTCACCTCGCGGTGAACAGGTTGCGCAAGGTGATCATTGGGATATTGGGCAAGGGGCAGGTTTTTATATTAATGCCATCCAAGCGCCGTGGGCTGAGCATTTCCAGATGGAAAGCTATGTTGTTGAAGAGCTGTATGATTTAGTGATTCAGCAATTTTCTGTACAAGCAGAGCGTATTGGGATTTTCGGGCACAGCATGGGCGGTCATGGTGCTTTAACCTTGGCCTTGAAACATCCTGAGAAGTTTAAGTCGGTGTCTGCATTTGCTCCGATTTGTGCACCAAGCCAATGTCCTTGGGGCGAAAAAGCGTTTTCAAACTATTTAGGTTCAGATCAAGCTGAGTGGCTGAAACACGATGCAACCGCTTTGGTGCAAACAAAAACAGCCCATTTTGCCGATATTTTAATTGATCAGGGTTTGAGTGATCAGTTTTATAGCCAGCTCAATCCTGCATTATTTCAGCAAGCCTGTCAGGCTGCGGGCCAGCCACTGATGCTTCGCGAACATGCTGGCTATGACCATGGTTATTACTTTATTCAAAGTTTTATTGATGATCACCTGCAGTTTCATGCCGTACAGCTCGAATCTTAAATCTTGATTTGTCATATTTATTCTTAATTTTTGACTAGAAATCATCCAGCACTGGCATTAACATGGTTGGGTGATTGATTTTTTGTTCTTAAAAAATAAAACAGTAAAACAATAGATAGGGTATACATGCAAAATTCAGAGGCATCTTTGCCACCTGTAGAGGCTTCTTTTGAAGCAAGCTGGCCACCTCCACCAGCTGTTCCCACGGATGAGCCAAACGCCTATTTGGGACAGACCTTTCGTTTCCAATTCCGTGGTAATGCCCGAGAGTACTTTGGCATTTGGATTGTGAATATCTTATTGACCATTGTTACCTTCAGTTTATATGCGCCTTGGGCGAAGGTTAGACGCTTACGCTATTTTTATGGCAACACGGTGTTTTATCGCCGCAAGTTTGATTTTACGGGTGTACCTACACGTATCCTGATTGGTCGAATTATTGCTTTGGGCGTGTACTTTGGTGCTTCAGCTTTGGCTCAGGTATCTTGGCAAGCTTCTTTAATTGGTTTCCTCATCATATTTTTATTGGTTCCGTGGTTGGTGCGTTCTACTATTCGCTTTCGTGCCAGAAACAGTAAATTTGGTAATAGCCGCTTTTATTTTACAGGCACGACCAAAGAAGCCTATATCTTGGCGCTGAAAGGCATTTTGATTTACATCTTTACCCTCGGGATCTTTTTCCCAGTGCTGTTTTGGTATTTTAAAAAATACACGCTGGATAATTTACAACTTGGGCAGTTACGTTTTGAGTTACATGCCGATTGGCCTGACTATATGCGTGCTATGTACGTCCCTGTGTTTTTGTTTATTGGAATCGTCTTTGTTTTAGGGTTATTTGTTGCCTTCACTCTTCAAGTTGGGAGCAGTTCTCCAACCCAGTTTGGGATTATTGTGGCGGTGATTTATATGATTGCTGCTTTTATGATTTGGCCGCTGATGATGGCTCGTATTTTTATTACCACATGGAATAAAGCCACGTTGGGGCGTAGCCCTTTCCAAACGGACTGTGGTCAGATGCATTATGCATGGATCGTGATGACCAACTGGATTTTAAAAATCCTCTCGCTCGGTTTGTTATCTGCATGGGCTGCGGTGCGTTTGTATCAGTATCAAATTGAGTCATTAACTTTAACCCTAAAAAATGATCCAGATCGTATGTACAATTTGGCTCAAGATGACCCGAATGCTATTGCTGAAGAGCTGAGTGATATTTTTGACATCGATATTTCGCTGTAACGAGGCTTAAATGCAGGAACAAAACATCACCTTTTACGATGGGCAGATTTCTAAGCCTTATCCAGCCACGATTGCACCGATAGACCGAGAAACGGTGTTGATTTGTTATAACCAGCAGCAGCGTCGTTATTACTATGCCGATATGCAGTTGATTGGGGCATTGGGGCAGATTCAACCTGTGATTGAGTTGAAAGATGATGCACGGATTGAATTTCCACAAGCATTGCCTGACTGGTTTGAGCTGAACAAAAAGCATGTACAGCATTCGATTTGGAAATTAGAACGCTCACCAAGTCTCATCTTATTTAGTGTGGTGTTTGTTGCCGCTTTTATCTTTGCCATTTTAAGATGGGGTATCCCAAGCGCAGCACATTATGTCGCGATGCAACTGCCTGCCGATACCATCTATAAACTCGGCGATGAAGCGCAAGAACAAGTGTTTAAGCTGACGGGACCTTCGACTGTCCCTCTTGCACGTCAAAAACAAATCATACAAAGCTATCAAGACCTTGTTGCCAATGGGCAACCTGCCAAAGTACTGTTTCGTGCAGGCGGACAAATTGGAACGAATGCTTTAGCGCTGCCAAACAACACCATTATTCTGACCGATGAACTGGTTAATTTAGCCAAAGATGATCATGAAATTATTGGGGTTTTAGCACATGAGCAAGGGCACTTGGTCGAGCGACATAGCCTACAGCAAGCCTTATCCAGTTTAGGTTTTAGTGTGCTATTGATTGCGGTGACGGGGGACAGTTCGGCCTTATTTACAACTTTGCCCGTGGCTTTGGTTGGTGCCAGTTATTCACGCAATTTTGAAAGTGATGCGGACTTGTATGCCATGCAAGTGCTGCATAAAAACCATATCTCCAGCTTACATTTGGCAAACTTTTTAGCGCGTATGGAAGATGATGCACGTGCCGAAGAGGAAGAAAAGCAGCCGCAAGGGAAGTCCGAAGAAGAGGAGGACGGTGGCATTGGTTCATTTTTCCAAAGTCACCCTGCGACCCAAGAGCGTATTGCAGCTATTTGCCAATTTAACCAACAGCAACGGTTATCAAACTAATTCATTCAGCCGCTGACTTAAACTTGTGTCCATGTTGCTGTGAGTGGCGTTTGTCCCATACGGATCAGGTGGTCTAAGACCACGTGTTCTAAGTGACTCAATTTTTCTTCACTCGCCTCAATGCTTACATGTAGATGTTCGGCTTGAGGACTTAAAAGGACCCGTGCTTCAGACATGATAATGGTAAAACTACTGGGTTCTTGTTCGATTTCAAACTTATGTTTCCAATGATTTACTAGTCGTTTTGCAATTCGAGCCGCATCTGTCGTGACAATATCCGCAGTACTTTTCATATTTACCTCGTCGATTGATCACTTACCATAACAGTTTCAAGCCAAATGAAAAGTTGAATGTTGCAACGCTACGTTGCAAATTTAGAAAGCTTAAAGCTTTCTTTTTTCACAAGTCCCAGTTCAAAAGCTGAATTTGCTATAATGCGTTCATTCCCTTTTGTATAAGCCAGGTACACGCATGTCCAAGCCTTATTTAATTGCACCATCTATTCTCTCTGCTGACTTTGCCCGTTTAGGTGAAGACGTTGAACATGTACTTGCAGCAGGTGCAGACGTGGTTCACTTTGATGTGATGGATAACCACTATGTGCCAAACCTGACTTTTGGTGCGGGTATTTGTAAGGCACTCAAGAACTATGGCATCAAAGCCCCAATAGATGTGCATTTGATGGTCAAACCTGTCGATCGCATGATTGGTGACTTCCTAGAAGCAGGTGCGGACATTATTACCTTTCATCCAGAAGCCTCTGACCATATCGACCGTTCTTTACAGTTGATTAAATCAGGCGGTGCAAAAGCAGGTTTGGTCTTTAACCCAGCAACGCCGCTCCATTATTTAGATTATGTGCTCGATAAAGTCGATCAAATTTTGTTGATGAGTGTGAACCCAGGTTTCGGCGGTCAAAAATTTATTCCGATGACTTTAGACAAACTGCGTGAAGCACGCAAAATTATTGATGCTTCAGGGCGTGATATTCGTTTAGAAGTCGATGGTGGCGTGTCGCCTGCAAATATTCGCGAGATTGCGGAAGCAGGTGCAGATATGTTTGTTGCGGGTTCAGCTATTTTTGGAAAACCAGATTATAAAGCTGTGATTGATGATATGCGTGCAGAGCTTGCAAAAGTGGGTGCGGTAAAGGTTTAAGTTCACAGGTATAAATGCTACACAGTCTGTGGATAACTTTATGGATAAAGTGGTGGATATCTATGTTGATAACGATATGGATAACTTGATTAATATTCAAACGTTTACACAGCAATGGTTTAGTATTTAGACGTTAAATGTATAAAAAAGGACTCATTTGAGTCCTTTTTTATGGTGTGAAAGCCTGATTCTTACTGATGCTTTATTCATCTGTGCTTAAAAATGGCCCTGTTTAAAAAATAACTTTATTGTTTAAGTCTGCTAAGGTGCTAAACCGTCGCAGCAATTGAATTTAAATTTATAAACTTGTGTATAAACTATTCTTTGCTTATCCTGTAGATTGGGATCAGCAACAAAAAGTCAGGCATTTACATGCACAGAGCGTTTTGTTGCGTTGAAATATCATTCTTCACTGACTAAATAGGATTGATTGTGCGTTCATTGCTCAAGACACATTCTTGGTTTGTCTTACTCATTACCTTGGTAATGGGGTGGAGTGGTATTGCCCAAGCTTCGGCAGCGCCGATGCATCAAATGATGCAGCTCAGTATGCAGGCTGCAACCAGTGAGCAAAGTTCAGCGTATGAAGCAGGTATGCAAAGCATGCTCGACTGTCATCAAACAAAATCATCGAGTCCAGTCTCTGGACATCAAATGCATATGGCTCAGACCGACATAACAGCGAAGAGCAACTGTCATGCTTCGGATATGCTGCAAAATAAGCAAGTTCAGTGTCAGGAGTGTGCACAGTATCACTGCCAAACAACGCTGACACTTTTAGAGGCTGAACTGCTTGCAGTGGTTCAGCTTGAATCCGCTTTAGTACAATCATCCCCCCATTTTCGTTATCAAGCTCAACATCTAGTGGGCTATTGGCAAGAAATTCTACGTCCTCCTAAAGCCTAATCCTGATTTTTAAAACTTTATTTTTAAAATTATTAGGATTTAGTCATGTCTATTCAATTTAAACAAAGCCTCATCCTTGGGGCATGTCTGATGTCATCTTCTTGGAGCTTTGCCGCAGTCAAAGAATACCAATTGGTGATTGATGAAAGTCCCGTCAATTTAACCGGCAAGTCGCTCAAGCGGATTAGTGTCAACGGACAGTTTCCAGCTCCCTTGCTTGAATTTGAGGAGGGCGATGATGCGGTCATTCGGGTTAAAACCAACTTAAAAAAACAGGATTCATCGATCCACTGGCATGGTTTGCTTTTACCTGGGCTGATGGATGGTGTATCAGGTTTTAACGGGTTTAATGGTATTCAGCCGAAGAGCGAATTTGTCTATAAGTTCAAAGTGCGCCAAAGTGGAACCTATTGGTATCACGCACACTCGAAAGGACAAGAGCAAGATGGGCTGTATGGCGCATTGGTTATTTATCCCAAAGACAAAAAGCCTTTAGCTCAGCATGAAAAAGCAGAGCGTGATTATGTGGTGATGCTATCGGACTTTCATGAGCAGAGTAGTGAACAAATTCAGAAGAATTTGAAGATTTCTGCCGAATATTATCAAAATCAGCGTGAAACCATTGCTGATGTGTGGAAACAGGTACAGCGCGATGGCTTAAAAGCCGTGTGGCAAGACCGTTCCATGTGGAACCAAATGCGCATGCTAAAAACGGATCTGTCGGATGTTACGGGTTATACCTTCCTGATCAATGGTAAAACGCCTGAGCAGAACTGGACAGGTATGTTTAAGTCGAATGAGAAGGTTCGGTTGCGTTTTATCAATGCTTCAGCCATGTCTTTTTTTGATATCCGTATTCCTAATCTAAAAATGACCGTAGTCAGTGCAGATGGTCAACCCGTCAAACCCGTTCCCGTGGATGAGTTTCGGATTGGAACTGCTGAAACTTATGATGTGATTGTGGAACCGAAAGCAGGGCATTATCAAATTGAAGCAGAGTCGATTGACCGTTCAGGCTACGCGATTGGAACTTTACACAATGAGTTGACTCCAATGGCACAGAGCATACATATGCCTGCGCCACGTCCACGCTCATTGTTAACCATGGAAGATATGGGGCACGGCTCAGAATATTCAGGTATGGATCATTCACAGATGAACCATGAAATAATGCCTGAAATGGATCACTCCAAAATGAACCCTGAAGCGATGCCTGAAATGGATCATTCGAAGATGAATCATGAGACCATGTCTGAGATGGATCATTCAAAGATGAATCATTCGGCGATGGCTGAGATGGATCATACACAGATGGGTCATGCGAAACAGAATACGACAGCAAGTTCGGTACAGAAAGCTGTTACACCAGTGTATGGTTGGGCGAATGCCTCTACCCCTAAAGGTGATAAGGCATTGCAATATAGCGATCTCAAATCTTTAGAACCTCAAAAAGATACCCGTGAGGCAACGAGCGAGTTAGTGATTCGTTTGGGCGGAACCATGGAGCGCTATTTGTGGACCATCAACGGGAAAAAATTTAGCGACGCTGAACCGTTGAAAGTGAAGTATGGCGAGCGTATTCGGATCAAATTTATCAATGACAGCATGATGGCGCATCCGATGCATTTGCACGGTATGTTTATGCAACTGGATAATGGACAAGCCGCCGTTGATATGCCGAATAAGCACACTTTGATTGTGCCACCGGGCAAAACAGTGACCGCTTTACTGACTGCCGATGAGTTGGGCGAATGGGCCATTCACTGTCATCTGCTGTACCACATGAGCTCAGGCATGATGAATAAACTGATTGTGGCTAATGTGAGTGATAGTCAAGTGTCCACCACCCCAATTCAAGAGCAAAAAATAGCAGCTCAAGCTGAACCTAAAGGAGATGAACATGCGCATCACTAATCTTTTTTCAGGTTTTGCCCTAGCTGTTAGTGTCTTATTGAGTTCGTTAGCTATGGCTGCTGAATCTCATGCACAGCATGAAAAACAAAAAGCCAAATCTACAAGCCAAGATCAGTCCAAAGAAATGGCACATGGGCATCATCAGTATAGTGCCGATGAACATGCTCAGATGCAGAAACAGAAAAATGCGGTTGGTCTGCCTTCATCGGAGAAGCAAGCTCAGACTCAACCAAGCAAGCAGTCGAAGGTTCAGAAAGGAGATCATCATGCGCACCATTAATCTTTTTTCAAAAAGCATATTGAGCAGTTCTTTCGTGTTGATGAGTACTGCGGCTATGGCGCATGAAGGGCATCATATACCTGCTGAAGCAAATGCAAATATGTCCATGACCACTGAGTCTGTGATGCCACAACATGCACAGCATCAGGCGATGACCACTCCAACTCAAACTGCTCCACAGGCTAGCACACAACATGTGCAGCAGATGAATCAGGATTCAACAGCACATACGCATGATCACCGCAAAGAGCACGGTGCGCAAATTTATGCGGTCACCACTGTTGATAACAAATGGTTGCTGAATGAAGATGGCGATGGAGGTTTAAAGTCTGAGTTTGAAACCCGTATCGGGACAGATGAAAATAAGTTGTTTATCAAAGTACATGCGGATAAGCAGGAAGCGCATAAGGCTGAATATGATGCCAAAGTGCTGTATAGCCGTATGATTTCAGACTTTTGGGATGTACAGGCGGGTGCACGTTACCGAGCTGAAAAAGTGGAGCGTGAACAGCAGGGATGGGATACGGAAGAAAAAGTGGATGGGGTGCTTGGCTTACATGGTTTAGCGCCGTATTTCTTTGAAACTGATGCCTACATATATGCTGGTGCAGACAACTATACTGCGTTTAGTTTAGAAACCGAGCGGGACTTGTTACTGACCCAAAAGCTAATTTTTAAACCTTATTTAGATATGAATATTATTTTCAGTGATGACTCTAAATATGCCAAAAAATCAGGCCTTAGTAATGCAGCTGTCGGTCTTGAGACGCGTTATGAAATCAGCAAAAAAGTCATGCCTTATGTGGACATTGCCTATGAATATAGCAAAGGCAATGAAGCGACGGCTTGGCAGGCTGAAAGTGACGAAGAGAAAGGTTGGCAGTATGGAATGGGTATTCGCTTTAAGTTTTAAGTCGGACGTTTAGGTTTAAAGTGAATATCCAAGATTGCACTAAGGTTGTGCTGAAAGAGTGACCTGCTGGTTCAGATCACTCTTTTTTGCACTTTAATGATTTCTAAGTGTGAAAATAATTCATTTTGGTGCGCTCTTTGCTATAATTTGAGGCATCTTTAGGAGGAACGACCTCCCTCATATTGAGAAAATTCGTCAGGACGGCCTGACTCTAGTGAAGAGGAGTCAGTAGCATGGCTTGGGTTTTTCTGATCTTTGCGGGTCTGTTTGAAATCGTTTGGGCATATTCAATGAAGCTGTCCGAAGGGTTTAGCAAACTCACACCCAGCATCATTACCATTGTGTTCATGATTTTAAGTTTTGGTTTACTGGCCTATGCAATGCGAACATTGCCGCTAGGGACCGCGTATACCATTTGGACAGGAATTGGTGCGATTGGATCTTTCTTGGTGGGGATTTTTATTTTAGGTGAGCCAGCAACGGCTATGCGGATGTTTGCTGCGGTGCTGATTGTATCGGGCCTGATTTTGATGAAACTCTCATCTAGCTAAATTCATTTAAATATGTAGAGCTTCAAGCGATCCTTCGTTTGAAGCTTTGTTGTCTCTGCTCGGAATAAAAGGTGTTTTGCGTATGGCGTGGGTGATTTTAATAGTTGCAGGTTTACTCGAAGTGGTTTGGGCCTATGCAATGAAAGTATCGGATGGTTTTACTAAACTGACGCCGAGTATTTTGACCCTTGTATTTATGGTGGCCAGTTTTGCGCTGCTGTCTTATGCCATGAAGACCTTACCTTTGGGCACGGCCTATACCGTTTGGACAGGGATTGGCGCGATTGGTTCATTTTTGGTTGGTATTTTGATTTTGGGTGAACCAGCCAATGCCATGCGGATGCTCGCAGCAGTTTTAATCATTTCAGGACTTGTGCTGATGAAACTTTCATCGTCATAATATTGTATACATAGACAATTTTTGTGGTGAACCATGCGCTTATTTTTTAAATATATGCCATCTCCTGTCGGTGTACTGAGACTGGTGGCACATGACCAAGCCTTGGTTGCCGTATTGTGGGAAAATGAAAACCCAAAACGGGTACGTTTAGCTGAGCTGATCGAACACAATCAGCATCCGATTTTGTTGGAAACAGAGAAACAGTTGAGCGAGTATTTTGCGGCAAAACGTCAAAGTTTTGATTTGCCTTTGGATTTTGCGGGGACAGATTTTCAGAAGCAAGTTTGGCAGGCTTTACTGCAAATTCCGTTTGGTGAAACCCGAAGCTATAAAGATATTGCGCTACAGATTGGTAATGTCAAAGCCGTTCGTGCAGTGGGCGCGGCTAATGGTAAAAATCCGATTTCAATTATTGCGCCGTGTCATCGGGTTGTGGGAGCGAATGGAAAATTGGTCGGCTTTGCAGGCGGTCTGGACAATAAAGATATTTTACTCAAGCTTGAGAAAATTGCGAATTAAGCTCTTTTTCGGTTTTTTAAAGCTCGTATTTCTAGGTTAATAATTTTAAAATCAGTACTTTGTCTTTTAATCTGTATTCTTTTGAAGAACCTTGTCTCTAACTCAAATAACGATGAATAATATGATGAGTCAAATTGTGGGAAATGTGTTTTCAGAACTGTGGTGGATGCTACTGATCTTGTTCGGGATCGGCCTTTTAAAAGCGTTTAAGCCTTATCTGAAAGGAAAATTCGGCGAGTTCGCAGTTCAAGCGCATGTGAAATTATATTTGGATGAGCGTTATACTTTAATTAACGATGTGACTTTGCCTGATGAGCAGGGCGGAACGACTCAAATTGACCATATTGTATTGAGCCCCTTTGGTGTTTTTGTGATTGAAACCAAAAACTATAAGGGATGGATTTTTGGTGGTGAACGACAAAAGATGTGGACGCAGAAAATTTATAAAAAGAGCTTTAAATTTCAAAATCCGCTGCATCAAAATTATAAACACGTCAAAGTACTGCAAAGTGTGTTGCAAGATATTGTCGATGTAGATTATATCCATTCTGCTGTGGTGTTTATGCCTGAATGCGAGTTCAAAACTGCGATGCCCAGTACGGTATTTAAAGGTAAAGCATGGGTCGATTATATTAAGACCTTTAACACAGAAGTGATTCCAGCGATGAAACTGAAACGGATTCAGCTTCGGATTGAAAAAGAAGTGTTAGAAAAGTCATGGAAAACCAACCGTGAGCATGTGGCACATTTAAAACAACGCCATCAAGATAGTTAAATACTCCATTTCAAAGCTGACTGATTCATTTTGTGCCGAAAATAAAATCTAGAATTTAAAAAAGCCAGTCCATGAAGAAATGGACTGGCTTTTACCTTTGCAGTTTTTTTCTAACTTAAAAGCGCTTTGGAATTTTTTGACCGCCTTCAACAGGTGTTTCTGCCTGTTTTAATACACCAAAGAGCCATGTTTCGGCATGATGTACTGCGACTTTAACACTGTCACCTTGCGCCAAACGACCAGCAATAAAACTTGCCAGCGAACAACCTGAACCGTGATATTCGCCTGCTAAACGCGGGCAGCGAGTTTCAGAAATGAGCTCGCCATTCACAAACAGGGCATTACGAATATAGTCTGGTGTGTCTTCATGACCACCTTTGACCAGTACCGCTTTGGCACCCATTTCAAACAGTTTTTGTGTTGCTGTAGCTAAGTCATCAAGACCTGTTAACGCCCGTAATTCAACTGTATTTGGGGTAATAATGTCCGCCAATGGGATCAGCTCAACAAAGGCTTTGACCAAGGTGGCTTGATCACCCAGTGAACCGCCACTGTTTGCCACTAAAACAGGGTCGAGCACATACTTGTACTCAGGATGTTCACGTAGAAACTCAGCCAGTGCTGCAATATTATCTGTAGTGCCTAACATGCCAGACTTTACGGCTCTAATCGGTAAATCACCGACAACAGCGTGTGCCTGAGCTAACAGCAATTCTTTTGACGTCGCTTCAAAGCCAAACACTTGTTGCGAGTTTTGAACAGTGAGTGCTGTACACGCAATGGCTGCATGCGCACCACTTTGACCAATCGCTTCGATATCGGCCTGTAAACCAGCACCACCTGAAGGGTCTAAACCAGAAAAGCACAGTACGGTTGGGCGCACAGAAATATCCTTGTTGCGAAAATTTGCGATAGTATAGGCAACTTTAGCAGAACTCTCGATAGTATTTTATTTAAAGCCCAAGAAGGATCAGCTGTGATTAAACATATTTTGCTAGATTTAGATGGAACCTTAACAGATCCGAAAGTTGGCATTACCACCAGTGCGCGTTATGGCTTAAACAAAGTCGGACATCCCATTGCTGAAGATCTAAACATTGACTGGATTATTGGGCCACCACTAAAAGCGTCTTTAGCAAAACTCTTAAATGTTACAGTGGACGATGTTTTGGCAGAGCAAGCTTTATTGGGCTATCGTGAGCGTTTTGCGGTGAAAGGTTTATATGAAAACCATTTATTTGCCGATGTTGAACCGACCTTAAAAAAACTGACCGAGCAGGGCTATCACTTGTATTTGGCGACAGCAAAACCTGAAATTTATGCACGTCAAATCTTAGAGCATTTCAATTTACTGCAATACTTTGTGCATCCCTATGGCAGTGAACTGAACGGTGAGCGCACCAATAAGGGAGAGTTGATTGCTTATATTTTAGAAAAAGAGCAGTTAAAAGCGGAAGAGTGTCTGATGGTTGGCGATCGTGAGCATGACATTTTGGGTGCACGTCGTAACGGCATTGAAACCATTGCGGTGGAATACGGTTATGGTTCTGATCAAGAGTTGACGGAAGCCGCACCTAAAGCACGAATTAAAACCTTTGCCGATGTCTTGGACTTTATTTAACTTAGACAGAATTTAATTCGGACAGGATTTAAAGAACGCCTTTTCGACTGCGCACGATTTTCTACATTTAAACAGTCGTGCGCAGTGATTAAAAATTAAAGTCCTAACATGCGTCTAATTTCATTCGCTAACAGTGCAGGATTGGCTTGCTGATGGGGAATGGTAAGGCTGTTGAAGCCATCACCACGAAATTTACGATCCACTTCTAAAAGCACATGGGTTTGATGTTGCTCTGCCACAAAGGACACTTCAACTTCATTGATGCTGTTGAACAATTGCGTAGGTTTAAATTCAAGTTCTTGATAACAACCAATGCTCGAGTGGAAGCCGTTGCCACGTAGTTGACCTTTTTCAACATCGACGGTCATCAACTGAAAACCGCATTGCTGCATGGCTTGAATAAACGCCTGCATAGCCGGTGTCGGTAAAATTTGTAAATAGTCTTTGTCAGTGGCATCGAGCCCCCAGTCCACATCTAAATGTGTATGTAACCACACTCTAGTTTTATTGACGCGGCAAGGCACATCTGTAACTGGTGTTTCAAAGGGCAGTTGAATCGAAAAAGGAAATGCATGTGACTGATGGGCTTGTAACTCAAAAGCCCCGCTAATGTGCCATTCGGCAATACTTAACGCGCTATTGTATTCAGCATCGTCTGACTCAACTTCAGCTGTGGTCATGAGCTTTAAATAAATACCGTTGATAATTTTATTAGACGCGGCACCTTTAAAAATAACCTCACCCTGAATGGCTTGTCCCGCTTGTGGCGCGGTGGTGTGTAGACGAGTATCGACTTGAATGCCTTGTAAGCCAAGACTAGATATGAGTTTGTTAAACATGGTGCAGAACTTCCAATAGGGAACCGATAGGTTTTAAATATTTAAAGTGAATGCATTTTTAAGATGCATATTTTTAATAAGCTGTTAGCGAATGTCCAAATAAAAACTTTCTTTGACTTCTTCCATCACAATATAACTGTGCGATGACGCTGAAGAGGGCAGTTTTTTTAGTAAATCGCCCAATAGGCGTCGGTAGGCACTCATTTCTTTTAAACGAGCTTTGACCAAATAATCGAATTCACCTGAAATCAGATGGCATTCTAAAACCTCAGGGATTTCGACCAAGTCACGTGCCACTTGATCAAACACATCGCCAGACTTGGCTGATAGCTTAATTTCTAAAAACACCAATAAGTTTCGATCGACCAGTTGTGGATTGAGGCGTGCGTAGTAACCCATGATAATACCGTCGCGCTCTAAGCGTTTGACACGTTCTGAACAGGGTGTGGTTGAGAGGTTGACGCGAGAGGCCAATTCACTAATCGCAATTCGTCCATCGCGCTGCAAAATGTCTAAAATCTGCTGATCAATCCGATCTAATTTACGCATTATAAATTTCCTATGTTTAGAATTTTAGCGCGACAAAAATGGCGATTTACCTAGATTATAATAGTAAAAACAGTGAAAAAAACTATTAACCTAAAAATATACTAGTGAAATAAACTAGTGTGTGTAAGGGATCAGTCATGCGTGTAATTGTCTTAGGTAGTGGTGTCATCGGTGTTGCAAGTGCGTATTACCTTGCACAACAAGGCGCAAGCGTTACGGTTTTAGACCGTCAAGCTGGTCCTGCTGAAGAAACTAGCTTTGGTAACGCAGGGCAAATCTCTCCAGGTTATTCTACACCGTGGGCTGCACCCGGTATTCCGTTTAAAGCCGTAAAGTGGATGTTCCAACATCATGCACCGTTAGCGATTAACATCGATGGTAGCATGTGGCAGTTGAACTGGATGGCGCAAATGTTGAAAAACTGCAATCCACAAAGCTATGCCATTAACAAAGAGCGTATGACGCGTGTTGCTGAATACAGCCGTGACTGCTTACGTGAACTGCGTAAAGAAACAGGCATTCACTATGAAAACCGTGCGAAAGGAACTTTGCAGGTTTTCCGTAATGAAGCACAGCTTGATGCAGTACAACGTGACATCCAAGTGTTAAAAGAATGTGGCGTCGACTACGAACTATTATTAAAAGATGACTTAGCCAAAGTTGAGCCAGCCTTAGCCTATGCCAAAGACAAGCTGGTCGGTGGTTTACATTTGCCGAATGATGAAACAGGTGACTGTTACTTATTTACCAATGCTTTGGCAAATCTTGCGAAAGACATGGGCGTAGAATTTAAATTTAACCAAAATGTTGAAAAACTTGTGGTTGAAGGTGATGAAATCAAAGGTGTAGTGGTTGATGGTCAAGTGCTTACAGCAGACCGTTATGTGCTTGCTTTCGGTAGTTATTCACGTGATTTCTTAAAGCCATTGAATTTGAATTTGCCTGTGTACCCTGTCAAAGGATACTCACTGACCATTCCAATTGTAGATCCTGCATTTGCACCGCAGTCTACGGTTCTTGATGAAACTTATAAAATTGCCATTACGCGTTTTGACCAACGTATCCGTGTGGGTGGTATGGCTGAACTGAGTGGTTTCAACCACGGTTTAAATCAAGACCGCCGTGCGACCTTGGAGATGGTGACTCAAGACTTATTCCCAGGTGGAAATTTAGCTGAAGCAAGTTTCTGGACGGGTTTACGTCCAATGACACCAGACTCTACGCCGATTATTGGTGCGACTCGTTTTAAAAACTTATTCTTGAATACAGGACATGGCACCTTGGGTTGGACCATGGCATGTGGTTCAGGCAAGCTCATTAGTGACTTGGTGATGAATCATCAACCAGACATCAGTACTGAAGGTCTATCGATTCAACGTTACCCTTCAGCAGCCTAATTCGTTTTAGGTCATATTGATTCAAGGAAGAATAAAATGCCACGTCCAATTACTGCAGTGATTCATAGTCAATCACTGCAGCATAATTTAAATGTTGCTCGCACTAAAATGCCGAATAGCCAAGTCTATGCGGTGGTCAAAGCCAATGCCTATGGTCATGGCATTGAACGTGTCTATCAAGCGTTCAAATCTGCTGATGGTTTTGCGTTGCTCGATTTGGCAGAGGCGAAACGTATCCGTGCTTTGGGCTGGACAGGTCCAGTTCTGTTACTCGAAGGTATTTTCTCAGAGCAAGACCTATTTGACTGCCATGAGTTGGGTCTAAGCTTCAGTATTCATAGTGAATATCAACTCGAATGGTTAGCGCGTTTTCCTTTAGAGGCGCAGTTCGATGTTTATTTAAAAATGAACAGCGGCATGAACCGTTTAGGTTTTCGTCCGGAACAGTACCGTCAAGTGTGGCAGCAGCTTTCCAGCTTGCCTCAAGTTCAACGTTTGACCCATATGATGCATTTTTCGGATGCCGATGGTGAGCGTTTCGGACGTGATGGCATTGCGCATCAATGCCAGTTATTTGATGCCATTACCCATGATCTGCCGGGTGCACGTTCTGTTAGCAACAGTGCAGCCATCTTACGCCATGAACAGTTGCAGTCGGATGTGATCCGTAGCGGCATCATGCTCTATGGTAGTTCTCCAGATTATCCAAGCCATTCGATTCAAGACTGGGATTTGCAACCTGCCATGAGTTTGCGCAGTGAGCTGATTGCTATTCAGCAGTTAAAAGCAGGCGATAGCGTCGGTTATGGCTCAAAGTTCATTGCTGAAAGCGACATGCGTGTGGGGATTGTGGCTTGTGGTTATGCCGATGGTTATCAACGGATTACCGCAACAGGTACGCCTATTTTAGTCGATGGACAACGCAGCAGCTTGGTCGGGCGTGTCAGCATGGATATGTTGGCGGTCGATTTATCTCACCTTCCAAAAGCCCAAGTTGGCAGCGAAGTGGTGCTGTGGGGTACATCGAAACAGGGTGCTGTACTCAGCATTGATGAAGTCGCAGCAGGTTCAGGCACGATTGGCTATGAGCTGATGTGCGCTGTCACTGCACGTGTCAATTTTATCCAAGATTAAATTTTATTTTTATACAGTTTCATACAAGGAAAGACCTATGTCACATTCAGACATTCAAAAATTCAACACCAACGAAGTCATGAGTGCAGTCACTGTGTTTAATCAAGTGGTATATTTGTCAGGGCAAGTGTCAAAAAATACCGACAATGATGTCGCAGGTCAGACCCGTGAAATTTTAGCAACTATTGATGAGCTTTTAGCTTTGGCAAATACAGATAAATCACGTTTGTTATCTGCTCAGCTTTACATCAAAAATCTCTCTGATTTTTCTACAGTCAATGCGATTTGGATTGATTGGATGAATGGTTGTGTGGCGCCTTCACGTGCCACGATTCAGGCTGATTTGGTTAATCCAAACTGGTTGATCGAAATTGCAGTGACGGCTGCACAAAACTAATTTTTAAACTCTCCCCGTGTATATCAGCGCTTGGGTTTCAACCGAAGTGCTGATGAGCGTATAAATGCCGCCCGTTAGGATAACGAGCACTGTATGAACATGGTTTATACGCAAAAAAGGACTTTAACAGGATGTTAAATTATGACGACTACCCCACAAGCTGACGGTGCAAATGCATCATCGCATGAATTACAACGGAAATTATCCAACCGCCACCTGCAATTGATTGCCATTGGTGGCGCGATTGGTACGGGCCTGTTCATGGGTTCGGGCAAAACCATCTCTCTTGCTGGTCCTTCTATTCTGATCATTTATATGATTATCGGGACCATGTTCTTCTTCCTAATGCGTGCATTGGGCGAAATTTTATTGTCAAATTTGCACTATAAGTCGTTTATCGACATGGCTCATGATCTGATTGGGCCGGGTGCGGGTTACTATATCGGTTGGTCCTATTGGCTCGGTTGGGTCTTGGTCGGTATTGCGGACTTGGCAGCCATTATTAACTATCTCGGCTTTTGGCTCCCGCCAGACATGGCCTTTACTCCCATGGGGCAGGCTTTAATCAGTGTCGGCTGTGTGCTGTTTGTCCTTGGGTTAAATTTGCTGACTGTGAAACTCTTTGGTGAAATTGAATTTTGGTTTGCTTTAATCAAAATTTTAGCCATTTTAGGGCTGATCGTGATTGGTGGCTTTATGGTGTTTAGCCATTTCCAAGCACCGGGCGGTTCAGTTGCAAGCTTCAGTCATGTTTGGTCGCATGGTGGTATGTTCCCTCAAGGTGGTAGTGGCTTTCTAGCAGGCTTCCAAATTGCACTCTTTGCCTTTGTCGGTGTAGAGCTGATTGGAACCATGGCTGCTGAAACCAAAGACCCTGAAAAGAACTTACCGAAAGCAGTGAATGCGATTCCAACCCGTATCATTTTGTTCTATGTCTTGTCGCTATTTGTGGTGATGTCTGTGACGCCGTGGAATCAAATTCCTGCGGATCAAAGTCCGTTCGTTTCACTATTTTTACATGCAGGTATCCCGACTTCAGCCATCATTATGAACTTGGTGGTGCTGTCTTCAGTGATGTCTTCAATGAATAGTGGCGTGTTCTCTACATCACGGATGCTGTTTGGTTTGGCAAGAGAAGGGCAAGCACCACAGAGCCTAGCGCGTCTGTCAAAACGTGCTGTACCAGCAAAAGGCCTATTCTTCTCATGTGCCTTTATCATGGCAGGTGCGGCGCTACAGTATTTTGTACCAAACACCGTTGAAGCCTTTACATTAGCCAGCTCATTGTGTGTGATTCTGTTTATCAGTATTTGGAGCATTATTATGGTGTGCTATATCCGCTACCGTAAATTGCGTCCTGAGCTACATGCAAAGTCGACCTTTAAAATGCCGGGCGGTGTTTGGATGTCTTATGTGGTCTTAATCTTCTTATTCTTCACGTTGGTTATTTTGAGTTTAGAGGCGGATACCCTTCGCGCATTGATGATCAGTCCGCTATGGGTGATTATTTTAGCCGTGACGTATCAACTGCTGTACAAACCACGTATGAAAAAACGTCTGTTAGGGCAGCAATTGGATAACTAAGTAACATTTATTTTGTACTCGTGATGTTTGAAAGAAAGCCCTGCATAAGTAGTAATACCAGTCAGTTTCTTAACTGGCTGGTATTTTCTTTTTAAGTTTGAGGTTTTATTCGATACGTGACGATGTCATCCGCAACCTGTCTAGCATTTAAAGTGGACTGTTTTTGCAACGAAATTTTTAAATACAGAAAGTGAACAGGTTTTGCGGATGACAAATGTTTTTGGTTCTTTTGGCGAAACAAAAGAACAAAACGAACTCAAGCAATTAAAACTTAAAACAGTAAGACTCCGCAGTAAATAGCTAAAACTCATTCTGTACTTTTGATATTTGAAAGAAAGCCCTGCATAAGTAGGGCTTTCTTTTTTACTTGAGCTGAATCAATGGATTCTAACTAAGTGTTAGATCATTGTATGATTTTATATATAAAAGCTGTCTAAATTAGGCGATTTCACTTTTAATGAGGCACTTTAAAATTTTAATAATGATTTATGCGTAATTATAAAATCGACATCCTGCGTGGCATTTCCATCCTGTTGGTGCTGATTCACCATTTCAATATTCCGTATAAATTACACGATACCTTTCTCGGTATCCCCATTGGGGGTGAGAGCTTAAGTACCTTGATTGCCCGAAACGGCAATTATGGTGTGACCATGTTTTTTGTCATTTCAGGTTTTTTGATTACCCAGCATACTTTACAGCGTAGTGGATCTTTGGCGCAGATTAAGCTGAAAGATTTTTATATCCGTCGTATTGCCCGAATCATGCCGTGTCTGGTGTTATTGGTTGCGATGGTCAGTGTGTTCGGAAGTTTAGGATTGCAACCCTTTATCAATCAGTCGCCCAATGGCGTAGAGGTGTCCTATGCTGTGACTGTTCTTTCAGCTTTGAGCTTCTGGATGAATCTATTGATTATTGAATACGGCTGGGTGAACTATGCCTTGGGCGTATTGTGGTCTTTATCGGTTGAAGAAGTTTTCTATTTAGCATTTCCTGTCCTGTGTTTAGGGCTTGGTCGTGGCAAAGGTTTTATTGTTTTTCTGCTCGCTGTCATCGCGTATGCACCGTATTTTCGTGCCTTACATTTTGGCGAGGAAAGCGGTGCTTATCTGTATCATTATTTCTCTAGCTTTGATGGAATTGCCATTGGCTGTCTCACCGCAATGTATGTGCAACATTTTAAAGCTTCTATTTACAATCCAAAAGTAATTGTTGCTGTGATATCGTTTCTAATGACCGCTTTATATTTTTATGCACCCATCAAAGAGGTGAGTACTTGGGGCATCAGCGTATTTGCTTTACTTACGGCGTTACTCATATTTTGCTTTATCCACGACCCGAAAGTTAAACCTACCTCATCCACGGCCCGCAGTTTGGTCTGGATTGGACAGCGTAGCTATGAAATGTATCTGTTTCATTTGATTGTTCTCGGCTTAATGAAAGTGGTGTATTTCCCTAAAGAAACTGTAGCCGCTGAAAAGTTGATGTTGTTGCCTGTTTATTTTATCGCGGTGTTTATTTTGAGTTGGGCGATTGAGAAATATTATTCGACCCCGCTCAATTTAAAAATTCGTCAATCTTGGATACGCTCGTAGCGTGGATCTTGAGTTGTACTGTTGATTTTTTACAGACATTAAAAAGCCCCGAATCAATCGGGGCTTTTTAAGTGTGGGATTTTAAAATGTCGGTTTAACCACGACTAAAATCACCACAGCAAATAAAATGAGGGTCGGCATTTCATTAAAGAAGCGCCAGAACTTGTGTGACTTGTAGTGCGCATGCCCAATCAATTTCTTACGGTAATAACCGCAAACAAAATGGTAAATCACCAACAGTCCAACCAAGCCGACTTTGAGATAGAACCACAAGGCTTCGTGGTAGTGGCGCGTTGCATCACCCCAATCCACCAAGAAATGTGCCGTGATCAGTGTTGCAATCATCGACGGCCACATAATGCCACGGTACAACTTGCGTTCCATGACCTCGAAACGTTGATGACTGACGGCATCATCACTCATGGCATGGTAAACATAGAGCCGTGGTAAGTAGAACAATGCAGCGAACCAACACACCACGGCAATAATATGTAATGCTTTTACCCACAAAAAAGCATCAGAAGGAGCATCCATCAAGTCACCCTAAAATGGGCGGCTTAGCCTTCCCACTTTTTGAAAATGAGACATGCATTTACGCCGCCAAAACCGAAACTGTTACTCATCACAGTATTCAATTTTGCGTCACGTTTTTCAAGCACGATATCAAATGGTTTTGCGCCTTCATCCAGTTCAGTCACGTTGATGTTTGGTGCAATAAAGTCATTTTGCATCATTAGGACTGAGTAGATCGCTTCTTGCACGCCAGCCGCACCTAAGCTATGACCTGTCATTGATTTGGTCGAGCTGAGTGGAGGAACTTGACCTTCGCCAAATGCACGTTCCATTGCTTTTAATTCAGTGATGTCACCAGCAGGCGTCGACGTACCGTGCGTATTCACATAGTCAATTTTGTCTACGCCGTGTTGTTTTGCTTCTTCAAGTGCCATCAGTACACAACGTGTTGCACCTTCACCCGATGGCGCAACCATGTCTGCACCATCAGAGTTTGCAGCATAGCCCACGACTTCAGCCAAAATATTGGCACCACGTGCTTGCGCATGTTCTAAAGACTCAAGCACTACAAAACCGCCACCGCCAGCAATCACGAAACCGTCACGGTCAGCAGAGTATGGACGAGACGCTGTTTCTGGTGTGTCATTGTATTTTGAGCACAGCGCACCCATCGCATCAAATAACAAGCTTTGAGACCAGTGATCTTCTTCACCGCCACCTGCAAGCATGAGGTCTTGCTTACCCAATTGAATCAGGTTATAGGCATAACCAATTGCATCAGCAGACGTTGCGCATGCGCTGGTAATGGTGTGTGCAACACCTTGCATTTTAAAAGCAACACCAACGTTTGCCGTAATTGTGTTCGACATATTACGTGGTACGAAGAACGGACCAACTTTACGTGCGCCTTTGGTGTCTAACAATTCTTTCATTTCAACTACAGATGCAGTTGAACCACCACCTGAACCGCCCGCGATACCATAGCGTGGGTTGCCACCAATTTGCTCTGCTGTTAAGCCTGCATTTTCAACCGCAGCAACCGCAGCATTGTATGCATACATGGCACAAACACCCATAAAGCGTTTTAGCTTACGGTCGATACCATCAAAGTCTTGTTCAGCAGCAGCGCTGATATGGCTTTTAAAATTGAGTTCAGCATAGGTTGGGTTAAAACGTGTCCCAGAAATCCCGTTTTGTAATGCATGAGTAACTTCTTCCAAAGTATTACCGATACATGAGTTGATACCCATGCCAGTGATTACTACACGTTTCATTTAAAGATCCCTTATATGGTGGTTTTGCAGAGTTACGCTTAAAGATGAATCAACAATTTATTTCTAAGCCAATTGCAACTCTTATGTTTTCAATGCAGATCATAATAGCAGAAAGAATTTTTAATTCTTATGGCAAATCCTATGCCAATTTGACTTGTCTTAAAATCGGGAGCAGGGCATTTCAACTTTACTAAAAGACACATATTCTTATTGAGATAAATGCGTACTACACCTAGTATTTAGCTAGAAATGAAAGATTATAAAGCACGGGGTACGGAATGGCGGATTCAAACAATAAACAGCGCAGTGGTTTCTTTTCAAATGCCTTCGGAGTGGCTAAAAAGCTCAGCCATACAGGTTTAAACATATTAAACCAAGTGAGCCCAGATACGGTCTCAGCACTGACCAATGCTACAACTGGTGATAGTGCGAGTACAAAAACAAAATCGAAAAATAAGCGTTATGAACACCCGCAGCAAGTCTTAAGAGACCATCTGCCGACAGTATCACGTCATTTATTAGGACGTCATTATGTCAACGCAAATCGAGTGGCACATTTTGTGTCGCCACAACTTTCCGATAAAGCCGCAGATTATTTTTTTAGCCAGCTCAATCAATTTAGCTCGAGTATGAGCTCGGTCGATGCCGTTTTAGATGAAGCAGGCGTGCGTGATTTAGAAATGCTGACCCAAGATGTCGACCGTTCAAAACGGATTAGTCAGGCATTGTTCGAACAAAATAAAATTATTGCCATCTTGCAAGGCGCACTGACTGGAGCAACGGGCTTTGTGGGCTCAACGGTAGATGTCCCTGCTTCCTTGGTGATGTCGTTACGTATGATTTACCAAGTGGGACGTTCTTATGGTTTTGACTTAACTAAAGAGTCCGATCAAGACATTGTTCAGTTCATTTTTAAACAGATTGATCTTGGGCTGATTGCAGAAAAACAAACTTTGTTGATGGCGATAAAAGCCATTTCAAGTACCTTGCAAACCCATGATGTCTCTCAGTTACAACAGCTTTTAGGTTCAAGCAATGATATTGAAGCCTTAAAGAAACGGTTGACCAATGCCGATGGTCAGCTGAAATGGGGGCAGTCGATTGTTAACCTATCGCTACTGAATAAGTTAGCAAAACTCACACCAATTGTCAGTGCAGGGGTGAGTGCAGCCTATAGTTGGCGCCTTGTTGATGATGTACACCAAAAAGCACAACTGGTTTTTTCACAAGCCCGTCAATATATCATTCAACAAAAAGATACTAGCCTGAGTGCTTTAACTGCATATGAACGCTCACTTGAGCTTTTGGTGAAAGCCTCGCCAAGACTGCTGTCACAGCGCAGTACATCAGAGACCGATAGCCCAGATTTAAAGCTTGGAGCTGAAGTAGAGTTAAATGGTCATCAAAGTATTGCTAAAGTAAAAGTTCAGAAAAAGTCCGACAAAGTCACAGCGCCTGTCGCAACCGAAGAACGTGTTCAACAAGGGCTGGAACAGCTCGCAGATCAAATGGTTGAACCCCATGATGCTGTCGCACCGCAGCAACCAGCCCTACACGTGGAAGAAGATCTTGCAGATTTATATCCAGTGGATGAGGCTGAGGAGGCTACACAGAATAATAATGAGTCTTTAGCACCAAATGAACCTAATACTGCTTCAAAAGTCACAGCAAAATCTGCGGGAGAGCCGACGGAAAAAAAGGTTACAAAAAGACGAAATGCACCAAGTAAAAAATAAACCCTTTAAAATAGATAGAAATTTGTAAAAGCCCTGATTTGGTCAACATTACATGTAGTTTGAAATGTTGACCATTTTTACGTCTTAGCTTACAATTGCATGCCCTCAAAAAGTCGTCTTTTTTTGGGTTTTTTATTAACGGGAGAATTGCCAAATGGCAACAACAAATCAGTTGATCCGTAAGGGTCGTACGACTTTAGTTGAAAAATCTAAAGTTCCTGCGTTGAAGGCTTGTCCACAACGTCGTGGTGTTTGTACACGTGTTTACACAACTACACCTAAAAAACCTAACTCAGCAATGCGTAAAGTTTGCCGTGTGCGTTTAACTTCTGGCTTTGAAGTTTCTAGCTACATCGGTGGTGAAGGCCACAACCTACAAGAGCACAGTGTTGTTCTTATCCGTGGTGGTCGTGTTAAAGACTTACCAGGTGTACGTTACCATACCGTTCGTGGTTCTTTAGACTGTGCTGGTGTGAAAGATCGTAACCAGTCTCGTTCTAAATACGGTACTAAACGTCCTAAGAAATAATCTTTCGAGATTAACTTCTTAGTTCGCTAGAACTGCAATCCTTTATCGTCTCGCTTGTCTGATTTCTGCATTAATTTTGTGAAATTCAAGCGACGTGTAGTAAGGCCAGCGAAAGCACATGACACTTTGTGCTACGGCTGGATTAACCTGAAGTGTCATATATATAGGTAGTTTAAAATGCCAAGACGTCGCGTAGTTGCTGCTCGTGAAATCCTTCCGGATCCTAAGTTCAGCAGCCAAACAATCGCTAAATTCATGAACCACGTAATGCAAGATGGTAAAAAATCTATTGCTGAAAGTATCGTTTACGGTGCTTTAGACCGCGTTCAAGAAAAAAACAAAGTAGACCCAGTTGAATTTTTCGAGACTACTCTTGAAAAAGTTCGTCCTATGGTTGAAGTAAAAGCACGCCGTGTTGGTGGTGCTACTTATCAAGTACCTATGGAAGTACGCCCATCCCGTCGTACTGCTCTAGCTATGCGTTGGTTAGTAGATGCTGCTGCTAAGCGTTCTGAAAAAACTATGGCTTTACGTCTTGCTGGTGAGTTGCTTGATGCAGCTGAAGGTAAAGGCGCAGCGGTTAAAAAACGTGATGACGTGCATCGTATGGCTGAAGCCAACAAAGCATTCTCTCACTACCGCTTCTAAGCGACTAAAACAGCCCCTATTCAGGAGGGTGATAGCTTGGCTTACGCCAAACTGTCATCGAATCGCTTTAAGCTGTTCGTCAGCTTAAAGCGCCTGTTTTAAACAACAAAATTTAGGAATGCAAGAAATCATGGCTCGTCAAACCCCAATTTCTCGTTATCGTAACATTGGTATTTCTGCGCACATTGATGCTGGTAAAACCACGACTACAGAACGTATTTTGTTCTACACAGGTGTATCTCACAAAATTGGTGAAGTACACGATGGTGCAGCAACAATGGACTGGATGGAGCAAGAGCAAGAACGTGGTATTACCATTACTTCTGCTGCTACGACTACATTCTGGTCAGGTATGTCTAAACAGTTCCCTGAACACCGTATCAACGTAATTGATACACCGGGACACGTTGACTTCACAATTGAAGTTGAACGTTCTATGCGTGTTCTTGATGGTGCGTGTATGGTTTACTGTGCTGTAGGTGGTGTACAACCTCAGTCTGAAACTGTATGGCGTCAAGCGAACAAATACCAAGTGCCTCGTTTAGCATTCGTGAACAAGATGGACCGTACTGGTGCCAACTTCTTCCGTGTTGTTGAGCAAATGAAGACACGTTTAGGTGCATCTCCAGTACCTGTAGTAATCCCTGTTGGCGCTGAAGAAAACTTCCAAGGCGTAATCGACTTGATCGAAATGAAAGCGATCATTTGGGACGAAGCTTCACAAGGTATGAAGTTTGAATACGGTGAAATCCCGGCTGAACTTCAAGCTACTGCTGAAGAATGGCGTGTAAACATGGTTGAAGCTGCTGCTGAAGCTTCTGAAGAGCTAATGGACAAATACCTAGAAGAAGGCGATCTTTCTAAAGAAGATATCGTTAATGGTCTACGTGTTCAAACTTTGGCTTGTCAAATTCAACCAATGCTTTGTGGTACAGCATTCAAAAACAAAGGTGTTCAACGTATGTTGGACGCAGTAATTGAATTCTTACCATCGCCTACAGAAGTTAAAGCGATTGAAGGTGTTCTTGACGATAAAGCTGAAACTAAAGCGATTCGTGAAGCATCTGACGAAGCTCCGTTCTCTGCACTTGCGTTCAAAATCATGAACGATAAATTCGTAGGTAACTTAACTTTCGTACGTGTTTACTCTGGTGTTCTTAAACAAGGTGATTCTGTTTATAACCCAGTTAAATCTAAACGTGAACGTATCGGCCGTATCGTGCAAATGCACGCGAACGATCGTCAAGACGTTGAAGAAATTCGTGCGGGTGATATCGCTGCGTGTGTAGGTCTTAAAGACGTAACTACAGGTGATACACTTTGTGATGAGAAAAATGTCATCACACTTGAGCGTATGGAATTCCCAGAGCCAGTAATTGCATTGGCTGTTGAACCAAAAACTAAAGCTGACCAAGAAAAAATGTCAATTGCTTTAGGTCGTTTGGCTAAGGAAGATCCATCATTCCGCGTTCGTACTGATGAAGAGTCAGGTCAAACAATCATCGCTGGTATGGGTGAACTTCACCTTGACATTATTGTTGACCGTATGAAGCGTGAATTCGGTGTTGAAGCAAACATTGGTAAACCAATGGTTTCTTACCGTGAAACGATCAAAAAGTCAGTTGAACAAGAAGGTAAATTCGTTCGTCAAACTGGTGGTAAAGGTAAATTTGGTCACGTATACGTACGTTTAGAGCCAATGGATGCTGATGCTGGTAAAGACTACGAGTTCGCTGAAGAAGTTGTTGGTGGTGTAGTTCCTAAAGAATTCTTCGGTGCTGTGGATAAAGGTATCCAAGAGCGTATGAAGAATGGTGTCCTTGCTGGTTACCCAGTTGTTGGCATTAAAGCTACATTGTTTGACGGTTCTTACCACGATGTCGATTCGGACGAATTATCGTTCAAGATGGCAGGTTCTTACGCATTCCGTGACGGTTTCATGAAAGCAGATCCTATCTTGCTTGAACCGATCATGAAAGTTGAAGTAGAAACTCCAGAAGACTACATGGGCGATATCATGGGTGACTTAAACCGTCGTCGTGGTATGGTTCAAGGTATGGATGACTTGCCTGGCGGTACTAAAGCAATTAAAGCTGAAGTTCCACTTGCAGAGATGTTTGGTTACGCGACTCAAATGCGTTCTATGTCTCAAGGCCGTGCAACATACTCTATGGAATTTGCTAAATATGCTGAAACTCCACGTAACGTGGCGGAAGGCATCATTTCTAAATTCCAGTCTGGCGGTAAAAAAGGTGACGACGAGTAATCTTTCGATTACTATAAGCCCAAACTAATTCATAGTTAAAAACCAAGTGCTCATGCAGTGATCCTGCATGAGTAGTTTAAAAAGGAAGATCTCATGGCTAAGGCTAAGTTTGAACGTAATAAGCCACACGTTAACGTGGGCACAATCGGTCACGTTGACCATGGTAAAACAACTTTAACAGCTGCAATTGCAACTGTATGTGCGAAGAAATTCGGTGGCGAAGCGAAAGACTACGCTGCAATTGACTCTGCACCAGAAGAAAAAGCACGTGGTATTACAATTAATACTTCACACGTAGAATACGATTCTCCAACTCGTCACTACGCACACGTAGACTGCCCGGGCCACGCCGATTATGTTAAAAACATGATTACTGGTGCTGCTCAGATGGACGGCGCGATCCTTGTATGTGCAGCGACTGATGGTCCAATGCCACAGACTCGTGAACACATCCTTCTTTCTCGTCAGGTTGGTGTGCCTTACATTCTTGTATTCCTTAACAAGTGTGACCTTGTTGATGATGAAGAGCTTCTTGAATTGGTAGAAATGGAAGTTCGTGAACTTCTTTCTACTTATGACTTCCCAGGTGATGACACTCCAGTTATCCGTGGTTCAGCTCTTCTTGCACTTAACGGTGACGCTGGTCAGTATGGCGAAGAAGCAGTTGTTGCGCTTGTTGACGCACTTGACACTTACATTCCAGAGCCAGTACGTGCAATCGACCAAGCATTCTTAATGCCAATCGAAGACGTATTCTCTATTTCTGGTCGTGGTACAGTAGTAACTGGCCGTGTAGAAACTGGTATTGTGAAAGTAGGCGAAGAAGTTGAAATCGTTGGTATCAAAGATACAGTTAAAACAACTGTAACTGGCGTAGAAATGTTCCGTAAACTTCTAGACGAAGGCCGTGCGGGCGAGAACTGTGGTGTTCTTCTACGTGGTACTAAGCGTGAAGACGTACAACGTGGTCAAGTACTTGCTAAACCAGGTGCAATCAAGCCGCACACTAAATTCGATGCAGAAGTATACGTACTTTCTAAAGAAGAAGGTGGTCGTCACACTCCATTCCTTAACGGTTACCGTCCACAGTTCTACTTCCGTACAACTGACGTAACTGGCGCGATCAAATTACAAGATGGCGTTGAAATGGTTATGCCTGGTGACAACGTAGAAATGTCAGTAGAATTAATCCACCCAATCGCAATGGACCCAGGTCTACGTTTTGCGATCCGTGAAGGTGGTCGTACAGTTGGTGCTGGTGTAGTTGCTAAAGTAACTGCATAATCATCTGATTGTGTGAAAAAAAGCGCTCCTTTGGGGCGCTTTTTTTATTTATTCATCTTAGCAATTAAGTGATTATTTGAGGGCAAGATACAGCATGCTTTAGTGTTCATCCTAAAAATACCGTAGAACTTTACGCACACTAAATTGTCTAACAATCCACCCTGAAAACTGTCCTAAACTGATATTTTGCTGACCCTAACTGCACTTATGGGTGAAGTCCAATCGCGTAAGATAAAAAGACGAAAACAACTATAAGTAGTGGATGTCTTCAGGATATTCATAGGAGCAGAAAGATGAATGCGAAGGTAAAAATCACTAACCGTGCGGGTGCGAGTTTTCCTGTACGTCGGATGAACTTTGAGTTTGAAAGCGTACCTGAATATTGGATGAATGGTTCAGCTGGACTGACCCATTTTATGACCGCGCTCTCGGCACTCTTTCCAGCAGGTGAAATGTTTTTTATCGACAGTGTTCGTGCGGTTAGACAGCATCCCTCGATCAAGGATAATGCGGAATTACAAAAAGAAATTTCAGCCTTTATTGGTCAAGAAGCGATGCATACGCAAGAACATGAAGGTTTTAATGCGTCTGCGCAAAAGTATGGGCACGATGTTGCAACACTTGATCACTATACGGATCGTGCAATTCAAACCACGCGTAAAGTATTTGCTTTTCTAGGCAAGCCTGTGGGTATTACACAAGAGATGGTGGATTTAACAGCAACCACCGCGTTGGAACATTTTACTGCAACTATTGCCTCTCAGTTGTTGGTCAATAACCACATTCAAGAGCTGATGAGCGATGAAACGATGAAAACAATGTGGTTATGGCATGCCATTGAAGAAAATGAGCACAAAGCTGTGGCTTATGATGTGTTTGAAGGTGTTTTTGGAAAGGGAGTCAAATCCTATTTACTGAGAACAGGATCGCTGGTTGCAGCCATGGCCATTTTATTCTGCGTGCAGTCGTATTTTGTGTTTCGGTTATTAAAGCAAGATAAACAACTGAACAGGGCGGCGTTGAAGGATATTTATACCTATGCATATAGTCCATCGAAAGGAATTATTACAGGGATGGCACGTGAAATGATCATGTACTTTAAACCGGGTTTTCATCCTAATCATCACGACACCGATGCGTTACTTGAGAAGTGGAAGCTAAAATTAGGGTTTTAAGCAGTTTTGGCTCTTTGAGCGATGTAAATCGCTCTTTTTTTTGTTCGGTTTTTAGCACAAATTTTTTATACTGTGACCTCCACATTTTAGAAAGATAAACGAAGATGATTCGTTTAATGCAAGCTGCGGACTTAAGCCAAGTTGCGCAGATTGAAAATTTAGTTCAAACCCATCCTTGGAGCCTACAACAGTTCCAAGAGTCCATGCAGTCTTATCACAGTACCGTGATTGAACAGGCAGGGCAGGTCGTAGGCTTTTGTATCCTCCAACCCGTTCTTGATGAAGCTAATTTATTGTTGATGGCCATTCATCCAAGCCAGCAAGGCAAAGGGTTGGGGTATCAGCTGTTAGATGCGTCACTGGCACAACTCAAAAACAACCCGATACAAGTGTTCTTAGAAGTCCGTGAGAGCAATCAAGCAGCGATTGCCTTGTATGAGAAGTCCGGCTTTCATCAAATTGATTTGCGTAAAAATTATTATCCTAAACCAGATGGTGGCCGTGAGCATGCCATTATTATGGTGAAATCGTGTAGTGATGATTTTTCCGAGTTATTTAAATAAGAGAAAAGTCGAGCTTCTGTATAACGTCATTATTTAATAATGGCGTTATTCCACCCCGAAGGTAGGGTGGTCATTAAGGAGTTTCCCAGTTGCTGTACTTCCTCGCTACTCAGGCTATGATTGAGTCTGCGCCACTGACCATCAATCAACAATTCTAGCGGTAAATACTGCGATTTGTAGTTCATTTTTTCAGAGTGCGGCACCCAATAGCCCAAATACACAAACTGTAAAGCGCGTGCTTTGGCGAGCTCGATTTGTTTTAAAATGGCGAAAGTCCCTAGTGAGCGTTTGTTTTCATCGGGATCAAAAAACGTATAAACCGCAGATAAACCATCATCTAAAGGGTCGCAGGTCGAAACACAGATGAGCTGGTCTTCTTTCCACAGTTCTAAGAAAAAGCTATCGGTACAGCTATGTACGAGGAATTTATCAAACTGATCGCGGCTAGGTGGGAACATGTCTCCATCGGCATGGCGTTTAAAAATATAACGCTCATATAAGTCATAATGTTTTTTGGTGGCATCCGCAGTGCGGGTAATTTTTAAAGTGAGATCTTGATTGCGTTTCCATGCTTTTTTTTGACTGCTGTTCATTTTAAATTCGCGCACTGGTACGCGGCTAGATAGGCACTGTCGACACAGATGACACTCTGGGCGGTAGACAAAATCGCCACTCCGGCGAAAACCCACCCGAGAAAGTTCAGACAGCGTGACGACATCAATACGATGTGCTGGATCGAGAAATACCATCCGAGCTGACTTTTTTTCTAGATAGCTACAGTCATGCGGTGGCGTGATGTAATACTGTAAATCATTCAGTAGGGACTTCGGGTGATACGAATTCATGATAAATCCCTCTATTATTCTTTATTCAGTCAGTCGCGCATTTTGCGCTATTGTTTTACTTGAAAATACACCCTCCTGATACATTTTCCAATCGATAGCGGGTTGATTTACAACATCTTGTAACGATTTTAAGTAGGTTTGCCGAGAAAGTGTACAAGCACCAAGGCTTAAAAGATGATCATTGACCAATTGGCAGTCGATCCAAGGCAGTTTATTTTCACGTCCAATCAACATCAGCGTATAAAAGGCCATTTTTGAGACATCCGTTTCGGTACTGAACATGGACTCCCCAAAACAGCCGTGTCCAATGCTGATGCCGTATAATCCACCAACTAAGCGTGTTTGATCCCAAACTTCAACGCTATAGCCATAACCCGCATCAAACATTGCGCAGTAGCCATCTATAATGTCTTCACTGATCCACGTGTCATCAGCGTAGCTGCGTGGTAGTGAGCAGGCACGGATCACTCGTTCAAAAGCCTGATTGATGGTGATGCGATAATCTTGCTTTCTCATACTCCGAATGAGAGTTTTGCTGGGTTGATAATCCTGCGGGCGAATGATGCAACGTGGCTCGGGGCACCACCAGCAAATGGGCTCGCCTGTTGAGAACCATGGAAACAAACCATGGGTGTAGGCTTCAAACAGGGTAGAAGGGGAGAGGTCTGCACCGATACAAATTAAGCCTTCACCCTCGGGGTCAACTTCAAGCGGATCGGGAAAGATATACTCAGAAGGTGGTAACTGCTGCATAGTGGTGTGTATATATGATAAAAAATGACTTTAAGATCATACATAAAAAAACCGCCTATGGAAGGCGGTCTTTTTTCAAGGCTTAGATTATTCGCCTAAAGCATCCAAATACTTTTCTGCATCTAGCGCAGCCATACAGCCAGAACCTGCTGAAGTGATCGCTTGGCGATAAACGCTATCAGCAATGTCACCTGCTGCGAATACACCAGCGACAGAAGCAGCTGTGGCATTACCAGATGTACCGCTTTGGACTTGGATATAGCCATCACGTAAGTTCAATTGACCATCAAACATTGCACTGTTTGGTTTATGGCCAATGGCAACAAACAAACCTTGAACATCAATTTCTTGTGTAGATTCGTCTTGAGTTGATTTTAAGCGAACTGCGGTTACACCTGTGTTGTCACCTAAAACTTCATCTACTTGATGGTTCCAAATGATGCTGATTTTGCCTTCTTTTTCTTTCTCAAATAAATGATCTTGAAGAATCTTTTCAGAACGTAATGAATCACGACGGTGAACCAAAGTCACATGCGATGCAATGTTAGACAAATATAGTGCTTCTTCAACGGCAGTATTCCCGCCACCCACAACCATCACTTTTTGGTTTTTGTAGAAGAAACCATCACAAGTTGCACATGCGCTTACGCCTTGACCCATAAAAGCAGCTTCAGATTCAAGACCTAAGTACTGAGCGGTCGCACCTGTGGCAATAATCAGTGCATCACAAGTGAACTCATCCATATCACCTTTAAGGACGAATGGACGTACAGAAAGATCGACTTCATTGATATGATCGTAGATGATTTCAGTACCAAAACGTTCTGCATGGGCTTGCATACGTTCCATGAGTGCAGGGCCTGTTAAGCCTTCAGGGTCACCCGGCCAGTTATCCACTTCAGTCGTTGTGGTGAGCTGACCACCGAGTTGGATACCTGCAATCAATGTAGGCTTTAAGTTAGCACGCGCAGCATATACCGCAGCGCTGTAACCCGCAGGGCCTGAACCGAGAATAATCAAACGTGAGTGACGAGCGCTCATACGTAGAATCCTTTTTTTATTTAGAAATTTGTGGAATTATACGTGAAACTCTATAACAGTTGTGTGAGTTCAATGTCGATATTATTGATCAATCAAATCGATTTGAGCTATATAGAAGAAATATGCGGTGTAGAGCGGGAAAAAGTGGAAAAATCATCTGCTCGCTATACATAAAGCATTTAAGAATAGTGCATCTTTTTATAAAGAAGAGGTGCATAATATGACGTTTATTGTGAAACTTTTGCTTTAGGTTTCGAACAAAAACATTAATGAAGAATTTGTTACAGGACAGTATATGACTGAGGTGTCGGGTGCTTATGCACAGCGCTTATTAATGACATTATTTTTAGTCTCGTTTGGCATTTATTTGTTCCTTGCTACCGTGACCTATACCCCATTTGATCCGGGCTGGATGCATATATCAAGTGATACCTTGCAAGTCTCGAATGCCAGTGGCGTTGCTGGGGCGTGGATTGCTGACTTACTGTTCGGTTTTTTAGGCTGGGCAAGTCTACTTATTCCTGTGTTTTTGTTCATTGAAGCCATTCAAGTCTGGTGGCCGCATAGTTTTTTAAACCGTCCATTTCGTTATGCTGCACAATTCTTTATTTTGCTTGCAACCGCCAGCTTACTGTTCTTGTTTTGGAAAGTTCCAGCGGACACATTAGACAATGCCTCTGGCGGCATTATTGGTTATGAACTGGGACAAAGTTTGTCACAGATTTTAACTATTTACGGTGCAACCTTATTTTTGGTGGTATTTACTGTGGTCTTACTGACCTTGGCTTTCGGTATCAAATGGAACCGTACTTTCGCGACGCTCAAAGCAACTCCTGCATATTTACAAGATTTATTTTACCGTAATGTGCCTGAAAGCGAGTCTGCCTTTGATCGCACGACGCCAAGTGTGAAAAAAGAAGTGATTGCAACGGCACCGAAAAAGAGTGTTGAAGAGACCGAATTGGTCGAGGCACCAGCCGTGCAAGAGGCATCAGTTAAAGCACCTCAGCGCGACTATTCAGCAGAGCATTTGTTTAATGACATGGTGGCCAAAGAGCAACGTGTTCAAGAACAACAGGTGGACGTGGATGATGAAGCAGAGCTTGAGCGGACTATAGAAAAAGCGCACCAATTAGAACAAGACAGTCAGCGCGTGGTAGCGACAGGGGAAGTATGGCGTGCATTAAACTCAGGAGAAGATCAACGTCATAAAAATGATATTGATGCTTTACTTCGTGCTGCCGAAGAAGATCGCCCATTTAGCCCAGAACAACATTTTCAAGCAGTGGTGCAAGATCATACAGCGCCAATTGCTGATCCTCATTATTTCCAAGACGATGCCCCTGCACAGAAGAAAAATATCGATTGGGATGATGATGAAATCTTTGACGAGCTGCTTGCTGCCGTACCCAATGGCAAAACAGCAACGGATGTTCACAGCCCCTTCAATACGCCTGAACCGGTGTCTCATTTACATGTGGTTGAAGATCCAATTGCGGTAGCCGAGGTTGCAACCTTGAGTGTTGCTGCAAGTCCCGTTGCGTTACAACCAGCGCCGAGTGGAATTGCAAAAGCACAGCTTGATGAGTTGGATGATTTAGACGAATTCCTTGCTGAGGATTGGTCAGAGCAGAAAGTAGCTGCTTCAGATGTACGCACCAGTAGTAGCTATGCGCAGTCATCAGCTTTTGTACAAGCACCTATCCAGCATCATAATACAGTGAGCACAAGTGCTACAGCGGCTGTAGCCAAAGAAGTTTTGTCCAAAGAAGCGTTTATTGAAGCATGGCAGGACACCGCTGGAAAACCGCAGGATGAAGAAGAGTTTGACTTTGATGCGCCATTGACGGATGCATCAGGCCGTCCAATGTCTTTGTCCATGCAAGTAGCAGAGCGTCGTCGTGATTTATCACCGCTGCCAGGGCTGGATTTACTGGATGAAGTTGACCTCAATAAAAAAGTCAATTTCACTGCGGAACAGCTAGCTCGGTTATCTGAATTGCTTGAAATTAAGCTACAAGAATTTAATGTCAAGGCTAAAGTAGTCGAAGCACAGCCAGGGCCTGTGGTAACTCGTTTTGAGTTGGATTTAGCACCAGGCGTGAAAGCCTCTAAAGTGACCAATATTTCCCGTGACCTTGCGCGTTCGATGTCGATGGCATCTGTACGTGTGGTTGAAGTCATTCCGGGTAAACCGTATATCGGGATTGAAGTGCCGAATAGCACACGTGAAATGGTGCGTTTAATCGAGTTGTTGACCATTCCTGCTTTTACCGATCCGAATAGCATTCTTTCGATGGCAATGGGCAAAGATATTTCAGGTAATCCTGTCATTGCTGACTTAGGTAAAGCGCCGCATATGCTGGTTGCAGGCACCACGGGTTCAGGTAAATCGGTGGCAGTGAACTCGATGATTTTATCGATGTTGTTGAAATATACGCCGAATGAGTTGCGTTTAATTTTGATTGACCCGAAACAGTTAGAGCTCGCTAACTATAACGATATTCCACATTTGCTTACCCCTGTGGTCACGGACATGAAGGATGCAGTCAGTGCCTTGAACTGGTGTGTGAATGAAATGGAACGTCGCTATAAGCTAATGTCTTTCTTAAAAATTCGTAAGCTGGCGGACTATAACCGTAAGGTGGAAGAAGCGATTGCCAATGGTGAAGAGCTGATTGATCCGACTTGGAAAGCCAGTGATTCGGTTGCTGGTGAGCGCGCACCACGTTTGACCCCATTACCATCGATTGTGATTGTGGCGGACGAGTTTGCCGATATGATTATGCAGGTCGGTAAGAAAGCTGAAGAAATGATTACGCGTTTGGCACAAAAGTCACGTGCAGCGGGCATTCACTTGCTACTTGCAACGCAGCGTCCATCGGTCGATGTAATTACAGGTCTGATTAAAGCCAACATTCCAACACGTGTGGCTTTACGCGTGAACTCAAAAATTGACTCACGCACGATTTTGGATGCCGGTGGGGCGGAAGACTTATTGGGTCATGGTGATATGTTGTTCTTAGGGCCGGGTAAAATTGAACCTGAACGTGTACATGGTGCCTTTATTGCCGATGACGAAGTGAACCGCATCTGCGATGCGTGGCGTGAACGCGGCTCACCAAATTATGTTGATGAAATCCTAACGCCATTTGATGAAGAACCAAGTTCTCGTGGTTTTGAAGATGGCGATGGCGATCCAAACCGTGATGCACTTTATGACCAGTGCGTATCCTTTGTATTGGAAACACGCAAGGTTTCGGTGTCCTCGCTACAACGTAAGTTCAGCTTGGGCTATAACCGTGCCGCGCGGATTGTCGACCAAATGGAAGAAAACGGGATCGTGAGTGCGCAAGGTGCGAACGGTAAGCGAGAGATTTTAGTTTAAAAAGAAAGCCTGCGGATTGCAGGCTTTTTCTTAATCATTCAGTTAGGCATCCAGTCATGCAAATTATTGATGCATTAATTCCATTGGTGGTACTCATTGCCATGGGGTATGTATTAAAGCGGTATCGCTTTTTAACAGTGGAATTTTGGCAAGGTGCTGAAAGACTGAATTATTGGATTTTATTTCCTGTTTTGCTGTTCAGTAGTCTAGCCACCGTTCATTTTAATGTCGGGCAAGTCTTGCCAGCGCTTGCTGTGGTCTTTACTGTGACCTTGCTGATGAGTGTGGTGCTGTGGGTATTAAAAGCGATGTATGGTACGCCTGTGGCGCAATTTGGCGTCTATTTACAGAGTCATATTCGTTTCAATACTTATATTGGTTTGACCAGTATGGCTTTGATTTTTGGCGCTGCGGGGATGCAAGTCTTTGCCATGATTATTGCCTTTGTCATTCCATTGGTGAATGTACTGTCCGTACTTGGTTTTTCTCAAGGGCAGGGACTGTCTTATAAAAATATTGCGTGGTCGGTTGCGAAAAATCCGCTAATTTTGGCTTGTCTGGTCGGGATCATTTTTAATTTTTCAGGTATGCATTTGCCCGAGAGCATTAGCCAATCTTTAAAGCTAGTAGCAGGGATGAGCCTTCCGCTTGGGCTCTTGTGTGTGGGCGCAGCACTCCAGTTTAATGCGCTAAAATATGCTGGCCGAGCGCTAATCTTAAACACTTTTGGACGTTTAATCTTGGTGCCTATTTTGGCCTATGTAGGCTGCCTTTTATTTGGTTTAGCAATATTTGAAACCATGATTGTGGTGGTTTTCTTCTCACTGCCGACGGCCTCAGCAGCCTATGTACTGACCAAGTATTTTCAAGGGGACAGCCAGCTCATGGCAGCGATCATTAGTTTGCAAACCTTGTGTTTTGGTTTGACTTTTCCACTTTGGATGTGGTTTTTACAGACATAAAAAATGCCAGTCTCCTAGGAATGAACTGGCATTTGTAAATCATGCGCATTAAGCAGATCTAGGCTTAGGCGAATTTAGCCAAAACCTCTAAGAAGGGAGCTGCTTGACGTGGATAAGCGGCAATAACGTCATGGATACGCTGACCTTCTGGATTGGTGGCATTAATGTCGCGACCATCCGTTTTAAATTGGGTGAGCAGACGCTCATAATCACTTGGGCGCATGTGTTTAAAGGCATGGTACAACACATGAAAATCGCCATTCACACCTTCAGGAGGAAGCTGAGTTAAGTAGGCAAATACACGCTCATCTGACCATTCTTCATTGAACGTTGCTGGCTGAGATAATGCCATAGCAATCTCCTTGCTGGTTTAATCATTAAAAAAGGCAAAATATGGGAGACAAAGAAAATACTTTCTTGTGTCTGTGCATATTCTGCCTTGATTCAATTTACTTGACTAATCAAAAATCAGATTAACGTTCTTCAGGCAAATTGATATTCATTTCAAGCATTTCAATATTCGCTTCAGAACGTACAGCCATTTGAATGTGCTGTTCATCTACACCGCGAACATAGCGATTTACCACTTGCATGATTTCTTTCTTCATTTGGTCGATTTTGTCTTGGCTAAGACGTTTACCTAAACCACTTTCAGACGCTACGATGACTTTCAAACGATCTTTTGCTGTTTGAGCACTAGACGGTTTTTCATCATTACTAAAAAGCTTACTCCAAAATCCTGCCATGTCTACGCTCCAAATAGTCGTGCTAACCAGCCTTTAGGCTTCACCGTAATATGACGGTAAGGACGTTCTTCACCTAAGAAACGTGCCACAAGGTCATCATAGGCTTGGCCTGCTGATTCTTCAGTAAAGAGAATCACTGGTTTACCTTCGTTCGATGCTTGTAAAACGCTCTTACATTCAGGAATCACTCCCAAAGTTGGCACACGTAAAATATCTTTAGAAATGTCGTCAATGGTTAACATTTCTTGTTTATCCGCACGTTCAGGGTTGAAGCGTGTGATACACAAGTGTTTACGAATACGACCTTCATTCATTTCAACTTTTTTGGTTTTGCTGTCGAGCATACCAATAATACGGTCAGAGTCACGTACAGATGAAATTTCAGGGTTGGTCACAATAATCGCTTCATCGGCATGATACATTGCTAAAATTGCACCGCGTTCGATACCTGCGGGTGAGTCACAAATAATGTAGTCAAACTCTTGTGACAACTCATCCATGACACGTGCTACGCCTTCATCAGTTAAGGCATCTTTATCACGGGTTTGCGAAGCAGGTAAAATATATAAATTCTCGATATCTTTATCGCGGATAAGCGCTTGTTGTAATCGAGCTTCGTTATTTAATACATTGACAAAATCATACACAACGCGGCGTTCACAACCCATGATCAAATCAAGGTTACGTAAACCTACGTCAAAATCGATCACAACAGTTTTGTGACCACGTAGGGCTAAACCTGTTGCAAAAGATGCGCTTGTCGTAGTTTTGCCTACGCCACCTTTGCCTGATGTTACGACAACAATTTTCGCCACCGAATCCACTCCTGTTATGGTTTAAATCCCCTTATTTATCATTTGGGGCTTTTGGTGTTTATTTATACATTAAAATTCAAGCGCTTCAAATACAAGCTCTTGTTGATCATTTAAGTAAATATGTGTTGGGCGTTTTAAATGCTGCACTGGAATATCATCTGCAACACAATAGGTCCCTGCAATTGAAACCAATTCAGCTTCTAAAGCATGACAGAAGATGCGTGCAGCGCTGTTTCCGCCCGCGCCGGCAATGACTCTACCACGAGCACTACCATAAATATGTATATTTCCTGAAGCAATTACTTCCGAGCCACTGTTAATGCCTGCGGTAATAATGATATCGCCTTGATTTTGAACCAAGCACTGACCTGTACGTAAAATTTCGTCATGGTATGAAGTTGCATGGCGAATGACAGGTGCTGGCATAACTGGCGTATTGGTAGAAGCTGTCGCAGCAGGAGCAGGGGCTTCAACTACTTGCTCTTTGGTTGCTTTGACTTCTTGAAGTTGAGAGCTAATACCATGACCTTGCGCGGGAATCACAGGGAACTGAATGGCACGGGCTTGTTCAGCCAAAATTCCTTCTTGTACTGCCATCGGCTGTACATCCAAATCCAACAATAATTGAATCAAGGAAATTAACTCTTGCTCAACGCTACTTTCCAGAACAACTAACGCCCCAGCAGTCGATGCATTTTGTAATGTTTTACTTAATTGCTGTCGGATTGCATCATGATCATTGGTGTCAAGGGTAATGCGGATCGCATTGACCATTCTGCCAGTTATCCGGATATCAGCCATAATTTTTCCTTAAGACTTCTCAGATTTATTTTTTACTAAAGAAGTGATGTTGTAAATAGAGCAAATCCTAGAACAAAATGGAGGATTGCACTAGCTGCGTTTGTAATATTTTTACTTTAATGCTTATTCTTTGGCTTGATCATCTTTTTCAAGCTCTTCTAACCACTGTTTCACTTTAACTTGCTTACGAATGGCATCCAAACTTTCATAGACCACAGACTCAACCAACTGCTCCAAAGACTGATTATCGATTTTTAAATCACTGACCTTTTCAGCTATCAAGCGATAGGTGGCATTGGGCTGTGCAGGATTTCCCACCACCATTGGTTCTAGTAAACCTTGTGTGATGTTTTCACCGAGTCTTTGTCCGATACTTTGAATTTGTTGCTCAATTCTTCCACCCACAATTGGAATTAAACGCAATAATTGGGTGAGTTCAGGGGTATCTTCAATCGCGCGATTCACAATTAGACCGACATTTTGAGCAATGAAATATTGACGTTGTTTCAGTTCGGTGGCGAGAGACTCTTGTAAAATTTCAGCCAATGCCTGTGCAAATAAAGCTCGATGATGATCGACGAGGTCATGGATAATTTTTTTATGGGTCGAACTGGTATTTAATTCGTGCTTCACTCCATCCAATACAGTAATCACGACGCGGTCAGAGAGCTCTTCCATCACCACACGGTAGTAAAATTTGGCTTTGGCTTGTACCGACTCAGGAATCACGTTATAGCCCAATTCATGCAGGCGAAAAGCAATCACCCCTGCACGAAATAATCTTAAAAAACGTAAATGAGGAATAATCGCTAAAATTTCGTACCAATGAATAAAGGGAAAGAAAAACCAGCGACGATGGTGTCGATACACGATCGCAATGCCCCAACGCACCAATAATTCAGTAATCAAGAACAGAATAAACCAAGCTTCTGTGGTGATGACCCACGGATGTAAATGCTCACGATAGAAGCTTAAGACACTTTCTAGGTGAATGGCATGAAAAAACCATCCACCAATATTGCTCATGATAAAAAAATTAGCACACAAACAAAACAAGTTAAAAATGATGAGAAACACCATAAAAATGTCATAGATCAAAAACAGTTTGAAATACAAACTTTGTGGATCAACCTGATGATATTTAGACTTTTTGACTTGGTTATTCTGCATCATGCATAGACCCTTACTGGGTTAAATTGGACGTTGAGTATTTGGCTTTCATTTTTTCAATCAACTGGTCTTTTTCAGTCCAAAGTTGATCGACCCACTGTTGGAATTGTTCACGAAAGTCTGCATCGTCTTCATAGTTTCCAGCGAGTACCCATGCAGGAATATCAATTTTACGCAAATTGACCGCAATCCGTGGGACGTCCCCGAGCCAAAATTCGCTATAGCCAGGCGCGCCGTCGGGATAGACAATGGTCATATCCACTAAGGCATCAATGTCATTACCTAAAATACTTAAGGCTAAGGCCAAGCCCCCCGCTTTCGGTTTAAGTAAATTTTGATAAGGCGATTGCTGCTGTGCATGTTTTTCTGGAGTAAAACGCGTGCCTTCCAAATAGTTTAACAGGGTGAATGGTTGGCTAAGCAGTTGTTCACAAGACTTGCGTGCCTCTTCCATATCGCGTGTTTTCAACGCAGGATTTTTCGCAATTTGTTCTTTACTATGCCGCTTCATCATCGGGAAGCCCAGAATTTTAAAGGCCTGGCCGACAAATGGAATAAAAATAAGTTCCCACTTGGTAAAGAAGCGGGTGAGGGGCATACGGGTTAAACCAAAATATTGGTTAACCGTGGTGTCGACCCAACTTTGATGGTTGCAAGTCATCAGGTAACGACCCTGCATACTCAGTTCAAGATCATCATCGACAGAAATGTCCCATTTCGTGTTGGGTAGGACATGATCGATTAAATAATTGTTCACAGCCAACCAGCTGTTGGTGATTTGAATATTGGTCTCATCCACTTTTTTTGATTTTTTAAACAGTTTGGTCAGGCCGAGTGCCAGCACTGGCGGACCATGAAAAAAAGTACTGCCTGTAATGACTGAACCAACAGTTAAACCACGTGTGATTTTTTTTAATAAAGGTTGTTTTTGGTTTGGTGATGACATAAAAATAAACCCTAAAATATAATGCGTTTCGCAACTCGTTCTATTTTCTAAAGGTCAATATAGTACGGGATGATCAAATAGAAAAGCACCAAACATTAACTGTGTAGAAATTGTGACGAAGAAAGCCTTGAAAAGGAAATTTTTTATTACATATTGTAAATAAAAGCTTTATTATTAACAAAAAATCAATGGTCTAGATCATCGTTTTACGACAATATTCGTTCTATAAACAAAACACACAAAGAAGGAGGCATGCGATGCGTGCACTAGCAATTTCCGCAGTCGTTGGGGCAATGGTTCTTACAGGTTGTCAAAGCACTGGTAATAACATTGGTGGTGTAGAATACGATAAAGCTGCTTTAGGAACCTTAATTGGTGCTGCTGCGGGTTATGGTATTTCTAAAGGAAACGCAAATACTAGCCGTCAAAACAACCGTGCTGCAGCGATTGGCGCAGTTGTCGGTGGTGCAACTGGTGTTTACCTTGACAACAAAGAGAAGAAACTTCGTCAACAAATGGCGGGTACTGGTGTAGAAGTTAACCGTAATCCAGATGGTTCTGTAGGTTTGGTTATGCCGGGTAACATTACCTTTGATACCAACAAATCAAACATCAAGCCGAACTTCTATTCAACTTTAAACAAAGTTGCGCAAACTTTAACTGAAGATAACAAGAGCGGTATTCTTGTAACAGGTTATACAGACAGCACAGGTAATGACTCAATCAACATTCCTCTGTCTCAAGCGCGTGCGCAATCTGTAGCAAGCTACTTGGCATCTCAAGGTGTTTCTACAACACGTATTAATGCACAAGGTCAAGGTTCAGCAAACCCAATCGCGTCTAACGCGACTGCTGAAGGCCGTGAGCAAAACCGTCGTGTAGAAATTAGCATCTATGCAATTCAATAATTTTTATTGAAGACTGAAAAACCACCTTCGGGTGGTTTTTTTATGACTGTTAAAATATGAATTTGCATTATGCATCTGTAGCGGAGATGACTATAATCGAGCTCGGAATGAAATAGAGGAAAGACTATGTCACTGGCAAGTCAATTAAACGACAAGCAACTTGAAGCCATGAAATACACTCAAGGACCCTTGTTAGTACTTGCAGGGGCTGGTTCAGGTAAAACTTCGGTGATTACCCGTAAGATTGCCTACTTGGTGAAACATTGCGGCATTCCTGCTTATCGTATTACCGCGATGACGTTTACCAACAAAGCAGCACGTGAAATGAAAGAACGTGTTACCAAGTTGCTGTCACGTGAAGAGGCAAAGGGGCTTTCAGTCTCGACCTTCCACACCTTTGGCCTAAACATGCTGCGTTTAGAGCTGAAACACACGCCATTAAAAAATAATTTTTCTATTTTAGATGCAGACGACTGTAAGCGTATTTTGATGGACTTGATGCACCGTGACAATTTATCCGGTGCGGAAAGTAAAGAACTGATTGCCAAAGCCATGAAGATGATTTCAGATTGGAAAAACGATCTGATTCCACCTGAGCAAGCACACACCACCTGTGAAACCGCAGAAGATGTTCAGTTTGCGTACTTGTATCAACTGTATGAGCGTAATTTACGGGCCTATAATGCGGTCGACTTTGATGACCTAATTGTGATGCCGACGCGTCTTTTACAAGAAAATGCAGAAGTTCGTGAGCGTTGGCAAAATCGCATTCGCTATTTATTGGTCGATGAGTATCAAGACACCAACACCGCACAGTATATTTTGGTGAAATTGCTGGTCGGGGTGATGGGACAGTTCACTGCGGTGGGCGATGATGACCAATCGATCTACGCATGGCGTGGTGCCAAGCCTGAAAACATGGCTTTGCTGAATGAAGATTTTCACAATTTAAAAGTAATTAAGCTCGAACAGAACTATCGTTCGACCAGTCGTATTTTAAAAGCGGCCAATACCGTGATTGGTAACAATCCGCATATTTTTGATAAAAAACTGTGGTCAGATAAAGGTCATGGTGAAGTAATTCGAGTGATTACGTGCCGCAATGATGACGATGAGTCAGAACGCGTGGTGAAAGACTTAATTACCCATAAACTGATGAATGGTAAAAATTGGAAAGATTACGCCATTTTGTATCGGGGTAATTTCCAAGCACGTGCACTGGAAACACAACTGCGTCAAATGCAGATTCCGTATAAATTATCGGGTGGTCAGTCATTCTTCGGACGGGCTGAAATCAAAGACGTGATGAGCTATTTGCGCGTCATTATTAACCCTGAAGATGACAGTGCATTTTTACGGATCATCAATACACCTAAACGTGCTATTGGGCCTGTGACTTTAGAAAAGCTGGGGCTGTTTGCACAAGAAAATCATTTGTCTTTGCTTTCAGCAGCGGGTGATCAGCGTCTCACCATGGTGATTCCTAAAAAAGCCACCACACAGTTGGCGGAGTTTGCAGACTTCATTACCACCTTTACCCGTGAGTTGCTTGAGGATGATGAACCTGTACCGATTATCCGCAAGATGATGGTTGAAGCGGGTTACATCGACTATGTCAAAGAGTCTGCGGCGACGCCTGCGCAAGAAAAAACCAAGCTGGATAATATTGAAGTGCTGTATAGCAGTATTCAAAGTTTGATTAACCGTGCTGAAGATGTTGATGAGAAAAACATTGAAAGTGTGATTCGTAAAATGGTGTTGCTGGATATGTTAGAGCAGCAGCAAGAAGAAGAAGACACTGACAAAGTAAACCTGCTCACGCTGCATGCGTCTAAAGGTCTGGAGTTTCCATATGTCTATCTGATTGGTCTTGAGGAAGAGTTGCTGCCGCATAAAAACTCGATTGCCGCAGATACAGTTGAGGAAGAGCGTCGCCTGATGTACGTGGGCATCACTCGTGCGCGTCAGGGGTTAACCATCACGCTTGCAGAACAACGTAAGGCGGGTGGTCAAATGAAGCAAATGACACCAAGTCGCTTCTTGGATGAGTTGCCGCAAGATGAGTTGGAATGGCTGGGGCGTAAAAAGAAACTGGCGGGCAATGTCGATCCGAAATTACAAGCGCAGCATTATTTAGATAATTTACGTGCGTTGATTAAGCGCTAAATATTTTTTTGTTTTAGAAATTTATTGTACTAGGAAAAAGAGAATGAAAGTTCAGGTTAAAGTGTTGGATTCACGTTTAGGCAATGAATGGCCAATGCCAACCTATGCGACAACGGGTTCAGCAGGCTTAGACCTTCGTGCATGTGTCGATGCTGCGACCGTCATTGAACCGGGACAAACTGTTTTGGTCAAAACGGGTTTATCTATTTATATTGAAGACCCACACTTTGCAGGTTTAATTTTACCGCGTTCAGGTTTAGGTCATAAGCACGGCATTGTTTTGGGTAACTTGGTGGGTTTAATTGATTCGGACTATCAAGGTGAATTGATGGTTTCAGTTTGGAATCGAAGCCAAACAGCTTTTAGTTTAGAGCCAGGTGAACGTCTTGCACAGTATGTACTTGTACCTGTGATTCAAGCACAGTTCGATATTGTAAATGAATTTGAAGCGACAGAACGTGGTGCAGGTGGTTTCGGACATACTGGTCAAAACTAATCTCTCAGTGATAAAGTAAAACAACAAAGCCTCTCCATGAAAGAGGCTTTGTTGTTTTAATGCTGAATGATCATTTTTAGTTCATAAAAAGTTACAACTCTTTTTTGAATCCTTAGTAAAATTAAACCCAGCGTTAAGCATAACAACAAGGACAGCTGAAAGAGCTGTTGATCTGAATAAATTAGAAGTTAGACCTATGGATTTTCAGCCAAAATTTCCTGCACATATTTTTCGTGCCTATGACATCCGTGGCAAATTGGATGGCATGAGTGCTGAGCTGATTCGTGCCATTGCACAGGCGCTCGCAACTCAATATTTAAAAACTGGGCAGATACGTTTAGCCATTGGTTATGATGCTAGACAAAGCAGTCCTGCTTTTGCAGAAATTATTTACAAAGAATGTCTTAAACAGGGCTTAGATGCGCAAATCATCGGATGTTGTGCTAGTCCTGTGTTGTATTACACGGCACGCCAGTTTGATGGCAATGGCATTATGGTGACAGCCAGCCACAATCCGAAGTCGGATAATGGGATCAAATGGATTATGCAGGGTGAGCCTCCTTTACCTGAGGCAATCCAACAGGTGGCACGCGATGCAAATGAATATTTTGACAGCGATGCAGAGATGAACTGGCAAACGTTGCCACATCAGATCGTGCCTGAATATTGTCTGGCTTATCAGGTGGCATTGCTCAATGATATACAGCTCATGCCTCAACCGCGACCCTATAAAGTTGTGGTGGATGGTTTATACGGTTCGGCGGGACGCTGCGCCGTCTTGGTCTTAAAGGAACTCGGCTGTGAGGTGCATGCTTTACGCTGTGAGGCCAATGGTAAATTTCCTGAACATGCCCCCGATCCCTCTCAAGCCAAACATCTAAATCTGCTACGAAACGCCGTGCAACAGCAGCATGCTGATATCGGCATTGCCTTTGATGGTGATGGTGATCGTGTTGTATTGATTGATGAAAAGGGTGTAATCATTTCAGCAGACCGTTTATTGTCCTTGTTTGCGCACATGTGTTTGGCCGATCATCCTGAGCATGAAGTGGTTTTTGATGTGAAATGTTCCACCATGGTTCGAAATACAGTACTGGCCCATCAGGGTATTCCAAAAATGATTCGCACAGGCAGTTCTTTTTTGCGGAAATATTTGGCGCAATCAGAAGGGCATGCAGTTTTTGGCGGTGAATATGCAGGGCATTATGTGTTTAATGATGGTCGTGGTTTTGGTTATGACGACGGTTTATATGCCGCACTACGTGTGTTGGAATACTTAAGCTTGAAGCAATGCACTTTGTCGGAAGCACTGGCAGACTACCCAGAACGTGCCAGTACTGAAGATATTTATATCAGCACCCATCAGATTTCACCTGCGCTGGTTTTAGCGAATGTGGAAAAACAAAGTCAGCACTTTCAAGCGGAAATGAGTAAAATTGATGGCGTAAGACTTGATTTTGAGGATGGATTTGGCATTATTCGAGCATCGAATACGGGCGAGTATTTTACCGTACGTTTCGACGCGGACAGTGATCAGCGGCTCCATCAAATTCGCCATAACTTTGTGCACATGCTGACGGCAGATTATCCGCAGATTGCACAAGACCTATTAGACGCCCATTAAGGAGAGGCACATGCCACATCAACATACTGGCCTCGACAAAGCACAAGTCCTGACTGAAGCTTTGCCGTATATTCAACGTTTTGCTGGAAAAACGCTAGTAGTGAAATATGGTGGCAATGCAATGACCGATCCTGAGCTTGAGAGCTCGTTTGCACGTGACATCGTTTTGTTAAAAACCGTCGGTTTAAACCCAATCGTGGTGCATGGTGGCGGTCCACAAGTGGATTCGTTTTTAAAGCAATTGGGGCGTGAGTCTGACCGTATTGATGGTATGCGAGTGACCGATCCAGCGACCATGGAAGTGGTTGAAATGGTGTTGGGTGGTAGTGTGAATAAATCCATCGTGAACTTGATTAATCAACATGGTGGTCGTGCCATTGGTTTAACGGGTAAAGATGGTAACTTACTGCGTGCACAAAAGTTACTGATGGAAAAAACTGCGGAAGATGGCACGGTACAAAAAATTGATCTTGGCCTAGTCGGCAAAGTGACCAGTGTTAAAACTGATGTATTGGAAATGTTTACCAGTGGTGATTTTATTCCTGTGATTGCACCTTTAGGCGTGGATGAAGAGGGTAACACCTATAACATCAACGCAGATTTGGTTGCTGGAAAAGTGGCTGAAGCTTTAGGTGCTGAAAAGCTGATTTTGTTGACCAATATTTCAGGTGTTTTAGATGAAAATAAAAACCTACTCACTGGTCTAACTACTCAAGAAGTTGACCGTCTCATTGAAACGGGCGTGATCTATGGCGGGATGATTCCGAAAGTGGGTTGTGCTCTAGATGCGGTGAAAGGTGGTGTGGTGAGCGCGCATATTGTGGATGGTCGTGTGCCACATGCAACGCTGTTGGAGATTTTCACCAATCATGGTGTCGGTACATTGATTACCAATCGCAGTAATAAACACTAGCATTTTTAAAAAGCCTCCTCGGAGGCTTTTTTAGGCCGATGCATTTTATAAAAATGGTTTTATGCCTGAATGTGTTCGGGTTATGAAGCATTGTGAATTGCAAGCCAGTCAGGACTCATGCACAATAAAACCATCATAAATAAATATGTTTAAATAAGATCAAGATTATGTGCCAACTGCTCGGAATGAACTGTGCAACACCGACTGATATTACCTTTTCATTTCGAGGCTTTTCACAGCGCGCGGGGATTACTTCAGACCATTGTGACGGTTTCGGGATTGCTTTTTTTGAGGATAAAGCTTGCCGTTTATTCGTTGACAATCAATCTGCAGTTGAGTCCCCGATTGCTGAATTAATTCGTAATTATCCAATCAAATCACGCAATGTGATTGCACATATCCGCAAAGCGACCCAAGGCAAAATTAACTTAGAAAACTCACACCCATTTAGTCGTGAGTTATGGGGACGACAGTGGATTTTTGCGCATAATGGTGATTTGCATGACTTTGATCCTGTACTTTCAGGACGCTTTACCCCAGTGGGTAATACCGACAGTGAACGTGCATTTTGCTATTTACTGGACCAACTGGTGAATAAATTTGGCTATACCGAGCCAAGTCTAGATCAAGTTTTTGATTTATTAACTGATGTTTCTCCACGGATTGCGGAGCATGGCACGTTCAATTTTTGTTTATCGAATGGACAAGCCCTGTTTAGTTATGCCATTACCAAACTGCATTGGTTGGTGCGTGAGTACCCATTTAAACCTGCGCAGCTGATCGACATTGATGTTGAAGTCGATTTTAGCCAAGTCACTACCGCTGAGGACCGCGTGGCCGTTATTACTACGGAACCGTTGACTCAAAATGAAGCGTGGACAGCCTTTGCACCCGGTGAAATGATTTTATTTCAATATGGCAAAGCGATCCGCCACCAAATGACCCATGTGGAACGTTTAATCCGAGAAGCCAAAGATCCGTCTTTAAAACGCATTACTAAAGCAGATCAATATTAATTTATTTCAAAATGATTAGAATATAAAAGCATGTTGATAATAAAATAAAACATGCTTTTATTTTGATACATACTTATAAAATAATAAAATCGATTAAATAATAACTGATTCTTTTGGTCGGATTTAAATTTATTTACCTATTTAAAATATATACTTAAGTTTAATTTTGTGAAAATAGTATAAAACCAACCAATTTGATTCACTTTTATTTTTAATTATAGTCGATATGATTAATTCATGTAATTAATCTATTAATTTTTATTGGGTGGTCGGAATGATAATGAAGTGGGTTCCAGAATATAATACTGGTATCGATGTGATTGACGATCAACACCGTCGTATTCTCGATTATATCAATGAAATTGATGCGATTGATGTCAATACTGACCGTGAACGCGTGAAACAGATTTTAGAAAATATTATTGATTACACACAGTCTCACTTTACTTTTGAAGAGTCTCTCCAAGAAGAAGCGGGTTATAAATATCGTGTACCGCACAAACGTGTACATGATTTATTTATTAAAAAAATTGAATCTTATCGTGACCGTTTTGAGCTGGGTCATTCAATCGAAGCTGAACTGCATGAAGTGTTGTCTAAATGGCTGATTAACCATATCCAGCACGATGATGCAGATTATGTCGGTGCCGTAAAAGAAAATATGATGGGCATCATCAAAGAAAAAGAAAAGAAAAAAGGGAAAAATTGGTTTGCTCGTTTCTTTTCATAAGTGAGCCAAACGAGGGATAAAAACAATAAATTTTAATTATATTTAGCGCAGCAAATCATCAGTTTTGATGGTTTGCTTTTTGTTTTTGATTTTCATAAGCGAGCAAGGCAAAATAGCGCAAGACTTATTGAAGGAACGCATCATGCAAGACAATGCTCTGTCACGATGGTTATCGCCGCTGATGGCATTTTGTTTATCATTTATTATCATTGCCACACTTGCACCCTTGGTGGGAATTCAGGTTGAACGTCAACTCGACTTTTGGTTACTTTGGTTAGTGACCATGGTGATCTTGGCTTTACCTGTGTGTTACTTAGAAATTGCCTTAGCCAAGCGTTCAAAAACCACGGCATTGAATGCTTTGTTGAGTTTGACGCGTGATGCCGATGCTTCTCAGACGTGGCGTCTTGTTGGATGGCTTGCTGTCGTCTTTATTCCTTTTTTAGCGGGCGGCATGTTGTCTAATGCTGCGCAATTATTAAATCAATATGCACTGGCCGATATGACATCGTCCGTGATCTTTATTGCTTTGGCTGTGGTTGCGATTGCGTTGTCTTTTGCCCCACGTCTGTTGACCTTAGCGTTAACGGCGGTCGGTGTGCTGATCTCCTTAGTGCTTGCAAACCTCTCTGGTACAGGAACCGCTGAGTGGCAAGTGACGCCGGTTGAATTTTCAGAATGGGGCAGTGCAACGGTATTGGCTTTGGTCGCAAGTGGTTTAGGACTCGGCCTGTACTGGCAGAACAGTTTGGCACAAGTTCAACAGCAAGATGCTGCAACCAAAACAGTTTTACCGATTTGGATTGCACAAATTTTGGCGATAGTTGCTTTTGCATTTTTTGCAGTCCAAGCGGCATTACCTGCGTATGCAATTGCTTTAACTGCGGTTGCAGCAGCGGCCGTGTTGTTACAGATGGCACGTGAGCAGTTGGCACAGCGCCAGTTAAATATTGTGATTCAGTGGCTCGTGCTGCTGGCTGCAACGTTGGTGTGGTTGATTCCAGCCACTGGCCTGATCTTTAACATTTTACTGATGTTGTGGGGCTTAGTGATTTGTTTGATTTATGCCATTTTTGCTGGTTGGATTATGAAAATTAGCCATTTACGTAAGTCGATGAACTTTAGTAATGAAGCTTTTTATAATATTTGGCGCATTGCTGTGCGTGTTGTATTACCCGTTTCTATTGTATTGGCAATTGTAGCCGTGCTTGGAAAACTGATTTAATGAGCATGCTTCAACAAGTCTGGGTTGCCTATGCAACAGCAGACCAGCAGTTTCATATCAGTGTGCCATTTTCTGAAGGAATGACGGCGCAGGATGCGATTCAGCTGAGTGGCATAGGTTCGCAGGTTGAATTGCCTGAGCCTTTACAATTGGGCATCTTTGGTGTCCGATTGAAAGACCTTCAACAGGTTTTACAGGCAGGGGATCGTGTTGAAATTTATCGCCCTTTGAGTATTAATCCTAAAGATATTCGAAGGATACGTGCACAAAATAACCCTGTGGGTCGCTTTGCTAAAGGCAATCGCTTAAAACAATCGAAATGATATGAAAAACCCCTCAGTTGAGGGGTTTCTTTTTTAGAATAAGGCTTTATAGTGGGGGCGCGTTTAGAATCGCTTCTTTCGATGCTGGTAAGCCTGGCTGAGATGCAGGAATGGTTTCTAAGCCTTCAATTTTTTGCACAATACCATTTGAGTCGAAATAGACTTTCAGGTGTTGACCTTGTGCAGCAGGAATCTTGGCTTTTTTAGCATACGTTCCTGGGGTATAATTGTAGATGTAGTCCCAACGTAGCGGATTCATTGGATCTGAAACTGTCGGGCTGCCAAGCAAAAAGCGAACTTGTTGATGGCTCATGCCAACTTGTATTTTTGACGCTTGTGCTTGAGTTAATGGCGTACCTTGAGGAATATCAACTTTATAAACGCCCAAGGTCGAACAGCCTGCGAGCAGTGAAGTGACGAATAACGCCAACATGATTTTTTGCATTTTGCTACACTATCCCAAATTAATTATGATGCAATTGAGCCACGGATAGATCATACTGCATCTACACTTTGTTGCATATTCTAACTTTAAATTTGTTGAGAGACCTTTTTACATGCCAATTTCAAATCAAGATCTACGCAAAGCTGGACTTAAAGTTACACTTCCACGAATTAAAATATTAGAACTATTAGAAAATTCAAAGCAACACCATTTAAGTGCGGAAGATATTTATAAGACTTTACTTGAACAAGGTGAAGATGTCGGTTTAGCAACTGTTTACCGCGTGTTAACGCAGTTTGAAGCAGCGGGCATTATTCAGCGCCATCACTTTGAAAATAACCATTCTGTTTTCGAAATCATGCAAGACGATCATCATGATCATATCGTTTGTCAAAACTGCAACAAAGTGGTTGAGTTTAGCAATGAAGTGATTGAGCATGAGCAGCACGAAGTTGCTGAAAAGCATGGCTTTACTTTAACAGGTCACTCACTCAACCTATACGGTTACTGTGATGCTGCAGAGTGCCAAGAAGCACTGCGTAAAAAGTAATAACTTAGACATAAAAAAAGGGCTTAATGAGAAGCCCTTTTTTATTGTTTAAAGGAATGCTTAAGCTTGTCCGTCAAACGTGATGTTTGCACTGGCATGCAATAAACGATCACTACCTTCTTCAGACAACTTGATTTGTAAGCGTAAGTCGTTTGGAGAGTCGGCATGTTTCAGCGCATCTTTATAGGTAATCTGCTTGGCTTTGTACAAATCGAATAAGGCTTGGTCAAAGGTTTGCATACCAAGTTCACGAGAACGCTTCATCAGGTCTTTAATTTCGTGGATTTCACCTTTACGGATCAAATCGGAAATTAACGGTGAGTTAATCAAAATTTCAATGGCAGCACGACGTGAATTACCGTCAGGTGTTGGAATCAACTGCTGAGCAACCATCGCTTTAAGATTTAAAGATAAGTCCATAAACAATTGGCTATGACGGTCTGCTTCAAAGAAGTGAATAATACGGTCGATGGCTTGGTTGGCGTTGTTGGCGTGCAGTGTTGCAAATACCAAGTGACCTGTTTCCGCGAAGGCAATTGCATAATCCATGGTTTCACGGGAACGAATCTCACCAATCAGGATCACATCGGGTGCCTGACGTAAGGTGTTTTTCAGCGCGATTTCAAAAGAGTCCGTATCAATGCCCACTTCACGCTGCGTAATGATACAGCCTGCATGCTCATGAATAAATTCAATTGGGTCTTCAATGGTAATGATATGACCTTTCGAGTTTTGGTTACGATAACCAATGATCGAAGCCAAAGAGGTCGATTTACCCGTACCTGTTGCACCGACAAAGATGATGATGCCACGTTTGGTCATGGCCAACTCTTTAAGCACAGGCGGGAGTTTTAACTCATCCATGGTTGGAATTTGCGTCTCAATCCGACGCAAAACCATACCAGGCATATCACGCTGTTGAAAGGCACTGACACGAAAACGTGCCGTTTTATCCCGATTCATAATTGCGAAGTTGCACTCACGTGTGTCCGCAAATTCTTTACGCTGCTTGTCACTCATAATCGAGTTGAGCAGTTGCCCCGCGACATCACCCGTCAGCTTACCCTTAGCCACAGGCACAATTTGACCGTTAATTTTCATGGAGGGTTCAACATCAGCGGTGATAAATAAATCCGATGCTTTTTGTTGAATCATATAATTGAGTAAGTCGTTAAAATCCATATCTATACCCCAAATCCATTGTTTTCTTATAAGAAGGTTTCAGGTTGCTTGGCAGCTGTACGTGCAGTCTGTGGACTGATCACCCCTTTGGTGACCAAGTTTTTCAAACTTTGATCCAGTGTGGTCATACCGTAGTTTGCACCAGTCTGAATAGCAGAATACATCTGTGCTACTTTGTTTTCACGAATTAAGTTACGAATGGCAGGAATACCAATCATGATTTCATGCGCAGCAACACGGCCACCGCCATTTTTCTTGAGTAAGGTTTGAGAAATCACGGCTTGTAGCGATTCAGATAACATGGCACGAACCATGTCTTTTTCTTCAGCAGGGAATACGTCAATTACACGGTCAATGGTTTTTGCCGCAGAGGTGGTGTGGAGTGTACCGAAGACCAAGTGACCCGTTTCAGCGGCAGTGAGTGCCAAACGAATGGTTTCAAGGTCACGCATCTCACCCACGAGGATAATATCGGGGTCTTCACGGAGTGCAGAACGCAGTGCTTCGTTAAAACCATGTGTATCACGGTGCACTTCACGTTGGTTGATCAAACATTTTTTTGACTGGTGTACAAATTCGATAGGGTCTTCAACTGTTAAGATGTGGTCATAGCGGTTATCGTTAATATAATCGATCATTGCCGCCAAAGTGGTAGATTTACCAGAACCGGTGGGTCCTGTCACCAAAACCAAACCACGTGGCAATTCACACAACTCTTTAAAGGTTTGTCCTAAACCTAAGTCTTCCATAGTCAGGACTTTAGACGGAATGGTACGGAATACTGCACCTGCACCGCGGTTTTGGTTGAATGCGTTCACACGAAAACGAGCAATACTTGGAACTTCAAAAGAAAAGTCCGTTTCTAATTTTTCTTCGAAATCACGACGTTGTTTGTCATTCATGATGTCATAGACCAGTTTATGCACTTCTTTGTGTTCTAAAGCTGGTAAATTGATACGACGAACTTCACCATCGACACGAATCATCGGTGGCATACCTGCAGATAAGTGTAAATCTGATGCCCCGTTCTTAGCCGAAAAGGCTAGCAATTCTGTGATATCCATTATTTCCCCGAGTTCATTTAAATGCTAATTATTTTGATAGAATAATAAGGCTTTCAATCAACTTAACCAACAGTTTGTTGAAAGGCAAAGCAAAAAAGATGACCGAAATGAGACCCTCGTCAATGAATATCTTGCAAAATTCACGTCAATACGTGTTATCCCAAATTCAACAGGCCTGCGAAATTTCAGGGCGTGACGTGGAGTCTGTAGAACTTTTGGCGGTTTCTAAAACACATCCGAGCGAAGTGTTACGAGACATGTACGCTTGTGGTCAACGCGCCTTTGGTGAGAACTATCTACAAGAGGCTTTGCAGAAGATAGAGGCGCTACAAGACTTAGGGATTGAATGGCATTTTATTGGGCATGTACAACGCAATAAAACCAAACATTTGGCTGAACAGTTTGCATGGGTGCATGGAGTTGATCGTTTAATTATTGCAGAGCGTTTATCGGCGCAACGTCTGATAACACAACCACCATTAAATCTTTGTCTACAGGTCAATATCGATGGTCAAGACAGCAAAGATGGCTGCCAACCTGATGAGGTTGCTGAGTTGGTAAGAAGTATCAGTCAGTTACCTCATATCAAACTACGTGGTTTGATGGTGATTCCTGCACCGAACAATACTCAAGCCTTTAAGGCCGCGAAAGTGTTATTTGACCAAGTGAAAGAGCTGCATGTTCACCCTGAAGATTGGGATACCTTAAGTATGGGTATGTCAGGCGATATGGTTGATGCGATTGCAGCTGGGTCGACTATGGTTCGCGTTGGAACCGCCTTGTTCGGAGCGAGAGATTATTCACAGCATTAAGCCTAAATAGGGCTTCTTGTGCTTAAAGGCAGTGAGAAGCGCTTAACTTACAATTATATAAAACTAATAGGCTGCTGAAAAAATAGGCTTAATTTAAACTCATGAATTGAACCGTCTATAGATTAGGCAGATGAACCCTGAAAAATGATTTACTGACAACGATAAAAAATTGCATTTAGGATGAAGCAAAATGAAAAAACTCTATTTATTTATCTCCTTGCTTTTGAGCTTATTTGTAGCAGCTTGTAGTAGTACAAATATCAAAATGAGTGAGATGAGTGCGGAAGCTACAGTTCACAATGCTCAGGTCGCTAAAAGTGAAAAATTAGGCACCAAGTGGGGCGATGAGATCAGTTCAAACGTCACGGAAGTCAATTTAAAACGTTTATCCAGTAGCCCAATTGCTGAATCACAAGTTCGCTATGCCAGCAAAAAATACGTGGGGAAAGCCGTGAACAGCCTGTCATTGGCTGCTGGAAAAATCAGTTTTTCGATTGTAGATGATGCACACCGTCCACTGCCTTTATTTCGAGATGGTCAGCAGTATTATTTATCTGGCAAAAATGGACAAAGTTATCAACTCAAATATCAAAACCATAGCAATAGCACATTTGAAGTGGTTGCCAGTGTCGATGGTTTAGATGTTATTGATGGGCGTGCAGCATCACGCACTAATTCAGGCTATGTGCTTCGTCCACAGGGGCAGTTGATTATTGAAGGCTTCCGTAAGAGTGACTCTGCGGTGGCATCCTTTACCTTTAGTCGACCTGAAGATGCCTATGCTGCAAACTCAGATCATGGTTCCATCCAAAATACAGGTGTGATTGGTACCGTGATCTATCCGCTACAGTCTATGGCGGCTACGGACAAAGCAGCAGATGCATCTAAATATGCGCCTCCACCAAAAGCATTCCCAGCAGATTAAAGCATTCGTTTGGATTTCACAGGGAGCACTTACATTAAGTAGGATGCTCCCTTTATTTTTAACCGAGAGATGGTGTCTTAAAACAGATCAAACTTTGACTTTCAAAAATCTGAAATTATCCCACTATCTCAATGGTACTGGCACCTGCACCCAAAGCTTTAACTTGGATTTGGACAGGAATACGTTCATGCATTTCTTGGATGTGTGAAATCAGCACGACTTTACGTCCTTGGTTTTGCAGTTGATCGAGAGCATTCATGACCATGTGCAGGGAAGATGCATCTAAAGTCCCAAAGCCTTCATCAATAAATAGAGATTCGATTTTCATTGAGCCTGAGGCCATATTGGCAATGGCAAGAGATAGGGCAAGTGCGGTCAGGAAAGACTCGCCCCCAGAGAGTGATGCAACGGAGCGGGTTTCTCCATCCATATCATGATCTATAATGGCCAGACTCAGCGAATGATCCAAACGCTTTAAGGTATAACGCTGTGAGAGTTGGTTAAGCTGTTGGTTGGCATGCTCTAGTAAAATATCAAGATTATATTGCTGTGCATAATCACGGAATTTTTTGCCTGTGGCATCTCCCATCAGACCTGAAATTTTACCCCAACGGTGTTCTTCCTGTTGTATGGCTTGAATCTGATCTGCAAATTGCTTTTGTTTGGCGACATTTTGCTGATGCAACTCAAGTTTAAGTTTGAGCTGATCACGTAGTTCAAGCTGTGTTTGCAGTGCTGTTTGATGCTCCTGCATTTGCTGTTGTAACTGCGCTGGTTCAATCTCAGGTTGATGGGCCAGATGTTCATTCAACTGCTCTTGCATGGTTTTCAATGCAGCATGTGCTTCATTTACTAGGCGTTCTGCATGCTGCAATTTCTGACGAATGTGTTGTTCCTGAGCCGAGCTAATTTGAGCCAGTGCATCTAAATCAGGCTTATGGAAATCAGGGTGCGCATTGAGCCAGTGTTGAAGGGTATTTTCTACTTGATTGGCACTGGTCTGATTCTGCTGCAACTGTGCTTTAAGCTGTTCTAGCTGATTTTTTTCCTGTTCGAATTGATGGCGTAATTGCTCAAAATGCTGTTTCAGCTGTTGATAATGGCTTTGCATCTGCTGGCGATGTTGATCGTGCTGTATGAGCCACTCATTGGCTTTGATGTCAGTTAAGCCTGTCATTTGTTGGATTAATTGATTGGCTATTTCTGTATTTTGCTGTCCTTTTTGTTTGATCTCATTGAGCTGCTCGTTGGTTTCAGAGATGTGCTTACTGGTATTTTCGATATTCAGTTGATTGGTCTTGAACTGTTGCGTGGTTTGATCGCGTTGCTGACGCCATTGTTCCAGCTGTTCCAGTTGTTGTGAACGGGTATTTAGGCGTATCAAGATTTGCTGAGCGGTTTGAGTGGTCTGCTGTTGCCAAGCTATTTTTTCAGCCTCAGATAAACACTGCATGATATGCTGAACTTGGTTGTGCAAACCGTTCGCTGTTTGTAGTAAATGTTCCATCTGTTGAATGTTTTGGATGCATTGTTGCTGGATTTTAATATTGTGTTGGAACTGCTCAGACTGTTGTTTGAGTTGTTGTAAATCCAACTGATATCGCTCAGCCATTTGCATGAACTGAGTCTTCAATTCTGATGCTGTTAGGGTGAAGTCGAGCGCCATATTTGTCGTTTGACTGTGCTCGATTAACACGTGTTGCAAAGTACTAATTTTTTCAGAAAGTTGCTGAATTAAAGTTTGGCGTTGTTCTATTTCAGTATTCAGTTTAGTCAGCTGCTGCTGCGCTTGTTGCCAGCCATCAAAGCAATTTTGTTCTTTCAGTGTTGCCTGTTGTTCCTGCTGCTGTTGAAGCTCAAACAGGGCCTTGGAGAGCGCAGTATCTTCCAGTTTATAAGGATGTGAGGTACTGCCACAGACTAAACAGGGTTCGCCGTCTTGGAGTGCCGTGCGTAAATCTTCGATATTTTCAGCATGTAAAAGTCGCTGCTGTTGCAAAACCAGTTGTAGCTGGATGCGTTCACTTTTGGCAGCCTGAAAGGCCTGTTCAGCTTGTCGGCTATTGTGCTGCACGGCTTGAAGCTGTGTATTGGCATTGTCGAGCAGTACTTGCTGTTCTGTAGATTCAGCTTGTAGGTCAAAAAACTGCTGAATTTTCTGCTGAATCAGCTCGAATTGACTGAGCTGATTAATTTTCAACTCACGTTGTTGTTGTGTCTGCGCAATTTTGACTTCAAGTTGTTCGATCGTCCCGAACTGTTGAATCGACTGCTGTAATTGTTGTTTTTCTGATGCTAGCCGATGTTCCGCTTGAGCACGAGGCCCGAGTTGATGTTCAATTTTTTGATATTGATGAATGAACTGTTCTAGCTGTTGAGTATGGGCGCTGAGACCTTTGTCTAAGTTTACAAACTGTTGTGAGCTTTCCAGTTGCTGCTTACACTCGGTTTGCTGTCGATCAATATGTTGAATCAGCTGTTCAAGCTTTTGTTGTTGCTGAGTTAGGGGCAGCTTAGACTGCTCTAAAGCCTGCAATTTTTCCTGAACTTTCTTAAACTCAGCCCCAATAAAATCACGTTCTTGAATACATTTACGCACCTCATTCAATGCATCATGATGGGTACTTTCAAACTGTTGTAGTTCATTCACTGCTATTTCAGCTTGAGTAAATTGGGCTTTTTCACTTTCAAATTTAAGCTGTAAATGATCGAACAGTTGTTGCTGTTGTTGAATATGGGGCGTCAGTTGCTGCACCGTTTGCTGTAATTGTTGTTGCTGGAATACTACAGCACGAATTTCTGAAAAGATCTCCAAACGAGCCAAGTGTTCACGCTCAGGAGCTAAATCTTGTTGTAACTTGCTTTGCGTATTGAAGAGTTGTTGTTTGCTAATGATTTCACTGTCGAGTTTATGTTTGCGTTCGAACCATTGTTGTTGTTTTTCCAATTGCGACTTTTGAGCTTCAAGCTGTTTATAATCCCTGTCACACTGCTGAAACTCTGTCGATAATGCAGTGACTTGTTCATCAGTTAACAGTTCAATATGACCCAGTACATTTTCCAGTTCTTTACGCTGCGTGGCGACGGATTTGGTTTTCTCATAAGCCAGTTGACCAATTTTCCCAAAAATAGCGGAATTGGTCAGATATTCCAGCAATTCACCGCGTTCATTGTCCCGTGCTTTTAAAAAAACGGTGACCTCAGATTGGGCCAATAAAACGGCACGAGTAAATTGTTCAAAACTGAGCTGAGTGATGCGTTTGATATTTTCGTCGACGGCCTTGGCTTTATCCGCAACCACAACACCATCGGTGACACATTTTAAAGAACGCTGCACACTTTGCAGTTTGCCGTCAGCTTTTTCCCGCGAACGTTTTAATTCCCAACGCGCGATATAGCGTTTTTGGTCTTGTGCAATAAAGCAAAGTTCGGCATAACCATGTGCGGTGCCACGGCGCAGTACGGTCAATGGGGAGTTTGTGAGTAGCTCTGAGCCATCAACATCTTGAAGTTTCCCATCACTGTCTTTTAGCCGTGGAATACGGTTAAACAGGGCCAAACACATAGCATCTAAAATGGTGGATTTACCTGCGCCTGTTTTCCCCACAATGGCAATCAGACCTGCACTGGCTAAGGGATCACTTTCAAAATCAATCAAATGTTCGCCAGAAAGTGAAGCAAGGTTTTTAATTCGAATCGATAAAATATTCATACTAAACCTTTAAGCCTCGTGTTCATCTGCAAGGGATTGTTCTGCTTCACGCATTAAGCTCATAAAATCGTTCAATACTTCTGCATCACTGTGATAACCCTGTTTTTCCCAAATTTGCTGAAACAGTTTTTCTGGTGTTGGCGGTTCTAAACTTACTTTAGCGGGTGCATTGGGGTCTTGCTCAGTCGCTAAATATTGGCGCGAAATACGGACTAAACGATAACGGTCTTTGGGTAGAGCCTCTTCGAATTGTTGTCTTAAATTGGGCTGCGGTGGAACAGCAGTATGGTATTCAATATCGACATATTCACGTTGATCAATATCCGTGATGGCGCCTTGAGGCAATGCTTGCAGCTTTTCCAGTACTTCATTGAGTTCACCACGTATTTTATGCAGTTGAATGCTTCGTGGTATCGCTAAAACATTCAACTGAAGACGGGATGAATCGTTTTGTGTGGGATCAAGTATCACTTCAACAACTTGATGTTTATAGTTAATTTCACTAAAAGATAGTGGAATCGGGGAGCCACTATAGCGGATATGCTCTTCACCGACTTTTTGAGGTTTATGCAAATGCCCGAGTGCCACATAGTCAATGATTTCATCAAATAATGTCGTGGAGAGTGCTTCTTCATTCCCAATCACAATAGGCCGTTCCGAGTCGGAGGTTTCGCCGCCTTGCATATGTGCATGAGACATTAAAATCAGGGCTTGATCCGCTGTTTTTCGAGCTTTAGCCTCGGCAATCAGTTGTTGATGCAAATAGGCAATCGCGTTTTGACTATTGGTAGTATGTTCATTAAAGCCTGTAATTTCAGCAGGACGTAAAAAAGGTAGGCTCAGACACCATGCCACAATATTTTGTTGCTCATCTAAAATCGGCACCAATAAGTGCTCAAGATCGATCTGCTGTTGGCTATTTTTATGAATCACTCCTACCGCTTTGGCATTGTATTTGGCCAGTAACGGTTCAACTTGTTCAATGCGGTAGCCTGAGTCATGGTTGCCTGCAATCATCAGGGTTTGCATATGCGGTGCACGTGCATGCGCATCTGCTAAGAACTGATAGAGTTGCTTTTGTGCGGACGATGCAGGGTTGATGACATCGAAAATGTCTCCTGCAATCAAAAGCGCATTTGGCTGTCTTGCACTGATTTTTTCCAGTAACCATGCTAAAAACTGTTCATGTTCATACTGACGGGAATGGTTATAAAAAAACTGTCCCAAATGCCAATCAGATGTATGAAAAAAACGAACAGCCATAGATACCCCAAGCTCAAAGCGCAATAGAGCTATAAGCTAACATAAATCAAAATTATGCGATGGATAATTGTCGCTACGACGACAATCTTTGACCTGATAGTTGAGTGCCTATTTTTAAGTTGAATTGCACAGAAAAACTATTGAGCGATTATGTGAAAAAGAATGTGATGGGTTTATTTGATTAACACCATAGTAAAAAGATAAATTTTGATTAAAAAATGTTCTTTTAATGGGGTATTATGTAATTCTGTGAAATTGTATATCGTGTCGAAGTCGTAAATGAAATGTGAACATCGATCACGGATTCAATTTTGAGACTTTATAAGAATGATTTATGCAGAATGTCTAAAAAATAAGTTATGCCTTGAATAGGACAAGGTATAAGGAGAACATAACTATGTCTGATTCTATTTTCAGTTCGCCCCGTATTGTCAATGATCTGGTGTATAAGACGCTGATTGAATCAACACTTGCTATTCCTTGGAGTATTGATTGGGGTACCAAAAAGTTTAGTTATATTGGCCCACAAATTGAAAAAGTGCTGGGTTGGAAGCAAGACTCGTGGAGAACAGTCGAAGATTGGGCGATGCGAATGCATGAAAATGATCGTGCATGGGTGGTTGATTTTTGTGTGGCGCAGTCGATTTCTGGGGTTGATCATGAGGCGGATTATCGCGCACTGACCATAAATGGAGAATATATTTGGATTCGCGATGTGGTGCATGTAGTGCGAAAACCCAATGGGGAAGTCGATAGTTTGGTTGGATTTATGTTCGATATTTCGGAGCGTAAAAAACAGGAACAAGAGTTAGAAATACTGAAAAAACAACTGGAAGAATATTCGTATCAAGACGGTCTGACGGAGATTGCCAACCGTCGCTTCTTTGAAGATAGCTACCAACGTGAGTGGCTCAATGCCCAGCGTGAACAGCAACCTTTGACCCTCATCTTATTGGATATCGATTATTTTAAACAATACAACGATCATAATGGTCATATTCTCGGTGATGCTTGTCTGAAACAAATTGCACAAATACTGAAAAAAAGTGTCTCACGACCACGTGATTTGGTCGCACGTTTTGGCGGGGAAGAGTTTGTTTTGATATTGCCTGATACAACACAAGCGTCTGCAATTGAAGTGGTGGAGCGTATTTTACAGAGTATTCGAACCGCTGATATTTGCCATAGTTCATCGCCATTGGATCAGCGTTTATCGGTCAGTTTAGGGGTGAAAACCATTATCCCAACCCAGAAAAATGACAAAATGGCCTTTTTAAAAGAGGTCGATCAGAATCTGTATTTGGCCAAAGAGCAGGGACGCAATGGTTATGTCATTCAGGATGCAGAAGACGTCCAGCACTTAAACTCATATTAAATTTAGGGGTTTCTTCATCTATTGAGGTGGGGGAGCACTGAAAAATCAGTCCTCAAAAAAATAAAGACCGACGATTCGAGTGATGATGAAATCGTCGGTCAAAGAAAACTGCTTCACGCTTAAATGTCGGCTGCTGACAACATTTAAATTTGGAGCCAATCTTATTGCTCTAGGAAAGGTCACCGTACGTATTGTGGATGCCGGTACAATGTTGACGGTTGCTGCGACCTTGTACCCTATTTAACGCACATCAACTTCGATTGGTTGACATGAAAATGAAAAAAAACTGAATTTTTTTTATAATGATTTTTTGGCTGGGTTTAAAGTAGCGCTATGATTTCGCTAACACGATATTTTCTCTGGTTTTTTTTCATATGTTTTGTCTTTAGTTGTGTCTGTGGTGTACTCGCTGCTCTACTTCCGAAAGGGATGGGAGCGGTATTAACGGCTGTACCTTATTTGGTGGCCATGATTTGGGTTTTACTTAAATTTATTAAGCAACAACGCCGTGCGCCAACCCAAGTAGAAAGGAAAAAATTCACTTTAGGTTTTAGTCTGATTTTTTGGAGCTATAACTTTGCCTTTCTCATGTTAGGTTTATTTATCTTTGCGCAGGGAGATGCTGAAGTTTGGCAAAACTTTATGCTCTACGTCCAACAACCGCAATTTATCAGTATGGTGGTGATTCTGATTTTATTGATCGCGATTCCGCTGTATCTGCTGACGTACTGGTTTTATGGCAAACAAGCAGAGCGTATGGCAGCAAAAATAATCGATTAATCGTAAAGCTTTCTTCTAAATGCTATAGTTGATCAAAAGCATCATTTGAGATCACGCTATGCAAAAAGAACGTGTATTGGTGACAGGAGCAAGTGGTTTTATTGGTTCAAACTTGCTCGATTATTTATTAGAAAAAGATTATGAAGTGATCGGCTTAAGTCGACAGAAAAATTTGCCTAAAATTCACCCGCATTTGACTTGGATTCGAGCTTTAGAAGAACTCAAGCATGATCGTATTGATTATGTGGTGAATTTGGCTGGGGAAAGTATTGCTCAGGGACGTTGGACAGATGCCCGCAAGCAAAAGTTGATCGCCAGTCGTGTTGAAACCACGACAATGCTCTATCAATATCTGGCTAAAAGAAATATTAAACCGAAATGTATTATTTCAGGTTCAGCGGTGGGCTATTATGGTATCGATCCGACTGAACAATGGACAGAGTGTTGTAATGAGCAGTCAGCGCCGCAGTCTATTTTTATGTCAGAGTTGTGTCAAAAATGGGAACAATCTGCGCGGCAAGACACATCGCAAAATACCAAAATTATTCGTTTAGGTGTGGTCTTTGGACGTGGGGCTGGCATTTTGCCGCAAATGTTGTTTCCGATCAAAATGAACTTATGTGGACGTATTGGTTCGGGGTGGCAACCTGTGGTCTGGGTGCATATTCAAGACGTGCTGCGAGCGATTGAGTTCCTAATGCTGCATGAAACCACGGCCCAAGTCTTTAATGTCGTCAGTCCAGAAAAAGTTACCCAGTCAGCGTTTGCACAAACTGCAGCGCAAATTCTAAAACGTAGACCTGTACTTTCTTTACCCGCTTTTGTGTTGAAATTACTTTTAGGCGAGCAGTCTCAACTGGTGTTGAATGGTCAATTTATTCGCCCCGAAGCATTGAAAGCACAGGGATTTGAGTTTAAGTATCCGACTTTAAAAGAAGCATTGCTTCATCTCATTCAGCCCAAAGCCTGATTGTGGCGAAGCATCATCACGCAAAATGTGCTAAACGTTCTGGAGTATAGGCAGTCGCATCAACCGTTAAGTTTTGGCCTAACATCAATTCTCGTAGCAGTCGTGCAGATGCAGGCCCCATACATAGACCATTTCTATAGTGACCGAAGTTTGCCCAGAGATTGGCTATTTCAGGAAATGCTCCGATATAAGGGACGCCCGTTGGCGAACTTGGGCGTAGACCTGCCCAATGCTTCACAATTGGGAAATCGGCCAGTTCGGGCACCATGTCCAAACAGGCTTTATAAATATTTTGCTGGGTCTGTAGTGAAGGGCGTTGGTCAAAACCGACATCCGCCATGCTTGAACCACAAACGATATGACCGTCTAAACGTGGAATTAGATACATAACCTGATTCATACACATGGTTGGTAGCCAGTTTTCCGGGGTTTTAAACAGTAACATTTGCCCTTGTACGGGGTTCACTGGAATGCTGCACTGGAGTTGTTCGGACCAATGCTGTGACCATGCGCCTGTTGCAATCACTACATGATCTGCATGGTAGCTTTGTCCATCGGCAGTTTTTATCCCTTGAACTTTCTGATTGAGCATGTCAAAGGTATGTACCCACGCTTGCTCATGAAAGGTGACTTGTGGCTGCCGTTTGAGGTATTCCACAATCGACTTGAGCAGTCGAGGATTACGGACATTGGCTAACTGTGGAAAATGGATAGCTTTTTGAAAGCGCGAAGAAATGCGCGGATTGACCTGTTCCAGTTGTTCGCGTTGCAAAAGTTCACAATGCTGCATCGGTTCTTGATGTTGGTCTTTATAATTTAGGCCAATGTCAAAATCAGCTTCATCAAAAATCAGCATACCTGTTTCGTGGATTTCAAAATCTATCCCCGAAACAGGACTAACTTTTTCATTCCATGCTTGATACATGCTTTTGCCATATTTGGCGAGGTCATTGACACTTTGTGCATAGCGCCATGGGTACATCGGGGAGAGAATCCCTCCACCTGCCCATGAAGCCGCTTGTCCCGCTTGCTGTTGGTCAAAAATCTCAACCGAACAACCGTGTTCAATCAGCTCAAGCGCTGTCAGTAAACCACTGATTCCTGCGCCAATGATGGCAATATGCATTGCAACTCAATCCTTCTAAACAGGCTGTTACTTCATGTCTTTTAGTTTCAGTGCAGCTTCTTCTGCAAAATAGGTCCAGATACCATCTGCACCCGCGCGGCGGCAGCTCATCAGTGATTCAATAATCACGCTGTCCGATAACCAGCCGTTTTGGATGGCCGCTGCGAGCATGGCATATTCGCCACTGACTTGGTAAACGAAAGTCGGTACACCGAAGTTGTCTTTGACTTCACGGACAATGTCCAAATACGGCATACCCGGTTTCACAATCACCATGTCAGCCCCTTCTTGAATATCGAGGGCAATTTCGTGTAATGCTTCTGCGCGGTTGCCGACATCCATTTGATAGTTGTATTTGTTGCCACCTTTAAGATTGCTGGATGAACCGACCGCATCACGGAAAGGGCCATAGAAGCTCGACGCGTATTTTGCTGAATAGGCCATGATTGAGGTGTAGATATGACCATTGGCTTCAAAGGCTTGGCGAATCGCACCGATACGACCATCCATCATGTCACTTGGCGCAAAGACATCTGCTCCAGCTTCAGCGTGGCTTAAGCCTTGTTTGATCAGTGCTTCAACGGTTTCGTCATTAAGTACATAACCTGTTTCATCAATGATGCCGTCTTGACCATGCGTGGTATACGGGTCAAGTGCGCCATCGGTAATCAGCACCATTTCAGGTAATTCTTTTTTGAGCAGACGTAGCGTGTTTTGAACCACACCATCTTCACGCCATGCTGCTTCGGCACTTAAGCTTTTATCTTCTTGGGGAGTCACTGGAAATAGGGCCAGTTTCGATACGCCAAGTTCAAGTAAACGTTCTGCTTTTTTTAAGAGTAAGTCTGCAGATAGACGCTGCACCTTCGGCATACTGGGAATGTCTTGCGTTTGGTTTTGTCCCGGCAGTACAAATACTGGATAGATAAGATGATCTGTCGTTAAATGGGTCTCGCGAACCATAGAGCGCAGATGTTCATTTTTACGAATACGGCGCATGCGAGTAGCAGGGAAGGCGGGACGATTGAACGTATAGGTCATACAAATCTCGATAATCGGTATTAAACTAGGTCAGTATTGTAGACCTATCTTATGGCTTTGGGCACATATTGACGGGTTTTTATTGTTTTAAGAGTGAAGCAGATTGTTATGAGTAGTGGTGAAAAAAGCTGGACGGGCAGCATACACTTAGGAGCAAAAGTGGATATAGATGTAGTTTTTGAGCAGTTGGTTAAGGCTTTTAATGCGTCGCCATTTTTTAAGCACAACACCATGACTATGCGAGTCGTTGACGGGCAAATTGAAGCCTATATCGATATGCAAGATTACTTAATTGGCAATGTTGCGTTCCAAATTTTACACGGGGGCGTGGCTGCAACGGTTTTGGACAGTATTGGCGGTATTGTGGCGATGGGGGAGCTGTATAAAAAAGCGGAACCTGACACGATTGCGGACACCATTAAAAAGGTATCCCGTTTAGCTACAGTGGATATGCGAGTTGATTATCTTGCGCCGGGACGTGGAAAATACTTTATTGCCCGTGCTGAAACCCTAAGATTGGGGCGTAAAGGCTGCACCATGCGCATGACCATGGTCAATGATGAAGGCAAATCGATTGCCACAGCGATTGCTTCTTATGCTTATTAGTTTTAAATTAATTAAGTAGTTAATATTCAAGTGAAATCTACAGCATCTAATAGGAAGTTGGATGCTGAAAACTAAAATAGACTGAGCAGTTACAATTTATTTTCTCAAAATGTGATTATTTGCTCTTAGAATGCATCAAATTTTATTGTGACTTTCTCATCGACACCAATGCAGGCAATATTTGTCTGATGTCCCTTTCGCAGGGATGATGCCGGCTGACCAAGTCTGTTAGATTTAGGAAAAATCAATGACAGATGCCTCAAATACACTGCCAGATACTGATCCAGCCGATCAAATCAATGATCAAGCATTGAAAGCTAAACGTAAGAAAAGCTTAGGTTTCGTGGCTGTGATCCTGATCATTGCTGCCATTTTATTCTTGATTTGGAAACTGTTCTTTAACCATTCGGTTTCAACTGATAATGCTTATGTGGGCGCGGAAACGGCCTCGATTACCTCTATGGTGACAGGCCAAGTTGAAAAAGTTTTGGTCAGTGACACGCAAACTGTAAAAAAAGGTGATGTGCTGGTTTTGGTCGATCATCGTGATGCTGAAATTGCTGTAGCCCAAGCTCAGGCCGAATTACTTAAAGCACAGCGCCAGTATAAACAAAGTGCGGCCAACAGCAGCTCTTTAAACTCGCAAGTCTTTGTTAGCGATGACGCCATTCATAGTGCTGAAGCGCAAGTGGCTAAAGCCAAAGCAGAGTTGGATAAAGCGCAAGATGATTTGAACCGTCGTCAGCAGTTGAGTGCGACAGGCGCGATTTCTAAAGAAGAATTAAGCACAGCACAAGCTGCTTTAAATAATGCACAAGCGGGCTATAACTTGGCGCAAGCGGGTTGGGCGCAGGCTAAATCAAGTCAGAAAGCTGCGCAAAGTAACTTGGCTGCAAATGAAGCTTTAATTCAAGGCAGTAATGAAAATTCGACTCCCGATGTTTTGGTTGCTCAAGCAAAACTGAAACAAGCTTTACTTGATTTAGAACGTACTGAAATTAAAGCACCATTTGATGGGGTGGTGACGAGCCGAAAAATTCAAGTTGGGCAGCGTGTGGCACCGGGTTCGGTACTCATGGTGGTGGTGCCAATTTCACAGTTATATGTCGACGCGAACTTTAAAGAAAGCCAGCTGGAAAATGTACGCCCAGGTCAAAAAGCGGTTTTAACCTCAGACTTGTATGGCGACTCAGTTGAGTTCCATGGCACGGTTCTGGGCTTCTCTGGTGGAACAGGTTCTGCCTTCGCGCTGATTCCTGCACAAAATGCCACAGGTAACTGGATTAAAGTGGTACAGCGTTTGCCTGTACGTATTCAACTCGACCCGAAAGAGTTGGCTGAACATCCTTTACGTGTTGGCTTGTCGATGGAAGCTCAAATCGATTTGAAATCGAAGTAGTTGCACATGAATAGCTACGTTCCCTATGGTGACTTAAAGGGTGGTCGCCTGATGCTAGCGGCTTTCGTCCTCGCTTTGGCCAACTTTATGGTCGTGCTAGACATGACGATTGCCAATGTTTCTGTGCCTCATATTACGGGGAGTCTTGCCGTATCGAGTTCGCAAGGAACATGGGTGATTACCTCTTATGCCGTGGCTGAAGCGATTTGTGTTCCCTTAACAGGCTGGCTCGCAGGTCGTTTTGGCGGCGTGAGGGTTTTTACCTTAAGTCTGATTGGCTTCACCATATTTTCGGTATTTTGTGGTTTATCGACCAGTTTAGAAATGCTGGTTTTCTGCCGCATCGGCCAAGGTTTATTTGGTGGCCCGATCATGCCGCTCAGTCAGATGTTACTGATGCGGATTTTCCCTCCAGAAAAGCAATCCCAAGCGATGGGCATGTGGGCAATGACGACGGTGGTTGGCCCGATTCTTGGTCCGATTTTAGGGGGAACCATCAGTGACAACATGTCTTGGCACTGGATTTTCTTTATTAATATTCCCGTCGGTATAGCGTGTGCTTTTGCTGCGATGCGTCTACTTAAACCTGCGGAAACCGCCACGGCCAAACTCAAAATTGATCGCGGTGGATTGATCCTCCTGATTTTATGGATTGGGGCATTACAGCTCATGCTCGATTTGGGGCATGAACGTGACTGGTTTAATAGCCCTGCGATCGTGGTACTGGCTTTAACGGCTGTGATTGGTTTGGTGATTTTTACCATTTGGGAGCTGACCGAACGGCATCCAGTGGTGAATATTCAAATCTTTAGATACCGTAGTTTTACTATTTCTGTCTTGGCACTGGCCTTTGGCTTTGGCGCATTTTTCGGCAGTATTGTGCTGATTCCGCAGTGGTTACAGATTAATTTGGGCTATACCGCAACTTGGGCCGGTTATTTAACCGCAACCATGGGTTTTGGTAGTTTAGCCATGTCACCCATTGTGGCGAAGTTGGCAACCAAATATGACCAACGCGCACTGGCCAGTTTTGGTTTGAGCATCTTGGGCGGAGTGACCTTGATGCGCTCGTTCTGGACTACCGATGCTGACTTTTTTGCATTGGCATTGCCGCAAATCTTGCAGGGTTTTGCTGTACCATTTTTCTTTATTCCATTATCAAACATGGCGCTGTCATCGGTATTGCCGCATGAAATGGCATCTGCCGCAGGTTTAATGAACTTCTTAAGAACTATGGCAGGAGCGATAGGCGCATCTATTGCTGTCACTATTTGGGATGACCATACCAAAGTTGCACGTAGCGAAATGGTCGGTAGTTTGCATACAGATCAAACCCAGTCGGTGTTGATGCAGCAGGGAATGAGCGCGGAAGGAGCATTAGGCTATATTTCTAGTTTGGTGGATAAAGAAGCGTTGACCTTGTCGGCAAACTATATTTTCCTGATCTTGGCCTTGGTATTTCTATTTGCAGCATCCATTATTTGGCTTTGCCCTAAACCTAAAATAGGGGCAGGCGGTGGCGGACATGCGCATTAGGATAATAAAAAACCGCTTTTAGAAGCGGTTTTTTATTATGCATGTTATGCAGTTTTATGATGTTTTTGATATCTCAAAACAATAGAGTTAAATAATCAAAGTTCTGACTTTGCGCGCTTTAAGGCAGATTGCCATTGTTGTAAGTTAAACTCACGTTGATCTGGACTCATTTTTGGTTCAAAAGCACGCTCAAGCTGCCAAGACTGCGCAATTTCGTCCAAACTTGAGAATACGCCAGACCTTAAGCCTGCCATGGCCGCTGCGCCCCATGCAGTCGACTCCTGCATCTTTGGGCGTAGCACGGGCACATTTAAAATATCGGCTTGAAATTGCATAAGCATGTCATTTTGACTGGCACCACCATCGACGCGGAGCTCTTTCAGCGGCTGCTTAATATCGGCTTGCATGGCGGTCAGTACATCAGAGACTTGAAAGGCAATGGACTCTAAAGCCGCACGGGCGATATGGGCCTTATTGGTGCCGCGTGACATTCCACATAACAGGGCACGTGCTTCACTGTCCCAGTGTGGCGCACCGAGCCCAGTAAAGGCAGGAACAAGTATCACGCCATCGGTATCTTGAACTGTACAAGCTAATTTTTCAACATCACTACTTTTTTGAATAATGCCTAAATTATCCCGTAGCCACTGAACAATCGCACCTGCCATAAATACACTGCCTTCTAGGGCATAAGTGGTTTGATTTTGCGTTTTCCAACCCAGAGTCGAAAGCAGTTTATTTTTACTGTATTGAACGGTCTCGCCTGTATTGAACAGCATAAAACAACCTGTGCCATAAGTGTTTTTGGCAGTACCAATCTCAAAACAGGACTGTCCAAACAGTGCAGACTGTTGGTCACCTAATATGCCTGTAATCGGAATATTGGCACCGAGTAAGCCTGCCGCGGTGTCGGCGACATAGGTATCTGAGTTGATGATTTTTGGCAGTAATGCAGGCGGAATATTAAATAGATCTAACAGCTCTTCATCCCACTGCTGCGTACTTAAGTTCATCAGCATCGTGCGAGAGGCATTGCTGACTTCGATGACATGTTGAGCACCTTGGGTAAGATTCCAAATCAGCCAACTATCAATCGTGCCAAAGGCCACATGCCCCTGTTCAGCCATTCTGCGTAGACCATTGACATGCTCGAGTAACCAGACCAGTTTTCCTGCACTAAAGTAAGGGTCAATTCGGAGTCCAGTTTTGGATTGAATCTTATCTTTTAAGTTTTGCTGTAGGAGTTGGTTGCACCACTCAAAAGCACGACGATCTTGCCAAATAATGGCAGGCGCAAGCGGTTGTCCTGTACGTTTATCCCATACGACAGTCGTTTCTCTTTGGTTAGTAAGACCAATTGCTTTGATGTCTTTGGCTAAAATACGAGCAGAGGCCAGAGCCTGCTGTACAACGGCAATTTGTGAGCTCCAAATCTCTTGAGCATCTTGTTCTACCCAGCCTGATTGAGGGGTATGTATACGCGTTTCGCGTTGCGCCGTTGCCTGAACTTGACCTTGTTCATTGAAAATAATGGCACGACTCGAAGTGGTTCCTTGGTCGAGTGCAAGTAAGTAGCTCATAAATTATTTTATTGTTGGACTTGAAAACCAAAATATTAGCGCAATTATGTAATTAAGCGCATCAATATGTGTGTTTGTTTAGAAAATAGATCGTATTTTCTAGCAACTATGCTATGATTACCGCTACTTTGGGGGTGTTTCTGGCTTCGACGCTGGTGATGAAACTCATAGATGCATGTCGAGAGCGCATTTTCTCTCGTAAATCAAATTTGCATTTTTTAGTCGCAAACGACGAATCATACGCTCTAGCTGCCTAAGGGCAGCTTGTCCGCCTCTCCGAATACTTGTGGTTAGAGAGTCCGACTGAAGCGCACGCACACAAGTCCGTATAAAACTAAGCCTCGGGGTTTTGTACTAAATTAAGAGGATCGCGATTTGTACCCTGTTCGTCGGGTCACAAAGAGTTAAAACAGTAGACGATATCTAAGCATGTAGTATTCTCGAGCGTAGTGCTGGCGGACGCGGGTTCAACTCCCGCCACCTCCACCAAAATTCTTTCCGAAGTAGTCCATCGGAATCTAAAAAAGCCTTTAAACTCAATGTTTAAGGGCTTTTTTATTGGCTGTATTATCCGATACTATCCTAAGCGATTTGACCCTATTTTTGCTTTGTGTGGGTCAATATTGGGACAATTTGACCCACTAAATAAGTTTAATTAGGTGGGACAAAGATATGTCGCTAACTGATGTGATGTGTAAAAAAGCACAGCCTCAAGAAAAACAGTATCGCCTTTCTGATACTAATGGTCTGTCTTTGCGAATCGATCCGAATGGGAAAAAATATTGGTCTATCTGATATACGGAGAATGGACAAAGGAAGTCCAAAGCATTAGGTATATATCCTGAGCTGAGTTTAAAGCGTGCAAGAGAGATAGCGCTTGATCTGAGGTATAAACTTAAGAATACAGTTGAGGTCGAAGAAGATCAGCCTTGCTTTAAGGAGGTCGCAGAGAATTGGTTTAATAATCAAAAAGAAACCTGGTCATCTAAGCATATTAGTAATGTTAGAGCTTCATTGGATGAGCTTTATATTGCTCTTGCTAATAAGCGTATTAACCAGATTCAGGCTCCTGAGATTCTGCAAATCATTAAGAAGATTGAGGCAAGAGGTTCGCTTGAAATTGCAAAACGTACCTTGTCTCGCTGTGGTATGGTCATGAAGTATGCCATTGCCCATGGATACCGCTATGATAATCCGGCAAGTGATTTAGTCTATGCCCTCAAGAATAAAAGAGTCAAAAACCTGGCTTCGCTTTCTACCTCTGAGATGCCTGAATTTCTTAGACGTATTAAGGCTTATCCTGCCGATGCTCAAACACACCATGCCATTGTCCTGATTATGCTGACAGGCGTTCGGGTCAGTGAGTTACTGCAAGCACGTTGGGAAGAGTTTGATTTGGAGGAGCGTAAGTGGGATATTCCTGAAGAACGAATGAAGAGCCGACTTCCACATCGTGTACCGATGACGGACATGATGATTACTGAGTTAAAGGCTTTGAGGCTTACTCATAATCAGGAACTACTATTTCCACATCGTTTAAACAATACAGAACCGATGCGTAGCGAGTCTATTTTGGCTGTGATCAAACGTTCGGGCTATGCCGGTCGAATGACCACACATGGTTTTAGATCGCTATTCAGTACAGTCGTGAATGAATCAAATCTCTTTAATCCCGATGCTATTGAACGCCAACTTGCTCATGTTCCTCAAAACAGAATTCGTTCCGCTTATAACAGAGCGCAGTACTGGGATGAGCGGGTAAAAATTATGGAGTGGTATGGGGAGCAGGTAAGAAATTGGATGGATGAAGTGGGTTAATTTTCATTTCATTTTTCCAATTAATTTTATAGACGTGCCTAGCACGTCTTTTTTTATGCTGAAAATTTGAGGGTTTCCTATTGTAAGTGATTATACAACTGCTATTTCAACCAAGGTTTAAAGAGTAAAAAAAGCCTATTTAGGCTACTGGTGCTGTTTACTAAAAATGGGTATTCAACAACATTGGATGATGTATTGAAGGAATTTAGAGTGAGAGATAGAGTTATAAAAAATAGTATATAATATTAAATAAATTAGTATTTAGTTGGTATTTTTTAAGGGATAGAAATATATACATAATTTCCTTATAGCCTTATTTTATTGGGTTTAATATATTATATTAATGGAATTCAACTAATTTAAAATAAATATAGCACTTCAGTGGTTATGGGCGGGGCAAAAAAATGAATAAACGATGGATGGGGCATACTGAGGCTTTCTATAAGGAATGCTTCACCTATTTGAAAGCTAAGTTTTCTAATAAAAGGCCGAAAGCCGTGGGGAGTGAAATTTATACCGAGCAGCCCATTTATAATGAGACCATTGTTGCGTTAGAACAGATTCATAACGTGCTTACAAAAATTGAAAATGGCTCTGCATATACACGTGAAGATTACGAGGATTCTGTAATAAAAAAAGATGTCGATAGAACTAAAGATATCATCGATTTCTTTAAGGTGCTTGGGCTCACTTCATCTGATGAAATGGCTAGTGCATTTGATAATTTTCATAAGTATTACTATTGGGATTCAAAAATTTATCGTTATAAAAAATTTCTGCATAGTTCGGAAGAAATGAAAGATTGGGACCGTACTGAGCTAAAAATGTGGAGTTTGGAAAAATTTGATGCCACAAAGTTTTTTGATTTTCTAGATCGTTATAAAAACTTCGTTGATTCATCTCTAGTCTTAAGTGATGAAGAAGGACAAAAGTCTGACTTGATTAACGAAAGAATTGTAGAACAAAATGCAAATTATGAAAGACTGCTTTCCAGCTACAACAATTTGTTAGATCAAAAAGTAAAATTTGGGGTGAGTGTATTTGATGTTTATTTACCTAGTAGTTTGAATGATCTAAGTGATCCTGATGTACGGTTTTTTTCGTCTAAGTTTGTAGCTGAATTTGCTCGTTATATGGATAGAGAGTTTAGTGGGGATGATGGCGTCTTATTAGTTATTAACCATGCGCATGTGGTGAGCTACAACACATTTGCTTTATCATATTTGGTTATTTATAAGAAAAAAAATTATGATTCCCCAGAAAAACTGGTGGAACATTATTTAAAAAGAACATACACGTTTGCAGGTACACGAAAGGCTGAACATATAAAAGTGATTGATCGAGGGCAAATGATCAAGAAGATCTATCCTTTAGATCATTTCATTGGAGAATAGTTTTATTTTAGCTACAAGGATTCGATTGAGCACTTTTATCCGCAAAATCCAAAGGTAGGTGATCCCTTAGCACAGCAGGTTTTGGATTGTTTGGGAAATCTAGCTTTGGTGAATCAAAGCGAGAATTCTGCATTAACAAATGACATGCCGATTCAGAAAGCGAATTGGTTAAGGAAGCAGACGAAAGCACCAATTAGTTTAAAACTCGAACTTATGATGGAGCTTGTAGAAAACGAAAAAGATGATTGGAATGAAGATAGTATAAAGATTCATCAAAAAGATATGGTGAAATTTTTATTAGATGATTTGAGTTGCATTACTTCGTAATCAGTTTTAAAAGTTAGTCATTCAAATAAAATTTTCTTTGAGTTTTATTTAGATATGGGCATTTCCTGTTAAGAAAATCACTCATAATTGTTGGATAAAGTTTGGGTAAATGTGGGTTATAGAGCAGCTAAAAAATACTTAACTATAAGGTAATTATAGTTTGAGTTGACCTGTCACCATCTCCATCAGTAAAGATGAGAATTTAAATTATATTGAAAAAATTTAATAACTTAAGATAAAGAATAAAAACTATGACACAACCTGTCCACTAGCCCACATAAATTTGCTTTATGGAATTTTTAATTCATTCCGGTAAATAAAGTGCTATATAAATTTAAGTCAAGGGCATCCATATGAAAATTAATTCTGGGCCATATTCGGATCATAAAAAAGCTAATGCAGTGGTTAGAGTGGTTAGGGAGTTTATTAATAATAAAATAAAAACCAATCAGTTGAGAATTGCCTATGTGGCAGCACTTCACATGGAGTCTTATCTTGAAAATTTATACTTTAAGAATTCTTAGTTTAAAAGGATAAGATTTTATTTTTTTAAAAATATGAATTGTTTATACAATTGTGGATTTATTGTGTAATAATCACAACATATCTTTACAAAAAGTATAAGCAGTAAGCATCTGAGAGTAATTGATGAAACAAAATAGTTCTACTCATGAGCGATTAGCTGATCGTTTGGCAAATATTTTGACGCTATTAAATATTGGTTCTCATCTAAGCTCTAAAGAGTTGGCTGATCAATTTGGCGTTAACAACCGTACAATTATGCGGGATTTTGATCGTTTGAGTAGTTATCTTCCTTTACAACAAGATGAAATAACTAAAAAATACTATTTAGAACAGAGTTATTTAGGACGAATTAGTCATAAAGATATTCGAAATTTTGCTGAGCTTTCAGGCATAAGTGATCTTTATCCTAATTTAGATATGTCATTTTTGAGAGAGCTTTTGGATAGCCGTGCAAATCAAGTTTATAGTACAAAAGGTCATTCTTTTGAAGATTCCACGCAATTCATTGATATATTCAAAAAACTAAGCCAAGCAATTTTAGAGCATAGACAAACTGGTTTTTTGTATAAAGGTGAATCTCGTGTAGTTCAACCGTATCGCCTAATTAACCATCATGGTAGTTGGTATCTAGCCGCAGTAAGGAAAGAACAATTACGTACTTATCGTATTTCGCATATACAGCTTACGCATTTTTCACATGAATATCCTAAATTTATTCCAGATCCAAATATTTTAAAACTAGTGGAAGATGATGACAGTATTTGGTTTGGACAAGATAAACAAGAAATAATCTTATCTATTGATACTCGGGTTGCTTTCTATTTTAAGCAACGATCGATACTCCCTGAGCAGCAGATTGTTAAAGAGTTAGGAGATGGTAGTTTAATAGTATCTTCTAAAATTAATCATGACATGCAGTTGTTGCCGTTAATACGATTTTGGATTCCACATGTAAAAATAATCAATCCTGAGGGATTGCAGGAAGAGTTGGAAATAAGTTTAAAAGAATATTTGGACTTAAGTTGAAAATAAATTTAAAAATTAGTTGGTTAGGGGTAAAAAAGTGAATAGTCATATTAATTTAAATCATCCTGAGAATATTTATGATGATTTAAAAGAGAAAATATCAGATTTGATTACGACAATTGTCAAAAACGAGCAGGTTTTAGATACTAATTTAGTGGGAGAAAAACTAAATGAATCTAAGCAAATTTTAGACTTTCAGCAAAAAGAAATTGAAAAAAAAATGAATGAGCTTAAAAGTAATTCTGAATGGGATTACTTTACGATTGCATTTTTTGGTGAAACAAATGCAGGTAAATCAACGCTTATAGAGGTATTACGTCTTTTGTTTGCTGAAAAAACAAAGAGCGAAATTCAGGCTAAATTTAATGATCTTAAAAGAGAGTTCTCATTAGATGAAGAAGAATACGAGAAGTTAAAAAATTCTAAAAATGAAATCGATCAGAAGAGTTGTCAAAATAATCAAAAATTAAAGGAGATAGATCAAACCTATACTCAGAAATTAGAAGATCATCAAAAAATGCTAAATGTTATTAAACATGAACATGATGAGCAGATCTCTGATCAATCCTTACTAAAGGAACAGAAACTTGAAACTTTTAATACCCAGATCGTGTTTTTAAAAGAGGCGATTCAATATAAAAAGAAAAATATGTCATGGTGGTTAAAGATTATTTATATTTTTAAACGATTAGAAGAAGAAAAACAAATTGGTTTAATTGAACTAGAGTTAATCAAACAGAAAGCTCAATTAGATACTGAATTGAAATTATTGAAGCAAAAGATCGAAAAAGAATATGCTTCAAAACAAGTGTATCTTGAAACGATACAAGATGAATATGATGCAACCAGAAAAACAACAAGCTCAATTGCTTTGCAACTAGAAAATGAAAAGAAAGTGCTTGAACAGCAGTTACAGCAATTTGAAAAAATGTTGGAAAAGCTAAGAGCGTTTGAAGATGGTCAAATTATGGGAGATGGCCGTAGTGATTTTACTCGAGAGAGTAAAGAGTTTTTATTTGATATTAATGGTACACAGGTAAAATTAATTGATGTGCCAGGAATTGAGGGTGATGAAAAATTAGTTGAGAACGAAATTTCTAAAGCCGTTAAAAAAGCACATGCTGTTTTCTACGTTACAAGTAAAGATGCTGCACCAAATGAAGGTACGCTTCAAAAGATAAAAACCCACTTGGCAGATCAGACAGAGGTTTGGACAGTTTACAATAAGCCTGTTACATCACCTAGATCATTAAAAAATGGAATGATCAGTAATGATGATGAAAGAGGTGCCTTAAATGATCTGAACACACTAATGGAAGGCACATTAGATAAAAATTACAAAGATTATACTGTAGTGGCGGGGCTAGCAGCATTTTACGCAGTAGCCAATTGCTTGGTTCCATTCGGTGAAAAAAATCGTAATCAGATAAAATTCTTAAATAATTCGGGGCGTGATGAATTAAAGGAGAAATCAGGACTTAGTAAATTCCAAGAGCATTTAGCTCAAAGAGTCATTGGAGATGTGCCTTATAAAATTAAAGCAAGTAACTTCAATAAAGCGAATTATGTTCTAAAACAAACAGTAGATAAGTTAAATAATATTCATAATGGTTTTTCTGATTTAAAGCTGAATATTGATAAACAAGTGGCAGTTACTAAGCAAGAAATTGATAGTGAATACTTAGACTTAGTACAAAGGCTTAAAACGATGATTGAAAAAATCATTCAAGATTTTGAGCGAAAGACTCGTCAAGAAGTCTATAAGCGGATTGAAAGTGATATTAGTAATGATGAGTTTAAAGGTATCTTGAAGCGACAGATTGATAACAATCTTGAATCAGTGAGCAAAGATCTAATTGCTGGGTTTAAAACAGAGACTTCGCAGTTTGATGAAAATATAAAGCAAAAATTACAGAAGCTTTCTTTACGGTTAGCCAGCATTCAAAATAATTTTAAATCTGATGATGTAATGGGGATGAATAACAATGTTTCATTGAAATTTGATATTAATAATGGCATTAACAAAATGGGACTACTTGGTGTTGGTATTGGGCTAGGTGCCGCGATGTGGTGGAATCCTGTGGGCTGGACAGCTATCGCTTTAACTGCTGCTGGGTTGTTATTTAGTTTTGCGAAAGCAATTTGGAGCTTTTTTGATTCAGATTTTAAAAAATCTGAACAAAAGAAAAGTGTCGATAAAAACTTATCAAACATTGTTAAAGAACTTAAAAAAGTTGCTAGAGAGAATTTAAGTGATGTTGAAGAAAAAATTGAGCCATCCGTATTAGATTTAAAGAAAAAGCTGAATGAACCAAGTGATCAAATCACAGGATTAGTACAAGATATTAATCAATCAATCAAAATGTTCGATGCCTTATCAAATGATATTAGTAGTTCTTACGGGGGAAAATAAATGTCTGAAACTTTAAAAAATCATCAGGACAATCAGGCTAAAGTAATCAATTTATTGAGTAAATTAGAAGGCTTTATTACACAAGGGCATGAATTTGGTTTAGACGTATCGACAGATATTAAAGCTAAGTTAAAGAACTCATTAAATACGTTGCAAGGTGATAAACTTAAAATTGCACTTATAGGTGGTTTCTCGGAAGGTAAAACATCAATTGCTGCGGCATGGCTAGGCAAAATTGACCCCGAAACTATGAATATTAGTGCTGCTGAATCATCAAATGCAGTTAAAATTTATGATATTGATGAAGAGTATCAATTAATTGATACACCCGGGTTATATGGTTATAAAGAGCAGGTCAATACTGATGTTCAAGAAGTTGAAAAGTATAAAGACATAACTAAAAAATATGTGAGTGAAGCACATATTGTTCTGTATGTAATGAATTCTAAAAATCCAATTAAAGAAAGTCATATTGATGATTTGAAATGGTTATTTAAAGAACTGAACTTACTTCCAAGAACAGTCTTTGTGCTAAGTCGTTTTGATGAAGTTGCAGATGTAGAGGATGAATTAGACTACCAAGATAAGTTTAAAATTAAAGAGCAAAATGTCAAAGAAAGATTAAGTTCGATCTTATCTCTTTCTACGCAGGAAATTAATAATTTACATATAGTTGCAGTTTCAGCAAATCCATTTGATGAAGGTGTTAATTATTGGATGGAAAATCGAGATGAGTTTGAACAATTGTCTCATATAAAGTTGTTGCAAAATGCAACTAGTGAAATTGTGAAAAAGAATGGTGGTTATACTGGTTTAATTGAAGAAACGAGAAAGTCCATTATTAGTGATATTTTGATTAAAAAACTACCTGAAATTGAAGAGCAACAATCTCTGCTATCAAAAGAAATGGAAAAGCTTAATCAAGTTTATGAAATTGAAACTGGTGCACTGAATGTAATTTCCAAAAAAATTGCCAATGCAAAAACAAATTTAAGATCTAGTTTTAATGGATATTTCCAAGACTTAGTAATGCAGGTCCAAGGTACTAGTCTAGAAACAATTGGTGATTTTTTGGCGAGAGAAATAGGTAGTGAAGGTGCTATAATTTCTAGTAAAATTAATGAGTATTTTCAAAATGAAACTAATCAAATTAATATTGCCTTAAATACACAGGCGGTTAATTTTAATGCGGAAATTGATAATATTGATTCTGCTGTAGGATCATTGACTAAGAAAGGACTTAATCATTTAGCTAAAAATATTAAGTTAGATAATACCACTATTCTTGCTGCACGAGATGGATTGGTGGCTACTGGTAAGTTAATGGGATTAAATTTAAAAGATGTCTTAAAATTTAATCCATGGGGAGCAGTCAAGTTTGCAAATAATATCAATAAGGCATTACCTTTAATTGGGATAGCAGTTGATGCTTGGGATACTTGGAATCAAGCGAAGAAACTAGAAGCATTCCAAATGGCAAAAAGGGATTTGATCGAAAATCTGCAAAGCCAGCAAAAAGAAATTTTAGAACTAATTGATAAAGATGAATTCATTGACAAATTCTTTCCAATTTTTAAAGAGCTTAAGTCAAAAATTGAAGAAATAAAGCTCATGTATGCTGATCACGAATCAAAGACTAAATCTTTTGCATCTTGGAGAAAGGAGGGGATGATTATTGAAGGTGAATTTAGAAGCATATCATAGACTTTATCTTTGCTAATTAGCTTAAAAATAATGCTGTGTTATTTGAGAATCTCCTTTTAATTTGAAGGAGATTCTACTATTTTTATATAGAGGTTATCTTGAAGGAACTGTTTTTAAATCATTTGGTTTATACATCGAGTAATCTAAAAAAGATTCTGATATTTCTTGTTGTTAATTTTTTGGGGATAAGTACAGTAATTGGTATTCCAGTGGTAGTTATTTTTGATTTAGCATTTATTTATTATAATCTAAATAAAATTTTCAAAAAGCAAGGGGGAGTTCGGTTTTTATTGAAAGTAAATGATATTTTATGGTTTTTGTTGTTGTTAGTACTTATGTTTTTTATTATACAAGCATTTATTTAATGTGTGAAATTTTTGAATTTATATTTTAGATATTATTAACTCTTATGCATTTTGATAAGAAGGAAATCCTTAAATTTCAAATATTTTATTACATGAAGTGAATTGTTGATTGAGTGTTATTTTTATTTTATTCCCTTGTAGAAGTGGAATTCTTTCATAAATAACCGTAGTTAAAAGAATAGGTCAAGCATACATTAGATGTCTGAGCTTAATCATTTTTCCTATATCAAGATTAGTGTCCGATCAAGTTGAAACAAATACGCTTAAATTCCTAATACAACTTGATATGGCTTAAACCCATCCAGAACAGCATCTGTCACCAATTGAATAAAAGCTTCTGTTTTTTCATATGCCATCCATTGATCTAGAGCTTCATAGTAAGCCAAACGATTTTCTACTGTAATCACACACGGTGGATAACCTGCTTTCATTAGTTCCAAGTTTATTAGTAGACGTGATGTACGGCCATTACCATCAATAAAGGGATGAATACCAACGAAATCAGCAAGTACTTTGGCTGCACGTTCAATGGGATGAAATGTATGGGCGGCACTATTATACCAATCAACTAAATGAGCCATTTTGTCATTTAACAGAGTGTAATCAGGTGGCATAGTTGTAGTACAGGAGATTAAGACATTTTGTTGTCGATATTGACCTGCATTTTCATCATCGATATTTCTTAGAATAAGTTGGTGTATATTTCTTATCTGGCACTCTGAAAACGATTCTTCCTTACGAATAATGTTTTCAACGTAGTAGATTGCATTTCTATGATTAATTACTTCGAAGTGATCTTTTAATTTTTTACCACCGACAGCAATGCCTTCTAATACGACTTTGTTTTCGAATAGGGTGAGTCTATTTCCTGAGATAGCATTTGAATGATAGATCCAGCGAAGAAAAAGATCACTTTCAATGTTTCTTGACGTAAAGTCTGACAACGGTCTGCTTTGATCAAGCTTATTCTTAAGACTATCAATAATTGCAAACAAATGGATAACCTCTCAGTATTCACGACTTGAATCGATGGCACTATTAGTCAGTAATATAATGATATATGAATAACATATGCTTCAAGCTTTGAGAAATTGGTCTTTTAGAGTTTAATTAACTAGAACCTTTATGTTATTTAGGAATGGCATGAAATATCAACCGCCTTATACGATCACCTCTAAAATAATTCACTTGATTGCACAAATTAGTGAATCAATAGGGCGTTTGACTGCATTAGCCCAAATCCAAGATAGCCTTAAATTGCGAAAAACCAATCGTATTCGAACGATTCAAGGGTCTTTAGCGATTGAAGGGAATACCTTGAGTACAGAGCAAATCACAGCGATCCTGAATGGCAAGACCATTATCGCTCCACCTAAAGAAGTTCAAGAGGTACGTAACGCCCTAAAGGCATATGAAGAAATTCAAAATTGGCATCCTGATCAAGAATCTCATTTGCTGAAAGCACATCAAATATTGATGACAGGACTGATTGATGAGGTTGGACAGTATCGGCATGGCGGTGTTGGTGTGATGTCAGGGGATCGAGTCGTGCATATGGCTCCGCCTGCAAATCAAGTCTACCGTTTAATGGGAGAGTTATTGCAGTGGTTGGCTGATGGCAATGAGCACCCATTAATTCAGAGTTCAGTATTTCATTACGAGTTTGAGTTTATACACCCATTTGCTGATGGCAATGGGCGGATGGGGCGTTTATGGCAAACTTTGATCTTAAGTCAGTGGCATCCAATTTTTCTAAATATCCCTGTAGAAAGCCTGATTTATCAAAACCAAAAAGCTTATTATGATGCATTGCAAGCGAGCACAGATCGTTCAGATTCTGCACCTTTTATTGAGTTTATTTTGCAGATGATTCTAGATGCAATACTCAGTTCCAATGCCAGCGATCAAGATACCGCTCAAGCTAGCGTACAAGTTAGCGATCAAGTTAAACGTCTCATCCATAATATGGAGCAGAAAGAATATAGCCTAACTGAGCTGATGGCTCTTTTAGATTTGTCCCATCGAGCAACATTCCAAAAAAATTATTTAACTCCAGCATTAGAAGCAGGTGTGGTTGAACGCACCCTTCCTGATAAGCCTAATAGTCCTAAGCAAAAGTACAAATTAAAAAATTGAACTATACTGAGGTGGATGTGATTATTAATATCATAATGAGCTAATTATAATGTTATAACATTTCATTTATTTTTAGGTGTAATTTTCTGCTATAATGTCAGTACGCCACTTCAAATCCTGAATTCGGATTTGAACAAGATTTTAAAGTGATTCAATGCACTAAATCTAATCTGGGTCAAAATTGGGTCAATGAATTTTTTTATTCAACAAAAGAGCTTTAAAATGAATGAGTTAGGTTTTGAGTTCAATTGACGCCACCACAAAAATTCCCGATTAAAGATGATCGCTAATGATCAGGTTTAATCAAAAAAGTGAATAAAAGCCTTGGTTTAGCAATAAATCAGGGCTTTTTTTCTGCCTGTTGTTTATCAGCGTCCGTTATTGTAAGTCATTGATAATTGCTTTCTATCAAATATACTTGTGACACAATAGTGACACGCGTGTAACAACAAGAATGCTTACACACATCCAAGTTAAAAGTCTTAAACCAAAAGAAAAGCGATATTCAATAGCCGATGGGGAAGGGCTTTCTATTGAGGTTTTTCCTACTGGGAAAAAGAAATGGGTACTTTCATATCGAATTGAAGGAAAGCAGACCAGGAAACAACTGGGTGAATATCCCGAAGTAGGCTGTAAAGAAATAAGAAAAGTTGCACGGGAATTTAAAGCTGAAGTTTCTGGTAAATCAAAGGTCTCACATCATTTAAAACAAGTGTGTGATGAATGGTTTGAATTAATGAGTCCGCAGTGGTCTAGTGAAAAATATATCAGCACGGTTAAATACCGTTTGGACTACATCACTGAAGATTTTTTAGAGCTACCTTTAGATGAAATTACTCGCTTTCAGGTTTCATCAAAAGTAAAAGAAATTGTGGCCAAAGGAACATAATGCCGTTGCAGAATCCTTTTTTAGTAGCTTAAAGAAGGAAAGAATTAAAAAGAGAATTTATAAAGCACGCGAAATGGCGCGTGCGGATGTGTTTGATTACATCGAGATGTTTTATAATCGAATCAGGCGCCATTCGCATCTTGATGGGATGAGTCCAGAAGCATTCGAGGCAGCTTCAAAATGAGGCTACTTCAATGTCTAGGATACTGGGAGCAGTCCAAGTCTAACTAGCCCTATTATTTGTGTTTAGTCCGTAAACTAGAGAAAATCATAAAAAATTCATGATCGTATTATTATGCTTTTAGTTGAATTAAAGTTGACTCAAGTTATGTAAATGAGTTGATAGAACTTATTGAAGCTTCATAGTAATTAAAATGAGAATGGCATGAATCAATTTTCTGAAGAAGACTTATCCAGAATTATCGAAATGGCCTGGGAGGATCGAACCCCATTTGAAGCCATTCAATGTGAGTTTGGTTTGAACGAAGCGGCAGTGATCCGCTTGATGCGGCAAAATATGAAACCCAGTAGCTTTAAAATGTGGCGTGCACGTGTGACAGGCCGAAAAACCAAGCATCTGCAGCTGCGTTTACCTGATGTGATACGGGCCTATTGTTCACGCCAATACAAGCGTTTCTAAGTGTTTGATTTTGATTACCGTCTGGACTCACGTTTACATCGTTCAGAACAATATTGTACTTCCTCCCAGCAGCGGTGCCATTTCTTGCGCCAAGTAAAAGGGCGCAAACAATAGATACAGATTTTTTCAGGGAGATGCTGTTTTTTCATCGTTTATAACTCATTGATCTGGCTAAGAAGTTGCTGGGCATGTCTGATAATCTGATGCCGATCTTTAAGTTTATCTAGCTGTCGATAGATCATGCCCATACGTGGATGAGTACGAAATTTAGCCTCATTCCGGATCATAAAATACCAGTACAGGCTATTGAACGGACAGCTATCTAGCTCGGTGCGAGTTTTGACATTGTAGCTACAGTGCTTACAGTAATCGGACATCTTATGGATGTAATTGCCCGAGGCCGCATAGGGTTTGCTGGCCATCAAGCCGCTATCGGCATGCATCACCATACCCAGCGTGTTCGGTAGTTCTACCCATTCATAGGCATCGGCATAGACTGCCAGATACCACTCGCTGATCTGCTGCGGGTCTACACCAGTTAATAAGGCAAAATTTCCAGTCACCATCAAACGCTGGATATGATGTGCATAGGCATGCTGAAAAGTATTACGGAAACACTCAGCCATACAGTTCATCCGAGTACGGCCAGTCCAGTAAAATTGTGGCAATGGTGCTGAGTGCTGCAGTGCATTGCGGCTGGCATATTCTGGCATGTACAGCCAGTAAATTCCGCGAACATATTCGCGCCAGCCGAGAATTTGTCGGATAAAACCTTCCACTGCATTCAGTGGTGCATGACCGGCATGGTATGCAGCTTCTGCCGCATCACAGACTTCTTTAGGTAGTAGCAGACCACAGTTCAGATAAGGTGAGAGCAGGCTGTGAAACAGCATGTCTGAGTCTTGAACCATGGCATCTTGATAATCGCCAAAATGTGGCAAACTGTGGGTAATGAAATGCTCCAGTGCAAGCAGAGCATTGCTACGTGTGGTGCCCCAGCGGAAGTTGTCAAGGCTGCCAGAGTGACGGGAAAATTTACGTTCAACCAATTCAAGCACATCCAGATCAATCTGATCGTGTTCAAAGTGAAGTGGTGCAGGCAAAGGGGGATTGCCAGCCCAGGCCTTACGATTGGCGCTGTCATAGTTCCACTGTTCTCCAAACGGCTGCTGTCCCTGCATCAAGTAACCGGTTTGCTTGCGCATTTCCCGGTAAAAATATTCCATACGCAGTGTCTGGTAGCGGCTGGCCCAGTGCCGGAACTGCTCCGGACTACAGAAAAAACGTTCATCATTCAGGCATTGTACTGGCAATTGCAGCTGCTGGCTCCAATACTGTTCAATCTGCTGCTGTAAACGATATTCCCCGCAGTGCGTAATGACCAGTTCTGTGACTGGTAAGAGTTGCTGTTGTGACTCTACGAAATCCAGCAGGCTACGAATCAGACTATCAGATTTAAAAGCATGGTAACGTACACGCCAGCCTTCTGCTTTGAGTTCTTTGGCAAAATGACGCATGGCGCTAAAAATCAGGGCAATTTTCTGCGGATGATGGGCGACATAAGTGGCTTCCTCAACAACTTCGGCCATCAGGATCACATCCCTGATACGATCTAGCGCTTTGAGCGTAGCAAGCTGATGATGAAGCTGGTCACCCAGAATTAAACCGAAACGCATAGCCATTCCAGACCCTATGAAAGATAGCGCAGTGTAAGTCAAGACAGTTCAATTTTTTGTGAAAATAAAGATCATTCTGCATGTTGAATCAATTCAACTCGACCAGATGGCCCGCTGACATCGCATAGAAATGATGAGTACTGCTATAACAAAATATTCATCCCTACAATGCTAAAGCCAGTTGATGAAACTCGCTTTACATGATTTCTTAATACATGAGTAGTGTGAAAATTATGTGATTTTAATCAAAAAGATACAAATTATTATGGTTGTAATTCAAGTAACTCACGCCTAGTATCTGGCTTGAAGTTACTCCATGTGAGCTTCCTTAGTTTTGTCCCATATACCCCTCTGTATGGGATTTTTTTAATCAGGGAATTGTCATGAGCATGCATTCAAAAGCGTATATTTTTAGACAGCAGCAATTACTAGTGGATGAGCATTTTCAGTTGCCGCAGGTAGAAAGACTGCAGCACGACCTAAACCTGTCGGAAAATTGCGAGATCATTGCTCGTGACCTGAAAGAAGACGAACCGGTGCCGGAAGGTTATCAGCTGGTTCCAATCCGGCAACTGGTGCAAGTCTGGAGCAGACCGCAGTTTGAACAGGCCAGCCGTGCGGTACAGTTACTGGAATGGCGCCGTAACCACCGCTTTTGCAGTAAATGCGGTCACGCCACCCAGCAGCATGTCAGCCAGTATGCCATGATCTGTCCATCCTGTGGCTATAACCAGTATCCGCGGGTGAATCCCTGTGTGATTACCATCATTACCCGAGGTACAGATGAAATTCTGCTGGCAAAAAATGCTCGCAACAAAACCCAGATGTACAGCCTGATTGCAGGCTTTGTTGAAGTTGGAGAAACCCTGGAAGAGGCAGTAAGCCGTGAAACGCTGGAAGAGGTGGGACTACAAATCAAAAATATTCAATATCTAGCCAGTCAGCCGTGGCCGTTTCCCAGCAATCTGATGATGGCCTTCAAGGCAGAATATCAGGGAGGGGAAATTCAGATTCAAGAAAATGAACTCAGCGATGCGCAATTTTTTAAATTTGATCAGTTACCCGAGATTCCGTTTAAGGGCAGTATAGCCTATACCATGATTCAGCATGTGATACATGGAACGCCTGTTGCAGATGACAACAAAAAATGGCTTTGAAAAAGTAATCTTGTTTGGGTCTCTCAAATAAACTGCAATAACGCATTAAGTAGTGAATATTCAGATGGCATTTCCTGATCTGGAGAAACTGAATCGCATCATTTGATCTTCACGCTTTGTTCACATCTAGCTGGGTTATCTTAATCCTGAAAACCAACAAGGCTAAAAAATGAAGATGCGATTTAAGTCTGCTTTTGCAGCGATAGCACTGTCTATCATCAGCTTAAATACAACGACTCAAGCAGAAACTGCTGCGCCTCAGGCAGTAGATCGGGTAGATATACAGAAGTATGCCGGTAAATGGTATGAAATTGCGCATTTACCGATGTATTTTCAGCGTAAATGTATAGCTAATATCACGGCACAATATAGCGTCAATGCCGATCAAACTATCGGGGTATTGAATAGCTGCCGAATTGCCAATGGCGAGATAATTAGCTCTGAAGGTGTTGCGTATTCGCAAAATCAGGGGAACAGCAAACTGAAGGTCAGCTTTTTACCTAAAGGTTTAAGATGGATACCCTTTACTAAAGGTCATTACTGGGTATTACGAGTAGACCCGGAATATAAAGTGGCACTCGTGGGGGGCCCAAGTAATAAATACCTATGGATTTTATCGCGTGAACCGCAACTGGATGAAGCCACCTATCAGTCCTATCTGGAAACCGCAAAACATTATGGTTATGACGTGACAAAACTGATCAAATTGCCGCATTAATCTGTTACCCTTTTGCCGAACTACCTAGTCTCTCTACAGTTCGGCTTTTTTTTATTTACTTCACATAAAATTCATATCTGACTGATTACACTCATCAAATAGAATAAAGACAATCGCTTGAAAATAGGATGAGTCCATGTTGAACAGTCTGATGCGATGGATAGACAGCTGGTCTACACCCACAGCGCCCGAAACACTGACGGCTGAAAACAGCAAGATTCAGTGGCTGCGGATTTTGCCCTTTATTCTGTTGCATCTGGCCTGTTTCGCCGTGTTCTGGGTGGGAGTGTCGTGGTTTGCGCTGGGCTTTATGCTGCTGTTCTACCTGATCCGCATGTTTTCCATTACGGCTTTTTTCCATCGTTATCTGTCACACAAAACTTTTCAGACTTCGCGCCCAGTTCAGTTCCTGTTTGTGCTGATTGGCACCATGAGCGCGCAGCGTGGTCCGCTCTGGTGGGCGGCACATCACCGCTATCACCATCGCTATACCGATACCTTGCAAGACCCGCATTCCTCGACGCATGGTTTTTGGTACAGTCACGTCGGCTGGTTTTTAAACGAATACAACTTTGCCACGCGTAAAGAAGTCATTAAAGACTGGCTGAAATATCCGGAACTGATCTGGCTGGACCGTTTCAGCTTAATTGTGGTGCTGCTGACCGCTGGCGGTATTTATGCGCTAGGGGAATGGCTGGCCATGTCTTTACCACAACTTGGCACTTCCGGCCTGCAATTGCTGGTCTGGGGCTTTGTGGTCTCCACCGTATTACTGATCCATGCCACCTTATGTATCAATTCATTGGCGCATCATTACGGCAGCCGGGATTTTGACACTGAAGATCAAAGCCGCAACAACTTATTCCTATCCATTATTACATTGGGTGAAGGCTGGCATAACAATCATCATTATTATGCAGGCAGCACCCGGCAAGGCTTTTACTGGTGGCAGATTGATGTCACCTATTATCTGCTGAAACTCATGTCCTGGCTGGGGCTGGTCTGGGGACTCAAGCCGATTCCGGCACGGATCTATGAAGCCAGTAAAATTGCCCAGGCCAGAAAACAGAAAAAAGCCGCTACGGCAGACATTCACACGATTCAATCGAAGGAATCACCATGAAAATTGCGATTATTGGTTCAGGTATTTCCGGTCTGTATGCCGCCTGGAAACTCAGCAAAGTGCATGAGGTCACGGTGTTTGAAAAGAATAATTATTTTGGCGGCCATACCGATACCCATCAGCTCAACATAGACGGTGAACAGGTCGCAGTAGACAGCGGCTTTATTGTGTTTAACGAGCACAACTATCCGCTGTTCTGCGCCATGCTGAAAGAACTCGGGATTCAATCGCAAAGCAGTGACATGGGCTTTTCGGTGAACAACCAGGTCACCAGCTTACAGTACAATCCATCGAAAAAATTCTCCCTGTTGTTCCGACCGCAAAACTTTTTAAAGGCTGATTTTCGCGCGATGTTGTCGGATCTGTTCCGCTTCTATGCGGCGAATAAAGATCTGGATGTGGAGCAGCTTGATGCACAGCTCAGTATTGATGAGTATCTGAATCAGCATGGCTATTCCAAAGCCTTCCGTCAGGAACATCTCTATCCGATGTGCGGGGCACTGTGGTCCTGTCCGGTGGAGCAAGCCGGACAGATTCCGTATAAGTTTGTGGTGAGCTTTTTCCAGCATCATCGCATGTTGCAGCTAAAAGACCGTCCCTTATGGCTGACGGTCAAGGGTGGATCATCGCGTTATGTTCGTGCCATTCAGGCCCAGGCCAATATTAGCTTCCGCAAGATGAGCGTTTTGCATGTCTCGCGTAGTGCCAATGATGTAGTGATTGAAACTGGACAGGGCAGTGAACGTTTTGACTGGGTCATTTTTGCCAGCCATGCTGATGATAGCTTGAATTTACTTACAGACCCGTCAGCGCAAGAGCGGGAAGTACTTGGCAAGTTTCGTTATCAGGATAACCATATGGTGGTGCATTCCGATACTCATATCATGCCCAAATCCAGACGCCAATGGGCCAGCTGGCATGTACATGTGACACCTAGTCGTGCAACCGAATCAACTCCATTCCAGCATAGTGGCATGCATTATGGTTTCAGTTACTGGATGAACCAGTTGCAAAACCTGAATTGTAAAACCCAAATCTTTGCCACACTCAATCCTAACTTTAACCTCGATCCGAAAAAAATATGGGTAGAACGATATTACCGTCATCCAGTATTTGATGCTGCCGCGATTGAGGCACAACAACGTTGGGCTGAGGTTAATGGTCAGAACCGGACGTCATACTGTGGTGCCTACTGGGGCTGGGGCTTTCATGAAGATGGAGCGCGTAGTGCTTCATGGGTTGTAAATCAGTTGCTGCAACACACTGAGCAAGCGGCTTAGGAGTACAGAATGCAGATGTATCCACTGGCTATCGCTTCTACCGAAATTCGCCATCGTCGCTATTTGCCCAAATCGCATGCTTTTGAGGTGAAGCTTAGCTATTTATGCTTTGATCCGGATCAACTGGCAAATTTTACCCAAAAATCTTGGTTCTGGTCTTCTAGTCGCTGGAATTTATTGACCTTGGATGAACGTGACTTTCTGAACATGGAATATGGCTCGATTCGGCAGAAAGTTGCACGGTTACTGATCAAGCACGAAAACTATCATTTACCACATGCTGCATCTATTCGTGTACTGGCTTTACCACGCACACTGGGTTTTCGTTTTAATTCTGTGGTGTTTTATTTGATCTTTGATACGACTGATCAACTGATTTTTATACTGAGTGAAATCACCAATACACCGTGGAATGAACGTCAGGTGTACATTCACGATTGTCGGCACAATGTAACTAAACATACGCCTTACCAGAGCCACCAGTTTGACTTTAAAAAGGCCTTTCATGTGTCACCATTCATGCCGATGTCACTGGATTATCGTTGGCGTTTTAGCTTTTCAGAACAGCAAAATGTGATTCACATGCAGCTGTTTGAACAAGAAATATTGCAATTTGATGCCACGATGAAATTTAAGCTGCAAGCCATCACACTTCCTTCACAGCAGCATCGCTATGCTGTACTGAAAGTTCTTGAACCCTTCAGGATGGTCAGCGGAATTTATCTGCACGCATTTCGTTTATGGAAAAAGAAAGTTCCATTTTACCGACATCCTAAAAAAGAAAAAGGAAACACATAGCGATGAAGACACTATTCATGGGAGAGCAAAGCACACTGCCGGTGGTACTGCGCCACCTGCTGAAATTACGCCATGGTCAGCTGATTTTTAAAGGCGTCTGGAACGGGGCTGTCGGGGAAAATAGCGATTTACAGGCGGTGATACAGGTGCATGATGTCCGTCTGATGGATCTGCTGTTCCGTAATGGTGTACTGGGTGCTGCCGAAGGTTTTATCCGTAGTTACTGGAGCAGTGAAGATCTGGTCAACGTAATTCGTATTCTAGCACGTAATCGTGATGTGCTTGATCGGATGAATCAAAATGTAGTGGCCAAAGCTAGCCAGTTGGCACTTAAGGCTTGGTATAAATCCCGCAAGAATTCGATTGATGGTAGTCGTCAGAATATTGCTGAGCATTATGACTTGAGCAATGATTTTTTTAAATTGTTCTTAGATTCCAGCATGATGTATTCCAGTGCGGTGTTTAAAGAGCCGGGCATGACCCTGGAACAGGCTTCGGATTATAAAAAAGAGCTGATCTGCCAGAAACTGCAACTCAAACCGATGGATCATTTGGTCGAAATTGGCAGCGGCTGGGGCGGTTTTGCCATTTATGCGGCTCAGCATTATGGCTGTAGGGTGACTACCATTACCATTTCCAAAGCTCAGTACGATGAAGCACTCGCCCGAGTTGCTGAAGCAGGGCTGTCTCATCGGGTGTCTGTACAGCTTCAGGACTACCGTTTACTCGAGGGTAAATACGACAAATTGGTGTCCATTGAAATGATTGAAGCAGTTGGTGAGCAATATTTACCAACTTATTTCCGAAAATGCCGCGAGCTCCTCAAGCCGAATGGTCTGGCCCTGATTCAGGCCATCACCATTGAAGATGCACGCTATGCCAAAGCCCTGAATACCGTTGACTATATCAAGCGTTATATTTTCCCCGGTAGTTTTATTCCATGTATCAGTGTTATGACGCAAACGGCTTCTGAGCAAAAACTTCGTCTCAAACATCTGGAAGATATTGGTCAAAGCTATGCACAAACCCTGAAGTGTTGGCGTCAGCGTTTTCTGGAGCAGCGTGATCAAGTGTTGCAACTTGATTTTGATGAGCGCTTTATCCGCATGTGGGATTTTTATCTGTGTTATTGCGAAGGTGGTTTTAGGGAAGGTGTGATCAGTGATGTGCATTTGCTGTTTGAAGCCAGTGCTTACTAAGCAGAAATAAAACAGGAGGGCGACATGCTGCTAGATTTATTTTTGTTCAATGTCTTCATCATGCTCTGTAGCTGGGTGTTGGTGACCTATAACCGCAGAGCAGGGCTAGTCGATGTCGCTTGGAGTTTCAGTATTGCCCTTAATGTGATTATTGCCGCTTGGGTGATTGACAGTGCGCCGATGTTGGTTCGGTTATTTCTGGGACTGGCGAGTGGGATCTGGTTTTCACGGCTGACTTGGCATCTGTTACGGCGCTATGCCAATGAAACCCAAGAAGACACGCGTTATGCCAACATGCGCCGAGCGATGGGGAATTATCAGCATCTTGGTTTTCTGGTGTTTTTTATATTTCAGGCAGGTTTGGCTCTACTGTTTTCTTACCCAATGCTGAAGCTGTTGAGTCTTCCGACCCAGCAATGGAATGACTGGACTTTGGTCACTGTGATTGTGGCGGGCATGATCATGCTATCCGCTTTGATAGGCGAAAGCACTGCCGATCAGCAACTTTACCGTTTTAAGCTAGATCCACAGAATCAAGGTAAAACCATGGATCAGGGCTTGTGGAAATACTCGCGCCATCCGAATTATTTTTTTGAATGGCTACATTGGTTTGCCTATCCAGTGCTCGGTCTGGCAGTAGGATGCTATGAATTATGGATTTATCCGCTGCTGATGTGGCTATTCCTGTACTACCTTACGGGTATTCCTTTTAGTGAAAAACAGGCGCTCACCCACCGTGGTGACAACTATAAAGACTATCAACGACGAACTTCAATGTTTATTCCGTGGCCACCCAAAGAGTAGGTAAATACATGGACTTTATGATTCAACAATCTTTAAAACTGGTCGAAAGTGGCAAGCTGCCCGATTCGATGATTCGCGCGGGCATTCGCAGCCTAAGCAAAAAACGTCTGGCACAAGAAGGACGGTTTGACCCCGCATTGGCAGCGCAGCGCTATATGGATGTGCTGACCATGCTGAAAAACAGCGAAATTGCCATTGAGACAGACAAAGCCAATGAGCAGCATTATGAACTGCCGACCGCATTTTTTCAGGCAGTACTCGGTAAGCGTTTGAAATATAGTGCGAGTCTATTTAAACATGCCGATATGACGCTAGACCAAGCCGAAGAAGCTGCCCTTGCCTGCTATTGCCAGCGAGCACAACTGAAAGACGGGCAGGATATTTTGGAAATTGGCTGCGGTTGGGGTTCTTTCAGTCTATATATGGCCGAGCATTATCCAACGGCCCGTATTACAGTCGTGTCAAATTCTTCAACGCAGCGCGAGTATATTCAGGAACAAGCCCGTTTAAAAAAACTGGATAACCTTAATGTGATCACTTGCGATGTCAATGTATTGCAACTTGAACCTGCGTCATTTGACCGTGTGGTATCAGTGGAGATGTTTGAGCATGTACGCAACTATCAAAAACTGTTTGAAAATATTAGTATTTGGCTCAAACCAGATGGCTTATTGTGGTGTCATATTTTCTGTCATCGTTTCTTGCATTACCCGTTTGAAGTCAAAAATGAGTTTGACTGGATGTCGCAATATTTCTTTAGTGGTGGTTTGATGCCAGCAGCCTCAACTTTCCTACATTTTCAGCAGCATTTACAGCTAGAACAGCACTGGCAATGGTCGGGTACGCAGTATGAACGTACCGCAAATGCTTGGCTAGAAAATATGGATGGTAAACAGGCCGAGCTAAAGCCCTTGTTTGAAAAAACTTATGGCGCGGATGCCGCAATCTGGTGGCAGCGCTGGCGGATTTTCTTTATGGCCTGTGCCGAGCTATTTGGTTATGACCATGGACGCGAGTGGGTCATTGGCCACTTTCTGTTAAAGAAGAAAGCCGTATAATTGAACAGTGGAATTGGCCAGCGGGGAATGCATCAATGTTAAAGCTGTTTAGGGACAAACGTGATCATCCTCTGGGTGAGGTGTTTAACCGCTACTACTGGCTGCAAATCGGATTCATTGCCCTGTCTGTGGTGATTGGGATTGGCTTCAGTGCCTGGGTGATTAAAGGTTCTTTGCTCAGAACGGCGCTAGAACAGGAAATGTCACACTACTGGCAGCGATTAGAACGTAATCCTGCCGCAGAATTGCCCGATACCAAAAACCTGTATGGTTACCGCTGGAACACTGTGTCTCCCTCCCAATTTAAGAATATGTCACTTGAGCAAGGGGTGAATCGGCATTTTGTCGATGGTAAGGAACGCATGACCGTTTATGGCGAAAAAGATGGGCAGCATGTCCTGTTAGTCTTTGGCGAAAGCAATGTCAATAAACTGGTCTGGCTGTTTGGTCTGGCACCACTGATGGTCAGCTTGTTTGTACTTTATAGTATGTTATGGTGGTGGAACCGTCGTGCCCGGCGCTATTTTTCTCCCATTACAAGGCTTGCCAACGCACTGGAACATATTGATTGGGAAGATTATAAAAATCAGGCTTCACCGTTTCATGACATACGGACTGATTCAAATCTGGAAGCGGAATATCTGAAGCAGGCGCTAGAAAAATATCATCAGGTATTAAGCGAGTTTATTCAGCGTGAACGTGAATTTACTGGTGATGTCAGTCATGAGCTTCGCACACCACTTACCATCTTAAAAGGCAATGTGCAGTTGTGTCAGGCACGCTATGGGGACAATAAATCATTTACTCGCCTGAACAACACCATTGAAGACATGCAACTATTAGTTGACACACTACTGGCTATCGCCCGCAATACCACCAATACTTTAACCGCTGAATCAACTATGCTTTCAGAATGTTTGGAAAATTTAGTTCAGGATCTGGATAGTGTTAGCCATAACAAAGGCATGCGGATAAATTTTCAAAAAGATCTAAACGAACAGCCACGTAAACTTTACCCGTCGATGACCAAAATGGTGTTTGGCAATATTTTGCGGAATGCACTGAATTATTCACAAGGCACAGAAATTGATGTCATTTTGCAAAAAAATACAGTATTGATTGCAGATAATGGTGTCGGCATTCCTTTACCGAATAACTCAAAGGTGCAAGAACTGTCGGGGCAGCAATTGCAATTAGAGATCAAAGGTCATGGCATTGGACTGCAATTGGTACAGAAGTTGTGCAAGCAGCTTGGCTGGCGAGTGGAATTGTTTGATCGGCAGTATTATCTCAATACCCATCAGGATGTTGATCTAGCAATCACCACTGGACTGATTGTCGTTGTGTACCTAAATTAGGCTTCATCTTCGAGAGCAATCTTTAAACCAATCCCAGATATGGTGTGAATCAGCTTTTGTTCAAAGGGTTTATCGACCATTTTGCGTAAATTATAGATATGACTGCGCAGAGCATCACTTTCTGGCTCTTCGTCACCCCAAAGCTGCATCATAATTTCCTGTTTGGTCAGTACTTTAGGAGAATGACGCATCAGTAACTTCAAAAGTTTAAACTGAATCGGAGGCAATTCAATGTTCTGCCCAGCTCGAGTTAGCTGCTGTGTTGCCGTGTCCAAAATTAGGTCATGAATTTGCAGACGACTGCTAGATACTTCACCCATGGAGCGTTTGATTAGGGCCTTGACCCGAACCACCAGCTCGTTAAAGTCAAACGGCTTGACCAGATAATCATCCGTGCCGGAATTGAAGCCTTTGAGTTTATCATCCAAGGTATCCCGAGCGGTAAGCATCAAGACAGGTAAGTCCAACCCCTCTTCATTGCGTAACCACTCGCACAATTCATAACCAGAACCATCAGGCAAATTAATGTCTAGTAGCAAGATATGGTAGCGTTGCTGTTTCAGTAATTGTCTAGCAGCACTCAGATTGCGGGCATGATCGACCACAAAGCCATGTTCTTCCAGAAACTCGCATAGGGTAGAGGCCAGTTCATAATGGTCTTCAACCATCAGGATAAAATGTTTCGACATAGCGGCAGATACTAATTTAATAATTGCTGTTTTAATTTAGCACTAAATGGCTGGGGACCCAGCCATATATTAAAATATTGTTGTGCCAGAGGATGTTTAAGCTGCCCTAAACCTTGCTGGTTCAAGGATAAGCTCAGGGTCTGTGTAGCATGGTTGTATTTTAAATGGTATAGGTCGCCTGATCTGACCGGACGATACAAATCGGTGATTGGGTTGAATAGAGCATGTATTTTTGCGTCTTTAACATTACGTTTCAGTAAATGTGTGGCCGCACGCTTAAATGCCCATTCCGGAATATTCTGTGTATAGGAAAAGTCCATCTGTATATTTTGTTTTTCCCAGGATTGGCTACAGTTTTGGGCAAAATAACTGGCCATACCGACCTGTTTTTGACCCACCATCAGCGGACCATTGCCGCATTGATTCAGGCTTTGTGCCTGTGCCCATGGACAGAAGCTACATCCTATCACTAACGCTGTACTAATCGCTATTTTTTGAAAGGCAGTAGCCATGAGTAGACCCCTCCAACATAAGGCAGGGAACGGTACAGGCCATTCGCAGGGTCCCAGAAATCCTGCTGGAAAATAATCATGTTGTTTTCGTTGATCTTGATTTCACTGATACCGTAAGAGTCCATACTGCGGGTCGTGCCGAACATTTTAAAATCATAGGCCATATGCCAGTGCACATAGGCAGAGTCCTGATGATAAGAAGCGTTTAACAGCTTGACGCTGACCTTGCTGACCCGTTTGTTCATGCCTTGAAAGTGCTCGAGTAGATTTTGGCGAGATGAAAATTGCGATAGGGTATCGTTAATAAACAGCTGGTCGGCATACAGCGATCCGGCTCTTTCCACAAATTCCGGTGTGCCCAAGGTATTAAAGGCTGAGGTAAAGCGGAGGCCGATATCCTGAGCTTTAGCCTGATCCAGCGCTATCCCCTGAATACCGTTTCTGGATTGGGCGTAATCGGCTGAATAACTGGGAATACTTTTACATCCGGCTAACAACAGAAGCGGCAAGGATAAGGCTGTAGCAATTAGTGTTTTTACAAGTCTCATCATCAGTGTCCGTATGAAGTGTATGTTTATACCTTAGGCAGCACAGCGTGAACAGAATGTGAAATAGACGTTATAGATGAGCAAATGAATAGAATTTTTCAAATCAAAGATTAAATGTTTAACTTTTTTCCTCGGCCATTAACCAATCAATGATATTCATAACATCACGATTTTCGTTATTTTTTCTGACCATTGCATAAAAATTATAGTCACAATAGATAAAACCAAAAGGGGCAATGATCCTTCCATTTAACATTTCTTTTTCTACTAGAATTTGAGGTGCTATGGCAATTCCTAACCCAGACACTGCAGCTTCTATCATTAAATTCAGACTATCAAAATAACGGTCATTGGATTTTGGGGAAAAGCTTATTTGAAACTGATCAAACCATGTATGCCATGCACTTTTATTTGAGTGGGTATGAAGTAATGGATAGTTTAAAAGATCATTTACGGAATGAAGAAGATTTATTTCACGATTACAAATAGGACCCATGTTATCGGGAAATAACAGATATTTATTCAAAAAGTTGGGAAGTAGATGATGCTCACTGACGCTATTGATAAATATGTCAACTTTCTCTTTTTCTAACAATTTTAAGTCATTACATGTCATTAATTTGATATGGATATTGGGATAAATGACTTCGAGCTTTTCTAATCGAGGAATCAGCCAATTTGCCATAAAACTATGAGAAGCGCCTATTACAACTTCTACTTCTGAAGTTTTATTTGTTAACTCAAAGACGCATTGTTCTAAACGATTAAAAAGCTGCGTACAAACTAGCGATAATTCTTCGGCATCCGCCGTCAGAGAGATGGTCGAGGAATGTCGAATAAACAATTTTTTATCCAACCATTCTTCTAACTGCTTTATTTGATGGCTAATCGCACTATGGGTTACACACAATTCTTCCGCAGCTAAACTGAAACTTTTATTTCTGGCGACAGCCTCGAATGCTTTTAAAGCATTAAGGGGAGGTAATGTTCTGCGTTTCATGTTGTAAAATTCTCTAACACCATAAGCTCAAAATATATCAATTATCATAAAAATGAAAATATTTTAAGATCAAACAAGTTTTGATAGTAAAAGAGATATGAGATGACAACCCCTTATACAGGTAATGGTCCTGATGACTTGGGATTTTTTGGTAAATTTGGCGGATGTTACATGCCAGAGAGCTTAATGCCAGCACTTCAAGAATTAGAGCAAGCCTTTAATACTGTTCGGCACAAACCTGAATTTTGGGCTGAATATCAGCAGATTTTAACGGACTTTGTTGGACGTCCTAGTCCTCTTTTCTATGCAAAAAACCTAACAGCATATGCAGGCAGTGCTCGAATATATCTCAAGCGAGAAGATTTGAACCATACGGGTGCGCATAAGATTAATAATTGTGTTGGGCAAATCTTATTGGCCAAATTTATGGGGAAAACCAGAATCATTGCAGAAACGGGTGCTGGACAACATGGTGTTGCAACAGCAACGGTTTGCGCGCTTTTTAAGATGAAATGTACCATTTTTATGGGAGAAACAGATATTCAGCGCCAACAAATGAATGTTGAACGCATGAAATTACTCGGTGCTGAAGTCAGAAGTGTTCAAAAAGGTCGTGGGACTTTAAAAGATGCCATGAATGAAGCATTACGTGACTGGATTCGTCATGTGGATACAACCTATTACCTGTTGGGTACTGGCGCAGGCCCTCATCCATATCCGACGATGGTCAGAGAATTTCAGAAAATTATTGGTCTAGAAGCCAGAAACCAAATACTCCTCAAAGAAAATAAATTGCCTGATGCCTTAGTTGCTTGTGTTGGTGGTGGATCAAATGCATTAGGGTTGATGCATCCCTTTCTAGAAGACCTGAATGTCAAAATGTTTGGCGTTGAGGCAGGTGGAAAAGGAACAAATAGCGGTGAACATGCCGCCTCTGTTTGCAAAGGTCAAGTCGGTGTGCTACATGGCAATTTAACCTATTTATTACAAGATTTAGATGGGCAGATTTTAGAAGGACACTCTATATCAGCCGGCTTAGATTATCCTGGTATTGGCCCTGAGCATGGCATTCTGTTTGAAACAGGACGTGTGACATATACGGCTATAACCGATCAAGAAGCTGTAAATGCATTTCAGCTTTTAAGCCAACAGGAGGGCATTATTCCTGCGCTTGAGAGTTCTCATGCAATTGCGTATGCGATTCAACTTGCTCAAGAAATGCAGCCAGAACAGATTATTATTGTCAATTTAAGCGGCAGAGGTGACAAAGACTTAAACACGGTCAAAAAATATCTTGCAGGAGCTACAGCATGAACCGTCTAGATCAAAAATTAGAGCAATTGAAACTGGAAAATCGAAGCGGTCTGGTCTGTTATTTTACTGCTGGAGATCCTAATTTTGCAGAAAGTTGTCGTCTGTTGAGCCAATTAGGTCAAGCTGGGGCTGACATTATTGAAGTTGGCATTCCTTTTTCAGATCCAGTGGCAGATGGAGAGATCATTCAGGCAGCACATCTTAGAGCATTACGTGCAGGTCAAACGGTAAAACAGACCATTGAGTTGGTAAAAGCAATCAGGCTGCATGATGACAAGACACCAATAATTTTTATGACTTATTTAAATCCGATGATGCAATATGGTTTCGAAACACTTGTCGCCGATACAGAAAATCTTATAGATGGAATATTGATTTTAGATGCTCCATATGGATATCGAGAAAACTTTGAAGTGCAATTAAATGAAAAAAATATGCATTTAATTGCAATGACAGCGCCGACTACCCCAGTTGAAAGGTTAGAGCAAATCTCAGCGCGCGCGACAGGTTTTTTATATCATGTTGCAGAAAATGGCTTAACAGGGGGGCATTTAAATCTACCCAATATTGAGAAAAAGATTGCTGAAATCAAGCCTATTTTTAATATTCCAGTTGCAATTGGCTTTGGGATCAAAAATGAAAGTCATGTTAAAGCATTAGCCAATAAAGTAGATCTTATTATCATTGGCTCAGCACTTGTCAATACTTTTTTTAATAAGGGGATGAATGCGACTTTAGAAAAAGTCACAGTTTTTTCGCAAATCCTGAGAGAAAATAAAGAGTAGGCCAGCTTCTTTCATAGGTATTCTTTAAAACAATAATTAAATATAAAACAGTATCTTATCTTAGCCTTCTCCCGAAAGGGAGATGGAACTTTATACGTGGATTTTTTTACTGAAAGTAATTGCTTTTTAAAAATCACTATTATCATACAGATGTGACATACGTTTTTGCTTTGTTTCTAAATAATCTTTGTTAAAAATATTTAAGCCAACTTTTAAAGGAATACGTTCAACAACGTTGATTCCTAAATCAGTCAAAGATTTGATTTTAAATGGATTATTTGTAATCAACTTGACGTCTTTTATTTGTAAATAATCAAGCATAATGGTACACATGTCATATTTACGAGCATCTGCTGGCAGGTTTAATAATAAATTTGCATCAAGGGTATCATGTCCTTGGTCTTGAAGTGCGTAGGCCCGAATTTTATTGGTTAGTCCTATGCCACGGCCTTCTTGGCGAAGGTATAAAATGACACCTTGACCTGCATCATGAATCATCTTCATGGTTGAGTGTAATTGTGGACCACAATCACATTTGAGTGATCCAAAAGCATCACCTGTTAAACATTCTGAATGAATTCTGACGAGTACAGGTTGATTAGAAATAGTATCCATGTCTTTGGCAAGAGCGATATGTTCTTCACCAGTACTTTGGTCTTGAAATGCCATAATTTCAAAATCACCAAACGCTGTAGGTAACTTTGATTTGGAAACAAATTCTATAGCCATTGAAGAATACACCTATATAAATTTATAATTGGTAAAATTACTAAATTTACCTTAAAAGCACTTGCTAAATTTTTGTGGTTCTAAATTTCAGCGTTTTACTTCCAATTCAAGTATAGGTATTTAATAGTGAATTTTATGTGAAATGTTATTAAGAATAATTTTATTGAGGTTAGAATTTTTTATAAAAATATGCAAAAGCTTCGTTTTCCACAAGCCATCCATAATCTAAAGCTTTATAGTAAGCCAATCGATTATCAACACTGATGATACAAGGTGGATATTCAGAATTCAGCAGCTTGAGGTTCATTAACAGCTGTAATGTAGATACATTGCCATTAATATTTTTTAGCCTGCTAACTTTTCGCGGTACAATGAAGTAGGTTGGTTGTAAATGTTTTAATAAACAAAGGTTTAATTTTTTTGCTGTGCGCACACTATCCCGGCCGAATAAACAAAAATGTCTTAAGCAAAGATAAATGAAGAAAAATGTAAGTTAGTATAGTTCTATATTCCTAAAACAACTTGATACGGTTTAAATCCGTCTTGTACCGCCTCTGAAACTAACCGAATAAATGCTTCAGTCTTTCCAGAAGCCATCCATTGATCCAATGCTTCATAGTAAGCTAAACGATTTTCTACAGTAATCACACAGGGTGGATAGCCTGCTTTAAGCAGTTCCAGATTCATCAAAAGACGTGATGTGCGACCATTGCCATCAATGAATGGATGGATACCCACAAAATCCGCATGTACTTTGGCTGCACGTTCAATCGGGTGAAGTTTATATGCTTCAAGGTTATACCAATCGATTAGCTGAGCCATCTTGTCATTTAATAAAGTATAGTCAGGAGGGGTAGTAGTAGCACCAGAAATCAATACATTTTGCTGACGATAACGCCCAGCATTCTCATCATCAATATTTTTTAAAATAAGTTGATGAATATTGCGAATTTGCCATTCTGAAAATGGTTCTTCCTTACGAATAATGTCTTCGACGTAGTAAATCGCATTTCTATGGTTTATCGCTTCGAAATGTTCTCTTAACGCTTTTCCACCTACAGTAATACCTTCAAGAACTACTTTGGTTTCCAATAGTGTAAGAGTATTACCTTCTATGGCATTTGAATGATAGGTCCAGCGGACAATAAGATCTTCTTGTAAATTTTTTACAATTGCAGGAGATAAAGGGCGATATTGATCTAATTTTTTCTTTAAATCATCAATAATTTCAAACATAACTTTAACCCTGAATGTGTCTTTCTGAATAATACATCAAAAAATAAATATCAAAAATGTAATGTTATATTATAATATTTTGGTTGAGCTATAAAGATCGTATAATGAGTACACCATTTCAAATCCTTTAGTTGGATTTGAACAAGATTATTTTTGTGATTCAATGCACTAAATCTAATTTGGGTAAAAAATGGGTATAGGTAAAATGCTATTGACTTTATAATTCACTAAATCAATAGCTTAGGAGTTGAGTTTAATTGACGCCATCCCATCAGAAAAGATGAGAATTTGCATTATTTAATGAAATAAAATGAACTTTAAACAACATTTAAAATTTTTAATAAATAAGAGTAAAAGATTGATAACGATGACACAATCTGTCCATGCACCCACATAAATTTGCTTATTGATTGATGAAACAAAATAGTTCTACTCATGAGCG